>Ga0335074_10000004_pt1 | contig 658676 bp, 551 predicted proteins | sample Lox_Sample_23_FD_206715 | JGI IMG/M metagenome (GOLD analysis project Ga0335074, IMG submission 206715) | Soil microbial communities from Loxahatchee National Wildlife Refuge, Florida, United States - Lox_Sample_2.3 | ecosystem: Environmental > Terrestrial > Soil > Wetlands | place: USA... | reverse complement strand
CTTCAAAACAGCGACGATCTGCTCAACAGTGAATCGCTTCTGCTTCACGGCAAATCTCCCTTCCTGGGTTCTAGATTTTGCCGGAAACTAACCCTCAGAGTGGCTCAAAAATACCGGGGCCGATCACTGGGCCTCCAGCCAAAATCTAAATCCCATTTCGCACCCGGGGGGTGCCCCGCCCTTTGCGTTTCTTTCCCCGCCGAAGGCGGGTCAGCAAAGGGTGGGAGGATCTTGGTTTTTACGATGCCCCAAGGACTACGCCGTTTCTATGGCTGCCGGCACCTTCACTTCATCACTTTCAGTTGCTATCAGCGGCTTCCCCTGCTCGGCGCTCCCGAGGCGCGCAATTTTCTGCTGCAAATTCTCGCCGAGACGCGCCAGAGGCTCGTTTTCACCCTCGCGGGCTACGTCGTCATGCCCGAGCACGTCCACTTGCTGATTGGCGAGCCTGAAATCGGTAATCCGTCAAAGGTGGTACAGATTCTGAAGCAACGCGTGTCCTGCACTCTGCGCAAAAATTCGGTTGGGGCTTTGAATCCGGCCATCCGCAGCTTCTGGCACACGCGCTTTTACGATTTCAACATCTGGAGCCTAAAGAAAAAAAACGAAAAACTTCATTACCTGCATTTCAATCCCGTGAAGCGCGGCCTCGTCGAGAATCCCGAAGATTGGGAATGGAGCAGCTACCGGTTTTACTCGCTCGGCGAAAAGAGCCTCTGCACACCAAATCCAACACGGTGAGGGTCAGCTTCCCCGTCCCTCGGTGCGGCGGTATGAATTCCTGGTCGGGGTCACTCCAAGAAGTTCGGTGCCCCATCCTTCCCTGTCTTCGGGAAGGGTGGGTCCGAGCCTTTCCGTGAAGTTCGGTCCAGCTTTTTCGCAGAAGGTCAAATCCGCTTTCTTCCGAGAGGTTCGGGTGCCCCATCCTTCCCCGTCTTCGGGAAGGGTGGGTCCGAGCTTTTCCGTGAAGCTCGTCCCAGCTTTTTCGCAGAAGATCAAATCCGCTTTCTTCCGAGAAGTTCGGGTGCCCCATCCTTCCCCGTCTTCGGGAAGGGTGGGTCCGAGCCTTTCCGTGAAGCTCGTCCCAGCTTTTTCGCTGGAGGTCAAATCCGCTTTCTTCCGAGAGGTTCGGGTGCCCCATCCTTCCCCGTCTTCGGGAAGGGTGGGTCCGAGCCTTTCCGTGAAGCTCGTCCCAGCTTTTTCGCAGAAGATCAAATCCGCTTTCTTCCGAGAAGTTCGGGTGCCCCATCCTTCCCCGTCTTCGGGAAGGGTGGGTCCGAGCTTTTCCGTGAAGCTCGTCCCAGCTTTTTCGCTGGAGGTCAAATCCGCTTTCTTCCGAGAGGTTCGGGTGCCCCATCCTTCCCCGTCTTCGGGAAGGGTGGGTCCGAGCCTTTCCGTGAAGCTCGTCCCAGCTTTTTCGCTGGAGGTCAAATCCGCTTTCTTCCGAGAGGTTCGGGTGCCCCATCCTTCCCCGTCTTCGGGAAGGGTGGGTCCGAGCCTTTCCGTGAAGCTCGTCCCAGCTTTTTCGCAGAAGATCAAATCCGCTTTCTTCCGAGAGGTTCGGGTGCCCCATCCTTCCCCGTCTTCGGGAAGGGTGGGTCCGGGTCTTTCTCGAATGTGGGTGTTCCGGAATCCAATTTTGCGCGCTACCCAAGTAGTTGCCGAGCGCGGTGCCCTTCCCGCGACCCTAGCCTTTTCTCTCTCGTTCAGGAATCCCCGCGCCGAATTCGTTGCCCGCCCCGCGAATTCTGGCGTAGAGTTTCTCTGCCACGCCGCACACAAAGGAGACCCCGCATGTCCGATTCCCATCCGGCCGCCGCGCCCCTCACCCCGCCCCAGCAGCTTCTCAACGACCTTTGGGAAGAGCATATCCGCGGCGAATTCTCCTCCAAGGACACGGCCGCGACTCTCGACACCATGGTTCCCGCCGCCTACGTCAATCACATTCCCGTCCTCACCGGCGGCGTCGGCCGCGACCATCTCCGCGAATTTTATTCCCGCCACTTCATCCCCAAAATGCCCCCCGACACCGAAATCGTTCCCGTCTCCCGCACCATCGGCGCCGATCGCCTCGTCGACGAAATCATTTTTCGCTTCACCCACACCCTCGAAATGGACTGGATGCTCCCCGGCGTCCCTCCCACAGGAAAAAAAGTCGAATGCCCTCTCGTCGTCATCGTCCATTTCCGCGACGGCAAGCTCGCCCACGAACACATCTATTGGGACCAAGCCTCCGTCCTCGTCCAGCTCGGCCTTCTCGACCCCTCCCGTCTCCCCGTCTCCGGCGGCGAATCCGCCAGAAAGGTTTTGAATCCCGCGCTTCCCTCCAACGAATTGATTCGCCGCTCCCGAGCGCCCGATAACTCTTAAGCCGTGCTCCTGCTTTGGTTCCCCTGCGGCCGCTCTAGGTGCTTTGGTCCCAAGCCTTTCGCACGAACGCGAAGTAGCAGGAACACGCAATCATGATGAAGCCGAGGACAAGTACGGGATAAGTAAACAGCAAACCCACAAAAAATGAAGAATAGACCAACACCATTCCAAGGGCGAAAAACAAAAATGGAACAAATCTTCGTTTTGCTAGAAATCCAATTCCTGGCAGGACGATCATTGCTGCCAGTATCCCCAGGCCCCCAGCGCGGGTTTCAAACAGACTCGGTGGAAGTTTCTCACTCGGCACGAACAGTAAGAGAAACCCTCCCCAGCAAATAATCGTAAAGAATATCTGCTTCTTCAACGGAGTCCGGCGTTTCCTCGCAGAGACTATCCCTGACGCCCAAACAATGAATGTGACGGCGAAAACCCACCACAATATTGACGACACCCCTCACGCTCCCGGCTTCACCGTCCCGCACTGCCGCACGCTATGAACTTTGCAAAACAATCATCGACGTTTTGATTGTATTGCTCATGGCCCACTAGCGGGTGGACCAGCATTTGAAATTAGTGAATTTCATCACTTGATATCACAGCTCGAGCGAATCGTAACACGCCAGGCTCAATTGACCGTCTCCGCCCAAATTTAACGGGTGCCCCACCCTTTGCGTTTCCTTTCCGCCGAAGGCGGGTCAGCAAAGGATGGGAGGATCCTGTTTTTTCACGACGCCCCAACAACTCCACCGCCTCTACCACACCCGGCGGCTCCCGGCCATCCGCACCTCATCACCCGTCGTTGTCTCCACATGCCGCGTCTTTCGCCCCTCACTTGTCCCCTCCAGTCTGCCGCTCAGCCCACTCGCCTTCCCCCCACGCACCAAAACCAAAGTCAGTCGCACATCTTTTCAAAATCGAGGGTCGAAGTCTCGGCACCAATGTTCGCTTCCCCAGAGTCTATTGGTATTTCTGCTGAAGTCAGACAGACTGAATTCAAGATTTTCAGAGAGGATCCGTTGGGCATCGAATGGCCGGGTTGGAATCTGCTTCTCGAACGTCGGTCGGTGTCATTCCATTAGGGCAGTCGCGTCGAGTCGCACTTCTTAAGTTCTAGATACAACCTCGTGAACGGAAGCAGCTGGCCTGTAAGATACTGTCCTAGTATGTAGTAAACCATCGTGCCTAGAAGCATGGTGCGCCCTCCCGTATAAAGGGCGAGCATGAACCAAATGGCAAAGGCCATCACATAACCCCTCCGTTGCATTGATCTCGCGTTTTCGCCTTCTCGCGAACGACTCAGAACACTTGCTTCGCTGAGGAAGAATTGCCCGTCCAACTCAGGAAGAGCCTTGCGGATGGCTCGGAGTCGCCAGATACCCACTGGCACGCCAACGCCGAGTCCAAGAAGAAAACCGACCGGCAGCAGGTGTATATCGAGCCGTGTCGAACCTAAAACTCTTTCAACGTCACGCATCTCGAAAATCATCCACACCGAGATAGCCACCAGAATAAAGGTAGCAATGAAGTAGAGCTTCGGGTTAAAGATTCCGCGTAGTCTCACCGAATTGCTCCTGTTCTGCCAATCCAGCCATCAAAACCTCCCGACACAAGCTTCAGCACATTGCCCTTCCCAACGGTACGCTAAGTTATAGCAGATGATCACTGCTCCCTCTCCTTCAGCGCTGGGCTATCAACCGCCTGCACCGGCGACAATCGCGCCGCAATTTGCAGCTCTCCGGTCAGGCCGTCCGGGCCCAACACTCAAGTGGCCTAGTTGTGGAAATTCTGCGATCACATTCACAATCTACCTATTTTCCGGCCTAGAAACGCCCGCGCGGTAAACCACAGATGCTGCGTAAATGCCAGTTGTGATTACGAGAACGACAAATCCGTAACCGATTAAGAGTGGGGTCAGCCCTATTGAACGGAGCGTTCCAATTAATGGCTTCGGAATGCAAAAAAGAAGAACAATGATTGCGAGTTCTAGAATCCAAGCTGCGATTAGGAATCTGCGAAACATGTCAATCTACCGCCTTCCACTTCCTGAATACTTGCGGAAGATATGCGCCGTAGTAGTACAAAAACGCACCAAACCAAAAGCCCACCAGCAACACCAGAAACCAAAAACGCCGCACTGGTTTTCGCGAATCGTCTACTTTCACCCAGTAACCCCACATGCCAAACCAGAGAAAGAAGATTGAAATTACTCCGACCATCGCAAGTATTGCCCAAGGGATCCTAGCCCAAGCCCGAATCTCGTCGGGCTCGATCCACCCGCCCAGCTGTGGGATAGTTATCAAAAGCATTAAGCTCGCTGCGAAAAACAATCTGGCCGCCTTGCGAGAGGACAACCACGCGTCATCGAAATATTTCCAAGGTCTGGCGGGAAACTCTAAAGCCATCGGTACCCCTCTCACTCGCGGCTCGCTACAGCACGCTTCTCACTTTGCAAGAAGCGATTAAATTTTAATCAAGGATAGAATACTCTTGGGTAATTGCCTAGAAGTGACCTGACCGGGGATTTTTGGACCGGGTGGAATGAGAGAGAACTCACTTGGAGGAACGCCGGTCATGCCCATGAAGAAATACAAGCCGGAGCAGATTGTGAATCTGCTGCGGCAAATTGAAGTCGCCATCGCAAACGGGAAGCCCCCCGCAACCCTGCAAGGAAGCCCAACCACGGCGCAGACCTACTACCGGCGGGTGAATCAGCCTTTGCACATTGGTGAATTTCATCACTTGACATCAGCACTCGAGCGAATCTTAACACACCAAGCTCAACTGACCGCCACCCCCCAAATTTAACGGGTGCCCCACCCTTTGCGTTTCCTTTCCGCCGAAGGCGGCCCAGCAAAGGGTGGGAGGATCCCGTTTTTCACGACTCCCCAAGGACCACTGAGCTTCTCCCGCACCCGGCGCGCCAGCACCGCTCTCCCGGGCGCTCCCTGGCGCTCCCGTTAACCGCGTGCCTACCGCATTCCTAGAGTGCTTAACCTTGACCCGCCGGGATTGCGGTGCCCTTGAAGTACCACTCCTGGTCTTCTCGCGGGTTCCAGGGTTGTAGCTCGGCACGCATGCTCTGGTAGATTTGCGGCGTGCGGGCTAGGACACACGTGGTTTCATCGTGGCTTGTTGCAACCACGTAATCACCGGATTCCGGTACCATGAACGCATCCCAGCCGATTAGCAAAGGCTGGATCAGGCAGACCTGTAAGTCAACCAACTCTTGTGCGTCAAACAGGTATCCCGGTGCTTCCTCTAGTCGCCTAGCGTCGCCGTGAACGCTACGCATCACTTCCATGATGCGGAAACCGGCCCTCTCCACCAACTCGTTCCAGACTCCCCACTGACGTATCCACAGAAGGGCTCCACGGAATGGTACAGTCTCGCTATACGGCAAAAGTGCATTCGCAAGGGCTACCAGCTCGTAGGGCTTGTCGGGCAGTTCGATAGCCAAGCAATGACGACTACCGGAAAAGTAGAGATATTCGTCTTTGGTGACCGCTATGGATTTCTGCTGACACCATGCCGATGCTTCTTCCTTCCTCAAAGATTTCATTCAACCTCCTCGCTCGGGATCGCTGCCACACACTGCCGAATCGCTAAGGGATGGCGGCATTCGCCGGTATTGTTTCCCACAGCGGCGGAAAAAGGGACGGGATCATCCGAATGACCCGGTAAGTGATGTAACCGCCGACGCCTACCCCGACTCCAAAAATTACGTATCTTCCAATTGGCCGATTGTTATGATCGACTCTGGTTCCGTCTGCCAGGTAGCGGTTCCGATTTCTGTTTCCGTCATCAATATCCCAATGGCCGTTCTTTTCGTCCCAGCGGGCACGTGGCTGTCCACCCTTGGGATTCGGTACCGTATCTCTCGGATCCCATTGGTCGGGCTTGCCATCTTTTCCGGGTGTCCTTACCCAATCGTTCGGCTTCCCATCCCCACCCGGAGGCGGAGGAACTGGAGGCTTAGCCGGTGTGCCATCTGGATTGGTGGGAGCAGGCGTGCCGCTATTCTGCTGTTGGGCCTGCTGCCGCAGTTAGGGCATAATCCGCTTCTGGAAATGTATCAGGTCGGAATATAAGGGCTCGTCATTCTTGCATAACTCCCTGAAAGCTCCCAGCAGCGAGACAGCCTTCTCGGTACTCAGCAGAAATGTATCCCTCCTTTGAGGCGTGATGACACTTACTGAAACAGTTCCGCGCGACTTGGGATTTTTCCCTTTTTGCGCGAAATTGCTGTACGACTCCGCACGGTCCGTCAGATGCGCCATCAAAGAAACGCTTACCACATGTGTAGCCGTGAATTCCAGATCGCTCCTTTTTAAGACGGCAGCGCGGAACCACGCAGCCCCTGCTTTGGATTCGCTGATCACGATCGGCGTAACAGGTTTATCCGATTCGCCGACGTATTCGATACCGATAACCGAAAAGTTCATATGCTCCTCGGACTGAGCCGCACACGCGATGATAGTTGCAAAGGTAAGGACGAGAACCACGGCAATTTTGAGCGTCATTGGGTTTCCTTGAGCGGGAGGAGATGGACTCCCTTCGCATCTAACGTGAAACCGTAGGAAAAGCTCCTAAGCCTGTCGAAATGGCCGTTCTTGTTTATTCCGACCAAGGATAGGTTTGCTCGCCAACTTATTGCTTTTCCCGAAAAGACACGATTTGGTCTGTCTGAAAATACGGTCGATCCGCCGTTGGCCTTGGCGATGGCCTCACCCTGTTTCTGCTCCTTGGGGTTCAAATAATACGGTGTTTTCTGACCGGGATCGGTGTCAGCGTATGATTTGTTAGCCGGCTTGCCGGGCAAAGGGTCGTTGGCGGTAACTGTCTGTACCCAATTGAAATCCTGATAGCTCGACCCAGTGACCCTCGCCAGCAACAGTATCTCGACGCCACCATCTGTCGCGGCGTACTTAACCGTGGTCACAGTAGCGCTCGTCTGTTGGGCCTTCTGCTCGTCTTCAGCATCGGCCTGCTGGTAGTATAAGATTGAAGCGTTGTCCACACCCGAGAAGTTGGCGCTTAGGTCTGTGTAATAGGTAGCCCAAGCGCTGCCAGAGCAGGAACCTTCCGTTTCCTCCCCGCATGAACTCGATGCGTTAAAATCGGCAGTCACCGCGTATTGTCCCATCGACCCGAAGTGGCCATCGAGATCGGCAAACGACTCGGGATTGTCGCGCACCATCGAATATAGGTTCAACGTCTGTGGGTTCGTGAGATTGGCGTAGGGCACCGGAGCGGGCACTCCCGACCAATCCGCTGAAAGCCAGCGACCTAAGCGTGACGAATAGTACCGCGCGCCGAAGTAGTCGTCACCGGTTTCCGGGTCCCGTTCTTTGCCCTCAAACTTGTAATTCTGCTCGCAGGTGCTCACGACGGTGCGCTCGCCGCCGTAGGGATAAAAGTCCGCGTCGTAGCAAGGTGAGGTCTGTCCGGCCTGAACCATTGTGCGAGTGGTCCCGAGCAGATCCTCAGCGTAGTAGTAGATCGTGTTGCTGCTGACGCTGCGATGCGCTATACGCTTGCCGCCGAAAAAGACGTACTCATCGGTGAAATTGCCGCTGGTGTCAGATTCATCCAGGATTTCCGACCCTGCACCGTACCAGTAAATCTTGCCGCTCGACTTCTGCATCCGGTCGCCGTCACCGTCGTAGGTGTAACTCACGCCCGCAGCCGATTTAATCTCGCTCTCGGCGTTGTACCCATAGGTATTTGCCCCGTCAGTGAGCATGTTTCCCAGCGCGTCGTAGGAGAATCCGGTCGCAGTAAGCTGATTGTTTGAAAGTGCTGTAGCGCCAAGTCCACTCTCTTGGCTACAGGCGGGTGGCCCATCTATTGGCAACTGGTGAATTCTCTCACTTGACATTAGGGCGCTGGCGCATCTTAACACACCAAGCTGAACGCAAAGAGGCAACTCACCCCGAGGGGGTGCCGCACCCCTCTCTCCCCGCCTCCGGCGGACAGAGGGTGCGCGGGGTGGCTCCTCCGTGCGGCTGAAGCCTCCTCCCTGCGGATTCGTTTCGTGAAACACATCCTCGAACGCCGGTACGGATTCGGCCGCCCCCACTTCGTCACCCGCCGTTGCCTCCGCTACCCGCCTTCTTTCGTTCCCTCCCCCCATTCTCCCGCTCGGCCCACCCTCCTTCTCCACCCCGCGCCCCACTGAGCCGGAAACCGCTTTTAGCCGCTGATCTGCATTCCATCTGTGATGCACATCCGGCACTTTCTCGGAGCCCGTTTTCGCCCTCTCTTCGCCATCGCTCAATTTTCCGCGCCATCGCCGTCAATCCTCCCCCTCGAACAGGAACCGCACCCAATCCAGCTCCGCCGGTCACCGGTGCGCCGCGCCGCCTCGAGCGCCTCTCGCCTCCCCCGATTTCCACAGCCTTTCGGGTGGCCACCACTCCTCCCGGGTGGTATAAAGCTGTTTCGATGTGAGACGGTGTTCCGTCGCAACACTGAGATGGGCCGTCCCTGGTACGGCACAGCCCAGTACAGTCGGGCCATTGACCTGCCGATAACCGGAACGTAGGATTGTTGTTACGCACGGATGCCGCCCCGGCCGCCGGCCGGAATATTTCTTCGGCATCCGGCAGTTGGCGTGCTTCGCCTCCTTGGCTGTATTTTGCCTGCTCGCGCCTCGCGGGCCGGCTCCGGCGGGGGGAAAAAACAATCATGAATCGAAGGGCTACAAGCTGGCTGTTGGCGGCTGCGGGAACTCTGTTCCTCGCAGGATGCCAGGAAACTGTCTCCAACCAGGCCAGGGCTCATGTCCCTGCTCCGGTTCCCGAGCCTGCTCTCGCTCTGCGCACTCAGCCGATTCCTCTTCCTGCCGTCCTTCCCGTCGGCGCTTCTCTGATTCCCGGCCCGGAGCCCGCGATTGACGCCCTCATCCGCAACGTCCAGACCGCCTTCGACGACGGCCAAAAACAGTATGAAGCGGGAAACCTCGATCAGGCGCGCGTCCATTTTGATCGCGCCGAAGATTTGATTATTTCCAGCGGCTTTCAGGTGGATTCCGATCCCCGCCTCGGCAAACTCTTTGACCAGATTGGCAGCGCCATGCAGAACTACGAGCACGACGCCGCCGCCGAAGACGCCGATGAAGGCCCGGAAGAAACCGGGCCGGCCTCGCCCATTGACGAGCTCGCCGACCTCGATCTCCCCGCCGCCGATCCCCGCCTGGCCGTCAAGGCCGAGCAGGAGCTGATGCACGTTCCGCACGACATTCCTCTCACCCTCAACGATTCCGTCCTGCAATACCTGAGCTATTTCTCGACGCCCCGCGGCCGCGCCGTCGTCGAGCGTGGGCTCGACCGCGAAGGCCGCTACGACAAAATGATCCGCCGCGTCCTGCATGAAGAGGGTGTCCCCGAAGATTTGATCTATCTCGCGCAAGCCGAATCCGCGTTTCAGCCGACGGCTGTCTCGCGCGCCGGCGCCCGCGGCCTCTGGCAATTCATGCCCTTCCGCGGCGAGGAATACGATCTCGACCGCAGCTATTGGATTGACGAGCGCAGCGACCCCGAAAAGGCCACTCGCGCCGCCGCCCGCCATTTCCGCGACCTCTACGACATGTTCGGCGACTGGTATCTCGTCATGGCCGCCTACAATTCCGGGCCCCTCACCGTGATCAAGGGAATCCAGCGCACGGGCTACGCCGATTACTGGGAGCTTTCGAGGCTCCACGTCCTCCCCCGCCAGACGCAGAACTACGTTCCCATCATTCTCGCTCTGGCCATGGTGGGCAAGAATCCCGCGCTCTACGGCATCCAGGTGGACCCGGACAAGCCGGATCCGGTCGACGCCGTTGTTCCCGGCCATTCCATTGATTTGCGCCTGGTGGCGGACGCGACCGGCTCCGATCTCGAGGATTTGCGCGCTCTCAATCCCGAGCTGCTCCGGAATCTCACTCCCGCCGACCCCACCTTTGTGCTGAAGCTTCCCGCGGGCACCGGCGATAAGTTCAAGGAAAACATCCAGCAGGTTCCGCCGGACAAATGGACTTCGTGGCGGCTTCACTCGATGGAAGACGGCGAATCGTTGAACGAAGTCGCCCGCCGCTACCGGGTCAGCCTCGCCTCCCTCGAACAGGTGAATCATCTCGACGGCGACGCTTCTCTCCCCGGCGGTTTTCTGCTGACCATCCCGGCGCCGCCCCCGGTCGCCCGCCTGGTCCATTACCGCGTGCGCCGCGGCGACACCCTCGAAGGCATTGCCGAGCGCTATGAAGTGACCATTTCCGATCTTCGCCGCTGGAATCATCTCCGCAGCGAGCGCACGCGGCGCGGCATGATCCTGCGCATTTACGCCGGCGGCGAGCCCGCCCCCTCCCGCTCCGCCGCGGAGCGATCGGACGCATCGATCCGCGAAGTATCCGAGAATAGTGATCCGGTGCAGCATCGCGTCCGCCCGGGAGAGACGCTCTATTCCATCGCGCACGCCTATCGCGTCTCCGTTGATTCGCTGCGCCAGTCGAATCCTTTTCTCGCTGAGCGCGCGCTGCAGGCGGGAGACGTATTGACCATCGATCGATGACCGGATCTCCCTCTAACCAATTTGCTTCCATATAGATAGCTGATACCTGGAGATTATTTCTCGCTGCTCGGTCGAATTTTACGCAGAAAATCGCGGTGTCACTTTTCGCTTCTTGACAAACTTCCGAGACTGCGTTTATAAGCGCGGTAGCACTGTTAGGGTGTCCGGCAAGGCCGAGGCCCACGGAGGGATCCATGTTTTTCGCCAAATCGCACGACGAAGATGACGAACTGCCCCGCTACGAAGAGGAAGAAGAGGGCCTCGAGCAGCCGACAGACGAAATTCTGGAAGAGGAAGAGATTGTAGTGGTTGAGGATGCGGGCGACGACGAAGAGTCCGAGGCCGCTCCGGAACCGGCCGCTTCGCCGCGCAAGGCCTCCCCTGCGTCCAAGGCCAAGAAAGCAGCGCCAAAGAAAAAGGCGGCGAAGAAAAAGACCAAGCCCGCCGCCGGCAAAAAGAAGAAAGCCGCGGCCAAGAAAAAACCAAAACGCGCCGCCAAGCGGAAAAAGCGCTGAGGCCGCGGCGCATGGGCCGGGCAAGGATTTATTAGTCTTTTGCCGGGCGCATTGTTTTTGTTTGCGGAAGAATCGCATCCCGTTTCAGAATTTCTCTCCGGACCGCGGGCGAGACTTCCGCCCAGTTCGGGGCTGGCGCTTCCCTTTCTGAAATCTTCCCCTTGCAGTCGGCTCGATAGCCCCGCTAGCATACGCGCGCCATGCCCATGGCCGTGGAGCAGGTGCGGAGGATGCGGGGTGGAGCGCAGTCGCACTTGATGAGGTGCGACGACGGCGGATATTATGTGGTGAAGTTCCAAAACAATCCGCAAGGGGTGAGAGTACTGGCGAACGAATTGCTGGGGACGAGGCTGGCGGCAAGGATGGGAATCGCCGTAGCGGGCGCGGAGATCGTCACGGTTCGCGAGGATTTGATCCAGTACACCGAAGATCTGGCGATGCAACTGGGGCGGGGGCGTGCGCCCTGCGTGGCGGGAAGACAGTTCGGTTCGCGGTTTCCCGGATCGCCGGCGGAAACGGCTGTGAGCGATTTTCTGCCGGAAGAGTTGCTGCAGGGAGTCGCCAACCTCGACGATTTTTGGGGCATTCTCGCGTTCGACAAGTGGACGTGCAACACGAACGGGCGGCAGGCGATTTTTTTTCGCGGGGGCGGCGAGGAGCGCTACCGCGCGGTGATGATCGATCAGGGATTTTGTTTCAACGCGGGCGAGTGGAACTTTCCGGATGCGCCGCTGCGGGGTCTCTACGCGCGGCATCGCGTGTACCAAGGTGTGCAGAGCTTGGCCTCGTTCGAGAAGTGGACGGCGCGGATCGAAAGAATCGGTGAAGCGGCGCTTGACGAAATCGGGCGCGAAATCCCGCCGGAATGGTACGAGGACGATCTCGACGCGCTTTACCAATTGCTCGAACACCTGTTGAGGCGGCGGCGACTGGTGCCGGATCTCCTGCACTCCGCCTGGAAATCCACGGCCCAACCCTTTCCCAACTGGAAGTGAACCATGGCTGAAATGATTCCCTACCGTTACCGGATCTTGCGCTATACACCGAACCTGCTCCGCGACGAATGGCTGAACATCGGCGTGCTGCTGGAAGAGGGAGAGAACGCAGCGGAGGGCACGAACGGAGGTGAAGCGCGGCGCGCCGTGCAGGTCATCGAAGAGGACGCGGAAATCAACCGCGTGCGGAAGCTGCACCCGGACGCCGACGAAAATTTTTTGCGCGGATTGCCGGGCGAATTTCAGGCGCGGCTCGGCGATAACATCGAGAAGCTCGAGCAGACGCTCTCGAACGTGGTGCAGTTCGGGCCGCAAAAAGCGGTGCTGGCCGAGGATTTCGATTCCGAGCTCGACCGGCTGTACCACGAGCAGGTGGCGCTGCCGCCGCGGGCGCGGGGCGGGATCGCCGAGGGGGCGCGGGCGTGGATGCGCAACAAGCTGAACGACGTCTTCCGGCGCCACCGGGTGCTGGGGAAAATGGAGCGGCGCGTGAAGGTCGAGCGGTTCACGCACCCGGGCGATCCGACGCGAATCGATTACGCCTACCGCAACGGCGCGGAGGGATTCCTGCAGTCGGTGCTGCTGAACCGCGACGTGACGCAGGCCAAGGTGCTGGCGTACACGGCGGAAGCGGCGCGGAAGATTCTGCCGCGAAGCGAGTTCACGGCCATCACCGACGCGGAGCCCTCCGGGAGCGACGAGCGGCACCAGTTCATCGTGAAATTGTTCGCCGGCCAGGATATCCGCATCGTGCCGGTCGCGCGCGTGGAACGATTCGCCGAGGAGCTGCGGAGGAAATTACAGTAGGGGCAAGACCTTGTCCGAGGTGCAGATTATCCCAGGTGGCTTCATGTTACGGCAGCATGCCATTGGGGCACTCAGGCATTGGGTGGGGATCCAGTTGCAAGCGCACATTCTCTAGGAAAATCATTGACGAGCATCCACCGTGCGCAAACCCGGCACAGCGGTAACCATTTATTTACATCTTGGATGTAGTTCATTTTATCCAGGATGACTGTTATCTCACCTTGATCTAGCAAGGCATGAGCGATACCAAGGCGCAGTGGGCGGAAGTATCTATCGCGTATCGCCGTGATCTTTTTTCCCCGAATCTCCTGCGGAAACACTTGCGTCAGGCCAAGTTCGTCCCACTTATTCCGCCACGGATACAATCGTTTAAGCAGCTCTAGGATTTGGTCGGGCGTTTCTGGAACTACTTCGTAGTCCCGCCGTGGATCTTGACCCGCGGCTCTTTTTGCGCCTGCCTCCCGACCGCGTTTCGCGATCAAACTCTCAATGATCTTGTAGAAGCATAGGAATCGATAGAACGGGCTGTTTGTGTTTAGGCCCTCGCGGTAGATGCTTGCGTATTGGCAGAAATCGTCCTGGAGAAATGGTGCCGGTCCACCCGGCATGTTCATCTCGAACTGCGGCGTATAAACGCGCAGAGAGCTGACAAATGTCTTCAGGTCTGTTACCTGAATTGTTTCGATGTGTATTGGCACGTCAGCATTCATCGCCCAAGCGCTCAAGAAAGGGGTGATGGCACCATATGCGTCGTGTTCTGCGGACACTGAATTGTCCGCCTCCAGGTCGGCAACAAACTTGCCGAGGAAGCCCTCGTCATTCGCCTCTCCGATGATCCGGTAATTCTTCCCCGTGGGGCCGACTATATCGAGGCGCACCTTCTCGACGTCGTGGGGGCCGCGCACAGCCTTCGGCTTTGCGATTTTAATGTGAGAGGTTCCGATAATCTGGTCGATGAATTTGATTTCGCGTTCCTTTGCGTTCGGATAACCAGGTCGCCCGAGAAGAAATTGAACGCGGTACGGTCCTTTCTCACCGCGGAGATTGGTCTGGAGAGGACCATTAGGCGAGTCCCTATAAACGGGAGCGACAATGAGGCGATGTTCTTCCCCTGGGACACCCCAAGGTCTTGTTGTTAGCGCTGGGGCTTCTCGGGCCGGCGGATTCGTGGAGTCAGTCGATGGAACCGCTTCTCGAGCTACTGCCTCTTCTCGACGTGCCTCTGGAAGCCCGTGGCAGTTCTTTTGTTTTTTTCCGCTGCCACACCAACACTTCTTCTGGGGACGCTGTCGGTTTCGCGCGGCGTAGGACAACTTAAGCTTAATGGTAACTTGCGCCGTTGGTTTAAGGAAGGGAAGGCATCGGATTACGATGGGGTGGGCAGCGTCCGCAAGCGGATACACTCGGTCTGCATCAAATTGGCGCATCCGTTCCCGTGAAAATGAGTGCTGTACGTGTTTGCCTGAGGCGGGTTCTCTGAATATCAATCAGAATCGCGGCCCCGCTTAGATCCGCGGGCACGGCATGCCGTGCCCCTACGATCCATGGATGGGGGGCTAACCCAGTTTTCCCCAAGAAGGCAGGTCGCGGCGGGCGAGGAGGGCTTCGGCGGCCCAGGCGCCGAGGTAGGAGGAGAGGGCGACGCCGTGGCCGGCGAAGGCACCCAGCACGATTCCATCCCGCGAGGCCGGATGCCAGCCGAAAACGGGTGCCCAGGAATCGCGGAAGAGAATCGGGCCGCCCCAGCGGTGCGTGAATTCCGTCCCGGCGAGAGCGGGATGCAAGCCGCGGACACGCTCTTCGAGCGCGGCGAATATGCGCGCGGGCTCTTCGGCGGCGATGTCCACGCCGTCGAGGCGGCGCTCGTCGGGAGAGCTGACGAGCCCCGCGCCCCAGACGACGGAATTGTCCGGGCGGACGCGGCCCCAGAGATACGGAAAATCCACGGTGTAAAACGGCTTTTTTTCGCCGAGGCCGATGGCGGCAAGCGTCGCGTCCGGGACGGGCTCGGCGAGCAGGGCGAGCGTGAGCCGCGGATGCATGCCCGCGCCTTCGCCGGCGAGATCGAGCGCGAGCGCATTCGTGGCGAGGAGAACTTGGCGGGCGCGGAATTTTTTCCCCGCCGCAGCCAGGGTAATCGGGCTGGGCCACTCGATCGCTTCGACCGGGTGGTTTTCCAATATCGAAACCCCGCGCGATTCGGCGGCGCGCGCGAGGCCGGCGACCAGCTTGCCGGGATCGAGCGTGCCGCCGGGAACTTCGTTGACCACACGCAGGGAGCCGGAGTCGGACCAGGCGATGGGCGAGTCTTTCCTACCCTCCGTGCGGGCGATTTCCCAGGCGCCGCGGAGGTCGAGATCGCAGGCGACGCCGAGCGTTTTCTGGATTTCCTGGAAGCCGGCGAGCACGTCGCCGAGGCCGGGCTGGTCGCCGGCGGCGGTTTCGGCGAGCGCCATGCCGCCGGTGCGCCCGCTCGCGCCCGCGCCGATGGCGCCGGCTTCGAAAACCAAGACGGATTTTTCAGGCGCGAGATGCCGCAGCCAGGCCGCGGCGGCGAGGCCGGTGAAGCCCGCGCCGACGATGGCGAAGTCCACGAGCTCGTGAATTTTTTCGGGCGCGGAGGGATTGAAATCTATCGTCCAGGGCGGCGCGCCCCAGTTGGAATGAATGTCGCGCGTGGGCAAGTTGGGTGTCCTGACTGCGGTTCATGCGTCCTGCGCGGGTCCCGGAGGAACGGTTTTCCGCGGGAGCCGATGCCGGGGAGCGCGGCCCCGGCGAGGACATCACGGTGAGCCGCGAATTCAGAGGCCCAGGGCTAAAGCCCGAAATTCGGAAAACGCGGAACGCGGGGCTAAAGCCCCGCTCTTCCACCGCAAACCCTCGTTGTCAGCAGCTTGCCTGACGAAGTCGGACCTGCTTGCGGCGGAAAAGTTTGCCGGCTGCAGGCCAAAGCCGCTTCGTTTCCCGACGCCGGAAGGCACGACGGCCCCTCGCCGCGCAGCGTGAAATGCCGCGCCCGGCGGAAATCGCCGTGGTTGAAGCCCTGGCCTCCCAAAAATCCTCGCCTCTCGAAAACGGTCGCGCGTTACCGCGCGGCGCCGGCCCCGGAGGGCAAACCGCGGGAGCTACAGAATGCTTTCCGACCAGTTCTCGAGCGTGTGCTTGATGCGGCCCATGAACTGATGAGCGGCGGCGCCGTCCACGACGCGATGGTCGTAGGAAAGCGTGAGATAGACCATGGAGCGGATGGCGATGGCATCGTCCACGACGACGGGACGCTTCTCGATGGCGCCGAGGCCCAAAATAGCGACGTTCGGCTGGCTGATGACCGGAAGGCCGAACAAGCCGCCGAAGACGCCGGGATTGGTGATCGAGAAGGTGCCTTCCTGGACTTCTTCCGGCTTGAGCTTTTTGGCGCGGGCGCGTTCGGCGAGGTCGTTGATCGCGCGGGCGATGCCCAGAAAATTCTTCTCTTCGGCGTTTTTGATGACGGGAACGATCAAGCCCCAGTCGAGAGCGACGGCGATGCCAATGTTGCATTCTTTGTGCAGAACGATGTTGGTGCCGTCGACGGAGGAGTTGACGGTGGGAAACGCGCGGAGGCCTTCGACGGCGGCGCGGACGAAGAAAGGCATGAAGGTGAGCTTCGTGCCGGTGGCTTCCTCGAATTTGGCTTTGGATTTAGCGCGCAGAGCGGCGATATTGGTGACGTCGACTTCGTCGACGGAGTAGACGTGCGGAGAAACGCGCTTCGAGAGAACCATGTGCTCGGCGATTTTCTGGCGCATGACGGACATCGGCTGAACTTCGTACTGGCCGAAGTACATGCGCTCGCGCGGGACCGCGGATTCGAGGAGCGCCGAAGCCTGCGAACCGCCCGATGGCGGAGGAGGCGGCACAGCACGGGGCGGAGCCGCGGGGGCCGCGGAAGGAGCAGGAGCCTTCGGTCCGCCTTCGACGGCGGCGAGAATGTCGTCTTTGCTGACGCGGCCGCCCGCGCCCGTTCCGGGCACTTGCGAGAGGTCAATATTGTGCTCGCGGGCGATTTTGCGGACGAGCGGAGAGCTGCGCACTTTTTCGCCGGAAGGACGGACGGGAGGCGCGGGAGCGCCGGCGGCGGGCGACGGAGCCGGAGGCGGGGCGGCGGCTTTCGCGGAAGGCGCGGCGGGAGCAGCGGCTTTGGGGGGTTCGGATTTCGCGGGAGCCGGAGCGGCGGCAGCGGAGGAAGCCCCGGCGCCTTCGGCGTCGATGACGGCAACGACGGTCTGAATGGGGACCGTCTGGCCTTCGCTGACTTTAATTTCTTTCAGGACGCCGGCGGTGGGCGCGGGAATTTCGGCGTCCACCTTGTCGGTGGAAATTTCGAAGAGAGGTTCGTCGCGCTCGATTTTATCGCCGGGTTTTTTCAGCCACTTGGTGATGGTGCCTTCGAAAATGCTCTCGCCCATCTGGGGCATGATGACGTCGGTAGCCATGTCGATCTCCTGTCCGGACACTCAAAAATAAAAATCAAACAGCGCTGAGGCACTCCTCGTGCCAGACGCCGGGAATGGCCTCGAGCGTGTAGATTTCGTCGCCGCCGTGGAAGAGCTCGACGGATTTGACGCGGGCGACTCGGCCGGCAAATTCGAGCTGCTCGGGCTCGAGCTCGTTGTGATACTGGCCTTCCTCGAGAAATTTTTCGAGGAAGTCGCGACCGGCGATTTTCACTTCCGCGCCGACTTGAAATTCGATGTTGTTGACGCCTTTTGTTCTTCCCATAGCCTCCGCCTGTTTTTCCCCTGGTTCAGTATTTTGCCAATTCGCGCGCCGCCGCGACAACCTTTTCCGTGTTTGGAAGGAACCTTTCCTCGAGCGTGGGAGCGTAGGGCACGGGAGTATCGAGAGCGGCGACGCGGGCGACGGGCCCGTCGAGATCCTCGAAGGCGCCCTCGAAGACGAGAGCGGCAATTTCGCCGGCAATTCCGCCGGTCTTGGTGTCCTCGTGAACCACGAGAAGCTTGTTGGTCTTGCGGACGGAAGCAAAAATCGTTTCCTTGTCGAGAGGAAGGAGGGTGCGGAGATCGATGACTTCGGCTTCGATTCCCTCTTTCGCGAGAAGTTCGGCGGCTTCAAGGGCGGTGTGGGCCATGGCGGCATAGCTGACGATGGTGAGGTGGCGCCCGGGGCGGCGGACGGCGGCCTTGCCAATCTCGACTGTGTAATCGTCCGCGGGAATGGCTTCCTTGATGCGGCGATACAGGAATTTATGCTCGAAAAAAAGAACGGGATTGTTGTCGCGGATGGCGGACTTGAGCAGGCCCTTGGCGTCGTAGGGCGTGGAGGGGTAGACGACTTTCAGGCCGGGGGTGTGAACGAAATACATTTCGGGATTGGCGGAATGGAACGGGCCGCCGTGGACGCCGCCGCCGGAAGGGCCGCGAAGAACCATGGGAACGGGCGCGCCCCAGAGATAGTGGGACTTGGCGACGAAGTTGGTGACTTGATTAAAGCAGCAGGCGATGAAGTCGATGAACTGCATTTCGGCGACGGGACGAAGGCCAAGAAAACTCATGCCGCAGGCCGCGCCGACGATGGCGGTCTCGGCGATCGGCGTGTCCATGACGCGCTCGGGGCCGAAGCGGGCGAGAAGGCCTTCGGTGACCTTGAACGCGCCGCCGTAGACGCCGATGTCTTCGCCGATGGAGACGACGGAGGGGTCGCGGTCCATTTCTTCGAAGAGAGCCTGGCGAATGGCTTCGAGCATGGTGACGGGAGCGGGCGCGGAGGCGGGGGTCACGGTCAGCGGCCTCTCTTGCGCGGCGGATGTTTGTGCGAGTGCTGCCGCGGCGGCGGAGTCTTGGCGTGCTGCTCGGCGAGGAAAGCTTTGTCTTTGGGGCCGCGGCCGAAGGGGACGCGGGGAACTTCAGGAGCCGAGGCAGCGGGAAAATTCTCGGAGGCGGAAGATTCCGGGGACGGCGCGGCGGAAGGCTTCGCGCCGTTTCCGCCCGAGGAGACGTCGAGCGCGCCGAAGCCGGGAACTTGCCAAGCGGCTTCGACGCTGGATTGTGGCGGGGTAAGCTCCTTTTTCGAGCGCTTCCATTCGGGTTCGATGGCGTGGCAGCCGTCGCAATAGACGCCGAGTTCGGCGGTTTCGGGGGGAGGCATGGGAGAATCTTCGGCGAATTTCTGGTTTTCGTCGAGCTCGCGCTCGATGCGCGAATCGATTTCGGCCTTCGCTTTGGCGTCCCAGATTTTTTCGGCGGCGAGGAATTTTTCGTAGCGGGCGATGGGGTCGCGGGCCTTCCAAAATTCGAACATTTCCTTGGGAACGTATTCGGCGGGGTCGTGCTGGGCGTGGCCGCGCATGCGCATGGTCTTCACTTCGATAATGCGAGGGCCGCGACCGGCGCGGCATTCGTCGACGGCTTCCTTGGCGGCGCGATAGACGGCGACGACATCGTTGCCGTCGACAATCGCGCTGGCAATGCCGTAAGCGACAGCGCGGTCGGCAAGATTTTTTACGGGAACTTGCCGCGAAACGGGCGTCGAATAAGCCCACTGATTATTTTCGATGACGAGAACGAAGGGAGCGCGCTGGGAAGAGGCCAGGCCGAGGCCTTCGTGAAAGGCGCCGGTGGAGCTGCCGCCGTCGCCGATCCAGGTCATGGCGACGATGTTCTGGCCAAGGTAGCGGCCGGCCATGGCGACGCCGGTCATGACGGGAATCAGATCGCCGAGCATGGAGATGGGCGAAACGATGTGGAGATTTTTCAGATCGCCGAAATGGCTGGTGCCGTCTTTTCCCTTGGTGGGCGAAGTGAATTTGGCCATGTGCTGGGTGAAGATGTCGCGCGGCGGAACGCCCTTGACGAGGAGAGCGCCGATATTGCGGATCATGGGAGCGAGCCAGTCGCGTTTTTCGAGGGCGTAGGCGGTGCCGACGGAGACGCCTTCCTGTCCGAGGCTGGAATAGAGGCCGCCGACAATTTTATTCTGGCGGAAGAGGCGGACCATGCGCTCTTCGAGCTGGCGATTGAGCTGCATGAAATAGTAGAGATCGAGATGCTGCTGGCGGGTGAGCGGCTGGCTCATGCCTCGCGTCCTTTTACGGCGGCGGTTTCCAAAGCTTCAGACGGGAACGATTCTGGCCCCGTTTCAGGCGCGATGGAAGAGAGCGTTTCCTGGAGCGCACGGGGCGAAACGGCGAGGAGCGAGACGCCGAAGACTTCAGCGAAGCGCGCGGCGAGGCGCTCGCGGACGTGATCGAGAGGGACGGCACGGCCGAGAGCGCGTTCGAGAGACGTGGCGCGCTTGCCGGGCAATCCGCAGGGAACGATCAAGTCGAAAAAGCGGAGGTCGGTGGAAACGTTGTAGGCAAAGCCGTGCGAAGCGACCCAGCGGCTCAGATGGACGCCGAGAGCGGCGAGCTTTTCCTCGCCCAAGGGCGAAGGCGCGGGAAGCCAGACGCCGTGATTGGCGGGGGAGCGGTGAGCGGCGAGGCCGAAATCGGCGGTGGCGCGAATCATGGTTTCCTCGAGCATGTCAACATACCAGCGAACGTCGCGGCGGTGCGCGGAGAGATCGAGAATGGGATAGGCGAGGATTTGGCCGGGGCCGTGATAGGTGATGTCGCCGCCGCGGTCGGTCGGGTGGAATTCGACGTTCATCTGGCGGAGCAGATGAGCGGAGGCGCGGAGGTTTTCCGGCTTGCCGTTTCGGCCGAGGGTGATGGTGTGCGGGTGTTCGCAGAAAAGGAGCGCGTCGGGAACGGCGCCGGATTTGCGGGCGCGGACGAGGCCGCGCTGGAGCGCGGAAGCGGGCGCATAGGCGATGAGCCCGAGGTTGACGAGCCAGCAGGTTTGGCGAGTATCGGTCAATTTAGATTCACAAAACGTGAGACAAGCATTTGGCGCTTTGGGATGAGTTCGCGCCCCGATTTACGAGCCGCATGTCCTTCAGGGGCTAAAGCCCCTTGCTCCTTGGCCCATTTTACGTCGTGGCTAAAGCCACGACCTACAAAGCTCTTCGTCGCGCGAGCAAGGTCCGCTACAGAACCAACATCACTTCATCGCTCGGCGGCTACGGCCACGACCCACAAAGCTCTTCGTCGCGCGAGCACGGTCCGCTACAGAACCAACATCACTTCATCGCTCGGCGGGTACGGCCACGACCCACAAACCTCTGGGCCGTGCGAGCATGGTCGGCTACAAAACCAATATCACTTCGTCACCGAGCGGCTACAGCCACGACCTACAAAGCTCTGCGTCGTGCGAGCATGGTCGGCTACAAAACCAAAATCACTTCATCGCTCAGAGGCTGCAGCCGCGACCCACAAAGCTCTTCGTCGCGCGAGCACGGTCCGCTACAGAACCAACATCACTTCATCGCTCGGCGGCTAAAGCTGCCAATCCAACGACGCTCGCCGGCACGACTAGAACTGCGACCTGACGGAAAATCTTATGCGGCATCAAAAATTGATGGTCAGCCCGCGAACCGAGTTGAACGCATCGCCCATGGCTTCCCAGACCGTCGGATGAGCATGAATGACGGTGGCCATGTCGTCGAGCGTGGCTTCGAGGCTCGTAGCGGCAACCGGCTCGGCGACAATTTCAGTGGCGAGAGGGCCAATGGCATGGACGCCGAGAATTTCTCCGTGCTTTTCATCGGCCACGACTTTGATGAAGCCCTCGTGCTGGCCGAGAATCGTGGCTTTGCTGTTGCCGAGAAAGGGGAATTTTCCGGTCTTGACGGAGTAGCCGGCGTCGCGCGCCTGTCTTTCGGTGAGGCCGATGGAGCCGACCTGGGGCTCGCAATAGGTGCAGTTGGGGCAGCGGAGCCGGTTGAACGGCTGAACGTCTTTACCGGCCATGCGGCCGACGGCGATGATGCCCTCCATGGAAGCGGCGTGAGCGAGCTGGGGGAGGCCGGCAACGATGTCGCCGATGGCGTAGAGATGAGGCTCGTCAGTTTCGAGAAAGGAGTTGGCGAGAACGAAGCCGCGATCGAGCTTAACCTTGGTTTTTTCAAAGCCGACGTTTTCGGTGAGGGGGCGGCGGCCGACGGCGATCAGGACTTTTTCGGCGGAGATGGTCTGGGGGGCGCCGGATTTGTCGGTGAAGGCGACGGTGGCGCCGTTGGCGTCCTTTTTGACAGAGGTGACCTTAGCTTCGGTTTCGACGCGGATGCCTTTCTTGGTGAAAGCTTTTTGCAGCTCGGGGGAAATTTCCTCGTCTTCGAGAGGAACGATGCGAGGAAGGGCCTCGAGAATCGTCACGTCCGAACCGAAGGTCTTGAAGATCGAAGCGAATTCAACGCCCACGGCGCCGGCGCCGACGACGACGAGCGATTTAGGAACCTGCTGGAGAAGAAGAATTTCACGATTGGTGAGAACCGTCTGGTTGTCAATTTCGACGCCGGGAAGCGAGCGGGCCTCCGAGCCGGTGGCGACGAGAATGTTGGCGGTTTCGAGCTCGGTGGTCTTGCCGTCTTTTTCGACGGAAACGCGGCCGGGCCCGGCGATTTTTCCCCAACCCTGCATCCATTCGACTTTGTTCTTTTTGAAGAGGAGGCCGATGCCGCCGGCGTGTTTTTTGACGATTTTGTCCTTGCGCTGCTGGATGCTGGGCCAGTTGACCTTGACGCCGTTGACCTCGAAGCCGAATTCCTGAGCGCGGAGGAAATGGTCGTAAATGTCGGCGTGATGGAGAAACACCTTGGTGGGAATGCAGCCGACATGGAGGCAGGTGCCGCCGAGGAAGGGATCCTTCTCGACGACGACGGTCTTGAGGCCCCACTGGGCGGCGCGGATGGCGGCGACGTAGCCGCCCGGACCGCTGCCGATGATTACAACATCATATTTAGCCAACTCGTTCCTCCCGCGCAGATTATCGTGTACGGCCAATTAGATGATGGGAAGGGTTGCTACGATGGCGGCGCTCCCGGACGCACAAAGGGGTGATTTTAGCAGCGGAGAGGTGGACGCGCAACCGAGGGGCGGCCAGGCGGGAAACAGGGCTGCGAATGAGCCCGGCGGCGGCACGAAGGGAGGGACCGGGTTGCGCGCGAATTGCGCAGAGGAATTATTTTGGGCTGAGGAGATACAGGTCGGCGTGGCCGCCGGGGCGGGCGTAGGCGACGGAGGAGAGATCCTTCGAGAAATCGTAGGCGTTGCCGCCGTAATCCTGGCGGAAGGCGAAGGGGAGCTTGACGGCGACTTGCGCGGGGCCGGTGAGCTTTCCATCGCGCCAGGGCTGGCGGTAAATCGTGGTCTCTCCGTGGGAGGGAACCAAGTAGAGGATGGATTTGCCGTCGGAAGAAAAATGGACGACGAGGGTGCTCAGGTTGGGCAGCAATGAAGTGCATTTCCCGTCGGCAAAAGAGAATTCACTCACGCCCACGGTCTGGCTTCCGATGTTGATGGAGGAAATAAAATACTTGCCGTCCGGCGACGTATCCCAGATCGCGCCACAATTTTCGGCAACGGATTGGATGGGGGAGCCATCCACCGGCACTTTCCAGGTGCTGATTTTCGCCAGGTCCGTCTGCTGACCGCCGAGATAAATGAAATTGGGATCGGGAGTGGCGGAGCCGTAGCCGCCGGAAGCGCCCGACCAGGGCACTTGGCGGAGCCCGGAACCGTCGGCGCCGATGATATAGATTTTCTGCGCGCCGTTTTCCCTGTCGGCATACATGAACTTAGAATCGTCCGAGGAAAACGTGATCGTGACGAGCCCCGTGCCGGAAGCCAGCCTGACGGGATTGCTGCCGTCAATATTGGAAATCCAAAGATCTCCCTGCTGGGCATTTCCGGAAAGAACCACATAGGCGATGTGGCGGCCGTCCCAGGAAATACTGGGCTGCGTGGCTTCTTCGGTGACCAAATCGAGGGACTGCCTGGTGGCCGGATGATAGACGGTGAGGAATCCCGACCGCCGGCCATTCACGAAATAGATTCCCTTCCCCGAAGGATCCGGCATGGGCGAAAGGTCAGGGCCGGCGCCGAAAGTGACCTGGGTGAGCGCGGCGTCGGACAGGGCGTAGCGCCAGATGTTGGTGACGCCGTTAACGGTGCGGCTGCAAAGAAGCGATTTGCCGGGGTCGTCCCAGACGAGGCCCGTGGGGCTACCGGAGAGGTCGGCGATTTTCTGGGAAGCGTGAGTGGCGAGATCCACGCGGAAGAGAGCGACGCTCGTGGAACCGACAACCGCGTCGTTTTCGGTGAAAATCAGGAGCTCTTTATCACCGGGAAAGGGAAGAATTTGGAACGGAGTGGTGCCCTCGGCAGCGCGAAAAACCATCTCCTCGACAAGGCCGGACCTGGGCCGGCGAAAGACGGCGTTACCGTGGATCCTTCTGATGTAATAGAAGGTGTTTCCATCCGAAGAAGTGACCAGCCCGAAGCCGTCGGCCACAAACGTGGGAGCGCCGCCAAGCGTGGGCACGCTTTGGAGTCCGCCTGTCATTCCGGAGACGTCGTAATAAATCTGAGTGCCGTCGCGCGAAAAGGAGTCGAGATTCTTTTCCGAAGTGTCGTTTGTGAGTTGCAGCGGTTCACCACCGGAAGAGAGCATGACAAAAACCTGATCAAAATCGGCAACGGGTGAAGTGAAAGCGATGGTATGGCCGTCGGGAGAAATGATGGCGTCGTTCATGGGCCTGTTCCAACGGCTGATCTGGGTAACTTTTTCGGGGCCGGGAGAGGAAGTGGAGCGAGACCAGAAGCGGTAGGCCAGAAATGCCGCGAGCGCAAGAACCGCCAAGCCGGCGAGGAGGGCAATTTTATTGGCGGCACTCGAAGAAGGGCGTGTAGCAATCGCGGCGCTCGAACCACGGGCCGGATTGGGGGTGAGGTCCTGAACGGGGGAACTAGCGGAGGAAGAGATACGGCCGGAGCCCGAGTCGCGGCGGAGGCGCTTCAAATCGGCGCGGGCGTCCGAGGAGTGCTGGTAACGCAAGTCGCGATCTTTTTCGAGAGTCTTGTTGATGATTCGCTCCAGCTCGGCGGGCGCGTCGGGATTGAGCCGGACAGGAGCGACGGGAGCCTGATTGAGAATCGCATCGGTGACGACGCCGGGAGTGTCACCGCGGAAGGGGAGGACACCGGTAGCCATCTCATACAACACAACGCCAAAGGAAAACAGGTCGGTGCGGGAATCGAGGTCTTTGCCGCGGACCTGTTCGGGCGACATGTAGGCGACGGTGCCGACAGCGGTGCCGGGGCTAGTGAGGAGATGGCCGCCAACGTCGGTGGGCATGGCGGAAACCGTGACGCCTTTGGGGACAGGAGTGAGCTTGGCAAGGCCAAAGTCAAGAATCTTGGCGTGGCCGCGCTTGGTGACGAAGATGTTGGCGGGCTTGATGTCGCGATGGACGACACCCTCGGCATGAGCGGCGTCGAGGCCATCGGCGATCTGGATCGCCAAATCGAGGAGCGATTCCAATTCCATGGGACGGCCGTTGATGAGGTGCTTCAGGGTCATGCCGTCCAAAAATTCCATGGCGATGAAGGCCTTGCCGTCTTCGTCGCCGATTTCATAGACGGTGCAGAGGTTGGGGTGATTGAGAGCAGAGGCGGCCTGGGCTTCGCGGCGGAAACGTTCGAGAGCCTGCGGGTCGCGCGCAAGGTCAACGGGAAGGAATTTCAGGGCGACAAATCTGTGGAGGGTGACGTCCTCGGCCTTGTAGACGACGCCCATGCCGCCGCCGCCGAGTTTTTCGAAAATCCGATAATGGGAGATGTTCTGGCCGATCAGCGAGTCAGGGCCCGGCATTTGCGGCACATCTTAGGGCGCGGTAGGAGATAAGTCAACAAAGTGCGGGACGAGCAAGACGATGGAGAAAGGAAAGCGCGTGGACCGAGAAAAACGGGAAGCGGGCCGGAAACGAAGGGCGGAGGGGGGCCGGCGGTGTGTCCGGATGGGCGACAGGGGCGTCCCGGATTCGGGCAGCGGGGAGGCGAAAGCGGGAGCGAGGAGAAAGCTAAGTGGCTGGAGGAGCGAGATTTTGGGGGTGAAGTGGCACGGCCCTGTTCGTGCAAGCGAGGACGGCAAATCAGATGCGTCGAAAGGGGAGGAGGCGGAAATGTCCGATTCCGAACGAATCCGTGAAAGCTGCAACGGCTGGCTCGACCCGCAATATGTCCGCGAGCGACAACAGGCGGGGTGGCGGCTGGTGGGGGTCGAGTGGGAGCGCGAGGCGGCTGCAAAGCGGGGAGAAGCGGCGGGCGAGGGCGGAGCGCCTCGCGCTCCGATCGTGCAGGAGTTGCCGATGGGGTCGCGCATGATTCCGGAGGGAGGGCAATTAGTGGAAGACGCGGATGAGATGAAATTTCTGCACTCGGTGATGGAACTGATCATCCAGGACATTTCGATCGTGAAGGTAGCGGAGGAGCTGAACCGGCGAGGATTTCGAACGCGGACAGGCAAGGAGTGGGGGCCGGTGGCCATTTTCAATTTGCTGCCCCGGCTGATCGAACTCACGCCGCGAATCTTTCGCAGCGAGGAGTGGGTAGAGAGGCGGAAACGGCTGACGCCGGTATTTTGAGGGGAAAGAGGGGTGCGAAGGCCGCTTGGGGACGCGGTGCGAGGCGCGATGGGACGGCGAATGGAATCGGGAAGAGGCAAATCGAGGTGAAACCCGAGGGGAGGGGGTGGCATCCAACGAAGTGAGCGATAGTATCCGTATTGAAAAGCAATGCGCGATGCGTCCCTCACCTACGGGAAGTCGGCAGGCCTGCTCGATGTTCTTCCGGGGAATTCAAGCCCTTAGAGGAGATAAGTGTATCCATGCGTCTAAAAGCAACTCAGTGCCTGGCCGTGCTCGGCCTTCTTGCGCTCGCAGCGCCGGTGTGGGCGCACACCGATTCAGCCACAATCCATTCCGATGGGACAACCATCATAAACGGGAAAGAATTGAAGCCGGGCGACTATCAATTGAAAGTGGAGCCCAACGGGAGCGACCTGCAGGTGAAGCAATACGGGAAAGTGGTGACGCAGGTTCCCGTGCATTGGATTCAACTGCCGAAAAAAGCGGACGCGACGGAAGTCGACCTCAACAAGAATCAAATCGTCGAGGTGGATTTTGCCGGGCAGACGCAAGCCGTGAAAGTCCAGGCAAATTAAAAGACAAAGAGAAGAGACGGGGCGGGCTGAGGCCCGCCCTATTTTTTTTGGGCGAGATGCGAGGAAAACGGGGAGGTGTGCGAGGATGCCGCGGGTCCGGGAGGGCGGGGGAAAGAATCGGGTGCTTCGCGCGGCGGTGGATTCGTGATAGGGTCACGAAACCAACAGGCGACAAGAATCGTATTGAATGAGCAAAGGAGACTCGCCCATGCCCGACGATCCCGGAAAGACCCCTTCGAGCGGATTGACGCCCGCGCAAACGCCGCCGCCGGAAATGCCGGCCGCGGAACGCGCCATGAAGAATGCATTCATCGGACCGAACGGGATACGAGCCGGGTGGCGGCTGGTGATCTTTCTGATCCTTTTCGTGGGGATGTCACTGGTGGTGCAGGCGACGCTGATCCACATACCGGCGATCGCGAGGCACATCCACCGGCCGGAAAAGGGCGCGCCGGTGGTGATGACGGCGCGAAGGCAGATTTTCTCGGAAGGGCTGGTGGTGCTGATCCTGTTTTTCAGCGTCTGGCTGATGTCGCTGCTGGAGAAGAAGACGTTCGGGGATTACGGGCTGCCGGCGAAAGGGGCCTTCGGAAAGCGTTTCTGGCAAGGAATCGCGTACGGGTTCGCGTCGATATCGCTGCTGATGGGGGCGATCGCGGCGCTTCACGGTTTTTCGATCGCGTCGCTGGATTTAACCGGCGCGGAAATCTGGAAATACGGAGTGTTGTACGGCATCGGATTCGTTCTCGTGGGATTTTTCGAGGAGTTTTCCTTCCGGGGATACATGCAGGCGACGCTGGCGTCGGGAATGGGATTCTGGCCGGCGGCGTTCGTGCTGGCGCTGCTGTTCGGAGCGGCGCACGCGGGAAATCCAGGGGAGAGAATTTTCGGGTTGGTGATGGCGGGGAGCTACGGGTTATTCGCGGCGTTCACGCTGGAGAGGACGGGGAACTTGTGGTTCGCGATCGGAGATCACGCGGCGTGGGACTGGGGCGAGACGTATTTTTATTCGACGCCGGACAGCGGGATGCTGGCGAAGGGACATTTGCTGAATTCGAGTTTTCACGGGCCGGCGTGGCTGACGGGGGGAACGGTGGGGCCGGAGGGAAGCTGGCTGGTGTTTGGCGTGGTGGTCCTGACGTTCATCGGCGTGCATTTCCTGTTTCCCGCGAAGAAAGCGGCGTAGGAGCGAAGCGGGACCGCGGTGCGGTGAAATGGGCGCGAGCGGGGGCGGAAAGAAACCAGCGGAGCAGAAGCAAACAACGAAAATCCCAGCGGCCGCCCTTTTGCGAGCCTCCGGCGAGCGAAAGGGCTTTTTTTATGCGCGGGCGGAAAAAAGGAGAGGCAGCGGATGAGCGGGAGATTGAGTGAAATCCTGAAGGCGAACGCCGAATACAGCGGGCGGTACGAGACAAAGGGGAAATCGGAGGCATTGCCGGCGCGGCGACTGGCGATACTGACCTGCATGGACGCGCGACTCGATCCGGCGAAATTCGCGGGGCTGGCGGAGGGTGACGCGCACGTGATCCGAAACGCGGGGGGACGGGCGAGCGACGACGCGATACGATCGCTGGTGATCAGCTACAAGCTGCTGGGAACTCAGGAATTTTTCGTGATCCATCACACGGGCTGCGGGATGGAAAGCCTGACGAATGAAACGATGTGCGGCCTGCTGGAATCGAGCCTGGAACCCGTGGAGATGACGAAGGAGGGAGTCCGCGATACCGGGAAGGGGCCGGGCTCGAACGAGGGGGAGTACATCAATTGGCTGGGGATTCGGGACCGGAAGCAGGCGTTAATCGACGATGTGACGCGAATTCACACTCACCCGTTAATTCCGAAGACAATCCCGGTGCACGGACTTCTGTTTGATGTCGCCTCGGGGAAATTGATGGTGGTGGCGGAGGCCAAGGCCGCGGGCGGGGGCGGGTGAAGTCCGGAAGATGCGCCGGGCAGGGCGGGGCGCGATTTGCAGGAAGGCCTTTGTTGCCAGTGAAAACGGAGCGCGGCGAGCCGAGCGGAGAGCGCGGCGGAATCTTTTCGACGAGTTGCGCATCGAAAGGATGCTTAAAGAAGGGCGGCGGCGCGGTCACTGATTTGACAACGGTGCTCGCGACCGCTACAATTTTCCGATTTGGGTGAGTGTTTTCGCCTCGCCTAGGGAATATCCATGGATAAAAAGCGGCTCGATTATTACAAAAAGAGACTTCAGACCCGGCGGGAAGAGCTGGTGCGAGGCATCGTGCGCACGGAGCAGGAAGGCCGGGAAGCCGACGAGGATCCGACGGTGGATCTGGCGGACAAGGCGGCGAATTCGTACACGAAGGAATTCCTGTTCGGCCAGACGCACAACGACCGGTCGTTGCTGCAATTGGTGGACGACGCGCTGGCGCGGTTGAGAGACAATGGGTTCGGCGAGTGCATTTCATGCCACCAGGAAATCCAGCAAAAGCGATTGGAAGCGGTGCCGTGGACGCGGTACTGCCTGGCCTGCCAGGAAAAGAAGGAACAGGGACAGTTGTAATCCGCCGCCCGGCGGGCATTTGGCGAAACCTCAAGCGGACCGTGCTTGGCCTCGTCTGAACCTCCACCCAACTCCGCAAGTCCTGAAAATTCGGCAGGTGTATACTCCGGCGGAAGCGGCGCGAGGAACATAGATTTGACCAACCGAAAGGCGAAAGAAATAAAGGCCGCGGGAGGGGCCGCACCGACCGGCGGGTGGCTGGAGAAGATCCGCGAGGATTGGGAGGCGCGGGCAAAGGAAAATCCGCGGGCATACATCGACTGGCCAGATGTGGCGGACCAGAACGACGACTTCTTCCGATCGGGACAGGCGGATTACGAGCGCTACATCGCGACTTTTTTGCGCCGCATGAAATTCGAGCCCGGGGGGGGAAGACAGCCATTGAGATCGGGTGCGGAATCGGCCGACTGGCGCGGTGGGTGGCGCCGGATTTCGCGCGCTACATCGGGGTTGATGTCTCACCGGAAATGGTGAGGCAAGCAGCAGAGTTCGGCATACCGCACGCGGAGTTTCATGCGGTTTCAGGCGGCGACCTTTCCGGCGTCGAGTCTGAATCGGCTGATTTCGTCTATTCCTTCGCCGTGTTCCAGCACGTACCGGACAAAGCCGCCATCTTCAATTATTTTAGCGAGACGGGCCGGGTGCTGCGCCCCGGCGGAATCTTCCGGCTGCACATGAAGGGGCTGTGGTCGCTGCCGGTGGGGCGATGGATGATCGAGGCGGGGGTGACGGAAAACTCGCGGAGGGAAAAGAAGCGGCACGTGAAGCTGCCCTTTGTGCGTTTGCGCTACCTGGACACGTGGCAGGGGCGAGCGATCCGCCCGGGGGAAGCGGTCGAGAAGTGCGCTTCTCTTGGACTTGAGGTCATCGAAATAGAAGACGCATGGACGACGATGATGTGGGTGGGCGGCCGGAAAAGGGGATAATGCCGTCGTACCTCGTACGGACACTCGATGGCCTCCGTAGTTTCCACAGCTAGGCAGTGAGAAAAAGATGGAGTAGGGTCGCGCGAATCCAACGGAAGTTGCGTGGAAACGGTGATCCTGCGAGACGCCATAGATGCGCTGTCGGCGGTGATATTCGCCGCGCCGTGCCGGGTGTGCCAGGAACCGCTGGTGAAGCTGAGCCGCATACCGATTTGCGAGAAGTGCCTGGCTTCGATTCGCGTCATCGAAGGGCCGGTTTGCGAGGCGTGCGGGAGGCCGTCGGCGCCGGGGTTGAAGGCGGGGGGAGGGGAGACGGCCGGGGCAGAGCCGGCGGCGGGGCGGCTATGCCGGGTGTGCCGCGGCGATTTTTTCTCGTTCCGGCGCGCGCGGAGCTACGCGGAGTACGCGGACGTGGCCGTCAGCGCCATTCAACTGCTGAAATACGAGGAAGTGACGCGGCTGGGAGAGTTTTTCGGGGCGAAGCTGGCGGAGGTGGCGCTGCGCGAGAAGGAGGCCTTCGCTGCTGATGTGGTGGTCCCCGTGCCGCTGCATGCCGACCGGAGGCGGGAGCGGGGCTACAACCAGGCGGAACTGATAGCGCGGCCAGTGGCGCGGCGGCTGGGGGTTGGACTGGGAAGCTATCTGCTGGTGCGGAAATTGCCGAGACCGGCGCAGCTATTGTTGACGCGGGCCGAGAGGTGGAAATCGGTGCGTGGCGCCTACGCCACCCGGGAAGGCATCCGAGTTGACAAGCTACGCGTCCTGCTGGTAGATGATGTAATGACGACCGGCGCGACCCTGGAAGCATGTGCCCGCGCCCTGAAGAACGCGGGAGCTGCCGAAGTGGTTGCCTTGACGGTAGCTCGAGTCGTCCCGCGATGGCGGCAGCCAGAACCTCCCGAGGGCGGGGGGCTCTGAAGTCCAGCAATCCACCCGGCTGCCAACCGCATCCAAGACTCAAGGAGATTTTCCCGGCACCGCAAAGGCGGCGCAGATGGACCCGAGACTCCAGTACGGCTTACGCCCACGTCCCAGGATTGGGAGGGGAGAGGCTGTGCCGGAGGCGACGGGAGCACGACCCACGACGACCTCTCCCGCGAGCCGGCCTTCGGTGATGCAAGCGCCGGTGCTGGTGCTGAACGCGACGTTCGAGCCGATTAACGTGACGGCGGTGCGGCGCGCGCTGGTGCTGATGCTGAAAGGCGTGGCACAGGCGGAAGAGACAAACAACCACGAAGTCCATTCCACGAAAAAAGCCATCCAAGTGCCGTCGGTGATCCGGCTGCTCAGCTACCGGCATATTCCGCAGCAGAGCCGGGCGCTCTCGCGGAAGAACATCCTGCTGCGCGACCGGAACACATGCCAGTTTTGCGCGCGGGCGTTTCCGGCGTCGGACCTAACGCTCGACCACGTGCTGCCGCGTTCGCGAGGAGGACGCTCGACGTGGGAGAACCTGGTGGCGTGCTGCTACCAGTGCAACAACCGCAAGGGAGACCGGACGCCGGAAGAAGCGGGATTGAAGCTGCAGAGGAGACCCCGGCCGTTCACGCTGCACACATCGCGGCAACTGATGCGGCTGATCGGGCACCGGGACGAGAAGTGGCGGAAATATCTTTTCTACTGATCTGGTGAACCCCAAAGAAATAAAAGATCTGGGGCGGGCAACCATTTGAAGGCGGCTGCCGTCTATATTGTCAACACACTTCTAGGACACACCCCGGGAAGTGGCTTGGTCGCACGCAAGCCGCTTCCCTTCTTTTTCGCGCGGACGAAAACGAATTACTGCCGGAAGACGACCTTGACGCCGCGCCGCCAATTTTCACTCAATCCGATACGCTTGAGCTGAATTTCGGGCGAGAGATAACGGCAAAGAATTTCCGCGGAAGGATGAAAGCGCAGGCCCGGAGCCACGAGCCAGACAAGAGGCGGCGCCGGGTCGAGCTTCAATCCGGGGAAATAGCCGAAGCGCTCGAAATTTCCCGCCTGCTGGTGCCGCCTGACACGCAGCCAATAATCCACCGCCTGCATGGGGAGCTGAATGTCCTCGGACGCTTTCAATTCGATGACGACCAAGCGACCGCGGCGCGTGACGCCGAGAAGGTCCAGAACGCCGCGGTCTCCGGCGGCCATCGCGGGAACCTGAGAATAGAGAAAGCGGGGATCGAGGGCGGCATCGAGACGGTCGGGAGCGTCGAGGATGAGGGCCTCGAGCCAACGTTCCGGAGCGGCGCGGAAGAGAGGATGATTGGCGTCTTCGGCGAGGGGGTTCCGATGGAAATCGAGATCGCGCAAGAGAGCGTCAAATTTTTTTTCTCGGGCGGAGGAAAGGGGCTCGAGGGAATCGCCCAAGCCGAAAGAGAGGCCCTGGCTCGAAGAGCGGGCAAATTCGAGGCCGCGAAAACAGAGCGAGACGACGTGAGCGACGCTCGAAGGGCGCGGCTGAATCGCGCCGGGGGGCGAATCGGGCAGAGCGGCGCGGACGCGGGCAAGAGAATCATCGGAGGCGCGCAACTCGGATTCGATATCGCGGCGGGAGACGAGCCAGCTTTCGAGATTGCCGGCGTCGGCGGGATCCATGCGGCGCATTTCGCCTTGGGGTTCGGCGAACTCGAAAATCTCGACTCGCGCCGAGGGAGAAACGCCGAGTAGGCGCTCGCGAAGCGCGCGGGTGGAATCCCGGGGAGCGAAAAGTCGCAAGCCTTCGGCGGGGCGGCGATCGGCATGGCCGCGGGCCCAATCGAGCCAGAGGAGGCCGAAGGCGAGCATGCCGTCGATGGCGGCGGAATTTTCGGCGGATGAAACGGCGAGGAGCGCATGGGAGGCGGCGGCTTCGCGCATTTTTCCGCGAACGTAGAGGCCGGAAAAGGAGTGTTCGAGATCGGGGGAAGCGGTGAGCGATTCGATTTCGGCGTCAGGAAATTTTTCGGCGAGGATGCGGGCGAAGCGGGAGCGAAAGTGTTCGCGGGAGACGCGGCCTTTGGGCTTGGCGGCAGAAGCGCGGAGAAATTCGAGGCGGCCGGGAGCGGCGCGGCCGAATCGCTGAACTTCGAGGACGATGCGGTCGCTCGACAGTTCCTTGACGCGGAGGACGCGGCGGGTGAGAGTGCGGTCGTCGGACCAGAGGTGAACGAGAGGCTGTTTTCCCTCGTGGCGCAATTCACAGTGCAGCTGGGAGAGCGCGGCGAGCCATTCGCCGTCCTCGCGGACTTCGGCGGATTCGGAAGCGGCGATATCCGCGAGGGCCCGGGCGAGTTCGGTCCAGTCTTGCAATATCCCACCGCCAAAGGCCGGCGCCGGAGGAAACGAGCTACTGCAGAACCAGGCCGGTGACGCGAATGGACGGATATTGATGGTCCCAGGTGTCGGGCAGCGCCTGTTCGAGCGTGATTTGAAAATCGCGATGCTGGCCGGCGGGAAGAGGCGCGTCGCCGGCGGCGATCAGGCGCGAGGTGTTGCGAAGCACGATCTGCTTGAACGGGTCGTCGAATTCGAGAGTCACTTCGAGAGCGGCGATATTGCGCACGCCCGCGTTTTCAATGGTTCCGGCCACGTAGGTGAATTGCTGGTTGAGCATATTGTGGGCGGTAGCCATCTGGATGCTCGTGAAATGAACGCTCGAGGCGTAAGCCTGCTCGGCGGGTCCGAAGGGCAAGGGCTGGGATTTGACGACAGCGGCTTGCCGGTGCGTGACGTGAAGCAAAAGGGCGAAGCCGCCAAACACAACGAGCACGATGAAGAGCCCGAGCACGAAGGCCAGGGGAAACCGGCTTCGCGATTCGCCTCCGACCGTCTCTTCAAATCCCATGGATCTCCCCCGCTTCAGCGCCCGAAAGAAAGTCTGGTAACCAGCGGATCTGGGAGGCCCGCCTTGGTCATGCGGCTTTGGACCGCCTGAATATCATAAGGCACGCGCCAGAACTCGACAGACTTTTGAGGGATGTCGGCAATGGCGAAGGCGCAGCGGGGATCTCCATCGCGGGGCTGGCCGATGGAGCCGGGATTGAGGAGATAGATAGCGCCCTCCTCGATGGTGAGCGAGGAGAAAGGGCTGCCGCCGGCGGGCTTGAAGTGAAGGACGACGACTTTATTATCGCGCAGGGAGAATCCACCCTGCAGGTGAGTGTGGCCGAAAAACGTGATGGGCGATTGGGCGTCGAGCAAGCCATCCAAGGCCTGGGCCGGAGCGAAGACGTATTCGTCCTCATCGCGGTAGGCGCCGTGGACCATCGAAAAGCCGTTTTCGGAGACGGGGCCGAGGGGAAGCTTTTCGAGCCAGTCGCGATTTTCGGGGCGGAGCTGCTCGCGAGTCCAGAGGGCGACGTTGCGGGCGACAGGATTGAAGTCGTCGGCATTGGCAATGCCGCTGCCGGCCTTGTCGTGATTGCCGCGAATCGTGACGGCGCCCAACTGGCGGATGCGGTCAACAACTTCGTTGGGGTCGGGACCGTAGCCGACGACGTCGCCGAGACAGACGCACTTCTCCCAGCGGCCTTTCGAGGCTTCGAGAGCGGCGTCGAGCGCCGTGATGTTTGCGTGAATGTCGCTGAGGACCAGATACCGCATACCGCCCCCCCTCGCGGGCCGGATGCGAATTATAGACGAACGCGCCAGGAGTTGCACCGTTTGAGGGGTGGAGCGGGCGGTTCTGCAGGGTGCAGCGTGGAGGCGAGATTCGCGGGCGGAGAGAGACGTCCGGAAGGAAATTCGAGGACGTGATTTTCATGTGCGCAGCCGGCAGAAAACCGGGAGACGCGTGGATGAAACGCGAATTCGGACGGCAGGATAGGCGCGCCGCGAAGGAAGAATTCAGCGGGCAGAAAAGCGACGCGAGCGAGACCGCCAAACACGGGCCGAAGGGAATGGGAAAGGCGACGGCTAGCGAATGCACATGCAATCACCGTAACTGTAGAAGCGGTAGCCGGCTGCGACGGCGTGGCGATAGGCCGCGAGGATGCGATCGCGGCCGGCAAATGCGGCGACCATGGCGAGAAGAGTCGACTTCGGCAGGTGGAAATTCGTGAGGAGCTGATTTACGACGCGAAACGGTTTTCCCGGATAGAGAAAGATCGCGGCTTCATATTTTCCAGGAACGATGGGAGAGCCGGCGAGTGCGGCGGATTTTTCCGCCGCGTCTTCAAGAGCGCGAACGACCGTGGTGCCGATGGCCAGAATCGGCCTTCGAGCGAGGCGAGCCCGTTCAATCGCGCGGGCGGCAGATTCGGAAATTTCATAGGCCTCGGAGTGGATCGGGTGGTCTTCCAGGCGTTGAGTGCGGACAGGCTCGAAAGTGCCGAGGCCGACTTCGAGAGTGATTTCAGCGGTTTCGAGGCCGCGAGCGGCGATGCGTTGGAGAATTTCCGGGGAGAAGTGGAGTCCCGCGGTGGGCGCGGCGACGGCGTTTCCCTGCCGGGCGTAAACGGTCTGATAGCGGTCGCGGTCGAAGGGATCGTCGTGGCGCTTGATGTAGGGAGGCAGCGGGATGTGGCCGAGATTCGCGACGGCGGCGTGGAAATCGGATGGGCCAGCGAATTGGAGGACACGGAGGCCGAAAGCGCCGCGCGACTCGACGCGGGCTTCGAGTTGCCCTTCGCCAAAAACGATCGTCTCGCCCACAGGAATTTTGCGGCCGGGGCGGACGAGCGCTTCCCAGCGATCGCCGCCAAGGGAGCGGACCAGAAGGACCTCGACATCGCGAGTGAGAAATTCGCCGCGGGCGGGATTGTGCGCGCCCAGCGGATGCGCGCGGAGCCCTTTTCGCCTGCCGAATAGGCGCGCGGGAAGAACCCGGGCGTTGTTGCGGACGATGAGTTCGTCGCCACGGAGGAGGTCCGGGAAGTCATGGAAGAGGCGGTCTTCCCAGCGGCCCGAAGAGCGGTCGAGGAGCAGCATGCGGGAAGCGTCGCGGGAGGCAAGAGGGCGCTGGGCGATGCTCTCGGAGGGAAGGTCGTAATCGAAGTCGCCGACGTTCATTCTGGAAAGTGTCTTTTCGCGGGCGGCGGCCCGGCTGATAGCATTGTAGCGAACCCGCCGCTTGCGGGGTTCGCGGGGTTGGCAAATTGGCAAAAGAGACAGTGGTGGTGAGCAGCCGCGGAGCGGAGCGCATTCGCGCGGGACACATGTGGGTGTACCGGAGCGACGTGCGCAGCGCGGAGGCGGGGCCGGGCGCGGTGGTGCGGGTAACGGACGAGCGCAAGAAATTTCTCGGGCAGGCGTTTTACAGCGACAAATCGCAGATTGCCGTCCGGATGTTCACCCGGCAGGACACGGCGATCGACCGGGCGTTTTGGGCGGAGAGAATCCGGCAAGCGGGCGAATACCGGCGGCGGGTGGTGCGCGATACGAACGCATACCGGCTGGTCTACAGCGAGGCGGATCTGCTGCCTTCGCTGATCGTGGACCGGTATGGCGAATATCTGAGCGTGCAGACGCTGAGCCAGGGGGCGGAGAGGCTGAAAGACACATTTGTGGCGATTCTGGCCGAGCAGTTCTCTCCGGCGGGAATCCTCGAGAGGAACGACCCAAAGGTGCGCCTGCTCGAAGGGCTGCCGCAGCGGGTGGGCGCAATCCGGGGAGAAGTGCCCGAAGAAATCGAAGCGCGGGAAAACGGGATCGCATTCGTGTACGACCTGGCGGGAGGGCAGAAGACCGGATCGTTCCTGGATCAAAGAGAGAATCATGCGGCGGCGCGGCGGTACGCTTCGGGCGAGGCGCTGGATTGCTTCAGCTATCAGGGGGGATTTGCGCTGACGATTGCGAGCGGGTGCCGGCATGTGGAGGCGGTGGATATGTCGCCGGGAGCGCTCGATATTTTAGGGCGAAACCAGAAGCTGAACGGGATCGAGAATGTAACGCTGCGGGAGGGAAACGCGTTCGACGTCCTGAAGGAGTACGACGAGGAGCGGCGCACGTTTGAGATGGTGATTCTCGACCCGCCCGCATTCGCGAAGAATCGCGAAAGCCTTGCTGCCGCCGAGAGGGGGTACAAGGAGATCAACCTCCGGGCACTGAAAATCCTGAAGCCGGGAGGGTACCTCGTTACGTGTTCCTGCTCGTATCACGTGAGCGAAGCGCTGTTCCTGCAAATCGTGGCGGAGGCGGCGAATGATGCGCGGCGGACGATTGGGGTGTGCGAGAGGCGAACGCAGGGGCAGGACCATCCGATATTGCTGACGATGCCGGAAACGATGTACCTGAAGTGTTTAGTTGTGAGGGCTCTGAATTAAAATAAGTGTTTTATTTTGTTAGTATTATTGTATATCAAAAATACTTGACAATACAGCACGCATATTTTATTATTCACTTGCGCTGAGAAAGCGCAACGAGATCCGAGACACTTTGGAGGAACGAGACAATGAGCGTGATTACCCGCAGGGACACCAATCGCAACCTTTCGAGCTTGCAGGAGCAGTTCAACCGGATTTTCGAGTCGGCATTCCCGGTCCAGAGCGATGAATCGGCGCTGACCAGCTGGGCTCCATCGGTCGACATTTACGAGACGGAGAACGAGCTGGTGATCAAGGCCGATCTGCCGGATGTGAGCGAGAAGGAAATCGACATCCGGGTAGAGAGCAACATGCTGACGATCCGCGGGGAGCGGAAGTTCGAGCAGAAGGTGAAGGAAGAGAACTATCTGCGGATCGAGCGGGCGTACGGTTCGTTCAGCCGCAGCTTCAGCCTGCCGAACACGGTGAACACGGAAGCGATCCAGGCGGAATACAAGCAGGGAGTGTTGAGCGTAGTGCTGCCGAAGCGCGCCGAATCGAAGCCGAAGCAAGTGAAAGTGAACGTGACGAACGGCAACAATTAATCGGAAAGCCGGGGGCGAAGGGCGCAAGCGCCCCGCCCCCCTTTTTGTCCGTGAAGGAAAGTGAGAAGATTTGACCATGCTGCGGTTTGACAAATTGACGGTAAAGGCCCAGGAGGCGATGCAGGCCGCGCAAGAGCTGGCGGGCCGGACGGGGCAGCAGCAGATCGAGCCGCTGCACCTGTTGTGGGCGCTGGCGGCGCAAGGGGACGGCGTGGTGCCGCCGCTGCTGGAAAAGCTGGGGGTGTCCCCGACGAACCTGGCGTCGGAAGCGGAAAAGCAGATCGAGCGGCTGCCGAAGGTGTCGGGAGTATCGCAGCAGTTCCTGAGCGCCGCCTCGAACCAGGCGTTGGAGCGGGCGTTTGAGGAAGCGCAAAGCCTGAAGGACGAGTACGTCTCGACCGAGCACATCCTGCTGGGGATCGCCTGGATGGATCGCGACCCGGCGGGACAATTGCTGGGGCGGCAAGGGGCGACGCGAGACGCGATTCTGCAAGCGATGGCGGCGATCCGGGGGAGCCACCGGGTGACGTCGCAAAATCCGGAGGTGTCGTACCAAGCGCTTGAAAAATACGCGCGCGACCTGACGGAACTGGCGCGGCGCGGGAAGCTCGATCCGGTGATCGGACGCGACGAAGAGATCCGGCGGGTGATGCAGATCTTGGCGCGCCGCACGAAGAACAATCCCGTGCTGATTGGCGAGCCGGGCGTGGGGAAGACGGCCATCGTCGAAGGTCTGGCGCAGAGAATCGTGTCGGGCGACGTGCCGGAAGTTTTGAAGCCGAAGCGGATCGTGGCGCTGGACCTGGCGGCGCTGGTGGCGGGAGCGAAATATCGCGGCGAATTCGAAGACCGGTTGAAAGCGCTGCTGAAGGAAGTGAGCGAATCCGACGGGCAGATCATTCTGTTCATCGACGAGCTGCACACGCTGGTGGGAGCGGGAGCGGCGGAAGGGTCGATGGACGCTTCGAATATGCTGAAGCCGGCGCTGGCGCGCGGGGAGCTGCGGGCGATCGGCGCGACGACGCTGAACGAATACCGGAAATACATCGAGAAGGACCCGGCGCTCGAGCGCCGATTCCAGCCGGTGATGGTGGGCGAGCCCTCCGTCGAGGACACGATCGCCATCCTGCGGGGATTGAAGGAGCGGTACGAAGTGCACCACGGAGTGCGGATCAAGGACGCGGCGATCGTCGCGGCGGCGATGCTTTCGCAGCGGTACATCACCGACCGTTTCCTTCCGGACAAGGCGATCGACCTGGTGGACGAAGCCGCAGCGGGGCTGCGGATGGAGATCGATTCCCTTCCCCAGGAAATCGACGAGATCGAGCGGCGAATCCTGCAACTCGAAATCGAAAAACAGGCGCTGCGCAAGGAATCGGACAAAGCGTCGCGCGAGCGGCTGGGACAGATCGAAAAGGAATTGGGCGGCCTGCGCGAGCAATCGAACGCGCTGAAGGGGCGGTGGCAGACGGAAAAAGACGCGATCGGGCGCATCCGCAAAAAGAAGGAAGAGATCGAGCAGCTCAAGGCCGAAGAGCAGCGATACGAGCGGTCGGGGGATCTTTCGAAGGTGGCGGAAATCCGGTACGGAAAATTGTCGGCCGCCGAGAAGGAGCTGAAGGGGGCGCAGGACAAGCTGGCGGATCTTCAAAAAGATCATCCCATGCTGAAGGAAGAGGTGGGCGAAGAAGAGATCGCGAAAATCGTAAGCAAATGGACCGGCATTCCCGCGGGACGGCTGCTGGAAGGCGAAATCGAGAAGCTGATCCACATGGAAGAGCGGTTGCGGGAGCGCGTGGTGGGGCAGGACGACGCGCTTGGAATCGTGGCCAACGCGATCCGGCGGAGCCGCTCGGGGCTGGGCGACCCGAACCGGCCGATCGGGTCTTTCTTGTTCATGGGGCCGACGGGAGTGGGCAAGACGGAACTGGCGCGGGCGCTGGCGGAATTCCTGTTCGACGACGAACGGGCGATCATCCGGCTGGACATGTCCGAGTACATGGAGAAACATTCGGTGGCGCGGCTGATCGGCGCGCCGCCCGGGTACGTGGGCTATGAAGAAGGCGGGCAATTGACCGAGCAGGTGCGGCGGCGGCCGTATTCCGTGGTGCTGCTGGACGAAATCGAGAAGGCGCATCCGGATGTTTTCAACGTGCTGCTGCAGATCCTGGACGACGGGCGGCTGACCGACGGAAAGGGCCGCACGGTGGATTTCCGGAATACGGTGATCATCATGACGTCGAACGTGGGTTCGACGGCGATATTCGATCTGGCGGGGAAGGATCCGAAAAAGGCGCGGGAGCAGGCGATGGCGGCGCTGCGCGAGCTGTTCCGCCCGGAATTTTTGAACCGGATCGACGACATCGTGATGTTCCGCCCGCTGGGGGAAGACCAGATCGAAAAGATCATCGACCTGCAGATGCGGCATGTGACGAAGCGGCTGGCGGAACGCCAAATCACGTTGCGGCTGACGCCGGCGGCCAAGACGCTGCTGTTCCGCGAAGGGTACGATCCGGCCTACGGCGCGCGTCCGATGAAGCGGGCCATCCAGCGGCTGATTCAGGATCCACTGGCGCTGAAAATCCTGGACGGCGAAGTGCAGCCGGGAGGCACGGTGGAAGCGGACGCGGATGCGAAAGAAGGAACGATGAAGTTTGCGAGCAAGAAAGCGAAAGTAGGCGCCGCCTGAAGAGGGCGCGGGAGAAGGCAACATGAAAACGCTGAAGACAGCCTTTTTGCTGACGGCATTGACGCTGCTGTTGCTGGCGATCGGCCAGGTGTTCGGCGGGCCGCGCGGGATGACGATCGCGCTGGTGATCGCCATCGTGATGAACGGCACGGCCTATTTCTTCTCGGACAAGATCGCGCTGAAATCGAGCGGGGCGGTGCCCATCAGCCGCGAGGAGGCGCCGCGGCTCTACGCGGTGATGGAGCGGCTGGCGGCGAAGGCCAATCTGCCGATGCCCAAGATGTATCTGATCCCGCAGCCGGCGCCGAATGCGTTTGCCACGGGACGAAATCCGCACCACGCATCGGTGGCGGTGACGGAAGGATTGCTGCAGCTGATGAACGACGACGAGCTCGAGGGCGTGATCGCCCACGAGCTTTCGCACGTCCGCAACTACGACATTCTGACATCGTCCATCGCGGCGACCATCGCGGGGGCCATCACCTGGGCCGCGGAAATGGGGCGCTGGGGGATGCTTTTGGGCGGCTGGGGCGGCGACCGGGACAACGAAGGGGGCGGGTTGACGGCCCTGCTGATGTTGTTCCTCGCTCCGATCGCCGCGCTGCTGCTGCAGCTGGGGATTTCGCGGCAGCGCGAGTACCAGGCCGACGCTTCAGGAGCCCAAATGGTGGGCCACCAGCAGGGGTTGATCAGCGCGCTGGAAAAGCTGGGCGCTTACAATCAGCGCATTCCGACGAACATGCCGCAAACGACAGCGGCGCTGTGCATCGTGGCGCCATTTTCGCCGCGGCAGCTGTTCAAGGGCCTGTTCAGCACGCATCCGCCGCTTTCGGAGCGGATAGCGGCGCTGCGCAATATGACGATTACTAGGTAGTCACTTATCCAGGTCAGACCGGGGTAATGGGACTGCCGACGGCGTGTGGCGTGGACCACGAATAAATCGTTCGCGGCGCGTAAAAATTTCAGTGTGGGACACAGCGGATAGAGCGGTGAAATCTCCTCGACGCTCCCCTATCTCGTTTATTGTTATATCTTTAGCCAGCGGCTCGGCACCCCTTCCCCATTTGGTTTCGGACGTGCACATATCCCGCCACGCAGGGGTACAAAGGGAGGGAGCATTCCATGAGTGAGGATAGGCAAGATTTTATACCGCAGGACGCAGCCGCGCCCCGTTGGGTGGGGATTGTGGTGGTGGGCCTGACGGTGGTTTCCCTGGTGGCACTGGGCGCGGGCTGGTCTGCATCGAATCACGCGAAAGCGTTGCAGCAAAGCCTCGACGCGCAGTCGCAACAGTTCAAGCAGAGCGAAGACGTGCTGAGCCAGCGGCTGTCGAAGGCCGAAGACACGAATGCGCAGCTTCAAGGCGAGTTGAGCGTGGTGACGGATAAGATGAAGCTGACGCAGTCGGAAGTGTCGAGGGCGAAGCAGCAGGCGGCCAGGATCAAGGATGACGACGCGAAGCAGCTCGCCGACCTTGAGAACTCGGTTAACGGGCAACTGGCGACGAAGGCCAGCGTGGACGACGTCAACAAGCTCGGGACGGACGTGACGGGAGTGAAGTCCGACCTGGAGACGACGAAGAACAGCCTGAACATGACGCGGGGCGAATTCGGGACGCTGATCGCGAGGAACCACGACGAAGTGGAAGAGCTTCGCCGGCTGGGCGACCGCGACTACTACGAATTCACGATCAACAAGAAGAACACCCGCGAGAAGGTGGGCAACGTTCTGGTCGAGCTGCGGGGAACGAACGTGAAGAAGAGCCAGTTCAACGTGACGCTGTTCGTGGACGATCAGCGGCACGAGAAGAAGGGACTGAGCGCGAACGAGCCGCTCTATCTGTTCGAGAGCGGAGCGCGGACGCCGCTGGCGTTCGTGGTCAACACGGTAGGGAAGGATAAGATCACCGGTTACCTGAGCGTGCCGAAAGCGGATACGACGCACGCGCAGGTGAGCGGCGGAAACTGACCCACCCCGGGCGTCTCCCCTGGCGGAAGACGGCGGGAAACTATGAAGAGGCGGCCTCCTGGGCCGCCTCTTTTTTTTACCGGCCTACCTGTTTTATTCGGCCTTTCGGATCGCGCGCGTCTTGCGGCTGACGAATCTCTTGGCGAGGGAAGGGAGCTTGTCGTAGGTGACTTTCCCCGCCTCGTACTGCTTCACTCTGGCCTTGGCCGTCTTGCGGCGGCGGCGCTGGCGCTTCTGAGCGAGAAACCGCTTGTCGTTTGCCATTCGTTTTCCTCCGGGAATTTCAGGCGTGTAACGATTGTAGCGGACGAGGAAAAGGATGCAAGGCTCGGGTGTGAATTCGCGGCGAGTTCGTTTACGATACCCCTGCCATGCCTGCGACAGCCATATATGCCAACCGCATCCTGACGCCCCAGGAGGAGATCTCGGACAACGTGATTCTGGTGGAAGACGGGCGGATCAGCGCGATGGGGCATCGCGATGAAATCCGGATCCCGGCGGGATGCCGGGATTACGTGGCGGAGGGAACGACGATCGTTCCGGGATTTGTGGACGTGCACATCCACGGGGCGGGCGGCCACGACGTGATGGAGGGCAATGCGCGGGCGCTGAACCGGATCACGGAGGTGGTGGCGCGCCACGGAACGACGTCGATGCTGGCGACGACGGTGACGGCATCGGCGGAGGCGACCTGCGGAAGCCTTGAAGGAATCGCGCGGTACATTCGAGAGCATCAGGCGGCGCCGAAAGGGGAGCACGCGGCCGCGGAAATTCTGGGAGTGCATCTCGAAGGGCCGTTCATCAGCAAGGCGCAGCGCGGCGTCCACCCGCCGGAAGACATCGTGAAGCCCTCGGCGGCGCTGTTCGACGAATTCCAGGCGGCCGCGGACGGGCTGGTCCGGCTGATTACCATCGCTCCGGAGATTCCGGGGGCGATCGAATTGATCGAGCACGCCGTGAACAAGAACGTGGTGGTGGGCATCGGGCACACGGACGCGGAATACGACAAGGCACGAGCGGGCATCAAGGCGGGAGCGCGGCATTCCGTGCACACATTCAACGCGATGCGCCCCTTCACGCACCGCGATCCCGGCGTGATTGCCGCCGTCCTGACGGATCCGGAAATCACGACCGAACTCATCGCCGACGGCGTGCACGTGGCGGCGCCGGCCATGCAGGTGCTGCTGCTGGCGAAAGGGCTGGACCAGGTGATTTTGGTGAGCGACGGGATTGCGGCGACGGGGATGCGCGACGGAAATTACCGGCTGGGAACGTCGGAAGTGACGGTGAGCGGGGGAATCGCGCGGAATGCGGAAGGGAAACTAGCGGGAAGCACGCTGACGCTGGACCGGGCGGTGCGGACGATGGTGTCGCTGGGAGTGCCGTTGATTGACGCGGTGCGGATGGCGACGCTGCAGCCGGCGCGGCGGCTGGGACTGGCGGGAAAGAAAGGGATGATCGTTGTGGGGGCGGACGCGGACATCGTGGCGCTGACGGCGGATCTGCGCGTAGCCGGGGTGATGACGCGGGGAGTTGGGCTGGCGTAGGGGATGAAAGGCGGGCCGGGTGTAGGGCTTCCGTTCGGGCACGAAATTCTGGTGACAGAGTAAACAGCGGCGCCGCGGGTTTCCTACAAATTCACGGGAATTTTCAATTCTTCGGCGAGCTTGCAGGGGTCGAAGGGGCTGAGGGCAAAATAGCGGCCGTCGATTTCCATGGTAGGGACCTTGCAGCGGCCGCTGTTGACGCGGCAGACGAGTTCCTCGGCTTCGGGCGAGTCCTCGATATTCACCTCGCGGTAGGAAATTCCCCGCTCGCGGAGAAACTGCTTGGCGCGGCGGCAATCCACGCACCAGGAGTTGGTGTACATCGTGAGTTCGGCCATGTGCTCTACGATACCTAACCGATTAGATGCTGCAAAGAGGGGCACGATTCGAGTGTGTCCCAAGTGAAAAGCGCGGGATGGCGCGGGGGAGGCCCGGGCGCGCAGAGATCACGCGGAAGAATGGGACGGCCCCTTTCCCGCGGCTTGAAGCCTGACGAGAGCGCGCTGCAAGGCCAGAGAGGCGGCCTCTGCCTCGCCATCCTTCCCGGCGCTCCGGGCGAGCCTGGCTTGGGCGTTCGCGGCCGCGGTCTCCGCGCGAGCGACGTCGATTTCCTCGGCGCGTTCGGAAAGTTCGGCGAGAACGACGACGCGGTCGGGCAAAACCTCGGCGTAGCCTTGAATCACGGTGAGAACCTTCGAAGCGTCGCCTTTGCGATAGGTCAGGAGGCCGATACCCAGCTCGGTGAGAAGCGGGGCATGGCCGGGCAGAATGCCGAGGTAGCCGTCCTTGCCGGGCATTTCCACGGACGCGACTTTGTCGCTGAGAACGTGGCGTTCGGGGGTGACGACTTCGAGTTCGATATTTTCAGGTAGCATATTATCGTTGAGCGGGCGGGAATCCGGAGGCGCGCGGGACCTAAGCGCCGGCGGCCGCCGCCATTTTCTCCGCCTTTTCCTTCACTTCCTCGATGCCGCCCACCATGTAGAAGGCCTGCTCGGGGATATCGTCGTGCTTGCCTTCGACAATTTCCTTGAACCCGCGGATCGTGTCTTCGATTTTCACGTACTTGCCGTCAATGCCGGTGAATTGCTGGGCGACGAAGAACGGCTGGGAGAGGAATTTTTCGATTTTGCGGGCGCGGGCCACGGTCTGCTTGTCGTCTTCGGACAACTCCTCGATACCGAGAATGGCGATGATGTCCTGCAAGTCCTTGTAGCGCTGAAGGACGGATTTCACGGCGCGGGCGACGGCGTAATGGTCCTGGCCGACGGTGCGAGGGTCGAGGATGCGGGAATAGCTGGCGAGCGGGTCAACGGCGGGATAAATGCCGCGCTCGACGATGGTGCGGCTGAGGTTCGTGGTGGCGTCGAGGTGGGTGAAGGTGGCGGCGGGAGCCGGGTCCGTGTAGTCGTCGGCGGGAACGTAAATGGCCTGCACGGAGGTGATGGAGCCGTGCTTGGTGGAGGTGATGCGCTCCTGGAGCTCGCCGATTTCGGTGTTCAAGTTGGGCTGGTAACCGACGGCCGAAGGCATGCGGCCGAGGAGGGCGGAAACCTCCGAGCCGGCCTGAACGAAACGGAAAATATTGTCGATGAAGAGGAGAACGTCCAAGTGCTCTTCGTCGCGGAAATATTCGGCGACGGTCAGCCCGGTCAAGCCGACGCGAAGGCGGGCGCCGGGCGGTTCGGTCATCTGGCCATAAATCAAGGCGCAGCGCGATTTCTCCGAATCACCGGGAACGACGACGCCGGACTCCTGCATTTCGAGCCACAGATCGTTTCCTTCGCGGGTGCGTTCGCCGACGCCCGCGAAGACGGAGACGCCGCCGTGCTTGAGGGCGACGTTGTGGATCAACTCTTGAATCAAGACAGTCTTTCCAACGCCGGCGCCGCCGAAGAGACCGATTTTGCCGCCCTTGAGGTAGGGCTCCATCAAGTCCACAACCTTGATGCCCGTTTCGAACATCTCGAGATTGGTGGACTGGTCCTCGAGAGAGGGGGCGGGGCGGTGAATGGGATAGCGTTTTTCGGTCTTGACGGGGCCGATCTTGTCGACGGGCTCGCCGAGAACGTTGAGAACGCGGCCGAGGGTGGCGCGGCCCACGGGAACGCTGATGGGCTCACCGAGGTCGGTGACTTTCATGCCGCGGACCAAACCTTCGGTGGGCTTCATGGCGACGGCGCGGACGCGGCCCTCGCCGATGTGCTGCTCGACTTCGGCGACGATGTCGATGGGCTCGGGAACGTCGAATCCTTCGCTGGTGATGTGCAGCGCGTTGTAGATGAAGGGGAGGTGATGCTCCTCGAACTGGACGTCCACCACGGGTCCGATCACTTCGATGACGCGGCCGGTCTTAAGTTCCTTGGTTGCCATTTGCCACTCCTCGGGTTCGAATGTCGCGATTGGTGATTCGCAGCGATCCCACCGGGGGCGCCCCGATGAAACGCCTTTCAATAAACCAGCCGACTCGACAAAGACATCAACAGCGCGCGGGTCGGTCTTGCCACATGACCACGCCGCGGGAGGATCGCAAGAGCGGCCGCGCGGCAGTTGATTTCAAGCCAGGGGCAACGCTTCCGTTCACGATTCCCCGATCGAAGGTCAGGAGGTCGCCGACGAGGCGCCGCTGACAATCTCAATCAATTCCTTGGTAATTCCCGCCTGGCGGATCTTGTTCATCTCGAGAGTCAGGCGGTCGATCAATTCCTTGGCGTTGCGCGTGGCGGAATCCATGGCCGTCATCCGCGCGGCATGTTCGGCGGCAGCGGATTCGAGCAGGATTCGCAAAACCTCGGATTCGAGGTAGCGGGGCACGAGCCCGGCAAAAAGTTCGGCGATGGGCTGCTCGTAGATGTAATCCACGAGCGAATTTTGCGCGGCGGCGGCGTGAGGGGCCGCACCGGAGAGCGGATCCACCAACTCTTCGGCGGATTCTTCCTCGCGGACAATCGCGGGATCCACGGGGAGGAGCTTTTGGGCGCGGAGCTTCTGGACGAGGACGCTCTTGAATTCGTTGTAGATGACATAGACGGCATCGACGCGTTCGGACGAATACATCTCCTCGATTTTCACGGCCACTTCCCTGGCCTTCTGATAATCGACGTGAGAAGAGACGTCCAAATATTCGCCGGCGAGACGGTAGCCGCGGCGGCGGAGAATGTCGCGGCCCTTGCGGCCGATGGCGACGATTTCAATCTTCTGAGCGGCGTGCGACTGAAAAAATTCGGTGGCGTAGCGGATGGCGTTGGAATTGAAAGCGCCGCAGAGGCTGCGGTCGCTGGTGAGCACGAGGGCCAGAATGGTCTTTTCCTCGCGCCGGGTGAGGAGGGGGTGCACGGGCTCCTCGACGCGGGTGGCAGCCGAGCGCAGGACGCGGAGGATTTCATGGGCGTAGGGCCGCGCGGCGTAGACGCCCTCCTGGGCGCGCCGGAGCTTCGCGGCCGCGACGAACTTCATGGCGCGGGTGATCTGCTGCGTGCTCTTCACCGAGCGAATGCGCCGCCGATAATCGAGGAGTGTGGGCATGCGGTTAGGTTCGGGGGATTAATTTCCCGGCGCGGCGGCCTGGGTGCGCGCCAAAAATCCTTCCTTGAAAGCGTCCAGGGCTTTTCGGGCCTCGGCGCGGATCGCGTCGTCAAACGCTTTTTTCTCACGCAGCGATTTCAGCAAATCGGGGAAATTGGTGTCCACGAAGGGGTAAAACTCGGCTTCGAATTTTCCGCACTGCGAAACTTCGAGGTCGTCCAGATATCCGCTGTTGGCCGCGAAAATAATCAGGACCTGTTTTTCGACGGGGATGGGCTGGAATTGCCCTTGTTTCAGGACTTCCACAAGGCGCTGGCCCCGAGCGAGCTGCGCTCGGGTAGCCTTGTCGAGCTGCTCGGTGCCGAACTGGGCGAACGCCGCGAGGTCGCGATATTGCGCCATATCGAGACGCAGGGTTCCAGCGACCTGCCGCATGGCTTTCACCTGCGCGTTGCCTCCGACGCGGCTGACGGAAATGCCGGCGTTGATGGCCGGGCGAATGCCGCTGTTGAACAGGTCGGCTTCGAGGTAGATCTGCCCGTCGGTGATGGAGATTACGTTGGTGGGAATGTAGGCGGAAACGTCGCCGGCCTGGGTCTCGATCACGGGCAGCGCCGTGAGCGAACCGCCGCCGAGTTGGTCGTTGAGCTTGGCGGCGCGCTCGAGGAGACGCGAGTGAAGGAAGAAAACGTCGCCGGGATAGGCTTCGCGGCCGGGAGGGCGGCGGAGGAGGAGCGAGATTTCGCGGTAGGACTGGGCGTGCTTGGAAAGATCGTCGTAGAAGCAGACAGCATGGCGCTTGGTATCGCGGAAATATTCGCCCATGGAGCAAGCCGCGAAGGGCGCCAGATACTGCATGGAGGCGGATTCGGAGGCGGAGGCGGCGACAACGATGGTATAGCTCATCGCGCCGTAATCGGTGAGCGTTTTGACGACCTGGGCGATGGTCGAGCGCTTCTGGCCGATCGCGCAGTAGATGCAGATCATATCGCCGCCGCGCTGGTTGAGAATCGTATCGAGGATGATGGCGGTCTTGCCGGTCTGGCGGTCGCCGATGATGAGCTCGCGCTGGCCGCGACCGATGGGGATCATCGCGTCAATGGATTTGATGCCCGTCTGAATGGGCTCGCGGACCGGCTGGCGGTCGATAACGCCGGGAGCGATTTTCTCGACGTCGCTGCGCTGATCGGTGGAGACGGGGCCCTTATCGTCGATCGGCTGGCCCAGCGAATTGACGACGCGCCCGATCAGAGCGTCGCCGACGGGGACGGACATGATTTTGTTGGTGCGCTTGACGGTGTCGCCCTCGCGAATTTCCTCGTAATCGCCGAGAAGGACGACGCCGACCTGGTCTTCTTCGAGGTTGAGGGCGATGCCGAAGACGCCGTGGGGGAATTCGATCATTTCTCCGGCCATGCACTTTTCGAGGCCGAAGATGCGGGCGATGCCGTCGCCGACGGAAATCACCGTGCCGACCTGCTCGACCGCGACTTCCTGCTGGTAGTTTTCGATCTGCTCGCGCAGAATCTTCGTGATTTCGTCCGCTTTGATCTGTGCCATCCCGGCTCCTCGTTGGTCTACGTCCCGCCCGGCCCGCTTCTATTCGCCTTCCAACCGCGCGCGCATCCGCGCCAATTGCTCGCGGACCGAACCATCATAAATCGTCGAGCCCAGGCGCACCACCGCACCGCCCAAGAGCGATTTGTCCTCGGAGAAGCGCGCTTCGATCTTCAACCCGGTCCGGCGTTCGAGCACGCCCGTCAATTCCTTGCGTTCGGCGGGCGTCAATTCCCGGGCGGAGACAATTTCGGCTTCGGCGATTCCGAGCCGGTCGTTGAGCACTTTCACGAACGCGTCCTGCATCTCCCGGAGCAATTCGGCGCGCTCGTGGTCCACGACGAGAAGGATAAAGTTGAGGACCGGCTCCACGAGCTGCATCTTCGCGGCGATTTTTCGGATCACGGCGTGTTTTTCGTCCCGGCCGACCGCCGGATTGTCCAGAAAATGGCGCAGGTCCGGCGCATCGGCGAAGGCCTGAACGAACGCGGCGAGATCGCGCTTCACCTCGGGGGCGTTCTTGCGCTCGAGGGCCACGTCGGCCAGAGCGGTGGCATAGCGGCTTGCAACCATTCCGCTCAATTGACACCCGCCTGGCCGGGGAGGACGCTCCGGCCGAGCTCCGCGACGTAGGTCTTCAGCAGCGAAGCCTCCGCCTGCGGCGTGATCCGCTCGCGGAGGAGCGCTTCGGCACGTTCCACGGCCCTCCGGGCGACCAGGGATTTCAATTCCAGGCGCGCGGCACGCTCGGCGGCCGCGATTTCCATCCGAGTGGATTGCTCGACCTTCTGGGCTTCTTCTTTTGTCTGAGCGCGCAGACGCGCGACCTCGGCCTCGGAATCGCGCCTGGCTTCGGCGCGAAGCGAGGCGACCTCGGCTTCGAGCGCCGCCATTTTCGCCTGAGCTTCGCGCGACTTCGCCTCCGCGGCTTCGCGAGCCCGGGCGCCTTCGGCGATCTGGTCTGAAATTTCCCGGGCGTGCCGGCGGAAATAAGGAGTCAGCTTCGAGAAGCCCCAAACGATCAGACCCAGGATGATGACGAAATTGATCCAACGGAAGACCCACCCGATGGGAGAATCGGCGGGAGAGGACTCGCCCTCCTGCGCGAGAGCGGGAGCGGCCGCCAGAAATGCGCTCCACCCGAGAAGGCAGAGCGGTCGGAGGAATCGCGTCATCGCGCGGCTTCTCCAGCCCGGCTGGGAGGCGTTTCCAAAATGGAACGAGCGATTTCCGCGGCGAGGGACGGGATTTCCCGCTCAGCCTGGGCTTGCGCGACGGCCAACTCCTCGGCGATTTTTTTCTTGGCGGCCTCGGTTTCTTCCTTGGCGCGAGCGCGCAGAGCTTTCAGGAGTTTGACGCGCTCCGCCAGCACGGCTTGGCGCTGGTTTTCCTGCTCCGCGTAGATATCACCCATGGCTTTGCGCATGGCCGCGTGGTAGGCGTCCATTTCGCGATTGGCCGCGGCTTCGACAGCGGCGGCTTCGATGCGCGCACCTTCGATTTTGGCGCGGCGTTCGTCCATGGCCTTCTCGATGGGAGCGAAAAACGCCCAGCGGAGGAACAAATAAAAAAGAAAAACGATGATGACGGTGGGCACCGCCTGCAGAAAAAGGTCTCCAAGCTGGCGAAGGATTTCCATGACAGGCAGACAGTCCTGCGGTATAGCTCCTATAATCTCTGGTTTACTTCCGGCGCGACTTCACCGCCCGGGTCGCACGATCCGAGGGCCAGCAAAGTTCACCATTATGTCATCCGTCCTGACGCGCGTCAACGCCGGCAGCCTCCGATTCGCGGAAGCTACGGTTGGGGACATTGTACCTCTTCGACTATTTACGCCACGACAAAAATAGGCCGGGGCGGGTTTGCGTCCGCAGGCGAATCGCCAGGCCCCTGGGCGCGCCCGATTCCGCGAGACTCTCGGAGAATCAGGCAAACACTCCGGTGGAATAGGCAAGTTCCGGGGCGAGCGGCAGGCTACACTTGGCTTCAATGAAACGGGCAAACCGGCAAACGTGACAGGCGACCGGGGCGGCGCGGTTCAGACCTCGCCGCACGAGCGATCTTAAGGAGAAGCAATGCAAAAGCGCAAATTGGGAAAAAGCAACCTGGAGGTTTCCGCCCTCGGGCTGGGCTGCATGGGAATGAGCTTTTCTTACGGCCCGCCCAAGGACAAGCGGGAGATGATTTCCCTTCTCCACGCTTCGGTGGACCGCGGGATCACATTTTTCGACACGGCGGAAGTTTACGGCCCGTTCCACAACGAAGAACTGCTCGGCGAAGCGCTGGCTCCGTACCGCGGCAAGGTGGTGATCGCGACCAAGTTCGGGTTCGATCTGAGCGGGACGGATCATCGCCCGGGAGCGGCGGGCCTGAATAGCCATCCGGGCCAGATCAAGCAGGCCGTCGAAGGGTCACTGAAGCGGCTGAAGGTCGAAACGATAGATTTGCTCTACCAGCACCGCGTCGATCCGAATGTGCCGATCGAAGAGGTCGCCGGCGCCGTAAAAGATCTGATTGAGGCGGGCAAAGTGAAGCATTTCGGGATGTCCGAGGCGAACGCGAAAACGATACGCCGCGCGCACGCGGTTCAGCGCGTCACGGCGGTCCAGAGCGAATACTCGCTTTGGTGGCGGCGGCCGGAGGACGAAGTGCTGCCGACGCTCGAGGAGCTCGGCATCGGCTTCGTACCCTACAGCCCGCTCGGCAAGGGCTTTCTGACAGGGGCGATCCAGGAAACGACGAAATTCGACAGCAGCGACTTTCGCAGCACGATTCCTCGCTTCACGCCCGAGGCGCGGAAGGTCAATCAAGCGCTCGTGGATCTGCTGAGCCGGATCGCGGGAAACAAAAAAGCAACGCCGGGACAGATTGCGCTCGGCTGGCTGCTCGCCCAGAAGCCGTGGATCGTTCCGATCCCCGGCACCACGAAACTCCACCGGCTGGAAGAAAACATCGGAGCGCTCGCCGTCGAATTGTCGCCGAGCGATCTTCACAAGATCACGACCGCCGCCTCCGAGATCAAGGTGGAAGGAGCGAGGTATCCCGAACGCCTGGAGAAGATGACAAATCTTTGAGAGTCCGCGGAAGAGCGCGGGGCGGCGAGCACCGCGATGCGGAACAGGAGGCACGCATATGTCCAATGAACCATCACCCGCACAGAAATCAATCGGCGACTTCGCTCCCAAACTGGTGGAGTTGACGGACCGCGTCCTTTTCGGCGACGTGTGGGAGCGTCCGGAACTTTCCAAGCGGGACCGCAGCCTTGCGACCGTGGCCGCGCTGGTTGCCATGCAGCGGCCCGACCAGTTGCGCTGGCACCTGAAGCGAGCGCTGGAAAACGGCCTCACGAAAGACGAGTTGATCGAGGCGATCACGCACCTGGCGTTTTATTCCGGCTGGCCGAACGCGATGACGGGCATTACCATCGCGAAAGAGGTATTCTCGACACCGTGAAGGCCTTGGCCAAGACCGCCTCATTGCGACGCGCGGAAAGCGCTGCAGGGGCCGGCTCGCCGGACACGGCTACGCTGGCCCGCCGAATCGCGGCGTACGCGCCTCATGACGGCAGCTTCGACCTGCGCATTCCCGGGCTGTGCGCCAGCCGGCTATCGCGGCCGAACACCGAATGCTTCCATTCGCTGCGGCTGCCGTCGCTGTGCGTCATCGCGCAGGGAGCGAAAACGGTGATCGTGGGGCAAGAAACCTACGAATACGACGCGTCGCGAATGCTGGTCTTTTCGGTCGCACTGCCCGTCGCTTCCCAAGTGACCCAAGCCGCCTATTCCGAGCCTTATCTCGCATTGCGCCTCGATCTCGACCCGCTGAAGGTCAGTGAACTGGTGCTGAAAGTTTTCCCGAACGGGCTGCCGCCGGTCGAAGAGAGAAGAGCGGTGTACGTCGCACCCGCCGATCCGAGCGTCGTCAACGCCGCGATCCGGTTGATGGAGTGCCTCGCGGAGCCGGGCGACGTCGAACTGCTCGCTCCGCTGATCCGGGACGAGATATTAATCCGGGTATTGCGCAGCCCGATCGGGCCGCGGGTGGCGCAAATGGGATTCGCGGAATCGAGCGTGCACCGGCTGGCCAAGGCGATCGCATGGCTTCGCGACAATTTTTCGCAGCCCATGAAAGTGGAAGAGCTTGCCGAACTCGTGCACATGAGCGTCTCTTCCTTTCACGAGCATTTCAAATCCATCACTTCGATGAGCCCGCTGCACTATCAAAAAACGCTGCGACTGCAGGAAGCGCGCCGGCTGATGCTCTCGACGATGATGGACGCGAGCATGGCGGCCGAGCGCGTCGGCTATCTGAGCCCCTCGCAGTTCAGCCGCGAATACAGCCGATTTTTCGGGAGCGCGCCCGCGAAAGACGTGGCCAAACTGCGGAACGATTCTCGCGCCTGGGAATAGCGCCGCCGCGCTTTTCCGCTTCCCGCTTTTCACGCATCCCGCCGGAGTTGCTCAGGTATCGCATTCGTGGAACGACAGCGGTCGCGAGGAGTGCGATTAATTGGAATGCGGCGGAGTTTCGGCAGCGGCAAGGAAGACCTGCCTCCGAGTCACGAGGTACCAGATAATGACGGCGGCGATGGGAAGGACCATGACCATTCCCGCCCAAACGGAATACCCCATTCCGGGCACGGGGGCGGCGGGCGAGGTTTTGGGCATTACGGCGGCTTGATATTCGAGCAAGATTTGGGAAAACCGGGCGCGAGAACCGGGAAGAAGCAACATCATCAAGATGTTGAGGAGCGTAATCGCCTGAACGGCAATCGCGAGAAGTCGCGCCCAATTCTGAAGCTTCAGGAGCCCCCATCCCGCCACCGCCGCGACACCGCCCATAATTACGGTAGCCAGCACGGCGGGCAGGTCCCGGGGGAAAAAACCGAAGACCATCGCGTAAGGACGTATCTCCGGGAATGCGACCTTATAGACCGGCCAGATGAAGATGGAAGAGACGGCTCCCACGAGCAGATAAATCCCGATGATGGTCACACCGATTGGTCTTCCGGCTGAACGGAGAGAATCCGGAGGGGGAGGAAATTCCCGCGAAAACGGCGGGGCGAGATCCGGTTGGAAACCGGCCGATCGTCCCGGCTTGAATTGCGCCTTCACCGGCGGCGAATTGAAAAACCACAGCCAGATCCCGCCGAGCGCGGCGATGGATCCGTATACGGCGGCCATAATCGCTTTCATCAAAAGGGGAAAATTTGCCGGCAGGTTTGGCTGCGAGAAGACGCTTGAGGGCATGAAAAGAAACACGACCAGGCCCGGAAGGCAGAAGAAAAGGAGGAGGCCGCTGAAGATCAGGATCGAAATGCGCGCCCACGGCCGCAGGCGCAAGAGCCCCGCACCGGTGAGGATTCCCCAAGCGACGCAACCCAGCAGGACAACCACGAGCACGGCATCGAAGAGTATGGCGAATCTGGGGAGGTTCCGGACCGCGGCCTGCGGCGATGCCGTCATGGCGGCGATTCCGATGGCCATCAACAGACAGATCAGGAGGGTGAAGGCGCACCCTAAAAAGACAACGATCACGGAGAAAGTCACTCCAAACGAGCGCCGCATGGGCACCTCCCGCCCTGCGCGCATCTATACCACGAATCGGCGCCTGCAATCTGACATGTGTTCGCAGAGGCGAAATAGGCGGGGAGAGGCAACGCGCCGGTCTTCGGCAGGTACCGGAGTCGCGGGCCGGCACGGCGCCCCCACTCGCTTCATTTATCTTTTGCCATCGGTTGCCTATAATGGCGGGGTGAAGGCCGCTTTCCGCGCGCGCCGGGCCCCGCTCCAGCGATTGGTGTTCTTGTGCGCACTGGCGCTGCTGGCCGCGCCGCACGCAGGGGCGCAATCGGGATTTTCAGACCCGTTCCACCTGGCGAAAATTTCCGTGAGCGGGCAGCAAAAACTTTCCGCATCGGCGATCGCCGGGGCGAGCGGACTTTCCGTGGGACAAACGGTGACGCTCGAGGAGATTTCCGCGGCCTCGAAGCGCCTGGCGGAGTACGGCGCGTTCGACAACGTCAACTTCCGCTATGTCACGCAGGGCGATCAATTGGAACTGATGCTGGAGGTCGTCGAGTCGAAACACCTGCTTCCCTGCCGGTTCGACAATTTTGTGTGGTTGAGCCCGAACGATCTCGACGCGGAGCTACGCCAGCGCGTGCCATTGTATACAGGGTCGGCGCCAGCGTCCGGGGCGATGCTGGAGGCGATTCAGGACGCACTCGGAGAAATTTTGAAGGAACACGGCGTGAACGCGCCGGTGCGGGCGATTCCCTTGACGTCGGGAGTCGGCCAGCCGGTGGGCGGAATGCGATTCGACGCCGAGGGCGTCGCCCTGCCCATTCGGCAGCTGAGTTTTCCCGGAGCGAGCGCGATTTCCGAGGAAGCGCTGCGGAAGCAGGCTGCGGAACTGCTGGGCCAAAATTACTCGCTCACCGACGTGGCAATTTTTGCGCGGGCTTCGCTGATTCCCCTTTATGGAGAGCGCGGGTATCTGCGCGCGGAGTTCTCCGAGCCGGTTGCGCGGCTGTTGGATTCCGGAAGCGCGGGGGGAGGAGGCGTGGGCGTGACGCTTCCGGTCCGTGAAGGCGTGTCCTACGAATGGAACGGGGCGGAGTGGGCTGGAAATCACGTGTTCACGGCCACGGATCTCGATCGGTTGCTCGGCATGCGGCGCGATGAAGTCGCCGACTCGCAAAAATATGCCCGCGGAATTGACGATGTGAATGACGCGTATTCCAAGCAGGGCTATATCCAGACGGTGATTTCCTCGGACCCCGTATTCGACGATTCGACGCGGCGCGTCACGTATCGAATCGTGGTCCAGGAAGGGCCGCAATTTCGGATGGGTTCGCTCCTGATTTTCGGGTTTCCCGCGAATGTCACGAAACAGCTGGTGAAATCGTGGAAAATCCGGGAAGGCGAAGTTTTCGACAAGGCTTACATAAACGCCTTCCTCTCCACGGAGCTGCCGAAGAATCTTCATTTCCATCCGCCGCGCCGCGTCAACATCTCGGCGAATCTTCAGGAAGACCCGAACGCCAAAAAAGTGGATGTTCAAATCGTAGTGAAATGATCCTCATGTTCCAGGAGATGGTTGATGGCCTCGTTCGCCGGCGTTGATTTTCTCGAATTCGATTCCGTCCTCAGCGATGAAGAAAAGCTGGCGCGGCAGGCGGCGCGCGAATTCGTGGACAAGGAAATCCTTCCGATCATCGAACAGTGCAATCGCGAGGGGAAATTCCCGGTGCATCTCGTGCCGCTGATGGCCGAGCTCGGGCTGTTTGGAGCGAGCCTGAAGGGTTATGGGTGCGCGGGAATGTCGAACGTGGAATACGGATTGGTGACGCAGGAGCTCGAGCGCGGCGATTCCGGGCTGCGCAGCTTCGTTTCCGTGCAGTCCGCGCTTGTGATGTATCCGATTCACGCCTTCGGTTCCGACGCGCAAAAGGAAAAATGGCTCCCGCTGCTCCAACAGGGCAAGGCCATCGGGTGCTTCGGGCTCACCGAACCGCAGTTCGGCTCGAACCCGGGCGGAATGCTGACGCGCGCGGTGAAAAAGGGCGACGAGTACATCCTCAACGGCGAGAAGATGTGGATCACGAACGGGTCGATCGCCGACGTCGCCGTCGTGTGGGCCAAATGCGAGGACGGAAAGATTCGCGGCTTCCTGGTCGAGCGCGGCACGCCCGGCTTCAAGGCCTGGGACGTCCACGGAAAGTATTCGCTGCGCGCTTCGGTGACCTCGGGACTGGCCATGAACGACTGCAAAATCCCCGCGGCGAACCTGCTGCCCGGGGTTGAGGGACTGAAAGGGCCGCTTTCCTGCCTGAATCAGGCAAGGTACGGGATCGGGTGGGGCGCGATCGGCGCAGCCATGGCGTGCTACGACACGGCGCTGCGCTACGCGAAAGAGCGGAAGCAGTTCGAGAACAAACCCATCGCATCGCACCAGCTGGTGCAGGAAAAGCTGGTCTGGATGATCACGGAGATCACGAAAGCGCAATTCCTGGCGCTGCAAGTGGGGCGACTGAAGGACCAGGGGCGCGTCCATCCGTCCCATATTTCGATGATGAAAATGAACAACGTGGGGATGGCGCTGGAAACCGCGCGGAAGGCACGCGACATTTTGGGGGCCAACGGGATCGTGGACGATTACCCGATCATGCGCCACGCCAACAATCTGGAATCGGTCTTTACCTACGAAGGCACGAACGACATCCACAAGCTGATCATCGGCGAACGCATCACGGGAATTGCGGCCTATTCCTGATCGAATCGCTCCTCCCTAGAGACACGAATAGTCGGCGATATTTTTCGGTCGTGGGATAGCTATAAAACCGGAAGAGATAGCCGAAAAGGGAAACGGCGGAGCGGAACGGGAGAGGCCCGGCGCGCCGGTGAAGCGCGCGCCAGGCTCTCCGAAGCTTGTGAAGTGAAACTAGCGGTGAACCGCGGTGGCGGTGTGGCCCGCTTGGGCATGCCGCCGAGGCATCGACATCATGCGGTCGGTGGGGGCTTGGGCGGGCATCGGGCGGACGTGTTGTGCCGTGTTCACATGCTCGCTGATCGCTTGCAGCCTTTTCAAAATGCCCTGCCATTGAGTCCAGTCCAGCTGCCGCAGGTAAGGCCGCAGCCCCTGGATGAACGGATCTTCGAGCACCGTCTCGCCGTTGGTTTCCGGCACGAAGAAACGGTTGAGTCCCACGCCGAGGGCTTCGGCAATCTTTTCGAGAGTGCCGAGGCTGGGCGTCATCTGGCCGCTTTCAATGCGGGAGAGATAGGACCGGGAAACACGGGAGCGCGCTTGCAACTGGCTCTGTGTCATCCCGCGGGATTCGCGCAACTGACGAATGCGCTGGCCGATATTCTCGACGGTTTCGCGATTGGGCCAGTTTTCGAACAGTTGCCGGTCGTCACCCGGCAGATCTTGCGGAGATGGGGTGGGAATGACGAACGTGACCTTGGGCGGAAGAAGCCGAAGGCAACGGCGACAGTTCCCCGTGCGCGTACGGTATTGAACCAGTCCGCAAACCTGACAACGAATCACTTCTCGATCGAGTGCCATGCTGGCTTCTAAGCCATCTTTTTCCGACACCGGTCTCCTCACAGACTATTCCCGGCGCTGCGAAGGGGAGGAACGTCACGATCTAGGGAAGGCAGGAACTGGCGCGGGACGCATTGTCTACACAGTGCCAATTCTTGTCAAGAGAAATTTGCGCGTTCACTCCGTCAATTATTTTACTGCCTTCCCGGAATCCTCTCGAAACAAAATGGATGAAGAAAAATTCGTTCGCCTTTTCGCCGCCTCGACGAGCGGATGCCGTTTCGCGTCGGTTGCGCTCGCGGATTGGCTTGAGCTTTTTTGCCACTTCGCGGCTGTTAATCAGTTCGCTGCCTCTCACCTCATCGTCACGATTTCGCGCCGCAATGAGCGAATTTGACCTGAAAATGGGGCGTTTTTCCGCCTTGGGACATGCCAAGCAAGTTGAGCAATCGCAGTTCCGTTTCAGTTCGCTTTCCACCGGATTTCCACAACTTTCTTGCCTTCTTCGCCTTGCGCTTCTCTTTTCGTTTGCTGTTCCCGCGGTTCCTTGCCTCCCGGGGCGGCTTCCATTAGATTTATTTCATGCTAAATCGCGAGAATGCCTGGAAACTCCTTTGCGAGTACACGCAGAGCGAAAGCCTTCGGAAGCATGCACTGGCGGTTGAAACGTGCGTCCGCGCCTATGCGCGGAAAACCGGGGCCGACGAGGAACTGTGGGGCGTAACGGCGCTGCTCCACGACTTCGACTACGAGCGCTGGCCCAACGCGGGGCACCGCGCGGACACCGAACATCCCTTCGAAGGTTCAAAAATCCTCCGCGAGCTTGGATATCCCGAGGAGATGATCCATGCGATTCTGGCGCATGCCGACTACAGCGGCGTGGCGCGAGAATCGGCGCTCGACCGCACCCTTTTCGCATGCGACGAGCTGGCCGGCTTTCTGACGGCGTGCGCGCTTATCAAACCAAGCAAGAGCATTCACGAGGTGGAAACCGCGTCGGTGAAGAAAAAGCTAAAGGACAAGGCGTTTGCGCGGGGGGTGAGCCGCGACGATGTATACAAAGGTGCGGAAGAGTTGGGAGTGACGCTCGACGAACACATCTCGTTCTGCATCGCCGCGATGCGAGAGGGCGCCGCGGAGCTGGGCCTGGCGGGGACGGCGCCGGCGGCATCGGCCTGAAAGCCAAAATGAGTCTGGAAGAGCGGCACGAGGATGGCGCGCGCGTGTTCCTGAGCGCCGAGTGGCTCAACCTGCTGATGCTGAACTACGAAGTGCCGCGCGAGGTGCTGGCCGACCATATACCGCGCGGGACCGAGCTGGATCTCTTTGACGGGAAAATCTTCGCGAGCCTGGTGGGATTTCAATTTTTGCGCACGCGGATGCTGGGGCTGGTCCCTGTTCCCTTCCACATGAATTTCGACGAGGTGAACCTTCGCTTCTACGTCCGTCGGCGGGAACGGGAAGGCGACCGCCGCGGCGTGGTGTTTATCCGGGAGATTGTGCCGAGATTCGCAATCGCCAAAGTGGCGCGCTGGTTTTACGGCGAAAAATATTCGGCGTTTCCGATGCGGCGTGAAATCCGCGACGCAGATTTTTCCTCGCACGTTCGCTATGAATGGAAGCAGGGCGACATTTGGAGCGGGATCCGGGGGGATTCGACTTCCCGGCCGGCGCCGGCGGCCGAAGGATCGCTCGAGGAGTTCGTGAGCGAGCACTATTGGGGATATTCGGAGCGAAATGGGCGCACGGTGGAATACCGCGTCGAGCATCCGCGGTGGCGGGTGCGGCGCTGCGACGATGCGGCGCTGGAAGGCGACGTGACGCCGCTATACGGCGCGGAATTTGCGGGCATTCTTTCGAGACCTCCTGATTCGGCGTTTATCGCCGATGGGTCCAAGGTGAGCGTATTTTCGGGGCGCGAGATCGCCTGACTGTTCGCGGCCTGCGGGCGCATCCCCGCGCGCGGATGCCAAAATCCCGCCCGCCTGCATGTTTATGATTCGCCGCGCCACCGCCCGACGGATTCCGGCTTGCGGCCGCAAGGCAAACCTAAATCCTTCTCCTTACATGGAAGGAGAGCGGATCGGCTGGATTTTCCGGGCATTTCACCGGTGAAGTCCAGCGGGCGGCCGCCGGCCGAGAGAGTGCGGCGAGTGGCGCTCGCGGTGCGGCGAGGCGAATTTCTGTATCTGCTGTTTGTGGCGCCCGACGCGGACTTCAGAGCGCTGTAGCCGACGTTCGAGCGGATGCTCTGTTCTTTCCAGCCGCGATAGGCGGGTCCCCGGCGGCGCAGCGGACCGATTTCAAGCGCGTGCTACAATCCGCAAATCATGGAACGTGCCGGTGAATTTCTCGGACGAGCGGTGCGGCGCCTCGGCCGCCGCGAAGGCGCGCTGGCGTGGCTGGTCGCGGCGTGGCCGGAGATCGCCGGAGCGGCGCTGGCCGCGCACACGCGCCCGGTTCGATGCGTGAAACAATGCCTGGAGATCAGCGCAGATGGAAAGAACTGGCGGAAACAACTGGAAGGCATGACGCGGGAATTCTGCGAACGGATCAACCAGGCTTGGGGCGCGGCGCTGGTGCGGGAAATCCGGTTCGTGGACGCGAAGCCCGGCGGCGCGGGGCCGCTTTCTCCTTCGGAAGACAATGCGCACACGCCGTTCATCCGGCGCGGCAAAGCCACTTAACAACAATCGAACAAGGCAGCAGGCGCGGGGAAAGAAACAGGAGCGAGGCTCCGAGCGCGAAAAGAGCCCCGCTCCGACTGCCGGGCAAAGCCGCGAGAGAAAGCGCTAATCTTGCGGTTTTTGGGCTTTTTTTGCGGCGGCGGCATTCGCGGCGGCCGTCCAGGGCGGAACAACGCCGTTGATGCGGGCGTAGGCGATGGACTGGCCGAGATGTTCGTGCATGTGAGTGACGAGCAAAAATACGACGTCGCCTTGATTGGCGTCGGGACCGAGCTTGGGCAGAGGCTTGGCGAGATCGGCGTTGGTCATATTCTGCACCTGGGCTTCGGCAAAGGCGAAGGACTCGTTCAACTGGGAGATGATTTTTGCTTTGTCCGTGGTTGATTTTTCGAAGTCCTTGGCGTCCATGCCGGGAGGCGCGGGAACGCCCATCATCGACAAAATGTAGTAGTTGGCCTGCGTCACGTGCAGAAAAACTTCGCTGACCGAGCGAACGCCCTCTCCCGGGCGCCACGTGTATTTATCCTGGGGAATGGCGCCGGCGAGGCCGGCATATTTTTTCTGCATCTCTTGCATGTCCAGAATGGCTTGCGGCTTCAAATCGTATCCGTTGGTGACCTTTTCGTCGGGCGCCGGACCGGAAGTCGTCGCCGGCGAGACGGCCGCGGGAGCGGATCGATCGGACGCATAGGCGGGGAACAGACCGAGTGCCACAACGAGGCCCAAAAGCAGCAACACCGTCACTGGTCGCTTCATGGAAATCCTCCTCTCGCCGCTGAATGACATTGGGCAGCTCCCGAATTTCCGACCGCTATGGATGCTTCCCGGACGCCCCGCCGCCGGGAGCGGATGGAAACCTGGAATGGAGCCGCTAATCAGAAGGCGATGCTTTCTAATGCGGCTTAGACGGCAGGGGGAGAAAAAGGCGTCACGCGAGCGATCGTTTTTCTTTCGGGAGCGAGTAAAGCAGGGCGGGATCCAACTGCCCGCATTCGAGAAATCCATCCCACACATGGGACAAAGACCATGCGGGCGATTTCATTTTCCAGGATGATTCGAGTGATCAGTCGGGAATGCTTACCGGAGAGGGGTTTGGATGATTCACGACGGGGCGGACGCCGCGGAGGAGCTTGGCGGTTTTGAGCTTCATTTTAGGAGCGGCAGAGGCTTTTTTACCTCGCGCCGTTCCCTTTCCGCCGGAACCGATCCTCGACATACGGCCAAACCTCCGGCGGGCAATCTAAACCTGTAGCGCTTCGGGGTCAATAGCCCACTTGCAGGCAGCGACGGGAGCTTACACTTTTTCATCGGGTCGCAACAGTTCCCGTGGCAGACGCCACGCGCGGGCTTGCACTCGCGCGCGGCAGTTCCTAAGATGGGGAGGAACGAGCGAGGCCGACAATGAAAATATCGCGAGAAGACGTGTTGCGGGTGGCGGAACTGGCTCATCTTGAGCTGTCGGCCGAAGAAATCGAGATGTATCGGAGCCAGCTGGACGAAATCCTCAGCTACGTGGGGAAGCTGGAGGAGCTCGACGTTTCGGGCGTCGAGCCGATGGCGCAGGTTCTGTACAGTACAGTGGCCGAAGGGGATGGAGCGGGAAGCCCGCTGCGCGCCGACACGCTGCGGGAATGTCATACGGCGGAAGAGGTGCTGAGGACGGCTCCGGACGCAGCCAAACCATTTTTCAGAGTTCCGCGGGTGATCGAGAAATGACGCCCGCCACCAATCACTGGACAATCGCAAGCATCCGCGAGGCGCTGCTCGCGAAGAGAATCTCGGCGCACGAGCTGGCGGCGGAGTTCTTCCAAAGGATTGAAGCCCGCAACGGCGAGCTGAACGCTTACTTGAAGCTTTCCCCCGAAAGAGCCTACACCCAAGCCGACCGAATCGACGCATCCATCGCGAAGGGCGGGGCGCTTCCGCCGCTGGGCGGCGTCCCACTGGCGGTCAAAGACGTGATCAGCACGTCGGGAGTCCCAACGACCTGCGGGTCGAAGATACTGCAAGGGTACCTGCCCCCCTATGACGCAACGGCAGTCGAGAAGCTCGAGAGGGCGGGGGCAGTGGTTTTAGGGAAGACGAACTGCGATGAGTTCGCAATGGGGAGCTCGAACGAGAACTCTGCATACGGACCCGTACGGAACCCAATTGCGCCGGATCGGGTGCCAGGGGGGTCGAGTGGAGGGTCGGCGGCGGCTGTAGCAGCCGATTTGGCTGTAGTTGCGCTGGGAACGGATACGGGAGGGTCAATCCGGCAACCAGGGGCGTTCTGCGGGATCCCGGCGATGATGCCAACGTACGGACGCGTATCGAGATACGGGTTGATTGCCTTTGCATCCTCGCTCGACCGAATCGGGCCGTTTGCGAGGAATGTGGCCGATGTCGCGGATGTGCTTTCTGTAATTGCCGGAGCCGACGCGAATGATTCGACCTCGGCGCAGGTAGGTGTGCCGGACTACAAAGCCGGGATTGACAAGCCGGTGAAGGGATTGCGGATCGGCGTTCCGGAGGATTACTTCGGGGAAGGGTTAGACCCGGAGGTGAGGAGCCGGGTAGAGGACGGAATCAAGCTGCTGGAAAAACTGGGGTGCAGGCGCGTCCCGCTGAAAATGCCGCACACGGACTATGCGATAGCGGTCTACTACATCGTGGCGACCGCCGAGGCGAGCTCGAATCTGGCGCGATACGACGGAGTGCGGTACGGGTTGCGCGTTCCGGGAACCTCGCTGATGGAGATGTACCGCAAGACGCGCGAGGAGGGGTTCGGAGCGGAGGTGAAGCGGCGGATCATGCTCGGGACGTACGCGCTCTCGGCGGGATATTACGATGCTTACTATCTGAGGGCGCAGCAGGTTCGGTCACTGATCGCCCGCGATTTTTCGGACGCGTTTCAAAAGGTGGACGCGATCGTCACGCCCACCACGCCGACTCCCGCCTTTCGACTCGGAGAGAAGACCTCGGATCCGCTGCAGATGTATCTGGCGGACATTTATACGGTGACGGGATCGCTCGCCGGCGTGCCGGGCATTTCGGTTCCCTGCGGGCTGACCGGGCAGGGATTGCCAGTAGGAATGCAAATCTTCGGGCGGCACTTCGAAGAGGGAGTGATCCTGCAACTCGCCCACGCCTATGAGAAAGCCGGAGGAGGTTCGACGACCGGAGCCGCCGCATGACGATCGCGGAGATTTTCGAGAGCAAGAAATCTCTCCGTGAAACTGTAGAAACATTCCACAATCAAACTCAAATTTCACATCGGAAGGGAAAAGTCTGCCGATCCGGGGAAGGGGAGAAAAAGGGGTGTTTTCGTATCCGGTGGCAGCGGAAGGGGTTAGGTGCAACACCCATCCCTTGGTTTGCATCCGATGGAACGGAAGCACTATTGCAGGATTCCGGGAGGCCATCTACTGTGATGGCAGATTCGAGACTCGGGAGAGGTTCCCATGATGCGGATCCGGTCGAGCCAGAAATTCTTCACCGAAGACGAAGTGACGTCGCTGACGGGGATTTGCCGGGATCATTTGCTCGGCCTGGCGCGCAACAAGCACTTGGGGAAACTGGCACGAGCGGCGGAAGCGGCAGGCGCGGAAGCCGAGAAGTGGCTGTTCACAAACGCGGAGCTGATGATTCTGACAGTCATCCAGCCGCGCTGCCACCACTAGACATTCATCCCTCACAAAAGGGTAAATTTCAGCGGCCCTCCGGAAAACGGGGGGCCGTTTTGCGTTTGGAGAGATACTTTTTTTTCTCCGGAGTCCGGGCGATTCGTTTTGGTGCGCTGCCTATTGCGTCGGTTGTTCTCGCGATAGCTTTGATGCCTCCTGCCGTGAAGGCACAAGAGGAGCCCGGGGCGGCTCCGCCACCTGCTCCGCCGGCCGCGTCGAAGGCGCCGCAGGCGAAAACGCCGGCCACTTCGGCGACACGAGGCAAGAGGCTGTATTTGAAGAACGGCTCTTACGAGCTGGTCCGCGAATACCAGGTGCTGGGGGACCGCGTCCGATATTACAGCCTCGACTCGCTGCAATGGGAAGAGGTTCCGGCCGCGATGGTGGACTGGGACGCAACGAAGAAAGAGGCGGCGGCGGAACAGCAGGAGGAAGCGGCGCTGCTGAAGAAAGCGGAAAAGGAGCAGATGGAGCAAAACGCGGAGCCGCTGGACATCGACGCCAGCATCCAAATCGCTCCCAAAGTGTTTCTTCCCGACGGAATGGGGCTCTTCGTATTCGACAGCGGAAAAATTCAACGGATGGCGCAGGCGAATACGGAAGGGAGCCTCAACAAAGAGAAGCTGATCGAGCAGGTGCTGATTCCGGTTCCCATCGTTCCCACACGGCACGAGATCTACATTGCGGGTGCGCGGGCGAAATTGCGCCTGCCACTCAGCGAGCCGGAATTCTACATCCGGACGCCGGAGCCGGACGAGCCGGAACTCGAACTGGTGAAGGCCAAGGTAAAAAAAGACAAGCGGCGCATCGAAAATCTGGATCAGCTGCTCGGAGCGCGGGAGGAAACGCGGGATCTGGTTCCGATTCACATCATGCAAATGGCGCAAGGGGTGTACCGGGTGACGGTGGAAAAAAACCTGGAGCCGGGGGAGTATGCCGTTCTCGAAGTGTTGCGCGGCGCCGACGGGCAAGCCGCGGAACAACGGGGAGAGCTGAATCTCTACGTGTGGGATTTCGGGCTGGACGCGGCGGAGGATCGCCCGACGGAGAAATAGGGGGAGCCGCCGGCGGGCGGGGCAGGCTCAGGATACGCGAGCGGCGGATTCGAAGATTTCGCCGAGCAACGAGACGAGCGCCGAAACGTGGAAGGGCTTCTGCAGGACGCTGGCTCCCCCCTGCTGGAGAGCGGAGCAGGCGCCGGGGTCGACAAAATCGCCGGTCATCAGGACGAAACGCGGGGCGGAATCGCCGAACTTGGAGCGAGCCTCTTCAAACAATTTCTTGCCGCTCCATCCCGGAAGATTGAAATCGCAAACGACGATTTCAAAGCGCCGTTCGAGCATCAAGTCAAAGGCCTCCTCGCCGGTGGGGGCGGATTCGACCTCCATGCCGCGCGAGACCAAGCCGTGCGAGACAATTTCCCGGATGCTCTCTTCATCGTCCACAATCAACACGGAATGACCGGCGAGAATTCCGCGGGCTTCGGATTGCGGCGCCGGCTTGCGGCTTGAATCCGCGGCGGGCGAAACGGCGTGAGCCAGCGGCGGCGGTGCGGGCTCCCGGCTTGCAGCGGGAGAGGCCGCGGGAACGACGAAAGAAAACTGGGCGCCCGCTCCGGGAGGCGAATCCACTTCGATCGTTCCGCCATGCTCCTTGGCCACGGCCAGGCAGATGGCGAGGCCGAGGCCGCTGCCGCCGCCGGGGCGCTTGGTGGTGAAGAAAGGGTCGAAAATTTTCGTGAGGATTTCGGGGGGGATTCCGGGGCCGTCGTCGGTGACAATGATGCGCAATTTTCCCCCGGCGTAGGAGGCGGCGAGTCGAACGCGGCCCTGGCCGCGCCCGGCGGAAATCGCCTGCTCGGCGTTGGTGAGGAGATTGGAAAGAGCCTGGGAGAGAAGCTTGGCATCGCCGTGAATCGAGGGCAAACCGGGCGCGATCTCGACGGCAAGTTCGATATTCTTTTGTTTCATCCCGGCGGCATGAGAGTCGGCGACGCGCCGGACGATTTCGTCCATGCGGATGGGTTCATCGCCGCGGCCGCCCTGGCGGGAATAAGCGAGCAAATTTTGAACGATCGAAGCGGCGCGGCGGGCCTGCTGCAGGATGATTTCGGCGTGGCGGCGGGATTCATCGCTCGCGGCGCGTTCGCGCAGCAAATCGCTGACACCGAGGATGGCGGTGAGCGGATTGTTCAGCTCATGGGCGGCACCGGCCATCATCTGGCCCATGGAAGCCAATTTTTCCTTTTGGAGGAGCTGCTGCTCGACGTGCTTGGCCTGGGTGACATCGCGGGCGGAGGCCACAACGCCGCTGATTTTTCCCGAAGCGTCGAAGAGAGGCCCGGCGGTGGCGCGGAGAGTGCGCCAGGTGCCGTCGGCATGCTGGGAGCGGAATTCGATCTGGATGTAGGATTCGCGCCCGCCGGTCAAATCCCGGAAGAATTGCGAAAGAGTCTCGCGATCCTCGGGGTGGGCGTTGGCGCCGAGCTCGGTGCCCTGGAGGTTTTGGGGAGTGTACCCGAGAACGTCGGTCACACGAGTGCTGACGTAGGTGTAGCGGCCGCCGCGGTCGAGCACGGCGATAATGTCGGGAAAACTGGCGATGAGCTGGCGGACAAAATCCTGCTCGTCGCGAAGGCGGCGCTCGATCTCGAGCCGCTCGGAAACGTCGACCACGGTTCCCTGAAGGCGGGAGACGCGGCCGAAGGTGTCGCGAACGACAAATCCGGAAGCGATGCACTGCACCCGTTTGCCGTCCTTTCGCTTCAGGACGACACGACGGTCCTGAAAGGAGCCTTTCTCGGTCAGTTCCTGGACGAGAGGCTCGCGGTCGGCCGGGTCGGCATACATTTCGCGGAAATTGAATTTCTGCATCTCCTCCCGGGATTCATAGCCCAGCATGCGGACCAGGGCGGGATTGGCATCGAGAAGCTCACCCGAGACGGACGTGAAGAAAATTCCTTCGCGCAACGATTCGAACAGCTCGCCGAACCTTTCCTCGGCTTCCTGCTGGGCGGTGACGTCGCGGGCCCAGCCGTTGATGGAGGCTCCGCCCTCGGACGATGCGCCGATCTGAAAGCGGCAATCGAAATAGCTCATCCCGGGGCATTGGCGCAAATGGACGGAGACACGGCCGCCCCAGCTTCCTTCCTTGAGCAGTTTGGGAAGCGCCGCTTCCATTTCGGCGCGCGTGGGAACGGCGACAAACTCATCCAGCGAGCGGCCGATCAAATCTTGAAAAGAGACGCCAAGGCGGTCGGCGAGGTAGCGGTTGGCGACGCGGATCGAGCCGTCGAGGCCAAGCGAAAAAACGGCGTGGTCAAGATTGTCGATCAGCTCGCGATAACCGAGTTGCGAGCGGGAGACAATCTCAAACAGGGTCTGGAGAGCTCGGTCGCCGGAATCCATGGCAGAGTGGCCGGTACGGCAGCGAACTCTCCCGCATGGAGGGAGACACCGCCCAGCCCATCCCTTGATTTTATCGAGCCGCGGGCCAAAGGAGGGAAAGGAAAGCAGGAGAGCTAGCCAATTCGCCAATAGTTGGATCGAGCGGAAGGGCGGGAGCCGCGCGAGAAAGGGGCAGGGGCAGAAAAAAAAGGGCGCGCTCCGAATCACGAAGCGCGCCCAATTTTTTAGATAGCTAAGCCATCACGAAACCCTCCGGCAGAAAGAGAAAAGCTGCCGAAAGGTGACGCTCGCGGCCGGGCCCTCAGCTTTCGGCGACGGCGTCGGTATCCTTACGCAGGAAATCGAGCGCCGCGGCTTCCTCCGGCGTGAGCTCGGGCTCCGCCATCTCCGGCTCCTCCTTGGGAATTTCAGTGAGGAGCTGGATGCTGCGGTAGCGTTCGAGGCCCGTGCCGGCGGGAATCAGGCGGCCCATGATGACGTTTTCCTTCAGGCCGCGGAGATAATCCACTTTGCCGGAGATGGCCGCCTCGGTGAGGACGCGGGTCGTCTCCTGGAAGCTGGCCGCGGAGATGAAGGAGTCGGTGGAAAGAGAGGCCTTGGTGATGCCGAGGAGGAGCGGGCGTCCGGTGGCGGGGCGACCACCATCGTGGATGACGTGATCGTTCTCCTCGCGGAAGCGGAATTTGTCCACCTGCTCCTCGAGAAGGAACGGCGTATCGCCAACGTCCTCGACTTTCACCCAGCGCATCATCTGGCGGACGATCGTTTCGATGTGCTTGTCGTTGATGTTCACGCCCTGCAGCCGGTAAACCTCTTGAATCGAGTTCACCAGGTAGGCCTGGGTGTATTTTTCGCCCAGGACGGCCAGCAGGTCGTGCGGGTTGAGCGGGCCATCAATCAGAGGCTCGCCGGCGCGAACGTGTTCGCCTTCCTGAACGTTGATGTGGATGCCGCGCGGAATCGAATACTCCTTCGTGGTGCGGCCGTCTTCGCTTTCGACGTAGATCTTGCGCTGGCCCTTGGCGATCTCGCCGTACTTGACCACGCCGTCAATTTCGCTGATGACGGCGGGATCTTTCGGCTTGCGGGTCTCGAAGAGCTCAACGACGCGTGGCAAACCGCCGGTGATGTCCTTCGTTTTGGTGGTTTCGCGCGGGATCTTGGCGAGAACGTCGCCGGGCTGGACTTCATCGCCATCGGCCACCATCAAGTGGGCGCGGGAGGGCATCAAGTATTTCTTGATGCGGCCGCCGGAGCCGCGAATCTGAATGGTGGGCTGATGCTTTTCGTCGCCCGGAGGAAGCGTGACAACGAGCTGCGACAATCCGGTGACTTCGTCCACCTGTTCTTCGATCGTCAGGCCGGGCTGCAGGTCCTTGAACTGGACCGTGCCGCCCAACTCGGTGAGGATCGAGAAGGTGTAGGGATCCCACTCGCACATGACCTGGCCGAGGGTGACGGGCTGGCCGTCTTCCACGCGAACGCGGGCGCCGTAGACGACGTGATGGCGTTCCTTTTCGCGGCCCTTTTCGTCAACGACGGCAACCAAGCCGGAGCGGTTCATCGCGACGATGGTCTTGCCGCGGCCCTCGACCACCTTGAGATCGATGAAGCGAACGAAGCCGTTGTTGCGGGCCTCGATCTTCGACTGTTCGGTGACGCGGGTAGCCGTGCCGCCGATGTGGAAGGTGCGCATGGTGAGCTGGGTGCCGGGCTCGCCGATGGACTGGGCGGCAATGACGCCGACGGCTTCGCCCATCTCGACGAAGCGGCCGGTGGCAAGATTGCGGCCGTAGCAGCGGGCGCAAACACCACGGCGGGATTCGCAGGTGAGCACGGAACGAATCTTGACGCGCTCGATGCCCGCGGCCTGGATGGCGTTGGCCAGATCCTCGGTGATTTCCTGGTTGATCTCGACGATGACGTTGCCTTCGTAGTCTTTGATCTTCTCGAGCGAGACGCGGCCCACGACGCGGTCGCGCAACGGCTCGACTTCGACGCCGGCTTCGAGAATCGGTTCGACGTAAATTCCGTCGGAAGTGCCGCAGTCGAATTCATTGATGATCACGTCCTGAGCGACGTCAACCAACCGGCGCGTGAGGTAGCCCGAGTCGGCGGTCTTGAGCGCCGTATCGGCCAGACCCTTGCGGGCGCCGTGCGTGGAGATGAAGTATTGCAGCACGGTGAGGCCCTCGCGGAAGTTGGAGGTGATGGGCGTCTCGATGACTTCGCCGGAAGGCTTGGCCATCAAGCCGCGCATTCCGGAAAGCTGGCGAATCTGCTGTTTCGATCCGCGGGCTCCGGAATCGGCCATGACGTAAATCGGGTTGATGACGCCCTGCTTGTCCTGTTCCTCGAGGGCCTTGAACATTTCGTCGGCGACTTTCTCGGTGACGTCGGACCAGATGGCGATGACCTTGTTGTAGCGCTCGCCGTTGGTGATGGCGCCGTCGAGATACTGTTGCTGGACTTTGACGACCTCGTGCTCGGCCTGGTCCACGAGCTTGAATTTGACGCTGGGGATGACCATGTCGCTGATGCCGATGGAAACGCCGGACTTCGTGGCGAAGAGGAAGCCGAGTTCCTTCAGGCGGTCGAGAGCGACGACGGTCTTCTCGAGGCCAAAGCGGAGATAGCAGTACTGCACCAGGGCCTGCACGCCCTTCTTCTTGAGCAAGCCGTTGATGAAGGGCATGTCGTGAGGCAGATGATCGTTGAAGATCACGCGGCCCACGGTGGTGTTCAGGAACTGCTTGTGGAGCTGGATCGGCTCGGTGTGCGAGACGTCCTGGTCGTCATAGGCGTTGGTGAGGTCAATGACCTCGCCGGAGTAGCGCAGGCGGATGGGAGTGAGCAATTCCACTTCGCCGGCATCGAGCGCCATCAGAACTTCCTCGACGGAGCCGAATGCGCGGCCCTCACCCTTGGCTTGCGGCTTGGCCTTGGTCATGTAGTAGATGCCGAGCACCATGTCCTGCGTCGGAACGGCGAGAGGATAGCCGTTGGCCGGCGAAAGGATGTTGTGCGAGCTGAGCATGAGTACGGAGGCTTCGACCTGCGCTTCGGGAGAAAGCGGGATGTGCACGGCCATCTGATCGCCGTCGAAATCGGCGTTGAACGCCGTGCAGACGAGCGGATGGATGCGAATCGCTTTTCCTTCGACAAGAGTCGGCTCGAACGCCTGAATGCCCAGGCGGTGCAGAGTGGGAGCGCGGTTGAGCAGGACGGGATGCTCGCGAATGACGTCTTCGAGGATGTCCCACACGATGGATTCCTGCGCCTCGACGAGCTCCTTGGCCTGCTTGATGGTGGTGCAATGGCCCGCGGCTTCCAGGCGGTGATAGATGAAGGGCTTGAAGAGCTCGAGCGCCATTTTCTTCGGCAGGCCGCACTGGTGCAGCTTGAGTTCGGGGCCAACGACGATGACGGACCGGCCGGAGTAATCGACGCGCTTGCCGAGCAGATTCTGGCGGAAGCGGCCCTGCTTGCCCTTGAGCGTGTCGGAGAGCGACTTGAGCGGGCGGTTGTTGGTCCCGCGCAGAACGCGGCCGCGGCGGCCGTTGTCGAACAATGCGTCCACGGCTTCCTGCAGCATGCGCTTCTCATTGCGGACGATGACGTCGGGAGCGTGAAGCTCCATCAGCTTCTTCAAGCGGTTGTTGCGGTTGATGACACGGCGATAGAGATCGTTCAGGTCGGAGGTGGCGAAGCGGCCGCCGTCGAGAGGCACGAGCGGGCGCAACTCCGGGGGAAGAACCGGAATCACGTCGAGAATCATCCACTCGGGCTTGTTGCCGCTCTTGCGGAACGCTTCGAGAACCTTCAGGCGCTTGGCGTACTTGATGCGCTTCTGGAGGCTGGGGTCGACTTTCATCTTTTCGCGAAGCTCTTCGGAAAGCTTGTCCACATCCACGCGGCGGAGAAGCTCCTTGATGGCTTCGGCGCCCATGCCGGAGGTGAACTTGCCGGGGTATTCCTTCTGGAGCTCGCGGAGCTTTTCCTCGGGGATGATGTCCTTCTCGCGGAGCTCGGCGACTTCGCCGGGGTCTATGCAGACGAAGGACTCGAAATAGAGGATGTGCTCGAGATCGCGCATGGTGATATCGAGGAGATAACCGATGCGGCTGGGCAGGCCCTTGAAGAACCAGACATGCGAGCAGGGAGAAGCCAGCTCGATGTGGCCCAGGCGCTCGCGGCGGACCTTGCTGAGGGTGACTTCAACGCCGCACTTGTCGCAGATGACGCCGCGGTGCTTCATGCGCTTGTATTTTCCGCACAAGCATTCCCAGTCGGTGACGGGCCCGAAAATCTTGGCGCAAAACAGGCCGTCACGCTCGGGTTTGAAGGTGCGGTAGTTGATGGTTTCCGGCTTGGTCACCTCGCCGTGAGACCAAGAACGGATTTTTTCCGGGCTCGCCAGGCTGATGCGAATCGAATCGAAATCCGCAATCTGGCTGGCGCGATCATATGGGCTCGAACGATACAAGGGCAGTCCTCCTGTCCGGCTACGCCGGACTCAAAAAACCGTTACAAAACTTGTCGAACAACTCCGGCAACAAACTCGCTGCGGGCCCCGGCCCGGACAACGGGCCGGGATCCACGGGACTCAGTCGGCCGCTTCGGCCTTTTCGGTCTGCGGCTTCTGGCGTTTCATCAGCTCGACGTCGAGGCAGAGCGACTGCAGCTCTCGGACGAGAACGTTGAACGACTCGGGGACGCCCGGCTCGATGCCGGGTTCGCCCTTGACGATGGCCTCGTAAATTTTCGCGCGGCCATAGACGTCGTCGGATTTCGCCGTGAGCAACTCCTGCAGGATGTGCGCGGCGCCGTAGGCTTCGAGCGCCCAGACTTCCATTTCTCCGAAGCGCTGTCCGCCGAACTGGGCCTTGCCGCCGAGCGGCTGCTGGGTGATGAGCGAGTACGGGCCGATGGAGCGAGCGTGAATTTTGTCGTCGACCAAGTGGGAGAGCTTGAGCATGTAGATGTAGCCGACGGTGACGTTCTGCGCGAACTCGTCGCCCGTCATGCCGTCATAGAGCGTGATTTTTCCGTTCTCGGGCAGCTCGGAGAACTGGAGCAGGTGGCGGATATCGTTCTCGCGAGCGCCGTCGAAGACGGGCGTGGCGAACGGAACGCCGTCGCGGAAGCCCTCGGCCATGTCGAGAATGACCTGATCGTCGAGATCGGCGATCACGCGCCACACCGAAGTGGGGCCGAACGCTTCCTTGAACCATTTGCGGACAGCGTCCGCGCGGGCTTCGACGTCGAGCAGCTTGGCGACTTGCGAGCCGAGCTCCTTGGCGGCCCAGCCGAGGTGCGTCTCGAGGATCTGGCCGACGTTCATACGCGAAGGAACGCCGAGCGGATTGAGAACGATCTCGACGGGAGTGCCGTCGGGCATGTAGGGCATATCTTCCTTGGGAACGATGCGGGCGATGACGCCCTTGTTGCCGTGGCGTCCGGCCATTTTGTCGCCGACGGAGAGCTTGCGCTTCATGGCGATATAGACTTTGACGAGCTTGATGACGCCCGGAGGAAGTTCGTCGCCCTTCTTGAGCTTGGCGATGCGCTCGTCGGTGATTTTGCGGAGAACGTCGATCTGACGCGAGGTCATCTCTTCGATCTCGTCGATCTTCTCGATGAGCAGGGGGTCCTTGTCGCTCAAGCGGAGGCGCTTGAGATTGCGCGTGGAGATTTTTTCGAGGATGTCGCGCGTGAGCTCGGCGCCCTTGGTCAACAGGCGCTTGTTGGTGCGCTCGTCGTGCAAGTCAGCTTGGAGCTTCTGCCCGCCGAGGAGGTCGGAGAGGCGCTTCAACCGCTCGTCGGTGAGAATGCGGATTTCATCGGCGAGGTTCTTTTCGAGCTTGGCCACTTGCGCGCCTTCGATGGCCTTGTGGCGTTCGTCCTTTTCGGCGCCCTTGCGGCAGAAGATCTTGACGTCGACGATGGTGCCCTCGATGCCCGGCGGGCAGTAAAGGGAAGCGTCGCGAACGTCGCCGGCTTTCTCGCCGAAAATGGCGCGGAGGAGCTTTTCTTCCGGCGTCAGCGTGGTTTCGCCCTTGGGCGTCACTTTGCCGACGAGGATGTCTCCGGGCTTGACGGTGGCGCCGATGCGGATGACGCCGCTTTCATCGAGGTTGCGGAGGAAGCTCTCATTGATGTTGGGAATATCGCGGGTGATTTCCTCGGGGCCGAGCTTCGTATCGCGCGCCTCGATTTCGTACTCCTCGATGTGAATCGAAGTGTAGTAATCCTCCTCGACCAGCTTTTCGCTGACCAGGATGGCGTCTTCGAAGTTGTACCCGCGCCAGGGAAGGAAGGCGACGAGCACGTTGCGGCCAAGAGCGAGCTCGCCGCGTTCGGTGCAAGGACCGTCGGCGAGGACCTGGCCCTGCTTGACGCGGTCGCCCGCGCGGACCAGAGGCTTCTGGCTGATGCAGGTGTTCTGGTTCGAGCGCTTGAACTTGGTGAGCAGGTAGATGTCGGACCCGACTTCGCGGCTGAGAACGCCGGACTGGTCGGATTCGACGCGGACGATGACGCGCTCGGAATCGACTTGATCGACAATGCCGTCGCGGCGGCAGACGATAACCGCGCCGGAATCGCGAGCGGTGACGCGCTCCATGCCGGTGCCGACAAGAGGGGCTTCGCCCTTGATGAGAGGCACGGCCTGGCGCTGCATGTTGGAGCCCATCAGAGCGCGGTTCGCGTCGTCGTTTTCGAGGAACGGAATCAAGCTGGCGGCGACGGAGACGAGCTGCTTGGGCGAAACGTCGATGTAGTCGACTTCTTCTTTGCTCTTCAGGACGAAGTTTCCGGCCTGGCGGCAGTTGACGAGCTCGGTGGTGATGCGCAGCTTGTCATCGAGCGAGGCGTTGGCCTGGGCGATGACGTAGCGGTCCTCTTCCCACGCCGAGAGATAGAAGCAGTGGGGTTCGACGACGACGCGGCGCCGCTTCAGCTCTTCGTTGGTTTCCTCGACTTTTTCCTTCTCGACGATTTCGGAAGCCTTGAATTCGCTGTCGCCGGCGTTGACGATTTGCACGTAATCGATCACGCGCCCGCCCTTCACCTTGCGGTAGGGCGATTCGATGAAGCCGAACTCGTTGATCCGGGCGTACGAGGAGAGCGAGCTGATCAAGCCGATGTTCGGCCCTTCCGGCGTTTCAATCGGGCAGATGCGGCCGTAGTGAGTCGGGTGAACGTCGCGGACCTCGAATCCGGCGCGTTCGCGGGAAAGACCGCCCGGGCCGAGAGCCGACAGGCGGCGCTTGTGCGTGATTTCGCTGAGCGGGTTGGTCTGGTCCATGAACTGCGAAAGCTGCGAGCTGCCGAAAAACTCGCGAATCGCGGCCATCACGGGCTTGGCGTTGACCAGGTCATGGGGCATGGCCGTGGACATTTCCTGGTACACGGACATTTTTTCCTTGATGGCACGCTCCATGCGGACCAAGCCGATGCGGAACTGGTTTTCGAGGAGTTCGCCGACAGCGCGGACGCGGCGATTGCCCAGATGGTCGATATCGTCGACCGATCCGATGTTCTTGCGCAGCTTCAGGAGGTACTTGATGGCGGCGACGAAATCGGAAGGGTCGAGCGTGCGCTTGTCGAGCGGCGTTTCAAGTCCCAGCTTGATGTTGAACTTCAGCCGGCCGACCTTGCTGAAGTCGTATTTGCGCGGGTCGAAGAACATGCCGTTGAACAGAGCCGTGGCGGTCTCGAGAGTCGGAGGGTCGCCGGGGCGCAGCTTGCGGTAGATTTCGATCAGCGCTTCCTTGGGAGAGCGGATGGTGTCCTTGTCGAGCGTGCGGCTGACGATGATGCCGGTGTCGTCGCGGTCGGGGAAGCAGACATCCACTTCGGTGATGCCCGCCTCGGCAATCGACGCCCAGGCTTCGGCGGTCAAGGGCTTGTTGGCCTCGAACAGCACTTCGCCGGTCTGGCGATTGACAAGCTCGCCGACCGTGACGGCGCCTTCGAGGTCGTTGACTCCGACTTCGGCCTGGGTCACGCGCGCCTTCTGCAATTCCTTGAGGAGCGGCTCGGTGATGCGCTTGTTGGCGCCGACGAGAACTTCGCCGGACTTCGGATGCTTGATCTCTTTCGAGAGCTTGCGGTCGAGCAAGCCTTCGGAGAGGTTCCAGAAGAGATCGTTGTCGCGGAGCGAGATGCGCTCGACCTGATAGAAGGTGCGGAGAATGTCCTCGTTGGTCTTCATTCCGAGAGCGCGAAGGAAAATCGAGCCGAGGAATTTGCGCTTGCGGTCGATGCGGACGTAGAGAACGTTTTTGGTGTCGTATTCGAATTCGACCCATGAACCGCGGTACGGAATAATCTTGCCGAGGAAGTAGCTGCGGTTGTTGGCCGTCTCGAAAAACACGCCGGGGGAACGGTGCAACTGGCTGACGATAACGCGCTCGGTGCCGTTGATGATGAACGTGCCGTTTTCGGTCATCAGCGGGATATCGCCGAAGAAAACTTCCTGTTCCTTGATGTCGCGGATGGACTTCGCGCCGGTGTCGGGATCCTTGTCGTAGATGGTGAGGCGGATGGTGACCTTGAGCGGGGCGGAATAGGTCATGCCGCGCTCCTGGCACTCGTTCACGTCGTACTTGAGCTGGAGCGTGACCGGATCGCCGCACTTGTTGCAAAACGTGGGAGTGTTCTTGTTGAACGTGCCGCACTTCGAGCAGATGACGTCGCCGGTCTTGTAGGGATTGGTGACGACGGAAGCGCCGCAATTACGGCAAGTGGCGCGCAAGTGATGCAGGCCGCGCAAATGGCCGCACTTGCACTCCCAGTTGCCGATGGCGTAGTCAACGAAATCGAGCTGCGAAAGTCCGCGGAAATCCTGGATCGGAAAGACCGAGGCGAACACCGACTGCAAGCCCGAATCCTCGCGCTCGCTGGGAAGCAAATCCATCTGCAGAAAGCGCTGGTAGGACTTCTTCTGAACGTCGATCAGGTTGGGAATCTGGACCGTGGTGTTGATCTTGGCGAAGTCCAGACGTTCCCGCTCCCGAACGACACGATTACCATTACGATTGCTCATTGAGCATCCCCTTCTGGGTCACGCCGGAACCGGGGGTGCGGATAGACACCCGCCCCGCGGTCCGGGAAGGACTGAATGTGAGATTCCAGGAAATGAAAGGAGCGCGCGTACGCGATTCCTTTGCGGCCCGGCACAATGGCCGTCAGGGCCGCCACTACTTGATCTCGACCTTGGCTCCGGCGTCTTCGAACTTCTTCTTAATGGTAGCCGCTTCGTCCTTGTTGACGCCTTCCTTCACGGTTTTCGGAGCGCCGTCGACCAAGTCTTTGGCTTCCTTCAGCCCAAGGCTGGTCACTTCGCGGACCGCCTTGATGACGTTGATCTTGTTCGCACCGACATCGGTGAGAACGACGGCGAATTCCGTCTTCTCCTCCGCGCCCGCCGCGGCTCCGCCAGCCGCCGCGCCGCCCGCAACCACCACGGGAGCCGCTGCCGCCGCCGAAACGCCGAACGCGTCTTCGAGCTTCTTGACCAGATCGGAAGCTTCGAGAAGCGTCAGCCCCTTGATTTCTTCGAGAATGCCTTCCACTTTGCTCGCCATTGCCGTTTCCTATCCTCCTGAGATGAGAAAATCCGAATGCCGAAAATTTTCGATTACTGGGCCGCCTCGGGCGCCGAGCCGCCGCCCGCAAATTTGTTGGCTTTCACCGCTTCATTCGCCACCACCGCCAGATTGCGCGGAATGGCGTGGAGCGCCGTGGCAATCCGCTGCGCCGGAGCGTTCAAGAGGAACATCAGCTTGCTGATGAGCTCTTCCTTGCTCGGCAGAGTGGCCAGCCGGGCGATTTCCTGGATGGAGATGACGCGCCCTTCCACCCAGCCCGCGCGAAACTGGAACGCCGGAACATCCTTGGCGACTTTCGACAGCACTTTCGCGAGCAGGACGGGATCGGCCTTGGTGTAGGCGATGGAATTGGTGCCCTTCAGATTTTTCAGCAAGTCCGCCGCGGGAGTGCCTTCGGCGGCGCGCTCGGCGACCGTGTTTTTGACGACTTCGTATTTTCCGCCGGCGGCTTCCACCGCGCGGCGCAGCTGCGTATCCTGCTCGACCGTGATGCCTTGAAAGGTCGAAAGGATGACGGTCGAAACGGTCGCGAGCTGGGCGCGCAACTGGTCCGCCTGCGTCCTCTTTTCGGCTTTATTCTTCATGACCGATTTCTCTCCTTACGCCGCCACCGCGACGGCCGCATCCGCTTCGGCGTGATCGATCGGGACGCCCGGCCCCATCGTTGAGGTCAAAGTGATTTTCTTGATGTACTTGCCCTTGGCCGCGGCGGGCTTGGCCTTCACCACCGCTCCGAGCAGCGCGTGGGCGTTGCCCGCCAGCTGCTGGGCGCTGAAGCTGATCTTTCCCACCGGCGAATGGATGATGCCGGTCTTGTCCATGCGGAATTCCACTTTGCCGGCCTTGATCTCCTTGACGGCGCGGGCCACTTCGAACGTGACCGTTCCGGTCTTGGGATTGGGCATCAAGCCGCGCGGGCCGAGGACTTTGCCGAGGCGGCCGGCGGATTTCATCATGTCGGGGGTGGCGATGACGGCTTCGTAATCGGTCCAACCCTGCTGAATTTTTTCGACCATGTCGTCGCCGCCGACGAAATCGGCGCCCGCTTCCTGGGCTTCGCGGACTTTGTCGCCGCTGGCGATCACGACGACGCGCTTCGATTTTCCGAGCCCGTGGGGCAGGACCACGGTGCCGCGCACCATCTGGTCGGACTGCTTGGGATCGACGCCGAGATTCAGGACCAGCTCGACCGTTTCGTCGAATTTGACGTAATGGGCCTTGCGGAGCAGCTCCGCGGCCTCTTCGAATTTGTGCGGCCGCGCCTCGACGAGCTTGCGGGCACGGTCAATATTTTTGCCGCCGATTTTCAAACTGCGGGCCATCGCGATTCTCTCCCGGAAAAACTAATCTACGACTTCGATTCCCATGTTGCGGGCCGTGCCCATCACCGAACGAACCGCCGATTCGATCTTGAGCGTGTTCAGGTCGGGCAGCTTCACCTTGGCGATTTCCTCGACCTGCTTGCGGGTGACCTTCGCCACCTTGTTGCGGTTCGGCTCGGCCGATCCCTTGACGATTCCCGCGGCGCGCTTGAGGAGCTCGGACGCGGGCGGCGTCTTGAGAATGAAGGTAAATGTGCGGTCGGTGTAAATCGTCACCAGAACCGGAAAAATCATGCCGTCGGGCTCTTTGGCCGTCTTGGCATTGAACTGCTTGCAAAAATCCATGATGTTGACGCCGTGCGGACCGAGCGCCGTGCCCACGGGCGGCGCCGGGGTGGCCTTGGCCGCCGGCAATTGCAGCTTCACAGTGGACTGAACTTTCTTCGCCATTTCCCGTCCCTCTACCTTTTCCTTTTAGTGCCTGTAAGGCTTCGCGGCCGCCCGCCTCGATTCGATTCGAAGCGGGGAGCGGGCGCTCCGCGTTACGCGACCTTTTCCACCTGCGCGAAATCGAGCTCGACCGGAGTCGAGCGGCCGAAAATCGTGACGGAAACTTTCAACGTGCTGCGGTCGGAATTCACTTCCTCGACCACGCCCGTAAAATTCGCAAACGGGCCTTCGCCGATGCGCACCTTTTCGCCGCGCTCGAAGGTAAGCTTCGGTTTCGGGCGCTCCGCCGTGGTGGTGGCGCGGTTCAGGATGTTCTGCACTTCCTCTTCGCTGAGCGGCGTGGGCGTCTGGCCCGAGCCGACGAAGCCGGTGACGCGCGGCGTGGAGCGAACGACGTGCCAGGTATATTCGTCCATGTCCATTTCGACCAGGACGTATCCGGGATAGCACATCCGCGGCGAGATGACTTTCTTGCCGCCGCGCACTTCCACCACCGACTCGGTCGGAATGATGATCTTTCCGATTTTTTCCTCGAGACCAAAAGCCGCGACGCGGCCCTCGAGGCTTTCCTTCACCTTCTTTTCAAATCCCGAGTAGGTGTGGACGATGTACCACTGCTTCGCCATAACGTGTCCTTCAGTGTTTGACATAGTTGATCAGCCAGCCGTAGGCGCGGCTAAATATCCCGTCGGTCATCGCGAAAAACAGCCCGAAAAACGTCACGGTAACGATCACCACCAAGGTCGTCGAGACCACGTCCTGGCGCGTCGGCCAGTTGACCTTCAGCATCTCGACCCGGACTTCGTGAAAAAATTCCCGCAGCCGCCTTGGGTAAGCTCCCAGCCGGTGAAAAAATTCACCCGCGGCGGACGGCTCACTTCCGCGACCTGCTTCTTCATTGCTCAATTTCGCCGCCTCTGACATTCGCTCGACCGCCCTTGTTTCCTCTCACTTCGCTCGGCCAACCTTCCCCGCCACTGCCGTCCCGCCTCTTCTGCCCGGAAGATCTGGCAGGGGAGGAGGGATTCGAACCCCCACATCCGGTTTTGGAGACCGGCGGTCTACCGTTGAACCTACTCCCCTGGAATTTCGGGTCAACGGCTCGAAATTTCACCCCGGGCCCGCATGTCGGGGCGAAGGGTGAAAACCGGCGGCGACCCTATTTGACCTCTTTATGCGCCGTATGCTTGCGGCACGTATTGCAGAATTTCTGCGTTTCGAGCCGGTCCGGGTGTTTCTTCCGGTTCTTGGTCGTCGTGTAGTTCCGGTTTTTGCATTCGCCGCACTGCAATGTGATGATTTCTCTCATGTCCGTTTACTCGATGATCTCGGTGACGGCGCCGGCTCCCACCGTGTGGCCGCCTTCGCGGATCGCGAATCGCAATCCCTTCTCCAGCGCCACCGGCGTGATCAGCGTGATCTCCGCACTCACGTTGTCTCCCGGCATCACCATCTCCACTCCCGCCGGCAGCTTCACGTCTCCCGTCACGTCCGTCGTCCGAAAATAAAACTGCGGCCGGTACCCCGTAAAAAACGGCGTGTGCCGCCCGCCCTCTTCCTTCGTCAACACGTACGCTTCCGCCTTGAACTTCGTGTGCGGCGTGATCGAGCCCGGCTTCGACAGCACCTGCCCCCGCTCCACTTCATCCTTCTCCGTCCCGCGCAGCAGCAATCCCACGTTGTCGCCCGCAATCCCTTCATCCAACAGCTTCCGGAACATCTCCACGCCCGTCACCGTCTTCTTCATCGTCGGCCGGAAGCCCACAATCTCGATTTCTTCGCCGACTTTCACCTTCCCGCGCTCGATTCGTCCCGTCACCACCGTGCCGCGTCCCGAGATCGAAAAGATGTCTTCAATCGGCATCGCGAACGGCTTGTCCACATCCCGCTGCGGCAGCGGCACGCTCTTGTCCACCGCGTCCATCAAATCCAGAACGCTCTTCTCCCACTTCGCGTCGCCTTCCAGTGCCTTCAGCGCCGATCCCCGAATCACCGGCACCGTGTCGCCCGGAAACTGATACGTCTTCAAGAGCTCCCGCACTTCCAGCTCCACCAGTTCGAGCAACTCCGGATCCTCCACCACGTCGCACTTGTTCAGAAACACCACGATGTACGGCACGCCCACCTGCCGCGCCAGCAGGATGTGCTCCCGCGTCTGCGGCATCGGCCCGTCCGTCGCCGCCACCACCAGAATCGCTCCGTCCATCTGCGCCGCGCCCGTGATCATGTTCTTCACGTAGTCCGCGTGTCCCGGACAGTCGATGTGCGCGTAGTGCCGGTTCGCCGTCTCGTACTCCACGTGCGACACCGCGATCGTGATTCCCCGCTCCCGCTCTTCCGGCGCGTTGTCGATCGTGTCGAACGCCCGGAACGACACTTTCGGGTTGTTCTTCGACAGCACTTTCGTGATCGCCGCCGTCAACGTCGTCTTTCCGTGGTCAATGTGCCCGATCGTCCCCACGTTTACGTGCGGCTTGCTCCGCTCGAATTTCTCTTTCGCCATCTCGCTTCACCTTCTTAGGAGAGCTGCGCGGCCCTGGCCGCGTGAAACATAAAAAAATCGTTCGAACTCATCCCGATGTATAGCCAGTGATCCTCCACGCTTCGAATCGCGTATGCGAACCACATGTTTCCTGTCCCAGAGCGATGGAGCGGGGGACGGGATTCGAACCCGCGACCATCTGCTTGGAAGGCAGAGACTCTACCCCTGAGTTACCCCCGCTCACTTCACCTTCCGCTTCGCCAAAACTCCGCCGCAGCTCGAACGGCCTGCAACGCTCGGGGCGGCAACCATCTGCCTGAAAGCAGAAACCTGTCTCCGACAGGCGGGCTCTACCCCTGAGTTACCCCCGCTCACTTCACCTTCCGCTTCGCCAAAACTCCGCCGCAGCTCGAACGGCCTGCAACGCTCGGGGCGGCAACCATCTGCCTGAAAGCAGAGACCTGTCTCCGACAGGCAGGCTTTACCCCTGAGTTACCCCCGCTCATTTCCAACGCCAGACTGGAGCCTGGGACCGGGATTGAACCGGTGACCTCGTCCTTACCAAGGACGCGCTCTACCAACTGAGCTACCCAGGCCCGGTTGCCCCGGATACTCCTTCACCGTTCCACCAGGGAGCGCCGCCGGGGAAGCAACGCTTCCGTTTGCGTGCATCCATATTGTTTGACGAGCTTTTTGCCGGGCCGTTAATGCGCGCCTGCGGCCCACTGTGAGACGCTGGTGGACGGGGGAGGATTCGAACCTCCGTAGCCCGCAAGGAGCGGCAGATTTACAGTCTGCTGGTTTTAGCCACTCACCCACCCGTCCCGCGATGCTTTTCGGGACGCAATACCGTCGCCGCATTTAGATTCAGGCGACGAGCCAGCGTCCCGGCGAATCATCGGGACACAACCTCATCGTGCCGCGAACCGAACCAGAGCTGAACCGGACCTCATCCACGGGGTACGTCGCAATGCAGAAAGGGCTCGTGTCCGAAGACACCAGCCCTAGCGCCTTTGTCGCGAGGAAAACAGCCCGCATCCCTGCAAAATTCCCGGCCCTTCGATCTCAGCTGGCGGAGGGATTTGAACCCCCGACCCTCTGATTACAAATCAGATGCTCTACCAACTGAGCTACGCCAGCACCGTCAAACCGACCAAAAATATCATACCGGCAATGGAATTGCAAGCAACTTTCTAGCGCCGGCAATACAGGGGCCAGTCGGCCATGAATCGGCAGGGTTTCCCTCCCGGCATGCCCTATTGTACAGCGGGTTTGGCAAATTCGCTATCGTCCAAATCGACGTTATGGCGGACTTCACCGAGCGAAATCGTGAGCGTGGAGTCTCCGTTCGTTTGCAGGACCTCAAACGGGAGTTTCACTCCGTCAATTTCGCGGTAATCCTTGAAATCCTCGGCGACGGCTTGGACGCCTTGATCGGTATGCTGCTGGCTGACGGCGCGCACGATCAGACCCGTCTGGGTGTCGAAAAAAAGCTCGTCCGAGCCGCCCTCGGGCAGGTCCGCCCGGAGCTGCCAGGCGTCGCGGTCTCCGACTTTCTGTTCTCCGGTCACGGCGAGCTTCGCGTAGGTTTTCTGCATGTGCAGCGGGCGGTAGAAATCGGCGTCGCGCGCGGCTTCGACCAGCTGCGCGCCGGACTTTTCCTTCGTGCCATTTTCAGGATCGTCCGACCAGCCGACGGAGCCGTCGTAGCCCTGGCGATAGGTTTGTCCGGCCAAAATAACGACGAGCAAAACTTTGTTCGGCGCCTTTTCGTGAATCATCACCGTGCCGGTCAAGTGCATGGAGGGCATCTGGATGGTTCCGAGCGACGTCCGCGAATGCAATTTCGACCAAGCGTCGCGCCCGCCGATGGCCTGGACGTAGCGGTTCAGGACCTGGTCAACGGTGGGCAGCGAGGCAGCAGTGGCAGGAGCGCCGGATAAGACGGAAGCCCGGGCGGGAGTCGTCGAAGTGGCGGCGGATTGCGCGCGGGATTGCGCTGCCAGCAACAAGCTCGCCCCAGTCGCCGCCAGCAGAAACGCCCGCATGCATCGCTTCGATGATCGTGTCTTCACAGCGAGAGTCTCCCGGTCGGAGGCTTGACGAAAGATTGGCTTCTGGGCGGGCGCCTTTTCAATCTATTGGACGCGCCCTCCCGCCTCTTCGTTGCCATCAAACATTCTACCGCGGTGCCAATTTGCCGAGAATTTTTCGAGCCGGATGCGCCAAACTTTACACCGCTGCGCATGAAACCTATACTCGGTCTTCGTATGCCGCTCACATTCAGCCAGCGCGCCTGGATCATTTTCGCCGTTATTTTGTGCCTCGGGTTTGCCGCGGGCGCGCTCTATTATCATCGCTTGCGCCAGCCGCTGCCCGCGCAAGTTCCGGGGGCGCCTCCCGATTTGATGAGTCAATTGCCACCGGCCGCCCCCGTCGTCGGCTATATCGATGCGGCGGCGCTGCGGGCGATGAAAGGCTCCGCGCTGGTGACGGCGCTGATGACGCCGGGCTCGGGCACACAGGCCGACGCAGACTACAAGGCCTTTGTGAATGGGACGGGCTTTGACTATGGCCGGGACCTCGACCGGGCCGCCGTAGCCGTGTGGCCCGCCAGCCTCGCGCCCACCCCCGAGAATGTGACGCAAGACCGCACGCTGGCCATTGCCGACGGCCGGTTCGACCAGTCAAAAATCGACGCCTACGCGCTGCACATGCGCGGGCACGAAGAATCGCGCGGGCCGGAACATATCTTCGTGGTACCGGGGGCGCCGCCGGTCGCGTTTGAATTTCTCTCTCCAACGCGCATCCTGATTTCCAGCGGGCCTGATCCCGCCGCGGTTCTGCAACTCGCCAAGCCCGGAACGCGCGACCCGGAAATGCAGCAGCGGATCGCGCGCGTCGCCGGAGCTCCCGTATTTGCCGTGGCGCGCACGGACGATCTTCCGGCCACGTTCTACGCCCCGCTGCGGAATTCGCCGCAGCTCGCACGCCTGGCGAAAAGCATCCAGGGCTTAACGCTCGCGGGAAAGCCCGAAGGCGGAATCCTGACGGTAACGCTCGACGCCGAGTGCGATTCGATGAAAAATTCCATCGAGCTGGCCACGCTGGTTGACGGATTCCGCATGGTGGGGTCGATGGCGCTGCAAGACCCGAAAACCCGCCGGGGGATGACTCGCGAGCAAGCTGCATTTATCGAAGAGGCCGTAAGCCAGACGAAAGTCACGCATCAGGACAAATGGGTCCGTCTGAGCCTGGCCATCACGCCACAGATGCTGGGAACTTCCTCTCCCGCGGCTGATCCTGCCGCTCCCGCAAACCGATAAAAGCGGCGCAAGAGACGATCCGCCACACGCCGCGCAGAACAGTTCCCTGCCGCTTCTATTTGCCCGGAAGATGGTTACCGATGTAAGGAATTTAATCCGCGGCGGAAGAGCCGTCGGCCGGCGGCGCTGAATTCTGCAAATAGCGCCAGGGATTGATAGGAGTGTTGTAGATGCGGACTTCGTAGTGGAGATGGGGTCCTGTCGAGCGTCCTGTGTCGCCTTCGTAGCCGATGATATCGCCGCGCTTCACGCGCATCCCCGCCTGCGTATTGAATCTTGAAAGATGTCCGTACCAGGTGGTGACGCCGAAGCCGTGGTCAATTATTACGAGCATTCCGTATCCCGCGCGCTTATCCGCCAGGGTGACAACGCCGTCCGCCGCCGCATGGATGGCATCGCCATAGTGCGAAGCAATGTCGATACCCGTGTGAAACGCGCCTTCTCCGCTAAACGGGTCCAGCCGCTCGCCAAAATGACCCGTGATTTCTCCCATCACCGGCCAGATGCTAGGCACCACTCCCAGGCTGTTCAATTGCGCCGCGGGAAGCAGGCGGATTCCGCCGCTCGACATGGCAACAGCGGTGGGATTCTTTTCGAGAAAATTGAATTCGTCAACGGACTGCTGGAATTGCGCGTCGGGTTGATCGGGAGCGTCGGCAATCGCGAAGGGCGTGGTGCGGAAGCGATTGATGCCATAGGCCATCGCAACTTCGCTGGCCAGAGATTGCAGTGAATCGAGGCGCTGATTGGTGTCTTTGACCTGGGTTTGTAATTCACGGTATCGAACTTTTAGCGTGTCCTGCTCCTGGCGCAACGAATTGTAGTTCGTCACCTTCCAGAGCATCCGTGAATAGGACCCGATTCCCGCGGTAATCGTCACTCCGCCCACAATCGCGAGTAAAGCCAGGAAATGAACGACATAAAAGGGCACAGAAATCCGGCGCATCCCGCCGGAGGCTGTCGAAGCAATAAAAAACGTGTAATTTTTGCCGTGCATGGTCTCTAAGTAAGTATCGTCCGAGAGTTCAAAATCTTTGGCCGGAAACGCCGCAAGCCCCCGCTGCAGCTGGCCGTGAGTTGTTCGAGTTTGAACCGAGAGCCCTGGTTCGAAACCCGGTTGATTCTAATGATCGGGTCTCGCAGCGTCAACCCCATTCTTCCATTTTCCGTAGGGGCTCGGGTTTCGCTGACCTCCGTCCGCAATCTTTTTCGCGCAACCCTGCTTGCACCCTACAATATAGAAACGGCATCCCGCTCGACAACTGTACAGAGGGACAGGATGGACACAGAAGGTCAACTCATCCGGCGAATCGCCAACCGGGTTCCTTCCCGGCCGAAGCGTCTGCTTCCTCGCGGATTGAAAATCGGGATTGGAGACGATGCAGCCGTCGTGTCCGCCCGCCGTGGAATGGAACTCGTCGCGACTTGCGATTCCTTCCTCGAGGGCGTCCATTTTCTCGGCGACATCCATCCGCCCGACTCGGTGGGCTTCAAATCCCTGGCGCGCGCGACGAGTGACATCGCGGCAATGGGCGGGCGTCCTCGATGGTTCCTCTTGGCTCTCGCCCTGCCGCCGAAGAGAACCGGTTCGTGGCTCACTCACTTCTCGGCGGGGATGGGAAGAGCCGCCCGGAGTCTCGGACTGACGCTGATCGGGGGCGACACCACAAAATCGTCCTCAATCTCGATCACCGTGACCGTGCTGGGAGAAATTCACCCGGGAAGAGCCGTGGCTCGCTCTTCGGCGCGGCCCGGCGACCTTATTTATGTCAGCGGAAAACTGGGCGAAGCCCAGCTCGGCCTCGAATGGGTCCGCAGAGGGCTCCCCATATCCCGCCGCTTTCAATCGCTTCTCCAGCCGCATCTCTACCCGCGCATACCGGTCGCTCTGGGCGGGTGGCTGGCGGGCAGGCGAATTCCCTCCGCCATGATGGACATCTCCGACGGGCTTTCGACCGATCTCGCGCGCTTGTGCGCCCTGAGCGGCGTAGGAGCGACGATTGAAGCTGCGCGCATTCCTCGCGCCGCGCTGCCGCAACCTTTGCCGCCGCCGCTGCGCCGCGCGCGACTCGATCCTCTCGCCATGGCTCTTCATGGCGGCGACGATTACGCTCTCCTGTTCACCGTTCCGCGCCGGAAAGTCCCGGCGATTTCCCGCTTCGCCGGATTTCGGAGCCTCGCCTGCATCGGCAGGATCACCCGGGAAAGAAAGATTGTTCTGGTGGACGCCGCGGGAAATCGGACGCCGCTGGCTTCTCGCGGCTGGGATCCCTTTGGCTCGCGCTGAATTTCTTCCCTGGAAAATTAAGGCGAGGTGATATGGCCAGCCGGAGTCAGGCCCGCGTGCGGCGGAGACGCCTTGGGCGGCGCGGGCGGAGGAGCCGAAGCGGGTTTTGCCGGCGGGGCCGGCGGAGCGGCCTTCGGCGCCGCGGGCTGCGTCAGGCCCTGCTCGGTGACGTCGGCGGGCGGAGCCGTATCGGGCACGTCCACCAGGACGTGCTGCGTCGGCGCGATTTTTTCCAGCGGAATGACGTTTGGAAAATTTTCCACCGGCATTCCCAGGCTGGCCTTCTGCATGAATTCGAGCCAGATCGGCAGCGCCACTCTCGCTCCCGTCTCTTTTTTCCCGAGAGAGATCCGCTTGTCGTCGTAGCCCACCCAGACGCCCGCGGTGATCTGCGGCGTGAATCCGATATACCACGCGTCGGTAAAGTCGTTGGTGGTTCCGGTCTTTCCCGCCGAAGGCCTGCCGAGCTCCTTGGCGCGCACGCCGGTGCCGAATTGCACGACGTCCTCGAGCATGGCCACCATGGTCCGAGCGACATCCGGAGGAATCACGTCGGTCACCTGCGGGCGGGCTTCTTCGAGCAGCGCTCCGTCGTACGTCGTCACACGGCGGATATCGTGGGGCAAGATGTGAATGCCGTCGTCGGGAAAAACGGTGAACGCGGAAGTGTGCTCGAGCAGGGTGAGGTCGGCGGCGCCGAGAGCCAGAGGTAGAAAGGGCGGAAGCGGGCTGGTGATCCCGAATTTTCTGGCGAGTTCGATGACATTCTCGATTCCCACTTTGTCCAGCAACTGCACGGCGGGAACGTTGCGCGAATCCGCCAGGGCGCGCCGCAGCGTGATCCGACCCTCGAATTTTTCGTCGTAGTTCCTGGGGGAATAATCCTTGCCGCCGCTGTGGAACGTCACCGGCACGTCCATCACCGTGTCGAAGGGGGTCATACCGTCGAGAAGAGCCTGCGAGTAGACGTAGACTTTGAACGAGCTGCCCGTCTGGCGCATGGCCTGCGTCGCGCGGTTGAATTTCGACTCTTCAAAATCGTAACCGCCGACCATCGCCTTGATCTCTCCGGTGGCATTGTCAATCGCCACCAGAGCGGCCTGCGCCGCGGGTTCCTGTTCGAGCTGGACCTGCGCCGTGTTGCCGTAAATTCCCTGGATCGACACCACCACCAGATCGCCCACTTTCAATAATTGTTCCGGCGAGGTCCGGCCGGTCCAGGAAAAATCGGCGGGAGTCAGCATGGCGTGCACCGAACCCAATTTGATCATGGCGAAAGTGGGCTGGACGTTGGTGACGAGCCCGGTGAGGTAATCGCCCTTCTCGATGGGCGACCGCCAGTCGTCGTTCTGGTAGGTTTCGAGAGTTCCCAGATGCTGGGCGAAAATGTTCGTCAGGTTTCCGCGCCAGCCGTGCCGCCGGTCGTAGGAGTGCAAGCCGTCGCGCACCGCCTGGTTCGCGGCTTTCTGCATGGCTACGTTGAGCGTGGTGTAGACGCGCAAGCCCTGCTCGTGGACCGCCACGGTTCCGTAGGTGTGCTCGAGATATTCGCGGATCTCCTCGACGAAATAGGGGGCCAAGTCGTCGCGCGGCGCCGATATATGCAACCCCATCGGCTCCTTCATGGCCGCCTCGGCTTGCACCCGCGTCACGCGCCCTTCCCTGGCCATCAGGCCGAGCACGAGATTCCGCCGCGCCAGCGCCTGCTTGGGATGCGCGGTGGGGGAGTAAATGGGGCCGCGAATCATGGCCGCCAGCAGGGCCGCCTCCGGCAGGGTCGCCTGGATTGCCGGCTTGCCGAAATAATATTCCGAGGCGGCTTCGAAGCCGTAATTGCCGTTCCACAGGTAGACCTGATTGCAGTACATCGTGAAAATCTGCTCTTTGGTGTAGTGGCGTTCGATTTGAATGGCCAGGATGGTTTCCTGGATTTTGCGGTGCAGGCTGCGATCATTGCGGTTGAGGAAAAGCCCGCCGGCCAATTGCATCGTCAGAGTGCTGGCGCCCTCTTTGTAGCTGTGATGGCGGATGTCCTGCCAGGCGGCCTCGAGCACGCGCGGGATATCCACGCCGATGTGCTCTTCGAAGTGCTGGTCTTCGGTGGTGAGGATGGCGTCGCGCAGGACCTTGGGGATCTGGTTGTACCCCACCAGGATGCGGCGTTGCTGGGCGAAGCTGCCGATGAGCTGGCCGTCGTCGGCGTAGACTTCGGTGATCGTATTCGGCCGGTAATTTTCAAGCGCGCGGATTTCCGGCAGGTCGCTGGTGTAGACGAACAGCAGCCCCGCCGCCGCTCCCACGGCAATCGAGCACATCAGCAGAAACGTGAACATCAGGCGGCCGAACAGCGTCCCGCCGCCGAGCTTCATCGTCGCGCGATAATTCCGATCCATCGAAGCTTTCATTCTAGCGCAACCGCCGCGAGCCCGCCGCCCGGGGAATTTTTTCCTGTGTTCACAAGAATTCACTGCAAGCCCGCCGCCATTCGCGCGTAATGCGCCCGGGGCGGGGCTTGGGGTAGTATGGCGGCGGAAGGCGCGGGTCCGGCGTCACGGAGGCGGCCGCCCAATGGAACCGAATATCGTCCTGTTTCGCGATTTGACTTGGATTTTTCTGGCGGCACTGGGTGGCGGCATCCTGGCCTGGCGGCTGAAGCTGCCGCTGATCCTGGGTTTCGTCGCCGGCGGGATCGTCATCAGCCCGTTCACCCCCGGGGTGCACATCACCGACGTTCACCCCTTCGAAGTCTTCGCGGAGGTGGGCGTGGTCCTGCTGATGTTCACGATCGGCGTCGAATTTTCCATTCCCGATCTGCTGCGCGTGAAATGGGTGGCGCTGGTGGGCGGGCCGGTGGGCATCGCTCTCTCGATCGCGTTGGCCAGCGGCGTCGGGCGCTTGATGGCCTGGAGCACGATGCAAGGCGTGGTCGCCGGCGCTACCGTCTCCGTCGCCAGCACTATGGTGATGGCGCGCCTGCTCACCGATAACGGGGCGCTTTCCACTTCCTACGGGCGAGTGATGATCGGCATCACGCTTGTCGAGGACCTTGCCGTGGTTTTGATGACGGTGCTGCTGCCCGACTTCGGCGGCCATGGCGAAAGCCTGTGGAAGCAGGTGGCGTGGACTCTTGGCAAGGCCGTGGTACTCCTGATTCCTTTGGTTTTTCTGGCGCTGAAAGTGGTTCCGCGGATTCTGCGCCGCGTGGCAAGCACCAAGGACCCCGAACTCCTGCTCCTGGTCGCACTGGCTATTTGCCTGGCTTCTGCCAGCGTCGCCGAACGCCTGGGCTTTTCGGTGGCCCTCGGCGCGTTTCTTGCCGGGATGTCCATCAGCGGCTCCGAAGACCTGCACAAGGTCCACGACACGTTGATCCCGCTGCGCGACGCTTTCGTGGCGCTTTTCTTCGTTTCTCTCGGAACGCTCGTCGCTCCGGACGTGATCCGCCGCAATCTGCCGCTGCTGGGCGCGCTGCTGCTGCTGATCATCGTTGGAAAATTCGCGATCTGGCTCGTCGTCACGCTGCTGTTCCGCTACTCCATTTGGACGGGAATTGCCGTGGCCGCCGGGCTGACGCAGATCGGCGAGCTTTCCTTCATCCTCGTCGAAGTGGCGCGCCATGCCGGACTCGTGGGCGAAGACGTGTTTACCACCACCCTCGCGGCTTCCCTGATTTCCATTTTCTTGAATGTCTTTATCGTGCGCGGCGTCCTGCGGTGGGTCGGTCCGAAGCTGAAGAAGCTCGAGCCGGCTGCGGCCTAGCCGGGCTCAAGAAACCCGGGCGGGCACCGGACGAGAAACCGCGCGGGAACGGGAACTCGCTGGCGAGGAATTCGTTCGGGAGCTTCGCCGGAAACGGGCGCGCCCGGCTATTGCTGCAACTGGGCCGCGACGCCCACTTCCGCCTCGTGCACGTTGGGAAATACCTGAAACAGCTGCAGCACGTGCGTCATTTCGAGAAGCGCCACCACCTGCTTGTTGAGCGAGGCAAGCGCCAGCTTCCGCCCGGCTTTCTGCCCCGCCACGCTGGCGGCGACCAGCGCGCCCAGCCCCGCCGAATCGATGTACGGGACGCCGCTGAAATCCAGAATCAGCGCCGGCGGCGGTTCTTTCCTTACTGCGTCGTGAAAGGCAAACAGCGTGCGGATGTTCAATGGCCCTTTGAGTTGCATGATGCTGAGCCCGTTATGCGTTCCCCGAGCCGAAATGATCTGAAGATTGTCGTCGGTCATGGGTCTGGACTCTAACAAAATCGCGGGCCCGGGAATTGTTAATTTTCTGTTACATCCCCCGCAACTACCGCCTCTGCCTCGATTTCCACCAGCATCTCCGGAGAGACAAACCCCGAAACTTGTATCATCGAAGTGGCGGGCAGCACCTTGCCGAAAAAGTCGCCGTGCGCGCGGCCGATCTTCTCCCACTCGGTTATGTTGGTCACGTAGATGCGCGTGCGGACCACGTCGGCCAGGCCCGCGCCGGCCTTCTGGAGCGCCGATTCGATGTTGCGCAGCGTCTGCACGGTTTGCGCGTGGGCGTCGCCAATCCCGACGATTTTTCCGTCCGCTCCGGTGGCCGTGGTGCCCGAAACATAAATATTGTTGCCGATGCGCACCGCTCTCGAATATCCCACGATCGGCTCCCACTTCGTTCCGCTCGAGAAATTTTGCCGCTTCATCGGTGCTCTCCTTGGTTGGGCGAAAGGATGGGACGTCCGCCCCGGTCTCTGGTCCAATTGTATGCGATGCGCGGGGAATGCCTGGAGGAAACAGCCGCTCGGGCTGGAATTTCTTCGCGGGCCCCGCGGGAAGGTGACGGAATCCTTGACGGCGGGATTTCATCCAAAACGTTGGCGCTTCCACATCAACGCGCCGGCAAAGCCCAGATGGATGAGGAGAACTGGATGAGCAAAGTCCTGGTGACGGGCGGATCGGGATTCATTGGCGCGCACTGCATCTTGCAACTCTTGAGCGCGGGCCATCAGGTTCGCACGACGGTGCGGAATTCGAAGCGCGAGGCGGATGTGCGCGCGATGCTGAAGCAAGGAGGCGCCGAAACCGGCGACCGATTGTCCGTCTTCGCCGCCGACCTCACTTCCGATGCGGGGTGGAAAGACGCCGTCGCGAGTTGCGATTACGTGCTGCACGTCGCGTCCCCATTTCCCGCGGGCATCCCGAAGCACGCAGACGAATTGATCGTGCCGGCCCGCGAAGGAACGGTTCGCGTCTTGCGCGCCGCGCGCGACGCCGGAGTCAAGCGCGTGGTGGTCACTTCGTCGTTCGCGGCGATCGGCTACGGCCAGAAGCAGCGCAAGGAGCCGTTCAACGAAAGCGACTGGACGGACCCCGATGGCGAAGACGTGCTTCCCTACGTCAAATCGAAAACATTGGCCGAGCGAGCGGCTTGGGATTTCGTCGGCAGAGAGGGCGGCGGCCTCGAATTATCGGTCGTCAATCCGGTGGGAGTTTTCGGGCCTGTCCTGGGCCCCGATTACGCGACTTCGATCCTGATCGTGCAGCGACTGATGGACGGCGCCATGCCCGGCCTTCCGCGGCTCTATTTCGGTGTCGTGGATGTGCGCGACGTCGCGGATTTGCATATTCGCGCGATGGCCGATCCCGCCGCCAAAGGCGAACGCTTTCTCGCCGTCGCCGGCGATTTCATGTCCATCCTGGACATCGCCAAGGTGCTGAAGGCGCGGTTCGGGCCGCAAGCGAAAAAAGTCCCGGCGCGCGAACTTCCAAACTGGCTCGTGCGGCTCGCCGCATTGCGCGATTCGGGCGTGAAGCAGATCCTGCCCGAACTCGGCGCCCGGAGAAACGCCACCGGCGAAAAGGCGAGGCGCTTGCTGGGCTGGGCGCCGCGGTCGAATGAGGAAGCCATTGTCGCCACGGCCGAAAGCCTGCTGCGCCTGGGGCTATTGAAAGGCAGCGCGAAAGCGGCGTAGCAAACCTTGCGCCAGCAATCCATGGCCGGCTCGAATGAATCATGGCTTCGGGGGAAAGTGGAGTCTCCGGAAAAAGCTCCTCCTCGAGGGAAGCGCCGTTCCGCTCCCGCTAGGGATCAAATCGCGAGCGTAGCTCCGGAGGCATCACCGGACACCAATCCTGCTTGCGGCCAAAAACCTGATAACGCACGCGCGCCACAAAGTCGTACACCGCGTCGCGCAACGGCCGCGGGATCGCTCGCAACACCTTCCCCAGCGCGCTCCACCCGCCCCCGATTCGCTCGAATACGTGCAGGAAGGCGTCCGACCGGACCAGCAATCGCGCATCCGACGTCTGTACCACCACGGTGTCCGGTAAATTCGCGCGGCGTTCGGCGGGAACCATGGCCTGAAATGTGGGCCCTTTCAGAGGCGCGAAGCGAAAAAGCTTTCCTTCGCGGTCGTGCCGCAGAACGAACACCACGGCCCGGTGGCACAGCGCGCATGTTCCGTCGTAAAACAGGGTTTCAGGTTGCGGCAAGGAATCGCTCCCACCGGGATTAGATTAGCACGCGGTTCATTCGTCGCGCGGCTCTCCAACGCCCGCTCCCGCTCGCTTCGCGCCCCTTCGGAGGGTATGTCATCTCGGTTCGACTCGCGGCGATCCTCTGGACAGTCCCGCGCGAAATCTCTAATCTACACACAGCGCGAATCGGACTCCGGAGATCACGCGGCGATGAAGTGCCAAAATATCCTCGAAGCCATCGGCAATACCCCGCTGATCCGCGTCAACCGCCTAGCGAAAGACGTTCCCGCCGAGTTGTGGATCAAAGCCGACTTCATGAATCCCGGCGGCTCGGTGAAAGACCGCATCGGCGTCTCGATGATTGATGAAGCCGAGCGCAAGGGCCTTCTCAAGCCCGGCGGCACGATCATCGAGGGCACTTCCGGCAACACCGGCATCGGACTGGCTCTGGTCGCCGCCGTCCGCGGCTACAAAGTCGTCTTCACGATCACCGACAAGCAGTCGCGCGAAAAAATCGACGCCTTGAAGGCGTTCGGCGCCGAAGTGATTGTCTGCCCCACGGCCGTCGAACCCGAGGATCCGCGCAGCTACTACTCCGTCGCCAAAAAACTCGCTCGCGAAATTCCCAATTCCTTCTATCCCAACCAGTACGACAATTCCATGAACCCCGAGGCGCACTATCGCACCACCGGCCCGGAAATCTGGAAGGATACCGAGGGAAAAATCACGCACTTCGTCTGCGGCATGGGAACGGGCGGCACCGTCAGCGGCGTGGGCAAATATCTGAAGGAACAGAATCCCAGCGTCAAAATCATCGGCGTGGATCCCGTCGGCTCGCTCTTCTACGAATTCGTCAAGACGGGCAAAGTCGGCAAGGCCCTCACCTACGTCGTCGAAGGCATCGGCGAGGATTTCTTCCCCACCACGATGAACCTCGAGATTCTCGACGACTGCCTCCAGGTGAACGACGAGGAGTGCTTCGTTTGGGCCCGCCGCCTCGCGAAAGTCGAGGGCATTTTCACCGGCGGTTCGGGCGGCGGCTGTTTTTCCGCCGCCTTGCGCGTCGCCAAGACCACCAAGCCCGGCGACCTGATCGTCTGCTTCCTCCCGGATTCAGGCTCGCGCTACCTCAGCAAGGTTTACAACGACGGGTGGATGCGCGAGCACGGCTACGTGGACGCCGAAGTGACCCTTCGCGCCGCCGATGTCGTCCGCGTCAAACGCGAAAAAGGCCGCGCCCGCGAGCTCATCATCGTCCGCCCCTACCAGACCGTTTTTCACGCCCTGCACACCATGCAGCAGCAGGATATTTCGCAGCTTCCCGTCTACGAAGAGGAGAAGCCCATCGGCACGGTCTACGAAGATCAAATCCTCAATCTCGCTCTCCAGGGCAAAGACCTCCGCAAGCTGGTCATCCGGGAAGTTATGGGCCATCCTCTTCCCGTCGTCCCCTCCGAAGCTCCCGTCGAACGCCTCACTTCCATCCTGAGTCACGATAGTCCCGCCGTCTTCATCGAAATGCCCGGCGCCAAATTCGAAATCATCACCAAGTTCGACTTGATGGATACCATCGCCGGTCTCGCCAGCCACTCCCGCTGATTCTCCCAGCGGCGTCATTGAAGGACCCGCTAGTCTCGTTCCCCCACCCGCGCGCCTGGCCACCCCTGCACTCGCCCTCACCAACGCTGGCCGAAAACCACCGGCGCCGCGCCAAATCCACCGTCAGTCGCAGGCCACGCCGGAGCCCTGCCATCCCGCCCCCACCTCTATCCTATTGAATTATTTAGCTTTATTACGAAACTGGCATCCCGGCCCGGTTTGGCAACCCCTCTGCATATTCCCCTGTGAAGTTGGTTGCAGGTTAGGGATTTTCGGAGAGGTGCTCAGATGAGATACCTAAAAATTCTGGCATTAGCTGGCATTTTCCTGGCTTCGGCCCCCTTCGCGCACGCCCAGCGGGTTGCGATCGGTGTAGGCATCGGCGTCGGCCCGGCCTATGCGGCCCCGGCCTATGTGGGCCCCGCTCCCGTCTGCGCTTACGGCTACTACGCATATCCGCCGTACGCCTGCGCTCCGTACGGCTACTACGGCCCCAGCTGGTTCTCGAGCGGCGTCTTCATCGGCGCTGGGCCTTGGTTCCACGGTTATGCCGGCCATCCGGTCTACTGGGGACGTCCGGGCGTCTATGGGCGGCCGGGCTTCGTGGCGCGTGACAACTTCGTTCATGGCGGACCCGTTGCCCGCGGTCCAGTTCCCGCCTTCCATGGCGGAGCACCTGCGGGAGGCTTCCACGGCGGCGGACGCAGGTAAGCATCCCATTCCTTGAGGACCTCGGACCGGCCGGCAGCGTCCACTGCCGGCCGGTTTTTTTTCTGCGGCGTCGAATCGCCCAACGCAATTTTTGCGCTGCATCCCGAATAGCGTGCTCGTGGTCTAATCCTCGGGGAGAATAAATATGGACTACGTAAAGCTGGGCAACACGGGTTTGCAGGTTTCGCGCATCTGTCTGGGCGCGATGAGTTACGGCCACGCCACCACCGGCATCGTCCGCTGGGAGTGGGCTCTCAGCGAAGCCGACAGCCGCCCCTTCATCAAATCCGCCGTCGAGCAGGGCATCAATTTCTTCGACACCGCCAACCTTTATTCCGACGGCGAAAGCGAACGCGTCCTGGGCCGCGCTTTGCAGGATTTCACCAGCCGCGACGAAGTTGTCATCGCCACCAAAGTCTGGGGCCCGGTGCGTCCCGGTCCCAACGGCCGCGGCCTTTCACGGAAGCACATCCTCTCCGAAATTGACAAAAGCCTTCAACGCCTCGGCGTGGATTACGTGGACCTCTACATCATCCATCGCTTCGATTACGACACGCCACTCGAAGAAACCCTCGAAACGCTCAACGACATCGTCCGCGCCGGAAAAGCCCGCTACCTCGGCGCCTCTTCGATGCACGCCTGGCAGTTCATGAAGGCTCTCGGCATCCAGCGCGCCCGCGGCTGGGCCCGCTTCATTTCCATGCAGAATTACTACAGCCTTCTCTACCGCGAGGAAGAACGCGAAATGAATCCGCTCTGCGTCTCCGAAGGCGTCGGCCTCACGCCCTGGTCGCCTCTCGACCGCGGCCGCCTCGCCCGCCCCTGGTCCGGCGAGCCACAAACCGAACGCGCCAAGACCGACCAGTACGCCAAAACGCTCTTCGCCAAAACGACCGACATGGACAAGCCGATCGTGGACCGCGTCAACGAAATTGCCCGCGAGCGCCAGCTTCCCCCCGCGCAGATCGCTCTCGCCTGGATTCTCGGCAAGCCCGGCGTCACTTCGCCCATCATCGGCGCCACCAAGCCTCGCCACCTCGACGACGCCATCGCCGCCGTCTCGCTCAAGCTCTCCCACGAGGAAATTGCCCGCCTCGAAGAGCTCTATCTGCCTCATCCCGCCACTCCGGCGTTCACCTAACCAATCGCAGGGTAGTTGTAGATTCCGGTTTTCGTTCCGCAGCCTCTCTTTGCTTTTTTGGAGTGCGGTGCCCCGGCGTCCCCTGAGCGGGCTCCCTGCTCCAAAACTGGTCTTGCGGCCAGTAGCCTCGCCGAATCCGCGGGCCTAACATTCTTTCAAGTTCTCTGGGGGACGCAATTCGTTCGCTTCGCCGGGCGTCTCGGGTTGGCCCGCGGGAAATGCCCGTGGCCGCGGCACTTCCGGCGGAACTTTCCGTTTTTCTCTTGCCCCCGGATGGATATAATGCAGCTTGTTCTTCTGAAATCGCCGGGGAGCAGGCGGAAGTGCGCTGCCCGGCGAATGCCAAGTCCCAGCCAAAAAACAGGGTTTTAGCGCGGAGGGCCGCGCGGCTGCCAAGCCTCCGGCCGGCGAATCGCTTTCCATTCTTCCTCCGCGCGGAATCCGAAGTCGCACTTGCTGAGCCCGGCTTCACATCGGCGGCCGCGCCGATTCTCCCGGACCCGGCGGAGCGGGCCACGGGAGATACGAAATGATCGAAGTGCGGGCTTACCTGGAAGGGCAAATCGCCGACGGGCGCTTCCCTCTGATCCGCTATCTCGGCGGCACCGAACACAGCGCCGTCTTCCTCACCGAATGCGCGGAAAGCGGCGATCGGAAAGCCGCGATCAAATTGATTCCCGCGCCGCCCGGAAATTGCGAAGCCCAGCTGACACGCTGGAGGCTGGCGGCGAAATTTTCACATCCCAATCTGCTGCGACTGTTCCATGCGGGCCGCTGCGATCTCGACAACGCTTCGATGCTCTATGTCGTCATGGAATGCGCCGACGAAAACCTGGCCGAAATTCTCGGTCAGCGGCCGCTTTCTTCCGCGGAAACGCGCGAAGTGGCCGCCCCCGTTTTGGATGCTCTCGGCTATCTCCACGGCAAGGGCTTCGTTCATGCGCACATTCAGCCCTCGAACATTCTAGCCATCGGCGATCGCGTAATGCTCTCGACCGACGCCATTTGCCGCATCGGGGAATCTCTCGAACGGCGCAACGGGCACAGCCGCTATGCCGCGCCCGAATCCGCCACCGCGGGTCTTTCTCCCGCGGCCGATGTTTGGTCTCTCGGCATGACCATCGTCGAATGCCTCACCCAGCGCCTGCCGGCGATTGACCCGGGAAGCCGGGAAGCAGCCGCTGTGCCCGCGGATTTGCCCGCCCCGTTTTTTGAAATCGCGCGCCATTCGTTGAGCCCCGCGCCGCTGCGCCGCTGGAACGTCGCGGAGCTGAAGGCGCGCCTGCTGCGCAATCCGGCCGCGGTGGAAGACGCTCCCATTCCTGTGCGCAGGCGGGCGAAGTCGAAACGCCAATTCCCTCTCGCCTGGGCTGCGCTGGCTTGCGCCCTCGCGGCGGTTTTAATCGCGTTCGGATTTTTCGTTTTCGGCTCGAGCAGCAGGGCTCCCGCTTCCGCAAACGTTCCGCCGCCTGTCGAGCAGACTCAAGCACTCCCGGCGAAGGCGGAAATTCCTCCCCCGGCCCAGCCACCGCATTCCGATGGTGACCGCGCGGCGGCGGAATCCCCGGCGAGCGTTCCTGCTGCGCCCGCACCGGCGCCCGTTCGCTCGGCGGCGCCGATGCCCGCGCCGGCTCGTCCAGCGCCCCCCGGAGATCTCGCGGGCGGCGTGGTTCACCGCGTCTTGCCCGGCGTGCCTCGTGGCGCCCAAGAAACGATTTGGGGCACGGTTCGCGTTCGCGTGCGAGTCCAAGTGGATCCCTCCGGCAATGTCGTCGGAGCGCAATTCGATTCGCCGGGCCCAAGCCCCTATTTCGCCGGATACGCCCTGCAAGCCGCGCGCCAGTGGAAATTCCGCCCGCAGCCGGCCGCCGCAACTGCGCCATGCGATTGGCTCATCCGCTTCAATTTCACCAAGGACCAAACCACCGCCTCCGCCGTCAAACAAAGTCAGTAGCCGGCGCCGTTTTTCCTCACGGGAGGAAATGACTCACGTCTCCTGCATCATCGTTCGCATGGGTGTTGCTCCTTGTTTTGGGTTAAAAGCCGAGCGGGTGGGAGAGGGAAGCTTGGGGACTCACTGTTCCCCAAATGGGGCGCGTGTCCCGGGTTTCAGTGACTTTTAGTTCAAATGGATTGTGGGACTAAAGCGTGGAGCGAGTTTTGTCACACCGCCGCGTTCATTCCGCGCGAAGTTCAAGACATGGATCCACACGCGCCGCCCGCCACGCGGGGGTCCAGCATGCTACGAACACAACACCGAGCAAGAAGGCCGCCGCTCCGATGAACGTGAGCGGATCGAGCGGCGAAATTCCGAAAAGAAGGTCGCTGATGATTTTCTGTGCTGCCCACGCGCCAACAATTCCAATGGACGCGCCGATCAGCGCCATTCGCAAGCCCTGTTTCAACACGCGCCACAGCACGTTGGCGACGCTCGCGCCGACAGCGACGCGCACGGCCAATTCACACTGGCGCTGCTCCACCAGAAACGAGACCACTCCGTAGGTGCCGACCGCCGCAAGGGCCAGTCCAATCGCGGCGAACAATGCGAGCAAGGCGGAGGTAAAGCGCCGACTGCCGGTGAGTTGCTCGACAACCTGATCAATCGTGGGCGGATACGGCAGCCGGCAAGAACGCCCAAGCGATTGAGCGAGTTCGCAAGTCTGCAAAGTTCAGCAGCGTCTTGAGCGGCGTCGCGCGTCGCGCGGCGTGCGCTTTCCAATGGACACGATGTAGGCAGACACAATTGCCTCCTGCGTGTTCGTTCGCATGGGTGTTGCTCCTGGTTTTTGGGTTAAAGGCCGAGAGGGTGGGACAAGGAAGCTTGGGGATCTGTTCCGGTTCCGAGTGGTTGTGGGTTGGAACGGATTGTGGGATTACGCCGGTTGCAGGGTTAGAAAGTCCTACTCAACAGTCGTTGTTGCCAACCTCGAATCATGTTTGCGTCTGGGGCGTTCCGGTTGAAGACCTCAAAGATTTTTTGCACGATGCTGATTGCGATTTCTTCGGCATTTGCACGTAGTTCCGGTACGGCGTAGTCCTTCTCGATCACGAGTTTCGGCACCCGCGCAACGGAGTTCCCAGGAAGGGGCAGACTGTTCCAATCTGTTGCAACGAGGGCACGATCCTCGATGTCGGTCATTTCGATTGAGAATCGAATGGCGGCGTCTGGCGCAACTCGTTCGTAGTATCTCTTGAAAAACAAGAGGAATTCAGTGACTGTGTAGATGACGTTCACAAAACTGAGAGCTTTTCCGTGCTCTTTCGCAAAGTCGGGAGACGAATTCTCCCAATACGCCCCTCGCCAAACGAAGAGACCGCTCTCGTAAGCACGATGAGCTTCGATATGATGCATGAAAATTGTGTGCGATTGCCGTCCGTTTGCGAAATTGGACTGTGTTTCTCTATCGAAGTGTGGGAAGTTCCAGCCTCTCAGAGAAACTTCCGATGCCAGGAGCGACTTGTACAGCGTAGTAATGCTCGGCACTCGTTCCCGACTGTAGGACTGTGGCATCGAGATGACCTCCCAATAGCCGTGCTCCTCACAATCCCTTGGCAGGACCTTTCCGAAATATTCTCGTGCCTCCTGTATTTCACGGCCATATTGCTTTATCTCTCGTTCCTCAGCGGGCGGGCTACCTTTCAGGAGCGTGCGGATGGTGCTCAGGAGCTGGTCGCCACGCTTCAGCACCGCTCGATTGATCAGGTCGCGCATCTCCTCGGCCGTAGGTACGAGAACACTTGTGGCCTTTTCGGTGCGGATATAGATGCCGCCGAGTTTTAAGATGGTTTTCGACGAGTCTTTGCTGGAATTCCCAGCCTTCTTGCAAATGACCGGGATGTCCTTGAATTCGGGAATGCCGATGATTACGAACTTGCTTCCGTTGCTCGTCAACTTCTGGACTTCACACGACGATTGTGGATCGGTGTAGCGATGCAAGAAGTCGTTGACCTTCGTCGTGTCGAATGACGAGAAGTCTGCGTCGGCCATGCCCACAGGTTCCAACGTGTCGTCTCGAACGCCCACGATTATTAGACCGCCATCCTGAGTATTCAGAAAAGCAAGAATGTCCTTGACCAGTTCGCATTTTGCGTCACTGTGGGCCAAATCCCAGTTAAACGAGGCCTTGCAATCTAAGTTCTTCGTCTCAGCCCTCTGGGACAGCAACTCTTGAAGTTCTAGACCCGTCAGCATTCCCGGTTGTTCCGATCCGCTCGCCATTCCGAATTTTGCTAGGCCCAGCCGAGCTGGGAAGCCGTCAATGTTCACTCTGCACAATCTTGAGTGCTTATGGCGCCCCTCTGAGATGGTGCTAGTGTAGTTTTCCAATGTGGATTTGAGCAAGGAATCCGAGTCAGAGAGACGAAAGCCTCTCTGACTCGGCTAGGTGGATATGGCGCGAGCCGGTCATTCGGCAGCCTGCCTGCGGCAGTCAGGCTTCGGGCAAGAACTCTTCGATGTTCTTGTATCCGTTGTTGCCTTTGCCGACTTTCACCAGACAGGGAAGATGGAGTTCCATCCCAGCTTCGATCTCACTCGCTGGAATGTCGTAACCACTCGCTTCCAGACGCTCCGCCAGCTCTTCGGGACGGCCGAACACGCGCACCGTCTCGCCACCGACATCCACCTTGAGAAAAAGAGAATCGCCCTGACGAGTTTCCATACGATCGATCTTCGCGAGCATTTGCCTTTTCCCTGATTCGATGCCTCACTTTCTCAGCGCCTACTTTTGATTCGTCACCATCGTGGTTCTTTTCGCTACCTGCTTGCCCTGAGAACGCGCCGGTGGCGCGTCCGAAGGGTCGCTCGCCACTCGATTTTGCCCTGTGGACTTTTGCTTATTTTTCCGGCTCATGGTAGGTTCGAGTGAGGGATTTCGGTGCGTTTTAGAAGAGGCGTTCTCCAAACAACTGATCGCCAGTCACAGGTCACCTGCCGCACGGCACGAAATGCAGTTCCCCGGTTCGCAACAGAGGCGGAAACCGAAATCGCTGTAACTCATAGAAAACAAAGGACAGGGGCCGTCTCTAATCGCAACACTTCCCGGGGAACCGTTCCCGTCGTTCCGGACTCACTTCCGGACCGGGCGTTCCCACCTGGCGTCGCCTGCCGATGAAAATCGACGATTTCAATTCGAGATTGCAGCACTCGATCCTGATCGCCGACGGCGCGATGGGTTCGCTGCTGTACGAAGCGATCGGACCGCAGCGCTCGGTCGAGGAGCTCAACTCCTCGCATCCCGAGGCCGTCTTTCGCGCTCACGCCGCCTATATCGAGGCGGGCGCGCAGCTGATCGAGACCAACACGTTCGGCGCCAACCGCCATAAGCTTTCCCAAGCCGGGTTCGGCGATCGAGTCACCGAGCTCAATCACCGCGGAGTGAAAATCGCCCGCGAAGCGCGCGAAGCCGCCCGCCATGAAGTCCTGATCGCCGGCTCGATCGGCCCGCTCGGCATCGTCCGCCAGGTCCGCGAGCTCCCGCGCGAGCAGGTGGCGGAAATTTTCCGCGAACAGGCGGGAGCGCTCGAGGAGCGCGGCGTGGATCTTTTCATCCTCGAGACTTTCAGCGACGTCGAAGAGCTGCTTGCCGCCGCCGGCTCCATTCGCTCTTTCTCGCGCCTCCCTATCGTCGCCCAGCTTACGTTTTCCGAAGAGGGCGAGACGGTCGGCGGCTCGCGCCCGCAGGACGCCGCGGCCCGGCTGAAGGAAATGGATGTTCAGGTAATCGGCGCGAATTGCACTGTCGGCCCGCAGTATCTGCTGCCCGTCCTTCGCGCGCTTGCCGAGACCGCCTCCCGGCCGCTTTCCGCCATGCCCAACGCCGGATTCCCCAAGCGCGTGGGCGACCGCACCGTTTATCCCAAGTCCTCGCCGGCCTATTTCGCGCTGTTCGCCGAGGAAGCCGCCGAAGTCGGCGCCCGCATTCTCGGCGGCTGCTGCGGCACCACGCCCGAGCACGTCCGCGCCATGGCCGAGGCCGTCAAAAAATTGCGGCCCGAAAAATCCGCGGCGGGCAAGGGCGCGGCCGGCGCGGTGGAAATCCTCGAGGCGCCCGAACGCACCCGGCGCATCGCCGCCCGCGAGCCGGAAAGCAAGCTGTGGAAAAAAATTCAGCGGCAGGAGTTCGCTATTTCGGTCGAAATCGATCCGCCGAAGGGCGTCGGCATCGAGCGCGTCGTCGAGCAGGTCGCCCGGGTCATGGGCTCGGGACAGGTGGATGCGATCGACATCAACAGCGGCACTCTCGCCCGCGTCGGCATGGATGCGCTGATGCTGGCCGGAGCTCTCGAAGCCCACGGCTTCGAGACCGTCCCGCACCTCACCACGCGCGACGCCAATATCATCGGCTTGCAGGCCATGCTTCTCGGCGCCTGGACCGTCGGCGGCGTCCGCAACGTTCTCGCCATCACCGGCGATCCGCCCTCGCTCGGCGATCATCCCGAAACCAGCGGCGTCTATGAAGTCGATTCCATCGGCCTGGTGAAAATTCTCGCGCGCCTGAATCAAGGCCTGGACTGGGCCGGAAAAAATCTGGGCGGCGCCACCAATTTCACCATCGGCGCGGCGGTCAACCCCGTGGCCGAGGACCTGGACGAGGAGCTGGCGCGGTTCCACGCCAAAATCGAAGCCGGGGCTCATTTCGCCATGACCCAGCCGATTTTCGACCCCGCGCACTGGGAAGCGTTTCTGAAACGCCTCGGCGGAAAATGCCCCGTGCCCGTTCTCGTGGGATTGTGGCCCCTCACCAGCTACAAACAGGCGCTGCGCCTGAACAACGAAGTGCCCGGCATCGTCATTCCCGAAACCACGCTGTGCGAAATGGAGCGGGCCGGCGAGCACGCCCGCGCCCGGGGATTCCTGCTGGCGCGGCGAATGCTCGATTGGGCGCGGACGGCGCGCGGCTCCGGCATCGCCGGCGCCTATTTGATTCCGCCATTCAAGCGCTACGAGGAAATTCTGGAAATGTTTGCGTGACGCCCGCGCGAGAGAACGCGGCCGCGGAGCGCGAATCCGAAAATCGAGAAAATAAAATTTAGAGTCTTCGTTACGTTCAGAAAAAAAAGAAGCGCTTCTTGCGCGGCGGCTTTCGCGCTCCCGGCGCTTGCCCCAGGCTTTCATCCAGCTCCGGAATGAACGGAACCGGCAGCCCCTCGAACACGGCCATCGGATTTTTTACGAACAGCGCTTCGGCGGTTTCTTCCGAATGCAGCCGCGCGACCTCGTCGTAGGCTTCCTTCAGGCGCAGCGGCCGCGACGTCGTGTTGTGCGCGTCGCTCGCGAAGAAATGGATTGCGCCGGCTTCCAGCCATTCCTTCGTCGCGTCCTGCGCCGGCCGCCCGAATTTCCCCAGCAGCGATTGCGCCGTCACTTGCACGAAGCAGCCTTGCCGCAGCCAGCGGAACATCCGCTCGGGCTTGGTGCGAATCAGCGGATTGCGCTCCGGATGCGTGATGATCGGCGTGAGTCCGATCAGCTGGAGTTCGTGCAGCGTCTGGTCCGCCGTCGCCGGCACGGCAAAGTCCGCGAACTCGACCAGCAGATAGTTCCGCTGGTTGAGCGAGTAGCGCAGCGGATCCTCCCGCACCTGCTGCAGATTCTCAAAGCTCAAATGAAAGTCGCAGCCGGTGGCGAGGACGAGGCGGCCGCGGAAGAGTTCCTGGATTTCGTCGCGCCGCTGGCGGACCAATTCGGGAACGAAGCGGTGATGCTGGCTCGAGTGGGGGGTGGCGATGATGTGGGTGATCCCCTCGGCGATGGCGGATTCAGCCATGGCCTTGGAGGTTTCGATGGAATCGGAGCCGTCATCGAGCCCGTAGAGAAGGTGACAGTGAATATCGACCATTTTAAATTGAAGAATAGCGTACCGTTTTGAGGATGACAACGAGAGAGCGGAGAAGGCGAGAAGGACGCAGCAAACGGCGCGGGATTTGGCCCGGCTTTTGCTTGGGATTCGCCATGGACCCGCTTTCGAGTTTCATTCGGGGAAAGCGGATTCCAGCGCAACCGCGGCAGGTGAGAAAGCGGAGAACGAATTGAATGTTCTGGTGATTGGCGGCGCGGAGTTCGTGGGATCGCATATCGTGGAGGGATTGCTGGCGCGCGGGTGCGAAGTTCGTGTGCTCGACCGCGCGGAAGACGCCGCGGGAGGAAATGGAAAGAGCGGCAGATGGAAAGGGAGCGTGGAAATTCAGGAGGGCGATCCGCGCGACGCGTTCGCGGTGAGGCGAGCGCTGGCGGGAATCGAAGCGGTTTTTTATTGCGCGACGCAACGAACCGGAACGCTCGCGGAATTGATGGAGGCCAACGTCACGGGAGTTGCCGCCCTGTACGAGGCGGCGAGCGAATCGCGGGCGGCGGTCGAGAAGGTGGTGATTGCCTCGACGCGCGCCGTCTACGGCGAAGGGCAGAACTATTGCGAGGAGCACGGATTGTTTCTGCCGCCGCCGCGCCGGGCCGAGCAGCTCGAGCGGGGCGATTGGGAGGTCCGGTGCGAACAGTGCCAGGCCGTAGCGTCGCCGGTGCTGCTGCGCGAAGGCAGGGCGAATCCGGCGAGCGCGTATGCGATTTCCAAGCTGGCGCAGGAAGTGACGGCGCTGGGCCTCGGAAAAAGCTCGAGGATACCCACCGTGATACTCCGCTACTCGACCGTGATCGGCCCGCGGCTTCCCTTTCGTTCCGGGCAGTTCGGCGTCGCGGCGCAATTTGCGAGCGCGGCGCGGGACGGAATGTCGTTGCCGGTTTTCGAGGATGGATTGCAGCTTCGCGATTACATTCACGTGGCCGACGCGGTGGAGGCAAGCCTGTGCGTGTTGCAAGATAAGCGAAGCGACGGGCAAGTGTACAACGTCGGCAGCGGACGCGCGGTTTCCGCGCTCGAAATGGCTCGAGTCCTCGCGCATGCGGCGAACTCCGAATCGATCGCGCAAGTCTGCGGGCTCTACCGGCCGGGCGATGCGCGGCACTCCGTGGCGAGCATCGGCAAAATAGAGGCGCTCGGATGGAGCCCGTCGAAGAGTCTGCGGGAAATGATCGACGACTATCTTGTCTGGCTCGGCGCCGCGCCCACGGGCGGGATGAAGGGGGCGGAAATCCTGGAAACGGCGATCCGGCAGGGGCGGATCCGGGGGGCGAAGCTCAGGCAATATTCGGCGGCGGTAGGCTAGAAAGACCCACGGGAAAGAAACAGGATTTCGGCGGAGATTTCCACAGGAAAGTCACAATCGGTGGAAACCGAAATAAAAGAGTAATGTCCGCATATTCGCCGGAATTTGAAGCCCTTTCGCGCCATTGTCCCGGCCAGAATTGCACCAACCTTCAACTTTTCCACGCCATCCACATCTGCCAAGCCCCCAAAAGAAGAAGAAAGACAGCGAACACAAGACGAAGCTTGCGCGGGGAGAGAGACGTGGCCCAAATGCCGCCCAAAATGCCTCCCAGGAATATTCCCGGAATAATCAGCAGCCCCACACGGAAGTCCATTTCGTGGGCCCGGTAATAGGCGAGACAAGCCAGAGCGCCGGTCGGGGGAACAAGAGCGATCAGGCTGGTGCCCTGCGCCCGGTGCTGGTCGAACCGGAAAAGCAGCACGAGCAGAGGAACCAGCAGCACGCCGCCTCCCACGCCGATCAAGCCGCTGCAAATGCCGCAAAAGGTAGCGACCAGAAGGATTCCGAAATAACGAAGGCGGGTATCAGGCATCCGCGGCCTGTTTCGGCTGGCTTCTCATCTGGCGCAAGAGAAGCAGAGAGGACACGACGAGGAAGGCTCCAAAAATCCCCTGGAGCTGCCTGGATGGAATGCCGACGGCAATTCGCCCGCCGGCGTAGCCGCCGAGAAAGAAGCCGAGAGCGCAAAGGATCCCAGCCGGCAAATCCACCTCGCGCTTCTTCCAGTATCTCCAGAGCGCGCCCAGGCCGAGAGGCGGAAGGAGAATGAAAAGAGACGTTCCTTGCGCCAGATGCTGATCCATGCCGAGCAGATAGACAAGCGCGGGAACAACGACGCTGCCTCCTCCGATGCCGGTCAAGCCGACGAGGACGCCGGCGACGAGGCCGAGCAAAAGAATCAAAGCCGTTTCCATGCGGCTCCTTTTATTGCGATGGGACGTGGAATGCGCCGGATATGTTGGCGCAGGGAGGCGCGGGAGGCAACGCGATTCTGGGGCCAGCGCGCGGGAAAAAGGAGGTGCAAAGCTCGCAAGTATGGACAGGCGCTGATTTGAGGGCGGTGGAGTTCTTGGTATAGTGGAAATCCAGCAAAGAACGCGCCGAAAAACACAGGCCGGCAATCGCGCGGACAATCGGGGAGAAACGAGAATGGGAGTGGAACGCAAACCGGAGTATTTTGCCGGGAAAGACATCAAGGTGGGAATCATCGGGTGCGGATACGTAGGGCTGCCGCTGGCGCTGCGGTTTGCGGACGTGGGGCAGCGCGTGACAGGGTTCGACCTGGATCCGGCGAAAGTGAAATCGCTGAACGCCGGAGAGAGCTATATCCAGCACATCCCCGCCGACAAAATCCGGCAGCACGTGCAGGCGAAGAAATTCGACGCGACGACGGATTTTTCGCGGCTGAAAGAGATGGACGCGGTGCTGATTTGCGTGCCGACGCCGCTCGACGAGCGGCGCGAGCCGGATTTGAGCTACGTGGTGGAAACGGCGAAGTCGATTGCGCCGCACCTGCAAAAACACCAGCTGATCGTGCTGGAAAGCACGACCTATCCGGGAACCACGGAAGAGCTGGTGATGCCGATTCTGGAAAAGGGAGGCTTGCGGTGCCCTCCGGCGCACGGCCCGGGAACCGAAAATACGGCGACGGATTTTTATCTGGCGTTTTCTCCCGAGCGGGAAGATCCGGGAAACAAGCAGTACGGCTTGGCGCAGATCCCCAAAGTGGTGGGAGGCGTGAATCCGCCGAGCGCGAGGGCGGCGGCCGGCCTCTACGCGCAAATCGTCTCGAAAGTGGTGCCGGTCAGCTCGACCCGGGCGGCGGAGATGGTGAAACTGCTCGAAAATATCTTCCGGTGCGTGAATATCGCGCTGGTGAACGAGCTGAAGCAGCTGTGCCTGCGGATGAATCTGGATATCTGGGAGATCATCGACAGCGCGGCGAGCAAGCCGTTCGGCTTCATGCCGTTTTATCCCGGGCCGGGGCTCGGGGGACACTGCATCCCCGTGGACCCCTACTATTTGTCATGGAAAGCGCGGGAGTACGATTTCGCGACGCGGTTCATAGAACTGGCCGGCGAAGTGAATACGGCGATGCCGTATCACGTGGTGGACGCCACGGCCGCGGCGCTGAACCGGCACGAAAAGAGCGTGAAAGGCTCGAAAATCCTGCTCTTGGGAGTGGCCTACAAGAAGGACGTGGACGACTTGCGGGAATCGCCCTCGTTGAAGCTGCTGGAATTGTTGACCGAAAAGGGAGCGAAGGTAGATTACAACGATCCCTACTTCGCGGGGCTGCATAGAATGCGCCATTACGATTTCTCGCACATGCGATCGGTGGAACTAACGCCGGAAAGGCTCAGCGGGTACGACTGCGTGCTGATCGCGACGGACCATTCGAGCTACGATTACGAGGCCATCGTGAAGCACGCGAAGCTGGTGGTGGATTCGCGCAACGCCACACGGCGCGTGAAAGAGCACCGCGACAAAATCGTTCCCTGCTGACGTATCAACCGCGCGGCGGATATGGGACTAGAGTCCCATTGCCACAAACCGGAGTACCCGGTATCTTCGCCCCACTATGAGTTCCACGCGTCCACCCGAGGCCAATAAGCCGAATTGGACCCCCGACGTAGGCCGCCGGCGGAGCATGCGAGTGCTGCTGAGCGTGCCCATCCTGGTGACGGGCCAGGACACAGCCAAAAAAGAGTTCCAGGAGGAGACACGCACGCTGGTGGTGAACGCGCACGGAGCGCTGATTACGCTTACCGTGCCGATAACGCCCGGCCAGAAGGTGACACTCCTGAATCGCGTGACACGACAATCGCAGGATTGCCGCGTGGTCCACGTGGGAACTCTGCAAGGCGGCAAGACACAGATGGGCGTCGAATTCGTAAAGCCCACTCCTTCATTCTGGCAAATCGATTTTCCGCCGGCCGACTGGGTCGTGCCGGAAAACTAGCTGCGGCGTTTCAGACAGAAATTCCTTCGACAATCAAGGCGTAACGGAAGTCAGGACGATGTGCAGCGTGCCGAAGGGGAGCACGGCGACAATCTGCACGGGCGTCCGCTCCGCATTGCGGGCAATCCATATCGTGAACTGAATGCCGGGAACCAGGACGTGGTTCTGGAGAGGGGTGACGGAAATGCGGGATGCCGAAAAGCGTCCGGCGGGGACGGCCACATCCTCCGACGCCGCATCGAGAACGGCATGCATTTCATACACGTCGTGACCGTCGTAGACGGAAGCGGCAACTTCAGGAGTCTTCTGCCAGTCCACGGCTCTCAAGCTATAGAAGGCGCCGAGCGGATCGCGCGTGCCGCGGGGGACGATCACCGAACCGGCGGGCGAAGGCGGCTTCTCGCCCAGCGGTCTGAGGCGGTAGACGTGGTCTACCTTGCGTCCGAGTTCGTTCAGATGAAGCTCGTACTGCAGGCCATCGAGATTGGTTGCGCTGGTATAGGAATCGAACTGGTCGTCAACGGTGAAAAGCGAGCGGACGGTGTTCTCCGTGTGGACGAAGGCCTGAAAGTGCCAAGCCGGAGTCCCAAAAAAATTGCGGCGCTCGGCGACCTTCAATTGGGCGGTGGCGGCATAGGTGAAGGCCGACCATGCCACCGAGTAATTCAACGTCTCGCCGGCTTGGAACGGGACAGCGGCGTCTTTTGAGAGCGACGGTTGAGTTGTCCCGAGCGGCTTTCGACGGGCAGCCTGGCGTGCGGCAGTTGCGGGAAGAGAGTGCGCGGGAGGAAAAACGAGGGAAGCGAGAACCGCGAAAGCCGCCGGGATTTTTGTGCGCTTCGTCTTGAAGATGGAATGCATTGATCGAAAAGAGTTTACATTGTCCCGGGCGAGCGACTTTGAGCGGGCTGCCCATGCGGCGCCGGAATCTGTCCCGCCCCGATTATGCTGCTCAGGCTTCGCCGCAGAAAATGGCAATAATTTGATTCTATCGAGCCGAAAGCCCCGACCCTTTCGCATCGAGAAACCCGGAGATGGTCCGGTTGTCCCAGCGGAACGAGTCGAGCTATAGTGAAGATTACCTGAAAACCGGCGAGACTTGTTGCATCGCGAGGCGGCAAGCGGAAGACAGAATTGACCGCTCCGAACTCATAGGGGGACCTCCCAAATGAAGTATCTGGTCACTGGTGGTGCGGGCTTTATCGGTTCGAACATTGTAGATGAGCTGGTGCGCAGAGGGCAAAGCGTGACGGTGCTCGACGACTTGTCGTCCGGCAAAGAGGCGAATCTGGCGGCGGTGAGGCAGAAAATCACGTTTGTGAAAGGCACGATCACCGATCCGGAAACGGTGCACAAGGCGGCGCAAGAAACGGATTACGTGGTGCATCTGGCGGCGCGAACCTCGGTGCCGCGCTCGGTGAAGGATCCGGTTGAAACCAACAACGTGAACATCAACGGAACGCTGAACGTGCTGATGGCGGCGCGGGACGCGAAAGCAAAGCGAATTGTGTTCGCGGCCTCGTCCTCGGCCTACGGCGAAACGCCGACTCTGCCGAAAGTGGAAACGATGCAGCCCGAGCCGATTTCGCCGTATGGCGTGACGAAGTACGTGGGCGAGCTGTACGGGCAGGTATTCGGGCGTGTCTACGGGCTGGAGAACGCCAGCGTTCGCTACTTCAACGTGTTTGGACCGAGGCAGGACCCGACGTCGCAGTATTCGGGCGTGCTTTCGCGGTTCATGCTGGCGGTGATCGAGGGAGAGCAGCCAGTGGTGTTCGGCGACGGCGAGCAGTCGCGCGATTTCACCTATATTGACAACGTGGTGGATGAAACGCTGCGGGCGTGCGAAGCGCCGGAAGCGTCGGGCAAGGTGTTCAACGGCGGGACGGGCGCACGAATCACGCTGAATGAAGTTCTGAAGCTGATGGGAAAAATCACGGGGAAAAAGATTGAAGCGAAATACGATCCGCCGCGCGCCGGCGACATTCGCGATTCGCAGGCCGACGTTTCGCTGGCGCGGAAGATTCTGGGCTATGAGCCCCGAGTGATGTTTGAAGAGGGGCTGCGCCGCACCTGGGATTGGTACAAAGCGAACTACACCAAGAGCTGAGCGGGCAAGCGCGCGAGTTCACCCGGCCTTGCCTTCGAGCCGCTCGGGAAGCTCGGTGAGCGAACCCAGCATGAGATCGGGCGGATGCGCGGCGAGGGTGTGAGCGCCAATTCCGTAGGAAACGGCGGCGGCCCAGATGCCGGCGTTGCGGGCGGTGAGGATATCGACGTCGGAATCGCCGACCATCATGGCCTCATGATGTTCCCCCGCGAAATCCCGCAAGATGGCGTCCACGCCGCAGGGGTCGGGTTTTTTCTTTTCGAAGCTGTTTCCGCCGTAGATCACGCGAAAAAATGGGGAGAGGCCGAGCCCGTCGAGGATGGCGCGGCTGAAATTCACGGGCTTGTTGGTGAGCACGGCCATCGGGCGGGAGGCGAGAACAGCGAGTCCCTCGCGGACGCCGGGATAGGGGCGCGTGTTGTCGAGCATGTGAGCGCGATAGTAGGAGAGAAAGAAATCGAGGGCGCGGGCGCATTCCTCGTCCGTGGCGCCCTGGCCGAGAGCGCGGCGGACCAGGACGGGAGCGCCGTTCCCAACGAAGCTGAAGATAATTTCGTGATCGAGGCGCGGGCGGCCGAGATGGACGAGCGCGGCGTTGACGGCATGCGCCAAATCGAGCTTCGAATCGATGAGCGTGCCGTCGAGATCGAAAATGAGAATGCGAACGCCGGCAAATGAATGCGGGGGATGGGTCATGGATGGAGGGCCGAATCCGGGCTCGAGAGCATCAAACATCCATTGTATTTAGAGGGGCGGCGAATGTCACCCCGGCCGGAAGAATGGAGAACGGCGAAGAACGCCGGTTGGTGGCGGCCGAGGGGGCTGATAAAATCAACGTTTTCAAACCGGGTGAAAATTCTTCCAAGGGGCCTTCATGGCGGATATCCGACCGTTTCGCGCGATTCGTTACAATCCGGAAAAAGTGAAGCTGGGCGACGTGCTCACACAGCCCTACGACAAAATCACTCCGGCCATGCAGGAGCGGTATTACGCCGCGAGCCCCTACAACCTGATTCCCGTGGAAAAGGGGAAAAAGCTGCCGGGAGATTCGGCGGACAACAACGTGTATACGCGGGCGGCGAAGACCGTCGAGGAGTGGCTCGGGGCGAAGATACTCGTGCAGGATGCGCAGCCGGGAATTTACATTTATACGCAAGAATTCACGGCGCCGGGGACCCGGACGAAAAGTGTGAGGCAGGGGCTGATCGCGGCGGGACGCGTGGAGGATTACGACGCGAAGGTTGTGTTCCGGCACGAGCGGACGCTTTCGGGGCCGAAGGCGGACCGGATTGAGCTGCTACGGCGGACGCGGCTGCAGACAGGCCAGCTGTTTCTGCTGTACGACGACCCGGCGCGGAAAATCGAAGAGTGGATCGATCAAGCGACGCGAACCAGTGCGCCGCTGGAAATGACGGATGAATACGGCGTGGCGCACCGGATGTGGCCGGTCTTTGACCGCGAGGCGATTGCGACGGCGCAAAAGGAACTGGGGGACAAGAAACTGGTGATCGCCGACGGGCATCACCGGTACGAGACGGCTTTGCAGTTGCGGAACGAAGCGCGGGAAAAGTCGGGGAAAACGGACCGGGAAGCCGCGAGCGAATTCGCCATGATGACGTTTGTCAACATGCGTTCACCGGGACTGGTGATTCTGCCGACGCACCGGCTTTTGCGCAACGCGGCGGGATTCGAGCTCGAGAAATTCCGCAAGCAGATGGCGGACTATTTCGATTGGGCCAGCTATCCGTTTGCGAACGCCGGCGAGCGAAGCAAAGCGTATGCGGATTTTCAAACGGCGCTGCGGACGGCGGCGGACGGAAGAGCCATCGGGGTGTACGCGGGGGGCGGCGCGTTTCATCTGCTGAGGCTGCGGAAGGAAGCGAACCTGAAAGCCCTGCTGCCCGACGTCTCGGAGGCGCAGCGGGAGCTCGACGTGGTGCTGCTGCACCGGCTGGCGCTCGAAAAAGGCCTGGGAATAACGCCTGAAGCCGTGGCGGCGGAAAAAAGCGTCGGTTACGAGCGCGAAATGGATGCCGCCATTTCCGCCGTGGATCGGGGAGAAGCCCAGGCGGCTTTTCTGATCAATCCCGCGCGAATCGAACAGGTGATGGAAATCGCGCTGGGAGGGGACGTGCTGCCGCAAAAATCGACGGACTTTTATCCGAAGCTGATGAGCGGAATCGCGAACTACCGGGGGGAAGGAAAGGCGGAAAAGTAGCCAGGAGAGCGGGGCCAAGCCGAAGCGCCGGGCCCCGCGGGTCCCGCGGAAAACGGAGTTATTTGCCGAAGCTTTGAACGGCGGCTGTTTCGCTGTCGTAGGTGTCGAAGACGGTCATGAGCTTCGTCACCTGCAGCACTTCCTTGAACTTGTTGCCGAGGTTGGCCAGTTTGAGAGTGGCGCCCTGCGTCCTGGCGCTGTGAAACGTGGCCACGAGCGTGCCCAGGCCGGCGCTGTCGATGTAGCTGACGTTGGCCATGTTGAGCACGACCTTCTTGTTCCCCGCGGCGAGCAGGCTTTTGACTTTCTCGCGAAACTGGTTGCTCTCTTCGCCGAGAACAATTCTTCCTTCGATTTCCACTACATCCACGCCGTCGATTTGACGGTCCGTCATTCTGAGTGCCACGTTCACGCCTCCTGAAATGCTGCCAAAGCTGGATGGGTATCAGAAGAGCCGGCGGGGCCGGAATTACGCGGCGGACCCGCTCCTCAGTAAAAATCCGAACAGGACATGTAGTACCCGCACGAGGTGCAAATCAGCTTGCACTGGCGCGGCTCGAGCCGCACGGAACAACGAGGACAATACGAGGATGCCTGTGGCGCCTCGCTCGCTGGCGCCGGAACCGCTGCGGGAGTCTCCTCCAACGGCGATTTCAGCGGCATCGATTGCCTCCGGGTCATTCCGGGCGTCCTTCGGACTCCCGTTTATAGCACATCCGGCCCAAGGGTAAAAGCAATCTGCGGAACGGCCGAGAGCGGGCCGTTGGGCCGGAAGGATCAGCGAATAGACACCACGGCGGGCCGAAGAGTTTCGAGAAAAAATTCCGGAACGGCCTGGCCGGAGTTAAGATTCAAGCAACCGTCGAGGGGCCGGCGACGTCGGATAAAACAGGGGAGGCCGCCATGGAACATCATCGCAGGGTCGAATGGGCAGGCCTGTTCTTTGCCGCCGGAGTGTTCGCGATCGCGCCGGTGGCCTGCGCGCAACACGCGCGAATGGGAAGCTTCAACGCGGGCGCATCGTTTCGAGGGGCAGGCTCGATGACGGCTTTTCGCGCTCCGGCAGGATCGGTGCGAGTCCGCACAAACAGCCTTCGCGCCACAGGCGCCGGACGGGCGCCGGCGGCCGGCTCCCCGCAAACCCCCACCGCGGATGATTTTATTCTGAATGGAACACTTGACCCGTATCTGAATTCCGGCGGAGTGCCTCTTTACATCAGCGGCATTCTGAACGCAGGGCCGGGCTCCGCCTATTATGGGAACAACAATCTTCTCGGAGTGAAGGCGTTCATCGATCCCGCCACGCAAATGGAATTGGCGACCTACGAAAGGCTGCAGCGGAATCTGCAGTCCACGGGAATCTATCTCCCGCTGCTGCCGATGTACGCGGCGGTTCCGGACGACGAAGGCGAAGCGGCCGCGGACAACGGGCAGGACCAGGGACAAATTCCGCCGGCGCCGCCGCAACAGCCGCAGGTGATTATCGTGCAGGAACAGCCGCAGCCCGCCGCCGAAAACGCGGAGCCGCCGGAGAACAGTTCGGCCGAGCCGCAGGCCCCGCTCCCGGACGAAGGCGAATTCCTGCTGATTTTCCGGGATGGAAGCAGCGAGACAGCCGCGGCGTTTACGAAATCCGGCGACCAGGTGGTCTACATAACGCCGGAAGGAAACCGGGAATCGGTGCCTCTGAGCGAACTTGACGTGCAAGAAACGCAAAAGGTGAACCAGGAGCGCGGAACTCCTTTGCAGCTTTCCTCGGATTGACGGGCTGGATCACTTCCACACGGAATACCGGAAAAATAGAGGGGAATCATTCGTCGCAGGGCCGGGCGGGAGCAGGCATGTAGAGGCCGGCTTGCGCGGGAAGGCCGGCGCGCTCAAATTGAATTGTGGTGTGAGTGATGTGAAATTGGCGGGCGAGGAGTTCGCGAACGCACTCGAGGATTCTCTCGCTCTCTTCCATGTGCATGTCGGGAATGCGGATGTGGCAAGAAAGAGCGATCATGTCGGTGCCGAGAGTCCAGATGTGGACGTCGTGAACTTCCTGGACGCCTTCGACGCAGAGCAATTCGCGGGCGACTTCCTGGAGAGCGATAGTCCGCGGCAGCCCTTCGAGCAAAATATGCGAGCTCTCGCGAAGTATGCCGACCCCGGACCAGAAAACCATCACGCCGATGACAACGCCGAGGACCGGGTCGACCCACGCCGCGCCGGTCGCGCGAATCACCAACGCACCCACCACGATCCCGATATTGGATAGCGCATCGCCCAGGTTGTGAATCCAGACGGAGCGGATATTCAGATCGCTCCGCCCGGCGTGAACCGCGACGGTGATTCCTCCGTTGGCAACCAAGGCGATGAGCGAGACCCACAGCATCACTCCCGAATGCACCTCGACCGGATTGCGAAGGCGAACCACCGATTCGTAGACGAGAAAGACAGCGACGATCGAAAGAAGCATGGCGTTGACGAACGCCGCCAGGATTCCCGCGCGGTGGTAGCCGTAGGTTTTCTCGGGCGTGGGCGGCTTCTTGGCCCAGCGCATGGCCAGCCAGGAGATCACCAGAGCGGGAATGTCCGTAAGATTATGAAAAGCGTCGCTCACCAGAGCGATCGAATGTCCCAGATAGCCCGCAGCCAACTCGACAAACACCAGAGCAAAAGTCGCCAGCACGGCCGCTCCCAAAATTCCCGTCATATTGACGCGCGCGGGCATATGGGAATGCCCGGCATGATCGTGGGAATGGCCGTGCGAGTGGGGATGCGACGCACTCGAGTGGGTGTGCATCGCCCCCATTCTACCTGCAGACGGGGAGCAACGCACGGATTGGGAGGGCGCCGGGGCGCATAGTGCGCAAACCGCGCCTGCGTTCGCAATCACGAACACGCCGGGCGAATGCCGATTGACTTCCCTTGCCGCAAGCCCCTACCATCGCCGTGGGGACCCAATTCCCGGGGGATCAAACGGGGCAGATCCTCCGCGCGTCACGATTCGCCGGCCATGGCGCATAAAACCACTAAATTGATTTTTTGGGGCGTCCGTGGGTCCATACCCACTCTGGAGCGCAACACTTGGCGCTATGGCGGAAACACGCCGTGCCTGGAAGTGGCGTCGCCGACGGGAATCAGGTTTGTGCTCGACTGCGGGACCGGGCTGCGGATGCTCGGAAATCGCTGGAAAGCCGAAAATGGCGGGCGGGCGCTCGAAGCGCACGTCCTGGTGACGCATTATCACTGGGACCACATTCAGGGAATTCCCTTCTTTCATCCTTTCTTCGAATCGCAAAACCGTTTTCAGTTTTACAGTTTTCAGTCGCCGCATCTCGGCCCCGACAGCCTGAAACAGGTGCTTGAGGCGCAACTCGCGAGCCCGTATTTTCCCGTGAACTCGAGCGTCATGGCCGCCGCCCGGGAATTTCACGAGGTGACCGGCGGAGACAAGTGGGAAGTCCACGGAACGCATGTGACCACCGCCTGGCTCAACCATCCGCAAAAATGCCTGGCCTACCGGCTGGACACGACGGAAGGCTCAATCGTCTATGCCACGGATAACGAGCCGGGAATCCCGGAAATGGATGCGAGCCTGCGTCAACTGGCTCACGGCGCCGACGTGTTGATTTACGACGCCCAGTATTCGCCGGAAGACCTGGCGACCGACAGGCGGGGCTGGGGACATTCGAGCTGGCTGGAAGGCGTGAAGGTGGCTCGCGACGCGAAAGCCCGAAATCTGGTGCTGTTTCATCACGATCCCGATTCTTCCGACCACGTCATAGACGGATTCCTCTCCGCCGCGCGCCAGGAATTTCCGGCCACATGGGCGGCAACCGAAGGGATGAAAATCACGTTGAGCGAGCGCGGCGTGGACGTCTCGCTGGCGGAAACGCGCGTCGGGCAGCGGCGCCGGATCCGCTTTACCGCGACCGTCACGGGGCAATCGGAGGACGGAAAACCGTTCCAAGCCAAAGCGACCGTGAGGGACCTGAGCCTCCAGGGAGCGTACCTGATCCTCCACGGACGGCCGCGGCTGCAATCGGAATTGCGAGTGGATATCGAAGCGTCCACCGATCCGGCGCGCTCGAGCCTGCTGACGCTGCACGGAACTGTGGTTCATTTCGATGCAGGCAGCGAAAAAGATCAGAATGGCGTCGGGGTCGTGTTCACGCAGGAGCCCGATTCCGGAACCCTGCGCGACTGAAGAATTCTTCGTGCCGAGGGCCTTCCAGAAATTATTCCGCTACACCAGTGCTCACTCGCGTCCAGCAGAGTTAGCGGCTGTCTCCGAATGAATTTTCGCGAGAACTGAACGGCTCAGAAAAACGGCAGGAAACAATCAGAGGCGGCCGGCGAGATCGGCGATTTTGGCGTCGAGGTCGGCCAGAGCGAGACGAAGCTGTTCACGGTAGCGTTCGTCCGAAGCGAGTTCGAGGCTTCTTTGAACGCGGGCGCGGGAGAGGAGCAGAACTTCGTTTTCGCGCCGCGCGGCAATCTGGTCCGGCGTCACGCGGTTCTTGTTTCCTTTGGCGTCCGCCTTCCCGTCATTCGATTCGAATTGCTGAACCTGACCCTCGACCGCTTTGCTTTCCCATCCCCTGGCCATGAATCCATTTTACGCGGAGGCGGTCCGTGAGCCTCAAGGTTTTTTGCGTGAGTTTCTCAAAGATGAGACGCGCAAGCCGGCCGCTTTGCGCTCAACCCTTGTAGCCGCGCGGATGGCGCAGCCGCCACTCCCAGGAGCTTTCGATCATTCGCTCAAGTTCGGTGCATTGCGGCTGCCAGCCCAGCTCGCGCTTGATTTTTTCCGAGCTAGCGACGAGAACGGGTGGGTCGCCGGGACGCCGCGGCGCTTCCACGGCCTGAATCGGACGTCCGGTGACGCGGCGCGCCGCGTCAATCACCTGGCGGACGCTGAAGCCGCGGCCATTGCCGAGATTGTAGATGAGCCGCTCAGGCGCCGAATCGCGTCCGAGCCTGTCGAAGGCTAGAAGGTGAGCCGCCGCCAAGTCCGCGACGTGAATGTAATCGCGAACGCAGGTGCCGTCGGCCGTGGGATAGTCCGTGCCGAAAATCGAGATGCTCCGGCGCTGGCCCAGCGCGGCCTGGAGAACGATGGGAATCAGGTGGGATTCGGGGTCGTGATCCTCGCCGAGCTCCCCGGCGGCGCCGGCGGCGTTGAAATAGCGCAAGCTGGCGTAGCGAAATCCGTGGATGCGATGAAACCATTCGAGCATTCGCTCGACGAGAAGCTTCGATTCGCCGTAGGCGTTGGTAGGTCGAAGTGGGTCGTCTTCCTCGATCGGAACGCGCAGGGGGTCGCCGTAGAGCGCCGCCGTCGAGGAAAATACAAGCCGGGGCACCTTGAATTCCAGCATGGCTTCGAGGAGCGTGAGCGTGTTGCAGGTGTTGTTGCGGAAATATTTTTCGGGAGCCGCCATCGATTCGCCGGCTTCGATGAACGCGGCGAAATTCATCACGCCGTCGAACGCGGCGCCGCGCATCGCTTTCCCGAGGGCCGGGCGGTCGCCGATATCCCCGGCGATTAGTTGCGCGCCCTTTGGGACGGCTTTCCGGTTGCCCTTGCTGAAATTGTCGAAGATGACGACTTCATGTCCGGCGCCGAGCAAAGCGGCGGAGACCACGCTGCCGATGAAACCCGCGCCACCCGTGACGAGTATCTTCATTTCCCTGCTCCGCACGATTTCGATTGCACGGCGGTCACCCGCCTCTCACGCACGGCCCGTCCGGCCGAACGGTGAAGCGCGAAAAACCGCGCGACTCCCGACGGAGTGGGGAAAAGGATACACGTTCGGGCGGAAAAGTTGGCCATAGAAGTTGAGGAACGATCGCGTCCGCCCGCGGGCGTTTTTTCCCAATGACGGTGGAAGATCCGCCGGCCGGGAGCGGGAGCCCGCGCGGAAGGATGCGTTTCGCACGCAATCCGTGCAAGAATGTTTGCCAGCGCTGCGGGCCCGTAGCTCAGCTGGTTAGAGCAGCGGACTCATAATCCGTTGGTCCTAGGTTCGAATCCTAGCGGGCCCACCAACTTCTTTTCTAGACCAGCAAAGATTTTCCGGCGACGTGCCGCATTTCCGCCGCTTCGCGCGCCCGCGACCATCTGTGAACCATTCGCAGCGGCACGCGAGGGCCATGGCGCTCGCGGCATGGCGCAAAAAACACCCGGCGATTAAAAGCTGAACGAAACTCGCAGGAAAATTTGCCGGTTTGCGCTGCTGGTTGAAAATGGTCCTCCGGCCAGCGCGTTCGGGATGGCGAAAAACGGGGAAGCCGTCGCCTGGGGGACATCGGCAGTGGGCGGGCTGAGCACGGCGGATGGAGTGGCCGGATTGACGTGGTTGAAAACGTTGCGAGCGTTCACGCTGAACGTAAGGTTGTATTTTTTTTCGGTCGCGCCTGACATCGCGGAGAATAGTCCGCCAAATCCGCTTCCGTAGGGGCTTCCCCCGGCGTGATGGTGGCCTCCGCCTCCGCCCGGCGAGCCTTGCGCTCCGCCCTTTTCGCTTCCAAATCCAAACGTCTTGCTCAGCCGCAAGTTGAGCGTGAAGCGGCCCGGCCCCGTCAGATAGTTGACCGGGACGAGCGCTTCCCCTGGCGCCGGAACCGTGTTGAACGATCCAATCCCGGGAACCGTGACGATATCCGGGCCGGTCGCACCGTTGGCAAACGAGGGCCTTTGGTTGTACTGCGCCGTTCCGATTAAATCCTGGCTGAGTGCAACGTTGTAAGGATAGCCGGAGCTGGCGATCAGAAACGGGCTGAGGCGGAAGTTGTAGGGCAGCGCGACGGTCCCGCCCAGGAAAAAACGGTTGCGCACGTCGTAAGGTGACCTCCCGTAGTCTTGCAGCAAATTGTTGGGGTTCGAGGGAAAACCGGACGCGCCGGACGTGTCGCTATTGGCGTACGTCAGGCTGTAGTAGCCGAAGAGCATCAATCTCGCTCCCGCGCGGATGGTGGTTTGCACGAACAATTGGTTCTCGCGGTAAATCCCCTCGGATTGAAATTGATAGATGTTTTCGAACGAGGGGTTGGGCCGCACACCCGGCGTCGCGCTCGAATAGTAGGGATAGTCGTAGGTTCCCGCGATTGGGATATTGATATTGTTGGTCAGAAACTGGTCCCATCCGCGCGAATTCAAATACGAGATGGAAAGATTTGCGAACTTGGTCAACTGCTGTTCGAGGCTTGCGGCGCTCTGGATCACGTACGGCGCGCGCAGGCGTCCCGAAGCCTGGTAGAGGGACGGCGGGACGGACCCAACGGGAGTGGTGCCGGGGAAAAACGTCGGGTTCGTAAAAATATACTGCGCTTGCGAGATTCCGTTGAGGCGGTTCTGTTCCAGGACGTCGCTCGATTCGAACCGGTCGTAGAAGATCCCGAATCCCGCGCGGAGGACGGTCTTGGGCGGCGCCTTTTTGCGGCTGATCCCCCAGGCAAATCCCAGGCGCGGCGCCCAATTCGCGTGATTGTTGATTTCGTTCTGCGATTCAAACCTCATGCCATAACTCAGAGTGATGTTCGGACGCATCCGCCAATCGTCCTCGGCGTAAAGACCCACATCAACCTGCGAAACGGTGGCGAGGGGATTGCCCGGTGTCGAAGGCGTCGCGCCGGCGGTCAACAGATACTGGCTCGCGGTCTGCGCTCCGGTCTCGAGCGCGGATTGATAGGCCTGGATGGACGGGAAGATATACTCGCCGTTGAACCCCTCCGTCGAGTCGTTGGAATCGTTCACGCCGCGCAAGCGCCCTCCGAGCGTGATGAAATGCTTTCCGTGCTGGATGGAGGTGTAGTTCTGGAGTTCGTAGTGGTTCGCGGTGTCGAGCAAGATTCCCGAATTGCTGCCGCCGCCGTCGAATGCGCCCTGGACGATCAGGGTGGGGCTCGTGCTGAGGGCCGCCTGATTCGTTCCATCGCGCAAATACTGAAAGCGGGTTTCGTTCACGACGTTCGCGCCGATCATCTGCGTATCGCTGACTTGCAGCGTCTGCTCGGTCGAGAGGATGTTGTATCCCTGCGAAGGGAGCGAGAACCCGCCGATGCCGTCGTTTTTCTGGTCGTCCCGGTAATATTGATAACGAACGGAAAGGGTGTTGTTCTTGGACAGCTGGTAATCGAGCCGCGGCCCCACGTTGTAGCGCGTGCGCGGGTTTTGCACCGCTTCGCTGAACGGAACGATTTCGTTTTGCGGGTTCAGCGTTTGCGCGTTGACGATCGAGAGATCGTGGATGTCGCGGACGTCGGCGTTCAGAAAAATCGAAGCTTTCTTGCTCAAGGGCCCGCCGAGGTAGCCGTCGTATTGCGTCGTGTAGTAGCCCGGATATCCCGAGGCGCTGTCCTCTTCCTTGAAATAAGGGTTCTTCGAGTTGAAGGCCGAATCATTCGCGTTGACCGACGCTTCCCCATGCCATTTGTCGCTGCCGGGCTTCGTGAAGATCTCGACGCGGCCGTAACCCACCTTGTCGTACTGCGCCGAAAACGGATTTTGATTGATTCGAATTTCCCGAATCGCCGATTTCGGAGGAAGCTGTCCCGCCGTGAATCCGTCAATATAAAACTGACCGCCGTTGGGCCCGGCCGAAGGTCCCGCCAGCGCTGTCAAGTCGCTTTGCAACTCATCGGGATCGTCCGGAAGTGACTCGAGCTCCTTTCCGGAAATGACGATCGAGCCGGCGTTCTTCTCCGGGCTGACCTCGACGGTCGGCGCATTTTCGGAGACGACGACTTTCTCTTGTTGCGTCGCAATCGCGAGTTTGATCTTGAGATGGCGAATCTCGCCGGCCGCGACCACGACGCTGTCGTCCTTGTAATTCTCGAATCCCTGCACAATCACTTGCAGGGAGTATTTGCCCGGCGCCAGGCCCTTGAATTCGAAAACGCCTTCTCGGTTCGTTGTCGCCAGCAGCGAATTTCCCGCCGGAGTCGCTACCTCAACGGACGCGTTGACCACAGCGCTGCCCGAAGGATCGAGCACCTGCCCCTGGATCTCCCCTTGGCCGGATTGCGCCAGCGAATGCTGCGGCCACGCCAGGGCGATCAGTGAAAATAATGCAATGCCTATGAATCGCCGGAAACTTCGGAGGATCATTGGGTCCCCTGAAATAAATTCAAATGCCTTGCTTTCGCGCTTGAATTATTGACTTGCGTCGTCCCCCTCGCCCGCGGGCGCTCCGCCCAGGCTCCATGGGGAGAGCGTCATGGCCTGGCGGTTGTTTGGCGCTGCGGCAAGGATGGGTTCCACACCATCCACCAAAGTTATGGCGGTCACTTCGCCGGAAGAGTCGCCCGCGGTCGTCACGATCATGACGGCGTCGCCTTTTTGAAGGTCGGCGATGGTTGACGGGGGAATCCGGTTGAGAATCTGCTGAAAATCCGCATGGCCGCCGCTCGGGCGCCGCGCGCCGCCCTCGGCCGGCGCTGAACTTTCCGGCTGGTTTGCTCCCGTCATCGCTTGCTTCATCCGGAAAGCGATGCGTTGCGCGAATTCGGGGGGCAGTTTGCGGAGCTGCGATTCATCCGTGATCCTCACCACCACGGATTTTTTTTCGATCAGGTCCTGCACCGTAATTGTCTTGGCCTGCGGATCGATTGCGGCGATGGTTCCCGCGATGTTCCGGAACGTCCCGGACACGATTTCGTCTGCCGTGAATTCGCTGCCGTCGGCGCTGAGCGTTCCGCGCGCGCGCAACTGATCGCCGGGCTCGATCTGGCCGAGGGGAGCGGGCTTGGCGTCGTCGAACCGGACCGACTCGGGCGAATAGCGGCGCAGGATGGTGGATTTGGTCGTATGAATCGTCACGGTCTTGATTCCGGCGAAGGTCGTCACCGAAATCGTCACCGTGCCCGCGGCCGGATCCACGGACGTTACCAGCCCTCCAATCCCGTTCTTCCGCCACTCCTCCCGCTCCTGCGCGTGCTTGGCTTCCAGGTCCGAGCGGACCATGGCGATCAATCCGCTGGCGGTGAACGACTTCCGATCGCTCGAGGGTTCGCCCCAGACCAGAATTCTGTCGCCGGGATGCAGATCGCTCAATTCGATCGGAGCCGCGCTCTTCAAATCCTTCTGTCCTGGCTCGACGCGGACTTTTCGGGCGTTGTCCAGCAACTGCACGGCGATTTCCGCGCCGCTGTCGGTCGCCAGAATAATGTTGTTTCCGCTGATGGACTTGATCACTCCCACCTCGCGCGCCACGCTGGTATGCGCCGCGGACTGCGGAGGCATGGGCGCATGGGGAGCGGCGCCCGCAGGGAAGGAGAGCGCACCGGCGAGAGCCATCGTCACCGTTGCCAGAGACAGGCAAGATTTTTTCGTGCGGCTGTGAAGCGAGTGCACCAAGCGCTCCTGAAATTCACTCCGGATGGTTGCGAAGCCGCGGCGCACGGATAGACCTCCTCGCCGCTTTCTGCGAACCCCGCCTGCTTACCCCAACTTAGACGTAGGCAATTTCGGAAAGAGTTTCCTCAATTTTTGCGGGAAGTTTCAACAATCCCCGCTTCACATCCGCCCACTCCGGAATCAATCCTTGCGCAGCTCGGCGGCGAGCTCCGGGGGAGCTTCGTGAAGCAATTCGAGGACAACGCCGTTCGTCCAGCCGAACCCAATCATATTTTTCGCGTATCCGACTTCAATCTGCGTTTCCGCGGATCGCGTCACCACATTGTATTTCTCGCGAAGCGTGTGGTCGCGGCGAAAATTATCGAGGACCATCGAAATGAATTCCCGGCTGATCCGGTCGGCGTCGGCCGCGTAGCCGTAGCGGCGCAGTCCCTCGACGGCAAGCAATTGGATGGGCGCCCAGCCGTAGGGATAATCCCACTGCGCCTCGCTGTCGTTGCGGCTCATCGCGAGCCCGCCGGGGCGCTCGAAAAGTCCCGAATTGGCGGCAATCGCGCGCGCCTGCTCTTTCGTCGCCAATCCGGCCCAGAGAGGATAGAAAGTGGTGGCGTAGTCGTAGGTCGAGCGTTTGTGAGTCACAAAGTCATAATCGAAAAAGATGCCGCGGCCCGGGTCCCACATGTACTTGTCCATTCGCTCCCGGCGTTCCGCCGCTTTTTCCTGCCAACGCTCTGCGTCCTCTTTGTTTCCGAGGAGAAGGCTCATCTCCTCCAAATCCTTTTCCGTCTTGTAAAGGAGCGAATTGAGGCCGACGGGAGCGTAGTGGTGAGTCTCGGCGCCAAACGGGCCGAATCGAAACGTGACGTCGAATCCGGACTCGCGCATGCTCCGATCGCCTTTGTAAAAATCGGCAGTGAGTGCCACGCGGTCCGCAGGGGCGCAGTTCCCGCCTCCGGCTCCGGGGCTGACGGCGGGAGTGTCGCAAACGCTCACGTCGAAGATTGGCCCGATTACGGACGACGCCGGCTGTTGCTGGCCAATTCGCACCAGATAGGGGCTATCCTCGCCTTCGTGAATCAGGAAATAGTGCATGACTTCGCGATAATAGTGGCTGGGATCTCCCATGATTTCAGGGACGGGACCGTTCCCGGCGTCGAAGTAGCGCGAGAGCTGCGTATCTCCCGCCAGATGCGGCGGCTGATTCCACTGCTCGTAATCGGAAACTGCGAACGCGTAGGCGCGCCTCAGCCACTCGAGATTCGCCGATCCCGCGGCCTTGTCCGCCTGGTACACGGCGAGAATCATCGAGCTGAGAAATGGCGGTTGCGACCGGCCAAGATAGTAGGTGCGGTTCGCATTCAGGACGCCGCCGTAATGCTGGATCTCGTAAAAGAAATTCTCGACCATGCCTCTGGCCATGTCTCTGCGGCCGTCCCGGAGCAGTCCGCGGATGATGAAGTAGCTGTCCCACCCGTACATTTCGTTGAACTGTCCCCCGGGCACGACATAAGAATTTTCGAGATAGAGCAGCCCGGGAGGGTGAATTTCGGAAATGTCGCTTTCATCCGCCGCGCTGATTTTCGCGGGAAGGTGTGCCAGACGCACCGAGCACCGCTTCGGCAAATCGGCCAATTCCGCGGGAATGGCTGCGCCCGCGGGGAAATAGAGCACGGGCTCGCCCGAAATTTTTGGGTCTTCCAACGTCTCGCATTTCGTGAGGGAACGGCTCAGGTTGGTCCAGTCAGCGGAGATGTAACGCAGCATGTCGTCGAGAGATTCGAAGGACTCTTTACCAGCAGGCGCTGCGATCGCGCCGCGGCGGCCGCTGATAATTTTTGCAGGATTTCCGGCAGCCAGGATGGCGATGACCGGCACGAACCAAATTACGCGAATGCACGGCGCCAGGCGGCGCATTCCAGCTCGACCTCCTCTCACCCATCCAACCTAGGCCAATTCGGCATCCGATGAAAGTGGGAATCTCTGAAGAAAACGGCGCGCCCGGCTGTGGGTCTTTCGCATGAATTTGCAAAATAGACGATTCACCAAACGCCGGCATGCCAAGAGCGCGATTGCTGAATGCCCAAAGAGGTTCTGGTACTGACATAACCGCCCTCGGTCCTGCGGCTGCCCCGAAATGGCATATGCCTCGCAATCCAACCATATCCCTCTGCCAGCCAACGACTATCCAGCCCGAGCCGCTTACGGCTCCGTGCTTCGAGCGTCCTGCTAAGACGCTCTCACTTTGAAACGGTTCTGGGTACTAAAACCCCGGACACAAGTGAATTGAACCTAGCCATGTCACGCCTTTTGCCGATATCTTCAGTGGCGCGGGAGGGTTTTTATGAAGATCCTAGGTGCGTTGATAATTTGCCTGTGCTTGCCGGGCCTGGCATTTGCGCAGCACGCGGCTTTCGGGGGCGGGTCGAGTTCCTCGGCCTACAGCGGCAGCGGTGGCGGCGGAGGAGGAAGTAGCAGCGGAGGAAATGCGTCGCTGTTGCATATCCCCGCGACGCAGTTCAAATACGCCTCGGCCCACAACGACGGCCAATATGTCCCGTCGGGATTCGTTCCATTTTCGCAGGCCGTGAAGTCCGCCACACCCTCGCCGGAAGCGGGGACGTTTCTGCCGTTTGCAAAGGCGGTCGAAGAGGGACGCGAAGCGAACGAACCGCCGCCGTCGCTGGGCGATTTTGCCCGGGCCGAGCGCGCGCGAAGAGCTCACAAGGCCGCCGCCAACTGACCGCACCGAGCGCGGCAAGGCATCTTCGTCTTACCGCGCTCGTCCGCATTTTCCAGGCGCTGGGTTCCCTTCTCCGCGAACGCGTTATTCCGCGCCCGGATTTCCCGCTTGAGCATATCCCGCCATTTTTTCACCCCATCCAAGAGATGAATCGCCCCCAAGCGCGCCGCTGATGTAGACTCCTGCGCGAATCCTCGCCGTATTCGGCCGATCCATTTTTCCGGGGAAAGGGGCTTGCATGAAAAAGAGGGCAATCATAGGTGCCGGTGTTCTGGCATTGGCAATTGTTTTGACCGGGGCGCGTTCTGGCGCTCAGTTGCAGCCGGCGGGCTGGCGAACATCGCAATATCTCGAGTCGATTCGCGAAAATCCAATGCTTCTGATGGATTTTCTGTATCGCATGCCGAAAGGCGGCGACCTGCACCACCATCTCACCGGAGCGGTCTACGCCGAAAGCTACATCCAATATGCCGTCGAAGACGGGCTGTGCATCGACCAGCAATCCGAAATTTTCCCGCCGCCGTGCGACGCCTCCAAAGGGCAGCTTCCTGCCGCCGACGCCCTGACCAATTTCCCGTTCCGCAATCAGGTGATTGATGCATGGTCCATCCGGTACTACGTCCCGACGGTCAACGACCCCTCCGTCCGGCTTCATTTCTTCACGGCGTTCGCGAAATTTAATCCCGTGGTCAATCGCCACTGGGGCGAAATGTTCGCCGAAGTCACCGAGCGAGCGGGACTGGAGCACGAAATTTATCTCGAGACCATGCTGACGCCGGACCAGGGTGAAGCGGCGGAGCTTGGCCGCCGGGTTGGCTGGTCCGACGACCTCCCGGCGCTGCGGCAGAAGATGCTCGCCGCGGGAATGGATAAAGTGGTCGCGGACGCGCGGCACAATCTGGACGTGGGCGAAAAGGGCATGCGCCAGATTCTTGGTTGCGGCACGCCACAGGCCGAGGCCGGTTGCGGCGTCACGCTGCGCTTCATCAATCAAGTGCTCCGCGCCTTTCCGAAGGACCAGGTCTACGCGCAGATGATCGCGGGCTTCGAACTGGCGAGCCAGGATCCGCGCGTCGTGGGAATCAACCTCGTCGAGTCGCAGGACGAATACCGCGCGCTGCACGATTTCGATCTGCACATGAAGATGCTCGACTATCTCCACGGCGTCTATCCGAAAGTCCACATTTCTCTTCACGCCGGCGAACTCACTCCCGGCGAAGTAATGCCCGAAGAATTCCTGGCCTCGCATATCCGAAAATCCATCGACATCGGCCACGCGGAACGCATCGGCCATGGAATTGACGTGCTCTACGAGCAGGACGCGCCGGGCCTGCTGGCGCAGATGGCGCGGCAACACATCCTGGTGGAATGCGCGATCCACGGCTATCAAGTGGTTCGCCAAATTCCGAACAACGAGAATCCGTACGCCATCTATTCGCGCGCCGGCGTGCCTTTGTCGCTGGCCACGGACGATGAAGGAGTGGCGCGCACCGACCTGACCGACGCTTTCCGGACCGCCGTGGTTGACTTTCATGTGCGCTATCCGGAATTGAAGACCTTGGTTCGCAACAGCCTCGATTACGCCTTTGTGCCGGGGGCGAGCCTGTGGACCAGCCGCGACCAGAAAGCCATGGTCACTCCGTGCGCGGGACAAGCGCTCCACGCCGTCCCTGATTCGAGCGCCTGCCGCGATTTTCTTGCGGCAAGCGAAAAGGCGAGCCTCGAGTGGAAGGAAGAAGTGGCGTTCAGCGAGTTTGAGGAGTCGATCGCGTCGGGTCGAAAATGACCTCCGGCGCGGCTCGCCGGCCGAACCGCCGGCGGCGGCCGCAGAAACGATCCGCCATTTTCGACCGATGAACGATCGCGCCGCGCATCCAGCCGGCTCGTTCCGATCATCCGAATCGCCGGTGCGTCGACCAATAGGCGGCCCAAGGCATCCGAAGTTTGTGGCATAACAAGATATCGGGATGGTCGCGCGACTCTTCGTTAACAACTCCAAATGAGTTGGTGTTTTTCGCCGCCACGCGGCAGCTATCGAACAGTTCCTGCGCGTCGTCCAGGTCGAAGCCGGTCACGATCACGGTTTCCGGCTCCCGCGGATCAAATCCGCGATACCAGAAAGAATTCGTCAGGCACATCGCGTGGGGCAGCCCGAGCGGGGGACCGTACAGATTGAGCGCGCCCCCCTCTCCATAATTCCCCGTTAGGATTCCCGTGTTTTCGCGCACATCCGGAGGCAGCGAGTCGTACACTTTTGCCACGGCTTGCGCAAGCTCCGGCCAGCCAATTTCCTCTCGAAACTGGTCGTACATTTTGCTTGTGATTTTCCAGATCCTGGAACCGACAGGCGCGACCGGAGTCATCAGGAGCACGAACGCAATTCCTCCGAAAATTATTCCGGCCCATTGCGAGCCGAGCGCGATCCTCGACCAGGCGGGCTTCCATTCCGTGAGAAGCGTTCCGAAAAAAACGCTCCCTCCGGCGAGAAGCATCGGATAGAGCGGCGCAGTGTAGTAGGAGCGCGCGCCGGGGACGGCAAAGAGCGCGAACGTCGCGACGAACACCCACCCAAGCAACCGGTACCGGCGAGCCGCCTGGCGGAAGAAATAAAACCACAGGCCGAGAAGGGCCAGCGGAGCCGTGAAGATGTTCACGCATACGAGAAGCTGCCCGGGATAAAAGCCGCTATAGCGGCCCTCCCGAAGGTCCCGGGCGTGAATATGCGCGAGGAACTCGAGTGAAATGAAGTGATGCTCCGCTTGCCAGACCAGGTTGGGCAAAAACAACAGAACGGAAAGGCCCGCTCCCGCCCAGAGCCAGCCGCTTTTCAAGTAGCGCCGCGCGGGCGTCAAGAGCACAACCAAGGCGACGCCGAGCGCCAGGAAACCCATCGTGTAGCGCGTTTCCATGCCCAGGCCCATCGCCGCGCCGATCGCTAGCCACCAGCGAGGATCGTCCGAATTCAAAAGCCGGACGAGGAAATACGTGAGCGCCACGCCCCAGAGAAGATCGAACGAGACGTATTGAAAGACGGCGCCCTGAGAGAGTGAGACCGGCGTGATTCCGGCCGCAACCGCTGCCATCACCTGCGCGCCCCGGCGCCCGCCAAGTTCTTTCGCCATCAGCCCGGAAAGAACCATGACAGCGCTTGTCGCCACGCCCGCAAAGAAGCGAAACCCGGTGAGAGAAGTTCCGAACAGGATCAGCTCGAAGCGGGCGATCAGCGGCGTGATGGGCGGGTAAGCGACGAAACCCCAGTCGAGATGTCGCGCGTCATCGAGCGTTTGGAGTTCGTCGCGATGAAACCCGTATTTTCCGTTGCTGACGATGTGGAAGAGCAGGAACGCCGCGGCAATCAGAACTGTCACGGCGATATCGGAGCGGAAAAGCCTTTCCAATCGCGTCTTCACTCGTCCTCCCGCCCGGCGGGCGATTCACGCATTTCTTGCGAGCTTCGAGGCCGGAATTCTAACTTGGACTTCACTGGACAGCGTGAAAATTCGGCAAACGGGTGCGATGGTTAGGCGGCCGAAATCCGGCGCCGCGGATCTACGAACAGCCAGGCAACCGATCCGAGCGCGCAGAGAAACGCCGCGGCAAAAAATGACGAAGTCCATCCGTAATGATCCGCAATCCACGGTGTCAGGGAAGCCGTGACCGCGCCGCCAATCTGCGCCCCCATGTTCATCCAGCCGGATACCGCTCCCGATGAATTTCCGGCAATGTCCGCCGTGACCGCCCAGAACGAACTCTGCGCCAGATAAAGAGCGCCCGCGCCGCCCGCCAAAACGATGCTGGCAAGCCGCGCGCTTTCGGCCCGCGCACCGAGAACCAGAAATGCCGCCGCCAACGCCATGGAAAACACGGCGACGCCGCAGCGGCCCAGCCGCTTCCCTTTCCACTGCGTGATCAGATCGCTGACAAACCCGCCGATGGCGCAGCCGGCGGCCATGGCCAGAAAAGGGAGCGAGGTATAAACCGCGCTCGACTTTAGGTTCAATCCCCGGACTCTTGCGAGATAAGTGTAAAACCAGCTGAAGTAGATCCAAGCGACGTAGCCGTAGCAGAAATAGCTGAGCGTCACGGCCCACACGTTGCCGCTCGAGAGAATTTTGCTCCAGGGAATTTCACGGGCTGGGTCCGCGACCGATTGCGATGCAATCGTCAAGCCGCCCCGGATTTTTTCCAGCTCGCCGGCCGAGACCGAAGGATGCTCTTCCGGCTTGTCGCGCGAAATCGCGAACCATACGGCTCCGGCCAGCACTCCGATCACTGAGCAAATCCAAAAAGACGCGCGCCATCCGTGGTGGACCATGATCCAGATGATCAGAGGCGGCGTGACTCCGGAGCCGATTCCGACCCCCGCAAAAATCCATCCGTTGGCGAGTCCCCTCTCTTCCGTGGGAATCCAGCGCGAGGTGAATTGATTCGCCGCCGGGTACATGATGGCCTCGCCCGCTCCAAAGAGAAACCGGATCAGAATGAAGAGAGCGAGAGCGGAAGAAACCCCGGGAGGCACCGCCGCCGTCAGCGCCGTGAAAATTCCCCACCAAACCACGGCGGCGGCCAGCACGCGGCGCGGCCCCAGGCGGTCCGCAAGCCAGCCAGCGGGAGTCTGAAACGCAGCGTAACCCACCAGAAAAGCGCTGAAGATCCAGCCGAGGTGGACGTCGCTCAGATGGTAGACCTGGCGGATATCCACCGAAGCGATGGAAATGTTGACGCGGTCGAGGAACGCGACCGCGCTCATGACGAACAGCCAGAAAATAAGAAGCCAGCGCACGCGCGTCATGCGGGGAATCCCCGGCGCGTCGGGGAAAGATCCGCCGCGCCCCACGCCGCGATTGCCCTGGCGCCCGCCGCATGGTACGTTTCGCGCCGCGCGTGAATTTTTCGATTCAAAAGGAGATTCCCATGCACCAGAGAATTTTCCGGCTGTTGGCCATCGGCGCCGCTTTTGCCTCGCTTCTGTTTTTGGCCGCGTCGCTTTCCGGCGATTCGCACCAGAAACGGGCCATCACCCTGCTCGATCCTTCCCTCCATCTTCCGTTCAGCGACGGCATCGTTGCCGGCAACACTCTCTTCGTCGCGGGTGAGCAGGGAACCGACGCCAAGGGCAATTTGCCCGAGGGGATCGGCCCGCAAACCCAGGCCGCGCTCGACAACATCGCCAAGGTGGTGAAGCAGGCCGGATTCGAGATGAGCGACATCGTTTCGGTGACGGTCTATCTCTCCGACATTCATGACTTCCCCGCCATGAACGCGGTGTACCGCACGGTGCTGCCCGATCCCAAACCCGCGCGAGCGACCGTGCAAGTGGGCGCGCTGGTCAACGGAGCGAAAATCGAAATCTCCGCGATCGCGGTGAGGAATCGCCGGTAAGCCGCTATAGCGGCGGACATTTTTTGTTTTCTCCCGCGCCCCGGCAAGCGCATCGGCGGGGCACAGAGAGAGTGAATCTCCGAATCCAAAACTTCAATAAATTTAATTGAAAAAAATGGATTGGCGTTCCCGGCGCGCTCGCGCCGGTTCCGGATGGGAGGGCTTGGCCGCCGCTGCGCCGGGCCCCTGCGCCCGGCCCGGACGAAAGTCATTCGTCAAGATACTTCACGAAGACCACTTCGTTCCGCGCCTCGTTGTAGAGCAATTCGTCCACGTTGGCCTGGGCCAGCAGGAGGCCGAATCCTCCCGGGCGGAGCCCTTTCTCTCTCCGAACTTCGTCGTGGCTGGTGGGGTCGTCCGGTGAATGCGAGATCGCGGCGTGCGTCAGCTCGTCCACCTTGAATCCGGGGCCGGGGTCGGCGATCCGGTAAAGCAGCATGCGCTTGGCGCGCAGATAGGAGATGCGGACTTTGCGCGTGGGATCCAGTTTTCCGCCCCACTCGATGGCGTTGAGCAGGAGTTCGTGAAACGCCTGCCCGACCGCCCTGCGAACATCCTCGGAGAGTCCCGATTTCAGCTGCGCCATGAAATTCTCGATGCGCTCGGCCGCGTCGAGAGTGCAAGGCACGACGATCTCGACCCACTCGGGCCGGGCCGAAAGGACTTCAATCGGCATGGCGTCCGTGCCCTTCCCCAAGGTTTCCTTCAAAAGGGCCATCACGACTTTCGGGTCGAACGGTTTGGCGATGTACTGATAGGCCTGCTCGCGAACCGCGTTGAGCACGGTTTCGGGAGCGTCGTCCGAGGTCATGACGATAATTTTGGGGCGGTTCTTGAGAGATTTGAGGGCCGTCAGGACTTCGATTCCCGTTTTCTTCGGCATCCAGACATCGAGCAAAACGAGATCGAATTTTCCGGCGCGGATTTTCTTGAGAGTTTCATCTCCGTCGGAGGCGGTGACGACGGCAAAGTTTTTCTCCGCGCGAAGAGTTTCCGTCAGGAGAAGCCTGGTCGTGCGATCGTCATCAGCGACAAGGATACGGGGCACGGAGACCTCCACGGGCAGGCCATGCTACGTCCCCTGCCCCTTCAAGTCAACGCCAGACGAAACCAGTGAAATGCGCCCTTGCGGCGCACTTTCGCGTCAGGAAGCGGCGCGGCGAAATGGCTCTTCGCGCAAAAATTCCGAAATTCTCTCGAGAGCCGCTTCGAGCGTTTTGGCGTCGCCGCCGAACCCAAACCGCACGAACGATTCCATTCCCATCAGCTCGCCGGAAACCATCAACACGCCTTTTTTCACTCGCAACTCCTCCGTCCATCGCGCCGAATTCCTTCCGCCGCGAAATCCCGCCCAGGCGATGGCGCCTGCCTTCGGAGCGATGTGCGAAAACACGTCCTGGTGAACCGCCAGCCAATGGCGGAGCGCGGGATAATTCTTCTGCAAATACGACCGCGTGCGCTGGAGTATCCACTCTCTCCTTATCGGCTCCAGCGCGATCGAGCCCAGCCGGTCTGAAAGGCGCGAGGGCCCGATGCTTGTGTAGTCGTGGAATCCCCACAGCTTTTCGGCCATTTCCGGCGGCCCCACCACCCAGCCGATCCGCAGCCCCGGCAGGCTGAACGACTTCGAGAGCCCGCCTGTGCAAAGCACGCGCTCGTACGATCCCCAAAAGCTAGGGGTCAAGGGCCCATCCAATTCGGCGCCGCGATACACTTCGTCAGCCAGCACCCAAGCGCCCACGCGGGCCGCGGCGGCAATGATCGCCTCGCGCTCGCCGCGGCTCAGGACGCTCCCGGCCGGATTATTCGGGTTGCAAACGGCCACCAATTTCGTCTTGGGCGTGATCAGCCGGCCCAGCTCATCAACGTCGATTCCCCACCCGAGATTTTCGCGGAGCCATAACGGGCGCACCGCCGCTCCAAAAGACTCGGCCAGCCCGCCAATCTGCATGTAATTCGGCAGCATTAAGACCACTTCATCGCCGGGCTCGATGAGCGACCAGGTGGAAACGAAATTGGCTTCCGATCCGCCGCAAGTCACCAGGACGTTTTCCATCTTCGCGCCGGGATAAAACTCCGCGACGCGCGATCGCAGCTCTTCGCTTCCGTTGGTCTGGGGATAGACTTGCGGCAGATTGAAAATTGCTTCGAGCGCGCCGGGATCGCCCACGAGTTCGGCCGTCGTCAGCGGATGCACGCCGCTTTCGGAGATGTTGAGCTCCACCTGGTTCTCCCAGATGGATTGCCATCGCTCGAGTTCGAATGGACGGATTTTCATGCCGGGCCTCTTGGGCGGAATTCGCCCTCCGCGAAAACTTCGTCCGCAAAATGTACGTGATTCGGCGGCGTTTCCCAAGTGAATTTCTGCGGCAGCGCCCGCAGCAATCTGTTGCCAGCGTTCGCCGGCGGAGCGAGAATATGCGGCAGCGAACGCTCACGAGAAAGAGACCCCACTTTGCCCGAAACCCAGCGCCAGCCGAGTCCCGAACTCATTTTCGAAACTCTCAACGCCTACCAGCGCACGGCCGCATTGAAAGCCGCGATCGAGCTCGACCTATTCACCGCGATCGGAGAAGGCGCGACCGAGGCTGAATCTCTCGGCAAGCGCCTGGGCGCGGCCGAACGCGGCGTGCGCATCCTCTGCGATTTCCTCGTCGTGATCGGATTGCTCGCGAAAAACGGAGATCGGTACGCGTTGACGCAGGACGCGGCCGTCTTTCTGGATCGCCGTTCGCCGAAGTACGTGGGTTCCTCGATGACGTTCCGATTGATGCCGCAAATCGTGAAGCCCTTCGACAACCTGGCGGAAGCCGTGAAGCACGGCGGAACGGTGATTTCGGAGGGAGGGATCGCCGGCACGGACGATTCGGTGTGGATCGAATTCGCCCGGTCGATGGGAACGTTGCAATCGATGCCGGCCGAAACGCTCGCGCGATTTTTGAGGGGCGCGGGCGAGGTGAAGGGCAAAGTGCTGGACGTCGCGGCGGGCCACGGGAAATTCGGAATCGCGGTGGCGCTGGCGAATCCCGGCGCTCAGGTTCATTTTCTCGACTGGCCAAACGTGCTGAGCGTGGCGCGGGAAAATGCCCGCGCGGCCGGCGTGGAATCACGCTCGCAGTTTCATGCGGGCGACGCGTTCGAGATCGATCCCGGTAGCGGCTACGACCTGATCCTGGTGGCGAACTTTCTGCAACTCCTGGACCCGGTTCGAATCCGCGCGCTGCTGACGAAGATGTTCGGGGCGCTGGGCGAGAACGGAAAGATGGTGACGCTGGGCTTCATGCCGGATGAGAACCGCGTGACGCCGCCGGAGATGGCGGCGTTTGCGATCGTCATGCTGGCGACGACGGCGGGAGGCGACGCCTACACGGTAGGAGATACGGAGCGGATGCTGCGCGCCTCGGGATTTACAAGGAACGAATTTCACGCCATTCCGGGAAGCCCGATGCGGGTCATCGTCTCCCAGAAGTAAATTCCTGAAAATCAATTTTCAAAGAACGTTTGCGCCGGACACATCCGGCGCCGCGCCTTTCCGCGCGTTACAGCTAGCTGCCCGCGTGGGAAAACGCGAGCGAAAGCAAAGTGTGCTGCTCCATTTCGTGCGCCTTGTGCGAGCCGGTGGCCGGGCTGGCGCTGGCGGAGCGCTTGACGGAAAGCACGGAACGCCCGCGGGCCAGCCTCTCGATGCGAGGGAGCAAAAACGCGAGCGCGCCCATGTTGGCGGGCTCTTCCTGAACCCAGGTAAATTCGCGCGCGTTGGCGTGGCGGTCCATCTCGGCCGCCAACTCGGCTTCGGGAAACGGATAGAGCTGCTCGAGAAAAACGATAGCCGTGGATGTGTCCTTGCGCTTTTTCCGCTCGGCCACCAGCTCATGGCCGATTTTGCCGGTACACAGCAAGACGTGAGTGGCCGAGGCGTCGCCGCCGTCGGGAATCACGGAGCGGAATCGAGGCGCGGACAAATCCGCAAGCGTGGACGAAGCCGCGGGATTGCGGAGCATGCTTTTCGGCGTGAAGACGACGAGCGGCTTGCGCCACTTTCGCATCGCTTGCCTGCGGAGAAGGTGGAAATATTGGGCGGCGGTGGAAGGCTGGCAAACCTGGATATTGTCCCGCGCCGCCAACTGCAAAAATCGCTCGATGCGCGCGCTGGAATGCTCCGGCCCCTGCCCTTCGTAGCCGTGGGGCAGAAGGAGGACCACGCCGGAGAGCAAATTCCACTTGTCTTCGCCGGCCGCCACAAATTGGTCGATGATGATTTGGGCGCCGTTGGCAAAATCGCCGAATTGGGCCTCCCATAGGACGAGGGCTTCGGGAAAATCGCGGCTGAACCCGTATTCGAATCCGAGCACCGACGCTTCGGAAAGCGGGGAGTTGTGGGCTTCAAACCAGGCCGGCGATTTCGCAAGGTGTTCCAGCGGAACGTAATCGTGTTCGGTCTCGATGTCCGTCAGCGCGGCGTGCCGTTGGTTGAACGTCCCACGACGGCTGTCTTGCCCGCTCAATCGGACCGGAATTCCCTGCCCGAGCAAGGTGCCGAACGCCAGAGCCTCGGCCATGCCGAAATCCACGGGGCGTTTCCCGCGGGCCATTTCGAGGCGCTGTTCGAGCAGTTTTTTCACTTTGGGGTGAATGTGGAAACCGGAGGGATAGGCCGCGAGAGCTTCGCCGGCCTGGGTGAGCTGGGCGGCGGGAACTCCCGTGCCCACTTCGAGGGATGCGTTGTAGCGCCCTCCGCGGAACGCGTCCCAATATTCCGGGAGCTTGCGCATCGGAGGCGTCTTTTCGAGCTCGAGAGCGGCCTTTTGCGCGGCGTCCAACTCTTGCTGGACGCGGGCGACGATTGGCGCCGCGTCCGCACCTATTTTCGAGGCGTAAATCCGCCAGAGCGGGGGATGGGCTTCGATTTTGCGGTAGCGAAGGGGCTGGGTGATGGTCGGATCGTCCACTTCGCTGTGGCCGTGCTTTCGGTATCCGATCAGGTCGATCACGACGGGTTCGCCGAACGTATCGCGGTATTCGAGAGCGAGGCGCCCCACACGAACCACGGCTTCGGGGTCCTCGGAATTGACGTGGAAAATGGGAATGGGGAGGCGTTTCGCCAGATCGGATGAAAATCGCGAGGAGCTCGAATCCTTGGGAGTCGTCGTAAAGCCGATCAAATTGTTCACGATCACGTGCACGGAACCGCCTACCGTGAATCCATGCACTCCGGCCATGTTGAGCGTCTCGGCCCAAATCCCCTGCCCTGAAAACGCCGCGTCGCCGTGCATCAGCACGGGCACGACGCGAAGATGTTTTTCAGGCCCGCCCAGCCGCGTCTGTTTTGCGCGCGCCCGCCCAACGGCAACCGGATCCACCGCTTCCAGATGGCTCGGATTCGATACCAGGTGAATTCGTACGGCGCGGCCATTCGCCGCCGTGAAATTTCCCGTGGCGCCCATGTGATATTTCACGTCGCCGCTGCCCAGCACGCTGCGCGGGTCCACGTCCTCGAACCGGGCGAAAATTTCGGCCGCCGGACGCCCGACGATGTGCGCCATGACGTTGAGGCGGCCGCGGTGGCTCATGGCCAGAACGGCTTGCTCCGCGCCCTGGCCGGCGGCCGCGTTCAGGATCGCGTCCAGAAGCGGGAGAAGCCCCGACTCACCCTCGAGCGAATACCGCTTCGTTCCGAGGTAGCGCGTTTGCAGGACCTGCTCAAACACTTCGGCGCGCACGAGGAGTTCCAGAATTCGAGCGCGGTCGGGCTGCGGCGCATCCGCCTCGAGGCGCTCCTGAATCCAGGCCCTCTGTTCGGCGTCGGGAATGTGCATGAATTCCGCGCCAATGCTGCCGCAATAAACGTGCCGGGCCGCGTCCGCGTCCGGGCCGGAAACGTCGAGTTCCGCAACTTCCGCGGGCTTCAAATCGCCCAGCGGATCAATCTGCGCCTGCAAATATCCCCAGCGGCGGAACGCGTCCCAGATGCGCCCTTGCTCGTCTTTCGACGCCGCGGTTTCGACAACCGATTGGTGCCGGCTCATAAAGGTCCTTTAAAATTTCTCCTTCAGTATTATATCGGCTCGAAAGCCCGTTGAGCGAAAACCTGCCCTGCCAAGACGCGCGGCTTGCAATAGCGGAGGTGGACAGAGACATGCGGAAATGGGCTCGGAATCGCGGGAAAAAGCGACCCAGAACTCCGACGGCATAGTCCCGGAAGTGTTGCGATTAGAAAGTAGCGCGGTGCTTTGTTTTCTATAAGTTGCGCGAATTTCTATCTCCGGGTGTGTTGCGATTAGGAATGGGGTGATGGGTGTGTCGAGATGGGCCGACGGAACGCCACGCAGGGACTCGTGCGGGTGTGTAGGCGCGCTAATTCGTTCGGAGATGAGTGCGGAGGAAAGTGGGACAGACTGCGAGTCTCGTGCCCCGGAGGGCGGCTGGGCCACCACGATGCGAGACATAAATCACTCAATTTACGCTAGCACGCAGGGGTGGAAATTTCAAATCCACGGCGGGTGTGGACTTTTGAGAGAAAAGAGAAAAGCGCGGAGCGCCGGATGAACAAGGGCGCAGAGGGGTGTTGGGGGAGGAGGAGAATCTTTCCATAAGGATGATTTTTTCGGCAAGCAAGCGTTCGAGTTCGAGCTGAGCTTTACGTCCGTGGCCGGACCGAGGCCTATTTAAACAAAGAAACGGAACCTCCAAGAGCGGGCGTTCCAAGAATTGAAAGCAGAAGACGCTAGGAGGCTTTCCAATCGCCGAGGAGTTTGCGGACGAGGACGAGCTGGCCCAGATGATAGGAGTTGTGGTCGGCGAGGAGGAGAATTTCGCGCAAAATGGTCTGCCCCGAGCCATGAGGAATGGGCGCGAGCAAATCCGTCTTCGGATCCTCGACCAGCTTCTGCATGGATTTCTGATCCGCTTCGATCTGTTTGACGGTCTTCTCCCAAGCAGCGGCGGTGGGCGGAGCGGGTTCCTTCGGCCAGTAACCCTCTGGCCAGGGCGGCGAAGCGTGGTGGGGATTGCGCGAAAATTCCAGGATGTCGAATTGGGCCAGGCGAATGTGTTCGAGCAGCTCCCAAGCGGAATGGGGCGAGCCGGGAGGCCGCGTGCCGCGGTGCACGGCGGGGAAATCCTTGACGGCGGATTTCCAATCCGCGTGCGCTTCGCCCCAGTCCAACATTTTCGCCAGCTGTTCCCGCAACGCTTTCTCGTTCATTAGCGCGCCTCCTTTGTCCCGGAAAAAGGGTAGGAGTTTCCGAGGGCCGCGTCAATCGCCACGTGATTCGTGGATTGAAGCGCGGCAATGATTGTTGTCGGCGACTTCCGAGCGGGGTATGATGCGCGACTAAAACGCATCCAGGAGCGTACATGAGCGCAACGCGCATTTCCCGACGCGATTTCTCGCTGGCTTTGGGGGGTTCGCTGGCGGCAGCCGCCGCGACCAGCGCTTTTCAGAACCGGCACACGTTCGGGCAAGCCAAGCCCGAACCCGCGGGAACGATTCGCATCAATTTCAACGAGAATCCCTACGGGCCGAGCCCCAAGGCACGCGAAGCACTGGCGGAGTGCGCGGGAGTGGCTTCGCGGTATCCGGATTGGGCCGCCTGGGAAATCACGGAAAGCCTGGCGAAAATGCATGGAGTCAAGCCGGGGAACATCCTGCTGGGATGCGGGTCGACGGAGATTCTGCACGTCGTGGATTTGACGTTTCTCGGCGCCGGCCAAAATGTTGTGGTGGCCGAGCCGACCTTCGAAGCCGTCCTCGATTATGCCAAGGTTCTGCAAGCCAACCCGGTGAAAGTGCCGCAAACCAGGGATTACCGCCACGACCTTCCGCGAATGGCGGCGGCATGCACGTCGAAAACCGGCGTGGTGTACGTTTGCAATCCGAACAATCCGACGGGAACGGTCGTCTCACGGAGCGAAATTCTGGAATTCCTTCCGAAAGTTCCGCCCACGACGCTCGTTCTGGTTGACGAGGCGTATCACCATTTCGTGGAAGATCCGGCGTACCAGAGCTGCGTCGAATTGATCGCCCGGTTTCCGAACGTGCTTGTGGCGCGCACGTTTTCAAAAATATACGGGCTGGCGGGAATGCGGCTGGGATACGGGGTCGCGGTGGAGGAAACCGTCGAGCGCCTGCGCCAGGAAATTCTGATCGCCAACGGAAACGCGGCGGTGCTCGCCGCGGCGTCGGCGAGCCTGGGCGATCAGGAGGCGATCGCCGCGACCCGCGAAAAGCTGAACTCGACACGCGCGTGGTTCTGCGGCGAGATGAAAAAAGACGGCCGCGGGTTCATTCCTTCGCAAGCCAATTTTGTGATGATCGACATGGGAGGCGACGTGAGGCCCTACATCGCCAAATTTGAGGAGCACAAAATCCTGGTCGGGCGGCAGTTCCCTTCGATGCCCAATTTTCTTCGCGTCACCATCGGCACCCGTCCCGAAATGGAGACGTTCGTCGCCGTGCTTCGCCAGATCGCCCCGGCGCCGGGATCGCGGGCCGCTTAAGAGGGCAGAGCCTGCCGCGAGAGACATGTCGGGGGCGCGCCAACGTCGCGCAAAATAGAAAAAACCCTTCCCGAACGCCGTCCGTTCGGAAAGGGCTGTTTGTGGATACCGCTCGAGGGTGCAACTCCCCGAAAACGGCCCGGGAAAATACCGGGGACCGAGACGCGCCGGAATCGTTCGCCGCCTGGAGTACGGCCGAACTAAGCCGTAGCGCCAGGCGCCGCCATCGTTCGCCGCTGCTGGAAGCATTCGCGGCAATAGACGGGGCGGCCTTGTGTCGGCTTGAAGGGAACCGTGGTTTCCTTGCCGCACTGGGAGCAAACGGTCTTGGTTTCGACTCGCTGAACCGAGCCGGAGCCGGGCTCACTCACGCCCGCCCGGATTGACTTGCAGGCCTTGCAACGTTTGGGCTCGTTCTTGAATCCCTTGTCGGCGAAAAACATTTGCTCGCCGGCGGTGAAAACGAACTCCCCCCCACACTCAACACACTTCAGGACCTTATCGTGGTATTCCATGCGCTGCTCCATGACCCGATGGGGTAAGGAGAGGCACCGGACCGCTTCGAACCGGCGCACGGCTCCGCGGGGCGGAGCGGGCGCAAGCCACCCGCAATTTCCGCCCTTTGGCCGATACGAAGCTGTGGATTTGGATCCCCGTGATGCGGTCTGTTAATCCTGCTCACGCCGTTGCTTTTTACGGAGACGCTTACGCGAGAGGGCCTCCTTGGCGCGACGCTTTTCGCCGGGCTTCATGTAGTAACTGTGCTTTTTAATCTCCTTGATAATATCCTCGGATTGCACCTTACGCTTGAAGCGGCGAAGAGCGTTTTCCAATGACTCTCCCTCTTGAATGACAACTTCAGCCACGCGTATTCACCCCCGTTCCCCTTTGATCCTTTAATTGTCGGTTTGGGTTCACACCAGTGTAACCGGTTTTACCAGCAACCGGCAATTACCATGCTTCTATCGAAGGCCCCGAAGCAAGTCAAGGAATAAATTGACCGGGCGTCATTTGGGGCGGAAATTTACTCGTTGATACACTAACAATCTTTTTGGACGGATTCGGCGGCGCGAGTGGATCATGCTTTTCGTTGGAGAATGGTCCGCTTGCGGTACTATTAAGTTTCAGCCGGTCCCCTTCTGTCCGGGAGAGAGCCACAATGGCATCCATGCGCAGCGCGATCGGCGTCCTTCTTGCGGGCGGCCAGGGCGAACGACTCTGGCCCCTGACGCGGGACCGCGCCAAGCCGGCCGTTCCCTTCGGCGGCGTCTACCGGATTATCGATCTGACGCTTTCCAACTGCCTTCACAGCAACCTGCACCGTGTTTTCGTTTTGACGCAGTACAAAGCGCTCAGCCTCAACCGGCATATACGCCGCGGGTGGTCCGTGCTGATGGGACACGGGTGCTTCATCGAAGTTCTTCCGCCGCAGATGCGCGTCTCGCAGCACTGGTATCAAGGGACGGCCGACGCGGTGTACCAGAACATCTATTCGATCGGCAGCGAGCAGTCCAATTACGTATTTATTCTCTCGGGCGACCACATCTACAAAATGAATTATCAGAAGATGCTGGATCAGCATGTGGAGGCGGGCGCCGACGTGACGGTAGCGACGATGGAACTGGCTCCGGAGGAAGCGGCACGCCGCTTCGGAGTGCTGCAGACCGACGCCAACTGGCGCGTCATCGGGTTCCAGGAAAAGCCCGCCGAGCCCGTACGGTCGCGCACGAATCCGGAGAAGGTCAACGCGTCGCTGGGCATCTATCTATTCAACACCCAGCTGCTCGTCCCCATGCTGATCGCCGATTCGGAGGATCCCAATTCCTCGCATGATTTCGGGAAGGACATCCTTCCGCGAATACTCGACAAGTACCGCGTATTCGCCTACAACTTCCACGACGCGAGCGGGAAAGATTCGTGTTACTGGCGAGACGTGGGGACCGTTGAGGCGTATCACGAGGCCAACATGGATCTCGTCTCCGTCACTCCCGTGTTCAATCTGTACGACAAGAGCTGGCCGCTGCACACGTGGCAGCAACAGCATCCTCCGGCGAAATTCGTGTTCAACGATCCGGACCGGATGGGAGTGGCGACCGATTCGATTGTGGCGGGAGGCTCGATCGTTTCCGGGGGTCACGTCGACCGGTCAATTCTCGGCTACGATGTCCGGGTGAACAGCTACTGCGAGGTCGAGCAGTCGATCATTTTCAACCATGTGAATATCGGGCGACACTCGCGGATCCGCCGAGCCATCATCGACCGCCACGTCAATTTGCCGGAAGGAACGGTAATCGGCTACAACCTCGAAGAGGACCGCGCGCGCTACTCCGTCACTGAAAACGGCATCGCGGTGGTCGTCCGCCCCGAGTCCATGCTCGAGGAGCCCGAATAACCCCTCGCCGCGCCGTGACCGAGAACTTCCAGCCCAGGTTTGGCCACGTAGCGGAGGAATTCCAGCGCTATCGTCCCGATTACCCGCCGGAGCTATACCAACGCATCCTCGCGAAAGTGCCGGAGCAAAATCGAGCGCGGGCCATGGACCTGGGCGCGGGAACGGGAATGGTGACCGGGCACTTGATTCCCCATTTTCGCGAAGTCATCTCGGTGGAGCCCGACGCGCAGATGGCCGCGAAAATCGCGGAGCGGTTTCCGCAAGCGGTAATCCGCATCGTGCCGGCCGAGGAGTGCAGGCAGGCGCCCGGGAGCGTTGACCTGGTGACGATCGCGAATGCATTGCACTGGATGGATGCGGAGCGCGTATTCGGGAATGCGCATGAGTGGCTCCGCGAGGACGCGACTCTTGCCGTATTCGACCGCCCGCTGCCGAAAACCGGCCCGGAGGTTGACGCCGTCACGCGCGCCGAATTCCGCGGGCCGTGGAAACCGTTCCGCGATCCACTCCTGAGCCGCAACTTGACATATCGAGCGCAGTTGGAAGCCGCGCCGGGATTTCGGATAGTCGAAGAGACAAAAATACCGAACACCGTGCCGATGCGCGCCGAGGAGTTCGCCGGATTTTGGCGCTCGACTTCCTACGGCAGCGCCTTCGCGCGCGGGCTCCCCGATCCCGAATCCTATTGGGCGAGCCTGGAATCCCGCTTTCGCGCGGCCGCGGGAGACGATAAAATCCACGTGGAATTCATCCACTCGCTTATTCTGGCTCAGCGAATCCAGTGATGACGTGGCGCCACCGCGCCGTTCCATGGTTCTCTAAATCCGAAGAGGGGGAAAGATGTCCACAAAGATCGCAAGCATTCATGGCCGTGAAATCCTCGATTCCCGCGGGAATCCGACCGTCGAAGCCGACGTCCGCCTTGAGGGCGGCGCCTCCGGGCGCGCCGCCGTTCCATCCGGAGCTTCCACGGGAGAAAACGAAGCCATCGAACTGCGCGACGGCGATAAATCGCGATACCTCGGCAAGGGCGTTCAAAAAGCCGTCGGCCATATCAATGGGGAAATCGCGAAGGCCGTGGCGGGGCTGGACGCATCCGACCAGCGCGCACTCGACGCACGGATGATTGCGGCCGACGGCACGCCCAACAAATCCAAGCTGGGCGCCAATGCCATTCTCGCCGTTTCGATGGCCGCCGCGCGCGCCGCGGCCGCCGCCGCCGGAAAGCCGCTGTACAAATATCTCGCGCAATATTCGAGCGAGCCCGGGGCCAACACTCTTCCGGTTCCGATGATGAACATCATCAACGGCGGGGCTCATGCGGACAATTCCGTGGATGTGCAGGAATTCATGGTGATGCCCGTGGGCGCTCCCACGTTTCACGACGCGCTCCGCTGGGGCGTGGAAGTGTTCCACAATTTAAAATCGGTGCTGAAGAAAAACGGCTACTCGACCGCGGTGGGCGACGAGGGAGGTTTCGCTCCGAACCTCAAGTCCAACGAAGAGGCGCTCGAGCGCGTCCTCGAGGCCATCACCGCCGCGGGGTACAAGCCCGGCGAGCAGGTGGCCATCGCCGTGGATCCGGCCTCGAGCGAGTTCTACGACAAAGCCGCGAAAAAATACGTGTTCAAGAAATCGGACAAATCGGCGCGCAGACCCGAGCAGATGGCGGAATTCTGGGCGGGATGGATCCGGCAGTATCCCATCGTCTCACTCGAAGACGGCATGGCCGAAGACGACGAGGAGGGCTGGAAGATATTGACGCGATCGCTGGGGAAAAAGACGCAGTTGGTGGGCGATGATAATTTCGTCACCAACCCGAAGATCTTTGCCCGCGGGATTTCCGAAGGAATCGCCAACGCCATCCTCATCAAACTCAACCAAATCGGGAGCGTCACCGAAACGATCGAAACCGTCGAAATGGCGCGGAAGGCGAAATACGCCGCGGTCGTCTCGCATCGTTCGGGTGAAACCGAGGATCCGTTCATCGCCGATTTCGTGGTGGCGATGGGCACCGGCCAGATCAAGACCGGGTCGGCCTCCCGCACGGACCGCATCGCCAAATACAATCAGCTGTTGCGCATCGAGGAAGAGCTGGGCTCGGCCGCCCGCTTTCTGGGCCGCAAAGCGCTGGCGGTAAACTGATCGTTGAAAGCGGCGGCGAGCGTAGCGAGGAGGAAAAATGCACGATGCGGTGAACCCTGTGATTCCTCCGCCGCCTCCGGCGTTCAACGCAGGCAATCTTGCGCCGGATGAAACAACGATGGCGTGCCTGGCGCACGTGCTGATGATCGTGGCATGGTGGATTGGGCCGCTGGTGATCTTCTTGATCCGGCGGGAGTCAAAATTCGTGAAGTTCCATGCCTTGCAGGCACTGCTGTGGCAGATTCTGCTCGTGGTTTTGTGGTTTTTTTGTTTTATCGGCATGATCGCCTTCATGATTTTGCTTGGTGTCCCAGGCGCCGAGAAACTCCCAAGAAATGATGTTCCTTGGCCGATCTTCATTGTTTTTTTCTTTTTCTACGGCGTCATCATGCTCCTGGTCCTCCTCAATCTGGTGCTTGGAATCGTATTCGGGATAAAGGCGGGGCGCGGGAAGTGGGCTGATTATCCTTTGCTTGGCCGCCTCGCGCGCCGCATTCTGCACATGCCGCTGCAAGGTCCGGCAGCGCCGCATTTCGAACCCCCGGCCGCGCAAATTTGAATGCTCCGCACGTTCAATCTCGCACTCGTCGGCTTTGGCAACGTCGGCAAGGAGTTCGTGCGCCTGCTGCTCGCCAAGCGCGAAATTCTGCGGCGCGATTACTCGATCGAATGGCGGATTACCGGCGTGGCTTCCCGCCGCATCGGATGGGTCGCGGATTGCTCCGGCCTCGACCCACAGGCGATCCTCGACGGCCGATTCCCGGAATCGCCGCTCTGGAAGATGCCCCAAAACTGCCGGCAGTGGCTCGAACTGGCCGATCCCGGCGTGTTTTTCGAGATTTCCTCGCTCAATCATCGGGACGGCCAGCCCGCGATCGATCACATCCGCGCGGCGCTCGAACACGGCGCCCATGCCGTCAGCGCCAACAAAGGCCCGATCGTTTTCGCATATCGCGAGCTCCGAGAACTGGCCCGCTCGAAGGAGCGCAAATTCCTCTTTGAATCCACGGTGATGGACGGCATGCCCGTTTTCTCGCTCTTTCCCCACTCGCTTCCCGCCGTTGAGATTCGCGGGTTTCGTGGGGTGCTCAACGCGACAACCAACGTAGTGCTCAGCGAAATGGAGAAGGGCCGCTCGCTCGAGGAGGGTGTTCGCGTGGCGCAGCAGCTCGGCATCGCCGAAACGGATCCTTCCGCGGATCTCGACGGGTGGGACGCGGCCGTAAAAGTGGCAGCGCTCGTGACCGTGCTGATGGATTATCCGCTCGGCCTCGACCAAATCGAGCGGACCGGCATCCGGGGCCTGACGCCTGAAAAGGTCCGGGCCATTCGCGAGGAAAATCGCCGGTACAAACTCATCTGCCGCGCCGAGCGTTCGCCCGATGGCCAGGTTCGCGCGAGCGTCCGCCCCGAGCAGTTGGCGCTTTCCGATCCACTCGCGCATCTCGACGGAAATTCCTCGGGGCTGCGATTCGATCTCGACGTCTTCGGCGTCTCGCTCGTCGAGCACGAATACGACCGCGGCGCGGTCGCCCCCGCCTACGGCCTTCTCGCCGATTTCATTCGCATCGCGGCCTCTTCCTGAAATGCGGCGGATGCGCTAAAAAGGGACACATGACTACCCCGGCCACGCAAACGCATTCGTCGTTCGACATCGAATGGGTCCGCGCCCAATTCCCTTCACTCGAACAGTTCGTCAATGGCCATCTCGCGGCGTTTCTGGACGCGCCCGCGGGCACGCAGGCGCCCCAGCGAGTGATCGCCGCGGTGCGCGATTATTTTCTTCTCTCGAATTCCAACACGCGCGGCGAATTCCAGACGAGCCGGCGAAGCGACGCCATCCTCGCCTCCGCCCACGCGGCCATCGCGGACTTGCTGCATTGCGACGCGGATGAAGTCTCCTTCGGCCCCAACATGACGACACTCACGTTCGCGCTGGCCCGGGCGATCGGCCGCGAACTCGGCCCCGGCGATGAAGTGGTCGTGACCTTGCTCGACCACGATGCCAACATCGCTCCATGGCGCACCCTGCAGGAGCGAGGAGTCGTCATCCGCTTCGTTGACATTCGCCCCGAAGACTGCACCCTGGACATGAACGATCTGCGCGAAAAAATCACCTCGCGCACCCGGCTGGTCGCCGCGGGTTACGCTTCCAACGCCGTCGGGTCCATCAACCGCGTCGAGGAAATCATCCGCCTCGCCCATAAGGCGGGCGCGCTGGCTTTCATTGACGCGGTCCACTACGCCCCGCACCATTCCATCGACGTCCGGGCACTCGATTGCGATTTTCTTGCGTGCTCGCCTTACAAATTTTTTGGCCCGCACATGGGCTGCCTCTATGGGCAGCGAGAGCATCTTCTCCGGCTTCGCCCTTACAAGGTCCGCCCCGCTCCCGACGAGCTGCCCTTCCGCTGGGAAACCGGAACGCAAATTCACGAAGGCCTTGCCGGAGTCGCCGCGGCCGTGGATTATCTCGCGGACCTGGGACGGCACTGCGGAGTGGCCGCCGGCGCTTCGCGCCGCGAAGCGATTCTGGCCGCGTATCGCGCGATTCAACCTTACGAAATGGAGCTGGCCGCGCGGCTGATCAGCGGCTTGCTGGAAATTCCGGGAGTGAAATTTTTCGGGATTTCGAATCCCGCGCGCTTCGCCGAGCGCTGCCCCACCGTCTCCATCCGTCTGGCGAATCGGCACCCGAATGAAGCCGCGCGCTTTCTAGGCGACCGCGGGATCTTTACTTGGGACGGCAATTTCTACGCCCTCAATCTCACGGAGCGGCTCGGCGTGGAAGATCAGGGCGGACTGCTGCGCATCGGCGTGGTTCATTACAATACCGCCGGGGAGATCGATCGCCTGCTCGAGGCTCTCCGCGAATTCGCCTCCGCTCCCGCTTGAATGCTCTGGGGCTTCCCCCGGAGGAATCGCGACGCGCGGGTGAAATTTTCTTGAACTGTGGGATACTCGAAGCGCGAGCGGTCGCGCCGCGCCCGAAAATGATTACGGACCCGCTTCTGATTCACGATTGGCATCCCGTGGCGTATGCGAAGCGGGTGCGCGCCGACGAGCCTCATGGAGTGCGCCTGCTCGACCAGGACATTGTTCTGTGGCGCGATGCGCACGGCGCCTTTCACGCCTGGCAGGACCTGTGCGTCCATCGAGGCGCGCGCCTCTCGCTCGGCCGGATCGAGAATTCCTGCCTTACGTGCCCGTACCACGGCTGGCAATACAATGCGTCCGGCCGCTGCGTTCATATTCCCGCGCATCCTGAGCAGCCGCCGCCCGAGCGGGCGCACGCCAATGTTTATCGGGCGGCCGAAAAGTACGGCATCGTGTGGGCCTCGCTGGGCGAGCCGCAACAGGAAATTCCTGACTTCGAAGAGTGGGGCGCGCCGGGATTCCGCACGGTTCACGCCGGACCGTATCTTTTCCGCGCGCATGCGCCGCGCGTGATCGAAAATTTCCTCGACGTGGGGCATTTTCCGTTCGTGCACGCCGGGCTGCTCGGCGATCCGGCGCACACGCAAATCGAAGATTACGAAGTGGAGACCACTACCGAGGGAATTGTCGCGAAGGATATACGCGTCTGGCAGCCCGATCCCGACGGGACCGGACAATCGGCGGAGGTGAGGTACACGTACAAGATTTTCCGGCCTTTCACGGCCTACTTCCTCAAGTCGCATGGTCACGATCAGTTTTCGATTCTGTGCAGCGTCACGCCGGTGGCCGAACGGGAAAGCCTCGCGTGGTTCGTGATGGCGCTCAACTATTCGCCCATGATTCCCGATATCCAAGTGCGCGGCTATCAGGACGTGGTCGCCAAGCAGGACGTCCCCATCGTGGAATCGCAGCGGCCGGAATTGCTGCCGCTCGATTTGCAGGCCGAGCTCCATCTCCGTTCCGACCGCACCGCCATCGCCTACCGGCAGTGGCTGAAAAAAATCGGGCTGAAATACGGCACGGCCTGAATCCGATGGCCGTCCGCGGAATTTCACCGGCGTCGCTCTAATGCGCTCCCACCGAACGCCGCCTGCCGTGAGGATCGTTCTTCTTCAGCACGAATGACAATCCAAACATGACGACGGCGGCGATGCCGAGAACCCAAAACGTGTCAACGTAGGCCAGCGCCGCGGCCTGGGCCTGCACCGTCGCATAGATCCTCGCCAGCGCCTGCCTCTGCGCTTCGTGGAAGCTCAATCCCGCGTGGACCAGTTCCTGCGCCATTCCGTTGATCATCCCTTGAAATTTCGTGTTCCCCATGTTGGTGCTCGCCACCAGCCTCGACTGGTGAAATTGCGACCTGCGGACGATCAACGTCGTCACAATCGAGGTGCCCACGCTGCTCCCCACGTTTCGCGTGAAGTTCACCAGCCCGGCCACCGCGTTGCTTTTGTCCTCTCCGATGCCCACATACGCCGCCGTCGTGGCGGGCACAAAAATAAATCCCATCGGGAGATACTGGCCGATCCGCAGCCACGTGGCGGCGGAAAAGCTCATCAGCAGGTCCAGCCTCTGCGTGGAAATGTACATGCCGAGCGCCAGCGTGATCCACCCGAACGCGATCAGACTGCGCAATTGAAACTCAGCGATCAGCCGCCCGACGAGCGGCAGCTCCACCAGCAGAAGCACCGCCGAAACAGAAAGCACGAGACCGGCGGATTCCGCCGTGTATCCCATCAGCGTCTGCAAATATTGGGGCATCAGGACGGTCGTCGCGAAAGACACTCCTCCCACCATGAACATCATCATGTTCGCGGTCGAGAAATTGGAGTTCGTGAAAAGGCGCACATCCACGATGGGGTCCTCTTGGAACCATTCGTAGACGATCAGCGCCGTCAGGGACACGCCGGCGACAATGGCCAGCGTCAGGATGAAATGCGAACCGAACCAATCGTCCTCCTGCCCCTTGTCCAACATGATCTGCAGCGAGGCCACTCCCAGCGCCAAGAGGGAAAAGCCGATGTAGTCGAGCTTGATCTTCGCTTTTCTCCTGTTGGCGATCGACGGCGGATCTTCGATCAGGCGGTAGACGAGCAGCAGCGCCACGAATCCGACCGGCAAGTTGATCAGGAAAATCCACCGCCACGACGCCGTGTCCGTAATCCACCCGCCCAGAGTCGGCCCAATCGCCGGAGCGCACACAGCCGTGATGCCGTAAATCGAAAACGCCAGGCCGCGCTTTTCCGGCGGAAACGTGTCCGCCAGAATTGCCTGCGCCATCGGCTGCAATCCTCCGCCTCCCGCGCCTTGGAACACGCGGAAGAGCAGGAGAAATCCCAGGCTGGGAGCGAGCCCGCAGAAAAGAGAACTGGCCGTGAAAATCGCCATGCACGTCATGAAGAATCGCTTCCGCCCGAACAGGCTCACCAGCCAGCCCGTGATCGGCAGGACGATTGCGTTGGCCACCAGGTAGGACGTCAACACCCATGTGCTCTGGTCGTTGCTCGTTCCCAGGCTTCCCGCGATGTGCGGCAACGCCACGTTGGCGATGGCGATGTCGAGCACTTCCATGAACGCCGCGAGCGACACCGTCACCGCGATGAGCCACGGGTTCGCCACCGGGCGTCCCGCGGGCTGCGCCGCATCCAGAGCGATTGCGTCGCTCACCGCACGCACCCGTCCGAATGCGGCGCCGCGGACGGCTCCCGCAATTTTCGGGCGAGGCAGTTTACGATCGCGCCGGCGGCGCCGAGGGCGTCGAGGTCACACATTTCAGGTTTGAATATTTTTGCGATTCCGCGGGTGGTCAACCGTGAACTATCCGGGCACGCCCTGCCTGTAGCGGAAACCCCTCTTCGAAACCAACTCACTTCTAAATAATATCACGCGGCGCTCACTCCGTTTTTTCGCCCGAATCCGCCTGCGGGACATCCTCGCGTCTTACGCGTGCTCCTCCGGGACGGGAGGAGCCACCGACGCCTCTCCGGCGAGCTTCAGCCTCTTCCGCGCCGAAAACATCGCACCGTGCGCCGGAATCGCCGGCGCAAAGCTGGACAATCCGAGCGGCGTCGGCACGTCGTCATATATTGCTTCGAAACCGCCGCGGACGAAATACGTCTCGTGCCAAAAACCGGTTCCGCCGGAATCGCGCACGAAATTCTGCCACCAGATTTTGTGAGGTTCCGAACGCGCCCACGCTTCCAGGGACTGGAAATCCCGCCAGTATTGGCGCATTCCCAGGTGCGCCGGAAACAGCGAAAAGAGCATGCACTCGTGGCGGAGGAGCCCGTCGGGCTTCGCGTTCACGGCGCTGGAAATTCGCGGGCCAAATCCCAGCAGAGTCTTTACCCCGCGGAGCACATTGACACGCATCCCCAGATAAACCACAACCAGGTCCGGGTACTCAGACAGATCAACCGTTCGCCTGCTGACGACAGCCATGGCAATCCGAACCTCCTTCTTGATCTCTTCGCCCTCAACAATCATACGCCTCCGCCGCGTGCGGGCGACCGGCCGGGAAATTCTCAGCCGAGGCGGCCGGCTGCTGTTTGATACGCGCAAGCCAAGAGGAAGATTACTCGCGGCCTAGAAATGAATTCCGCCGCCGCCGAATTGCGCGAGGCCAGGCGCAAAAGTACAATGTTTGCCCTTATGCTCACGCAATCAGAAAAAGGAACCGCATTTCGCGCTCTCCACCAGCGCGAACAAGCTTTCATCATGCCCAATCCATGGGATCCGGGAACAGCGATTCTTCTCCAGCAGCTCGGGTTCGAAGCGCTGGCCACCACCAGCGCGGGATTTGCCTTCACTCTGGGCAAGCCCGACGGCGGGGTCGCGCGCGACGTCATGCTGGCGCACGCCGCTGCCGTCGTTGCCGCTACCGATCTTCCCGTCAGCGCCGATCTCGAGAATTGCTACGCCGACGACCCCGCCGGCGCCGCGGAAACAATCCGCCTGGCCGCAGCCGCGGGGCTGGCGGGCTGCTCAATCGAGGACCTTCCGCAGGGCCGCGACCAAGCCCCCTACGAACTCTCATTCGCCGCCGACCGCGTTCGTGCCGCTGCCGAAGCCGCACATTCACTGCCCTTTCCGTTCACGCTCACGGCGCGCGCCGAAAATTTCATCGCCGGCCGGCCCGATCTGCGCGATACGATCGCCCGGCTCGAGGCCTATCAGGAAGCCGGAGCGGATGTTCTCTACGCCCCCGGGTTGCGAAGCAAGCAGGACATCGCCTCGGTCGTCCACGCCGTGGATCGCCCCGTCAACGTGATCATGGGATTGCAAGGAGTCGAGATGGCTCTCAGCGAACTTACGGAGTTGGGAGTGAAGCGGGTCAGCGTCGGCAGCGCTCTCTCCCGCACCGCTCTTGGAGCCTTCCTCCGCGCCGCCCGCGAAATGAAAGACCACGGCACTTTCAGCTTCTCCTCGCGCGCTCTTCCCTCTTCGGAAATTACGTCTCACTTCCGCTGAAGCAATGGCCCGCCCTCTTTCGGAGGATTGGGCAATAAGCTCCTCGGATTAGGCAAAGGCCCGCCCTCTCGCCGGCCTATACTCCCTCCGTTGAAAGCCGGTTAGAAACAGGCGTCATCCGAAAATCGCGTCTCAGGCGTCCGCGAAAGCGACTTGAAGGAGAAATCATTGCAGAAGCGCAAGCTCGGTAAAAGCAACCTGGAAGTATCGGCCATCGCCCTCGGCTGCATGGGCATGAGCTTTTCCTACGGCCCGCCCAAAGACAAGAAAGAGATGACCTCACTTCTTCACGCTGCCGTGGATCGGGGCGTCACATTTTTCGACACTGCCGAAGTTTACGGTCCCTATTTGAACGAAGAGCTTCTCGGGGAAGCGCTCGCTCCGTTCCGCGGCAAGGTGATCATCGCCACCAAGTTCGGCTGGAGAATTGACCTGAGCGCTCCCCGCGGCCTGGCCGGGCTCGACAGCCGCCCCGAGCACATCAAACAAGTCGCCGAAGGATGCCTCAAGCGCCTCAAACTCGAGGTCATTGATCTTTTCTACCAGCACCGCGTGGACCCGAATGTCCCAATCGAAGACGTCGCCGGCGCCGTGAAAGACCTAATCCAGCAGGGCAAGGTCCGCCACTTCGGGCTTTCCGAGGCGGGAGCGAAAACGATTCGCCGCGCCCACGCCGTTCAGCCCCTGACGGCGCTGCAAAGCGAGTACTCGATCTGGTGGAGGAGCCCCGAAGCGGAAATCATTCCGACGCTCGAAGAACTCGGCATCGGCTTCGTTCCCTACAGCCCGCTGGGCAAGGGATTCCTGACCGGCAAAATCGGCGAGGGCGCGAAGTTCGACAACAGCGACTTCCGCAGCACGCTTCCCCGCTTCACTCCCGAAGCTCTCAAGGCGAACCAGGCGATGGTCGAGCTGCTTGCAAGCATCGCGCAAGAGAAGAATGCGACGCCCGCGCAGGTCGCCCTCGCGTGGCTGCTCGCGCAGAAGCCGTGGATCGTTCCCATTCCCGGAACGACCAAGCTCGCGCGCCTTGACGAAAATTTCGGCGCCATCAACGTGCAGCTTTCGCCGGGCGAGCTCCAGGAGATCGAAACCGCCGCCTCCCGGATCAAGGTCGAAGGAGACCGATATCCGGAAGCGATGCAGAAAATGACCGGTCTCTGAGAAATCCGACTACCGGCACAGGAGTAAACTGCCAATGAAAAAACGGCTCTCGCTTGGCGTGTTGCTTTTCTATTTCGCGATGCCCGCTCTCTTCGGCTTGCCGCCTCGCGTCCAGTCGCCTGCGGCCGGCGAGCCCAGCCAGGAGCGCTTCATCGGCGCCTGGCGGCTAGTGTCTCTCGAGCAGGTGGACGCCGGCGGAAAAATGCACGACGCGGAATGCACCGGCCAGCTGGTCTTTACAAGCGATGGGCACATCTCGGTCCAGGTGATGTACCTGAATCCCCAAAACGACACGCAAGCCGGGGCGGCGCAATATGTTCGAGGCGGCTACGAAGCCTCATTCGGCACCTATCGAGTAGACGAACGCACCCAGACCTTCACCTATCACGTGAACGGCGCTCTCGTCCGCACCCTCATCGGAAAGGATCTTCCGCGCCTTTACAAGTTCTCAGGCGATCGCCTCGTCGTGAAATCAGCTCGCCCGGACGAACATTGGCAAGTCACATGGGAGCACGACTGATTCCGCTCAGGAGGGAGAATGGCGATGGCGGCATGGTCGAAAGATGAATTGCGGAAAATTTCTGAAACGGACGATCTGCACATCTCCCCGCTCCGCGAGGATGGAAAAACCTACGGCACTCCGACGTGGATCTGGTCCGTGGTTGTGGGCGACTCGCTTTATGCGCGCGCGTACAACGGCCACAAATCCAGCTGGTACCAGGCCGCATTGCGCGAGAAAGCCGGGCGCATCACCACCGCCGGCATGACGAGGGAAGTCACCTTCGAACCGGGGGAGGGAGAGGCCAACGATCGAATTGATGACGCCTACCGCGCGAAATACCGCCGCAGTCCTTACTTGAAACCGATGATTGGACCAGACGCCCGCTCCGCCACCATCAAAATTGTGCCGCGCAAAGCCGCGACAACCGCCTAAGGAGGAATGCATGCCCCACGTCATCGTGAAGCTGTGGCCCGGCAAATCCGAACAGCAGAAGAGCCGCCTCGCCGAAGCGATCGCCAAGGACGTCATGGAAGTCCTGCATTACGGAGAAGAGTCGGTCTCCGTGGCGCTCGAAGAAATCCCCGCTCAGCAGTGGGTCGAGAAAGTGTATGGGCCCGACATTAAGAACAAATGGGACAAGCTCTACAAAAAACCCGGCTACGACGAGAGCGACTTGTAGATTCGCATCGGCCGCCGAATGAAACGGCCTCCCGAATAAACGCCGGAGGAAACACAATCATGGAAATCAAAAGAGCCGGCTCACAACCTTCCCTCAAAGGACCCTCCGAATGGTTCACAGGCACGGTGCGCATTGACCCGCTCTTTCAGGCGCCCAGCCCCGCCTCCGTCCAAGGTTCCAGCGTCTCGTTCGAGCCCGGCGCACGGACGGCATGGCACACTCACCCGCTCGGCCAGACCCTCATCGTCACGTCAGGCTGCGGGCGCGTTCAGCGCTGGGGCGGTTCTATCGAAGAGATCCGGCCCGGCGACGTAGTCTGGATCTCACCCGGCGAAAAGCATTGGCATGGCGCCGCTCCAACCACGGCCATGACCCACACGGCCATCGCCGAAAAGAAAGACGGGAAAGTCGTCGATTGGATGGAGCATGTCAGCGACGAGCAATATCGTCAAAGCTGAAATTTCGAATGCGAGACAATATTACGACCGATGGGATTATCCTCGAGACGATGAGAAGCAACGCAAGGCCGCCGCCCCGCGCCGGGCGAGCGCCGCTCCCACTTCAAGCGCTTCGGACACGGGTGCCCTGGCAAGCCGCATCGCCGCCTACGCTCCTCACGACGGGACGTTCGACTTGAACATACCCGGCTTGCACGTCAGCCGTTATTCGCGAGTGGACAAACACCGCGTCCATGCCGTTCAGGTCCCATCGCTCTGCATCATCGCCCGAGGCGCGAAGTCCATCCTTGTCGCGAACGAGGTTTTCGAATACGACCCCGCTCGCATTCTCGTGTTCTCGGCGGCTCTTCCCGTCGTTGCCCGGATTCTCCGCGCCAGCCGTTCCGATCCCTATCTGGCTTTCCGGCTCGAACTTGACGCGCCAAGGATCGCGGAGCTCGTACCGAAGGTTTATCCGCACGGCTTGTCTCCCGTGCAGGAGAGGAAGGCGGTCTATGTCGCGCCGCTCGACGCCGGAATCGTCAATGCGGCGTCGCGATTGATGGAATGTCTCTCGCAGCCGGGCGACATGGAGCTCCTCGCCCCGCTCGTCGTGGACGAAATTCTGATTCGCCTGTTGCGCAGCCGCATCGGCCCGCGGGTCGCCCAGATGGGTTTCGCCGAATCGAGCGTGCACCGCGTCGCCAAGGCCATTTCCTGGCTCCGGGCGAATTTCTCCCAGGCAATGAAAGTCGAAGAGCTGGCCGGGCAGGTCCACATGAGCGTTTCCTCTTTTCACGAGCACTTCAAGTCCGTCACTTCCATGAGCCCGCTCCATTATCAGAAGGTGCTGCGCCTGCAGGAAGCGCGGCGACTCATGCTCTCCACGATGCTGGACGCCACGGCGGCGTGCCAGCGCGTCGGCTATCTCAGCGCTTCCCAGTTCAGTCGCGAATACAGTCGCTTCTTCGGCAGCGCCCCGACGAAAGACATCGCCAGGCTTCGCCAGGATTCGCGCCCGTGGGTCGAGCCCGCCCCCGCCGCCGATTGAACGTTTCGCGCCCGTACCACCCGTGAAAAATTGCGCAAGCACTTCAATTGCGGCTTCAAGGCGCGGCGGGCGAAGGCTATCGGGATTTCTCCGACCGGCGGGGGCGGGCAGTTTTTGGTTTTTCGGGCGCGACGAAAGAGGGTCGCGACCGCATCGCGCTCGGCATTTATTTGCGGGCCGGCTTGCTTCTTGCGTGTGGCAGGGTCTTAGGTGTTGCGTTTCGTTGGTCGCAACCTAAGCTCGTCGCTTCCGCGTCTTTCGCATTTCAATTTATCCCAGTGCCGTCGTTACGGGCGACGGCTCCCTTGATTCTCCGTTCTCCTAAGAACGCAATCGGAATCGCTCGACACGCCAACCTCATTTCGTTTCGCTTACCGGCGCGACCACGTAGACATACTCGAGCGCCTCCGTTCCCGTGTTCTTCACATTGTGGCGGGTCTGCGGCGGGATATACGCGATCGCGCCTTCGCCAATCGGCAATCCAGACCGCCCCTCGATCTCCGCTTCGCCTTTCCCGTGCAAAATCACCAGCTCTTCTTCATGTGCGCCCGTCGTGTGCCAACCCACTGTTTCGCCGGGCTGCAAACGCACAAACCCGCTGCGCAACCCCGCCGTCACCGGCGCTCCGCCCAGCAGCGTGCAATCCTTCTCTCCGCAGGCGGCGGGCATCGTCAATGGTTTGCGAGGCTGCTCCTGCAGGGACGCGTGAACCTCCGCCAAACCCGCCGCGCCTCCCGCCAACATTGCTCCGACAACCGCCGCGATTCGAATTCGTTTCATCCTCTTGGCTCCCGGTTTTTCCGCACACGTGTCTGCAACGGTCAAGCTATAAAACGGCGGCCCCAAAAAAGTCCACACACTTTTGCAAATTCAATTGCGCGCCATGCTAGCCTCTTAGCGGAGGATTTGTGTACCGTCCGGCCGCGTGGCGACCTGATGTAAGCGCCAGGCATAGTCCGCTGCCTGCCGCAACCTCCGACGAATTGACGTTCAGCCGGCACAGCGGCGATTTTCCAGCCGCATCGATTGATTGCAGGGCATTCCTACACTGAGGCAGCAATGAAAAGACCTAAACCGATCGTCCTCACCGTCCTCGACGGCTGGGGTTTTTCGCCCGAGACCAAGGGCAACGCCATCGCTCTGGCGCGCAAGCCCAATTACGACCGCTTGCTCAAGGAATTTCCCAACACGCTCGTGCAAACTTCGGGCCCCTTCGTCGGCTTGCCCGAGGGACAAATGGGGAACAGCGAAGTGGGCCACATGAATATCGGCGCGGGCCGCATCGTTCAGATGGACATCACCCGCGTTGACCAACTCATCTCGACCGGAGAATTCTTCCGCCAGCCGCTGCTGCTCGACGCGATGGAGCGCGGCCGCCGCGCCCAGCTTCATTTCATCGGCCTTCTCAGCGACGGCGGCGTGCATTCGCACATCGAGCATCTTTACGCGCTCCTGCACATGGCGCGGGAAAACAAAGTGGAGAAAGTCTTCGTCCACTGCTTCATGGACGGCCGGGACACTCCTCCGGAAAGCGGCATCGACTTCATCCGGCAGCTCGAGCAGAAGATGCGCGAGTTCGGAACGGGGCGGATCGCCAGCGTCAGCGGCCGCTACTACGCCATGGACCGCGACAACCGGTGGGAGCGAGTCGAAAAATCCTACCGGGCGATGACGCACGGCGACGCGGAAGCGAAATTCGCCGATCCTGCGGCAGCCGTGCGCTCGAGTTACGAAAAAGGCGTCACCGACGAATTCGTGGTTCCCGCCGTGATTACTTCCGAGGCCGCCCCCGGCAAACCAGCCGCTCCCCGCGGATTGATTCGCGACGACGATGGCGTCATCTTCTACAATTTCCGCGCCGATCGCGCCCGCCAGATGACCCGCGCTCTCATCGAGCCCGGCTTCCAGGAATTCTCCGACCCCTCCCGCCCGAAAAATCTTGCTTTCGTGGGGATGACGCAATACGAGAAAACTTGGCCATGGCTGCGCTACATTCTCGCGCCCGTAAAACTCGAGCACATTCTCGCCAACGTTTTTGCTGAACGCGAATTCAAGAATTTGCGCGTGGCCGAAACCGAAAAATACGCGCACGTCACCTACTTCTTCAACGGCGGCGTCGAGAAGCCGTTTCCCGGCGAAGACCGCATCCTCGTTCCCTCGCCGAAAGTTCCCACCTACGACCTCAAACCGGAAATGTCCGCGGCGGGAGTGGCCGACACTGTGATTCACGCCATCGAAAAAGGCGATTTCGACGCCATCATCATGAATTTCGCCAATGCCGACATGGTGGGCCATTCAGGGAAGCTCGAGGCGACGGTCAAAGCCGTCGAAACCGTGGACGCCTGCCTGGGAAGAATTTTTCAGGCGCTCCGCCCCCGCGGCGGCGCTTGGATCATCACCGCCGACCACGGCAACGCCGAAACGATGATCGATCCCAAGACCGGCGGCCCGCACACCTACCACACCACCAACCCCGTTCCGCTGATTTTGCTCGAGGAGGACGGCGCGAAACAGCTGCGCACGGGCGGCTCGCTGCGCGATATCGCTCCGACGCTTCTGGGAGTGCTGGGGCTCGACGAGCCTCGGGAAATGACGGGCGGGGATCTGCGAGTCGCGAAAACTCGAAATTAGAGCGGCGGACTTAGTTTCCGGTCGCGGGCTTGGGCGAGACGTATCCGTTCCGGGCGTAAACGTTCAACTTCTTCATCTTTCCTTTTTTGTTCGGCATCATAAGTTCGTTTCCCTGCTCGTCGACCACTTGGACGGTCAGCCTGTGGAATTTGCCGTCGGGGGCGGAGTTCGGCGTGAACCCAATCGTGTACTGGCTGCGGAGGAGCGCCGCCACGGCGTTGAAGATGTCGGGCATTTCTCCCTCGAACCGCGGAAACCACGAATAGCCGCCGCTCATTTCTCCGAACTCGCGCATCTGATTTTCGCTCTGCAGAAATCCCACGCCGCTCGACGAATAGCCTCTCACCGAGGTGTACTCGGCCATGTCCAGGCAATAAATGGGCACATCCGTTTCCTTCAAGCGTTCGTAGGTCTGGCCGAGGGTGTGCTTGCTGAAGGTGTCGAACCCCGAAGCGATCACCAGAATCGATTTTTTCCCCGGCACGTCACGCAATTGGTCGAGCGTTTCGATGATCGCGTCAAAAAGATTCGCCTCGTGGAAATCGGGAAAATAGAGCGACGAGATCGACTGGGCCACTTCGTTCCGGTCGTGCGTGAAATCCACCTGAAGAGTCGTCCGCATCGAGAACGTCTTCAGCGCCACCCAATCCTTGTCGTTCAAATGGCTCAAAAATCCGTAGGCAAATTCCTTGCCGAGATATCCGTAAAATCCTCCCAGGAGACTGCTGAACTCGAGGAGAATCACGATCGTGATGGGGGCTTCGCTGGGGGAGAAATTGCTGATCTGCTGGGGTTGGCCGTCGTCGAGGACCCGGAAATTTTCCTTCTTCAGATTCGTCAGCACATCGCCGTTCTGATCCGTCACCGTGACGTCGAGATTCACGAGGTTCGTCTGCGCGGTGATCGTCGCCTGCGGCGGGGGCTGCACGGCGGGTTTCTGCCCCGCCCCTTGCTGGGTCGGGGTGGGCAGCGGCGCGGGCTGCTGCGCCGCTGGAGGCCGTTGCGGGCCCGCTTGCTGCTGGGCCAAAACGGCGAGCGAATCGAACGGAATACAAAGGGCCGCAATCAAAGCGCCCATCCAAATCGAGCGTATCCAGAGTCTCAAGCCGGGTCTCCCTCCAGAATTTCGATGCTGACACGCGGTTTGGGGATGGTCAATGACAAATCGGAAAACCGAGTCCGAGTCTCGCGCCGCCCCGCCATAACGCCATGCTAGTATCAATGACTCGCACGATGTTTACGAAGTGACACATTTTTGGAGGCCGCATGGCCCGCATTCGCACTCGATGTATTTTCGCCCTTCTTGCCGCGTTGATTGCGGTCGGCGCGCCGTCGCGAGCCCAAATGTCCGCCCCCGCTTCCGCTCCGCCTGCGTCGCCCTCTCTTTCCGCGCTGGAAATCGAGGCGCTCGGCTGGCTGCAGGACTTGATCCGGATCAACACGACGAATCCTCCGGGAAACGAGCTTGTCGCCGCCAAATACATTGCGGGAATCCTACAAAAGGAAGGCATCCCGTCGGAAATTTTCGAGAGCGCGCCGGGACGCGGCTTCCTGGTCGCGCGCCTTTCCTCCGGCCCGATTCCCGATCCCTCGCGCGCCCTGCTCCTGATGGCGCATCTGGACGTGGTCGGAGTGGACAAATCGAAGTGGACGGTCGACCCCTTCGGCGGCGTGATTCAGGGCGGCTATATCTACGGGCGCGGCTCGATCGACGATAAAGGGCCGCTCACGGCGAATCTCGCCGTTTTCATTTCCCTCAAGCGCTCCGGCGCGCACCTAAATCGGGACGTCATTTTCCTGGCCGAGGGCGATGAGGAAGCCTATGGCGGAATGGGAATGAAGTTCGCGGTGGAGCAGCATTGGGACAAAATCGCGGCGGGATACGCGCTGAATGAAGGCGGCATCGAGGAAATCAAAGACGGAAAAGTGCAGTATGTCGCGATTCAGGCGAGCGAAAAAGTTCCGGTGAACGTCGACGTGATCGCCACCGGAACCTCAGGCCACGCTTCGATGCCGCGTTCGGACAATCCCGTGGTTCACCTGGCCGCGGCCGTCGCCAAGATCGGCGCCTATGAGGCGCCCGTCCAGCTCGATTCCGTCACGCGCGAATATTTTGAAGGACTCTCTTCCGTCGAGGACGAAGACACGGGAAAATGGATGCGCGCCCTCGAGACCTCCGATCGCGGCGACCACGCCGCCCGCTGGCTTTCGAGCGCGAGTCCCATGTGGAACGCGATGCTGCGAGACACGGTCTCTCCCACCATGCTTTCGGCGGGAATTCGCCCCAATGTGATTCCGCCCACTGCCAAGGCGGTGCTCAACGTGCGGCTGCTTCCCGGCGATCTGACGGAGCCGTTCCTGGCGAAGCTCCAGGAACTGGTCAACGACCCCGAAATTCAGATCGAGGCCGAGCCGGGAGGCGTCGAAACCGCTCCGTCCTCCTCGCTGAGCTCCGACCTTTACAATTCGATCGTGCGCGTGGCCAAGCAGGAATTTCCCGGCGCGGCGGTTATCCCGATGATGTCGCCCTACTCGACGGATTCTTCCTATTTGCGCCTGCGCAGTGTGGCCGCCTACGGGATTTCGCCGTTTCCGCTGGAGGCCTCGGATGAGATGCGCGTCCATTCCAACGACGAGCGCCTGCCAGTGAGTTCTTTCAACAAGGGCGTGGAGTTTCTCGACGCCTTGGTCAGGGATTTTGCGGTGAGCAAATGAATTCCCTCTCGAACCGGCGGGCCAAGATCGTCTGCACGCTGGGACCATCGTCTTCTTCCCCGGAAATGATCGACCGCCTGGTTCGCGCGGGCATGGACGTGGCCCGGCTGAATTTTTCCCACGGCACGCATGAACAGCATGAGAAATGCATCACGGCGGTCCGTCTGGCGTCCGGACACCATGAGAAGCCGATCGCGATCCTCGCCGATTTGCAGGGGCCGAAGATTCGCACGGGCCGGCTGGAAAACGGGCACCACGTCCACCTTCGCTTCGGCCAGCGTTTCACCATCACCACGCGGCCGATACTCGGCAATTCCGAAGCTGTCTCCACCACTTTCCGCCCGCTTCCGGCCTCGGTTCATGCGGGCAACCGGATATTGCTGTGCGACGGAGATATCGCATTGCGCGTCGTCGCAACGCGCGGAACCGACGTCATCACCCAAGTGGAGAACGGCGGGGAACTCGGCGAAAACAAGGGCATCAATCTTCCCGGCATCAAGCTCAACATTCCCTCCTTGACGCCCAAGGACCGCGTGGACCTGATGTTTGCGCTGCGGGCGGGAGCGAACTACGTGGCGCTCAGCTTCGTGCGCTCCGCCGCGGATGTTCGCGCCGCCAAGAAGATCATCGCGCGTGCGGGTAAGACCACGCCGGTGATCGCCAAGCTCGAAAAACCCGAGGCCATCGAAAACCTCGATGAAATCCTTCGCGTGGCGGATGGCGTGATGGTCGCGCGCGGCGACCTCGGCGTCGAAATGAGCCCCGAAAAAGTGCCCGTCGTGCAAAAGAGAATCATCGCCAAAGCGCGCAACGCGCTGGTTCCCGTCATCACCGCGACGCAGATGCTCGATTCGATGGAGAAGAATCCCCGCCCCACGCGCGCGGAGGCTTCCGACGTAGCCAATGCGATTTTCGACGGCAGCGACGCGCTGATGCTTTCCGGTGAAACGGCCGCGGGAAAATATCCCCTGGAATCCGTGGCCATGATGGACCGAATCATTCGCGAAGCCGAGGCCAGCGTGACCGAACTCCCGCGGCCCGCGCGCTTGGCGGAACTCAGCATTCACGAAACGATTGCCGAAGCCATCTGCCACGCCGCCGAAGAGCTCCACCTGCGGGCCGTCGCCGTCTTCACCGAAAGCGGCGCTTCGGCCCGCCTAGTCTCGAAATACCGGCCTCGCGCCCCGATCATCGCCCTGTCGCCCAACCAGGAAACGCGCCGCCGGATCAGCCTGCTCTGGGGCGTTCTCCCGCGGCGGATTGAAAACATTTACGACGTGGACAAAATGGCGGCGGCCGCCGAAAAGCGGCTGGCGGAGGAGCATTTCGCCAAGCGGGGAGACATCATCGGAATGGTCGCGGGAACGCCGATCGGAACGAGCGGTTCGACCAACATGATGCGCTTGATTCGCGTTGGATCGGACGGGAAGAAGCAGAACGGGCGAGGCGGGATCAATTGACCCAGTTGTCGGGGTTGGACGGCGGGCCGTCCTGGTGGTCACGCAGGTACACGTCGAATTTCTTTCTCAGACGCCGGCGTTTCCAATCCGAAAAATAATTGCGGAAATTGTAGAGGAACGACCCTCGCCGCAAATAGAGGTATCCCACCAGCATTCCGCCCAGATGGCAGACGTGGCTGACGTTGTCTCCCGTATCGCCGAACGTGCTGAAAAACTCGATCGCGCCCATGGCGATGACGAAGATCCTCATCGGAACCGTCACGACAAAAAACACCAGCACTCGGGCATACGGCATGACGATCGCCGCGGCCAGCAGCACCCCGTAGATCGCGCCCGAAGCCCCAATCGTCGGAATCAACGAGGTGTTCTGCCCGTGCGGGTCCAGGATCATTTTCACGATCACGTTGATCAGGCCCGCGCCGATGCCGCAAATGAAGAAATAGTTCAGAAACCGCCGCGTTCCCCAGGCGTGTTCGACTCCCGCTCCGAACATACACAGGAAAAGCAGGTTGATCAGGATGTGCCAGATACCCGCATGGAGAAAAAGATAAGTGAATGGCTGCCAGATGCGGAAGCCGTGAACGAAACCGTACGGAACCAGCCCCAGCCAGTCGTTGAACGAGGCCCAGGCGCCGACTCCCGCAAATATCCGGATTCCCTGCTGGAGGCAGAAGACAGCCCCGCAAGCGATGCATATCGCCTTGATCCCGGGCGGAAAATAGCTGCCGATGTCGAACTGGTAGCCGCCATATCCGCGGGTGTAGCGAGGCATGGACAAGGAGTTTAATGGGTCGAACGGGAGGAGTCAAAGCTTGCCGGAGGAGTTCTTTCTTTCGATCAGATCCCACGGATTGCCATAGAGATCCTCGAATACGGCGACGGTCCCGTAGGGCTCCTCGCGCGGCGTCTCCAGAAATTTCACTCCCCGCGACGACATCGCGCGGTAATCGCGCCAGAAATCATCGGTGTGAAGAAACAGAAACACGCGGCCGCCGGCCTGGCTGCCGATTCGGGCCGCTTGGTCCGGAGTTGAGGCCTCGGCCAGCAGCAGATTCGTCCCTTGCGAATCGTCGGGGCCGACGAGCACCCAGCGCCTGCCCTCGCCCTGGGCTATGTCCTCGATCAGGCGAAATCCCAGCGCGCGGGTGAAATAGGCGATCGCTTCGTCGTAATCGCGGACGAGCAGCGCGACGTTGCCAAGGTTCTGCGCCATATTTTTCCGGTGGCCCGTTTACGATTGGCCGAGTTTGCTGCGTCCAGAGAAAAACAGCGAAGCCGCCAGAAGAACGAACAGCACGACGCCGAGCCCCGCGTTCTGGCTCAAATGCGGCATCACTTTATGCCCGAACGCGAACGTGCTCTCCGGCCACGGCAAGTGGAGTATCCTCGCCAGCCATCCGGGAACGTGATGGCTGAGTTCGGGATCCTCGAGCAAATTGAAAACTATGGCCAGAAGTCCGAACACGCCGCCCGCGGCAATCAGCCCGCTGGCATACAGCGAACCCGGACTCACTTCGCTCTCCGCGTCGCTCTTCTTCTCCGTCCCCAATTCCGCCAGCCAGCGCACGAGCCCGCCCGCAAATATCGCCGCGGTGGTGGCAATCGAAAGATACGAGCCCACGGCGAACGCCAGCGACCTGACGCCCAACATCTCGATGGCGATCACCAGCGCCACACCCATCAAGACGAGCCGCCAGGGAAGCCGCTGCGTGAGAATTCCGTTGATGACCGTGGCCATCAGCCGGGCTTGCGGCGCGGCCGCTTGTTCGCTGCCGATACCCTCGATCCACTGAATCTCGATTTTTTGCGTTCCCGGATTGTAGAGGTACTCGCCGTCGGGAATGTGGCTCGACCCGAGCGAATTGATTAAAACGTACGTCTTTCCGTTGTATTGGTAGGCGGGCTTCTCGATTTTTACGCCGGCAGGCAGCGACTGCAGGTTGACCGGAATTTCCGCCGGGACGTATTTTTCGAGGCCGCGATTCATCAGCGTGAGAGTGCCTCCGACGGCGATCGTCGAGACAGTGACGCCAATTAGCAATCCGACTTGTTGCCAGAAAGGGGTGGCTCCCACCAGATAGCCCGTCTTCAGGTCCTGCGAAGTCGCTCCGCCAATCGCCGAAGCGATGCAGACCACGCCGCCGATCGTCAATGCCAGCACGGCGTAGTTGGGCGCCGTCCATCCCGAGACCAGAAACACGGCGCAGGTGGCCATCAGCGTGGCGATGGTCATTCCGCTGATCGGATTGGATGAGTTCCCCAGAAGCCCGCTGATGCGCGACGCCACGGTGACAAACAAAAACCCGAATACAACGACGAACACTGCCGCGAAAATATTCTGGTACCAGTGCGTTTGCGCGCCGGGAATCGGGCGGAACGTCAGGAGCACCCACATCATGGCGATGATCACGGCTGAGCCCAGGATGACCATGCTGACCGGAGTATCGCGCTCCGTGCGGTCCGACCTGGCCTCTCCCGCTCGCTGCGATTTCAGATCTTTCATCCCGGACCTCAGAGCGGAGAGTATCGTCGGCGTGGTCCGCAGCAGCGTGATCAATCCCGCGGCCGCCACCGCTCCCGCGCCCATCGGGCGGATGTAGCTCTGCCACAAATCGTCGGGGGTCATCAGCGGGATCGGAATCGTGGAAGGATAGATGGGTGTGTTGCCCGCCAGCTGTCCGAAAAACTTGATCGCCGGCATGATCAGGACCCAGGAAACGATTCCTCCGGCAAACAATATCCCGGCCACTTTCGGGCCGATGATGTAGCCCACACCCAAATATTCCGAGGTGATGGCCGCGCGAAACGAAGCTCCGGGCAGCCAGGATGGCTGGTAATCCGGCTGGCTGGGCCACATGCCGAGGGTGTTCATGCAGAACGTGTAGGCGCCGCCAAGCCCGAGTCCCCAAAAAACGCGTCCCGCGAACGATCCTCCCCGCTCGCCCGCCACCAAGACGTCGGAGCACGCCGTGCCCTCCGGAAAGGAAAGGTTGCCGTGCTCTTTGACGATGAGCTGCGGCCGCAGCGGGATCATGAAAAGGACGCCGAGCCATCCGCCCAGCAGCGCCAGCGGAAAGATACGCCAATACGTAAATTCCGAACCGTAGCCGAGGAATATCAACGCGGGCAGGGAGAAAATCACGCCGGCGGCAAGCGATTCGCCCGCCGAGCCGGTTGTCTGCACGATATTGTTTTCGAGAATCGTGGAGCGGCCGAAGGCGCGGAGAATGCTGATCGAGAGGACGGCGATCGGAATCGAAGCCGAAACGGTAAGCCCGGCGCGCAGGCCGACGTAGACCGACACGGCGCCGAATAGAATCCCGAAAAGCGATCCCAGGACCACCGCGCGGAACGAAAATTCAGCTACGGTCTCTTCCGTCGAAATGAATGGTTCAAATTCGCCGGGAGGAGCCGTCGAGCTCCATGATTTATTGGCCACGCTTCGGACCCTCCGTCTTCGTGCCGGGGGCGCGAGGATTCGCGCTTCATGGCCGCCCCGCCCGCACAAGCCGGGCAAGGTAGCATCAGACGCCACCCCAGGCAAGAAGCAAACCGGCAGAATTTCGCCGCGCATCCGCCGCCTTCCCGCCGATTTATACACTCGCGAATCGGGGGGAGATGCTGGGAGTCCTGGTCATTCCTATTGTGAAAATAGCAAGACAGCTTATTGACAACACGCAAACTCACAGGTACCGTGGCGGACACTTCACTGTTTGGAACAACGCCGCCGCGCGTCCGCAAGAGAAAAGGAGCGCCGGGTGCGGAGGGGCGGTACAGGGGGCTACCCGGCCATGCATCGTTCGATTTGGATTTCCACCGTTTTCGCAATTCTTGCTTTTATTCTTGTTGGGAGAATCCCCCTGGCGAATTCTTCGACGGAGGAGTGGCAGCCGGTTTCGCCCGAGGACCTCGCGTTGAAGGACAATCCCGCCAGTCCCGGCTCCGACGCCATGATCCTCTACCGGGAAGATTTTGTTAACGAAAAATACGCGGATATCGACGGACCATATGTTGACGAATACATGCGCATCAAGATTTTCACGGAGAAGGGCAAAAAATGGGGAGACGTGGAAATCGAATTCGACAAGGATAACAGCAATATTGCCGATTTGAAGGCGCGGACCATTCTTCCCGACGGCTCCATCGTCAATTTCGAGGGGAAGCCCTTCGAGAAAACGGTCGAAAAAGCCAGCGGTTACCAATTTCTTGCCAAGACGTTCACCATGCCCGGCGTAACGCCCGGCTGCATCATCGAATACCGCTACCGCCGCCAGTATCATCCGCAATTTCTCTACGACGAGCATTGGACCGTTTCGCAGGAGCTTTTCACACGCGAGGCGCATTTCTCCATCACCCCGTATATCCCCCACGATTATTATGACTATTACCCTCTCTACTTTCGCCTCTTCCACCTGCCCGCCTCGAGCGCGCCCAAAATGCAACGCGACGGCACCTACACCATGACCGTCCAGAACATCCCCGGCATCGAGGACGAACCCCTGACGCTCCCCCGCAGGGAACTGGAAGCCCGCGTCGAATTCTTCCACCGCGACCAGGATGCGCCGTCAAATGAGACGGCCGATCATTTTTGGGCCCGCACGGGCAAGAAGTGGGACGATAACTTGGAGCGTTTCATCAACAAAAAATCGGCGTTGCAGAAGGATTTGGCTCAGACGGTCTCCGCCGGCGATCCGCCGGAAGTGAAGCTCGAAAAAATCTATGCCCGGGTTGAAAAAATTCGCAATCTTTCCTACGAAGAGACCCGCTCCGCGAGCGAAATGAAGAAGGAAAAGCTCAAGGAGGAAACCAACGTCGAAGACCTCCTCAAGAATGGGTACGGCTACGGAACGCAGATTGATTATCTGTTCATCGGATTGGCGCGGGCGGCCGGGTTTGACGCTACGAGTGTTTTTGTCGCCCCGCCAAATGTGAATGTCTTCTATCCCCAGATGCAGGACCCCAGAGAAATTGACGACGATATCGTTTGGGTCAGCGCGGGAGGCAAGGAATATTTTCTGGACCCCTCCGCTATGGACTGTCCTTTTCCCATGCTGCCCTGGTTTGAGACATCCACGCAGGGCGTCCGCGTGAGCAAGCAGGGCGGCCAGATCGTGCAGACGCCGGATCCCAAGCCCTCCGACGCCGTGACGGTCCGAACCGCCGATCTGCAGATCGACGATCAAGGGAACGCCAGCGGTACCGTGTCCGTGGACTGGAGCGGCTATCGCGCAATCGATTACCGGATTCTCTACCGCAAGGATGACGACGCCGGCCGCAAGAAAGAACTTCAGGACCTCTTGCAGAATCAGCTGGCCGGAGGGGCGAACATCACGATCACCAAGATTGACGATTGGGGCGACATCACGAAGCCAATTCACGTCGAGGCCACCGTCAAGGCCAGCGGGTTTGCCACTACGATGGGCCACCGCCTTTTGGTCCCCTCTTTGCTGTTTCGCGAAATGGTGGTGAAGGATTTCGAGGCGCAGAAGCGGTCCAACGACATCTACTTCAGCTATCCGTACGAGGTTTCGGACACCGTCACGATCCATGCGCCGCCCGGCTTCTCGGTGGAATCGCTGCCTCCCGCGAAGGCGCAGAATCCGGGCGTCATCACTTATGATTTCACGCCCGTCAAGCAAGGCAATCTAGTCGTGACGAAGCGCCATTTGATCGAAGCCGGAATGCTTTATGAAGAGAAATTCTATTTCGCCCTGCGCGCATTTTTTAATTCGGTGAAATCCAATGACGACAGCGAGATCGTTTTCCAGAGCGGGACGAACAAGGGCGATTGAAGCCGGGCACGAGGTCCTGCTTCTGGCCGCGGCTCTGCTTCTATTTCCCACGGTTGCCAAGGCGGGAGGCATCCCGGACTGGTTTCGCGCCGCGGCGCAAGACAAGCTCCCGAATTATCCCGCCGACACAAAGGCCGTGCAGCTGCTCGACGATCTTCAGGTGGTCGTCAAGGACAATGGCGACGTCGAGGATCACTACCGGTGCGTCTTCCGCATCCTGCGGCCCGAGGGGATCGAAAATTTGGATTTTGTCGGCGTTGGATACTCGAACGAATCCAAAATCCTACTCTTCAAGGGTTGGACGATCACCCCGACCGGGCAGGAAATTGAGGTTTCGGACAAGGACGTGACGGAAATGAACTTGTCCAGCTTCGAGGTCTACAGCGACTACAAGGAGAAAGTCATCCGCTTCCCTTCCGCGGCGGTCGGCAGCGTCGTGGGATACGAATACATCCGCAAAGTGCGGCCCTTCACTTTCGATGAAGCCTGGTATTTTCAGGCCATCCTTCCCAATCATCGTTCTCGCATATCTTTGCAGCTCCCTCCCGGATGGGAGTATGAGGCCCTATGGGCCAATATGCCCGAACAGAAACCCGAAACGCCCGGCCCCAATGAATACGTCTGGGAAGTCATGGACAGTCCGGGGATCGAGATTGAGCCCGAAATGCCTCCGCCCAATACGATTGCGGCTCACATGTTCCTGAAATATTTCCCGGCGAATCCGTCTCTGCCAGCCAGGGCCACCGGGAGCTGGCAGGAAATTGGCGCCTGGAGTTGGGGCTTGACCGGGCCCATGCGCATCGCGACTCCCGAGATCAAGGCTAAAGTCGCCGAACTCACCGCCGGAAAGACCGACACGCTTGACAAGATTCGCGCTCTGGCGGATTACGTCCAGAGCCAGATTCGCTATGCCGCCATCGAAATCGGTATAGGCGGGTGGCAACCTCACGCCGCGGGGGACGTCTTTCTCCACCAATATGGCGACTGCAAGGACAAGGCGACTCTCTTGAACACCATGCTGGGCGTGATCGGCGTGGAATCCTATAACGTCGCGATCAACACCTGGCGTGGAGTCACAGACCCGAAATTCCCCACGAACTCGTTCGACCACGAAATCACCGCGATCCGCATTCCCGATGACGTGCCGGGCGCCACTCTCTATGCCCTCGTGCAGGACCCGCAACTCGGGCGGCTTCTCTTCTTTGATCCGACGGACGAATACGTCCCCCTCGGCTACCTTCCGCCCCCGGAACAAGACAGTTACGGGCTCGTCTACGGCGCCGACGGGGGCGAGCTGATTCACACTCCCACGCTTCCTCCCTCGACGAATCGGCTGCTGCGCATCGCGAAGCTTACGCTCAGCCCCACGGGGAACCTCACAGGTGAATTCCGCGAATTGATGTGGGGCGGCCCGGCGGAAAAAGAGCGCGCGGAGTTCCTCGAAACGAAGCCCGCGGATCGCGCCAAGATCATGGAGGGCTTCCTCGGGAGTTTCCTCGACAATTTCACGCTGCTGAATGCCAGCATCGGAAACCTCAATTCCTATGGTGAAAACCTGACGGTCAATTACCAGGTTGCCGTGAACAATTACGCGAAATCCGCCGGCGACCTGCTCATCATCCATCCCCGCGTCGTCGGCGAAAAAAGTTCAGGTATTCTGTCAGGCAAGGAACGGAAATATCCCATCGAATTTCCGGAGGCCACGCGTCAGGACGATGTCTTTGACTTCACGCTTCCGGCGGGCTACACCGTGGATGAACTGCCCCAGCCCGTCAAGGCCGAATGCGAGTACGGGTCCTACCAGAGCCATGTGGAAGTCACGGGAAACACGCTGGAATACAAGAGGACGTACGAAATCAACAGCATCGTGGTGCCCACGGCGAAGCTGCCTGAAGTGCGGGACTTCTTTCAGGAAATCGCGGCCGACGAGAAATCGAGCGTAATCCTCAAAAAGACTTCGCCGTAAGTCGGGTCGCCGAACCGCGGCTTACGCTTTTCCGCTCAAGCGATCGCGGACCCGGTCGCTCAGCGCTTTCCCGTCCACGCTTTTTCCTTCGAGCTTCGCGCGCGCGGCTTTCACCACCGCGCCCATCTGTTTCAGCGAATCGGCGCCGCTTTCCATGATGGCGGATTCGATGGCGCGGTGCATGTCTTCGTCGCTGGGCGCGGCGGGCAGATATTTTTCGATGATCAGGATTTCCTGCGCTTCCTTTTCCGCCAGGTCCTTTCGCCCGCCCTTCAGAAACTGCTCGACGGATTCGCGGCGCTGCTTGACCAGCGTCTGCAGCACCTGCAGCGACTCCATATCCTCGAGAGGGCGCACTTTCTCCACTTCCTTCAGCTTCAGCGCCGATTTCATCATTCGCAGCACGCTGAGCCGGAGTTCGTCCTTTTCCTTCATCGCCGCGGTAAGATCCGTTTGAATTCGATCGAGGTAGCCCATGCGCGGGTTTCTCCTGTTTTTCTAGAATAGCACACGCCCGCGCGGCGAAATGCTCATTTGACACTTCGGCGTTCGCTCGCTAACCTTTTACGATGAAAATTATCGTCGCTGATAAAATTAGTGAACGGGGCCTTCAACTCCTTCGTGATACGGGCTGGACCGTCGTAACCCCTCCCGCCGCTTCTCTGTCTTCCGAGCTCGCCGATGCCGATGCCCTCGTGGTGCGCAGCGCCACGAAAGTCACCCCGGCGCTTCTGGAAAGCGCGCCCAAATTACGCGTGATCGGCCGCGCGGGGGTCGGCGTGGACAACGTGGATCTCGAGGCGGCCACGCGCCGCGGCGTCCTGGTGATGAACACGCCCGGCGGAAATTCCGTCAGCGTAGCCGAGCACACCCTGGCGCTCATGCTGGCTCTCGCCCGCTCGGTGCCGCAGTCCAACACTTCGATTCACTCGGGTAAGTGGGAGAAGTCGTCGGCTTCCGGCACGGAGCTTCGCGGCAAGACGCTCGGCCTCGTCGGCTTCGGCCGCGTGGGCATGGAAGTGGCCCGCCGCGCCCACGCTCTCGAGATGACGGTCTTGGCGCACGATCCTTACGTCACCGCTGATGCGGCCCGCGAACTTCAAGTCGAGCTTGTCACTCTCGATGACCTCCTCAAGCGCTCCGATGTCGTTTCGCTGCACACTTCGCTCAGCCCCTCGACGGAAAAAATGATGGATGCCGCTGCGCTCGCGAAAATGAAGCGCGGCGCCCGCCTGATCAACTGCGCCCGCGGCGAACTCATTGACGAAGCCGCCTTGGCCGAAGCTCTGCGCTCCGGCCAGCTGGCAGGCGCCGCCGTTGACACCTTCGCCGTCGAGCCGCCGAAAAATTCTCCGCTCATCGGACTCCCGAACCTGATCGCCACGCCGCATATCGCCGGTTCCACGGCCGAGGCGCAGGAGGAAGTCGGCACAGCGATCGCCGTGCAGGTGCGCGATTATCTGACGGACGGCGTGATTCGCAATTCCGTGAACCTTCCGGCTCTCACCGCCGAGCAGTACGCCCGCATCCGCCCCTATCTCGAACTCGGCGAGCGGCTCGGCGCCCTCGCGGGGCAGGCTACCTCTTCGCAGACCCTCCGCCGCGTCCGGATCCGCTATGCCGGCGAGCCGGCGGAGCTTGGCTCGCACGCCGTTCGTGGCTCGGTGCTGATCGGTTTGCTCAATTCCGCGCTGATCGAGAAGGTGAATCTCGTCAATGCCACCGCCGCCGCAGCGGCTCGCGGCCTGGTGATTGAAGAGACCACGCGCCGCCGCGAGCGCGGCTATCCCAATACAGTCGAAGTTTCCGTCAGCGACGGCAGCCGGGATTTGACCGCCGAAGGAACCGTCTTTCAAGACGGCTCGCCCCGGATCCTTTCTCTCGACGGAATTCCGCTCGAATCCACTCTGGAAGGGACGCTTCTCCTCACGCGCAACCGCGACGTTCCCGGGGTGATCGGCCAGATCGGCACCGCGCTCGGAAGCCTGGGCGTAAATATCGCCACGTTCGCACTCGGGCGGCGTGAGCCGGTGCAGGGTGCGGAGGCGGTTGCCTTGGTGCAAGTGGATGGTGACATTGATCCCTCCGTTCTCCAGAAAATCCGCGAGATCCCCAGCATCACCGACGTCCGCCTGATTCGCCTGCCGGTGGCGGCAAAAGCCGCCTTGCACGCCCGGTAATCGGGGGCCCTGGCTTGCCTTCTCGCCGCCGGTCTGAAACGCGGAGGGGTCCCGATGCGTAATAAGGATGGGACCCTTTAATGCCTGGCGATAACTCCCTTGCCATCCGCGCGGAACGCGTCTCCCGCCACTACCAGATGGGCGAGACGCTTATCCGCGCCGTGAACGAAATCAGCCTGGAAATTCCGCGGGGGGAATTTCTCGCCCTGCTCGGGGCTTCCGGCTCCGGGAAATCCACGTTGTTGAGTTTGTTGGCAGGCCTTGACCGGCCCACCTCCGGCTCGATTGTGGCCGAGGGACGCGACCTCGCGCAATTGACCCCGCTCGAGCTCGCGAAATACCGCAGCCGCACCGTGGGCATGGTCTTTCAGTCGTTCAATCTGCTGCCGCGCATGACGCTGGAGGAAAATGTCGAGCTCCCGCTCAGGCTGGCGGAAGTGGACCGCGGCGAGCGAGCGGCGCGGGTTCGCGATTCGCTCGAGCGCGTCGGGCTGGCGAAGCGGCAGGGTCACCGACCGGGCGAGCTTTCCGGCGGCGAACAGCAGCGCGCGGCTATTGCGCGAGCCCTGGTCAACCGCCCCTCAATCCTGGTAGCCGACGAGCCCACGGGAAATCTCGACAGCGCCACCGGCGAAGAGATCATGAATCTGGTAGTGGAGATTCAACGGGCGCTGGGAATGACGATTGTGATGGTGACGCACGAACGCGTCCTGGCCGAAAAATTTTCAAACCGCCTCGTCACGCTCGCCGACGGCCGCCTCGCCACCGACGGGAGAAACTCATGAAGGCGCGCGACCTCGGCGAGCTCGCTTTCCGCAACTTGCGCGAAGCGGTATTGCGCAATTCGCTGACCACGCTGGGAGTCGCGGTCGGCGTCGCTTCGCTCGTGGCCATGCTCTCGCTCGGCGCGGGGTTGCAACAGATGGCTTCGAAGAGGCTTTCAGGCACCGGACTGTTCGACACGGTCTACGTGATGTCCCGCATGAACCTTCGCGGCTTTGGAAGGGCCGCGATGGAACCCATGCCGCCCGGGCAAAACCCCAGAATCCTGGATCAGGCGGCGCGCCAGGAAATTTCCCGCTTGCCGCACGTTGCCGAGGTCTATCCCCAGATTCGTTTTCCCACCGAAGCGGGATTCGACGGCAATTCCTTTCCGACAATCGTCGCGGGTATTCCGGTGTCTTCACGCGAGACGGGCGCGTTTGATGGAATGCAAGGAAGTTTCTTTTCGTCGCCCACGGCCGATGAAGCGATTTTGCAGATCGAGTTCGCCAAGGCGCTGTCGAATCATCCGGCGTCGCTGATCGGCAAGACCATCGACCTGCGCTATGCGGAGCGCCAGCCGATGCCGCAAACTCCGAAGGCGGGCGCCGGCCAGGCGGACACCGCCGACCTGAACGGCGCATTTTCAATTGTTCCGCGCGAAAAATCGCTGCGTATCGTGGGCATCGTGGACACGGAGCCCGCCGCTGGATTTGGCGGCATCGGAAGCGGGCGGTTGCTGATTCCGCAGACGGTGGCGGAAAGCCTTCGCGCCACCCAGGCAAACGATTTGCGAGATCTGATTCGGGACAGCGATTCGCCCACATACTCGAGTTTGACCGTGCGCGCCGACCGCCCCTCGGACGTGGCGGCGATCGAGGCAACCATCAAAGCCATGGGCTTCTCGACGTTTTCCCTTCTGGACGCCACGAAGAACCTGAGCCTCTTCTTCGCCGTATTCGATCTGCTACTCGCGATCTTCGGCAGTCTGGCGCTGGCCGTGGCCACGCTCGGAATCGTCAACACCCTGGTGATGGCGATCCTCGAGCGGCGGCGGGAAATCGGAGTTCTGAAGGCGCTCGGCGCGTCGGATCGCGACGTAAAGCAGATTTTCTTTGCCGAGGCGGGCGTCATGGGCCTCGCGGGAGGAATTCTGGGCGTCGGATTCGGCTGGCTGATCGGCCGTGTCGTCACGATCGGCACCAACATTTATTTGCGGCGGCAGCAATTGCCTCCCGCGCACGTTTTTTATATCCCGTCGTGGCTGGTGGTGGGCGCGATTGTGTTCGCCGTGGTCGTGAGTTTGATCGCCGGGCTTTATCCTGCGTCGCGCGCCGCGCGGCTTAATCCCGTTGAGGCGCTTCGCTATGAATGAATATGATTAGCCGCCGATTGGCGCTCGCCGCATTGCTTGCCGCTGCGTGCGCCTTGTCCCCTCTTCCGCTGCATGCCGCGGGGCGAGCCGAATGCCTCTCCCTGCAAAGCAAGATTCTCAAGCAGTCTGTTCCCTATTGCGTCCTGCTGCCGCCCAGCTACGATTCGGACAAGAACCGTCTTTATCCCGTCTTGTATTTTCTTCATGGACTTGGGGGCAACGAGCGCTCGTTTCTTGAATCCGGCGGCATCAACCTCGTCCAGGATTTGTGGGACCAGCGAAAGATCGGCGAGTTTCTCATGGTCTTTCCCGATGGATACGACAGCTTCTACATCAATTCCTACGATGGTCGCTTTCGCTACGAGGATTTCTTTCTCCGCGAATTCATTCCCGATATCGAGACGCGCTATCGCGTCGAGCCCGGCAGAAAATTTCGCGGCATTTCCGGGATTTCCATGGGCGGCTATGGAGCGCTTCATCTTGCCTTCGCCCACCCCAAGATTTTCGGATCCGTCAGCGCCCATAGCGCGGCCTTGATGGAAAAGCTGCCGCAATTTTCCGGCAACGGTCCCCCTGGTCTCGCCAAAGTGAACCCCGAATATTGGAACGAAAACAATCCGCTCACCCTCGCGAAATTCGCGCATCTCAGCGGCCTGGAAATTTATTTCGATTGCGGCACCGAAGACGATTACGGCTTCTACGCCGGCGCGAAAATCCTGGACGAAGAGCTCGCCAAACGCCGGATTCCGCACGAGTTTCATCTCTATCCCGGCGCTCACAATTGGGAGTATTTCGCCGCCCACATTCCCGCTTCGCTTGAATTTCATTCCAAAGCGTTCGGCTTGAACCCCTCGGAGCGCTGATTTCCCGCCGCCTCGCGGGCCCGGAGGCTCCTCGCCCGGGATTGGAACTTCTCCGCCCTGCGTTATATCCTCTCCTTGTGCCGCGCTCCATCCGACGCTCTCCCACCGCGGGATTGATTCTGGGCTTGGTCATCACTCTGGCTGCCGTTGTCGCCTATTCGGCCTATATCACCCGGCAGATTTCGATGTTGCGCCAGCTGCAGAACAATCTGATCGACCGCAACCGCAAGGATTCGCTCCAGCTTCTCCGCATTCAGAACGACCTCAATTCCCTCGGGCTTTCCATGCGCGACATGCTCGATAACGACGAACCCTATCCCCTCGACGCCTGGAGTGCCCAATTCGACCGCATTCACGAGGACCTCGACGACGCGCTGCGCACCGAGGATGAGCTCGCCGTCACCCACCGCACCCCCGAACAGCGCTCCTACCTTTCGAGTTCCTTCGCGCAATTCTGGGACGCGGCGGCGCGCACCTTCGCTCTCGCCAATAGCGGCAAGAATCAGCAAGCCCGCGAACAGATCCGCCTCACGCTGCAAGCCCGCCAAGCCTCGCTCAGCACCGCCGTGGCCCGCCTGTTGGTGGAAAACAACGAAAGCGAGGAGCAAGCGGCCCGCCAGGTGCGCGCGATTTACGACGGCGTTCAGCGACAGGTGTATCTTTTTCTCACTGCCATTCTTGCCGCCATTTTGGTCACCAGCCTTTTTCTGATCCGCTCCAACCGCCATCTTTTCGCCGAGCTTGCCCGCCTTTCCGGCCAGCGGAGCGATCTCGCCCAGAAATTGATCGCCACGCAGGAATCCGTACTTCGCCATATCTCCCGCGAATTGCACGACGAATTCGGCCAGATCTTGACCGCCGTCGGCTCCCTGCTCGGCCGCGCGGAAAAGGAGGTGCCCGCCGATTCCACGCTGCGCGGGGATTTGCGCGAGGTTCGCGATATCGCGCAAAACACGCTCGAAAACGTGCGCTCGCTTTCCCAGGCTCTCCATCCCGTGATGCTCGACGAGTCGGGCCTCGAAGCCACCGTGGATTGGTACATCCCCACCGTCGAAAAGCAGACCGGCATCGACATCGTGTACGAAAAATCCGGCGATTCTTATCCCGTCATGGGCGGCGCCGCAATCCACATCTACCGGATTCTGCAGGAAGCGTTGAACAACATCGCGCGGCATTCCGGCCAGCGCCACGCCTGGGTCCGGCTTCGCTACCAGGAAAACGGGCTTGAGCTCGAGGTCGAGGATCGCGGCCGCGGCATCGCCGCGCAGACGGCTAAGCACGGCATTGGGCTGGTCGCCATGCGCGAGCGCACGGAATTGCTCGGCGGCACGATCGAATTTCGCGAGCCTCCCGGTGGTGGTACGCTGGTTCGTCTAACGGTTCCGCGGCACGGTTTGGAAGCTCATGCCGGATAAAATCACGGTCCTTTTGGTGGACGATCATGCTCTGGTGCGGCGCGGTTTTCGCCGCCTGCTAGACGACGAGCCGGACATCTCCGTCGTCGGCGAAGCGGGCGACGGCAACGAAGCCGTTCGCCTCGCTCTGCAATTGAAGCCCGCCGTCGTGATCATGGATTGCGCGCTTCCCGCCTCTTCCGGCTTGGATGCTTCGCGGAAAATTCTGGAATCGAATCCGGAGCAGAAGATTCTCATGTTGAGCATGCATTCGGAGGAGACGCTGGTCCGCCAGGCTCTCGAAGCCGGCGCCCGCGGGTTCATCCTGAAAAGCGCCGTGGATCTGGAATTGCCCGCCGCCGTTCGCAAGGTTGCCGCGGGAGAGACGGTTCTGGCGCGCGAGCTCGCCCGCTCCGCCACTCTTCGCGGCGAGCGCACCGCCGGGCTCACGCCTCGCGAGCTCGAAATCCTCCAGTTGATCGTCCAGGGAAAATCCAATAAGGAAATCGCCGACCAGCTCAAGCTGAGCGCCAACACCGTTTCCGTTCACCGCGCCAATATCATGGACGCTCTCGGAATCCACAAGACCGCCGAGCTCGTCGTCTATGCCATTCGCAACGGCCTGGTGAATCTTTCGTGAACCGCCGCTCGTTTCTCGCTTCCCTGTCCTCCGCGATTGCCGCGCCTGCATTGCGCCGCCTGGGCTCCGCGAATTTTTCCGAGCCTGCCCCGCAATCCTCCGCCCTTGGTTTTCAGCTCGCCGACGTCACCGCGCGCGCCGGGATTCATTTCCTTCACAACAGCGGCGCCTACGGCGGAAAGCTTCTTCCTGAAACTCTCGGCTCCGGCTGCGCGTTTCTCGACTACGATTCCGACGGCTGGCAAGACATTCTTCTGGTCAACGGAATGGATTGGCCCGGCCACCACAAGAAGCGCACCACCATGCGGCTGTATCACAACAATCGCGACGGCACGTTCACCGATGTCACCCGCCGCGCCGGCCTCGACGTGGAAATGTACGGCATGGGCGTCGCCGTCGGCGACTACAACAACGATGGGTTTCCCGACGTTCTCATCACTTGCGTCGGGCAGAATCGGCTGTTTCGCAATACGGGCAAGGGCTCGTTCGTTGACGTCACACGGGAAAGCGGCCTCGGCGGGCGTTCGAGCTTCAGCACTTCCGCGCTCTGGTTCGATTACGACCGCGACGGCCTGCTCGATCTTTTCGTCTGCAATTATGTCCGCTGGTCGCCCGAGCACGACGTCTTCTGCAGCCTCGACGGCCGGCACAAATCCTACTGCACGCCCGAAGCCTACCGCGGCGAAACCAGCTGGCTCTTTCACAATCGCGGCAACGGAACTTTTGAGGACGTCACGGCCTCGAGCGGCATCTTCGACACGACGTCAAAATCCCTCGGCGTCGCCATGCTCGATTACGATAACGACGGCTGGCCGGATCTTCTCGTCGCCAACGATACCCAGCCCAACAAGCTCTATCGCAACTTGCGCAACGGAAAATTCCGCGACGTTGCCGTCGAGGCCGGCATCGCTTTCAGTTCCGAGGGAAAGGCCCGCGCCGGAATGGGCGTCGACGCCGCCGATTTCGACAACTCCGGCAACACCGGCATCGCCATCACCAATTTCGACAACGAAATGATCGGCCTCTATCGCGGCGACGCCAAGGGCGTCTTCCACGACGTCGCTCTCCAGGCCGGCGTCGGCGCGGCTTCGCTCAATACGCTCGGCTTCGGCTGCGTTTTCGCCGACGTGAACCTCGACGGCCTCGCCGACCTCGTCGTCGCCAACGGCCACATTGACGACACGGTCCGCAACATTCGCGGCAACGTCGGATACGCCCAGCCCCCGCAGTTGTTCTTGAATCGCGGCGCCGACGCTTTTCAGAACGTAGCCGCGCTCGCCGGCAGCGATTTTGCGCAGCCCAAAGTCGCGCGAGGCCTCGCCTACGCCGATTTCGACTGCGACGGCGACCTCGATCTTCTCCTCACGACCAACAATGGCCCGGCCTTTCTCTATCGCAACGACGTGACCAACGGAAATCGCAGCATACGTTTTTGTTTGATCGGCACGCGCTCCAACCGCGACGCGATCGGCGCCATCGTTCGCGCTGAATATTCCGGCGGCATTCAGAGCCGCATGGTGAAAAGCGGGTCCAGCTATCTTTCGCAGTCGGAGTTCCCGGTCACTTTCGGCTTGGGAAAAGCCGATCGCCTTGATCGCGTGATCGTCGAATGGCCCAGCGGAAAGACCGAGGATTTCTCCAATCTGGCGGCCAGGACAAGCTACGAACTTACTGAAAATAAAGGCATTACATCCCATTCCCCGTTCAGTATGTGACCCGCGGCCTGGCCTGAAAAAATCTCGCCCTCTAGTATTTTTACAATATTGCCCGCCCTTCCTGATCGCGTTACATTTCGCTCATCGTTAGCGCCTCCCACCAGGCGCTTCGGGTTAATGAAAAGCACCTCCACCCCGCAACCAATTTGATGAGTGGTTGCTTCCCGGCCAGCTACCCCATGGTTGGCCGGGAGGGTGCTTTCCTCGCGGCACACATTGTCTTCATTCGGCGGCGTCTTTTTCCTCTCAGCGTTGTGTTCGCGTGGTAACGCATGGCAGTCTCTTCTCGCTTGCCGGCCGCCTAGCTCTCGTCGGGATTCAGCGCACGATTTAAATGGCGCGCGACGACCATCCCGCCCGTCCCGCATGGCCCCGCTTCAATCCGGGCGCCAGGCTCCCGCCATTGCGGTTGCGTGCGGTTTCATTCCAGCGTAGACTTTTACACGCGCCGAAAATGCGCTGGAGAGTCGCCTTCCCCGCATTTTCCCGGACGATTGCCGTGTCTCGATTTGCCCAGGCACGTTTTTCCGGTGGGCGCTGCCGCTGCAACATTCTCTTCGGTTTTTTCCTGTCGGGGCGTGGCTCAGCCTGGCTAGAGCGCCTGGTTCGGGACCAGGAGGTCGGTGGTTCAAATCCACTCGCCCCGACCATTCCATTCCCGCTGAATCAAGAACTTACCTACGCACTAGTTTGTGAAGCGCTTGAGACTTGAGTCCAATTGGGTCCAAATATAAGCGCTTCGACGCTCGCCACTGCCTTACGTTGATCCTCAGGAATGGCGTGTAGGTAGACTTCTCTTGTGATTTCGGAACTTGAGTGTCCCAACAGAGCCTGCACCGTTCCGAGTGGCGCCCCTGTTGCGTCGAGCATCGTTGCGTGTGAGTGGCGGAGGGAATGCCACGTAATGCCCCCGAACTCCAACCTCTTACACGCCGGCTTCAAATATCGGCGCAGCAAATTGTGCCTGTTGAGTGGGCCGCCCGCCCGCGTTGCAAACACCAAGTTGTTCGGTTCCACTTGATTTTGTTGGAGCCTCTTGAACAAAGCCAAGGCCTGTGCCCCCAACGGAATGAGACGGGCACTGCGATCCGTCTTGGGACTATCGAAGTGGCCGTCGTATACCGTTTCAATTACGCGCAACGTGCCAGCAGCTAAGTCGACAGCCTTCCATCGGAGTGCGAGAAGCTCGCCAATCCTCAAGCCTGTCAAAACTAATAACAGGGCGATCGACCGAGATGGCTCAGAAAGCGCTTCTGTCAGCAGGCGGACTTGATTCGGTTGAAGGACAGGTTTCGGAGAGAGAGCGCGCGGGCGTCGTGGCAACTCAGTCTTCGAAACGGGATTGTGGTTGATGTATCCCCAGTTTTCGGCAGTCGTTAAACTTCTCCCGAACACGCCGCGAATGTGTTTTACCGTCTTCCACGCAAGACCCGAGTTCAGCTTGGCTGCGAGGAATGACTGGATGCACTCTCGCTTGATGTCCGTGAAACGAGTGCCGCCGAATGTGGGAAGCAAGTGATTATCGAGGATGTAGCGATAATGCTTTTGTGTTGCGTACTTCAAAGTTGGGAGAACGACAGGCATCCAGTCCTTCGTGATGAAATCTGAATAGCTGCGAGTGGACTGTGGACGCTGCGTTCCACTGTTAATTGGATTGAGCCGTTTTGACAGGATCTCCTTCGCGCATGAGCGCGAAGGCAGTTCGGCAACTGTACCGAGAACCTCCGCGCGCCTCGTGCGTCCGATGGAGCCGTCAGGATTGATGATTTCCTCCCACCAGCGGCCCACCCATACCTTGTTTCGTCGGCCACGCCGGAAGAGCGATCCGTGCTGAAAGCGTCTGCGAGCCATCTTTTTGCCTCCATAGATGGCCCGCCTAGCTTGTTCTGCGTCGACAACGAGTGTACCGCGTGCGTCAAGCAGCATGCGAGCCTCGCCGTTGAGATTCGACCCAAGCCAGCACTTCGTCCTGACGGAAGCGCCAATATTTTCCAAGCCGGTAACTGGGTATTCGCTCCAACGATCGCTTGCGGGTCCGTCCATAGACCCAAGACACAGGGACTTGCAGTAGGTCAGCTACTTCGTGAACCGTCAGAAGGTGCTTTCCGTGGTCCGCCTCTCCCTCTGTGGCCGCGATGTGGGCGGCATCGTTAGGAGAAAATGTTTCATAGGATGATGGCGGTGTCGGTGATGTCTCCTCATATGTTGTGCCTGCTGATTTCGGAGCTTGATTCTGGATCGAGCGCATTGCAGAGCGCGGGGCGTGCTGTCCTGAGGACGCTGTATTCTCGCGCGTACCGGATTGTGTTGAACGAGGCTTCATGTCTGTTACGCGGTCTTTGTAAGAACGTCTCCTTCGAGTGTTTGCTCTTCGATCTTGGTCGGATGGTCGGTCAGCCAATGCTTGAACTCGTCGTCCCGTTTGAAAAGCAGCTTCAGCGCTTCACTGACGACGTAGGACGCATTTGCGCCGATGAATTCGGCATATCGGTCCAGGTTGCGCCTGACTTCTTCCTCCAGACGAACCTGAAGGTTTGTAGTCTTTGGTTGTTTGGACGGTGCCTTCAGTAGTGACAACTGTTGTGCTCCTTTCTTCTTTCGCTGTGTAGTGCGACTCGCATTACAAGCTGCTTGCTTCGATCTCTGCACGCGGACAAAACACGGCACCGCGCAATTCGGTGCGGGCGGGAGCGACCCCAGGAACGTGTGGGCGGCTGCAAGCCGCACACAACGGGGTCGCTCCCGCCCTTTCTTGTGTTTTGTCCGCGTGCAGATGTCACCCGTTGCATTTATCTATCCGCTCTTCTTTCAAGAAGCTGTGATTGGGTTGGTGGCGACTGGGGAACTGAAGCCGTACCTGAAGCACCCCGCACTTGCCAGCCGTCACCCCATCTGTTGCTGCTGTCGCCGAATACGGTTTCCTGGCCTGGCACGACGACGGCTCGGAACAGGACCTTTTGTGCGGGCGTTTTGGTTGTTTCCGAGTCCGTCCGCAAGTCCTTCGGCAATTGATTTCTTCTCCAAAGAAGGAAGAGAGTGTCGAATATCTCGCCGCTGAAACGATTCGCGACTTGGTTTCGGAAGACCAGATCGTTCTCCGTAACCAGGCTGTATTTCTTGCTGTTCCATTTCGCCTCTATATCGAAGTAGCGAGCTAAATCCGAGAGGCCCTTGCCTTCCACAAGGAACGAGAAAAGTTCGCCCGCCTCTTGCTGAAGGCCCGCCGCGGTGGAAACGTAGATGAACTGAAACCCCGGAAGCTGACGGAACAGAGGCCGGTAGGTACGCAAGTGCCGGATGTATCGGTCGAGGTTCCGATGCTCGATATCGACATAGGTGAACGTCACCACAGGCATGTAATCGGGAGCGGGATAGGCTACACAGACGGGGAATCCCTCGAAAAACGTGATCGCCTTGCCATGCCCGTTGGAAGGCGAGAATACGCTCTCGCTGAGTTTGAACCGTTCGATGAGGTAGTGCCGTTTTTCTTCCGGCGTCTCGAAATAGCGGTCCTCGGGGTTGGCAAGAATGAAATCCAGTCCGAGGAGCCGCGTCTTGATGTAATCAAGTTCGTGGTCCCTGCGATTGCGGAGGTGAGCCTTTCCAATCGCTTCATAAATCCGACGGGAAGACAGGTGATATATGAGGCTTCTGCGCGTATATCTCCGGGCCGTGGCATGGCCCAGACGAAACATCTTTTCGATGAAACGGGCGTTCCGTTTGCCGCTCTTGGCGTGTGCAAAATCGAGGAACTGCCGCACCGTGAAGTAGCCGGAATGCACGGCCACAAGGTAGAGAAAACGAGCCTCCACTTCGGTATAGCCGAAAGCGCGGAGACCGACGAGTTGGGATTCCTGGATGCTCATGGGTTATAGGGTGAAGATCGCCGCGCTTAGCTCCCGCTCGTCCCGAATACGGCGCAATCGGTCGGTGTCACCGCGCCGGGCATAGATTTGGAAGCCTGCGCGAGCCTTCTGCGCGAGTCCGCGCGGACGATAATGATCCGTGGCGAGTTCGAGGTCGCGCCGCTGGATTTCATGCTCGTTCTGGCGCACATATTCAATTCGCAAATCAGGAATTGGAATCTCACCGGATACGACTTTGAGGTGATACTGGTTGGCGATTTTCTCCTTTAGGTCGTCCTCTAGCTGCCCTCTCTCATCTGAATAGCGGGCAATGCGGGAGTAGAGTTCCCGCTTCATTTCATAGTCGAGCTTGACGCGAAGTACCCTGCCGCCGCGTTCCTCGATCTCATCGGCGACCTTGTGATAGAGGCGGTAGAGTTCCGCATCGTGAATGGCTTCTTTGGGTTTTTTCAGCCCGTAGTAGGTGACCTGGTCCGGGCGAAGAACTCTTCCGCGAGACAAGAACTGCTGGCCTTCCTTCGTCAGGGTCATGACCTTCATAGGATTGTGCTCGGTATCTGAAATGCTCGTGACTTTGACGAGGCCTTGACGGGTCAAGCTTTCAACATCGTTCTCCATCCGGTTACGGTCGCCGTTGTAGGCCAGTTCGGCGAGGTCCTTTGCGGCTGTGACGCGGAACCTGCCAACTTCCGAAAGCGTGTAGATCTCTGAATCGCGAAGGGAGTAGTCTTTGTCCCGATCCGAGTACCTAGTTCGCCCACGCTGACTGAGGGTCTCCTGAACGCGTTCCTCGCGGGCCAGCGTCGGGCGCTCTGTGCGGGAACGCTGCCGTTCTTCTCGGTCGCGCCGGTCGGCCCTGTCTTCCTCTCGGTGGATGTAGTAAAGACGGTTCGGGTCGTTCCATGAGGAAGATGAACCTCGGCCTACATCCCGCCCAGAGTCGAAGCCGGAATCGCGAAAATCGTCGATTTCGAATCCGTCAAAGCCTCGGGTCATGACGATGCTCCGGTGCGTTCAGTGCAGAAGAAACAGAAATCGACTGTCGAGGAAAATGGGAAGGTCGAAAATGCGAACGGCTGGACATCCGTGTTGCTTACCTCAAAACTCACTCAAGACGAGGGCGAGGCTTGCTCTCCTGAATAGAGGAAAACTTCCTCGATGTTCTTGCCGAATATGCGAGCAATCTTGAACGCCAGATCGAGGCCAGGCTCGTACTTGCCGGTTTCAATCGCGTTGATACACTGCCGGGTCACGCCGACCGACTCGGCGAGTTCGGCCTGCGACCACTCCTTCTCCGCCCTCAACACACGCAGCCGGGTCTTCATTGGTACCGCCAGGAAGCGAGGATGAGTCCGATGCTCCAAAATGCGATCATTAGGGCTGGGACCAGAAGGAAGACATCCGGGAAGAGACCGAATCGCTGGAAAAGACCAATGGCTAACGTGAGAACCAGGGAGGCGACGAAGGCAAAGCTCGTCGCTTGGTGGTTGATAAGTTTTTGATGTGAATCCCCGGCCCGGAGGAAGCGAAGGAAGCTCCAGAGCGCGCCGCCCGCGAGGAGAATCCCAACTGCGGTCAGCACGCCTCGGGAATTGCTTGCGCGCGATCCCAGGGTGAATGCGGCAATCGCGGCGACCACAAAACCATAAGAGACACGCAGGGCCATTCTGCGTCGTTTGCCAAGGGAATGAACGTCTGACGAGACTGTCATGGCGTACCTCCTTCTTGCGCAGCATAGTATTCTATTACGGTCTATATGTCAACTATAGATTACCTATAGAAATGTTAAGATTTCGCATCGGCGGGCATTCAAATCGAGACCTTCTGGAGGGGAGCAAAAGTCGAAGAACCGTCTGAGACTGTTACCCTCTTTTATTACCCTTTCTTAGAGGTATTACCGTTTCTCCGCCAATGGGCGGATGGACTTCGGTCTGTATAGCTGGTTCCTTGACATACATCCAAATTACAGTCTAATATTTAGCTGTTAATTGGAGGGAACATGCCAAGGCAGGGGCTAAAGTTAAAGCAGGCCAGCGCGGTCCTTCAGATAGAGCCGAAGGAATTGCAGAATCTTGTCCAATTCGGCGTCGTAAAGCCTCGACGATTAGAGGGAACGTATTTCTTCGACACGAGCGCCCTCATGGTGGCCAAAGTTGCCTTCTACCTAAAGGAATCCTTGGGCACGCGGACGAGTGTGCTCTCTAAACTCATGGAAGCATTTTCGGCGTCTGAGGAAGAATTCAAATCAGAGAATCCCAGGTACATCACCTTCAACTGCCGACTCGCAGCGGAAGAAGAGCCAATCAAACTCGGAGTGCCGTTTCGAGCTTTGGGGGAACAGATTGAAGAGCGAATGAGCCGGGCTGATCTTTACAAGGACTTGCCGCGCGGAAAGAAACGGCGGGGCTGGAAAAAGGAATTTCTGGAATCGCTAACCGAGGCGGCAAAGGACATCGGAGAGGTTTCCGAAGAAGAAATCTTGAGTACGGTTCGCAGCTATCGTAAAGAGAGGCGTGCGCCAGAGATCACCGTTGCCGCAGAAAACTAGGAAGCGTAAGCCACGGGCTGTGGTTGATACGAGCGTGCTTGTGGCTGGCGTATCGGGTTTCAGAGAGCCGTTCGTTTCTGGCAGGAATCCAAGTGCTGACGTGCTCCATCGGTGGGCCGAGCAGAACAATTTCGTCTGGCTCGTGACAGAAGACATTTTGGAAGAATACAAGGAAGTTCTTAAGCGCCTCCACGTTCGTCCGAATCTTATCGGGAGAGTCGTCAACCTGATCCGCGAGCGGGCCGAGGAGGTGAAGGTGCATGCCTCGGCTCAAATTTCTCCTGATCCCAAGGACGACGCATTTTGCCTATGCGCCGAATCCGGCGATGCAGGCTTTGTAATCACCCTTAATCTCAAGGATTTTCCAAAGGAGCGTCTCAAATCAAAAGTTATTCTTCCCACTGAATTCAAAGGATGAATGAGCCGTGCTTCCAACTTCCAACATTTTTTGTAGACTCCCAGTCTTTCCGTGATGCAAATCTGAACGATTAACAGCTAACCACGCTCCCTTCTGCTCTCATGGCCGTCAAGGGGCAGGCTCGCTGGCGCGGCTCCCTGCGACCAGCCTCGCCCTGGGATATTTCCAATGTGAGAGGTTCTTCGACCTCGCTAGGAGCTTGGGTTTCGATCCACCCTCGCGTTTCTCGGTCTTGTTTGCGACAGAGCGCGCACGATCACCTGTTGAGGCTGATGGGCTTCAGCTGCGCAGAAAAGTAAGCAGCATGAAAAAAGGCCGATCGCATTGTCTCCTAGAAGTGTACGTTCAAATCTTTTCAATCTGCATCAAAACAAGCCATTTCATAATACATAATAAGTACTATTGACAATAATTAAATAAATGAGTATGAGGTCCCACATACATTGCTTCCGGAACAGTCAGATTAGGCTCAAGGCGCGCAAGTAACGAAAGCGGAGGTGTGTCCATGCGGCAGAGGACGTGGGGTCCGGCATTAATTCTCGCATTTGCTTTTCTGTTTCTGCTGCCTTCCGAAGCGTGGGCCACGAGTCCGAGCATCTCGAGTTTGTCTCCAACGTCAGGGATCGTGGGCACATCCATTACGATCAACGGCTCGAACTTCGGGTCGACCCAGGGAAGTAGCACCGTCACATTCAATGGAGTTGCAGCCACGCCGACGACTTGGGGTTCAACGAGCATAGTCGTGCCCGTGCCTTCTGATGCGACGACGGGCAATGTGGTGGTCAAGGTCTTAGGCGTGTCAAGCAACGGCAAGAGCTTTACTGTCATACCGAATATTATCGGTCTATCACCGACCTCAGGAACTGTCGGCACTGCGATTACAATTACGGGGACAACCTTTGGGTCAACCCAGGGAAGCAGTACCGTCAAGTTCAATGGGACTACGGCTACGCCTACGAGCTGGACGAGCACAAGCATCACCGCCCCAGTACCGAGCGGAGCGACCACTGGCAATGTTGTTGTGACTGTTTCGGGGAAGGCGAGCGCCGGGGTTGTCTTTACGGTGATAGCAACCCCGACGATCTCAAGTCTTTCTCCCACCTCCGGGGCAATCGGAGCGTCCGTCACCATTTCCGGCACGAACTTCCAACCAACTCAAGGGGAAAGTACGGTTACATTCAATGGTATTGCCGCAACCGCAATGAGTTGGAGCTCGACTAGAATTACAGCGCTTGTCCCTAGCGGAGCCACAACTGGAAATGTCATCGTCACGTGCTTCGACCTGCCAAGCAATGGAAAGACTTTTACCGTCAAGCCCTCGCCAACAATCACTGGCGTATCGCCCACGTTCGGTGCCATCGGAGTCGTGGTGACAATCTCAGGGACAAACTTCGGATCGTCCCAAGGCTCAAGCACTGTGACGTTTAACGGAACGTCGGCGACGCCCTCAACTTGGACTGCGAACCAAATAACCGTACCTGTGCCTAGTGGGGCAACAACAGGAAACATTTTTGTTAACACAAGCGGTGTCAATGTTAGCGGTGGCACATTCACCGTAGAGACCCTCTCTTCAATCGTTGTCTCTCCACAGACGCTTGCTCTCCCATTGAACAGCGTGCAACAGTATGTCGCCACGGCCATTTATGGTGACGGGAGCAGACAAAACATCACACCCAACGCAACGTGGAGTTCTAGCTCCACTTCAGTCGGGATCATGAGCGGGTCCGCCCTGCTAACCGCAGTCGGAGAAGGACAGACGACGATCCAAGCAGTTTTTGGCTCCGTCAATGGCTCCACAAGCCTGACCGTTGACGGATCAAGTTTCATTACTGTAGGCACTCTAATCACACCTCGGTATGGTCACACCGCTACACTTCTATCCAATGGGACCGTTTTGATCGCAGGCGGTGAAGATAGCAACAATCAAGTTCTTGCGAGTGCGGAGATTTACGATCCGGCAACGGAAACTTTTTCTGCGACGGGCAGCCTAACTACTCCACGCATGGGCCACACTGCGACACTTCTTCCGGACGGAACAGTTTTAATCACAGGGGGCGAGAACTTTATGGGTGGAGGAAGTATACAGACCCTAAGCAGTGCAGAAATCTACGATCCAGCGACGGGAACTTTTAGTCTGACATCCTCGATGAACAATGCCCAAATAGATCACACTGCTACGCTCCTCAACAGCGGACAAGTTCTCATTGCCGGTGGGCATTACATCAACCCCGAAGGTGGCGGCGGATATTCCGACTCAGAACTGTACGATCCGAGCGCCAAAACATTCACGGTTACAGGTAGTATGGTGACGCCTCGGATGTCGCCAACTGCAACATTGCTTAATGACGGGACTGTTCTCATAGCCGGGGGCACTGACTCCGAGGGCAATTACATCGCAAGCGCAGAAATATTCGACCCTACCACGGGTCTATTTACTACAGCTGCCAACTTCAACACGCCGAGACTGTACAATACGGCGACTCTGTTGAATGGCGGAACGGTTCTCTTTGCAGGTGGCAACTACTATTCATTAACATCGCCCGATCCGATTCTTGCCACCACGGAGATATATGATCCCGTCGCCAAAGCTTTCGCTTTCGGACCCAGCCTGGCAATCGCCCGTTCCGGTCACACAGCTACTCTGTTGAATAACGAGTCTGTCCTTGTTGTCGGAGGCCAAGTACCTGCAACTATAGACGGTCAGACAACTACCACTGATTCGGGCACTGGCGAACTCTTCGTTCCATCGACTCAAACCTTCACTGGCGCGGGTTCTCTGCAATTCCCTCGTTCGGACCACACTGCGACCCTGCTCAACGACGGTACAGTTCTGGTTGTAGGTGGGGAAGGTCTGGATGGCGTTGTGGGTCCGGCCGAACTATACGCAGTCCCGCCGCCAGCCCCGAGTTCGGTAAAAGTCACGCCCGTCGCTGTTAACTTGAACGTAGGCGACAGTCAGCAATTCAGCGCCGTTACCGAAGTCGGCTATCCGCGAACGGATGTTAGTTGGGTAGTGAGCGATCCTAGTCTTGCAAGCATAACTTCGGACAGTTCTCCGACTCTAACAGCTCTCTCCACTGGGACGGTGACGCTTACTGCAACCGTTGAAGGCGTCTCAGGTCAAGCGCAAATTACTATATCTGCGGCGGGGACCACTCCATCGCCCGGGGCCACTCTCTGGTCTGTAGCGTCTGTTCCAGGCTTTTCCATTCAGCAACTGGCCCAGGCGATTCCGTCAGAAACCGGCAGTCCAGATTTATATCTCATTCAATCAACAAGCGACGGAAGTGGATCATTGGTTCAGGCGCTAACGATCGACGGACAGCAAATGTGGCAGAGTCAATTCCCATCGCTCAATGGAAATAGCACGCCGGATGCATTCGGTGGGGTGCTCGTAACGGAAAATCAGACGTGCAGTCAAGGCCAAACCGTGCCCATGACAATCGCAGATGTGGATCCTGGTACGGGGCAAACCCTTTGGCAGATTTCAGCGGCAGGCCTTCCTGGTGCGGGGCCCGGGGGTACCACTTTGTATTGTTACCCAGACGCCCCTCAATTGGCCATTCGAGGAGACGGTGCTATCGCAATATCAGCTCCTGGAAACACGTCAGGTCTACCGGAACTTCAAATTGTGAACGGCCAGACAGCGCAATTAATTTCGGAGCCCTATATTCCGCCTTCGTCATACACAGAGCAAAACGGTACCGTCCTTAATGGATATTCACCAATCGGACCTCCGATCGTGGATTCAGACGGGTCCACGTATGTTGAGTACGAGGTTGTGCAGGTCGCTTACCCTCCCCAAATCACCTCAGCGACACTCTACTTATTAAAGGTTTCGCTTGACGGCACAGTTACAACGACTCAATTGAGTTCGACAAACGCCGATGAGAACTTGTTCCCTGAGCGGATCATACCCGATGGTCAAGGTAACGTATTGGCAACTTGGGTAATTGATCCAGCGAGTGGCGCGATCCCAACCAATCCCTATCAAGCCGCATACGTGGTTTCTGGATCGATATCTGCCAGCTACAACTTGCCATTCACCCCAAGTAACTTCGTGTTGGGTCCTGATGGCTTGCCGGTAAATCCTTCGCTTGTGCTCGGTGAGAATGGTATTGCCTTTGCCACTGACGGTACAAGTAGCGGAGACAGCACCAACGGCGAAGGTCCGAAGATCGTTTCTTTCAACATAAACTCCGGTTCCGTAAATTGGACTTATCAAGTTCCTACACAGACAACAGTTTCATTACTGGCCTCGGCATCAGGCGGCGGTATTGCCGCTAAGTCAACTTTGAATGGAGTTGACACAGTGCTCGACTTTGACTCCTCGGGGAACGCCTCCACAGATTTCGGGGCAGGCTCTTCGGTCGGCAACTTCGGAGGCGACTTTTGGATCGGGTACTCTTCCTCCGGAAATTCTGTCTCTGCCTATTACGGTTCTCCTGTGGAGCTGAGTAGCTCGCCGTTCTACGGTCCAGACGGTAATGGTGGCAACGCTGCAATCCAGAACGTGAGCGTGACAAACTTCTCAACTCAAGGCACAAATCAGAGTACTATCACTGAAGTCCTTCAAGAGTTACAGGCGGCGCTTCCGTCGAACGGCACCTGCAACGCGTGGCTTGTAGGTTCGGGCAAAGGTGCCGGCACTTCGGGATTGCAGGAGATTCAAGACCTCCTGCAGTCAGTTGCCTACGGACATGGCACGGTAAATGTTGGCTCGAACATCAGTTACGAGACTTGGGCGTTTTCTGGAGACGTAAATCCGGACCACACTTTGGTGAATGGCTTGCCGACCGGTATCGCGCTTACGGTGAACGACGCAGGAGGATTCTTCAATACTAATGCCCCCGACGGTCCCCCATATAACGGCGTACAGTTCAAGCTCGGTCCACATCATTATCTCGGGAACACGCTGAGAGCTCAGGCTGCGACCCTGATACACGAGGTCGCGCATCAGATAACGGTTGCTGGCTTTCAGGACGACTTCGGTAACAACAAAGCAGAGGAGGCAAACAACAAGGCCGTTGTCACCAATTGCGGACAATTAATAGAGGGACTCCAATGAAGACAAAAGTGGGAAAGCTGCTCCTGCTTATTGCCATACTGGTCGCTGGTTATCTTCACGGCCTCAATGCTCAAGATGTCGGAACTGTGAATGATAAGGACATAAAAATTGTCCACTTCGAAGAGCTCAAGTACCCAACCTTTGCACGGGCGGCCCACATTGAGGGTGCGGTTGTAGTCCGTGTATTCCTTGATGGTCAAGGTAACGCTGTAAAAGCGATTGCCATATCCGGGAAAGACGCTCTGATAACCGACTCTATCGCGAATGCCAGGAAGTGGAAATTCCAACCTAACACGCAAAGGACGGCTGTCATCGTGTACATCTTCACACTTCCTACTGCAGCCTGCGGCTCTGTGACTAGCATTTTCATGCTTCAAGGAGCAAACATCGCCACCATCACAGGCTGCCCAGCGCCGGTCGAGCCCTAGTCGATAGCCGACCTGATTGGTGAGGCGGGTCGACTAGAGCGAGCGGAACAGACAAAGATAGATTCCTTCCCAAGCTCCTTCTAAGGCAAGGCTGCCGTTCTTTAGGACGAGTCATTGCTGGTGGTCGCACAACATCGACTAGACACAGTTAACTGAAGGGACTCAGCCAGAACCTGTGCCCAAGCAAAACTGTGCCACGACAAGGGGTCACCTCAGCGAGCAGGTCCGATTTGAGTCCATTTGATGCCGAATACTGGCCCGAAGCGCTATATTCGACGCAGAACAATGCTAAACGGGCCAATAAGATAGTGTTTCTAGTTCTGGTTCGGGACCAGGAGGTCGGTGGTTCAAATCCACTCGCCCCGACCATTCTCCCGCCTTGCCTCCGTCCGCATTGCTCTTTCAGCACTCGCTCGCATGGCACCCCTGCGAGCCAGCTCGCTCTGTCGTATCATTGACTATAATAAGTAAATAATTAATTCTTCAGTAATCTCACGGCAAAAGCCAATCGTCTTTCCGGACTGCCTGCCGTCAGGCAGGCGGGGCCACGACGAATTACGGTTATGATCCGGTGTATGAGCCGCTGAACGCGACCCAGGTGGGCAAAACAACCGAGTCTTACCCGAACAGGTTTGCCCTCGTTGACTTGGCAGTAGTAGCAACCTAAAATTGCCGGAAATGTCGGACGCTTCGCTCTCCAAAGGGCAAATCATCTCGCACTACCGCGTTCTTGGAAAAATCGGCAGCGGCGGGATGGGCGAGGTCTATAAAGCCGAAGACACGCGACTGCACCGCTTCATCGCAATGAAGTTTCTACCGGTCGAGACCTCTAACGACCCCTCGACGCTCGAACGCTTTCGCCGTGAGGCACAGGCCGCCTCCGCGCTGAATCACCCCAATATCTGCACCATTCTCGACATCGGCGACCAAGATGGCCGCGAATTCATCGCTATGGAATTTCTCGACGGGCAGACGCTAAGAGCGCGCCTGGGCTCGAAGGCATTGCCGCAGGACGACATCCTGGAACTCGGAATCGAGATTGCGGACGCTCTGGACGCGGCGCACGCGAAAGGCATCATCCATCGTGATATCAAACCCGCCAACATTTTTGTGACCGATCGCGGGCACGCCAAGGTTCTGGACTTCGGCCTCGCAAAGCTGACCGCCCCAGGGACCGCGCTGAGTTTATCGGCGATGCCGACGGCAGAAGAAACCTCTCACCTCACCCATCCCGGCGTCACGATGGGAACGCTGACCTACATGTCGCCCGAACAGGTGCGCGGCGAAGAACTCGACGCGCGTACGGATCTTTTCTCCTTTGGCGCGGTGCTATACGAGATGGCTACCGGCGCCCACGCTTTCCGGGGTGATACACCGGGAGTGATCGCCGACGCGATTCTAAACCGCAGTCCGGTCGCACCGCTGCGGCTCAATCCCGACCTGTCGCCCAAGCTTGACGAAGTAATCGCCAAGGCGCTCGAAAAAGACAGGAAGCTGCGCTATCAAAGCGCGGCAGACATTCGCAGGGACCTCAAACGCCTGAAACGTGACACAACGACATCAGGCGCGAATCTTGTTGCCGCTTCAGATCTCGACTTAGCTCGCCAAAAAACGAGGCTGGCGTGGATCGTAGCAGCCTCCGCGCTGCTGGCCCTTGCCGCGGCATACGGCGTGTATCGCCATACACCTCCCAAACGAAGCGGAGAATTCACGTTCCAGAACATGCGGTTGAAACAACTCACGAGCTCCGGAAACGTCCTGCTCGCGGCGATCTCGCCGGATGGAAAGTACGTAGCGTACGTGGCAGACGAAGGCGTTGAAAAAAGCATCTGGATCCGCCAGGTGACTGGTGACAGCGGCGTAAATATCCTAGGCGGTTCAAAAAGCGACTATCAGGGGCTTTCCTTCTCTCCGGATGGGAACTTCCTTTATTTTTCGCGCGGCGATGAGGGGAGTGCGGTTTTGAATTCGTTGTACCGCGTCCCCGCTCTGGGCGGAGCAGTTCATAAAATAGCGAGCAATGTCGATACCACCGTGACGTTCTCTCGCGACGGCGGGCGAATCGCGTTCGTAAGCGAAGACCTGTCGTTCACTAAGATGCACGTGCTGGTTGCCGATCCCGATGGCGGCAACGAAAAAACTCTCGCGACGTTGGACAACGCGGTATTCACGATATTTGCGCCGGCATGGAGTCCTGACGGCAGCACGATCGTCGTGACGGCGGGTAACGCCATCCAGGGGCAGTCGTTGCTCGCAGTGAACGTGTCGGACGGGACCGTGCGAACGCTCTGCTCGCCGGGCGTGCCGTTGGGACAAGTCGCCTGGCTTCCTGACCAGAGTGGCCTTCTGGTTGTCGTCACCGATTATTCGATGGGTTCGCACGGACAAATCTGGTTCGTATCGTATCCATCGGGAAAAATCGAGAAGTTGACCAACGATTTGAGTGATTATTCGCTTGCGTCTCTGGGCGTTTCGAGCATTGGGGGCGGACTTGTGGCAGTGTCTTCCGAATCCACCAGCGCCGTATGGGTGGCTAAATCCGGCAAGCCGGCGGATGCGCGGCAAGTTACCTCGGGTGATCCATCGGTCAGTCAGTTGGATTGGCTTAGCGACACGTCTCTGGTCTATTCAACAATGGACGGCGCGATTGGCACGATGAATGCAGACGGAACCAACTCAAAGCTTCTAACTCTCTCGGATGACCATACCAATCTCTTTCCCGCGGCATGTGGCGATGGCGCCCAAATTGTATTCATTTCCAGCCGGCACGGCACGCCTACTCTGTGGCGCATGGACGCGGATGGAAGCAACCCCATTCAACTTTCGACACTAGCGAGCTACGCTCAGGTTCCGCCAGCCTGTTCTCCAGATGGGAAGTGGGCGGTGTTTACTGCTGATCACGGGGGCGTCTACGACCTCCGAAAAGTGCCGGTCGCAGGCGGCCAGTCGACCAGCCTCGTTGAGAATTTCTGGACTTCTTCGATCTCACCGGATGGGAGCGAGGTCGCGACTTACAGCACGCCGGTACATTCGGATCCGACAGTTTACATCGTGTTAATTTCGATGGCAGATGGCAAGCAGACTCGCATCGCCGAAACTCCGCCCGAAGGCCCGCAATTTGTTTGGTCGCACGACGGCAAAACGTTGCAATACATTCAGGTGAATGCAGGAACGGCAAATATTTGGGAGCAACCGCTTTCGGGAGGCGCGCCTCGGCGCATCAGTAATTTCTCGTCCCAACAAATGTTCTCGTTCGCGCGAAGCCGAACGGGAGATCATCTGGCGATGGCCCGCGGGGAGACCCGCTCTGATGTGGTGCTTATCTCGAATTTCAGGTAATACGTGATCAGAACTTCGTCACAGCAGCTTCTTGGCTGCGCGCTGGTTCGTAACTCCCGATGTGTCGCGTTATCGGAGACGTGGGTGTAGTTTCCACGGGCGTGTCGATTTCGGAACGCCTCGAAGAAAATAACGCCCCGCCGGTCCGCTGCCGAAAACTCCGACGGTGTCACTGGCGCCAACTACGCCAGGCTCGGTAGGGGCACTCCGGTGGCACCCGGCGCCATCGCCTCATATCTGCCGCTCGCCGAACTCGCACCGGAGGACGACTTCATTTCGCCGGAAGTGGGCCCGATGTCTTCTCGGGTCAACGGAACGCCCGTCTTTCCACGAGCAAATGAAGGCAATTCGCCCGATTGAGCGATTGACTTCGCCGTTTTAACGGGAAATAATCATTGTGTTGCGGGTGTTGGAGTTCGCCCTAAACCGCCCCCCAAAGGGGCAGATGACTCCTACGAGGGTTTCGGACTGGAGGGAGCCGTCTGCGCCTGGTTGCCCCCGTAGTTTCGGGAACCCCTCAAAGAAGTCTGAATTTGAACGCGCCGTGCGCTTCGGTGCGTTGGGTGGGTGTTGAGATGAACTCCGGAGATCAGAAATCTCGTGAATCCCTGAATCCCTTTCAGGCCAACCGCCTGCGCGTTACCTGCCGCTACATCGATAAGCTGCTCGCTGAAATCGAGGGGATTCTCAACTCCAGCGCTTCCCGCGCGGCTTTTCCCCGCTATTCCGCCGACATACTTCCCGCACAACGCAGGACGATCGCCGACTACATTGCCCGCGTTCGAGGCCAGCTCGTTCGCATCCTCGATGGGCAAGGAATCCCGCGCGAAGATCCTTCGATCCCGGCCTCCCGCGCCATTCACGTAATGCTCTTGTCCATCGAGATCGCTGTCGAGGAGCTCAATCCGAAGGAAATGAGCGGCTACGGGGCCATTCCGGAAGCTGTGGCGACGGAGCTGAACGGAATCATCGGCGAGCTGAGCGGCCTGGTCCGGCGTTTTGACCGCTTCCTTTCAGAGGGCGTCGGCGAGAATCTGAAATCCCGGCTGGAACGTCTCGACGTAGCCGGCAACGACCTGGCGCTGCTCAACAAAGTCGAAGAGGCCATTCGGGAACGCGGCCTGGTCGAGTTTCGTCCATCCCTCGCTGCGATTCTCGATCGAGCCGAGGACAAGAGCTTTGAAATCGCGGTCTTCGGCCGCGTCAGCTCCGGAAAATCCTCGCTCTTGAACGCCGTCCTCGAAACGGACGCGCTTCCCGTAGGCGTCACGCCGATTACCGCCGTCCCCACCCGCATCCTTCACGCCGAAGAACCTTCTCTGACCGTCTGGTTTTCGGAAGCTCCGAGGAAGAAGCTTGAAATAGGCCGATTGCCGGAATTCGCCACCGAACAACAGAACCCGGGAAACGAGAAGCGTGTGGTCCGGCTGGTTCTGGCTCTTCCCTCGCCGAAACTGCGCGATGGCGTGACTTTCGTCGACACGCCGGGGCTCGGATCACTCGCTTCGAGCGGCACAACGGAAACGCTGGCCTACCTGCCGAAGTGCGATTTGGGCGTGGTCCTCATCGACGCTGGTTCCACGCTCACTGCGGATGATCTTTACACAATCATGGCTTTGCGCCATGCCGCGATCCCCGCCAACGTTCTCTTGAGCAAAGCCGATTTGCTCCGGCCCGAGGATCGCGAGCGATTCGTTCTATACGTGAAACAGCATATCGCGTTCGAATGCGGCCTCGACCTTCCCGTCCAGCCCGTCAGCGTCTTGCCTTCCGGCCGGGATATGTTGAACGAGTGGTTTGAAAGGCAGATTATTCCGCTCAGCGCGCGTTCTCAGGAACTGCGCGCCTCTTCATTGCGGAGGAAGATCGGAGCTCTGCGCGACGCCGTCGCCGCGGCTCTCGAAGCGCGCCTGCGACGAGGCGGTGATTCGTCTGCAAAATCGCAAAATCAGGCCCGGGCGGCCGAGATGATTCTCAGAAAAGCGACCGGCACGATCGAGGAAACGCGGTCCGATTGTCAACGATACGTCCAATCCGCCGGAATGAGCGCAGCGGACGCGATCGAGGATGCCTCCAGACGCTTCCTCCAAGCATCCTCCGGGAGCGGATCCGGAGGAGTCGTGCCCGGGCAGTTGGTCCGCGACGCCATCTTGCAATTTGCCCAAGTCCAGGTGAGCAAACTCCAGGCGGAGATCACCGCTCTGGGCGCTCGCCTCGAGAACGACCTTCGGCAGAGCGCTGCGGATCTGGGCGTTCCTGACGCGCCGGGAGAAGGCGAGTTCGAATCGCTGGTTCGGGGAGCGCCGGTATTTGAATCTATCTCCGTTGAAATCAATGTTTCGCGTCCTGGATTTGCCGCGCTCTTTGGTCCTGAACCGGCTCGGCGCTCCGTGGCCCGGCGGATTGCGCGCCAGTTGCCGCCGTCTTTCCATGCCGCGCTCGGTGGCTACTGGCGCCTCGTGGGAGCCTGGGCCGATTCCGTGCTCGATACTTTGAAGCAGAAATTCGAGACCTACGCCGAAAGCTATCGAGCGCAGGCCGGGCAGGCGTTGGAAGGGCGCGAGCTGACGAAGGAAGAGCTGAATGGTTTGGCAGCGAGTCTTGCCGGACTTCGCGGCGGCCCGGCTGCGCAAAATGAACACCCCGCGGCGGATTCGCCGAACGGGATCCGCGCGCCGCAAGAAGAGGCGGTTTGAAAGCTCGAAAGGAGAAGAAGGCAGGCCGATTCCTATGACCAAATATCTACTGGTGGCTTTTGGAGGGGCGCTCGGATCCGTGTTGCGCTTCTGGGCGGGGGGTTACGTCAGCACCCGGATGGGCACGCGTTTCCCTTACGGCACCTTCGTCATTAACATAACTGCATCTTTCTTGATTGGCTTCATCATGACGGTTCTCGCGGAAAGGACAAATTGGAACCCCAACTGGAGATACTTGATTCCAATCGGATTTCTTGGCGGTTACAGCACTTTTTCGGCCTTTGAATACGAATCGTTCCGCGTGTTTCAGGACGGCGAGCTCTTGATTGCCGGAATGAATATCGTGTTCAGCGTGGTCGTCGGATTTTTCTCCGTTTGGCTTGGCGTCATCACGGGTAGGACAATCGCATGAAGCGCGAAGCGGTGGCTGAAGCTGTTGTCCCGCTCGACCGGCGAACTGTCGCCAGCGCAAAATGGCGCACTCGAACGCCCCGCCGCCTTGCTCGTGGGGCATCGTCGAGTCGAAATCCAGGGAGGAAGGCATGCTGAAAGCCGGACCAGCCAAGAAGGTGACCATCTATGTCGGCGAAGACCACCAATACCATGGACAATCCCTCTATTCGGCGATTCTGAACTTCCTCTTTTATCACGGCATTTCCGGCGCCAGCGTCGTTCGCGGCGTTGCCGGCTTTGGCGCCGACCACCACCTTCATACCACCCGCATTGAAGCTCTCAGCGGCGATCTCCCCATGAAAATCGAATTTATCGAATCTCCCGAGAAAGTCGCCGAGGTTCTTCCGAAGCTCCACGAGTTGGCGGGAACGGGCCTGATCGAAATTCAGGACACGACGGTCGTCAAGCCGGCCGAGGTCGAAAAGAAAAAAGCCGCCCAGGATGCTTTGCCCGCGCTGAAACGCCAAGGCAAGGCCAAGCTCATGAGGATCTATATCGGCGAAAACGACAAATGGCACGGCAAGCCTTTGCATAAAGCCCTGATTGAATGCATGAGGGCAAACGACATTGCCGGCGTTACCGTCTATCAGGGCATTCTGGGTTACGGCGCAAACCGCCGCATCCACAAGGATTCTGCGCTGCACCTATCGCACGACCGCCCCGTGATGCTCTCGGTCGTCGACACCGAGGAAAAGCTCCAAGCCTTTTTCCCCGTCCTGGATCAAATGGTCCAGCAGGGGCTTGTCGTTCTCTCCGATGTGGACATCATCAAGTACACCCACGATTTTGCAACCGAAGAACGCCGAAAGGAGGCGCGCCCGTGAAACTCGCCGGAAAAGCCAAAATGCTTCGCATTCATTTTGGGGAGGACGATAAATGGAAGGACAAGCCTCTTTACCGGGCGATTGTCGAAAAATGCCGCGAACTCGATATTGCCGGGGCCACGGTTCTTCGCGGCGTCGCCGGGTATGGCGCGAGCACACTCATCCACCGCTCGCACCTTCTGTCTTTTTCCCACGACGCCCCGGTGATGGTTAGCGTGATCGACTCGGAGGAAAAAATTCAGAAGCTCATTCCTTTCCTCGACGAGGTCGTTCACGAGGGTCTCATCGCCATCTCGGAAGTCGAGGTCATCAAGTACGTTCATCAAGACGGATTGCGTTCGGCGCCCTGAATCTTGGCAGCCGGAGACGCGCCTCTCCATTTGGCCGGAGCGCGATGAGACACCTGGGCGAATCGATGGAACGCCTGATCGGTCGCGAGCCCGAATTGCGCCGCCTGCGAGCCGCGTTTCGCAAGCGAGAGAGCCTGCTGCTCTGGGGGCCGGCCGACGCGGGCAAATCTCTTCTGATCCAAAAGGCGCTCGCGCAGCTTCCCGAATCCGAGCGACGCAAATGCATCTGCTGGAGCGGGCCGACGGGACGCCGTCAGCTGATCGCTCATTTGGTCACGTCTCTCTACCTCGCGGGTGACCCGTTTGTGCGCGGAAAGGTCCGTGCCGACCGCTTTTCAGACGCGAATTTGGCCCGGTGGATCAGCGAGCAATCGGCCATGCGGTTGAGGGGAATCCTCATCTCCGCCGCGCAGGGAGCCGAGTATCTGTTTTTTCTCGATCATCTCGGTCCGGTCTCCCACACCGTCGCTCAATTTTTGAAGGAAGTCATGTACCGCGCGAAAACTCCTGTGTACCTGGCCGGCCATGGATACACGCAGGCCGAGATCGGGTACGCCTGGAGCCTGTATTGGACCGACGAGTATCGCATTCCGGTCGGCCCGCTTTCCGACGCTCGCGCGCGCGAGCTTCTTGAATTCTGCATTCGCGATTCCGGCCTGGAATCGCTGGACCTGAGCGGCTTCCGTGAAGAACTCCTGCGTTTGAGCGGCCATCTGCCCGGAGCCATCGTGAAGATGTGCGCGATGGCGGCTGATCCGCGCTATCACTTCGGAGATCGTGTGAAGCTCAAGCTCGTTCACGTGGACTATCTGATGCGGAGTGATCGGTTTTGTTCTCTGGCGAGCCACGCCTCATGAGCGTCGCCCGCGAATCCGGTCCAATTTCAGCGCCGGACGCTGCTACGGAGAGCCCGCTCCATCGTCTCGCGGGGCTCGCGGAGAAGCTCGGTTCCGACCGAGTTCGAGAAGACGCTTTCGCCCTCGCGCAACGAACCGCGGAGGGGCGATTCTACGTCGCCTGTGTCGGACAGTTTAAGCGCGGCAAATCGACCCTCCTCAACGCTCTTCTCGGCGACCGCATCCTTCCCGCCGGCGTGCTGCCGCTGACCACCGTGCCCACCGTTCTGCGGTACGGCGTTTCGAAAAGGGCTCGTGTCCGTTTCCAGGGAGGTGCCTGGACGGACATTTCTCCCGCCGACCTTTCACAGTTCGTGTCGGAAGAATTGAATCCGGAGAATAGAAAGCAAGTCGTCGGAGTTGAGGTTTTCTCGCCGAGCCCTTTGTTGGCGCAAGGAATGTGCCTTGTGGACACGCCTGGTCTCGGCTCCGTCTTCTCCGGCAATGCCGCGGCGACGCAAGCTTTCATCCCGCACATTGATGCCGTCATCGTCGTCTTGGGAGCGGACCCTCCCATGGCGGGCGACGAATTGGCGCTGGTCGAAGAAATCGGCAGGCAAGTCCCCGATCTCCTCGTCGTCCTGAATAAAGCCGACAGAACTTCGGAGGAAGAACGCAGCGCCGCCAAGTCATTTACACAAACCCTCCTCGAAAGCCGCCTGAAACGCCCTGTTTCGGTCGTTTACGAGGTGAGCGCGGAAGAGCGCCTCGCCAATCACGGGCCGGCTCGCGATTGGAGCGAATTGGTTGGCGCGTTGCAGGGTCTGGTCGCGGTGTCCGGCCGCGCTTTGGTTCAGAGTAGCGCCGAGCGAGGTTTCAAGAGGCTTCGCGAAGAGCTCCTCGCAATTGTTTCAGAAGAGCGCGACGCCCTGATACGCCCCATCGCGGAATCGGAGGTCCGGATTCAGAAGCTGCGCCAGACCATTTCCGATGCCGAGCGTTCGCTCCGCGATGTGAGTTACCTCTTCACCTCGGAAGAGCACCGCCTCTCCGATATGTTCTTGGCTCACAGGAAGGACTTCCTGGCTGGGACCATGCCGGAGGTGAACGCGGAGTTCGAGACTGGAATCAAGGCTCTGCCGCGGCGCTACGGTCCGAGGTTTCGCAGGGATGCCTTGCGCCTGGCGCAAATTGTCTCGGAGCGCCGCGTCAGGCCCTGGCTGCAGGCCGAGCAAGCCTCCGCCGAGGCGGAATATCGCAAAGTCGCTTCTCGCTTTCTGAATATTGGGAACGACTATCTCAAGAAGCTCTCCGAATCCGGCGTCCGCGAACTGTCGCGCATGCCCCACGCGCTTGATCGGGAACGAGGCTTTGACATTCCTTCACGCTTCACGTTCGAGGAACTCCTTCACGTCGCCTTGCCTGCTTCTCCGTTGCGTTACCTTGCCGATCTCTTCCTGGGGATTGCACACGCCTACGTTCTGATTGAGAAGGACGCTTGGCGATTCCTCGATCATCTGATGGAGATGAACAGCACTCGCGTCCAGTCGGATGTGGTCAATCGCGTTCAGGAGAGCCGCGCTCGGCTTGAGGTTGAAATTCGGAAGCTTCTGCACGAAGTCGCGCGCATTGCCGAGCATGCCCTTGACCGCGCTCGCCGCGCGAAGGCGGAGGGAGAATCGGCCGTCCAATCCGCCCTCGAAAGCCTCGATGGAATCGAACGCGACCTCCGAGCCTTGGCCGATCCCGCCGCCACTGAAGGAAATTGAAGCGCCGACGAATCCGCTGCGCTCGCGCTTTCTCCGTCCACTTTCATTCGCCCGCAAACCGGTCTATTCGATTGCATGCCCGGAACGACTGGGCCCGCGGCTGGAAAATGGCGCCCATTTTTCGCTCAGCTTTGCGCCACTAAAATCAGGCTGCCGCATCCAACTTGGAAAGGAGAATAAAATGTCCGAAGTCGTATACGTCTCGAACGTCCAAATCGAACGCAAAGCCGGGCCCTTGCGTGTGGCCCGCCTGCCGGGCGAGCCGAAGCCGGTGATTTTCAGCGTCCATGGCGCCATCGCGGAGCATTACAAGGTCGCTCCCGAAACAATCAAGGAATCGCATGCCGCGACGATCGACTATCTGATCGCCGCCACTGCCGGTTGAATGATGGGCACATTCGGAGGCGCGCTGGAAGCGCGCCAAATCGACGCGAGCAACGGAAAACTCACGGCCGACGTCAGGGGAGAAGTGGAGGAAGAAGAGGGAGTGCTGGTGATACGAAGAATCCACGTTTCCATGAGCCTCGAAGCATCCGAAGACAAGCGCCAAACCATCGAGCGGCTGCACGGAATCTACGCGATGAAATGTCCGCTCTACCGCACGCTTCACGGGTCGATTCAGCTGACCTCTTCATACGAGTTGGTCGCGCCTCGCTCCTCGTGATCCGGACCTCGCGCGAATTTTTCCCGGCGTACGCGGCATTCTTCCCACGTGCGCTGAGCAAACGGCCTCCCATCCACTATGGCTCCGGTCTTAGCTCCACGTGTGTCACCCTCGCGCTCAGTGGCACCACATAGGCGTCCCGTTCCCTGCGGAATGCGGTGCGCGGCCGGAAAATCCCCACGCCCTCGAGCTTCGCGGGCTGTTCCACCAGCAACCGCGCCGTCGAAGTCAATTCATCCTCCGGCGCCAGGTTCACGCCCACAGTTCTCGTCTTGAAATCGAGTTCCACCGATTCGAACTCGCCCGAGTCCAGCGTCAGCCACAATCCGTACGGCGCGATGTAAATGCGCGAGCGCCCGGAATCGAGCGGCGTCACCCTCACGCTCGCTCCTTGCGTCTCCAGATTGCCCCCAAACGCCACCCAGCCAAACTCCGGATGGTTCACGATGTATGTCGCCGTGTTCCACGCGTGGCCGAAGTAGTTGGGTCCGAAATCCCCCGTGTACGGGTCGTGCGCCAGCATGTCCGGAAACGCATGAAACGCCGCCGATCCAAATCCCTTTTGGTCGATGTCCGTCAGCGCTCCCATCGTGCCTCCATACCCCACGCGTAATAGGTAAAAATCGCCGGGACGCGCGCGGTACTCGGCCAGCAGCGGAATAGCGTTGAGCCCCGATCCATAGTGGTGAAGCTGCCGCTCGAGTCTTCGGTCCTTCCCCGCGAACAGAAAATCCCAATACCGGCGCGCGCTCCCGTTGTACCCCCAGTGAGGAATCGCCGGATCGTAACCAAGAATCGCGTGCAGGGTCACTTCGGCCTTATCTTCGTCGCCGAAATATTTCGTCCACGCATACACTTCTTCCTGGCCCGTCGAATCCCAGGGCATTTCGCTCCCGAACGGATACGCTTCGGTCTTCCACAAATCGGCCCTGGCTTTCATTTTTGCTTCGAGGTTCGCCGCCTCCTGCGCCATCCCTTCGCGCTTCAGGTCCGTCAGAATTTGCAGGAAAATGTCGCCCTCCATCTGCCCGAATTTCGAGAGCGCGGGAGCGTACTTCGGCATGGCGATGGACGTTTCGTAAGCCTGGTCCAGATACCAGCTCCACGCGTGGCGCGTCGCAAGCTTTGGATTGTTCCGCGCGAGGTGGTACATCACCCAGTACGCCGTTGCGACGTGCGGGTAGTCATACGAGCGGTTCACCGCTTCGGACGCCTCCTTGTTCCAGCTCGTCCACGTCGTCCAATCAAAATCCTTCCGGTAGTAACCGGGAAATTCATCCGGCTGGTAATAAAAGAGGCTCTTCCGCACGCCGTACTTTTCCGGGCCGTCCTTATACTGAATGCGGCCCCACACCACCTGGTCGAGAAAATCCTCGAGCTTTTCAATTTCTCCCGCGTTGGGATCCGCGGACTGTTTCACGAAGGCAGCCAGCCACGACCCCGCCCCTCCTTCATCGTCCAGCCCCGCAATCCACACCCGGCTGTCCTGTGTCACGATCTGGTGCGCCTCGTCATCGTAGGTCATCACCGACGGGCTGCGACGAAATCGGTCGTCCGCATCCGTGTACCATTGCGCCGTCGTCAAAAAACGGCCCAGGTCCGCCGCAATCTCCCGCTCTGGTTTCGTCACAAAGTATTGAATCGTCTGCACGGTTCCGTCGCTATAGGTCACCGTCATCCGCGACCGTCCCCACGTCTTCCCTCGCAGCTCATAGGCAGCCCAGCTTCCGGCCCGGGTGTGCCCCTCGGCGTGGACGGCAATCGCTCCCGGTGGATCGATCGCCATGGACCTCACACCGTGCGAATATTTCAGGAAAAGGCGCGCGTGCTGGTCGGTGGGAAGCACGTACCCAGGAATCCCCACGGCCACTGGACGCCCATTTGCAGTAAGCGTTTTCTCAATATCCGGGATCGAATCCGATAGCACGAACTCCACCCCGTATTCCTTCCTCTCCCCCGGCTCAAGCGTCACCTCTGTCGGAGGGTTCCACGGCTGCGCTTTCTTCCATTCGTTCTCCGCGTATGCCTTGCTGTGCACCATCCACTGGTAAAAGCCCTCAAACGTGATTCCCCGCGGCGTCGGATCCGTGAACACAGGCTTTGCGCCCCACGAGTTCGCATGATCCAGAATCGGGTTATAGGCTTCAAACGGAGTTTTTCCGTAGGGCAGCACGAGCAGGGCCGGCCCTGCCCCGTTCAGCCGCGTCAACTGCAGATAGCCCGCATCCTCCCCGATGTAGGGATCGTAGAACGAACACAGCGCGTGCGCCTGTTCCAGCGTCCGGTGATTCAAATCGTTGTCGAATATCATCGGAATACCCAGCGCCCCGATTTCTACCGGTGACTTGGACCTGTTCTCCAGCGTGAACCGCATCACCAGCTTCCCATTTTCGATTTCCCACGCCCGGTCCAGCTTCAGCGGAAAATCCGCCGCCATCGTGGGCGTCAAATCCGCGCTCGCCAGCACGTTCCCGCCCGCCGCCAGAGGCCTCACCGGCGTTCTCACAGCCGCCGTCGAATAGTTCTTCCACTCGCTCGTCCCCGGCGTCCTCAGCCGCAGCGTGATATCGCCCAAGTGGAAATAGCCGTTCTGCGAGCGCTCCGCCAGCAAGTCTCCCGGCGTGAAATCGAAATTTGCATTTCCTTTCGGCTTGAGCGAAGCGACGGTCTGGGAGGACCGCACCAGCGAAAGATCGAATTCCGGCGTCTGCATCCGCAGAAATCCCTCATCGAGCATCGGCCCGGGCGCGGGGCTCTGGTCTTTTCCGGCCTCCTGGTTCCCTCGAAGAAGCAGCGCGCTGCAAAGCAAAGTCGCGGCGACTAAGCTCGCGAAAATGGCAATCCTCTTCCCGGCACGGTTCGCTCTCATCCCAGCCCCCTTCGCCCGAAATCTCCCGCATCTGGATCAGTTCGCTCCCGTTCCGATCCTCTCGGCGCCCCAGGCGCCGCGCGTCTAAGCAGCTGCTCGCCTTGCCCCGGCTCGCGCGAACCGTTTGAGCCGCTGCCCCTCCGGGGCTCGCACTCTTTGACCGTGAAAGATGACCTCCCTCTTCCGGTTGACAAGTATACGTTTTCACAGTAAATATGCACTGTGCTTTTTCATCTCCCTCCTGGCCTTCTTTCCCCTCCCCGCTCCTCCGCCATCTTCGCCGCTCTTTCTCTGTTTTTTCCCGGAGGCATCTCATGACTTCTCGCCCTTCCAATCGTCGTCATTTTCTGAAAGGCGCTTGCGCAACCGCCCTCGGCGCCGTCGCCACTCCTCTTGTTTCGCCGGCCTTTGGCGGATTTCCCTCCTTCTCTGCAGCCTCCTCTCCGGCCGCCGGCGCCCCCTCCGCCGCTCGCATCAAGATTGATATGGAACGCCAGATCGGCCAGATTGACCGCAATATCTACGGAAATTTCATCGAACATCTCGGCCGATGCATCTACGGCGGCATCTATGAGGAAGGTTCTCCACTCTCCGATAGCGACGGATTCCGCAAGGATGTTCTCGAGGCCGCCCGCGGCTTGCACATTCCGATCCTGCGCTGGCCCGGCGGCAACTTCTCTTCGGGATACAACTGGAAAGACGGCATTGGACCGAAGGACGCGCGTCCCCGCCGCTGGGATACGGCCTGGCAAGAGGTCGAATCCAACCGCTTTGGCACGGATGAGTTTATCGAGTATTGCCGGAAACTCGGCGCCGAGCCGTATATCACCGTCAACATGGGCACGGGCACCATGCAAGAGGCCGCCGATTGGGTCGAGTACTGCAATGCCACGACCGATACCTCCTGGGCGAATCTTCGCAAAAAGTATGGGCACCCCGAACCGTACGCCGTGAAATATTGGGGCCTCGGCAATGAAATCTACGGCAGTTGGCAGGCGGGCCACAAATCAGCCTCCGAATACGCCGCCGACGCTTTGGAGTTCGCCAAAATGATGCGCTGGGTCGACCCCTCCATAAAGCTCGTCGCCTGCGGCGGCAACAATCCGGACTGGGACCGCGAAGTTTTGGAAACGCTCGTGGACACGGTGGACTACATCTCTCTCCACCACTACGGCGGAAGCCTGGACACGGCCAAGGAAATGGACGACGCCCGCGCGCTCGGCGACCAAATTCACACTCTCGACTGTGTCATCACGACCGTAAAGCCCAAAAATGAAAAGTCGCAGCGCGTCAAAATCGCCGTGGACGAATGGAACATCTGGTTCCGCTCCTGGTTCAAGCGCGGCGATATTCACAAGCTCGAAGAGATCTACAACCTGCGCGACGCTCTCTGGGTCGCTTCTGCTCTCAATATTTTTCACCGCGAGTGCCGCACTGTAAAACTTGCCGACCTCGCTCAGCTCGTCAACGTAATCGCTCCCATCATGACCAGCCCCACCGGCATCGTCCTCCAGACCATCTATTATCCTTTGCAAGTCTACGCCGAACGTTCCGGCAGCATTGCCCTCGACCCTCTCGTCCGCTCCGATTCTTTTCCCGGCGACCCGGCCACTCCTTATATAGACATCTCCGCCACCACAAACGACGACGGAAAGACGCTCGCTCTATCCGTCGTCAATCGCCATCCGGACGCCGATATTCCCGTGGACATTGTGATCGAGGGCTTTTCCCCGCAGAGCCGCTGCGATGTCTACGAAGTCAACGGCCCCAGCCTCGATTCCACGAACACGTTTGATCACCCGAACGAAGTCACCCTGAAACAACGCGCTCTTTCCGGCATGTCCTCCCAATGCCGCCAGGTCTTCCCGGCTCACTCCTTGAGTGTCCTTTTGTTGAAAGCTTGAGGATTCGCCGTCTCCGCTTCCATTCCCGAATTAAAAACCGGGGCCCGGGCTTTCTGAATGAGAGCCCGAGCCCCGGTTGGGTGGTGGGAGAACCTCGTTAGAAAGTGAATTTCCCGCCGATCTGCCAATACCGCGGTAGCTGTTGCGCGTTCACGATTACATGCCCCGCGTTCACTCTTGCCGGTCCGATGCCAGGCGCGGCGATTTCACTTTTAGCGGAATGGAAGGCATCAAGGTCTTGTGGTTCTCCAGAGTGGCCGCTCTCGCCGCCGCTCCAGGTTTTCGCTTCTCTCCGTGAAACTCTAAACGCGCGGGCCGGCCCCAGGTCCCGGCCCGCCACTCCCTTCGGCAAGCTCCTAGAAGGCGATTCGCACTCCCAGTTGAATTTGCCGGGCGGGCAGCGCTGTCGTTACGGTTCCAAAATTTCCCGCGGCCATGTCCGCATTCACGGGCCCGAGATTCACGTGATTGAACAGGTTGAGAAAATCGAATCGCAGCTGGAAATTGCCCCCTTCCCCGAGCCAGGGCACGTGCGTGTTTTTCAACACGCTCGCGTCAAACTCGACGAAGCCGGGATTCCGATAGATGTTCCGCTTCAGATTCCCCTCCGTCCCCGCCGCGGGAACCGGGAAATCCGCCGCCGTGAATATCCCATTGATGTACGCCTGCTTGCTGTGTGAGCCCGTGTAATTCGTCGTCGGTGTGTCGGGGATGTCCCAATCCGTCCCGTCGTGGTTGTAATCCCCTGGGTTTACGGCCGCCAGGAAGCTGTTCGTGTTGTACACCCAGAACGGCGTCCCGCTCTGCACCACGCCCAATCCGCTGATCGCCCATCCTTTCGTCAGAACGCTCGCGAATCCTTTGTCGATTCCCGGAAGCGTGTACACCTCGGAGAAGGCAAACCGGTTTCGCACGTCCCAGTTCGCGTCACCCCAGTAGCTGAAGTAGGCGTTTTGGTCCGGTATATTCAGCCCGCCATCCTGGTCGAACCTCGTATTCGCTTCCGGATAATCCATTGCGTGTGAAAGCGTGTAAGACGCCTGGAACGTCAGGCTTCTGTTCGGATTCCCTCGCAGGGTCAAAATCATCGCGTTGTATGTCCCGCGATTCCAATCCGTGACGTAGGTCATCGGTCCGAAGCTCGTATTCGGTCGGTTGATCGTGATTCCCCCGGAGCCGTCGGGGACGGCGCACCCCGCGCACCGGTTTTGATCCATTCCCGTCAGCCCGTCGTACGACCTCGACCCCGAGTAATTCGCTCCCGCCACCAATCTCCACGGCAGCTCTTTTTCCACCCCGATCACGTAGTTGACTGCCAGCGGCGCTGTTATATTTCTCTGCAGAGCCGTCACCGACGACGCCACACCCGCCAGCCCTCCCTTGGGATCGAGAGACCCTGCCGGAATTGGCGGCAGCGGGAATCCAAAGGGATAGGTCCCCGATTGAGCCAGCGCGAATATGGGCTGAATCCCGGTTCCTCCCGTGACGAATACCGGGCTGACCACTCCCGGTGGATTGTTTCGCGTTTGATCGACGGTCTGCCCGAGCACGATCCAGTCGCGATAGACTCCCACTCCCCCGCGTATGCTCCACTTCCCCGTTTTCGACGGATCCCAGGCAAAGCCTATCCTTGGGCTCCAGTAATTGCTCTGCGGATATTTCGGCGCGAATACTCCGCTTACGGGTTCCACCGACGCGTTCGCGATTTGCTCGCCCAGCGTGCTCCCCGTTCCCAGAATGATGCTGCTGAATTCGAAGCCGCTGTTCCCCCACGGCGTATGGTTCGTGAAATCGTCCCATCGCAGCGCCAGCGTCAGTGACAGGTTGGGTTTCACCTTCCAATCGTCCTGCGCGAAGAATCCGAACGGGTTGGTCTGCCCGCCGAAAATCACCGTCCCCGGATTCCCCGTCAGCGGGTTGTACGCCCCGACGCTTTCCTGCACCGGATTGTCCTGCACCACGTCGAAAATCGTGTTGAATGTGAATACCGGCCGCACGTTCACGGGCGTGAAGTCGCCGTGCTCGATGGCGTGATCCCCGTCGTAACCGAATTTGAATGTGTGCGCTCCCCGAATCCAGCTCAGCACCGCCCGCCAGTTATAGTTCGGTCCCCGGTATTCTCCCGGTCCCCAGCCCCCCGCGTTGAATCCGACGCTCCCGTCGTTGATGTCCACCTCGGGCACTTTCAAATTCCCGTTCTGCCCGTTGGCCCCTCCGACGCTCGCGAACGCGATGCTTCCTTCCAGCAAAAGCGTCGAGTTGAACGTGTGCGTGAAGTCCACTTGTCCGTAACGGTTATTCATCACGTTCAGGACGTCCAACCCTTGCCGCCGCGCCGGCTGCTCCTGCGTGAATGAATCGTTGTAGTAGCTGACGTACAATCGGTCGTTTGGCGTGAAGTATTCGTCCACGCGAAAGTTGTACTGCAGGGCGTTGTAATACGGGCTTACCACGAAGCTTCCATAATCGAATACCGGCGTGGAACATGGGATCGTCGCCGACCCCGGCGGAACGGCGATGCTGCCGCTCGAAGGGCAGTTCGCCAAATTGAAATATTGCTGCGCCGTTTCCACATTTCCGTTCGGTTTCAGGTGGTTCGTCGGATAGAGGCTCAGAATCTGCGTCCCCACCGTGCTCGGAAAATTCGACTGCGCCCACGAATCGAACTCCGGCGCATCCCAGTAAACCGTTCCCGTTTGCTCCGGCAGCGTGGCCCACAGTTTTTCGACATCCGCGAAAAAGAATGTCTTGTCCTTTACGATCGGTCCCCCCAGCGTGCCCACCAGGTCTTTCCGTCCGAAGGGCGCGATGGTGTTCTGAAATTCAGGCACTGCTTGCAAGTCCTGGTTCGTGTACAGCAAGCTTCCCGACCCGTGAAACTGGTTTGTTCCCGACTTGGTCGTGAGCTGGATCACCACGGAGCTTCCCAGGCTGTTTTCCGCGTCCCAGGTGTTCGCTTGCATCGTCACTTCCTGGACGGCGTCGGGGATGGGCGCCAAGATGATGTTTCCGTTCTGCACGGGGCTCGTCACGTTCATTCCATCCACGAACACCGTATTCCCCGTGTAGCTTCGCCCGTTCGCGCTGATCTGCGGCGTCTGTGTTCCGAAGTTGTCCGGATTCCCTCCTGGGGCTTCTCCCGCTCCCCGCGTTCCCACGCCCACAATTCCCGGCGTCACCGTGAGGAGGTCCCAGAGATTCCGATTGATCGTCGGCAAATCTCTTACGGTTTGCGACGATAGCGTCGCCTGCAGCCGAGTCTCGTCCGTATCGAGCGCGGGCGCTTCCGCCGTGACGTTGACCGTCTCCGTTGCCGACGCAATCGGAAGCGTCACGTTGATGCCCTGCGTCTCTGCCGTTTGCAGCGTCAAATTGACTTCCGTTGTCTTGAATCCCGTCTTCGACGCCGTGATGACGTACCGCCCTGGCTCCAGGCTGTTGAACCGGTAATTGCCCGCGCTGCTCGATGTCGTCGTTACCTTGATTCCCGTGTCTAGGTTCCGGAGCTCCACCGACACGTCCGCCACTCCCGCTCCGGAGGAATCCAGGATCACGCCTTGAATGTTGCCGCTGTATTGCGCGAAGGAACTCCCCGCGCATAGCGCCATCAAAATCAGAACCACCCCGGCAAAGAAATACACTCTTGCCTTCATCCCCATGCCTCCGTTTTAATCATTCGGCCACCCTACCAAATGACCCCACCACAGGAACTCGACGGCTGACCCCACCGGCAGGACTTCGCCTTTCCGCCCGGCCAATTTCCGTCCCGCCCTTGGCCCATCTTCTCCGCTTTTTTTGATGTCGGAGAAAACGTTTTCTTATTTCTGCGCTAGAAAATAACTCTATTCCCGGATTTGTCAAGAATAAATTTGAATCCAACTCATTTTCTCTGCGCTTGGCCCGCAGACGGGCCTTCCCCACGCGACGAGGCCTAACCTTCTCATTTTTCAATTTTTATCTGCGCTCATTACCCTGGCAGGTGGGGAGTTGTCTCTTCCGAACGTTCTGATGGGGGACCGGCGCCTCGCTAATTCGCCGGTTTCGGCCTCCCGGCGTGGCCTCGCTCGGCGTCCAAGATCCCCATAGGTGGGAAGCCTTTTCACGGCGTCAATGCGGCCCGGGGCTAGCCGGGTCTCACCGGGGTCTCCTCTGGCCGGATTCCATTCTTATTTCGGAGGTTCCGCTGGTTGGTTTTCGCCCGGCTCTACCAATTTGAACCGGTTTTGACTCAATTCTTTCTTGCTCGACGCCGATTGTGCCGCCGCCAGCCGCTTTACCAGCTCCGGAATTTCCCCGGTTTTCCCGGTTCGCCTTAACGCCTGCATCAGGTGATACAGCGCTTCCGGATCGTCCGGCTCCTTCTTCAGAACTTCTCGCGACTCGCGAATCGAGTCCTCGTTGTGTCCCGACTTCAGATACAGGCCTGCAAGCACATCGCGTGCTTCCGTGAGGTCGGGGTCGAGCCGGACCGCTTTTGCCGCGGCGTCGACGGCTTCCCGGAATTTCGCTGTCCCCGGCGTCGCGCCCTGCTGGCTCAGAACTTGCGCCAGCAAGTAGTTCAGAAATGCATCGTTCGGATGGGATTTCAGTTTCGCGCGAACCGAGGCAAGTGCATCGTCAAGATTGTTTTGCTGGAATTTCGCGAGCCCGTAGGCTTCGGACCCGAATGGCTGCGTGGGATTGAGGCGCTCCGCCGTTTCAAAATCCGCCTCGCCCTTTTCGTATTCCGCCAGCTGCACGTACAGCACTCCGCGCGCCGCGTACAGGGCCGCCGAATTCGGAAGGCGGCTTAGCCCCGCGTTGATCATGTCGATTCCCACCTGGTAAGAGGAATGGTTCAGCGACAACGTTGCGAAATCGACGTACAATTTTGGATTCTCGGGACTCAAAATAATGGCTTGTCGCAGCAGTTTTACGGCGTGCGGCGTCTCGCCCGCGCCCTCGTAGGCCTCCGAGGCGAGATCCAAAACCGATGGGTCCGCGTTTTTCGCATCAAGCAAAGGTTGCAACGTTTGTATCGCTTCCTTGTTGCTCCCCGCCGCGATCTGCACCACAGCCAGGTTATATGTCGCTCGGGCGTCTCCCGGGGACATCTCGGAAAGCTTCAGGAAAACTGGTAACGCTTCATCGGCCCGGTTGAGGCGAACCAGGCAGTCGCCGTATTCCTCGAGCGCCACGGGTTGCGAAGACACGGATGCCCCGCTCGCCTGGAAGTTCTTCACGGCGGTTGCGCAGTCTCCCCGCCGGTATGCAATCGCCGCCAGCATCCCGTGAGCCGTCGGATCATCCGGACGAAGGACCAGAAGCCGGTTCAGCAACGCGACGGCGCGCTCTCCGCCCGTTTCATACTCGATTTGTGCCGCTCCTTCGAGCGCCGGAATGTAGTCGGGAGCCATCTTCAGCGCCGCGTCATAATCCCCAAGAGCTTGTTTTTGCTTTCCAAGTCCGGAGAGCGCGAGCCCCTCGAGCGTGAGGATTCGCGGATCGTTCGGCGTGTTTTGAAGTTCGGTGCGAGCCAGTTGAAATGCCCGGTCGTATTCGTGGGCCCGCAAAGCTTCCACAATGGATTGCACCGCTTCGCCGCTTCCCTGCGCCGCGGCCGGCAGCGGAACCAGCAGGAAGACCAGTGCGAGCCTGCCAATCCGCCGGAATGCCCGCGCGCCGGTCACTTCCGTCTCCATTTCGGCGCCGGTTGCGCCCCTCCCACTCCCGCTTCGTCTTGCAGCGGCTTTATCTTAAGCCATGTTTCGAAATCCGATGCACGCCGGCCGGTGCAGAAGCCTCCTCGAACAAGGAGTGAAGTTTGCAATCTTTCGCGCGGGAGTGTACGGGCTGGTGCAACTCGCAAATTAAAAAGTCTCAAAAGATTTCTTCCGAGCGCCGGCCCCGCGACTCTCAGCCGTTCGTTTTGCCTGCACGCGGAGCCGATTCTCCGTTGACGATTACGATGCGCCTTCAACCTGGTTGATCTTCCAATACACCGCGTACCTTTCTCCCGAGATCCGGTTCAGCGGGATGAGTTCTGTTGGACTTTTCTGCCCAGCGGTCTCGAATACCATGCTTTTTCCCTCCGTCGGCTTCACCCACGATGCGGAGTGAATGTCCTCGGACGCCTTCATCTCGATGTTCGCCTCGCCCATCGCCTGACCCCGCGGCGATAGTTCGCTCTCGCCCGTGCTCGTGTCATATTGCATTTCTTTCGTCAGTTCGTCCGTGCCCAATCTTCCCGCCAGAACGATGGGACCGTACAATGCCGCCCTCTCGGTGGGTGCGCCCAGCAGCGGTTCGGTGTGCAACCGCATCGGCAGCCGCATCGCAATCCGGTCTCCGTCCTTCCACACTCGCGTGATTTTCAAATAGCTCCCGGGACTTGCGAAGGCCGGTATCGTCTCCCCGTTGATCTCGACCGACCCTCCCTCCGCCGCCCAACCCGGCACGCGAAGGTTGACGCCCATTTCGACCGGGTTCGCCGCCTTTACCGTCAACGTCGTCCCTTCTTGTTCCGGAAATGTCGTCACCTGTCGGAACGTAATCCCCTTTTCCGCCCATCGCGCTTCGGAGGGGATGTACAAATTCACGAACACGTCTTTGTCGTTGTGGAAGTAAATTGTATTCGCCATCTTCGAGAACTCTTCCGCTCCCGTTCCCGTGCAACACCAGAAGGAATTGAATTTCGAGTTGTAATACTTCCAATATCCCGCCTGCAGAGGAAGGTAGTACATCTTCAGGCCGTCCGCGTCTTGCGTGCCCATTCTCGAATTGAAGAGGGTCCGTTCGTAATAGTCCATGTACCGCGGATCCGCCGTCCATCCGTACACGTGGCGCGTGAGTTTCAGCATGTTGTAGCCGCAGCAGCACTCCTCGGAAACCACGCTGATTTCCGTTGATAAATTTCCCGGGTCCGTGCGCCAGTATTCCGCGTCGCTTGTCCCTCCCGTCACGAACGCCCGCTCCTTGCTCACCTCGTTTAAAAAGTACGAGGCAACCTCTCGATAGTAGGGATCGCCAGTCAATTCATACCGCCGGGCCGCCCCGATTACCTTCGGGATGTTCGTATTCACGTGCAATCCCTTCAGCTCGTCCTCGTGCTTCGAAAGCGGATCGAAGAGCGACGGCTGCTCGAACCGGTGGGCGAGGTCGAGGTATTTCTCCTGTCCCGTGATTCCCGCCAGATTCAGCAGCGCTTCGCTCGTTCCCCCGTACTCCGTCAGCAGGATTCTCTGCATCTGGTCGTCGCTGATCCCCGTCGTCCAGTGCCGGATCCATCCGGCCATTCCCTCCGCGATCTCCAGCGCCTGCTCGTTCTGGCAGTGGGTATACATATCCAGTTGCCCCGCCAGTATTTTGTGCATCGTGTAGAACGGCGCCCACACATCCTTTCCCTCCCGCAGCCGGTCGAAATAGCTCTCCGGAAATGCGCTCAGATAACCGTTTCCGTGGGCCTGCTGGCACTTCCCCAGTTGCGCCACGATCGAATCGCCCCGCGCTTTCAGCGTTGTATTTCCTCCGCTCGCATAATTCAGCGCGCACGCCGAAAGGTAGTGGCCCACGAAATGTCCCCGCAATTCGCAGTCCGGCCGCTCCCATCCCCCCAGCGGCTCCGCCGCGCTCGGCAGCCCCGCGTTCACCAGGAAGTTGTGCGCCAGGCGATCCTCGGGCAGCGACTCCAGGTAAGACTGATTCGCCTTCGCGGCGTCGAGGAACGGCCCGTCCAACAGGCGCACGTTGTTCAAAGGGAACTCCTCGGCCTGTATTGTCACTCGCTCCGTCACACTCGCGGTCCGGGGCGCGCTCATGCCGGCCGCTGCTGGCGCCGCCGCATCTCCCTTCCCCGGCAGCGGGATGCAGGCCGCCGCCATCGAGCTGACCGCTCCGGATACGAACGCGCGTCGCGATATCTTCCCCAACGATTTCATTTTGGCCTCTCTTCTTGCCGCGCCCCCTCGATCAACGCCTCGGCAATCTCCCTCTTCTTGAAAACGTTTTCTCACGGCTGGTATAATACACCGCCTGAGACCTGTCAATACGCCTGGTTTCATGGCTTTTCTCGGCTCCGCGGGAGTGCGAATCTCCCGCTCGCAAAGCCGCTATTTCGTGAGAGATTGCTCTTTCGTGAACCGTTCCCGCATCTGCCTTCGGCCAACCGCTCTTTCCCAAGCGGCCCCATACGCACTGCTCCGACTGCACGTGTACTCTCTCTCCCCGCGCCATTTCGGCCCCTCCGCGCTTTTCTCCCTTTGGATCTCTTGGAGCGACGCCACCTGATGCGAATCTCCCGCCGTCTCTTTCTCGCCTCGCTTCCTCTCGGCCTCTCGTCTCTGGAGGCCTACGGGCAAGGCGTCGCGTCTCGAAACGCTGCCGCCCAGCCCAGGCTCCCCCCTTCCGGCCGCCCGTTTGATGCCCACTTTGTAGATATCGCCCGCCAGGCGGGCCTCACCGCGCCTGTCATCTGCGGTCAACCAGGCCATGCCGATTACATTCTCGAAGTGATCGGCTGCGGCTGCGCCTTCTTCGATTATGACAACGACGGCTGGATGGATGTCTTTCTCCTTTCCGGCTCCCGTATCGGTGGCGCTCCCCACGGCACGACGAATCGCCTCTACAAAAACAATCGCGATGGCACATTTACTGACGTTACCCAGGCCGCGGGTCTCCAAAGGACCGGCTGGGCGTCCGGCGTTTGTGTCGGCGACTATAACAACGACGGCCATGAAGACCTTTTCCTCACCTATTTTGGTCAGAACGTTCTCTATCGCAATAATGGCGACGGCACTTTCACCGACGTCACCGCTCAGGCGGGTCTGACCAACGATCCGTCCCGGTGGGGCGCCGGCTGTTCCTTTGTGGATTACAACCGCGACGGATTTCTCGATCTCTTTGTTTCCAACTACGTCCAATTCGATTTCAGCCACATTCCCAAGCCGGGCTTCAATTCGAACTGCAATTGGAAGGGGCTTCCCGTGAACTGCGGCCCCCGCGGCTTGCCCCCCGGTTATCACTCCCTTTACAAAAACAATGGCGACGGCACTTTCACCGATGTCAGCCGCGAATCGGGCATCTCCGCCTCTCGGGGAAGTTATGGAATGACGGTCGTCGCCGCCGATTTCGACGAAGACGGCTGGCCCGACATTTATGTCGCCTGCGATTCCACTCCCAGCCTCCTCTTCATGAACAATCACGACGGCACTTTCCGCGAGGAAGGCGTCGCCCGCGGCGTCGCTCTCAATGAAGACGGAATGGAGCAGGCGGGCATGGGCGTCGGCGTGGGTGATTATGATCTTCGCGGGCATCTGGATCTTTTCAAGACCCACTTTGCCGACGACACCAACGTCCTCTATCGCAACGACGGAAAAGGGAACTTCGACGACGTCACCTACGCCGCTCATCTCGGCGTCGAAACTCACTATATTTGCTGGGGGACCGGAATCGTGGATCTCGATAACGACGGCTACCCCGACATTTTCGTCGTTGCCGGCAGCACCTATCCCGGAATCGAGAAAAAGCTTCCGCTGTACCCCGACAAATGCCCTCGCATGCTTTTTCGCAATCTCGGGAACGGAACGTTTGAGGAATTGACCGGCCAAGCCGGCGCGGACATCGCCGCCCGGCACTCCAGCCGTGGCTGCGCCTTCGGCGATTTCGACAACGACGGCGATCTGGACATTCTCATCGTCAATCTCAACGAGCCTCCCTCTCTTCTCCGCAACGACTTGCGCGGCCATCATCACTGGTTGAAAGTGAAGCTCATCGGCGTGCAGTCCAATCGCAGCGCGATCGGCGCCCGCGTTCTCCTCCGCTACGGCCCCAAAATCCAGGCCCAGGCCGTTCTCAGCCAGTCCAGTTTTTTCTCTTCGAGCGATCCCCGCCTGCACTTCGGCCTCGGCGCGGAATCCTCTGCGGACATCGAGGTCATTTGGCCAAACGGTCTCCGCGAGAAATTCCGAGGGGTGGCTGCCGACCAGCTTGTTATCATCAAGGAAGGCGTAGGAATTTTGCCCGGCAAGGGATTGGCCAAGTCCTAATGGCGAAAGCGGATCAAGTCGCGCCCAAGGCCTCGTGGATTGGCTCGACTGTCTTTTGTCGTTCGTTTTCCTGAGTTTTCCGGATGGCGTTCCTGGCGGGACTTTTCGCTCCCCCGCCTTCGCTCTCCGGGGTAAGCGTTTTCTGATCTTTAAACTGTCTTCGCCGGGAGGCCGCCATGAAGAATTCTTCTCTTGCCGTTGTCCTGCTTTCTCTCTTCGCTCTGGCCGCCGTTCATGCCCCCGCTCCATCCTCCTCCGCCGTGAATCCTTCTCCATCTCCCGGCGGGGATTCCTCGATCACCGTCGGCGGCGAGCCGGTCGTTTTTCTCAATCGTCCGCAGCCTCTCTCCCGCAATCAGCCGCAGTTCCTTCAGGCGACCATCCTTCCCGGCAACGGCATGAATCTGCTTCAACTTCGCGCGTATATTCCCGGCCAGGGCGACGTCGACCTCCTCAATTCCCCCGCTCTCTCCGACGCGAAGCGCCTTCTCGCCTATGGCAACGACGAATTCGGCAATCAGAGCTTCATGGTCGGCGGCGCCATTCTCCTCCCCTATCCCAACCGCATTCGCGGAACCCTCTCCCCCGATGGCAAGACGATCGAAACGGATGTCGAAGGCAAGATCGTGTCGTTGCCCGCCAACTGGCGCGGCAAGCTCCGCGGCGCGAAATTCGTCGCCATGCACGGCCTCATCCTGTCTTCTCAATTTCAGGATGTGAACCGCCGGGATAGCGCCTCGGAATCGGAAGTAACCGCTCTTCTGCATGCCGGCGATTTTGGCGGCCACTGGCTCTCCCAGACCGATGTTGCCGTAAAAATGATTTTGCGCGACCGCCAGTTGGAAATGACCGTCACGGCCCGAAACGTCGGACACGCCCCCCTGCCCATGGCCATCGGCTTCCATCCGTATTTCCGTTTTCCCAGCGGCGACCGCCGCCAGGCACGTTTGCGCCTTCCCGCCATTTCCTATGCCATCGTCAATAACTACGACGACGTTTTTCCCCGCGGCCAGATCGTCTCGGTGAAAAATTCGGCGTACGATTTCACGCCGCCCGGCGGCGTCGCTTTGAATGGAATTTTCCTGGACGATTGCTTTACGGATCTCGCGCGTCAATCCGACGGCAGCGCCGTAATTGAAATCACCGATCCGGCCGCCCGCTACGGAATGCGCATCCGCGCGCTCTCCCCGCAGATAAAATCGATTCAGGTCTACGCCCCGCCCGCTAAAAACTTCGTTGTCGTCGAACCCCAGTTCAATCTTGCCGACCCTTTTGATCGCAAGGTTTGGGGCGATCGGGATACCGGCGTGGTCACGCTGGCTCCCGGCGAATCCGTTTCGTGGCGCATCCTTCTGGAGTTGTTTACGCCGTCCGGAGACCTTCCCGAGACCACGCAGCTCGGCCCTGAATGAGCTTCTGCGCTTTCCCGTACGGCGGCTCCGCCCGGTTCAGCCGCCCGCTCGTGTTCACAATCCGTTCGTTGTGGCTGGTCAGTTCTTTCGCGCGCCGGCCTCGAACTTGAGTCCAGTTTCGGAGGATTGTTCCGCGCTCTGTTTGGCAATCTGAATCAAGGAGGGCAAGACGTCTCCAAAGGCTGACTTTCCCGTGGGCGTGCCCAAATCGAAATAGAGCCGCCGGTACATTTCATACAGCCGCGCATAGGTTTCCTTTGTATCTGCCTGCGGCTCGTAAACGATGTGCGGCGGGCATATTTTGGCTTGCGCGGCTTCGATTGTCGAAAATGTTCCCGCGGCGAGGAATGCGAAGATGGCCGAGCCCAGGCTTGTCACCTTCTTGCTCGGCACCAGCACCGGCCTTCCCAGCACGTTGGCATACACCTGGTTCAGGACGGCGTTGCTCTGCGGAATCCCGCCCGCGTTGATCACGCGCTCGATCACCGTTCCGTATTGCGCCATTTGATCCAGGATTACCCGCGTGTGGAATGCCGTCCCTTCAATCGCCGCGAACAACTCGTCTTTCGCCGTGTGGTGCAAATTCCATCCCAGCGTCACCCCGCGAAGGTTCGGGTTCACCAGCACCGTCCGGTCGCCATTGTCCCAGGTCATTCGCAGCAGCCCCGTCTGCCCGGCCCGGTAATTTTCCAGCTCCGTGCTCAGCTGCGCCACCGTCGTCCCCGCGCGCCGCGCGATCGCCTCGAAAATATCTCCCGTCGCGGAAAGCCCCGCTTCTATACCCGTGAATGCCGGGTGAACGCTCCCCTGCACCACGCCGCACACTCCCGGAACAAGGTTCGATTGCCGTGAAATTCCGATGATGCATGTCGAGGTTCCCACCACGTTCGCGATGTCTTTCTCGCGCGCCCCGGCTCCGATCGCATCCCAATGCGCATCGAAGGCCCCCACGGGAATCGGGATGCCTTTTCGCAATCCCAGCCGCTCCGCCCATTCGCCCGAGAGTGTTCCCGCCAGATGGTCCGATGTTTCGTAGCTTCCTTGCAGTTTCTCCCGGACTCCCGCCAGCAAGGGATCTACCTTTGCCAGAAATTCTTCCGGAGGCAGGCCGCCCAGGTCCCGATGCCAAAGCCATTTGTGCCCCATCCCGCACACGCTGCGCTTCGCGCGCGATGGTTCCTTCACGCCGCACAGTGTCGCCGCGATCATGTCGCAGTGTTCGAACGCGCTGGCCAGCCGCCCGCGCTTCTCGGGATTGTGCCGCAGCCAGTGCAGCAGCTTTGAAAATCCCCACTCCGAGGAATAGACGCCGCCGCACCACCGAATCGCTTCCAGTCCCGTCCGGTGCGCCGCTTCCGTGATCTCCGCGGCCTCCTCTTTCGCCCGGTGATCGCACCACAGATAATATTCGTCCAGCGGCTCCATCCCCGCGCCCACCGGAATCACCGACGATCCGGTTGTGTCCAGCGCGATGGATTCAATCGCCTCGCCCGCGATCCCCGCTTCTTCCACGGCCCGGCGCGTCGCCCCCTCGAGCGCCCGGAGATGGTCCTCATGCGATTGGGTCGCGTATTCCGGATCGTCCCGTTTCCGGTGCAGCGGATATTCCGCAATCGCCGTTCCCAGCATTCCGCGCTCGCTGTCCACCACCGATACCCGCGCGCTGAGAGTCCCGAAGTCAACTCCGGCGACAACACCCATGGATCTTCATCCTCGCACTGCTAATTGTTGTGCCAATGCATCGGCCAGCCGAGATAGCGCGCGGCGGCTTCGTGCACGCTTGCGGCTACGGTGGACATGTTGGCGGCCACGTGATGTTCGAAGCCGTTTTCGCAGATGTAATGCAGCAGCCGCTGCAGCCTGGGGATTTCCACCACTCCCGCTCCGCCGAATGTTTCCAGCGGATCGTCGGTGAAGGTTCCGCTTCCCACGTACCCGCGCACCTGCCCCGCGCGGTCGTCTGTCGAAAATCGCGCGAACGTCATCGGCCCCGGCTTCACCAGCCCCACGCACGTTCCAAACGTGTTTTCTTTCCCCACCGTCCCGGCGATGATGGCCTGATAATCCATTTTCACGTTCTTCAGAAAATGCTTCGGCAGATTGCTGCAGTGGAAGCAGACGGCCTTGTCCGGATTGTCGCCGTAGTTGTTGTTCCAATCCAGCAGCGCGCTCGGCGTCCGCGAAGCCAGCTGCAAGGCGTGCATCGCCAGCACGCCGCAAATATCCACTTCGCACGCGCTCGATAGCAGGCTCTCGCTCATCATGCTCATCACCGTGCAGGGAACCACGCCCAGGTTTTCCTCGATCGATGTCCAGCACTGGATCGCGCTGATCGAAAGCTCCGATTTGCGCATCCATTCGTCGATCACCACGCCGAGTTTCGCCATCTTCAGCAGCGCTTCGCGCGGCACGTCGTTCGTCGTCACGTACTTCTCGATCGCCGCCAGTTTCGCCTGCACCCCTTCGTCGCTGTCCTTCCGCCTCGAAATTCCTCCCAGCACTTCCGATAGATCGAGCGTCTCCACGGAAATCCCCCGCGACTCCAGGATCTTCTCGCTATACCGGACCGTGTTGAACGCCGCCGGCCGCGCCCCTATGCTTCCAATCCTCAGATTTTGCAGCCCGCGAACCACCCGGCACACTCCCGCGAACCATTCCAGATCGCGAAGGAATTCCGGTGAATTTGGCGCCACCGTGTGCGCCGTTGTCAGCGAATAGGAAATCCCGTATTGCGACAGATTGTTGCAAGCCGACATCTTTCCGCAGAAACTGTCTCGCCGGTGCGCGATCGTCATCTTCGCCGGCGTATCCGGCGTCGCTTGTACCAGCACGGGCACTCGCAGACGCGACAAGCGAAGCGTGTCCGCGATGGCCCTCTCGTCTCCGAAGTTCGGCAGCGTCACCACCACGCCGTCTATCCCCTCCGCATTCTTGCGAAACAATTCGGCGCAGCGCTTCGCTTCCTCGTAGGATTCCACCGCCCCGTAGCGCGCTTCCGTCGGACTCAGCGCGACCACTTCAATCCCCGCGCCTTCGAGCGCCTGGATCATCTCCTTGCGCCCCGTCTCGGCCAAATGCCCGGGGAAAAATCCCCGGTTCCCCACGATCAACCCCATCTTCATTTTCTTTTCTTCTGCCATGAATCCTCTCGCGCCCAAATGCCTCGTTGGGCTCGCGCCCCTCGCCGCATCGAGCCCTGCTTGCTATCTCTTCCCGCCCGGCTGCCCGTAGTAAGCCATCTTCCCGTGCTTCCTCAAGAAATGCTTCTTGTGCAGCGCTGCCGGCAGCGGATCCGCATTCTCCGCGATTCCGATCGTGTAATACGCCATGCGCGCCACGGCTTCGAGAATCACCGCGTGGTGCGCCGCGCTTCCGGCATCTGTTCCCCAGCAAAAAGGTGCGTGGCCGCGAACCAGCACGGCGGGCACTTCGGCGGGATCCACGTCTTTCAGCGCACGGCAAATCGCCTCGCCCGTGCTCTTCTCATAGCCCGCTTCGATTTCCCGCTCCTTCAGCGGCTCTGTGACCGGAATCGGCCCATGGAAATAATCCGCGTGCGTCGTTCCGTAACACGGAATGGGACGCCCCGCTTGCGCCCAGGCTGTCGCAAATTCCGAATGCGTGTGCGCCACTCCCCCAATTGCAGTGAAATTCCTGTAGAGCTCGATGTGCGTGGGAAGGTCGGAAGACGGTCGTAGCGATCCTTCTACTACGGCACCCTCTAGATCGGTCACAACCATGTCGGCGGGTTTCAGTTCCTCGTAGGGCACTCCACTCGGCTTGATGACTACCAGCCCTTCCTCCCGTTGGATCCCGCTGGCATTCCCAAACGTGTACAGCACCAAACCCCGCCGGACAAGCTCGAGGTTGGCTTCCAGCACCTGGGATCGGAGTTCGGGAAGGAGCATGGGCGTGTTGGACTTCGAACCCGGCCCTCCTTTTCTAGCAAACGTTTTCTCGAAAATGAGAGACTACTGGACACCCCTCGCTCTTGTCAATCCCTCCCATCGCCTCATTTTCGGCTCTCCTCGCTTGCCCGCTTCGGCCCCGCCCCTCTCGTTTCCCCCGCTCCTTGATAGATCGCCGTCGAATCTCGCAGCACCAGGCTCGTCCGCAGCACGTATTCGCTTCCCGTCGGCGACGGGATCTTTCGTTGCACTTCGCTTAGCAGCGCGTGAAAGGCCAGCCGCGAGATCTCCGTCTGCGACATCTTCACCGTCGTCAGCGGCGGAATCATGAATTGCGCTTGCCGGATGTCGTCGAATCCCACCAGCGAAAGATCCTTCGGAATCTGCACGCCTTTCTCGTAGCAGCCGCGCATCACTCCGATCGCCGTCATGTCGTTCGAGCACAGAATCGCGGTCGGCCGCTTCGGCAGCGACCAGATCTTTTCGAACGCCGTGATTCCCCCGTCCATCGTGTGGTTCCCCTCCACGATCGATTTCGGCCCGATCGGCAGCCCGATCTCTTCCATCGCTTGTTCAAATGCGCGTTCCCGCGCAAGCGCGGACCTCAGTCCAAGAGGCCCGGAAATGAACGCGATCCGCTCGTGTCTCAGCGCCGCCAGATGCTGCACCGCCTGGCGGATTCCGTGCAGGTAGTCGATCCGTATATTGCTGATGCGGGGCAGCGGTGGCGCGACATCGATAAAAACCAGCGGAACATTGCGCGACTTCAGGTCCCGGAGTAGCGACTCCTCCATTCCGAACGTTACAATCGCCACCCCGTCCACCCGTCTCTCGATCATTCGCCGCACCGAGAGCGCCATCCTCTTCGGGTCGTGCACCGTCGAGCTCGTCAAAATCTCGTAGTTGTGTTGAACCGCTATGTTTTCGAATTCTTGAATAATTTCCGGAAAAAACGGATTTGTGATTTCCGAGACGATTAGCCCGAACGTGTGGCTCCGGCCCGAAACCAGCGCTCGCGCCTGCGTGTTCGGATAGTACCCGAGCTCTTCCACCACTTTCCAGACCCGGCGCGACAAGTGTGGCGCGACCGTCGGGACGCCGTTGATCGTCCGCGATACCGTCGCGATCGAAACCTTCGCCCTCCGCGCCACCTCATGAATGCTCAATTTGATGTCCGGAATGGAAGACTCTTTTCCCTTCGAGCGCGCCGCCCGTTGAATCCCGGACACGCGATTTCTCGCCCGAAGCGGGGAGTTTGCGCTTGGGTCCCGCGTTCGTATGCCCTTCTACAGCGCTTGGAAAACCTTTTCGTGGCCAATCGTCAGGATTTTGAGCGCAGCCCGCCCCTTTGTCAACTTGCGGGGTCACGCGTGAAAACTTCGCGGGCGGGGGGTTCCATTCAGCCGTCGTCAATCGCCGGTCCTCGTTATCCAATTGCGTCGCGGCTTCGGCCCCAGTTCACACCCCGTGCGGCCCCGGCCGCTCGGTAAACGTTTGCTTGTCTTTAGCTTACGAGACGCCCTTCGGCCCCATCCACCCTCGCCGGAAAATCGGCGGCGGCGGAAAGGCCGCCTTGTTTTCTGTCTTCGGAGGTTTTCCCCATGGGGCCGCTTCCCCGGTTTGAAAAATTCGCGGCTAACGCCGATGCCCTCCCCAGGGCGCGTGAACCGCGCAATAAAATCCTCCCACGATCGCCAACAACCCTCCCCACCAGATGTCCGCATGGAGTCCGTACAGGACGACCTTGACCGCCGGAGGGTGCGACAGTTCGTAGATTCCCGCTCCTAAAATCAGCGCTCCGTTCACCACCAGCGACACCCCCACGAAAAACCAGATCGATATCGCTCCGTCGCTCTCCATCTTCCTCACCAGAAAAGAATATTCAGTCCAACGAACACAATCCCCACGACCGCCGCCCAAAATACGGGCCTGTGAAATATTGACGCATGTTCCTCGTGCGGAATTTCCGTGGCCCCATACACGAGCCCCGTCAATTCCTCCACCGGCATCGGCTTCGTCACCAGGCTCACCACCACCGTCACCCCCACGCAGATCAGGAAGCACCAGAGCGCCCGGTACATATTTTCCGCCATCTCCTTCGCGTGAATGGACAGTGCGAAATACGCCAGCGCCGACGGATCCAGCTTCACCCACAGCCACATTCCCACCGACGACACGGTTCCGGCCAGGAGTCCCCAGAATCCACCCGCCGGCGTCGCTCGTTTCCACAGCATCCCCAGAATCACCGTCCCGAAAAGCGGCGCGATGAAAAAACTGAAAAGCGCTTGCACGTAATCCATGATGCTCAGGAAGTGCATCACCAGATACGCTGTCCCGATGCTGATCAACACTCCCAGGATCGTGCACCACCGCCCCATCCGCACGTATTCCTCGTCCGCACCGTCCTTCTTGATCAGCGCCCGGTAAATGTCGTACGTCCATACCGTCGAAAATGCGCTCACGTTCCCGGCCATCCCCGACATGAATCCCGCGATCAGCGCTGTGATTCCCAGCCCCAGCAATCCCGGCCCGCAATATCGCGCCAGCATCAACGGCAGCACCTCGTTGTAGCTGTGCCCTCCGCTGGCGATCGCCGCTGCCTCTCCAGTCAGCTTCATCGGCAGCACGGCCAGCCCCAGCAATCCGGGTAGAATCACGATGAACGGCACGAACATCTTGAATCCCGCCCCGATGATCGGCGCCAGCTTCGCCGACCGCAGGTCCTTCGCCGCCAGCACCCGCTGCACCACCAGAAAATCCGTCGTCCAATATCCGAACGAAATCACGAATCCCAGCCCGAATACGATCCCCGTCCAGTGAATCCCCATCGGATTGTCCTGGAACGAACCCAGCGTGCTCCACAGATGCGTATATTCGGCCGACGCGTTCCGCGTAATTTGCGCCTTCAGCGCCGACCACCCTCCCACATCAACCAGTCCGAGAATCGGAATCAGCAGCGCCCCCGCCCAAATCAAAACGAATTGCAGCACTTCGTTGAAGATCGCCGATCGCAACCCCCCCAGCGCCACGTACACCGCCACGGTAATCGACGAAACCCAGATGCTGAAATGAATGTCCCATCCCAGCACTACCTTCATCACCACGGCCATCGCATACATGTTGATGCCGCTCATCAGCACGGTCATCACGGCAAACGATATCGCCGCCAGCGCCCGGCTCGGCTCTCCGAACCTCAGCTTCAAATACCCCGGTACGGAGTGCGTTTTCGAAATGTAGTAGAACGGCATCATCACCAGCGCCAGGAACAGCATCGCGGGTATCGCCCCGATCCAATACCAGTGCGCCGCCAGGATCCCGTACTGATACGACGCCGCCGCCCATCCCATCAATTCCAGCGATCCAAGATTCGCGGATAGGAAGCTGAGCCCCGCTATCCATGCCGTCATTTCCCTTCCCGCCAGGAAAAAATCTTCTCCGGTGTTGGACCGCCTTTGCAGGTAGAAACCGATCGCCAGCACCAGCACGAAATAGAACGCGATGATGGCCAGATCCACCCCTGAAAGCCGCACCAGGTGGTTCGGCCGGCTGACGATCGTGAGGGCCGCTGCCAGTCTCATTTGCCGCTTTCCTCGAATCCCGCCCCTCCGGGCGCGCCTGCACCTCTGCCGTTACGAACAGATTCCGCTCGAGCCCTCTTCCTCACTCGAGTCGTTCCCTTCGCTTCCCTCTCTACCGCCTATCTTCCGGTTGCAAATACTTCCAATCGAATGTGCCAGGTCACGGATTGCCCCGGCTGCAGGTACACCATCCCCGTGTCGGTTTTCCCCCAAATCTTCGTGTTGAATGGATCGGCCAGGTTGAACTGTGGTTCGATGGCTACGAAATTCTTGTCCGGCGGCGCGTACACTTGCACGGCTTTGATGTGCGGAGAAAGCGTGAGGATGCGAACTCCGTAGTGGGCCGCCGGATCGGTCAGCTCGATCGTCGCTTCGCCCTTCGCGTTCCGCTTCAGGTCCGTGAAGCAGTCGTCCATGAACAGCGCGCCCAAGTCCGCGCCCGACGCCGAAGTGAAGTCGTAGGGTGTTCCTTTCACCGGCACAATTTGCCCTGTCGGAAAAACGTCGTCGTAGTTCGTCACCAGCGCCCGTTCATCCGCCGGGACGTGCAGCTTCGCCTGTGTCCGGTCGCCGCTGGGAATCGCAAAATACGGATGGAAACCGATGGCCATTGGAAGCGCTTCGTTTCCCACGTTCTTCGTCGTCACCAGGATGTCCAGAGCCTCGTCTTTCAATATCATCTCCACGGCCACATCCGTCTTCGAGAGCCAGTGGCCGCCAAAGTTTCCCGCGTCGTAACTCGCCGACACTTTCGATTCCCCTGCCTCGTTGGCCGCTTTCACATCCTGAAATTTCGCGTCCAGGATCAGTCCGTGCATCGCGTGGCGCTCGGCTCCCGGCTTCTTTCCCTCCCAGTTTGCCGGCAACGAAATCAGATGCCCTCCGATCGTCGTCTCAATCGTCTTTCCGTCCGCCGACAATTTTCCGCGTATGCGGTTCGGATACGGCAGCAGAATCGCTCCGCCCATTTGAAAGTTCTTGTTGCTGAATTCGTCGTTCTCCTGCTCCAGGATTCGTTTCGCGTCGCCGAGGCTCGGCGAATCGATCACATTCACTTCGCCCTTCCCCGGCAGGTACGCCTTCAATTCCAGCAGGTTCATTCCAAACCCCGGCAGAACCGTCGCCTCCAGGAATTGCGCGCGCTTCGTCCCTTTTTCCTTCGGTCGCACCAGCGTCACCGCCGGCTCGCCGCCAAAATCCAGCGTCCCGGCCGCCTCCGCCGTCTGCTCCCGCGCTGAGTTCGTTGGGTGTTCCGCTTTTCTTCCCATGGATGATTGGACTCCTAGAAGTCCCAGCCCCACAGCGAAAACCAGCCAGCCCCCTGCTTTTTTCATCTCTCTCTCCCGAGGTCTTTTACCTCAGAAAACGTTTTCTTGCAATAGAGTTTATCCGCCCGCCCACCCTTTTCCACGCGTCCCTTCACCACTTCTTCCTCCGAGTGCCCTTCGCCACGGGCCGCGCATCACCCGCACTACGCCGGAATATTCGCACAATTGATTTGGCGATGGAAAAACTTTGTCGGAAAGGTTTGGAACGGTCGGAAAGGTTTGGAACGGATGGTTATCCGGGGTTCTTGCTTTGCCCCAAGCCAGGCGTCTGCGTTGATCCCTTCCGCCTTTTCGCGCGTCGCCGCCCAAGCCGGATCGCATCCGGGGCTGGCTTGCTTCCGCCTAGCTTCGCTACGGCTCTCGTTGCCCCTTCGAACCGAGAGGCGTTTTTCAGTTTGGCCGCATTCCTATTTCCGCCACGGGACCAGCGCTCTCAATCGCTCGTCTCGCAGGACCAGTCCGCCCCAAATCAGCACGCCGAGAAACACGGGCAAGAGTGTCGCAAGCGGCGGATTCCCCGCGTGCACGTTCGCATCCGTCGCCCCTCCCAGATAGCCCGTCAAGAGAATCGCTCCCAGGATCGCCGTCGGCGGAATCGCATAGAGAGCCGTGGATGCCAGTAGCACTCCTCCCACTCCGGCCGTCGCGCTCGTCGTATATCCCATCTGTTTCGCGGCCGCCATCACCGGCGCTGCCTTCATCACCTTCGCCCCGCCGTCGAATGCCAGCAGGGCGATGATCAAGCCGCTGATAATCCGCCCGGTCCATATTTTCCCCCGGGACGCGAGATTCGTCTTCGTCTCCGCCTGCATGAATTTTCCTCCGATTTTTCTCGCCCGCGATTTCGAGCGTCTTGGCCGCCTACGCTTGCCGGTAAGCCTGTTCCAGTTGGCCGATCTCAATCTTCTGCATTTGAAGCATGGCCTTCCGCACCCTTTCCGATTTCTCCGCGTCTTTGTCCTGCAGCATCTCCGGCAAAATATTCGGAATGATCTGCCACGTCACGCCGTACTTGTCCTTCACCCAGCCGCACCCCAGGCTTTCTCCTCCCGCCGACAGTTTCCCCCACAGATCGTCCACCTCTCGCTGCGTCTCGCATTGTACGTAAAACGATATCGCCGGGCTGAACGAAAATTCCGGGCCGCCATTCAGCGCGCAAAATTCCTGGCCCTCGAGTTCGAAGGTCGCCACCATCACTTCCCCTCCCGGCGCCTCTCCTTTCTTTCCGAAATGAGCGATTTTCACGACCCTCGAATTCTTGAAAATCGAAACGTAAAAATTCATCGCCTCTTCCGCTTTCTTGTCAAACCAAAGGAACGGTGTGATTCTCGGCATCTCTTTCTCCTTTTCGCTTTCCTTGTGAATTGACTCCCCGTGGTCGTTTCCCTTACGATCCCGCCAAATCCTCGCCGAGTTTCTCCAGGCTCTGCGTCCAGCCCGCGTCCATTCCGGCCAGGTAGGCGGCCGCGTAATCCACCGTCGCCTTCGCTCGAGTCCGCAGCGTGAGTTTCGTTTTCCCGCCCTGCGAATCGAACAGCACGGTGGTGAATCCTTCGAGAATCACTCGCCCGTCTTTGTCCGTGGCGTTGTTTGTGAACGCCAGCCGTTCCGGCCTCACGATTTCCCGGTACACTCCCCCGCACGGATATTCGCTTCCGTCCGGACCCCGCATCACGATGCGCCACGCGCCTCCCACGCGCGCATCCACTTCGCATACGGGATTCGTGAACATTCTCGGCCCCCACCACCGCGCCAGTTGCTTTGGGTCGATCCAGGCCTGGAATACCGTCTCCACCGGCGCGTCGAAGATTCGCGTCAGGACGATTTCCCGCTCTTCCGCTTTCGCTCTTTCGTTCATTGCATCCCCGCCAGAAGCTCGGCGAGTCTCTCCATCGACTCGTTCGCCCCGCTCTCCATCCCCGATTTCATCATTCCGTCGAGGTCCTTCCTCGTTCGGAAAACCGAAGTTGTCGTCAGCTTCGTCACTCCGTCCAGCTCGTCGAACGTGGTCGTGTTCAGCACCACGCCTTCCGGCTCTCCTTCGAAAACGAACGTCGAAACCACCTTCTCGGGTGGCGTCACTTCCCGGTACTCTCCGTGAAACCGGAATTCCTGCCCGTCCGGCGCCCGCTGCACAATCCGCCATTCCCCGCCGGGCCGCACATCCATCTTTTCCACCGTCGTCTCGAGGATTTTCGGCCCCCACCATTGGGGAATGTGTTTGGGATTCGTGTAGACCTCGAAAACCAGCGCTCGCGGCGCGTCGAAAATTCGCGTCATGACGATCGTCGGCGTCTCTGGATCGGCCGTGAAAATTGTTCTCCGCGCCATTTTTCTTGCGGCTTTATGTCCTGCGTCGCTTCCGTCCATGTTTCTTCTCCTTTTTCCCGGCCTGCAGCTCCCGCAGGTATTCGTCCAGCCGGTCGAAGCTTTGCTCCCAGAAACTTCGATAGCTCTCCACCCAATCGGCGACTTTCTTCAGGGGGACCGCCTCGAGCCGGCAGGGCCGCCACTGCGCGTCACGCCCTCGCGCGATCAAGCCCGCGCGTTCCAGCACCTTCAAGTGCTTCGAAACCGCCGGAAGGCTCATATCGAACGGTTCCGCCAGCTCGGTCACCGCGATCTCTCCCAGCGCCAGCCGCGCCAGAATCGCGCGCCGCGTTGGATCGGCGAGGGCGGCGAATGTCGTGCTCAGCGAATCGGAAGTCATTTCGTATTTAACCTAATGGTTAAATACACCTCCCCTTTTTCCTTGTCAAGCTTTTTTCTTCCCCTCTCTTTGCTTTCGGATCGCCCCGCACAAGCCCCTCTCATCAGCGGCGCGGCGATCCCTGCCCCATCTTCCTGCCGGGATCGGCGAATCGCGCGTGCCCCCGCAATCGCGCCTCGTTGCGTTCTGGGCCGCACTCGTGTAAACACTCGAGACTGCCGGCAATTCACTCCCTGCGCACCGCCAGTTTTTTTCGGTTGGGCAAATGGGGGCGGCGATAGCCGCTTCGGTAGCCTCCGATGCACACCGGTATGTCCGTTCAAACGGCCGCGACTCTTGCTTCCGTCATTTTGTTTCTCCACCTGCTTTGGTGCGTGTGGGCGATGTTGGGCTGGACGTTGACGCGTCGCCGTCGCTTTCTACGGACCTTCCACATCGCCTCGCTGATCTACGCCATCGTCATTGAGCTGGTTCCCTGGCCGCCATGCCCGCTCACAGTCGCCGAATCTTGGTTCGAAGCTCGCGCGGGCGTCGTCCCGGCGCGGGGTCCTTTTCTCGTTCATCTTCTGGACGCGATTGTCTATCCCAACTTGCCCGAGTGGCTCGTGGTGGGCTCGGCCGTTCTCGTTTGCCTCGTCATTCTGGCCGTGTATGCGCGGCGTTATCGTCGGCGTTCCGCATCCGGCGAATGGTGACCCAATCCCTTTAGCGGCGGCTGTGAAACAGCCTCTTTCGATTCATTTCTCTTTCGTTACATTTTCCTCCGCGAATATTAAATTCGCGCTCGTCATCGAATTCTTCCTCCGTCGGGGCAACCGCATCCATCCCGTTCGCATCTCTTCCGCCTGACGCCAGAAATCGCATTTCCTTTTTCGCAAGGAAATGTTTGGGGAAAGCCGCCGCGTCGTCAGAAGTCCGGTCGCCAACCTTCAGTTCAACGCTGTCGCATTCCACGCCGTCCAAGCCGTGCCCGGAAACAGGAGCTCCTTCTTCCGCGAGAGATGCCGAGCGTCTCTCGCCGGGAGAAATGGCTCCTTTGCGCCCGGGTTGTCACACGCTATCGAACGGGATTTCGACCCATGACTCTTTTTTGGAAACGTTGCGCTCCTTCGACCGCGCTGGAAGTCTCAGAAGCCTCCCGGCGCAAAAATATTCTTTGGCTTTGCGCTTCATGCCGGGCAGCTCCGGCGAATTCCGCTCCGCGCGGTTACACGCAAGTAAATTTTTCGTCTTCTTCGTATGAAACTGCAGCCGCGCGTTCCCCTGGTTCGTCTAAAGAATTCGACTCAAGGTCATCGAAACTTTTTTCGAATCGATCGGCGCAATTCATTTTGCAAGTCTCGTGCGCGATGAACGCGGGAGCCGGAGGTACCGTTGGTACTAAAAACCCTAAAATCAAAACTTTGGATTCAATGTCGTTGAAATTGCGATGACAAGAATGCTGCTATCTAGTTTACTATTCGCTCGCCTCCACCAACTCGGAGTCGATTCTTCCGCCGGTGGTTCGGAGGTGAATGCCTGATCGCTTGGGTGGATTTTCAATCGGGGAAACATTTTTATCGAATCATGGGTCGGGACTTGTGTGTTTTTTCTGCAACCTTCGCTCGGGCCCTGGGTTTGAATTGAGGAATTTTTCGTAGGAATTTCGCAAGGAGATTCACACGTGAAAAGCATACGGAAGCTTTCTTTCCGCTGGCTTGTATTGTCTCTTCTTTTTCCCGGCGCGGCCTTTGCCCAGAGCTTCGCTGCCCCTGCCGCCGCGGTCGCCGCGGGCAATTCGGCCAAAGCCGCCGTGGCTCCTGCGCCGTCGGACCATCCCGTCCTCGAGCAGAGAAATCCTCGCTACACGCTCAATCGTGACGATGTTCTTTCCATTTCGTTTCCCATCGCTCCCGAACTGAACCAGCCCAAGGTCACGGTCCAGCCGGACGGTTACATCTCTCTGATCAGCGCGAATTCCGTTTATGTCCTCGGATTGACGGTTCCGCAAGCCGTTGAAGCAATCAAGAAAGCCTATTCCAGCACCTTGCATGATCCCATCGTCAACATTGACTTGGTTGATTTTCAGAGGCCCTACTTCGTCGTTCTCGGCCAAGTCGCGAAGCCCGGCCAGTACGATTTGCGCTACGACACGACGGTCACCGAAGGCATCGCTCTGGGCGGCGGTTTCCTCCCCTCCGCCAAGACCCGCGTCTACCTCTATCGCCGCGATTCCTCCGGCTGGAGAGAAGTGAAGGAGCTGAACCTTCGCGACGTTTTGACCGCCAAAAATATCGAAGAAACGCATCTGCAGCCCGGGGACATGATTTTCGTTCCGGAAAAGACCATCACCAAGGTTCGCAAGTACATCCCCTATGGTCTTGGCGCGGGCGCGGGAGTCGGTTTCAACGGCGGCTACTGGTAATCCGCGGCTCGGCGCCCCAAAAATCATATTCGAAGGACGAGGTGGAAAGATGGCCACTCAAAATCGGCGAATGAGTCCCGAAGACGATACCAAGGAGCTTACGCTGCGCGACATGGCCGCGCCGCTGTTTCGCCAGCGCAAAGTCGTCCTCGCCACTTTCTGCTGCTTGTTCGTCCTCACGATTCTTGTCGCCTTCGGATGGGCCGCGCGCTACTACGTCTCGACGATGCAGGTCGTCGTCGAGGCAGACCGCTCTGACCCCGCCGTCACCGCCGCGCAAGACGGCACCGTTCCCAACAACAAGAGCGTCACCTTGGATCAGGTGACCTCGGAGATGGCTCTGCTCCAAGGCCAGGATATGATGCGCGCCACCGCAAAGACGTGCGGCCTCGCGTCCGGCTGGTCAATCTCCGACGTTTTTCTGCCGAGTGATCCCGCGCGGCGCATGGCCATGAAGGAAGAGGCTGCCGCCCGCCAGCTGGGAAAAAAGATCAAGGTCGAAGCCGAAAAGACTTCCGACGTGATCGACGTCAGCTACGGCCGCGCCGGCGACCCGGCGATTCCCGCGTGCGTGCTCCAGACTCTCAGCAAGCTCTATCTCGAAAAACACCTCCAGCTCGTCCGGCCCGCCGGCACCACCACCTTTTTCGCCGAGGAAACCGCCAAATACCAGAAGGCTCTCGCCGGAGCCGAAGCGAACCTCGCCGATTTCAGCAAGGACGAAGGAGTCGCGGCTCCCGACATTTTGCGCACCGACATGGCCCAGCAAGTCGCCACCACGGAAGGCGATTTGGATCAGGCGCGCCAGGCGGCTGCGGCCGACCAGCAGCGCATCTCCGACTTGAAAAGGCAGTTGGACGCGACTCCCTCGCGTTCCACCACGTCGGAAGCTTCTATCTCCGCGAATCTCCTTCTCGAAAATTTGAATGCCACTCTCCTGGCTACCCAGCTCAAGCGCTCGCAATTGCTGATGAAATACGATCCTTCCTACCCGCTCGTCCAGGAAGCCGATCAGGAAATCGCTGAAGCCAAGGCCGCCATCGCGCAGGCGGAAAAAGACAAATATCTCAACGTCACCACCGACCGCGATCCGACGTACGAACTCCTCCGCGAGGACGAAGCCAAAACCGAAGCCGATTTGGCGTCGCAAAAAGCTTCCGCCGGCGCCCTCGTCGCCAGCCTGCGCAACTTGCGCTCGCAGATGGTGGACCTCGACGGCGAAGCCGTCAAACAGGCCTCTCTCGTTCGCGACGTGAAAGTCGACGAAGCTAACTACCTCCTCTATCTGACCAAGCGCGAGGAGGAGCGCACGTCCGACGCCCTCGATAAGAAGGGCATCGCCAACGTCGCGATTGCCGTCGCTCCCGTCGTTCCCGTTTTGCCCGCCCACAGCCCGTTTCTCGTCCTGATTTTGGGCCTCATGGCCACCCTCGTTCTCAGCTTCGGCGCCGGTTTTGTCGCCGAGCATCTCGATCCATCTTTCCGCACTCCGGATGAAGTTGCCGAAGCGCTCAGCGTTCCCGTTCTTGCCTGCGTTCCCAAGAAGGCGGCCTAAGGACGATATGTTTTTGAATTACTACAATCTGAGCGAGCAGCCCTTCGGCGTCACTCCCGATTCGCGCTTTCTCCATCTCGGGCCGGCGCACCGCGAGGCTCTCGCTTCGCTTCTCTACGGCACGGAAAGCAATCGCGGATTTATCGCCCTGATCGCCAGGCCCGGCATGGGCAAGACGACTTTGCTCTACCACTATCTCTCCTATCTCCGCGGAAAGGCCCGCACCGCTTTTGTTTTCCGCACCGATTGCGACTCGCGCGATTTTATCCGCCACGTTTTGCTCGATCTCGGCATCGACTCCCCGCAGATGGATCTTCCCGCCATGCACGAAACCTTGAATCGTGTATTGACCGAGGAGATGCACGCGGGCCGCCGGTTTGTCCTGGTTGTCGACGAAGCTCAAAACCTCGGCGAAAAAGTCCTCGAATCCATCCGCCTCCTCTCCAACTTCGAGACGCCCAGCTCCAAGCTGATGCAAATTGTTCTCGCTGGCCAGCCGCAGTTGGCAGACCGTCTGTCCAGCCCTTCGATGTCTCAGCTCCGCCAGCGCATCTCCATGGTGATTCCTATCGAGCCCCTGACGCCCGGCCAGGTGAACGCCTACATCGACCATCGCCTGTGGATCGCGGGCAACGACAAGCGCCCGATTTTCTCCGCGGCTGCCCGGAATTTGATCGCCGAACGCAGCGAAGGAATCCCGCGAAACATCAATAATCTCTGCTTTCACGCCATGTCCGCTGGTTGCGCCCTGCGCCGTCCCGTCATCGATCGCGACATCATCGCCGGCGTGATTGCCGACCTGGACCTCGAACGCCTGCGCGCCAATCCAATTCCGCCCACGCTGCCGCCGGCCGAAACCGTCGCAAATCTCTCCGCCGTTTCTCTTCCGGCGAAGAAATCTTCTCGACTAGGGAGGCTGGCCGCGAGGTTCACCGTTGCCGCGGTTTTCTTGCTTCTTTTGGGCTGGCCAATCCTTCGCGTCAGCCGGGGTGTGCAGCCTCTCGCACCATCGCGGCTTGCTCCGCCGCCCACGCTCTCGGTTCCGGCTGTTTCCACCGCCGCTGCTCCTTCCATTTCCATCGCGCCTCCGGAAAAGCCGGCTGCGCGCGTTTCTTCTTCGGCCAATGAACAACTCGCTTCGCTCCGTGTGAAACCAGGCCAGACCCTGTATCAAATCAGCGTTCAACATCTCGGACGGTACGATCACGGCGCCCTTTCGCAGTTTCAACAGCTCAACCCTTGGTTGACCAACCCCGATCATATTCGCTCGGGTCGCATGATTTTGATTCCCTCTCCCGCAGCTATCCCCGGCGACAATCAACGCGTCGCGGAACAATCCTCAAATGTTTCGCCCGCAGAGGCAGACAAACCATGAGCAAGAATTTTGAATTGATGCAACAGGCAGGACGAGATCAGGAGTTTCTGACGGGGCGCCCGGTTCGCTCCGCTGCACCCTCCAACGGCAACGGTCATCATGGCTCCGATGGGCATCTCCACCAGGTTGCCGGAGAGGAAGCTCTTCGCCTCGTGCAGAGGGTGTTTCTCAACCAGGCCCAGGATTCATCGCGGGCCGTCGTCTTTGCCGGCATTGACAGCGGGAATGGCTGCAGCCGGATCTGTGTGGATGTCGCCGAAGCACTCGCGAACACCATCGAAGGCTCCGTCTGCCTCGTCGAGGCGAATTTGCACTCGCCTTCGCTGCCCGCCATGTTCGGCACCACGAATCATCACGGTCTCACCGATTCTCTATCCGCCGACGGGCCGATCCGCTCCTTTGCCAAGCTGGTCCGCGGTGAAAACCTGTTTCTGCTCTCCTCCGGCTCGACGAACGCAGGTTCCGCCGGCGTTCTGAACCCCGAAAAAATGAAGGCCCGGCTTGCCGAGCTCCGCAAGGAATTCGACTACGTTCTGATTGATGCCCCGCCTCTCAACGGGTATTCCGAAGGCGTGTCGCTTGGCCAGCTCGCCGATGGATTGATTCTGGTGCTCGAAGCTCACTCAACGCGCCGCGAAGCCGCCGCGCGAATCGCCGAAAATCTGCGCGCTTCCCAGGTTCGGCTGCTGGGAGCCGTTTTGAACAAGCGCACGTTCCCGATTCCGCAGCCCTTGTACAAGTTGCTCTAGTTAACCGGCGGCCGGTTTGCCGCCGTGTATTTTGGTAGAAACGGGTTCCCTATCTTCCTGTGACTTAGAATGGCGGAGCTTTGTCTTGAGCGAACTTCAAAATTTCGAAGGCGTCTGGTCCCTCGCGGGGTTGCAATCGCTTCCCGCCGAACCTCGCTGGTTCGCCGTCCAAACACGAGCGCGCCACGAAAAGAAAGCGGCTGCCGAGATTTCCAGGAAGGGATTCACGGCGTTCCTTCCCCTGCTTCCGGAAATCCGCCAGTGGAGCGACCGCCGGCAGAAAGTGGATCTGCCTCTTTTTCCGCAATACGTTTTCGTCCGTCTCGCTCCCTCGGCCCCGGCTCGCGTGTCCGTGTTGCAAACCAACGGCGTCGCCTGTTTCGTGGGCTCGCACGGATTCGGCACGCCCATTCCCGATGAGGAAATCGATTCCGTCCAGGCGCTTTTCCGGGAGAAGGCTTCTCTCGAGCGCTGCTCTTTCCTCAAGGCCGGCCAGCGCGTTCGGATTCGCGGCGGGAGCCTCGACGGTGTCACCGGCATTCTCTCGGGAATTCAGGGCGGCCGCGCGTTGATTGTCTCCGTGGGATTGATTCAGAGGTCCGTCGCCCTGAAAATTTCCGGCTACCAGGTCGAGCCGGCCTAGATAATCCCAGCTCGCGGTTTCACGCTTTTCCAGTTTTTTCCGCTCGATGGCGCTCTCAGCCGCGCCGCTCGAAAGCTGCCTCTTCATAAAAACGCATACGTCAAGGTGGAGTCGCTTCCGTGAATGAAGCCAGGCGCAATTTTCTTTTGAATGCGCTCAAGCTGTTCGATCTCGGCTTGTTGGTGGTGTCCTATGGGTTGGCGACGGTCGTGATCGTCTCCACGCGCCGCGATTTGTCTCTTTCCCAGTATCTTTCGATGCGCGTGAAGGTTTCGAATTTTGCCATTTTCCTGGCCATGGTTTTGGCATGGCATCTTGTCTTCGCCTTTTCCGGAATGTACGGCTCGAAGAGGCTTTCCACCCGGCGTTCGATCTTGCACGACGCGTTCAGGGCCACTTCGTTCTGCGTCATCTCCCTCTCGCTGGCGGCCTTGCTTTTCACCATCACCATGGTGACGCCCCGGTTTTTGCTGCTGTTCTGGATTCTGAGCTTTTCCCTTGTTTCCTCCGGCCGCCTTCTCCTTCGCGAATTCCTCGGCAACGTTCGCCGCCGCGGCCGCAACCTTCGCTACATGCTGATTCTGGGCACCAATCAGCGCGCTTTGGAGTTTGCCGCCAGCATCGAATCCCGTCCCGAACTCGGCTATCGCGTCCTCGGATTCGCCGATGATTACTGGCCCGCGATCGACGCCTTCCACCGGAGCGGCCGCGCTCTCGTCTGCGATTTCAAGGCGCTGCCTGAATTTCTCCGCCACAATGTCGTCGATGAAATCGCCAATTATCTTCCGCTGCGCTCCTTCTACGAACACACTTCGCAGGTCGCGGCCTTGTGCGAATTGCACGGCATCATCCTTCGGTTTAATACGGATCTCTTTGGGTTGAAGACGGCTCGCCCTCAGGCGGCTGAACTCGAGGGGCGTCACTACATCACCTATTCCTCCGGCATTCGCGACACCTGGCCGCTCCTCATCAAGCGCTCCGTGGATATTTTCGTATCCCTGTCGCTCCTGATTCTGCTTGGCCCTCTCTTCCTTCTGGCTGCCGCTCTGATCAAGTGGACCTCCGTGGGCCCCGTCTTCTTTTTGCAGGAGCGCATCGGTTACAATAAACGCCGCTTCCGGATCTACAAGTTCCGCACGATGGTTCCCGGCGCGGAGAAGATGATGACCGAACTCGAACGTTTGAATGAGGTTTCCGGTCCGGTCTTCAAGATCAAAAACGATCCGCGAATCACTCCCCTGGGAAAATTTCTCCGCCGCGCCAGCATCGACGAATTGCCCCAGCTCATCAACGTCCTGAAGGGTGAAATGAGCCTTGTCGGGCCTCGCCCTCTTCCCGTGCGCGATTATCAGGGGTTCAGCGAAGATTGGCAGCGCCGGCGGTTCAGCGTCCGTCCGGGCATCACGTGCCTCTGGCAGGTCAAGGGCCGCAGCTCCATCACGTTCGAACAATGGATGCGCCTCGACATGCAGTATCTGGATGAATGGTCGCTTTGGCTCGACATGAAAATTCTCGCCCGGACGATTCCGGCCGTTCTTCGCGGCTCGGGCGCCGTCTGAGCCCGCGGCCCGCCGGGATGGAGTTTAAGTTACGAATCTTTCGACGGTCGTAGGATTTGGTGGGAGAATCAGTAATAATCTTTTTACCGAGGGAGAAAACTCACATGACCGCTTCTCGAATTCTGGTTACCGGCGCGGGTGGTTTCATTGGCCATCATCTCGTCAAAAGACTCAAGGCGGAAGGCCACTGGGTCCGCGGCGCGGACATCAAGCTGCCCGAGTACGAACTCTCTGCGGCCGATGAGTTCGAGCTTCTCGACCTCCGTGAGTTTCAAAACTGCCTCCTCGCCACGCGCGGCGGCGTCGATCAAGTCTACAACCTCGCGGCGGATATGGGCGGCATCGGTTACATCACGGCCTATCTCGCCGATATTTCCCGCAACAATATCCTGATCAACGCCCACATGCTCGAGGCCAGCCGCAAGAACTCCGTCAAGCGCTTCCTGTTTTCCTCTTCCGCTTGCGTGTACGCCCACAGCAAGCAGATCTCGCCGGATGTGAAGCCGCTGACCGAGGAGGATGCCTATCCGGCCGAGCCCGAGCCGGGTTACGGCTGGGAAAAGCTTTTTGCCGAAGAGCTCTGCAAGTATTACCTGCACGACTACGGCATGCACACCTTCTCCGTCCGTTTTCACAATGTTTACGGGCCGCTCGGCACTTACGAGGGCGGCAAGGAGAAGGCGCCGGCTGCGATTTCCCGCAAGGTCGCGCTCGCTAACGACGGCGGCGAGATCGAGATTTGGGGCGATGGCGAGCAAACGCGATCGTTCATGTACATTGACGATTGCGTCGAAGGGCTCCTTCGTTTGATGGCGTCCGGCTACCACGAACCGCTGAATCTCGGCACCAGCGAGCTGGTCACCATCAACGAGCTCGTGGACCTCGTCTGCCGCGTGGCGGATAAAAAGCTCGTCAAGCGCCACGACTTGACCAAACCGCAGGGCGTCCGCGGCCGCAACAGCGACAATACGCGGCTCCACAAAGTTCTCGGTTGGGAGCCCACCATCTCTCTCGAGGCGGGCCTCAAGGTCTCCTACAAGTGGATTGAGTCCGAGCTGAAACAGGCCGGACGCGTTCCCACCCAGTCGCACACCGCGAGGGCCTGATTTGGATCGTGCCAATGTGCTCGGCGTTGGCGTTCACGCCGTCAATCTGCCGCTGGCCGCTTCTCTGATCGAGAGCGCCGTCAGCGGCGGCCGCAAGGGATACGTTTGCGTCACCGGGGTTCACGGCGTCATGGAGGCCCAGCGCGACTCGCGATTCAAACACACGCTCGATCGCGCCATGCTCGTTGTTCCCGATGGCGTTCCCACGGTTTGGATCGGCCGCTGGGAGGGTTTTCGCGAAATGAGCCGTGTCTTCGGGCCCGATTTGATGAAGGAAGTTTGCCGGCAATCGGTCGCAAACGGCCGCACTCATTTTCTCTACGGAGGCAGGCCGGGAATTGCCGGGCAGTTGAAGCGCAACTTGGAATCCTGGTATCCGGGAATCCGCATCGTCGGCACGTACACTCCTCCTTTCCGGCCTCTTTCTTCGGATGAAAAAAGCGATTTGCAGCGGATGTTTCTCGATCTCTCGCCAGACCTTGTGTGGGTTGGGTTGAGCACTCCGAAGCAGGAAAAGTTCATGGCCGAGTATCTCGGCGAATTGAGCTGCCGCGTCATGATTGGTGTCGGTGCGGCTTTCGATATCCACACGGGGAACGTCAAAGATGCGCCGGATTGGATGAAGGCGGCCGGCCTGCAGTGGCTGCACCGTCTTTGCCAGGAGCCTTCGCGGCTCTGGAAACGGTACCTCGTCAACAACTCCGGTTTTCTTCTCCAAGCGGCCTTGCAATTCACGCGGCTGAAACGCTATGAGCTGGTTTCTAGCGAAATCGCCGCCGACTAGCGTTCTCTGCCGCGAATTCACCTGGAATGGCTGTCTTTTAATCCTGCTCTAAATTTCCGCAATCAAAATGGGAGGAATCCTGATGCGCATCGCGGTGGTCGGCTCAGGCTATGTTGGCTTGGTTTCGGCGGCTTGCTTCGCCGAGATCGGACACGAAGTGATCTCCGTCGACAACGACGAAAACAAAATTGCTGCCTTGCAGCGCGGCGAAGTCCCGATTCACGAACTCCATCTCCCCGAGCTCCTGGCGGCTCACCGCGGCGGGCGGCTCCGCTTTTCCACTTCGCTGAAAGAGGCCGTTCGCGCTTCCGACGCCATTTTCATCACGGTCGGCACCCCGCAATCGGAAAATGGCGAAGCCGATCTTTCCTTTGTCGAAGCTGTCGCTCATGAAATGGCTTCAGCCATTCACAGCCAGAAACTTGTGGTGGAAAAGAGCACCGTGCCTGTTCGCACCTGTGAATGGCTTCGCAAGTCTCTGCTGTTGAACGGAGCGCAATCCGGCGCTTTCTCCGTGGCCTCAAACCCCGAATTTCTCCGCGAAGGTACCGCGGTCGTTGATTTTCTCTATCCGGACCGGATCGTGATCGGGGCGGACGACCGGTTCAGCGCGTCTCTTCTCCGCGAGATTTACGCTCCTCTTACAAGCGGCAGTTATTACTCTCGCGCCCGCACCGTGCCTTCTCCCGGATACGCCCGTGCGAAGGCGCCGCTCATCGTCACCAACGCGAAGAGCGCCGAGCTCATCAAGCATGCTTCCAACGCGTTTCTGGCCATGAAAATTTCCTTTATCAACGCCGTCGCGAACATCTCCGAAGCCGTCGGCGCCGATATCGATCAGGTGTGCGCCGGCGTTGGTTCCGATTCGCGGATCGGGCCGAAATTCCTGAATGCGGGAATCGGCTACGGCGGCTCGTGTTTCCCGAAGGACGTCCAGGCGTTTCATGTGGTCGCCCGCGAATGCGGATACGATTTCGGTTTGCTCTCCGAAGTCATGGAAATCAACAACGATCAGCGGGCGCGCTTTCTGAAAAAAGTCCGCAGCGCTCTCTGGAATCTTCGCGGCAAGCACCTGGGCGTTCTCGGCCTCGCGTTCAAGGGCGACACCGACGACATCCGCGAATCTCCCGCCGTTTCCATCATTCAATCGCTTCTGAAGGAAGGCGCGCGAGTCAGCGTTTACGATCCCGCCGCGATGCAGCGCGCGAAGATCGTGTTGCGGGCTGAGGGCGTCGCATATGCCGCCGATCCGTATCACGCCGCGACGCAAGCGGATGCGTTGTTGATTCTGACCGAATGGAAGGAGTTTGCGGCGCTTGATCTGCCGCGTCTCCGTTCTCTTCTGAAATATTCCATCGTGATCGACGGGCGCAATCTCTACGATCCCGCGCGCATGGCGGAGGCCGGGTTTTTGTATCACAGCATCGGCCGCGCCACGGCCGTTCCGAAACATATGTCTTCGCTCGTCGCGCCCATCGCCGCGGAAGCGGCGCTCGCGCCGCCGGCTCCCGCATTTCTCGGCGCTTCCGCATCGTGATGTCCGGAACGAACAATTTCGTGGCCGCTGAAATTATTTTTTCCGCCGGCGTGTTTTCTTTTGCCGGACCGCACAAATGATCCAGCGCGCACAAACTTTACTTCGGAGGGCGAAAGAGAGCGCTCTGGCGCGGAATTCCGGATGGATGTTTCTGGGGTACGGAATGCGCATCGTGGTGCAGGCCGCGTATTTCATCCTGATCGCGAGGGCGCTGGGCCCGGAGCAATACGGAGCGTTTGTCGGCGTGGTGGCGCTGGTGGCGCTGGTGGCGCCGTACGTGAGCCTGGGCGGCGGGAACCTGCTGGTTAAAAACGTGTCGCGCGACAAAAGCGTGTTCGCGGAGTACTGGGGCAACGCGCTTTTTCTGATCGCGGTATCGGGAGCGGCGCTGCTTGGCGTGGTGCTCTCGACCGCGCATTTTCTGCTGCCGCATTCGATTCCCTGGAAGCTGATCCTGCTGGTGTGCGTCGCGGACTTGATCGCCGTTCGCGGGTCGGAAGTGGGCGGACAATGTTTTCAAGCGACGGATCAGCTCCGGCACACGGCGACTCTCACTTTGCTTCCGGCGATTCTTCGGCTGGCGGGCGCGGCAATCGTGTTTACCGTGTGGGGCCACGCTTCGGCCCTGGTGTGGGGCTGGTTCTACATGGGCGCGGCGGTGATTTCCGGGCTCGTGGCCGTGGCGATGACGCGGATGAAACTCGGAGCACCCCGGCTGGCGCTGGGACGCATACCGCGCGAACTCACCGAAGGATTTTATTTCGGGACCAGCTTGTGCGCGCAGACGGTCTACAACGACATCGATAAAACCATGCTGGCGCGGCTTTCCACGCTCGAGGCGACGGGCATTTACGGCGCGGCGTACCGGATTATCGACGTGTCGTTCACGCCCGTGCGTTCGGTGCTGAACGCGGCGTACACGAATTTTTTCCGGCACGGAAAATCGGGAATCGCGTCGACATTTTCGTACGCGCGAAAACTCCTGCCGAAGATGATGGGGTATTCGGCGTTTGTCTGCGTGGCGGTGTTCGTGGCGGCGCCGCTCGTGCCGTACATTCTGGGAGCGGAATACGCGCGGACGGTCGAGGCGCTGCGGTGGCTGGCGCTGCTGCCTTTTTTCAAATCCATGCATTATTTTCTGGCGGATTCGCTCACCGGAGCGGGCCATCAGGGAGTGAGGACCGCGGGGCAGATCGGCGTGGCGCTGTTCAACATCGGGCTGAATATCTGGCTGATTCCGGCGTATTCGTGGCGCGGCGCGGCGTGGGCGAGCCTGGCGAGCGACGGCGCGCTGGTGCTGGTGATGTACGTGGCGGTGATGGTGATTCTGGGGAAGGAAGCGCGGGCGCGAGCCGAGACGGCGCAAGCTGCGATGGTCTGAAGCAAGCGCGGGCGATCAGAAAACGTCGGACGCGGGACGCGCCGCGGCCAAATTTCCAGAGCGAATACAAAGCGAACAAATTACTGCAGGATGTGCATCACATCTGGAACCCAGATCAGCCCTTAAAACACGGTTCCGTGCGCGTGTCGGGAATTGGCCCCAGCGCGGGTTGAAATTGGCGGCGAGGATGAAGCAGATGGGCGAAATTTTGAGGATCGAAGCGGGGGCGCCGGCGGGAAAATGCGCGCGGCGTGCGGCGCTGCCGGCGGCGGCTTTGGCGTTATCGGGAATCCTGATGTTTTCACTGGGAGGGGCGGCGGGGTCTTCGGCGACACTGACGCCCAGCCAGGAGCCGATACCGGCGTCGTTTTTCAATTTAAATATCATTTTTTATCCGGGTGCGAAGGTTCCCTGGCCGGCGGTTCCGTTCTACGGATGGCGGCTGTCGCACGCAAACTGGTTTGAGCTGGAGCCACAGAAAGGGCAATGGAAATTCGACCACCTGGACCAACTGGTCGCCATGGCGGAGCAGCACGATTCCAAAATTCTGATGACTTTCGAATATCCGCCGCGATGGGCCTCGAGCAATCCGGATGCGCCGGGAGACTGGGGGACAGGAACGACCGGACCGGTGCGCGACATGGATGATTGGGAGACGTTCGTTCGCACCGTGGCGACGCGCTACCGGGGAAAAATTCACGCCTACGAACTGTGGAACGAGCCGGACCGGCAAAAATCCTGGTTAGGGGATACGGCGACGCTCGTGCAGATGTCGCGCGAGGCATACAAGACTTTGAAGGGGGTCGATCCGAGCGTCACGGTGGTGAGTCCGAGCGCGACATATCCGAACGGGACAAAGTGGCTCGCCGAATTCTTGCAGGAAGGCGGAGGCGAGTCCGTGGACGTAATCGGGTATCACTTTTATACCGGGAGCGTGGGTTCGATGGAGCCGCCCGAAGCCGCGGTGCCGATCATTCAGAGTGTTCGAAAGGTCATGGCCGAATACCACGCGGAAGACAAACCGCTGTGGAACACGGAAGCCGGATGGCTTGGATCCGAGAGTTACCCGGCGGATGAAGCGAGCGGATACGTGGCGCGGGCATTCGTCCTGAATTGGGCGGCGGGGATTTCGCGGTTCTATTGGTACGGCTGGGATCCGCACAAAGACATGAACATCGAAATGGTGAAAGCGGATAACTCGACCATGACGCCGGCAGCGCACGCGTTTGCGACGATCCAGCAGTGGATGACGGGCGCGGTGATGCACAAGTGCATCGAATCGGAAAATCACAATTGGGTTTGCGAAATGGACCGGGACGGAGCGTGGTCGTACATCGTGTGGAACCCAGGCGGCGAACGAGCGTTCCGCGTGGCGAGCAACTGGCACGTGAGCCGGGTGACACAGCTTTCGGGCGGGACGAGCCACATCGAGGGCGGAACGGTGCAGATCGGGATCGAGCCGGTGCTGATTCAGTGAGCGACGACGGAAATTCATGAAGGTACTGCTTTCAGCGTATTCGTGTTCGCCGACGGCGGGTTCGGAACCGGCCATTGGGTGGAACTGGGCGCGATGCATCGCGGCGGCTGGGCACAAAGTGGTGGTGGCGACGCGCGCAATCAACCGCAAGGAGATCGAGACGTATTGCACGAAGGAGCCGATGGAAAATGCGAGGTTCTTATTTCACGATCTCGCGCCGGCGGTGCAGAAGCTCTACAAGCTGCCGTTTGGAAATTACGCCTATTACACGCTGTGGCAGTACACGGTGGCGCGGAAAGCGGAGCGGCTGCACGCGGCGGAACATTTCGACCGGGTGCAGCACATCACCTGGGGAAGTTTCCGCCTGCCGAGCTTCATGGGGCGGCTGGGGATACCGTTCATTTTCGGTCCGGTGGCGGGAGGAGAAGACACGCCAAAGCTGTTGAGAAAAGGATTGGGAGCGCGAGGACGATTGTGGGATTGGCTGCGGCGCGTATCGAATTCGATGCTGACGCTGAATCCGTGGATGCGGACGACGTACGAACAGGCGGGAGAGATCGTGGCGACGACGGCGGAGACGCTGGAGGCGATTCCGATGGAACACCGGGGAAAAGCGAGGATTCAGCAAGCGGTGGGAATCGCGCCGGAAAATTTCGGGACGGGAGCGAAACACGAGGAGGGGGACATTGCGGCGGGGCAGAAACGGAGCGCTCCCGGAGGACAGGACTCGAGGACGAGGCTGAATTTGCTGTACGTAGGGCGCCTGTTGCCGTGGAAAGGACTGCACCTGGGGCTGCGAGCGCTCGGAAAACTGGGAGAGCGAGCGGCGGACGTGCATTTGACGGTGATCGGGACGGGGTCGGACGAGGCGCGGCTGAAGGAACTGTCGAGGGAGCTGGGCCTGGAGGAAAAGGTGAGCTGGGTCCGGTGGATGAAAAGAGAAGAGCTGCTGGGAAAGTATCCGAGTTTCGATCTTTTCCTTTTTCCGAGCCTGCACGATTCGGGAGGAATGGCCATTCTGGAAGCGATGTGGTTTGGGCTTCCGGTGCTTTGCCTGGATCTGGGAGGGCCGGGAGTATCCGTGAACAATACGAGCGGACGAGTGGTGAAGACGGCGGGGCGGAGGGAAGAGGAAGTGGCGGAAAGGATCGCGGATTTCTTGAGAGAGGCGCAGGCGGACCGGGCCATGCTGACGCGGCTATCGGAAGGAGCGCGGAGACGGGCGCGGACGCTGACGTGGGAAGCGAACGTCCGGACGATGTACGCGCGAAATCTGGCAGCCCAAGCGGATTGAACGAGGCGGGAAAATGAACGACTTTTTTGACCGAATGGTTGTTTTTTCTTGGATGGCGCTGGCGAGCGGGGCGGGGATGGTGTTCTACGTCGGGCTGAATTCGACGGACACAACATCGGGAGGGGGCACAGGAATCCGGGCGGCGTACGCGCTGTTCTATCTCTTTTTTGTCACGCTCCTGGCGATGAGGTACAAGACGGCGCTTTCGGTTCTGGCGCGGGAGAAATGGATTTTTCTGCTTTGGGTGTGGGCCGTAAGTTCGACCGTGTGGTCTCCCCTGCCGGGACAAACTCTGCGGCGGAGCGTGGCGCTGCTGGGGACACTGATTGCGGGAGTGTTTGTGGCGACGCGGTTCGAGCCGAGAAAGCAACTGAAAATTCTGTCGTATTGCATAGGGCTCTCGGCGATCGCAAGCCTGATTGCCTGCCTCTTCTTTCCGGAATATGCGGTGGCGAAAACGGGGGAGTGGACGGGAGTGTTCTATCAGAAAAACGTGCTGGGACACACGATGGCGCTGGGAGTGCTTTGTTATGCGTTTTTGGCGCTGGGACGAAAGCGTGGACGATTCGGCTCGATTCTGATGGCGATCCTTTGCGGAACGATGCTTCTGATGTCGCAATCGGTGACGGCCATGATCGTCTGCACGATGATGCTGATCGTGCTGCGGTTCCGCAGAGTGCTGGTGCTGCGGGCGCGCAAACTGGTTCCCTATGCGACGGCGACGCTGATGGTGGGGATACCGATGGGAATCGTGGTCATCCAGCACATGGGAGACATCCTGAAAGCGCTGGGACGAAACGCGACGCTGACGGGGAGAATTCCGCTGTGGAACGAGGTGCTGGAGGAGATTTCGACGCGGCCGATCACGGGGTTCGGATATTCGGCGTTTTGGTACACGGCGGAGGGCGACCGCATTCACGAAAAGCTGGGGTGGTCGCCGATGCACTCGCATAACGGATATTTCGAAATCACGCTGGCGCTGGGATTGATCGGGGCGGGCCTGCTGGCATTCGGCCTGATCCGGAATATCTTTCGAGGAGTGAGCATCGCGAGGGAGTCGCGTTCGGTCGAGGAGTTCTGGCCGCTGTTCTACCTGATTTTCATGGCCGTGGACAACGTGACCGAATCGTGGATGCTGGTGGCAAATTCCCTGTTTTGGATGCTGTACATGGCGAACGCGTACTGGCTGGTCCGAGCCAGCCGCCGGCGGGTGACCGTGGAAGAAGACGAGACGGAGGGAAGCGCGGAGAGGGCGGGGGGAACGCCGATGGGACTGGAGCCCGCGGAATCGTGACGACGCGGAAGGAAGAAAAGCAAATGAGGATACTTGCGTGGCCATTGCGGAAGACGTGGAACCCGTACACGGGAATGGTGTACTCGCACCTCCCGGCGGACGTGGAGGTGGACGGATGGCCGGGCGACCTCCGGCGAAAGTATTCCGTGTGGCACATGCACTGGCCCGACTCGCTTCTGAATATTCCGAACCGATTCTACGCGGCGTACAAGGTGGCCGGAATGTTCGCGACAATCGATTTCCTGAAGGCGAGGGGAACGAAGATCGTGTGGACGATGCACAACTTCGCTTCGCACGAGGCGCTGCATCCGGGACTGGAACGGTGGTTCTGGAAGCACTTCATCCCGCGAGTGGACGGAGCGATCAGCTTGAGCGAGGCGGGACTGGCGATGGGAGAGGCGAGGTTTCCGCGGCTGCGGGAAGTGCCGACGACGGTGATTCCGCACGGACACTATCGAAGCGTGTATCCGCCGGCAAGGGGTTCGCGGCAGGCGCTGGGCATTCCGGAAAAGGCGCGCGTGGCGATGTTTTTCGGGGCGGTGCGAGGGTACAAGAACGTGGAGGCGCTGGTGAGGGCGTTTCGCGGCGTGAAGCGCGAGGATGCCGTTCTGTACGTGGCGGGGAAACCGAATTCCAACGAACTGGCCGACCGGATCATGAAGGAAGCGTTCGCGGACCGGCGAGTGGCGCTGAAATTCGAGTTCGTGGACGACAAGGAAGTGGCGACGGTATTGAGCGCGGCGGACGTGGTGGCGCTGCCGTACCGCGAAGTGCTGAATTCGGGATCGGCGCTGCTGGCGCTTTCGTGCAGCCGGCCGGTGCTGGTGCCGGAGCGCGGGTCCATGGGGGAATTGAGGAAGGAATTCGGCGAGGCGTGGGTGAGGACGTTTCGGGGCGAATTGGACGGGGCGACGCTGGAAGCGGCGCTGGAGTGGTCGGCGGAGACGAGGCCGGCCGAGTGCGCGATGCCGGAGAAGTACGAGTGGGAGCACATCGGGGAAGAGACGGTGCGATTTTTCGAGAGAGTGATTGACGGGGGCTCGGGAAAGCGGACAGGAGTAGCAGCGCGGCCGGCGGGAGAGAACCCCGCGGAATACGAGATGGCGGGACCCGCCGCGGGAAGGTAAGGAGAAAGCGGAAGAAAGGATTGCGCGGACCGCAGAAACGGCCGACAGCCACAAACGAGAGCCCATGAAGATACTCATGCTGCACAACAGCTACCAGTTCCACGGAGGGGAGGACGAAAGCTTCGCATCGGAAGAGCGGATGCTGGCGGACGCGGGACATTTTGTGGACACAATTCACGTGAAGAACGAAAACGTTGAAGGGCTGGGGGCGGTGAGCGTGGCGCTGCAATCGATCTGGTCGCGGAGTTCGTACGAGAGGGTGGACCGGAAGCTGCGGGAAGCTGAGTTTGACGTGCTGCACGTGCAGAATTTTTTTCCACTGCTATCGCCGTCGGTGTACGCGGCGGCGAAAAAGAACCGTGTGGCGGTGGTGCAGACGCTGCGGAATTACCGGCTGCTGTGCCCGAGCACGGTGCTCTACCGCAACGGGAAAATTTGCGAGGATTGCCTGCACAAGACGGTGAAATATCCGGGAGTGGTGCACGGGTGCTACCGCGGGAGCATATTGAGCAGCGGGGCGGTGGCGGCGATGACGGCGATTCATGCGGCGAGGGGAACATGGCGGCGGGACGTGGACCTGTACATCAGCCTGACGGAATTTTCGCGGGAAAAATTCGTGGAGGCGGGATTCGCGCCGGAGAAAATCATCGTGAAGAGCAATTTCGTGTACCCCGATCCGGGGGAGGGAGACGGAGCGGGAGATTACCTGGTGTTCGCGGGGCGTTTCACGCGGGAAAAAGGAATCGAGACGCTGCTGGCGGCGTGGGAACGGGTAAAAAAGCCGGGGAAGCTGAAGATCGTGGGAGAAGGGCCGCTGGCGTGGAAAGTGGAGAAAATCTGCGGCGAGAGAAGCGATGTGGAATGGCTGGGGCAGAAAAGCCCGGAAGAAGTGAAAGGGCTGCTGGGAGGAGCGAGGGCGGTGGTATTTCCGTCGGAGTGGTACGAGCCGTTCGGGCGGGTGGCAATCGAAAGCTTTGCGAAAGGAACGCCGGTGATCGCGTCGCGACTGGCAGGGCTGGCGGAAATCGTGAGGGACGGAGAGACCGGGCTGCATTTCCGGGCGGGGGACGCGCAGGACCTGGCGGAAAAGATCGACTGGGCGCTGGAACATCCGGCGGAAATGCGGGCGATGCGCGGAGCGGCGCGGGCGAGCTACGAGCAGAACTACACAGCGGAGAAAAATTGCGAGGCGCTGATCCGGGCTTATCAGAAGGCGCGGAAAAGCTTCGAAGTCGCGAACCAGGCGTGCGTCACGGTGAGCACGACGAATTGAAAGCGCGAGCGGCGGTGAGGAGCGAACCATGGCAAAGGCGCAACCGGCCCTGAGCCCGGGGAGCAAGGCGACGGTGGATGGCGGCGAAAGATCCGACGGAGGAGACAACAACAGGCGGATGAAGGCGGGAGAACTGCGGCTGGAAGAGGCGGAAGTGAAATTTTTCCGCGACAACGGATTTTTGCGGATCGAGGCGCTGACGACGGCGGAAGAGATCGCGGAGATGCGCGCGGCGCTCGAACCGCTGTTTGAGAAGCACGCGGGAGAGAAGGAAGGAGCGTTTGCGGACCAGGTGGCGGGAGCGGAAGCGAAGGTGATGAGCGCGCCGCAAATCCTGAACCCGGTGAACTACCTGCCGAAGCTGCATCAGACGAAATGCTTCAAAAACGCGCTGCAGGTGGCGCGGGAAATTTTGGGGCCGGAAGCGCGATGCTTCTTCGACCTGTCCATATTGAAAATCCCGCGAATCGGCGCGCCGACGCCCTGGCACCAGGACGAAGCGTTTCGCGATCCGAGCTTCGAATACAGGGAAATCACGGTGTGGGTGCCGCTGCAGGAAGTGAAGCCGGAGAACGGATGCCTGCAATTCATTCCGGGGTCGCATCTGGCGGCGCTGCTGGAGCACCGATCGGCGAACAACGACCCGACATCGCAGGCGATCGAGTGCATCGGAGCAATCGAGGAAGCGAAGGCGGTGCCGTGCCCGTTGAAGCCAGGAGGAGCGACAGTGCATGGGCCGAGGACGCTGCACCGGGCGACGCCGAATGTTTCGACTGTGCCGCGATACACGTACATCATGACGTTTGGAGTGACGCCGGTGGCGCGGAGCGAGCCGCGGTCGTTTCCGTGGCTGAGCCAGAAAGAAACGCCGATTCAGGAGCGAAAGAGGAAGTGGATGAGACGCGGAGGAGTGGTGGTAACGGTGTGGAGGCGGCTGCGGCGGGGAGATTTGACGAATTGGCGCGCGGCGCTGTATGGGCTGAAGCGGTCGATACGGATTTTGAGGCGGGGATTGTAGCGGAACGCGGCGAGCCGAAGAGCGTCGCGCGAAGAAGGCGCGGCCGGCAGAGCGGCAAATTTCAGGCGGAGCGCAGGGCCTCCTGAACGGCGCGGTAAGCTTGATCGATGGCAACGTCGGTGTAGGCGTTCGCGCCGGCGTCTGAATTCGCAATCGTAATTCTTCCGAAGGGTTTTCTTCCGACCACCCACGGCTTTTCGTCCTCGGTCCAGTCAGGATCGAACAAGGAATTGGGCGTGAAGGCGTAACCGTGGGCCCACCGATTGATCGTAATTCCTTCGATGTCGCGAGCGGGGTCGAAGCCCGCCGATCCGAGCATGCGCGCCAATTGATCGCGAATGTTGCGCTCGAAGACGGCAAAGGTGGTGGCGACGAGTTCGTAGCGGCCGGCGCGATTTTGGTCAACCATCGGAAGGCCGGGCTTGCAAGGAGTGCGAAGAAGAAAGAGCACGGCGGGCTCGGCGGGATGGCTGGAGAATTTGTAATTGCCGATGCTGACGGGAAAATCGAGGGCGGCAAGGGTGTGGTAGCCGGCGGGAGCGACGATCTGGTGAACGCCGAGCTTTTCAAACGAGGTCCAGTTGCGAATGGCGACGTGCGTATAGACAAGAGGAGCCTTGACGAGCGAGGCGAGGGCGTCCTTTTGCGTCTGGGGCAATTCGGAGCAGAGATAGGGAATCATCATGTTGTAGCAGGCGAGGACACATTTTTTGCCGCGAACGGATTCGAGTTTGCCACCGCGCATATATTCCACGGTCACTTCGCGGGAGGATTCAACAGGGCCGTCGTGATGAACCTTGACGGCGGCGGAATTGAGACGAAGGCGGACGGGCGATGAGGAATCGTCGAGATTGGCGTAGTCGGCGCGGGAAGTGACGACGTCGTCCATCGTGGTTCCCGGGACGGTGCCGGGAATGAGATGACGGACGAGAAGTCGGGCGACGGAGGCGTTGCCGTCGGGAAAATGAAAAATGTAGGGCTCGTCCTGTTCGGGCTGGCCGAGGTCCAAGCCGGCGAATCCGGGATAGTAGAAGGACTCATAATCGTCGGGGTTTTGCCAGCAGGCGAGGGCGGAGACGGCGTCAATGCCGACGCAGAAGAGGTCGTGGGGAAAAGTCTGGAAAAAAGGAAGGGTTTCGGGCGAGAGCTTGCAGTATTGCGTCAGATAGTCGCGGTAGCTGATTTTGTCGAGCTTCTTGAATTTTTCCTCGCGGGAAAGGCCGGCGAGGTAGTCCACTTTTTCGGCGTAGACGCGGGCGATATCGTGGCGGGCGGCCTCGGACAAAGGAGCTTTGGCTAGAAATTCGGGCCAGGGAGTGGCGTTCATGCCGGTGAGAAGGCGGTCTTCGCCGAAGGTTTCGCGATTGAAGAAGCAGGCGGTGCCGAGCTTGGAATAGAGCTTGCGGTCGTAGTCCTTGTAGAACTCCTGGGTGCGAATGCCGATATCGGCGATGAGGGCCTTGGCGACGGGGCTGTATTTTCCGGGGCTTTCGAGGGATTGGGTTCCGCCGTAGCTTAAGAGCATTCTCCCGCCGGCTTGAAATTCGTTGCGCTTGGCATGGCCGCCGAAATCGTCGTGATTATCGAGGATGAGGATGCGCGCGGCCGGCCCGGCGGCTTTGTGGAAGAAGTAGGCGGCGGCGAGGCCGCTGATTCCCCCGCCGACAACGACGAGGTCGTAGGATTCGCCGGTGTTTTGGGGCTTCGGCGCGTTGTCCCAAAACGTTCCATCGCGGAGCTCGTGGGGGTAAGTGAAGGAGCCGTCGTGATTGCCGCGAATGCCCATGAGGGCGGGCGGATCGTAGCCAGGATTTTTTTCGGGAGCGTAGCCGGCTTGAGCGGCGGGGAGCCACGGAGCGGCAGAGCCAAGGGCAGCGCCACCAACGGCGACGGCGACACCGTCGAGAAAATCGCGGCGGGAGATTTGGCGATGCATTCCGAGTTCGCGATCATTCGCGGAATCGGGGTTTGATTCGGAATCGGGGCGGCGCGAGTCCGGCGGCATGCGTTCCTCCCAACGTTCGTGGATTATAGCAAGGTTTACGGCGGCATGGGCGAGGCGGGAGACGGCGGAGGAAATCAGGCGAGAGGCAGAATTTGCTATCGAAGGTTGACCAGGGGGGAACTGCCGGTGGCGGACAAGCTAAAGTGCGGCCTGAATGTATAGAAGAGGAGATCCGCGCGGCCATCGTAATCGACGGCTAAATGGAGGATGAGCGAATCGGATGTGTAAGTTCTCTCGACGGTGATCTGATCGGGATCGAGGTCAATTCCCTCCTCCTTGGCTTTGGCGAGGATCTTGTCGCGTAGTTCCTGGTCGGATGGAGGGGGAGTCAAGCCGCTACTGGTGCCGAGCTGGGCGGCGAGGTCGTGCATTTCGCTTTGGAGCTCGGCGTTGGCCACGTAGCATGCGGCCAGCTGCCATCCAACCAGGGCCGCGACCAAGAAGGCGACGAGCAGGACTGCGGCAACGAGTTTATTGGCGAATCTCTTCATTGGCCGTCTCCCACGACGCTGCAGGGCGAAAACACGTCCCCGTCCAATCAGTATGTAATCGGAACAGTTAAGTTCCCACTTGTTTATGATGCGGGGATGCCGGATCAACCAACGGGTTCCGGGCGGAGCTTGCCGGAATCGAGGGCGCAGGAAATGAGGGACAGCGCGAGCGAAAGGAGGAGGGATCGGGCAGAAAAAAATGTCCCCAGAAGGCGACATTGACTACACTGCTCACGTCCTGAAGGACAGGAGGAATCCATGGCCACGACGCCCGCACAGCAGCCGCTCACGCCCGCGCGATTCTTCGACGCGATTAATGCGTACGAACAGACCGAAGCGATGAAGGCGGCCATCGAGCTGGAAATCTTCACAGCCATCGCCGAAGGCAATACGAACGCGGGGGCGATCGGTAAGCGGTGCGGCGCGGCGGAGCGCGGCGCGAGGATCCTGTGCGATTTCCTGACCATTCACGGTTTTTTGACGAAAGAAGGAAACGAGTATGGCCTGACGCCGGAATCGGCGCTGTTTTTCAACCGGCATTCCCCGGCCTATCTGGGCGGCGCCATCGAATTTCTGCTGACGGCGCGAGTGAGGGAAGGGCATGCGCGGATGAGCGAAGCGGTGCGGCGCGGGGGGACGGCGCTGGGCGAAGGAACGCTCGTGGCGGAAAATCCGGACTGGGTAAAGTTCGCGGAAGCGATGATGCCGCTGATGCAATACGCGTCGCAAATCATGGCGGCCGAGCTTCGCAAGGGCGGAGAGTCTTACAAAGTGCTGGACGTCGCCGCGGGTCACGGGATTTTCGGAATCTCGGTGGCAAAGGAGAACCCCGCGGCGCACATTTACGCCGCCGATTGGAAGAACGTGCTCGAAGTGGCGAAGAAGAACGCGGAGGCGATGGGGGTGGCGGAGCGCCACCACCTGATTCCGGGGAGCGCGTTCGAAACGGATTTCGGCAGCGGATACGATCTCGCGCTAGTGACGAATTTTCTGCACCATTTCGATATCCCCACCTGCACCGCATTCATGCGCAAGGTGCATGCCGCGCTGAAGCCGGGAGGGCGAGCGGCAATCGCCGAACTGGTGCCGAATGCGGACCGAGTGTCGCCGCCGACTGCCGCTGCATTCAGCATGATGATGCTGGCCACGACGCCGGCGGGAGACGCGTACACGTTCCCGGAACTGGAGAGCATTTCGAAGGGCGCAGGCTTCACGCGAGTGGAGATGGCGGCTGCGGAGATCGGGATGGACCGGCTGGTGATTGCGTACCGTTGAAGGAGCGGGCCGGGAGCGGCAGGGTGTCGAGGACGGAGCGGGGGGAGGCGGGTCAGGGCAAAGAGGTGGCGCGGGCGAGGTAGGACTCGAGATTATTCTGGACAGCGGAAGCGGAAGCGCGGCCCATCTGTTTTTCGACTTCGAGGCGGGCGCCGCGGATAGTCGCAAGCGCGGATTCATCGCCTCCGGCAAGAAGATTTTCGGCGTGGAGCAAGCAAGCGTAGACCAACTCCTTTTGGGCGTTGCGGCGGCGAAGAAACTGGCCGTAATTGAACCAGTCCACGGCCTCGGCGTGACGATCCCCCACCTTCGAATCAAGAGCGAGAGCGGACTCGTAGTCGGAGGCGGCGCCTTTCGGGTCGCCCAATTTTTCCTCGAGGTCGGCGCGATGGACGCGGGCGACGGATTCGAGCTTCGGATCTGCGGCCTGGTCCGCGCCGATGATGCCCGCCTGGTAGGCCATCATAGCGTCAGTTGATTTTCCGAGCCGCGCTTCGTCGTCGGCCAATTGCGCCTGGGCGGCAGCGATTTGGCGGGGAGCGGCGGCGGGGTCCTGGGGAAAATCGGCGGCAAATTTGAGGTACGCAACCCAGTGTCCAGCGGCGGCAGCGAGTTCGCCCTTCTGGTCGAGAGCCTCGGCGAGATATAGGTGGGCGTTGGCGAGATTGGGATCAACGTCCACGGCCTTTTGCCAGGAATCGACGGCGATATCGCCCTGGCCGCGGCGGGCAGCGAGCAAGCCATAATTCACAAGGGCGTCGGCATCGAGAGGAAATTTTTTGAGCATGGCGGTGTAGAGATCGTAGGCGGAGTCGAACCGGCCCGACTCGATGAGGGCGCGGGCGTAGGCTTGCTGGAGCGATTCGCTGTGGGGATTAAGGGCGACGGCCTGGGCGAGAGCGGCGAGGGCTCCGGCGCGATTCCCTTCCCTTTCTTCGGCGGCGGCCACCCTGGCTTGCAGAGCGGCGTCGTAGGAGTCCATGCGGGCGGCGCGGAGGAGCGCGGGAAGATTGCCGTCGGAAGTGCCGAGAGCGAAATGGACCTGGTCCCAGCCTCCCCAGAGAAAAAGAAGACCGGCGAGAGAAGCGCGGAGGGGAGCGGAACGCCAGAGACGGGAGCTCCAACCCGGCGCGGAGACAGGAGCCGAAGCGAATTCCGCGGGCGCCGGAGAGGGCGAGGGAATTTCGGGCGGCTTCGCGGCTTTGGCGGCAGGCTTTTTACCCGGGCTGAGGGCGGATTTCGTTCCCTTGTCGATCAAGAGCGAGGAGACACGGGTGTCGCGAAGTTTCCAGAGCGCGCCGTCGAGCATGAAATGGTGGATGTTGACGATGGCGGTGAAGATGAGAAAGCTCGAGGTGAAGTCGAAATGAAAGACTTTGCTGACGAGCCAGGGGCCGGGGATGAAGAGGGCGATGCCTCCGGCGACGAGAGTCAGGAAATATCCGGCCATGCGCCAACCGGATTGGCCGGCGGCCTTGGCTTCGCAGCGCTGATAATAACTGGTAATCCAGAGATATTGAGCGGAGTGCATGAGGGCGAGAATGCCGCTCGAATAGCGCGTTTGGGGAATCTGGTAGGCGGCGCGGAGCTCGACGAGAGTGGGGAGGACGAACCAGAGGAATTGAGTGACGGCGAGAGTGATGGGCGCGGCCATGGCTTTCCATCCGCGCTCGCGGACGAGACGGTCAAAACCGAGAAGCGTGAAGATGGCGAACGCCCCGCCCAACACGAGACGCGCGGGCAAGGTGAATTTCGCGGTAATGCCGACGGAGAGGATGAGGGGATCGGCGGAGCCGCCGGTCTCAAAGCTGGCGAGAAGCATGAGATAGGAGACGATGAAGGCGGCGCGGAGCCAGCGGCGGTCGGAAGAGGCGACGGTGGCGCCGCCGCGGCGCGCGAACATCATCATGAGACCGTAGTTTTGACCGGTGTAGTGCCAGGGGCTCCAACAGATGTAGAGAGTGAAGAGCCAGGGGAGGAGAGCCGGGACAATGTGGACGACGGCTCCGGTGAGAGCGAGAAGAAGTGTGAGGTGGAGGGTGAAGAACTTGTATTTTTCGAAGTCGGCGCGCGTGTGATAGGCGCGATAAACCGTGGCCATGAAGTGCGGATAGTTGAAGACGAGGGCTAGGAAATAGAAGGCGGTGGCCCAGCCGTGAGTGTTGCCGGGAGTGAGCCACATGGCGACGGCAAGGAGCGGGGCGGACCAGGCGCCGCATCCGACGACGAGGTCGAGCCAGGGTCCGTAAATCCAGGGGCTCGGAGAGAGAGCGGGGGATTTGGGGAGACGCATGGATTCGGCGCGGGTGCTCATGAAGCGAAAAATCCTCGAGAATGAGTGTACTTGCGTTGGAAGGAGGAGCCGGCGGCGCGGGAGGCGGGGATGCTGAAAATGTAACGATGCGGGAATTGGCGAGAGGAGCGGCGGGCGTTGAGAGGGAGGGCGTTCGCCCACGCGGGCGAGTTCGATCAGGAAGCGACGGGGCTATGGGCCGCGGATTCGCGGGCGGCTTTGGATTTGCCCCAATGGAAGGTGAAAACGCCGAGAAGGATGAGGAAGGCGGTGAGGACGACGATCTTAAGAACGGCGAAGACGGGATGAGGCTCATCGGCAGCGGGCATGAGGGAAAAAAGAATGGTCACCGAAGTGGAGACGAATCCGAGGACGCCGATTGCGATGGCGACGCGCTTTCCGCCGGGAATGCGGAGAACGCCGGGGTCGGGAGGTTCCCGCTGGAGGCGAATGAGAGAAGCAAAGACAAACAAGTAGGGAATGAAATAGGAAATGATGCCCATGCTGACGAGGACTTCGTAGGCGCCATAGACGCTGGTGCCCGCTTGTCCGAGAAGGACGAAAATCAGGCCGCAGACGGTCTGGGTGAGAAGAGCGACGTGGGGCGTCCCCCATTTCGGATGGATTCTTGCGAAGACGGAGGGAAGGTAGCGGTCGAGGCCGGCGACGAAGGGAAGGCGGGCGGAAACGGCGAGCCAGGCGCCGAGCGCGCCGAGGTTGCCGATGGTGATGAGGAGAGCGGCCAGGGGGCCGATGCCGCGAAAGCCGACTTTTTCGCCCGCCTGAGAGATGGATTGCATGATTCCCTGCAAGCCGCTGACTTGATGGGCGGGAAGAGTGACGAGGACGGCGATGGTGCCGACGATGTAGCCGATGGTGACGAAAACGCCTCCGGCCAGGAGGCCGCGGGGAAGATTTTTTTTGGCGTCGCGGACTTCGCCGCCCATGAAGGAGGCGGATTCGCTGCCGCCGAGGGCGAAGACGATGGTCGCCATGAAGAGGACGTCGCGGAAGTGCATGTGCGGGGCCATGGTGGAAGCGGTGAAATGCGTGGCGGAGCCGAAGCGGCGCCAGGCGACTCCGGCGATGCCGATGAGGAGAGCGATGGGGAGCCAAGTGCCGATGGCGCCGAGATTGTGAAGCCATTTGCCGACGGAGAGGCCGACGAGATTGAGGATGGCGGCCAGAGCCAGGCCGAGGACAGAAAAAATAAGGAAATACGTCTTGTCGTTGCTGAGCGATTGCCAGCGGGCGGAACCGATATAGAGAGCGTTTCCGGCGGTGAAATAGAGAATCGAGGAGTAGTAGGGGAGATTGCTGGCCCAGTAGGTCCAGCCAGTGAGAAAGCCGGGAAATTCGCCGAAGGCGCGCTTCGACCAGACATATAGGCCGCCCTCCTGAGGATAGCGGGAGGAAAGCTCCATGACGGAGAGAGCGAGCGGAAGATAAAAAGCGCACCAGGCAACGAGCCAGACGACGACGCTGGCGGCGCCGACGGCGGCAGCGGTGGCGATCCAGCGAAGGCTGATGCCGGTGACGATGTAGAAGAGAACCAGGTCGCGCAGACCCATCACCTGGCGCGGAAGATGGGATTCTTCGGCGGCGGCCATCAGCGGGGATCTCCCGGAAGCATCAGGAATCGCGCCCCATGATGCCCCGGGAGAAATTCAAAAGCGAGAGGGAATCTAACCCTTGGTCTTGTCATGTCCGTAGTATTCGTAGGCGGACATGGCTTTTTCGCCGCCCTTTTTCCATTCGCGAGTGTCCGCGGAAATTTTTCCGAGGACGCGAGCCATTTCGCGAATGTGCGAGGCGACGGCGCCGCAGCAGGCTCCGATATAGTTCACGCCGAGAGCGCGGGCCTTGAGGGCATAGTCGGCCATTTCGCGGCGGGTGAGCTGGTAGGGGTCGAGCTGGTCGGGAAAAGCGTCGAGGCTGGTGAAATCGCGATGCTCGCGGGTGGTGCGGTAGGCGACGGGCTGGCAGCCGATGTAGGTCTTCACCGCCTTGCGCATTTCGGCCATGAGCGGAAGCGTGTGTTCGGGGCTGCGGAGACAATTGATGCCGACAACGTCGGCGCCGGCATCGGCGAGAGAGCGAGCGACGTCGGCGGGGGACTTGCCGTCGGGGGTGAGGTCCTCGTTTTCAAAGCAAACAGTGACCATGACGGGCAGGCCGGTTTTTTTGGCGCGCTCGACGCAGAGAAGGGCCTCGCCGAGCCAGGAGAAGGTCTCACCGATGATGAAGTCAACGCCTTCGGAGGTTTGCCAGTCGAGCTGCTCGTCGAAAGTGCGGCGGACGCGGTCCTTGGATTTTTCGCTGTCCGGCTCGTACATCCAGGTAAGGCTCAAATTTCCGGCGACGAGACAGCGGTCGCCGGCGACCTGGCTGGCGAGGCGGACGGCGGCGCGATTGAGTTCTTCGACGCGCTGGTCCATGCCGACGGTGGCGAGCTTGTCGCGGCTGGCGTAAAAGGTGAGCGCCTGGAGGACGTCGGAGCCGGCGTCGCGAAATTCGCGATGGAGTTCGAGCAGCGATTCGGGATTTTCGATGGCGACTTCGGGAGTGAACGGACCGGCGCGAACTCGCCCCCGCTTTTCGAGTTCGAGCAAATATCCGCCGTCGCCGAGGACCGGCCCGGCGGCCAACCGCTCCAGCAATCCTTTTTTCGGCATCGCATTCCCCTTTGTAAAACTTGAAGAACAATTGTCTGGCCGCGCCCGCAAAGCGGCGGGCGCGCGAAGACCGCCAATTCAAGCGACGGCCTTCTTGAAGCGGCCGCTTTTCCAGTCGCGGAGAGCCTGATGAGCCGCGTTGTAGCCGGGCGCGCCGGTGACGCCGCCGCCGGGATGCGCGCCGGCGCCGCAGAGATACAAGCCCTCGATGGGAGAGCGGTATTGCGCCCAGCCCGGGACGGGACGCATAAAAAAAAGCTGATCGAGCGAGAGATCGCCGTGGAAGATGTTCCCTTCGGTAAGGCCGTAGGTGCGCTCGAGGTCGAGTGGCGTGAGAACCTGGCGGGCAACGATGGAACGGGGAAAATTGGGAGCGAATTCGGCGATTTTCTTGACGACGCGATCGCCGAGGAGCTCGCGATTTTCGTCCCAGCCGCCCTGTCGGAGCTTCCAGGGGACGTATTGAATGAAGGAAGTCATGACGTGCCGGCCCTCCGGCGCGAGGGTGGAGTCGACATTGGAGGCGACGACGCAATCGACCCAGAGGTCTTCGGGAATTTCGCCGAATTTGGCGAGGTCGTAGCAGCGCTCGGCGAATTCAAGCGAGGGAACGAGAGTGAAGAGAGCGCGCTGCGATTTTTGCCAATCGCGAGGCATGCCGTTGACGCGAGGTTCCTCGCTGAGGACGAAATTCACCTTGGCGCAAGGGCCGTCCATCTTGATTCCGGCGATCGCGCGGCGGAACTCTTCCGGCAATTCGTTTTTTTCGACAAGAGCGAGGAAGGTGCGCTTGGGGTCGGCATTGGAGAGGACGAGCCGGGCGGAGATCTCCGTGCCGTCGTCGAGGACCACGCCGCGGGCGCGGGAATCTTTGGAAACGATTTTGGCGACGGGAGCGGAAACGAGAATTTCGGCGCCGGCCTGGCGGGCGGCGGAAGCGAGCGCCTGGGTGATGGCGCCCATGCCTCCGATGACGTGGCCGTAAAATCCCTGGACTTCACCTTCGCCGCCGCTCAGGAGATGAAAGAGAAGGCCGAGCGCCGTGCCGCCGTCGTAGGGACCGCCGTGCTTGCCGTAGAGATTGTTGGCGAGAAACATGGTCTTAATTTTGTCGCTCTCGTAGTGGCGGTCGAGAAAATCTCCCAGGCTGCCGGTGAGAAACGAAACGAGTTGCGCCGCTTCGCCGCCGGTGATGCCGCGAAACCGCTTGCCGACGCGGAGAAGCTCCCACCAGCCGTCGAAACCGCGGGCGCCGGGATCGGGCGGGGGTTCGAGAAAAAACGGCTGGAGATAGCGAGCGAGTTTTTTCAGGCGCTCGTCAATGCGGACGAAGGTGGCGGCATCGCGCGCGGAAATTTTCTCGAATTCGGCAATCGTTCTCTCGCGATTGGCCCACCAGGGGACAACGGAGGCGTCGGGAAAAGGGACGAGAAGAGCGGGATCGCAGGGGACCATGCGCAGGCCGTGAGAGGCGAGACGGAGATCGCGAATCACAGTGGGGCGAAGCATGCTGGCGATATACGAGGTGGTGGAAGCGCGGCAGCCGGGATGGATTTCTTCGGTGACGCAGCAGCCTCCGAGAATTGCGCGGCGTTCGAGGACGAGAGTGTGGAGACCGGCGCGAGCCAGGTAAGCGGCGGCGGTCAAGCCGTTGTGGCCGGCGCCGAGGACGAGGGCATCATAGGAGTTGCGCGGGGGAGGCATGGTTGTGTAGTATGACCGCCAGTCAGAGGCGTTATGACTTGTTTTCTTTAGCACATTCGCTTAAGAAAACAAGGGAAAGTTACCATGAATGACCCAGGGTCAAACCGAAGCAAGCCCCGCGCCTCACTCATCGAGCCTCCCCTTCCGATGCGGGCGCGGCCGCCGCGCGCGCCCCGGCTGGAAGAAAAGCGGGAGCGGATCGTGACGGCAGCACTGCGGCATTTCGCCGAGCACGGATATCACGCGGCGCGGATCGAAGACCTGTCGGCGGAGTTGGGTGTGGCGAAGGGTTCGATCTTCCAATATTTCGGGAGCAAAGCGGGGCTCTTCCTGGAGGCGTACAAGAAAGCGGTGGGGTCGTTCCCGGCGTATCTGGACTGTCCGGTGAACGTGCGCGACAAAGGGTTCTTCGAAATTCTGAGCTACTGGCTGACACGGACAGAGCGGCTGGTGCGGGAGGACTGGATTCCGTATCGCGTGTCGCTGCTGGGAAATTATGGCGTGGACTTGAGCCTGAAGCGGGAGATCAATCGGTTTTTGCTGGCGGAGGATCCGTACGGGAGCGGAGAGTTCGTGCGGCTGGGAATCGCGCGGGGAGAAGTGCGGTCGGACATAGATCCGGCGATGATCGTCTCGATACTGGACTGGACGATGGAGCGGTTTCAGGACGCGCTGCTGACCGAGGAGCTGGACCCGGGATTGTTCCCGCATCCCGCGGATCCGAAAAAGAATGAGGCGCGGATCGGGCAGTTCCTGACGATTTTGCGGGGAGCGATCGGAGTTTAGGCGTATTGCACTTCATGCCCGGGCGGGGCATCCGGCCGGGAGAGGCGAGCATGGAACCAACCGTGAAGGAAATACTCGCGCTGTACAATTCCGCGGCGCCGTTGAACGAGGCGCACACGATACCCGCGCCGTGGTACACGGACGAGCGGATCGCGAAGCTGGAGATGGCGAACGTGTTTTCGCGGACGTGGCAGCCGGTGGGGCGGACGGCGCAGGTGGAAAAGCCGGGGGATTACGTGACGGCGACGGTCGCGGGAGAACCGATCGTAGCGGTGCGGGGGAGCGACGGGAAGCTTCGCGCGTTTTACAACGTGTGCCGGCATCACGCGATGACGGTGATGAACGAAGCGTGCGGGCACGCGCAACACATGCGATGCCCGTATCACGGCTGGACGTACAGCCTGGAAGGCGAACTCCGGGGAATGACGGAGTTCGAAGGGGTGGCGCATTTCGAGCGGGGAGAGAACGGGCTGGCGCCTGCCCGCGTGGAGACGTGGGAAAAATTCGTGTTCGTGAATCTCAACGCGAACGCTCCATCTCTCGATGAGTCTCTGGGAAAACTGGCGGAGCTGGCGAAGCCGCTGGGATTCGGCGAGCTGCAGTTCGTCGAGCGGCGCAGCTACATCCAGGACTGCAACTGGAAGGTGTACGTGGACAACTACCTGGACGGCGGGTACCACGTGCCGCACATGCACAAGGGACTGAGCAGCGTGCTGGATTACACGAAGTACACGATCGAAAACGTGGACCGGATGTGCGTGCAATCGAGCCCGGTGACGATTGACAGCAAATCGGAAACGAGCGCGGCAGCGACGAGGAAGGGCGACCGCGCTTACTATCTGTGGCAATACCCGAATTTCATGTTGAACTGGTATGAGGGCTACCTGGACACGAACATCGTCCTGCCGATGGGAGCGAACCGCTGCGAAGTGATCTTCGATTTTTATTTTGGCGACGTGAGCGAAGCGGCGATGCCCTACGTGCGCGAGAGCATGGGAGTGAGCGAGCGGGTGCAGCAGGAAGACATCGCGATTTGCGACGGCGTGCAGCGGGGACTGAGCTCGCGGGCGTACCAAGCGGGGCGGCTATCGGTGAGGCGGGAAGCGGGCGAGCACCTGTTCCACCGGCTGCTGGCGGGGGATTTGCGTGATTCGCGCGCAGAGCAGGAGCGCGGGACGGCCGCGGTTTCGAGATAAAGCGGGGAACAAAAGGTTTTTACTCCCTCTCGTGAGAAGACGGAGCGGGCGCCCGCCCGCTCCTTTTTTTTGGCCGCGCAGAAAACCGGCCGCGGACGAACCCTCTCAGCCAGAGTTGATGCACGGGCGCGGGAGGCGGCGCACGTGTTGCGCGGGGCAGGCGACCATCCCGGCGCGGGGCCGCGGCCGGCTCAATCGAAAATGACCGTCCTCTTGCCGTAGAGAAGGATGCGATTCTGGACGTGCCAGCGGACGGCGCGCGAAAGGACCATCTTCTCGAGATCGCGGCCTTTCTGAATCAAATCCTCGACGGTATCGCGGTGCGAGATGCGCGCGACGTCCTGTTCGATGATCGGGCCGTCGTCGAGGACTTCGGTAACGTAGTGAGCGGTGGCGCCGATCAGCTTGACGCCGCGTTCGAAGGCCTGGTGGTGAGGCTTCGCGCCGACGAAGGCGGGGAGGAAGGAGTGGTGAATATTGATGATGTGGTGGGGCGGAAACTGGCGGATGAAGGCGGGAGAGAGGACCTGCATGTAGCGGGCGAGAACGATCAAATCAACGCCGAAGGGGCGAAGGATCTCGAGCTGGCGGGCTTCGTCCGATGATTTTGTTTCCTTCGTGACCGAAACGACGTGGAGCGGGACGCCGTAGAAATCGGCCCAGCGCGCGGCATCGGGATGGTTGCTGAGGATGACGGGAATGTCGCAGGAAATTTCGCCGGTATGGCGGCGATAGAGAAGATCGGAGAGGCAGTGGTCATATTTGGAGACGAAGATGGCGACTTTCGGGCGAGAGGCCGATTGAGCGACGCGCCATTTCATGCCGAAGCGAGAGGCGACCGCGTCGAAATGGCGGGCGAAATCGGGCATGGGGATGGCGAAACCATCGAGATCCCATTCGACGCGCATGAGGAAAAGATTCTGTTCGTGATCCTGATGCTCGTCGGCGTGGAGGATATTGCCGTTGGCGCGGAAGATGAAATCGGCGATGGCGGCGGTGATGCCCCTCTGGTCGGGGCAACTGACAAGAAGAGTGGCGCTGTTTTTCAATTGAGACTCCGATATTGCGCAATGGGCACGGCGGGCCGCGCCCCCATGGCTACGACGGCCGGTGAAGCTGAGCTACTGATGATCGCGCGGAATGGTGTCGTCCCATTTTTTCTCGCGGATCAGAGAGCCGTTTTGGGTCAAGCGGCGCTCGAAATGGTAATCGAGATTTTTGGCGTCGCTTTTGAGGTCGAGAACGACGCTCCAGACGAGCAGACGGCCAGGCAATTCGACGGTGGTGGAGGCTTCGCCGTGGACGGAGCTGACGGCAGGATCGGAGTCGCGCGCCTCGTAGCTCATCTGCTCGTGGTCACTCATTTTGCCCCAGGGATACGTGCTGCTGTCGTTGCTGGACCATGCGACATGCGTGGTATGGGTCATCAAGTCGTGCGTGACGGTCCAATCCTGCGGCGGCCAGGTGTCGCCCGAGGAGGAAACTCCGGGGGGCGGAGGAGGAGGGGGCGCGGGAGGAGGAAAATGAGGGACGGCAGGAGCGGCGAGGGGCACGACCGGGAGATCGATTTGCGAACCGCGCGCCCCGCCGAGGAAAAGGGTGGTTGTCATGGGATAGGGCGTGGGCCAAATCATGGGCCAGAGTGAATTGGAAATGGAGAGACGAATGCGGTGGCCGGCGGGAAAAACCCAACTGGTGACGTGCAGGTCGAGAGCGAGCGAATAAATTTTTCCGGGGACTAAGTCAGTGGGATTCGTTTCGGAATCTCGCTGGGCTCCGGCGATTCCTTCGCCCGTGATCAAAGTGACCGACCCATCGGGCGCGACGTCGCAAAGTCGCGCGAACCAATCGGCGAGAGGGGCGGTGGAGGAGACTTGCAAGAGGACTTTCGGCCGGCCAAGGATGGCTTCTTCGCGGGCGAGCGGAGCGGAGTCAAAGACGAGGCTGTAGGCGTCAATGGGGCGCTGGTCGGCGGTGAGATCGCCCCACCAGAAGCCGGCCTGGACGCCGATGGAAGGAACGTATTTCAATTGGCTCTCGGTCTGGTCCGTGGCGGCTTGGGGTTCCGCGGCAAGCGAGCCGTCGCGATGCAGATACATGGGAACAAAGCGAGCGCCAGCGGCGGGCCAGGATTTTTCCGCGCGCCACGTGCCGGGAATTTCGTGGAGTTTGGGATCGGGAGGGTACCAGTGGCGCATGTAAACTTCGAGGCGCGGCTCGTCCATGATTCCGTTTTTCCGTCCCTTGAGCCAGTAATCGAACCAGCGAACCGCCTCCTCGCGCCATTCAATCGAAGGGCCGGGATCGGCTTCATTCGGGAAGGTGTGGTTCCAGGGGCCGAGGAGGGCTTTGAGCGGCGCGTGAACGTGGTCAAAAAAACTCGGAATATTGTCGCGATAGCCGTCGAGAAATCCGCCGATGAGAAACGTGGGGACGGTGTACGCGGAGTAGTCTTTTGCGACGGAGGCGCGCATCCAGAAGGGTCCGTTGCGCTGGTGGCGGAGGTAGAGGAGGAACCAGGGCGCCGCGCCGAAGCGGGGGTCAAGAGATTTCGCGTCGGTGGGAAAATCGGGCGCGCGGGTGAGGCCGAGCTGCAGGTCCATGCTAAGCTCGAATTCGTCGGCGTGAAGGAGACCGTCGAAATAGTGAACGTCGTCGTGAAAGAGATTTTCGGTGGCGCACATCGCGACAATCGCTTTGAGAGCGGGGGGATGCAGGCCGGCCATTTGGATGGAATTGAAGCCGCCCCAGGAAATCCCCATCATGCCGACATTGCCGTTGGACCAGGGCTGTTTCGAGAGCCAACTGATGACTTGCAGGCCGTCGGCATGCTCGATATCGGAATATTCGCGGTCGGGGGGAAGGCCTTCGCTCGCGCCGGTGCCGCGAATGTCCACTGCCGCGACGACGTAACCACGCTGGACGAAATAGGGATAGAGATCCCAATCGCGGGCAAGGCCCCAATCGTCTTTGCGGTAAGGAAGATATTCCAAGATGGCGGGAAATTTTTCGCCGGCCTTGGCGCCCGCAGGCATGAATAGATTCGCCGCCAGCCGCACTCCGTCGTTCATCGGTATCCAGGACTGGATCATTTTCACCGAGCCGATTTCAACGGTAGCAGCGCCTGGCGTAGACAAAGCGCGCGCGGGCCACGGCAGGTCGATCGCGGCAGCTTTCGTCAGCCGGAAATTCAGCCGGAATTTTTTGACCGCCGGGATCTCGACTCCATTCAAGGTGTCCGGGGCAAAACCTTCCTTTTTCACCGAAACAACGTAGGTGCCGGAATCCAACGTGATGGCGTAGCTGCCGTCATCCTTGGTCGTGGTGTCCTGCGGCAGCAGGCATGTCCAAAAGCTCATGAACGCACCGGCGACCGGGTGACCGCTTGAATCCGTGACGAAACCGTGGACGAGGACCTCGGGCCCGCCGACGACGACCTGCTTTCCCCCTTGAGGAGCGGCCGAAGATCTGGCGCTACATGCGAGAAGAAGACCGAGGAAAAGGAGAGGCGACTTTGGCCGGCAAAGCATCTCGAATGGGCCCCGCGTGCGAATTTATCACAGGAAATCGAGACGCCGCCGGGTTCAACGCAAATCTTGCCGGCAACCGGGCGGGAGGAATGACCACGAGTCGGTTACGCCGAGCCTGTCCCTCGAGCTTCGGAAAGACTATTCACTTCGCGACTCGTGGAAATGGCGCAAATCGAGCCGGCGGGTGCACGGTCGATCGAATGACGACCTCGCATCCGGCCGGCGCCGGGAGCTAGATCGAAGGAGCGTAGCGTTTCTTGGATGAGGATGCGGCGGCTTGCTTGCTGCCGTTGCCGGCGGCGGCTTCGGCAGCTTTCTTTTGCTGGTCCAAAAGGTAGTCGGAATAGGGGCCCTTGAAGTCTTCGATATGGGCGTGATCGAAATGCCAGACGCGAGTGGCGACTTCGTCGATGAGGTCGTAGTCGTGGGTGACGAAGAGGACGGTGCCGTCGTAGCGCTGGAGCGCGATATTCAGGGCGTTGATGGATTCGAGGTCGAGGTGGTTGGTGGGCTCATCGAGGATGAGGAAATTGGGCTTCTGCAGCATGAGGCGACAGAAAATCAGTCGCGCGGCTTCGCCTCCGGAAAGGCCGGAGGTGGGTTTCATGGCGTCCTCGCCGCTGAAAAGCATCTGGCCGAGGAGGCCGCGAAGCTCGACCTGGGTGGCGACGGGATCGAATTGCCAGAGCCAGTCAATGACGGTCAACCCCTTGGTGATGGAATCGCCGTGGTCCTGGGCGAAATAACCGGCGACGACTTCGTGGCCCCACTGAACGGCGCCGGCGTTGATGGGAAATTCGCGGTCGGAATCCTCGATGAAGCCGGTGGCGTTGCGAATGAGCGATTTGAGGAGCGTGGTCTTGCCGGAGCCGTTGCGACCGATGAGAGCGATTTTTTCGCCGCGGACGACGTTGGCGGAAAAGCGCTTGATGACGTTGTGATCGCCGTAGGATTTCTGGACACTCTTGATTTCGAGGGGATGCTTGCCGGAAGCGCGCTTCATGTCGAAGCGAATATAGGGGCGCTGGATATTGGATTTCGCGAGTTCGGAGGTTTGCAGGCGCTCGACTTCTTTTTTGCGCGAGGTGGCCTGGGCGGAACGGGTGCCGGCGGAAAAACGGGCGATGAAATCCTGCAACTGGGCGATTTTCTTCTCGCGCTGGGCGTTTTCGGATTCGAGGCGAGCGCGGATCTGCGTCTTGGCGACGACCATGTCGTCGTAGCCGCCGTTATAGAGGATGACGGTTTCGTAGTCGATGTCGGCGGTGTGAGTCGAGACGCTGTTGAGAAAATGGCGGTCGTGAGAAATGACGATGAGGACGCCGTCGTATTCGCCGAGATAATCCTGGAGCCAGTGGACGGAATCGAGGTCCAAGTGGTTGGTGGGCTCGTCAAGAAGAAGCGCCTGGGGAGAACCGAATAGGGCCTGGGCGAGGAGGACGCGGACCTTCACGCCGCCCTGCAATTCACCCATTTTGCGTTCGTAGAAAGCGTGGTCGACATCGAGGCCGTCGAGAAGCATTCCGGCGTCGGATTCGGCGGTGTAGCCGCCTTCCTCGCCGATGATGCCTTCGAGTTCGCCGAGGCGCATGCCGTCGGCGTCGGTGAGCTGGTTGTGGGGCTTGGCGTAGAGGGCGTCGCGCTCCTGAAGGGCGGACCAGAGGCGGGGATTGCCCATGGTGACGGTGTCAATGACGCGAAAATCGTCGAAGGCGAACTGATCCTGGCGGAGAATGCCGAGTTTTTTGGGGCGAGTGACGGAGCCGGAGCTGGGCTCGAGCTCCCCGGCGAGAATTTTCATGAGGGTGGTCTTGCCCGCGCCGTTGGGGCCGGTGATAGCGTAGCGGCGGCCAGGGAGGAAGGTGGTGGAGACGTCCTCGAAGAGAGTGCGGCCACCGAAGCGCATAGTGATGTTATTGAGCGAAAGCATAGCCCTTGATTATAACGTGAAAAAAGAGCGCGGCCAAACGGGGGCGAGGGACGGAATTTGCGGCGAAAGAAATTTGCGCGCGGGTATATTTTTCAGCGCGGAAGTCGCCCTTATTTGGATGAGCGCCCGATGCGCCCAGGCCGGGCGGCAGGACTAGGGTAAATGCACTATTTTCGGGGCCACCGGCATTTGACACACTGAAACTTAGCCCAGCCACGATTCGAGAGGCGCGTGGTGTCTCCAGGGCCATCGAAAATGAAACTTGAATTGGGAGGTAAAACGGCAATGAAACAACTGATGATACTCGCAGCGGCGCTTGCCCTCTTCGGCATGAGCGCCGGAGCGCAATCGCAACCCGGCGTTCAGGCCAGCGGATCCACGAACAGCAACGCGGACGTGAGCGCCAACCGAGCCGGAGCGCAGGCGGCGAACAACTCTTCGGCAGCGGCTTCCGCGGAGGCTGGGAAAAATTCCGCGACGCTTGCGAGCGGAGCGACGATGCAAGCCGAGCTGACGCATCCGGTGGACGCCAAGAAGAGCCGGCCAGGCGACACGGTGACGGCGAAGACAACGAGCGCGGCGGAGTCGAACGGCCAAGTGGTGATCCCCAAAGGCTCGACGCTCGTGGGGCATGTGACCGAGGCGCGCGAGCACGAGAAAAAGAGCAAGGATAGGCCGGAGGAGCCGTCGGTGGTCGGGATTGCGTGGGACAAGGCGGTTCTCAAGGACGGCCAAGTGCTGCCGCTGAACGCCGAAATTCAGGCTCTGGCGAGCACGCAGAGCGAGGCGACGAGCACAATCGCCGACGACGAGATGCCGGTGGATAGCGGCGCGATGGGCGGCGGCTACGCCGGAGAGCGGGGAGGAGTCGGGGGAATGGGCGCGATGGGAGGAGTGGCCGACGGCGCGGCGGGAGGCTTACGGCAGCCAATCGGCGGCGTGGGCACGGCCGCGAACGGGGCGCTGAATGCGGCGGGCGGAGCGGCGGGTTCGACGCGCGTCGTGGGAAATTCCACGGAGTCGCTGGGAGCCGTGGGCGGGCTCAATTCCTCGGGGCGATTTGTGCCGAATAGCCGGGGAGTGTTTGGACTGCGAGGCGTGAACCTGGCACAGAGCGTGTCGGGCGAAGCGGAGGCGTCCGTGATCAGTTCGAGCACGGAGAACGTGCGTCTGGACAAAGGGACGCGCCTGCTGCTGGCTCTAGAGGGGCAAAGCCAAGCCGGAGCGCACGCGTCGAGCGAGCCGAAGGAAGCAGGAAAGTCCAGTGACTCGGGAGGCCGAGGCGGACAAAGATAAACCGAAACTGGAAAAAAAGAACGGGCCGCGAAATCTGGCGGCCCGTTTTTTATTTTATGGCAAGCCCGGCCGGGTGAAGTGCCCGGTAGGCGGATGTCAGGCAAGTTTTCCGGTGGCGGCGAGGCGGCCATACCATTTGCCGGAATCTTTGACGGTGCGTTTCTGGGTGTGAAAGTCCACGTAGGAGAGGCCGAAGCGCTGGGTGTAACCCTCGGCCCATTCGAAATTGTCGAGGAGACTCCAGTGGCTGTAGCCGCGAATGTCGGCGCCGTCGCGCATGGCGCGACCCACGGCGCCGATGTAGGAGCGGCAGTAGTCGGTGCGGCGAGAATCGGAAACGATGCCGCGGGAGTCGGGAGCGTCGCCGTAGGAGCAGCCGTTTTCCGTGATTTCCATGACGGGCTTGGAGTAATCGCGGGAGATGCGCATGAGGAGATTGTAAAAACCGTCTGGCCAGACCTCCCAATTGAATTCGGTGTGCGGACCGTCCATGCCGGCGGAGGTTTTCAGATGCAAAGCGTAATTCTCGTTGGCGTCGGAGACGAGGGTGCGGACGTAGTAGTTGATGCCGAGATAGTCGAGCGGCGCTTTGACTTTTTCCATGTCGCCGGGTTGGATGCCGAGGGCTTCGGGAGGGATGTGGCCGGCGAGAGCTTTGGGGTACTCGCCTTTGAGAGCGGGCTCGATGAACCAGACGTTGGCGTAGGCGTGATAGCGTTCAGCGGCGGCGCGGTCGGCCTCGGAATCGGTTTTGGGCTGCGCAAAAGTGGTGCTGAAGGCGGTGCCGACGCGAGCCGATGGCCGCGCGGATTTGACGGCGCGGAAGGCCTCGGCCTGAGCGAGATTGACCACATGCGTGGAGCGAAGGAAGGCGAGAAAGTCGGTGCGCCCCGGGGCGTGGGTGCCGAGGTAATAGCCGAGGCCGGTGAAGATAGCAGGCTCGTTGAAAATCGCCCAAGTGTGGATGCGGTCGCCGAGAGATTTGGCGACGAGAGAAGCGTAGTCGGAGAAATAGCCGACGAGATCGCGATTGGGCCAGCCGCCCTTGTCTTCGAGGGCCTGCGGTAAATCCCAGTGATAGAGCGTGACCAAAGGGCGGATTTTCGCTTCGTGAAGGGCGTCGAGGACGCGCTTGTAGTGGTCGAGGCCTTTTTGGTTGGGAGCGCCGGCTCCGTCGGGCTGGATGCGGGGCCAGGAAATGGACATGCGGTAGCTGGTGAGATTCATTTCCTTGAGAAGGGCGATGTCTTCGGGGTAGCGGTGATAGGAGTCGCAAGCGACGTCGCCCGTGAAAGCGCCTTTAATGGTGCCGGTGGTGTGAGCGAAGCGATCCCAGATGGACTCGCCCTTGCCGTCTTCTTTCCAGGCGCCTTCGATCTGATACGCGGCGGTGGAAGCTCCCCAGAAAAAATCTTTTGGAAATTGATAAGGCTCGGGAGGGACGCCTGGAGTCGTGCCGTAGGGCGCGACCTGATCCGGGGCGGGCGCAAAACCCCAGGAAGCGCGCGGCAGATGGAGCCCCGCGCCGGCAACACCGAGAGAGGCCCAAAGAAAATCGCGGCGGTTCAAACCATTGGATGGCATGTGATTTCTCCGGGAGCGTTTTACCACAAATCGGGTCCGATGTACTAAATCGATTTTCTATGGGGCGTACGGGCGCCAATTGGAACCGGGGCGGCGCCGGCCGGCTCGAGATTCGGCGGGAGGCCGCTCAGACGGAGGCGAGGGCAGGACTCGAGACCTCGAGCGAGATTTGAGGAGGATGAAGAAGCGTGTTGTGAATCAGACAGTGGTGCACGGCCTCCTCGACGCCCGCCTTCTGCGCATCGTCGAGGCCGACCGGGACGGTGACCTCAATGCGGAATTTATCGAGGCGGGCGGGATTGGGCGCCTTTTCAGCGGTAACCCGGACGCGGGTTCCCTCGGTGGCGAGGGCGTGCTTCCGGAGATATTGCGCAGCATAAAACCCGGCACAGGCGCCGAGCGACGCGAGCATTAATTCGGGAGGAGTCATGCCTTCGTCGTAGCCGGAGCTTTCAACGGGCTGATCGCTGACGATGGTATGACTGCGAGCGCGAATTTCAAACTGGAGATCGCCGAGATGGTTCACTTGAACTTCCATGATTGCCTCCTTAGAAAACCGGCGCGGCGTTCAGTCCATGGGAGCCGCCGGAGCGAGCGCCGCATCGAGACTCTCGCGGACCATGTCGCGAGCGCGATGAAGGCGCGACTTCATTGCGGCCGCAGAAATCCCGAGCCGGCGGGCTACGGCTGGACCGGAAAGGCCGGCCACGTCGCGAAGTTCATACACCTGCCGGTACTCCGGCGGAAGGCCGGCAAGCGCCCCGGCGAATAGAGCCTTCATTTCCCGAGCCGCGAGTTGCGCGTCGGGAGGCGACCCGGCATCGGGGATCTCGTGGGCCTCTTCTTCCAGAATCGACAATTGCAGAAGAGGCATGAGCGATTCGCGCTCCTTCAACTGCCAGCAAATCCGCCTCCCGATCTGCGCGAGCCAAGCGCGGAAAGCCTTTGAGTCGCGCAACTGGTCGAGATGCCGGTAAGCGTTCAACAGCGCTTCGATCAGAACATCTTCGGCGTCTTCGCGATTTCCGCAGACACGCATCATCTGGCGGTACACCGCGTCCTTGTGCTGCTTCGCGAGCGATTCAAAATCCACGGGGCATTCTAATCCCTTTGGGCGGAGCATTGGGCGCCTCCAGCGCCGGAAATCTGCGGCCCACCGCCGGCCGCACGGTTCCAAGGCATTATTCCGAGGAGAATGCCCATGGGACAAAAATCGGTGAGACCGGCAAGGACGAGGCCAGCGCCAACAAGGCCGGAGAGGTAGACCCAATTGAGATTGACGAAGAGCGAGAGAGCGACTCCAGCCAGGACAAGGAGTCCGGCTCCGAGGCGAACCTGGCGTTCGAGCGACCATCGCGAGCGCGCGGCTCTGACCACGGGGAGACCCGCCTTGATCCAGGCGTTCGTTCCGCCGTCGAGGACGATGACATTCTCCCGGTGGGGGGCGAGGAGGTCCGCGACGATTCGAGCGCGTTGTCCCGCCTGACAGATCAGGACAATAGGTGAGCCTGGCGCAAGATCCTGGAGGCGGGACTCGATCTGATCCATTGGGAAATTGATGGCGCCAGGAAGATGGGCGACAGCGAAATCGCCGGGGGAGCGGACGTCAATCAACTGGGTGGGCCGCGAGGTCCGGCCCCACTCCTGAAGTTCTCGAACTGAAATGGTTGGCGTCATTTTCCGCTTTTGATCCTCTATCTGGGAAGAGGGGGATATCGAGCGAAAGGATTCAAAGAGAATCAGGAAATATGGAGGAGCGGAGCAACGCGTGTGATTTCAATCGTTTGCGAATTGCTTTTCAAGGACCGCGGCCCAATGGGAGAGATGATTGAGGGAGGGAGCGTGGGTGTGGTCGAGCTTGAGGGGAGTGATGGCGATGGCGCGATCGCGGATGGCGGCCTGGTCGGTGCCGGGCTCGACGTCTTTGATTACTTCCTGCTCGGAGAGCCAGTAGTAGCGGCGCCCGCGAGGGTCTTCGCCGGGGCGGAGGACGTTGCGCGTGATTTTGGAGGACTGGCGGGCAAACTGAACCCGGCCGGACCAGTCGTGCGGGACGTTGACGTTGAGCAGGACGCCCGGAGGAAGGCCTTCCTTGATGATGAGCGGGGCGAGACTGCGGGCGAATTGCGCGGCGGGGCGAAAATCGAATTCGCGGCCGCGATGCGCAACGGAAATGGCGACGGAAGGAACGTGGTTGATCGTGGCTTCCATGGCGGCGCCGACCGTGCCGGAGTAATAGATATTTTCGCCGAGATTGCCGCCGCGATTGATGCCGGAGATAACGAGGTCGGGCTTGTCTTTGAGAAGAGTGTGGAAAGCGAGAATCATGGCGTCGGCGGGGGTGCCTTCGATGGAATATTCGCTGGGGGCGATCTGGTCGCAATAGATGGGCTGGCGGAGAGTGAGAGACTGTGCGGCGGCGCTGCGTTCGTGAGAGGGAGCGATGACGGTCAGAGTGGCGTCATTTTTGAGAGCGTTCACGAGAGCGCGGAGGCCGGGGGCGTGGATGCCGTCGTCGTTGGTGATGAGAATGTGCGCCATGGAATTGCGCTACCGGGTCCGAACCACAGAAAGACCCAAGAGTTCCTCGAACTGCCGGAAATCGGCGTCGCGGTGCAGCAAGGAATGACCGCGCAAGATGCAAAAGGTGGCGATCAGGCAATCAATGGTTTTGCGAATCGTGCGGCCTTTGCGACGCAACGTTCGAAAATTTTGCGCCGCGGCAATCGCGATCTCTTCTCCGCCGGTATCAAACAACTCGAATTTCAGAAGGTGCGAGCGGACCATGTGAAACTCACGATCGCCGGTTACGCCCTGCAAGACCTCGCAGAGAATCAGGTCAGTCAGGCCGAGTCTTGCGCGGCCAGCTTCACGATCGAGCCAATCGGTTTCGGGGTTGCTCGCGCCCCTCAGGTAATCCACCCAGACGGTCGTGTCCACGATCACCACCGCAGGGCCGCCTAATCGACGTTCCGCCCGAGACGCGATTTCGCAAGATTCCCCTGCCAGCGAATCTTGCCGCGAAGACGCCGAATTCCGGCTTGTCGGCGCACCTGGACCAGAAGCTTCAAACCGGCCTCGACCGTGGCGCGCTTGGTCCGCGCGCCGCTGCTGCGCATGGCGGCGCTCATTAACCTGTCGTCAATTTCGATGTTCGTGCGCATGGCGGCCTCGCGTCAACAATGTGTAAGTTTCTCATATTTATGCGCATCGGTCAATGACGGTGAGGAGCGGTGAAGCGCTTCTGGAGTCGTTGCGCCTACCGCGAACTAAGCAAACTTCCACCGAAAACAGCGGCGACCGCCTTGAAGGAAAAACAGCTGAGGAAGTAGATGGTCGGGACGACTGGATTTGAACCAGCGACCTCACGCACCCCAAGCGTGCGCGCTACCAGGCTGCGCCACGTCCCGACCGGATGCAGCTAAAAGAGCGTATCACTCGCGTTCGAGGAGGGTCAAGATGGCGGCGAGCTCTTCGCGCAGGTCGAGGAGAAACTTGCGGTGAGCTTTGGAGGGAGGGCGAGCGGGTTCGGAGGAGTGTTCACGAGGAGCGCCGGGAACGGCGCCGTTTTGTCCCGCGAGATATTTTCGCGCGCCGGGGATGGTGAAGCCTTCTTCATAGAGGAGGCGCTTGATTTCGAAGACAGTGTCAATGTCTTCCCGGCGATAGAGGCGGCGGCCGGACGGGGTCTTGACGGGCTGAAGCGTGGGGAATTCCTGCTCCCAAAACCGGAGGGTGAAGGATTTGGTGGCGGTCAAGCGGCTGACTTCGCCGATGCGAAAGAGAGCCTTTTCGGGGGAGTCGGGAGCGCGTTGGGGGGAACTGGCCATCTCTCCCCGTATCGTAGGCCGATTTGCGGCGGTGTCAATATTTGAAAACAGGAGCGACGGGCGAGGGCGAAGAAACCGGAACCCGCGCGGGGCCGAGGGTCAGGAGGACTTGCGCACGCCAAGAAAGAGGGAAACGACGATGCCTGGGATCGCCCACATGACCGAATTGCCAACACTGATGACGGCCCATCCGAGCAGACCGGCTGCTCCCGTCTTATTCTCGAGGCCCAGGGACATGATGGAAGTAGGGCAGAGGTAGACGAGTGGGGCGGCGCTGGGATGCATGCCCATCCGGTGAGCAATGACGTAATAGGCGAGAAGGGCCCAAGGCAGGGCAAATCCGAATGCGGCAAACCCGGCCACCACCCGCAAACTTTTTCGCACGCCGGCCATCGATCACATTCCCGGGCAGGCTTCCAAAACAACGAGCCTGATGCGATCCCGCCGGGCCGGCTCCTGGATAAGGAGCTGAGAGAGTGCAGATGGGGAGGACGGGAAACGCAAACGGGCAAAAAGGCCAAGCATTTCCGGGAATGAGGCTGCAAACATCGGGCACGTCAGTCCGAAAATTTCCAGCTCTCGACGACCTGGCAAAGATCGGCGTCCGATGCCGGCGCTTCCCTGATGAATTGATTTCGCTTGCGGTAGGCGATGTAGACGATCCCGCCCGTAATCACGAGCGGGCCCATCATCATGAAGAGGATTCCGTGTTTCAAAGCATCGAAGAACTGCATGCTCGAGTTCGCCGCAGCCTGGTAGCACATGGGGCAGACGCGAGCGCTGAGAGCGGCAGGGGCGAGCAGGGCGGCCAGGAAAGGCAGTGCGGCTCGAATTCCAGACATGAATCGAAGGACCTTGGGCATTTGACCAGCTATCCTTACTTCCGCACCATACCATACCACGAGAAAGCGTTCGCAAGCGGCAAACCGAAACCGAGGTTCGTCACCGCCACATATTGAGACGCGCCAGCCGCAAGGCATCGGGCCAGATCTGATCGAGCATGAGCAAGGCGAAGATGGTGATGGGGACGACGGTCCAGAACAGGCTGGGCGTTTCAAATTTCATGTGCATGAAATACAGGACCGCGATGCCAGCCTCGACGACGGCCAGAATGAGCAAAAGGCCGACAAACACGTCGGTCGGAAGGCCGCGGTATGTGACCAAGACCTCGAGGCCCACGATGCAGATCATGGCGATCCACAGGCCCACATAGAACTTCAAGCTGGGTTCATGCTCGGAAGGCATAAGCTTTCCTCCTTCGTGGCCGCCGGCTCACTTGGCCGCATTCATCAGATAGATAATCGGGAACACAAACATCCAAACCAGGTCGACGAAGTGCCAGTAAAGGCTGGTGGTCTCGACGTGGTTTTTATCGAAGCGGCCGCTGTTGTAACCAATGGCAATCACGGCCAGGGCGATGACGCCGGAAATCACGTGCAACAAGTGAAGACCGGTGATGCCGAAAAAGCCGGCGCCGAAATCGGGCGAGCCGCCCAGAGGATTCTGGAAGAGCCGCCAGCCCTCGCCAATCATGTGAAACCATTCGCGAAGGTGGAGGGCGGCGAAAATCGTGCCGAGGAGCATGGTGAAGCCCATCCAGCGCAAGCAACGAGGTTTGTCGCCGGCCTTGGCGGCGGAGACGGCAACGAGCATGGTGACGCTGCTGGTGAGGAGAATCACGGTCATGACCAGAGCGTTCAGGATTGTGGGCGAAAATTTGAAGGGATAGGTCCAGTCCAGGCTGCCCAAGCGGAGGTAGGAATAGCCAAACAGCAAGGCTCCGAAGGTCATGGCGTCAGAGGCGATGAAGAGCCAAATCGCCAGCTTCTTCGACTGGACACCGAACGGCGAAGCCTCCATCACCAATCCATGCGTTCCCGCTTCGCTATCGCTCACAGCTCCTCCTCTTTCCTCGAGCCTAGATTGCGCGTGCGCATTCGCGTTTCAGAAACCGGGCAGTCAATCCGCCGGAACCGTGGCCGGATCGGTCTGCATGATGTAGTCCTTCGGACCTTCCACGCCGTACTCGTAGGCGCCATGATTGACGACGAGCTGCCTTCCGCCGAAATTGTCGAAGGGCGGCGGAGAAGTGGTGGACCACTCGAGGGAAGTCGCCTCCCAAGGATTATCGGAAGCCTTGGGACCCCAGAACCGGGTGTGGAAGAGATTCCAGAGGAAGATGAATTGGGCCGCGCCGGTGGCCAGAGCGGCGATGGTGATGAACTTGTGAACTGGAATGAGGGGGATGAGGAAATTGTCGGTGAACGAGGCATAGCGGCGGACGTTGCCGGCCAGGCCGAGGTAATGCATGGGCATGAAAATGCAGTAGACGCCGATGAAGGTGAGCCAGAAATGAATTTTTCCCAGCGTCTCGTTCATCATTCGCCCGATCATTTTCGGCATCCAGAAATACGTTCCGGCGAAGATGCCAAAGATGGAAGCCACGGCCATGACGAAGTGGAAGTGAGCCACGACGAAGTAGGTGGCGTGCAGGTAGATGTCAATGGAAGGCTGAGCCAGGAAGAAGCCGCTGATGCCGCCGCTGACGAAGACGGAGATAAAGCCGAGGCAAAACAGCGTGGCGGTGTTGAAGCGCAGCCGGGCGCCATACACCGTGCCAATCAGCATCAGAACCCCGACCGTAAAGGGGATGGTGATGATGAGGGTGGGGACGGAGAACAGGAGCGCCGAGAAGGGATTCAGGCCGCTGAGGAACATGTGGTGGCCCCAGACCATGTAGCTGAGGAAGGCGGCGGCGATAATGCAACCGGTCATGACGCGCGTGCCGCCGAGAAGAGGCTTGCGGGCCCCGACGGTCAAAATGTGCGAGACAATTCCGAAAGACGGAATGATCGCTATGTACACTTCCGGGTGTCCGAAGAACCAGAACAGGTGCTGCCAGAGCAAAGGCGAACCGCCGGAGTATTTGGCCACCTGACCGTTCAGGACCATGCCCGCGGGGTTGAAAAAGCTGGTGCCGAAAGAGCGGTCGAGGATAAGGAGGATGCAAGCCGGGAGAAGGTCGGCAAACGCGAGCAAGCCGATGCAGGCGGTGATGAACCAGGCCCAGGTGGGAAGGGGCATGCGCGCGAGGGTCATGCCCTTGGCGCGGAGGTCCAGAGTCGTGGTGATGAAGTTCAAGGAGCCGAGGAGCTGTCCGACGCAGAAGAGAGCGATCGCGACGGCCCAGAACGTCTGACCTGTGGCCTCGCCGGGTCCGGAGGCGCCGCCGACCGAACTCAGGGTAGCGTAGGCGGTCCAGCCTGAAAGCGGGGGGCCGTCGCCGACGAAGAAAGACATCATGAGAACGATGAAGGCGGAGAAGGTGACCCAGAAGGACATCATGTTCATGCGGGGGAAGGCCATGTCGGCGGCGCCGACCTGGATGGGGAGAAAATAATTTCCGAAGCCGGCGAGGGGAGCGTTGGTGAGGACGAAAAAGACCATGATGGTGCCGTGCATGGTCATCAAGGAGAGGTAGAACTCGGGAGTCATGACGTTGCCGGGCGCGCCGGTGGAGGAGAGATGATGCAGGCCGGGAATCGCCAGCGACCCCCAGCCGAGGTGCAGCCGCATGAGCCAGGAAAGGGCCATGCCGATGAAGACGGCCAAAAGCGCGAGCCCGTAATACTGCAGGCCGATCACCTTGTGATCGACGCTGAAGACGTATTTGCGGACGAACCCTTCGGGCGCTGTGTGATGATGCACTGCAGCTTGCGCGTCATGCATGAGAGTCCCTCACATGAACCGGCGGCCGGCGATTTGCGTCGCGAGCGAGCCGGCGAAGTGGCCTAATCCCCCGACTGCTGCTTCAAGAAATCGTCGAATTGCGGCTGAGTCACGACTTCGAGGAAGGCCCTCATCGAGTAGTGGCCCAAGCCGCACAGCTGGGTGCAAACAATTTCGTAACGGCCGGTCTTGGTGGCGGTGAAGTGAATGGGAATCACCAAGCCGGGAAGAATGTCCTGTTGGATGCGCAACTCCGGGACATAAAAATCGTGAATCATATCCTTGGAGTGGAGCGTGAGGAGAATGGGCTTGTTTACGGGAATCGTGAGTGTTCCGACCACGATGTCGTCGCGGGCGGCGACGTCGTTTCTGGGGTCGAGGCCGAAGTAGTCGCCGTTGTCGTCGTTCATCAATTCCGGATGCATCTTTCCAAACTGGCCATCCGGACCCGCATAGCGGAAGAAGAAGGCAAACTGCTCGGCTTGGACGTCAATGTGCAGGGCATCGCTCGCGGCCGGAGTCAGATAAACCGCGCCCCAAGCCTTGGCGCCGAAAAGCGAGAGGGCCAGAATTTCGAGACCGACGATGATGATCCCGAAAGCCACGACCGGCTTCGGCCCGCCGGGCCACTGCTTCACCTTTCTGCCGGGCTTGTCGCCGTATTGCCAGCAGAAGAGGGCCAGCAGGAGCTGCGCGGCCAGGAAGAGGATTCCGGCTTCGATCATCGTTTCATTGAACTGCCGATCGATCGCCGGACCCGTCGTGGAGATATCAACTGGAAGCCACCAGGTGTGCGCGACGAAGAAGTAGGCGGAAACAAGCCCAATGACCGCCGTCACAGCTCCAAGTGCTTTGCCCATGGACACCTGCCTCTATGCTGATTTTGTGCCGCGGCGGCCCGACGAGACCCCGCCCCGCAAAATTGCGGGCGCCAACTAATATGCGTACGGCAAAACGTGGAAGGTGAAGTCAGCCTTCGTCTCGCCACCCGACACCGTGATTTCCTTGGAGATCGGGGAGTTAGACTCCTGCCACGCGGTAAGCGTGTATTTGCCCGGCGGAACGTCCTTGATCGTGAAATTGCCGTCGGCGTCGGTCACGGCGAAGTGCGGCGTCTTGAGGACGGCGAAATAGCCGTGCATCCACGGATGAATGTTGCACTTGACCGGGATGAATTCGGGAATCTTCCAGGTGACGTCGATCGGGGGCGATCCGGGCGGCTGAGACTTGTTCCACTCCGGATTCAGCTTGGGCATCGGATGGATGTTGTGCGCGACCGGATCGTTCGTGTAGATCTGGAGTTCCTGACCGGCTTCGACGGCAAGGACGTGAGGGATGTACATGCATCCCTTCTGATCGAAGCGCTCGGGCTTGGACGGAGGCGGCGAGGGTGGTTCTCCCGCCGAGATGTAGACGACAACATACTCGAGGCCGTCGTTGGGCCCGGTCACTACGGTCTGGGTCTTTTCCGGCGGGTTGTGGAGCTTCTCGCAGTAGGGTTCCTTGGACATGTCGATGGGGTGCATCTTAGGAGGCGTGCCGGTGTAGTTCACTCTTCCGGTGATGGTGCCATCGGCGGGAGGAGCGGGTGGAGTGGAGAGAGCCAAGAGCAAAGAGCCCCCCAGGAAAAGTGCGGGAACAGCGATAATGTGTTTCCAAGCCATGAGTTCACCTCGTTAAAATCCTGCGTTGAATATCGCGTCAACTTCCAACCGCGAATTCCCAACCATCAAAGTTTCCCGGATGCGGAGTGTCCTCCGAAGGAGCGGACCGCGCTGTCCTCGTCTTTCTGAATGTCAAACACGGACAGGAGCCCCGTCGCCTTGAGCATTTCCATCACTCGCGGGCTGACGCTCGCCAGTTTCATCTGACCGCCTTCGCGGCGCAACCGGCTGAAGGTCCGGACGAGTTCGCCGATCCCGGCGCTGTCAATATAATCCACGCCGCCGAGGTGTAAAACCATATTCTTGCCGCCCTTGGCAACCTGGTTCTGGACAAGCTCGCGGATCATCAGGTTGCCTTCGTCAACCGTGATTCTTCCCCGGATCTCGAGGATGGAGACGCCGGCCGCCTCGCGAACGCTCGCCTGCATTCGCCCGGCTGTGTGCGGCGCGGACGCAGCGCGTTCCTTGGTGCCAAGACCCAAGCGATCCAGAATTGAGGACGCCGTCTTTGCGACATCGCGGAACTCGGTCCGAACGACAACCAGCGAGCGCCCTTCCTTCAACATTTTTTCGAAGGACTCCACGTCCTCCGTGGATTCATGTTCGGGCGTCGGAGCGGGCGTTCCGCTTGGTTGCGCGGACGCCTTCCCGAAAGCCGCTCCCGCACGCGCTCCGATTAATCCCGCGATCGCCGTGGCCCCGACTCCGAGCGCGAAAACCTGACCGATGCCCGGAATCAGCAGCAGAGTCGCGGCGACGACACCGCCGGTCAATCCGGCGGCGCCGCCCACAAAGCCTCCGGCGTAAGTTCCAAGTTCCTTGCCGAGCGACAGGGCCTCGCTCTCGGATCGGGTGAGAAACACAATGGATTCCTGAGGTATGCCCTGTTTCAGCAGTTCCTTTACGGCCTCTTCCGCCGGGTCGCGCGCGCCGAACACACCAACGACAGTCTCCATGAAGATCTCCCCCGGATGAACTAAGCTGCCCTTGAAATTACTGTCCCTGGCCGCCGCCGATCGGCTTGATCTCGCTTCCGTGCGTCTTGACATACGCCAGCCACTCTTCGCGCGACTGCGATTTCACGAGCGGCTGCAAAGTCCGCAAGAAGTGGACCAGATCCCAAGCGTCGTTTGGCTTGAGAATATCGGCAAACGAAGGCATGGGGGTTCCGTCCAAGCCGGTCATGAAGATCTTGTAGAGATCCTGGTTCGTGGTGCCGCAACGGAAACGGGTGCCGTCGTGGAAGTCATAGGGCTTGATCGGATTGCCCTTGTCGTCCGTAAGCGTGGAAGCCGACGGACCGTCGCCCCTGCCTTCCGTGCCATGGCATTTCCAGCACTGCATCTGGTCGAACAATTCGCGGCCGTGGAGGACGCTCTCGATGGTCTTGGGCGTCTCCGCCGGAATTGTGATGGGGGTGCCGGCCTTCTGCGTTTGCCATTTGGGGGAGAACGTCTTGATGTAAGCGAGGACGTCCACGCGCCATTGCGGCGGCAGAGGCCTCCACGAAGGCATGAAGGTGCCGACGACGCCGCGGGTAATGGTGTCGTAGAGGTCCTGATCCGTGGGAAGCGTTCCGGTGGGAGTCGAGCGCCAACGGAAAGTAGCTTCGGTAAAATCCCGGGGCTTGGGATCGATCCATTGCGCGTTGTCACCCTCGCCGTTTCCCTCGATGCCGTGGCAACCGACGCAGAACCGGCGGTAGAGGAGCTTGCCTTGCTCGGCGTTTCCGGTCAATCCGTCGGCGTGAGCGCCGAGGTCCTGGGCTGAAGTGGCAGCCGGAATGGCCAAACTGGCAAAGACCAGGAGAACAGCCCAAACCACGTTTCTAGCCGTGATCAAATGACGTGTCATGTGCGTGTCTCTCCCTTAGAAGTCGAAATCAAAGCCGAAAAACAGGCTCTGGCTTATGACATTGCAAGTAGTGGATGTGACGGGGCACGCGCTCGGAGTGAGGACACCACCCTGGCTGGTCACGCCGTTGGAGCGAACGACGGAATATTCCTGCTGGATGGCAAGACCGGCGCGGCTGAACATGAAAGGATTAAACCGGCTGGCAATGGTGAAGGCGTCCATATTGCTCTGATTGCCGTTGGTGCTGATAAAGCCCTGCTGCGACATGCGAATGCCTTCGTAGCGGACCATGATGTCCCATTGGGGAGAGACGACGTACTGGAATTCGGCGAAACCACCATTCCAAATGGCGGCCTGGTAGCCAGTCCCCGCGAGAGATCCGGAATTGGAAGCGATGCCATTCGCCAAGTACGCGTTGTCGTAGGCGTGGAGGTAAACGCCCTTGAAGATGAATTTGTTGAAATACCATTTGACCTCGGCGCCGGCGCGATAGAACGGCTCGTTGTCGATGCCGTAGATCGGGGTACCGAGCGAGGATTGGTAATTCGTGGGAGCCTCGCCGAAATAGGCGTAGGCGCCGAGCTTCAGGAAGCCGCCCGCCGGAGTATTGAAGCCTTGTTCGAAGTGGCCGTAGTAGTCATACGTGCGGCCCGCGGGACTTCCATCGGGGTTGCCGTAGAGGAGACCCGGCTGGCCATCGAGACTGCTGACGACGGAAAAGGCGTAGCGGGTGTAGCTGTTCGCGTTATGGCCCATCAATTCGACGCCAATCTGGTTGTCGCCGATTCCGCCGAAAGGATTCACGTCACCGGCGGGCAAGAAGTGATAGATGTAATAGAAGCCGCCATCCTCGGAAAGCGTCCACAAGCGCTTTTCCGAGACGGGCAAATCGAGTTCGAATTTTCCAACCTTGACGTTGAGCCAGGGGCTTCCCGCCAGATTGTCGAAGCGAACGAAGGCGTTTTCAAAATGGAAGGTGGCGTTTTGATCGGAGGACGGGAGGGCGCTGAAGGAAATATTTTTAAACAGCGTCCCGGCGAACCAGACGTCCATTCCGGAAAGGTCGAAGCCGGCCGTGGTGAGAGATCCGGTGGTCGCGGTTCCGGTGGTTGAAGTGGGATCGAGAGTTTGGTTGTTGGCGCTCTCGCGGTGCCACTGCGGGGTGATGCGAATGGCCATCGGGAAATAAGAAGCGTCGCGCGTGATGGGCGAATCAAGCTCGTTCATCATTTGGTAGCCGTTGTCGCGGAACACCTGGCCGAAATTGTTCAACTCCGGCCAAGTGATGTGGCAAGCGGAACATGGCAAACCGTATTTTCGCGCGAAGGCCGGAATGGCTTTCGCGGGGGACGCATCCATCAAAATAGCGAAGAGCAAGAAAACAAAAACCGCCGCACCCGAAACGAGGCGGCTGGACTGGCTTGCACGATTAAATTTCATCCGTACCTCCGAAAGACGTTCCTACGGATATGCCTGTGGCGCAGACGCAGAACGAGAAGAAGGAGAACGAAACTCTCTCACCCGATACTCTCAATGGACCGCCACTACTACCCGAAGTAGTGCTCATTTCTGGGAGGAAAGATAACTTCTCGCCAAATGGATGCAATGATTCTTTCTATAGATTTTTTGGATATAAGAAGTAATAGAGGAATTAAACACTTTATGCCTGCAACTAAGAATAACTTTAGTTATGGTGCGAAGCGGTCCGGAAGGCGGTTTTGGGCTAAACCGTCGAGGTGTACCGGCGTGATACCACAGGACTAGACATGGGGCCAAAATGTGAGAGAATCCAGCCGAGCGGGTAGGGGGTGGGTGGTCCTTCGGGTTCGCGAGTAACCGTTTTATCCAAGTATCTCTTGCCCTCGTGTCTCGTCCCGTCTTTTGAACAGTCTTGGGGTCGCCATGGTTGCCACAAAGCAGGAAATGCTGGTTTCCAACCTCTTGGGCCGTGCCTACCGTGAGTTTCTGAATTCACTACCAATGGGCGCCTGGCTCATCTCCCAAAATGGGGCACGCACATTTCAGAACGCAGCTGCGCGCCAACATGCGGGCGAGGAGGAATCGGAAACCGCGGCGGGATCCTGGGCTTCGGCGATCTTCGAGGGCGACTACGAAAAAATGATGGAGGCGATACGGCGAACGTTCCAGGGCGAAACCGGACAGGCGATCTACGTGCGGTGCGCAAATCGCCGGGGATTCCGTTGGATGCGGGCGTCGCTAGCGCTGGTTCCGAAGACCGTTGCCGAAGAGAACACGGCGCTCGTGACCTTCAGCGACGTAAGCTTCGCGGCGGAATCCGAAGGGGCGTTTCACCAAGCGGCAGCCGTGTACCGGGAGGTGGTGGACATCGCCGGGGTGGGAATTTGGATCCTGGATGACAAGGACAAGACGACATTCGTGAACGATGCGATTGCCGAAATGCTTGGCTATAAGCGGGAAGAGATCCTGGGGAAGAAACCAAGCGAGTTTATGGCCGCGGCGGAATTCGAGGAGGTTACGGCGCGGCTGAAGAGGCGCCGGGAGGGCGTGAGCGAAAGGATCGAAGTGAAGTACCGGCGGCGGGATTCCTCCGAGGTGTGCGCCGAGCTATCGGCCATTCCGCTGATCGACGCCTCGGGAGGATACGCGGGAGCGGCGGCGATGGTCGTGGACGTGACGGAACGAAAGCGGGCCGAAACGCTGGCGCACGGGCAGACCGCGGCTCTGAACCGGACGCTGAGCCTGATGGCCACGGAACCTTCGCTGGACACGGTGCTGGGGCACGTGCTGAAGGCGATCACGGAGCAGTTGTGCGTAACGTCCTCCGCGCTTTACCTGCTGGATTCGGAAACGGGGATTGCCGCGCTGCACATGACATATGACCACGGGCGAGTGACGCGGGGCGACGATTCGGGACAGCCCGTGCATTTCGGCGCTCAGCACGTCCAGGTGTACGCGGAGGAATGGAACCGATCGGGAGGAGGGTTGCCTCCCGCGGTGATCGATACGGAAACGTCGAAATCGCTGGACGAATCGATCCGAGGCTGGCTGCGGGAAGAGGGGATCCGGACATTGGTGCTCGTGCCACTGGTGGTGAAGGAGCGGCTGGCGGGAGCGTTCAGCGTGCGCATGAAGGAACGGCGGCCGCCGCGAGGGAGCGAGCTGGATCTGGCGGAGAGCCTGGCGCACCAAGCGAGCCTGGCGGTGCAATTGACGATTCTGGCGGAACGGGCGCGGCGCGTGGCCGTCCTGGAAGAAAGAAACCGCGCGGCGGTGGACCGGGCGGCGGAACTGGCGCGGGCGAATCGAGCGCTGAAACAGATTCTGGACGTTCTGGCGACGAATCCGGAAATGGACGAGGTGATGGGGCAAGTGCTGACGGCGTTGACGCAAATCCTGGAAGGGACGACGTCAACTCTGTGGCTGAAGAACGAAGACGAAGAAACGGCGACCTTGCACCTGGTTTTCCAGGACGGCCATCTTGTGTCGGGGGCGGAATCCGGACACCGACTGGCGGGACAGAAACTGGAGCTGAGCCGAGCGGACCTGTTCGCGATGGCGGTGTTCCGGCTGCAGAGGCCGGTGTGGCACGAGGTAGAGCGGAGCGCGGCGCTGGATGAAACGGCCAAGATCTATCTTTCCTCGCGGGGAGCGAGAGCGCTGCTGGGAATTCCGATGATACTGGGGGAGCAGTCGATCGGGTCGATTGTCGTTCGCTTCTCGCAACTGCGGCAGTTCGGGTCGTTCGAATTGGAGCTGGCGCAAGGGCTGGCGCAGCAGGCGACGCTGGCGCTGCAGATGACGCGGCTGGCGCAGCAAGCGCGGCGCGCAGCGATCTCCGATGAACGGAACCGGATGGCGCGCGAAATTCACGACACACTCGCGCAAGGATTCGCGGGAATCCTGATTCAGCTTCAAGCGGCGGAGCAAGTGCTGAACGGGGCGAGATTGGACGTGAAATCGCATATCGAGTCGGCGCGAGCGCTGGCGCGGAGCGGGCTATCGGAGGCGCGGAGGTCGGTGAGAGGATTGCGGCCGGAACTTCTGCTGGGGGGAGACATCGCGAGCGGGCTGGAGCGGCTGGTGGGCCAGCTTTCCAACGAATCGCAGATGAAGATACGCCTCGAGGTGACGGGGGAAAGACCGGCGCTGCCCTCGGACGTGGAGAGCAATTTGCTGCGGATCGCGCAGGAAGGGATCACCAACGCGATGAAGCACGCGCGGGGGAACCAAGTTTCAGTGAAACTTAATTTCGATCCCGAGGTTCTAAAGCTGATAGTAGAGGACAACGGGGAGGGGTTTGATCCGCAGGAGAGCGCGCTCGGCCGCGGGTTCGGGCTAATCAGCATGCAGGAACGCGCCGAAAGACTCGGCGGAGTGCTGACGATATTGACAAAACCGGGCGCAGGAACGAAATTGCATCTGCTTGTACCGCTCGTTCATTCGACACGCGGGGAGACCGGCCATTCCTAAGGCAAAGTCAATTCGGATACTTGTGGCGGACGACCATCCGGTGGTGCGGGAGGGGCTGGTCGCGTCGCTGAACCGCGTAGAAGACATGTCGGTGGTGGCGGAAGCGGGAACGGGAGCGGAAGCCGTCGACCTGTTCTCGAAGAGCCTGCCGGACGTGTCGCTGGTTGATTTGCGAATGCCGGTGATGGACGGCGTGGACGCGATCATGGCGATGAGAGAAAGAGACGCCGACGCGCGAATCATTATTTTGACAACGTATGAAGGCGACGAAGACGTGTACCGCGGGCTGCGAGCGGGGGCTCGGGCGTATTTGCTGAAGGATACAGGGCTCGAGGAATTGATCGACTGCATCCGCATCGTGCACGGGGGAAAGATCTATATTCCCCCCTCGATCGGAGCGAAGCTGGCGGACCGCATGAAAGTGCCCGAACTAAGCACGCGCGAGCTGGAAGTCCTGTCGCTGATGGCGGGAGGCAAAAGCAACAAAGAGATCGGCGCGACGCTGTTTGTCTCCGAAGGAACCGTGAAAGGGCACGTGAACCACATCCTGGCAAAACTGGGAGCGAACGGGCGGACCGAGGCGACGCGAATCGCCATCAAGCGCGGATTGGTGAGAACGGACTAGCCGCGGGAAGCCCATTTCGAGTGTGCGGAACTGATATTTCCCTTCTTCTGTGAACCGGCCCGGCGCAGCGCTCAACAGCTTGTGAAGCCGGTTTCCCTGCCCCGTCTCACCATCCGGAGCCGCCCTTGAATTTCCCCTCCATTGTTGAAGCGGCGACTTGGGGTTGACATGTCGCGGTGTCAGGCTTATGGTGTTGCGCGAACTAACCCAGAAATTCCGTGCTTTGATGACCGGCACAGATATTCATCCCGGAGGCAATAGCATCGCGGCGGTTTCGGCATAAGCCGCGATGAATAGCTTCAAGGAAAGGGCGTCGGCCTGACCCATGAATACCCTTAGGACCAGCGAAGCGACAGCATTGGATCGGCCCTGGGCGTACGTTGTCCTCACGAAACCCGATGTTACGTTTCTCGTGGTCATCACGGCGGTGGCCGGATTTTACCTGGGCTCGCGCGGGCCGCTGGATTGGGCGCTTTTGCTGCGCATGCTTGGCGGGACGATGCTGGTGGCGGGCGGGACGGCGGCGCTCAACCAGTACATCGAGCGCGAGATGGATGCGGCGATGCGGCGCACGGCGGGGCGCCCGCTGCCGGCGGGAATCCTGCAGCCGAGAGAGGCGCTGGTTTTTGGGCTTGGGACGCTGGTGGCGGGGACGGCATGGCTGGCGGTGAGCGTCAATTTTCTGGCCTCGACGCTGGCGCTCTCCACTTCCCTGCTGTATCTGGGCCTGTACACGCCGCTGAAAACCCGCACTCCGCTGGCGACCGCGGTGGGAGCATTCCCGGGAGCATTGCCGCCGCTCATCGGCTGGGCAGCCGCGCGGGGATCGCTCTCGGCGGAAGCCTGGGTCCTGTTCGCCATCATATTTTTCTGGCAGTTCCCGCATTTTCTATCGATCGCCTGGATCTACCGCGAGGATTACGCGCGGGCCGGAATCCGGATGCTGCCCGTGGTGGACCGCTCGGGCGATCAGACGTTTCGACAAATCGTGACGATGTCGGCGATTTTGGTGCCGGTGAGCCTGATGCCGGCGGTGATGGGGGTCGCCAGCATTCATTATTTTTTCGTCGCGCTGGTGCTGGGAATGATGCTGCTGCAGGTGTCACTGTGGGCGGCGCGGAGGCGGACGAACGCGCGGGCAAAATGGCTGATGCACGCGACGGTGGCGCACATCCCGCTGCTGCTGGGATTCATGATCTTCGACAAACTACTTTTCTAATCCCGCGTTTTTTCCGGCCGCCCATTTGAGCGTGGTTGAGAATCCGACCGGCGCGGCGCCGACAGATCTTGCCGCTATTCCTTCTTCAAGCCGTTCATAAAAATCCGCACTCCGAATTGGCCCGCGACGAAGACAATCACGATCAAGGAAATTCCAAGCCAGTGCGGGAAATCCGGGAACTGAACCAAGACCAGGAACAGGAAGCCGATCGAAATTCCGAGACCCAGCAATACCAGGAATTGAGCGCGCGGGTTAAGACGGCGCATGCTCCACGTCAGCGCCGCTATTGCAATCGTTGACGCGATAAGAATCAGGACGAGCAGCGGAATACCGTGCAGCATAATCGCCACCATCAAACCACAGACGGCGGGAGAAGGGCAGGCGATTTTTCAGGGCTATCGCGATTAAAGATTTAGTCCTTGCCCGACGTTGTCGCAGGCGCACCAGGCATCGTGGCGGCTCGCGCAGGATTCGCGAGCGAACGCAAGTAATGGACCAGGTCCCAGCCTTGTCCCGGCTTCATCCAAACCTCGTAGGAGGGCATCGGCGTTCCGTCCAGGCCAGTCATGAAGTCGCGGTAAATATCCTGGTCGGAAGGACCGCATTTGAAATGAGGCGGGGAGGTGAAGTCGTACGGCTGGATGGGATTTCCCTTGGAATCGCGCAGGGTGGGAGCGGCAGGGCCGTCACCCCGGCCGTCGGTGCCGTGGCATTCGATGCAGCCCAGCTGTTTGAAGAGCGCGCCTCCGCGCTGGACGCTTTCCGGAGTCGCGGGAGTTTCGGGTGGAATTTGAATGGGAGGGTCCGGCTTTTCGTCACGGAATCGCGTGGAAAATGTCTTGACGTAGGCGACCAGGTCGGCGCGCTGCTGGGGCGTCAAAGGCCGCCACGAAGGCATGAACGTGCCGCGAACACCCCGTGTAATTGTGTCGTAGAGATCGGAGTCCAGAGGAATGCTTCCACTCGGAGTGGAGCGGCACTTGAAAAGACCGAGGGTAAAGTCGCGAGGCTTGACTTCCAGGTACGGTGCGTTTTCGCCTTCGCCGTTGCCCTCGGGCCCGTGGCATCCGATGCAATAGCGGTGAAAGAGAGCCTTGCCGCGCTGCGCGTTGCCCGTGAGATTTCCGATTTTGCTCTCTTGCGAAAAGGCGGGAGCAGCGGCGAAGAGAACGCAGGCGAAAATCAGAAAAAAACCGGCGATGGAGGACCTCGCGCCGCGCGTGCCGCGCGAAGCGGCGAGCGGGAGCCTCCTAGAGGTCTTCGACTCGTTGGGCAACTGACCCCTCAAGCCATCCAGTATCGAATCGCGGCGCCAGGATGAAATTGCGTTTCGTCCGATTCAGCCGGCCGCCTGACGCAGCGGGAATCAGGCTTCCAAAGAAATGCACACGGAAGCCTGCGCCCATGCAACATGAAGCACCCGTTTTCAGAAGAGGTCAAGCAGGCGGGCAAGAAGTTTGTCGCGAGGGTCACTATCGATCAAGGGAGGGAGTTGGGGGGCGAGAGCCATTCCGGCAAGGTTCAGTGCCTTCGGTGTGCCGATTCTCGAGGGACAGGCGAGGAGGCAGGGCCGTGCTATTCAGCGCCTACTGGCCGAGGAGCAGAAGCAGGAAGAGGAACACCCACAGACCGTCCATGAAATGCCAGTACATGGAGACGACCTCGATGGCCGTGCCGCGGGTGAGTTTGCGCGTGGGGCGGATAGCGACGGACAGGAGGGCGATGATCCCACCCAGGAGATGGAGTCCGTGGGCGGCGGTGAAAACATAGAAAAAGCTGCTGCTGGGGTTCGTCGAAAGATAAACACCTTCGGCAACCAGCTGGCGCCACGCGATGATTTGTCCAGCGAGGAAAAAGACTCCGAGGATGGATGTGACGCTCCACCAGTGGCGGAATCCTTTATCGTCGCGGGCGAGAAACAACTTGCGGGAGTGCGCGAGAGTGAAGCTGCTGGCAATCAGGATCAAGGTATTGAGCCAGAGGACGCGGGGAATCTCGAGGGCCGTCCAGGCGCTGTTGGGAAGGCCTTTGCGGACGATGAAGGCGCTGACGAGCGCCATGAAAAACATGAGGATGCCGCCGAGGCCAACGACCATGCCCGTGACGTAGGAGCGTTGAGGGACGATCCCACCGCCGGAGGAATCGCCGTCGCCGCCATGGCCAGGGTCCCCGGGCTCGCCGCCACCACCACCCGAGTGAATCAGCTCAACATCTTCGGTAACAGTTGTCCCAGGCACTCTATCATTCTCCGGGGAAAATCTCTTTTGACCACCCAGCCTTGGAAGCTTATATACCCGGGGCCGCTCGGAGTAAACGAAATTGTTCCTGGCGCCGACCATCGATCCGCCCCGTGTGGCCGGACGCTCGGTTTGAGGCGCCAAGCGGGGGAATGGGATCAGCCTTCGTGTGAGTCGCGACGGCGGTTGCGAGAGCCGCGAAGTTTCAACCGCTGGGTGAAACGGATGGGAGTGCCGGTGAAATCAAATTCCTCGCGGAGGCGGTTTTCGAGAAAGCGCTGGTAGCTGAAGTGGAGCGGGCGAGTCTGATTGGTGAAGAGGACAAAGGTGGGAGGCGCGGCGGCGGCCTGGGTAATGTAAAAGATTTTGACTTCGCGGCTGGCCGGCGAAGTGCCGCGCTCGAGATCGACTTTTTTAAGCCAGCGGTTGAGCTCGCCCGTGGACACACGGCGTTTGCGGGCGGCGGCGACGCGGTCGATGGTGGCGTAAAGCCGATCCACATGCTGGCCGGTCAAAGCGGAAAGAAAGACGATGGGGGCGTAGCTGAGAAATTTGAGCTTTTCGCGAACGATCTTTTCGTAATCCACGAGAAGCTTGGCGGGATTGGCCATGTGATCCTTGCCGCCGGATTTTCTTTCGCGAGCGGCTTTTTCGCCCGCGGCCTGAAGAGCGAGGTCCCATTTGTTCATGGCGATGATTACGGAGCGGCCGGACTCTTCGGCGTAGGAAGCGATGGTGGCGTCGTGAGAAGTGACGCCGAGGGAAGCGTCAATGACCAGGATGGCGACGTCGGCGCGATCGAGATGCTGGCGGGCCATAATGACGCTCAATTTTTCGGCGATGAGTTTCGTCTTGCCCTTGCGGCGGATCCCGGCGGTGTCGAGGAAACGATAGGATTTTCCGGAGCGGGTGACGACGGTGTCCACGGCGTCGCGCGTGGTGCCGGGCTCCTCGGAAACGATGGAGCGCTGGGCGCCGGCGAGACGATTGAGCAGGGTGGATTTGCCGACATTGGGGCGGCCGATGATGGCGATATTGACGTCGACTTTTTTTTCGGGCTGCTCGCCGCGAGGAAATGCACTGGTGAGCGCGTCGAGAAGAGTGTCCACGCCGAAGCCGTGCTCGGCGGAAATGGGAAACACTTCCTTGCCGAGCTCGAAGAATTGAGCGGCGAGGTCGGCTTGCTTGGCGGTGTCGGCCTTGTTGACGGCGATGACCGGTGGCTTTCCTTCGCGGCGAAGCATGCGAGCAAGCTCCTCGTCGAGCGGAACGACGCCGGCCCGGCCGTCCACGACGAGAATGACGCGAGTGGCGTTGTGGATGGCGACCTGAGCCTGGCGGAGAATTTCGCCGGGGATTCCGGCCTTGTCTTCCGGGACGATGCCACCCGTGTCCACGATTTCGAACGAGCGGCCTTCCCAATGTCCGGTCCCGTAGATGCGGTCGCGGGTGATGCCGGGCTCATTGGTGACGATGGAGCGGCGCGTGCCGGTGAGACGATTGAAGAGAGTGGACTTTCCGACATTGGGGCGTCCGACGATAACGAGGGATGGGAGTTTTTCGGTCACAGGGTTTCGACAGGCTGCAAGCTATCTTCTCATACCTGCCCGGAGCGCGCTTTGATTGACTTCACGGAATCGATAACTAAAGGGCGTCACGCCAGTATTTGAGGCGAGGCCAAAGCGGCGAGAGCGAATGGTGAGCAGATCTTTTTTGGCGGGAACGGCGGAAAACGCGGCGGAGATCACGGGGTCCGGTGTAACGCAGAGAAGCGGGCAAACGGGATTTCAAGTCGCGGCCGGGAGAAAAAGGGGCGGTGCAGCATATAATCGGGAAAATGTCGAGAGCGGCTCGCAGACGCGCGATTTATCTGGTTGTGGCGATTGTGGTGATTGGCGCGATTTTGTACGCGCGCGTCTTCCGGATTCATCCGCATCATTCAAGCAGCAAAGCGCTCGAGGGCAACTCGCCCGCGGGCGAGACGCTTTGGTTGACGGCCAACGGGTTGCGGTTGAAGACGCGCATTTACCGGAGCGCGCGGGTCAGCGGGCGACCGGTGCTGGTGATCGTGCTGCACGGAGACTCGCCGTTCCACCCGCCGTCGTATCAATACATTTTCGCGCGGAGGGCCGCGGAGCAGATTGACGACCTGGTGGCGGCGGCCATACTGAGGCCGGGCTACACGGACGATGCGGGCGACACTTCGGCGGGTAAGCGAGGAGAGACGACGGGGGACAATTACACGCCGCAAGCGGTGGATGCGGTGGCCGATGCAACGAAGCAGCTCGAGGAAAAATTCGGGGCGGGCGAAGTGATCGTCGCGGGACATTCGGGCGGAGCGGCGATCGCGGGGGACTTGATCGGCCGCGACCCGGGCCTGGCGGATGGAGCGCTGCTGGTCTCCTGCCCGTGCGACGTTCCGGCGTTTCGAAAACACATGGCGGAGAAACAGATGAACCCGATGTGGCTCGTGCCGGTCGAGAGTCTGTCGCCGCTGGCTCTGGTGGGCAGCGTGGCGCCCACGATTCACGTGAGGATGCTGGTGGGCACGGAAGATACAGTGGCGCCGCCCGCGCTGACGGGAGAGTATGCCGCGGGGCTTCGCGCGAGGGGCATTGATGTGAGAGTGATGGAAGTGCCGGGCGAAGTGCACGACATGTTTCTCGATCCGGTGGTATTCGAGCAGCTGAAAGAGCTGGCCGGGTTGATGGAAGGCGCGAGTAAATCGTGAGCGCGCTGCGTCAAGGTCGAAGGGCGGGCGGCGTCATGAGGTTCGCGCGGAGTGTGTTACTTTAGATTTTCACCCGTTTCATGACGGCGAGCGCCGGACCCGATGCCTCCAAAACCATCCGCACAAAAACAAGAAGAGCCGACGATCGAGGGAATTTTCGGTCCGGGCGGCGCGCTCGAGAAACAGCTGGGGAATTACGAGGCGCGCGAGTCGCAGATCGAAATGGCGCGGATCGCCGACGAAGCGTTCGCGAAACACCAGCATGCGGTGATCGAAGCGGGAACGGGCACCGGGAAGACGCTGGCGTACTTGATTCCGGCGATTCGGAGCGGGCGGCGCGTGGTGATCTCGACGGCGACGAAGTCGCTCCAGGAACAGCTGTTCCAGAAAGACATTCCCTTCCTGCAGCGGCATTTTGCGCCGAATTTGAAAGCGGCGCTGATGAAGGGGCGGGCAAATTTTCTTTGCCGGCACAAAGTGCAGCAGATGGAGGGGCAGCCGGTGCTGAAAGGGCTCGACGAGATCGACTGGTTCGCGCAGATTCGCGACTGGGAGAAAGTGACGCAGACGGGAGACCGCAACGAGCTGACGTTTCTGCCGGACGACGCGGAACTGTGGAACCGGATGGACGCGAGGAGCGACCTGTGCACGGGACAGAAATGCCCGGAATTCAACCGGTGCTTCATCACGGCGATGCATCAGAGAGCGGAAGAAGCGGACCTGGTGATCGTGAACCATCATCTATTTTTCGCGGACCTGGCGATCCGGAAGGACGACTTCGGCTCGATCCTGCCCGAATACTCGGCGGTGGTGTTCGACGAGGCGCACGAGATCGAGGACGTGGCGAGCGACTATTTCGGGCGGCAGATTTCGAGCTACCGGTTCGAGGAGCTGGCGCGGGACATCGAAAACACGCTGCGGATGATGCACATCGAAGCGGCGCCGCTGCGGAAGCATCTGGCGCGGCTGCGGGAGCGGAGCCGGGCGTTCTTCGAGAAATTTCCGGAACGCGAAGGGAGATACCCGTTCGAGCCGGCGGAGCGGCAATCGTTTCTGGAGCGGAACCGCGAAGCGTTCGACGAGCTGGCCGGGGCGCTGAAGCGGGCGGAGAGCGAACTTTCGGCGCTGAAGCAAAAGCCGGAGGAGATCGTGACGCTGGCTCGGCGGGCGTCGGAGACGCGGCGGGAATTCCAGTTCCTGCTGGAGAGCGAGGAGAAGAGCTACGTCTACTGGTACGAGCGGCGCGGGAGAGGAGTGTTTCTGGCGGCGACACCGATTGACGTGAGCCAGATTCTGCGGGAGCGACTGTTCGACCGGTTCGACACGGTGATCCTGACGTCGGCGACGCTGGCGGTGGGCGGAAGATTCGATTACATGAAGCAGAGGCTGGGCGTCCTGCCGGCGAAGGAAACCGTGCTGCCGCAGGAGTTCAATTATCCGGAGCAGGCGCTGCTATACATTCCGCAGAATCTGCCGGACGTGCGAAACCCGGGATTCGGGGAACAGGCGGCGCGGGAGATAGCGAAACTGCTGGAGATTTCGAGGGGACGCGCGTTCTGCCTGTTCACGAGCCACGGACAGATGCGGGATTTGTACGAGCGGGTGTCGGCGCGGGTGAAATTTCCGCTGCTGCTGCAAGGGACGGCGCCGCGGCCGACGCTGCTCGAGCGGTTCAAGAACACGCCGAACGCGGTGCTGTTCGCGACGTCGAGCTTCTGGCAGGGCGTGGACGTTCCGGGGACGCAGCTATCGTGCGTAATCATAGACCGGCTGCCGTTCGCGGTGCCGAGCGATCCGATCGTGGCGGCGCGGGTGAGGGCGCTGCAGGAAGACGGCCGAAATCCGTTCGCGGAATTTCAGGTGCCGGAAGCGGTGCTGGCGCTGAAGCAGGGGTTCGGGAGGCTGATCCGGTCGAAGACGGACCGCGGGATTCTGGCGATTCTCGATAACCGCATTCAGAGAATGCAGTATGGTAGAATTTTTCTCGAGTCCCTGCCCGGATACGCGACCACGCAGGACCTCGCCGAGGTTTCGCGCTTCATGGAAAACCATCCGAGCTAGGCGAAGCCCGCGCGGGCGAGCGGCGAGAGAGTCGAGGGAAGAGCATGTTTGAGGTGAGCGTGGACGACCAATTCGCGGCGGCGCACAACCTGAGGAATTACCACGGGAAATGCGAGGATCTGCACGGACACAATTACAAGGTGCGGGTGACGCTGGCGGGGCCGGAAGTGGACGCGACGGGACTGCTCTACGATTTCGTGCAGGTGAAGAGGGCGATCCAGGGAGCGATCCGCGCGCTCGACCACAAATATCTGAACGAATTGCCGCCGTTCGACGCGTTGAACCCCTCGGCGGAAAACATCGCGCGATATCTGCACGAGCGGATTTCGCGGGTTTTGCCACCAGCCTCGAACGGGGCGAAAGTGTCGAGCGTGACCGTGTGGGAATCGGACCTGACGGCCGCCACCTACCGGCCGTGAGCCGGAGAAGACGCGGACTTGACGGCCAGCGCGGGGAGCATTAGATTGCGCGGGCACTGGTTGGCGCGCGGTATCGGCTGGACGCGTGGATTTCGGGACAACGTGCAGCCGCATCTTACTTGAAGAGCAGGAGAAGCCGACATGAAGAGACTCCTCTACGGATGTTCCGCCCTGGTTCTTGCGCTGCTTCTGGCCGGCGCGGCACTGGCACAGACCGAACAACTGAACGGACAGGTGCTGGACAAGGACGGGAAGCCCTATCCCGGCGTGACGGTGCAGATCAAGAACACGGCGACGGGACAGACCTTCACGACCAAGACGGACAAGAACGGCAATTACGTGCAGTTGGGAGTCACGTCGGGCGTGTACGACGTCACGTTCAGCAACGCGCAGGATAATTTCACCTACACGCAGCGAGTGCAGGTGATGCCGGACCAGTCCACGCCGCTGAACATCAGCGTCAAGGACCTGATGGCGAAGGCGGCAATCGAGAATCCGGACGCGGAAAAGAAGAAAGCCGAAGAAGAAAACAGCTTCAAGGCGATGAAGGAGCATTTTCAGAACGGATTGAACGCGATGGACGCGGCCACGCCGCTGCGGGCGCAAGTGAAAACGCTGCCCGCCGACCAGCGCGGAGACGTGCAAACGAAGCTCGAGGCCGATTACACGACGGCGATCAACGAGTTCCAGCAAGCGGAAAAGGACGCGGGACCCAAGGAAGCGAAGAATCACGCGCTCGTGCTGGCGCATCTCGGCGAGGCCTACGAATACGCCGGGCGGTATGCCGACGCCGCCGACGCGTTCCAGAAGGCCATTACGCTGGAGCCGCAGGCAGCTTTCTATACGCATGCGAGCACCGACCTGGCAAACGCGGCGGTGGGGCAAGCCGATCCCAAGGTGCAGACGCAGGATCTGGCCGAAGCCAACTCCAGTTGCGAAAAAGCAATCGCGCTGGATCCAACGGTGACCAGCATGTGCTGGAAGAACATCGGAATCGTCTTGAGCAACAAGGGGCTGCTGGCCCAGGCTGTGGAGCCGCTGCAGAAGGCTACGCAGGCGGACCCCAAGGACTCTCAGGCGTGGTATCTGCTCGGAGGGGCGCTGGCGGCAACGATCCAAACCAAAGAAGAAGGTGGAAAACTGATCTACGAAATTCCGCCGGGGACGCTCGAGGCGTATCAGCACTGCGTCGACGGCGGCCCGAATACGCCGATCGGGCAGCAGTGCAAGGCGGCCCTCGACGGGCTGCAGCAATTGTCGGGCGGCGAAGACATTACGATGAAAAATCGGAAGAAGAAGTAGGGGTGAAGCGGGTGTGGGCGGGAAGCCGCGGGCGCAAGAGGAATGCGCCGAAAAATTCAAAGAATTAGAACGGGGAGTTAATCTAAAAGTTTTTTAATCTCTCGACCTGATGGAACGGCGGTGATATTCTTTCGCCGATCCCGAGAAGGACTTTCGTGAGTGAGACCGCAGTGAATTTCCCCTCCACCCAGAGGCGCCGCAGCGAACGAGTTTCCTCGGCGATGCCCATTTCGATTCATGGGACGGATCTGCTAGGACAGCCTTTCAGCGAGAGAACCACGACGGTCAATTTCAACCTGCACGGATGCAGGTACACGTCGCGCCATCATTTGCCAAAGAACAGCTGGGTAACGGTGGAGATGCCGGCGCAGGCAGGAGGGCGGGCGGTGCGGGCGCGGGTGGTGTGGATTCAAAAGCCGCATTCGATCCGCGACTATTTTCAGATCGCGATCGAAATGGAGAGCCCGGCGAACATCTGGGGAGTGGAGGCGCCGCCGGAGGATTGGGAGAAAGTGGAATTGGAGAAGCCGAGGCAGGCGGAAGCCATAGTGGAAATCGACGTGCTTGGGAAGTCAGGGCCGGGTCAGGAGCACCGCGCGTTGCCGGCCAATCTGGCGAGCTCCATTCAGGAATTGGTGACCCACATGACGAACGAGACTTCGGCGGAATTTTCGGCCAGCGGATTTGCGGTGGTGACATCCACGGTTGCGAGCGAGACATTTTCGCCGGCAAGAGGCGCATCGGGCGAGGCAGCGCCGCGGGAGGCGAGCGGCGAAGAGCAGCCGCTGCTGAGGAGCGTATCGGCGGAAATCGAGCGGAAGGCGGCAGAGGCGGTGGAATCGGCGACGGCGCAGGCGCGGGCGGCGCTGGAAGAGGCTTCACGGAAGCTGGCGGCGCAGCTGGAGAAAATCCAGGAGGAACAAGCTGCGCGGACGGGACAGATCATCGAACAGCGGGAAGCGGCACTGACGACGCGAGAAAAGGAGCTGGCGGATTCGGTTCGCGCGAACCTGGAAGGGCGGCTGGCTGGCGCGCGGGATCTGTTCACGCAACTCGAGGAGAAAGTGCGCGATCTGCAGGCGGAGCGGGAGGCGGCGCAGGAAGCGTCGAGCCGGATGGCGCAGACGCGGCTGCAAGTGGAGGCCGCCGAGGCGGTGAGGGCGTCGCGGCAGCAAACCGAAGAGGCCAATGCCGCGGCGGCGGCGAGCGAAACTTCCCTCGAAGAGTGGCGGAGACGGCTCGAGAACGAGATGGGAGTGGCGCAGGGACAGTGGAACGAGCTGCTGCAATCGTCGCTGGACGCGGGAGTTCACCGGCTGATTACCCAGATTTCGGGGCGGGCGCAGGAAATACTGGCGGAAACGGAGCTGCGGATTTCCGAGCGGTTCGGCGAGCTGCAACAGTCGTTCCTGCAAGCGGCGGCGGACGCACGGCACACGCTGGCGAACACGAAAACGGCGCTCGAAGAGGAAGTGGCGCGGGCGGGATTTTCGCTGGCGGAAATCGAGCATTCGGCGGCGCGGATGAAGGAGTATTCGGCGCAACTCGAAGCGGCGAGCCACGATTCGCTGAACGGACTGCACCGGCGCCTGGAAAAGATTCTCGAGGATCAAACGGCGGAGATGAGCCGGAGGTCCGAAGGACTGGCGGCGGGACTGATCGAGCGGGCGGGCTCGGAGCTCGAATCGCTGTCGAAGGAGAAGCTGTCGCGGGCGGCCGGGGAGGCCGAAGAAGCGCTGGCGCCGCACGCGGCACGCACCGCGGAACTCATCGCCGAGCTGAAAACGCGGGAAGCGCAGGCGGAGGACAGCCTCCGGCTGCACCGCGAAAGATTGCGGCAGATCTCGGAGCAGAACCAACGGGAAGCCTCGGCGCAAATGAATTCGACGGTTGCGAACCTTCGCTCCGATTTTGAAAACGCGCGCAAGGAAGCGCTGGGGAAATGGGCCGAGGAGCTGGATGCCAGCGGAGTGCGGGCGTCGCATGCCGCGGCAGAATCGATCGGCAAAGCGTCGGAATGGTTCCAGCAGGAAACGCGGGCGAGGCTGCAGGTGCAGGCGGAGCAGACGCTGGGGACGTCGGCCGCGGCCCTGGAACAGAAGTTCGCGCAACTTTCGGTCCACTTCGATGCGCAGCTGGAGGAGAAGTCGGCTGCGAAGAGCCACCAGATCGAGGAGCGGCTGGATCAATTCGCGGGCGAGCTGGTGGGGCGTTCGCGTACGCGGATCGAAGAAGCGGCGCAAGCGGCCGCGGCGTCGTTCGGGCAGGTGGTTCGCGACATCTCGGGGCAAGAGATGGAGCTGTTTTCGACGCACAGCCACGCGGCGCTGGAAGAGCGGATTCTGGAACTCGAGAAGTCCGCGCAGCGGCTGCTGCGCACGCTCGAGACGACGGTGACCGCCTCGCTCGACGGGTTTCAATCGCGATTGACCGAGCAACTCGAACAAGGCATCGCGCGCGGGCGAAACGAACTGGCCGAGGAGTTTTCGAGAGCTCTGGAGAACTATCGCGCCGAGCGGGACGCGAACCAGCAGGATTGGACGCAATCGCTCGACCGGATCAGCAGCGACGCCGCCGGGCGATTCGACGAGCGGCTGAAGACGAGCAGCGATTCTTTCGTCGTGTCTTCGGTACGCCGCCTGAACGAGCACGGACAGAATTCGATCGAGTCGCTGTTGCGGACCGCCGAACAATCCATCCGGGATTCGTTCTCGCAGGTTTTCGAAGGCCTGGCCACGATTCTTCGCGAGCGGGCGACCAACGCCGCAAGCGTTTCCGGGTTCACGCCTCCGGGACGCGATCCCTCCGAACCACCCATGCCGCGGAACGATTCTTCCGGCCTGACCGCCGGCGTTTGAGCCGAATCCCCTCCCGAAGGAATCGCTGGATTATTTTCGCGAAAGGAGTTCGCGCGTGGTTTGCGCGACGTACTCGACTTGTTCCCGTGAAAGCCACGGATGCAACGGCAAGCTCAAGACGCGCTCGCAAGCGGCTTCCGCGCCGGGAAAGCTGCCGGGCGGGTAACCGAGCGACGAACAAGCGGGCTGGAGATGCAGCGGCGTGGGATAGTGCACGGCGGATTCAATTCCACGGCCGGCCAGTTCTTTCGCCACGCAATCGCGCATGGAAACGTAAATCGCAAACTGGTGGTAGACGGATTCATCGCGCGGGTCGTCCGCCGGAAATTGCAGCGACGGCGAGCTCTCGAGAACTTCACGGTAGCGCGAGGCGATTTCCCGGCGTTTCCTGGTCCACTCCTCGAGCCGGCGCAGCTTGATGCGAAGAATCGCGCCTTGAAGTCCTTCCATCCGGTAGTTGTAACCGATCATTTCGTGGCGATAGCGCGACGTGACGCCGTGGGCGCGGGCGAGGCGGGCGTACCGCGCGATGCCTTCCTCATCGGTGACGAGGGCGCCGCCTTCGCCGTTTGCGCCAAGATTTTTCGTGGGATAAAAACTGAAAATCGCGGGATTTCCCAGGCTGCCGACGCGGCGGCCGCGATAGACCGCGCCGTGGGCTTGCGCGGCGTCTTCGAGAATGCGCAGGCCGCGGCGCGAGGCAATTTCGCGGATGGGGTCCATATCCGCGGGGCGGCCATACAGGTGGACGGGAAGAATGGCGCGGGTACGCGGAGTGATGGCGCTCTCGATTCGGCGAGGGTCAAGGTTCGCGGTCGAGGGATCAATGTCGATGAAGACGGGCCGGGCGCCGCAATAGAGGATGGCTTCTACGGTGGCAAAAAACGTGTTGGGTGTGGTGATCACTTCATCGCCCGGCTGGACGCCGAGAGCGAGAAGGCCGAGGTGGAGAGCGGAAGTGCCGGAATTCAGGGCCACGCAGTGCTTCGCGCCGCAGTAAGCGGCGAATTCGTTTTCGAAGGCTTCAACTTCCTGCCCAAGAATGAAAGCGCTGGAGCAGCCCACGCGGTCGACGGCTTCCAGAATTTCACCGCGCAGTTCGGAATATTCAGCTTTGAGATCGAGAAACGGGACTTTCATCGAGCGCCTCGCGGAGATTCCACTTTACCTCTTTCTGTCGTGGGCCGCCTCTTCAGGGCCGCATTTTACACCGCGGATAACGCTTTTCCATTCGACCGTCAGATGTGGGTAAGCGTCCCCGTGATTTTCGTCCGGCGAAGCGCCCAGGCGAAAACGGCGAAGGAAAGGGGCAGAAGAACGGCGGCGAAAATCAGAAGGGCCACCAAGGATGGCCACAATCCGCTCCATCCGGCTCCGGCAAGAAGAGCGGCGCGCATTCCCTCGAGAGAATAGGTGACGGGGATGAGATGCGCGATCCATTGCAGGGCCGGCGGCAAAATCGCGACTGGGTACATCATGCCGCCGACCAGACCGGAGAGGCCGAGGACAATCCATTTCGCGGGATTGCCGCGCTTGAACAATAGAGCGTAACTGGCCGAAAGAATGCCTAGCCCGGCGAATGCGAGCACGGAAGCGAAAAGGACGGCGACAGCTCCGGGCCAATTGGCGGAATGAGGAGAGAATCCGAAGAGCAGCCAACCCCAGGCCAGATAGACGCAGGTGCGCAAAGCCAGAGTGGCAAAAGGATAGGCGGCGGAACCTGCCAGAATGACAGGGAGAGGAGTTTGAGTGACGAGAAGCGCTTCGAGAGTGCGATTTTGGCGGGCTTCCTCGAGACTGGATTCGAAGGCGCTGATGGAAACGCTCAGATAATCGAAAAAGGCGAAACCGACGAGGGCAAACGCGAAATAGTTGCTGCCAGAGGGGAGCGAGCGAGCCAGTTCGGGAGTCTGGACAAATTTGGAGAGGAAATAGAAGGTGGCGACGCCGAAGAGAGTTTCCGCAAGCTCGAGAACAATGGCGCTGCGGTAGCCGCGAGCAATGGCAAAATCGCGCCAAAAAAAAGCGAGAATCTTCCGGGCTGATTCGAGGAGGCTCACGCGAGGCCTTCCCGGTCGAGCGGATGGCGGAGAAAACTCCGGATGGCTTCGCTGAAGCTGGGAGCGTTTCCAGCGGCGCGCAATTCGGCGGGCGTTCCGGAAGCGATCAACTTTCCTTGCTCGAGAAGCAGGACGCGGTTCGCGAGCTTTTCGACTTCCTCGAGGGAGTGGGAGGCGAAAAGGAGAGAAGTTCCGCGACGTTTGACGATTTCAACCTCGAGGAGGCGGCGGAAATCGGCGGCGGCGAGAGGATCGAGGCTGCGGGTGGGTTCGTCAAGGAGAAGGACGGAGGGTTCGTGGAGGAGGGCGCGGGCAAGTCCAAGGCGGTGGGCCATGCCGGTGGAGAGAGTGCGCACCTGGCGGTCGAGCTCCCCGGAAACCTGCAACCATTCGGAGGTGCGCGCGATTCTCTCGCGGATGGCGGCCGGAGAAAGATTGTTCATGGCGGCGAAGAATGCAAGATTTTCACGGGCGGTAAGGCGCGCGTAAAAACCTTCGTCGCCGCCGGTGTGATAGCCGAGCTGTTTTCTGGCGAGCGCGCCTTCCTTCTCGGCGTCGTGGCCGCCGATGAGGGCGCGGCCGCGTGTGGGAACGACAAGAGTGGCGAGGATGCGCAAGAGGGTTGTCTTTCCGGCGCCGTTCGGGCCGACCAGGGCGACGGCTTCGCCGCGGCGAAGTTCGAAGCTGATGCCGGCGAGAGCGCGCTCGGTGGGGCGGGCGACAGGGTGAAGGAAGGAGCGCCATCCGGCGCGGGCCGGAGGAAAGTATTTCTCGAGATTTTCGACTATAATGGCCGCGTCTGGCATCCTCGGGGTTATAACCGAATTGGTTGTGGCGAATCCAGTTCTTGCGGCGCCGTACCGCGGAATTGGAGGCAAGGAGCTTTTGCGCGGGCCGGGAGCCCATGAGAGCGCAAGCCGGGGAAAGCCGCAGAGGGGTCTGCGGCGCGCCTGTTTGATTGTTGTTTCTCCACGCAGGGTTTTGCAAAGGGCGGTTGTGAAATGAACGCGAATCTTTCCGCCAAATCGATTGTGGTCGCGGCGAGCGGACAAGTGTCGTGCGCGCTGGGAGAAGAGGCCGCGATCCTGAACATCAAGAGCAGCGTGTATTACGGCCTGGATCCGGTGGGAGCGCGGGTGTGGAGCCTGCTGCAGGAGCCTCGAAGCGTGGGCGAAGTGCGCGACGCCATCGTTGGCGAATTCGCCGTGGAGGCGGGACGTTGCGAGAAAGATCTGCTCGACCTGCTGGAAAAAATGCGCGGTGAAGGACTGATTGAAGTCCGCGAAACCCCCGCGAACTAAGCGATTTCGAAGAATTGCCCGCCGTCTTCCCTTCCCGATGCGGGGCCCGGTTCCGCGGCGTTCTCCGGAAATTCAGTGGCAACTCTTGGTCATAATCGGGGTTCGAACCCATGGTGAAAACCTGGCGGGCCTTTTGGCAGCTGAACGGCCTGGAGCGAGGAATCGCGCTGGAGGCGGCGGCGGGACTTATGGCCTCCTGGGTTGGGTTGCGGCTGGTTCGCTTCAGCCGGTGGAAGCGCTTGATGGAGTGGTTCACGCCTCCCGCGGGAAATTCCGAGGAAAGCCGCGGCCTTGAGCTCGCCGCGCAGGCTCGGGCGATCGCGCGGCTGGAAGCCGGAGTGGCGCGAAGGATTTTTCTCCGGACGAATTGCCTGGAGCAGGCGCTGGCGCTTTGGTGGGTGCTGAAGCGGCAGGGAATCCCGGGCGAGCTGCGGATCGGCGGAAGAAAAGAAGGCGGGCGGTTCGAAGCTCACGCCTGGGTCGAGTTTGCCGGAGAGACTTTGGACGTTTCCGGCGAGGCGCATCTGCATTTTGTACCGTTCGACGGGCCCCTGGAGTCGTTGGAGACAAAGGCGCATTGAGCGGAATCGTCGGATTGCTGCAACTGGATGGAACGCGCGCGGACCGCGAACTGGTTCGCACGCTGGCGGATTTTCTTTCCTTCCGGGGCCCGGATGGATGCGAGACGTGGGCGGAGGGGGAAATCGCGCTGGGGCACGCGGCGCTCCACGTGGGGCGTCAGCCGCAGCGACGCCAACCGGCGACACTCGGCGGAATTTTCGCGGTGGTGGCGGACGCGCGGCTGGACGCGCGGAAAGAATTGATCGCCCGGATTTCTTCGGCAGGCGAAGCTCCGCCGGCAGATTCGTCAGACGCGGAGCTGATTTTACATTCCTACGCGCGCTGGGGCGAAGATTGCGTTGCGCGCCTGGCGGGCGATTTTTCATTTGCAGTCTGGGATGCGCGGAACGGGACGCTTTTCTGCGCTCGGGACCATTTCGGAATCGAGCCGTTCTACTTCGCCGAACTTCCGGGACGATTTCTCTTCAGCAACACAATCGACTGCGTCCGGCTGCATCCGGAAGTGGGAGGAGAGCTGGATGAGGAAACGATCGGCGATTTTCTGGCGTTCGGGCTGAATCTGAACCCGTCGAAAACCGCGTTTCGAGCCATCCGGCGGCTTCCACCGGCGCACTGCATGACCGTGTCGCGCGGGGGTATTCGCACGCGGCGGTATTGGTCGGCTCCGGTGGACGGCAGGATTCGCTACTCGCAGCCCGACGAATACGTGGAGCATTACCGCGCGGTGCTGCGGGAAGCGGTGGGCGAGCGGGTGGATTGCGACCGTGCGGGGATTTTTTTAAGCGGAGGGCTCGACTCGTCGGCGATAGCGGCCGTGGCGCGGGAGATATCGTCGAGGCGAGAGCCTGGATGCGATCTGCGCGCGTACACGATTGTGGCGAGCGGGGCGCGGGAAGATTCGGAGAAATCCTTCGCGGCCGAGACGGCGGCATATTTGCGCATCCCGCTCGAGACGATACGGATGGATGGGCTGATTCCTTTCGATCGCGGCGGCGACGATTCGATTTGCTGGCCGGAGCCGGTGAGCGATCCTTTTTTTGGCGGCCTCTTCCGGCAGTTCCGTCAAATTGCGGAGGGCTGCCGGGTGGTGTTGGACGGTGAAGGCAGCGACAATTTGATGCATTTCGAGATGTGGCCCTACGTCAAGGACATGGTGCGGCGCTTCGAGGTGGGGGAGTTCGCGTCCGCGGTCCCCGCATATCTGCGGGTGCGAGGGCCGATCTGGCCGGGCATTCGGCGCAGGATTGGTGAGGCAAGGCGAAATCGTACGGGTATTTCGAACTGTCCCGAGTGGGTGAATGAGGATTTTGCGCGACGGATTGGTTTGAGAGAGCGAATTCTGGAACAGGAGCGGAATGGGGTCGGTCGGAAGCACCAAGTGCTCCCTCAGGCGCACGCGTCACTCACATTTCCACAATGGACGCATCTGTTCGAAAACGAAAATGCGGGGGTAACGCGGGTACCGGTTGATGTAAGGTATCCGTTCCTGGATTTAAGGGTAGTGGAGTTTGTGCTGGCGATGCCGGCGTTCCCATGGATATATAAAAAGTCGCTTTTGCGAGAAGCAATGGCCGGGAAATTGCCTGAAAGGGTACGGACAAAACCGAAGACCGCGCAGAAAGCAGATCCGCTAGTTACAAATCTGGCGCAGCCGATGTGGGAGTATGTGCGGAGAGTGGAATGGACAAAAGAGAGCGAACAGTATGTAAACAGAGGCGCTTTGCGACTTCCAGAGGATGCAAAGCAAATCGAATGGGCTTCTGCTGCTCTTCGCCCCTACTGTCTTAACATTTGGTTGCAGTCCACTGGACAAGTTCGGTATAACTTGAATGCGGAGGCGCCGAATGGCTAGGGCCGTCGAGAAGGAATCGAAGAAGCCGTATGCTCCTCCGACACTCACCGTGTACGGAACGGTACACGAGCTGACGAAGAAAGTTGGCCTGGCGAGAAGCCTGGACGGGGGCCGATTCCCGCGAGTCAGAACGGCGATTTGAGCCTCTGAAGCCGCTGTCGCAGTTATTCTCCGACGAGATTATTTTAAGTCCTAATTTGGGAATCATCCGGGTCCTGGGTTTTTTGCCTTACGATCGGAGGAAGCTCGGTCAGCGGTCTGGACTTCCCTTCTGGCTGAATTCCCGTGGCTTGCAAAGCAGATGTCATCTACTCCGTTTCGGGCCTCCTGCTAGGGTCTGACTTCGAAATTCCTGGACTCGTCCCTTCTCCTTCCATTGACCGCCGCTCCGATCTTCAGATCTGGTGGGGTACCGTTCCGCGCGAAGCGGAGGCGGGGAGCGAGGCGAGCGTCACTTACACAAGTTCCTTCACGGATGAATCGGGAAACCCGGCGATCCGCATCTGGACGCATCAAGAAGGTCGGTTTCAGCGGCTGGAGTACAGCGACGGAACTCAATTCTGGCTCGACGGAAAGAACGAAAACTTGTGGATTACGTGGACTGCGGGTTCGTCGTTCGAGGACGCGGCAACATATTTGCTGGGGCCTGTCCTCGGATATATTCTGCGGCGCCGGGGCGTGGTGTGCTTGCATGCGAGCGCGGTGAGCGTTGCCGATCGCGCGGCGGTGTTTGTGGGCGCCGAAGGGGCGGGAAAATCCACGACGGCGGCGGCGCTGGCACGGGCGGCACACCCCTTGATTTCAGACGACGTGGTTGCCTTGCACGAGCGCGACGGAAGATTCTGGGTTCGTCCCGCCTATCCCTATCTCTCGTTATGGCCGGATTCTGTGGAGACCTTATTCGGGTCGGCGGAGGCGCTGCCGCGGTTCAGCAAACGCTGGGAAAAACGGCGGTTCGGGCTCGATATGGCGGAGCTTCGATTCGAGAATCGCGATCTGCAATTGGGCGCGATTTATATCCTGGGAGAAAGATTTCCGGAGGGGGAAGCGCGCCTCGAGAGCATTTCGACTCCAATGGCGCTTCTCTCGCTGGTGTCAAACACATACGCAACAAACATTCTGGATAATCAGATGAGGGCGGACGAATTTGAATTTCTGGGGCGGATGGTGGCGCGGGTTGCCGTGCGGAAATTGCACCCGCCCGCGGACGCAAGCCAGCTGCCCGAGATCGCAAATTGGATCCGGAGCGACCTCGAGAAGATGGAGCAGGCTGAACCGATTTAGAGGTTTCGAGAAGGAAAGGGAATGAATTCCGGCAACAGGCCGCCGGCAGCGCCATTTCAAGCGGGACTGTTGAAGAGCAGGCCGCTTGGACAACTACCAACTAAAACTGTGCTATGATTCGCGAGTAAATTCCCAGTGCGTCCCCGTCGGGAATTTGTGGGGTTGCAACTTCCTTACGGGGTCTCTTGTACAGCGGCGGCCACTCCAAACTGGCCACTACAATCGCAGCGTTCGCTGTTGATGCGGAAGAGACGACCACCAACCAGAAAAAAGAAAGCAAGGTTAGGAGAAACGCCATGAGCACAAGGGGTTTTTGGGCTAAGGGGTTTATCTATATCGCGCTGGCCGCTCTCATTCCCGCCCTATTCCTGATGCGCGGCGCGCCGACGGGAAAACTCGATCGTTCGGGCCGATCGGCCGCGCAGTCGAACGATCTTCAAACCAAAGCCGCCAGCAGTTCCAAGGCCCTTGTGAACGCATCATGGTCGGAACGGTATCGAAAATTGCCGATGGCGTTCGTCGCGAATGAAGGACAGGCGAGCCCGGAGACGCGATTTACTTCTCAAGGGAAGGGCTACAGCGTGCTCCTGGCGAACCAGGGAGCCATTCTTGCGCTGCGCGAGGCCGGCGCCCGAAGTGCGCCGGGAAAATCTCCGAAGGGCTTCCGTGCTTGGTCCACCAAGCAGATTCGCAAGGAAGAGACGTCGGTTTTGGCGCTCGGCCTTGCCGGCGCGACCCTAAACGCTCCCATGATCGGGCTGGACAAACTGCCCGGGCGGACCGATTTTTTCATCGGCGACAACAGACAGAATTGGCGCACGAACGTTCCTTCCTACAGCCAGGTGAAATATGAGGGTGTGTATCCGGGAGTGGACCTGCTCTTCTACGGAAGCCAGCAGCATCTGGAGTATGACTTCAATCTCGCGCCGGGTGCGAACGCTCAGGAAATCGCACTGAACGTAAGAGGAGCGAAGGAGCTGAAAATCGGCGCGAAAGGCGCGCTCGAGATCAGAACGCAGGCGGGGACGGTCGAATTCGAGAAGCCACTCGCTTACCAGGAAATCGCGGGACAGAGAAAAGAGGTGGCTGCGAACTTCGAGTTGGCCGCAAACGGGCAAATCCGGTTTTCTCTCGCGGCATACGACCATTCCGCGCCGCTCGTGATCGATCCGGTGCTGAACTACTCGACCTATCTGGGAGGCTCGGCCAACGGCGATGCGGCATATGGAATTGCCGTTGATGCCTCGGGCGACGCCTACGTGGCGGGCGTGACGTATTCGACGACCTTCCCGAACACCTCGAACGCATACAACCAGAATGCTCCCGGCCCGAGCACGGCCACGAATGGTGCGGTGTTTGTCACCGAGATGGATCCCACGGGAGCCACGGAGTTGTATTCCACGTATTTGAGCGGAAGCGGCGGCGAGAGCGGGTATGCGGTGGCAGTGGACTCCTCGGAGAATATTTACGTCACGGGCGTGACCTATTCCATCGATTATCCGACGACGACCAACGGATACAATCCGGGGCCGTTGGCGAGCAATACGAACGGCACGGCGTTCCTTTCGGTCATCAATCCGGCGGCCAGCGGAACGGCCTCGCTGGTCTATTCGACATTTCTGGGCGGATCCGTCGCGGAAGTTGGAAACGGAGTGGCGGTGGATGCGAACCAGAACGCGTACATCACCGGGGAGACAGCGTCGCCGGATTTTCCGATTGTAAACGGCTACCAGACGACGCTGAACAGCACATCGGGAAACGCGTTCCTCGCGCGGATTGACGCAACGAAAACCGGAGCGGCCTCGCTGATTTATTCGACGTATCTGGGTGGGACGGGGAACGGCAACGTGTTCCCGTACGGAGACGAGGGAACGGGAGTCGCGGTGGATACCTCGAGCGTCGCGTACATCACGGGCGTGACGTCTTCCACGGATTTCCCGACAACTTCAAACGGGTACTTGCAAGCGCCGCTGGCGACCGCGACGAATAACACGGTGTTCGTCGCCAAAATCGACACGACGAAGACGGGCACTCCCTCGCTGGTCTACTCGTCGTACTTGTCGGGACCGACGGTGGGAAGCAGCGGGGATTACGGCTTCGGAATCGCGCTTGGTCCGGGCAACGTGGCGTACGTGGTTGGGCAGACGCTTTCGTCGGATTTTCCTACGACGGCAGGTTCTTACCCGAGTCAACCGGATACAGGCTCGGGAGTCGCGTTCCTCAGCCTGGTGGACACGACCCAGAGCGGGACGAGTTCGTTGAAGTATTCCTCGCTGCTCGGAGGAAACAACGGCGACGAAGCGCTCGGGGTTCGAGCGGATACGAATGGCAACGCTTACATCGTCGGCGCGACTTCTTCGGCGAACTTTCCGGTTACGCCAGGAGCGTTCCAGCCGATGCGCGGGAATGTGCTGGGCTCCGCGTTTGTCTCCGAAATGAATCCGGGAGGGAACGGAACGGCGGATTTGGTTTATTCGACATTTCTGGGGGGCTCGAATACGCCTGATTTTGGCAATGCGATCGCGATCGACTCAAACGACAACGCGTACGTGACCGGGAGCACGTCGTCAACAACGTTCCCGATCTTCCCCAACCCGGGAGCTTTCCAGACGACTCTATCCGGAGCGGGCGATGCTTACATCACAAAACTGACGCTCCAGGCAAACCTGGTGATTTCGCCGATGAGCGTCACGTTTTCGAACCCCGTACTTATCGGCAACACATCTTCGCCGCAGACGGTGACGCTCACGAACGAAACGGGAGCGACGCTGGCGGTGGCGTATGCGCTGAGCGGAACGAACCCGGGGGATTTCGCCGCCGTTCCCGGCGGGGCGACGCCCTGCCCGGCAACACTTCCGGCCGCTGCGACTCCTTGCACGATAAACGTGACTTTTACGCCCAGCATCAACGGGGCGGAGTCGGCAAACCTGGTGTTCAGCTACACGGCCTATGGGAACGCGGCTACGCAGACCGTGACGCTCTCGGGAACCGGCACGACTTCCGCGGTTACCGTTTCACCGACGGGCCTGACTTTCTCCGGGCAACTGGTGACGACGACCAGCGCGTCGCAGCCGGTGACGCTGACGAACAATAGCGCGAGCGCCCTGACGATCACGTCTATCGCGGCATCCGGAGACTTCGGCGAGACGAACATGTGCGGCGCCAGCCTGGCCGGCAACTCGAGCTGCATGATCAACGTAACGTTCGCGCCGACGTCGACGAATAACCCCCTGACGGGCACGCTCACGATCACGGATAGCGACGCGAGCAGCCCGCAAACCGTCACATTGACCGGAACCGGATGGGATTACAGTTTGAGCGCTACCCCGCCGAGTATCACCGTCACGAAGGGGCAGACATCGCAACCCGTCGCCATTGGCGTGACAGGGCTGGGAGGCTTCACCGGGACCGTTTCCCTCACCTGTTCTGGCGCTCCAACGAACTCGGCGTGCGCTATCTCGCCGAATTCGGTGGCGCCCGGCTCTTCCGGTAATCTGACACTGGCCACCAAGGCGTTCATCGTGGCGCCCGAGCCTATGCGGACTCCTCCGGCATCCGGCCGGCGGATTATCCTGTTCCTGCTGGCGTTTCTCGCGATGATGGGCTTTTTCACGGCACGCCGGTGGAAGACGCGCATCGGCCTGGCGGGGGCGCTGCTGGTGTTCCTTGTGGCGGGGTGTTCGAGCACGCCCGGCACTCCCTCCGGACCTTTCACCCTGACTGTGACGGGTTCGTCAGGTGGAGTGACGCACACGGTTACGGTAACCGGGACTGTGAATTAACACCTTACATTTAAAACACTTACGAGGCCACATCCCCAAGATTGGGGGTGTGGCCTCTTACGCTCCTCTCGCTTTCTTCGGGCTTCCCTTTGGTCTCGACTCCCATCTAAGCTTTACTTGTGGGTAGGCGGCGGGCATTTCGCGTATGGAGGCGCGACTCGCCCGGAGCCGGAAGTTTTGAGGAACATTCTTTGAGTCCCCAGGGAGGGTTACGGTGAAGATAGGATTTGGATTAATCGTTTTACTTGTGCTCGGTGCCTTTATGCCCGTTCAGGCGCAGGACACTTTTGAAGTAGGTGCGGGATACGCATATCGATCCTTCGACCAGAACCTCGCTCCGCCGTCCTTCCGGATCAACATGAATGGGTTCAACGTGAATGCCGCCTACAACTTGAATAGCTGGCTGGGAGTCGCGGGGGAGATCACCGGAACGTATAACAGCAGCAATGAAGCCACGAACGGAGACAATTCGCTTTATACGTTCCTGGCAGGCCCGCGGGTTTACCCCTTGGGCCACCACCGGATCGCTCCTTATGTGGATGCGGAATTCGGAGGCTCGCATTATTCGCTGAATTTCCCGGGTGTGGCGGGATTCGCGCAGCGGGGATTTGCGTGGGAGGCAGGCGGAGGGGCGGATATATTCGTCACGCGCCACCTCGGCGTGAAGGGACAAGCGGAATTCGAGCAGACCCGGTTCTATCAAGGACCCAATTTCTACACACCGGGAGTCGGCAATCCTCCTTACCAGAAGGATTTTGTGTTTACGGTTGGGCCGGTGTTCCGATTCTAGGTTGCTGAGTCCAAAGGTTGGCAAGCAGGGCCGGGCGCGCGGAGCGTCCGGCCTTTTTTTGTTCCGAATTTCAAAGCTTCCCTTTTTACCCCAGTTCCATCTAAGCTCTATCGCCGCGCGGGACACCCGGTAAATCAGAGAAGGAAAGAAAATACCGGCGCGCAAGATTGATTTGCATTTAATTTCGCAATTTTTATGGAGGGCGAAGGGATGACGAAATGGCTGGGGCTGTTGGCACTGATTTTGTTGGGGGTGGCACCGACGCAGGCGCAGGACAACAAGGTTCCCACGTGGGAAGTGGGCGGGGGTTATACCTTTCGCGATTACAACAATCCGAATACGTCCGACCGCTTTGTGATGAACGGGTGGGCGATAATGGCGGACCGGATGGTATTCCGGAAATGGCTTTCGGTCGCGGCGCAGGCGGACGGGGGTTACACGAGCGAGGGGAACAACACGAGAGTCTATACCGTGATGGCGGGGCCGCAAGTGTATCCATTTGGACATCGCAAGATCACACTGTATGGCCAGTTCCTGTTTGGCGAAGGGTACACACGATATGTCGTTCCCGCGTCGGGAGGCTATCCCTCCACCCCGTTTTCGAGCCACGCGTACGCGTGGCAAGGCGGAGGCGGGTTTGATTACGCGTGGAAGCCGCACTGGACGATCCGGATGGTTCAATTCGATTACGAAAACACGCGGTTTTTCAACGCGAACCCGTCGCAGGGAAATTTCAAGGTGAGCGTTGGGATCATGTACCGCTTCGGAAAACTGAGAAGAGGAAGATAGAGGCCGGTTCGCCGGGCCGACAGCCGTATTTTTTCGAAGCGGAAACGGAACGCCGGCGGCGCAATGAATTTCCAGGGAACAGCCGTGGCCGGCGGCCGCACTTTCTCCTTGCGGTCACCCCTCAGCTCAATGCAGATTACCGCACGTGGACCTCTCCATCGATAGGCCGGGCAGCCGTGGGATCGCGCTAGCCGCCTGCCTGGCTATCGCGGCGATTCTCGTTTACCAGGGCGTGCGTCTATGGATCGCCGACGCCCTGGTGGATTCAAACAACCCCAAAACAATCGCGCGAGGCGTGGCGCTCGAGGCGGGCAACGGCGACGCGTGGGACCGCCTGGGGCGATTCCACCAGTGGGACTTCGCCAATCCCAACCCAGCGCTCGCGGCGTCGGAATATCTGCACGCGGTTCACGAGGACTCGCATTCCGCGCACTACCTGATGGATCTTGCCGGAGCATACGAAGCCGAAGGAGAGATCACGCAGGCGCAGGACGCGTGGATCCGCGCGCGAGCGGACTACCCGTCGTCCGCGGAAGTAGAATGGAATTACGGAAATTTTTTACTACGGCAACAGGAGACCTCGGCCGGTTACGACATGATCCACCGGGCCGTCGAAACCGATACGTCGTTTCTGCCGCTGGCCATCTCGAGAACCTGGCGCTCATCTCAGGACATCAATGCGTTGCTCGAGCAGGTCCTTCCGAAGACGCCCGAGGCGTATGCGCAGGCGCTCGATTTTTTCGCGTCAATCCAGAAGCCGGAGGCGGCTCTGGTGGTGTGGCACAAGCTGCTGGAAATGAAAAAGCCGTTGCCGATATCGCAAACGTTCCCCTTTTTTCAGGCGCTGATTGACGAAGACCGTTCGGAAGAAGCGCGCGAAACATGGAAGCAGGCTCTGGCCGCGGCGGGGATGCCGGACGAGGAGCCCCCGAACCATTCCCTCGTCTGGAATGGGAATTTCGAAAAAGATTTCCTGAACGGCGGGCTCGACTGGCGCTGGTATTACGCCCCCGGCGTGAGCATTGAATTCGACGCGCCGCCACCGGGAGTGAGCGGCCGGTCCGTGAGATTGGATTTCATCGGCGGAATGAATCCCGACATCTCGGAGCCGTTTGAATACGTTCCCGTCGAACCGGGGCATTCCTACCACTTTCACGCGTTTCTGCGGACGCAAGACATCAGCAGCGAGAGCGGGATGCGGATGAATCTGGTCGATCCGAATCATTCGGACGCGCTCGACCTGATGACGGACAATCTGACAGCGTCGCATCCCTGGACTCCGGCGGAAGCCGATTTCACGACCGGACCCAACACGCATATCATTCTGGTCCGGCTGCGGCGGACGCCGAGCCGGCTGTTTGACAACAAACTGAGCGGCAGCGTGTGGATGGCCGATGTTTCCCTGGTGGAAGCCGCGGCACCGGAGCCCGCCGCGAAATGAAGATCCTCCGCCCCGGCCTATGCGTGGTGATTGCGTTCTGCGTTCTCGCGCACGGGGTGGTCGAGGTATGGTCGGCTTCGGTCCTCGAGATTTCCTGCGCGTTTCTGCTGGTGGTTTGGTCGGCGACGGTTTACCGCACCCCCGAAGAAAAGATCGTCTGGAGTCCCCTGAACATTCCGCTGCTCGGGTTGATCGCACTCGGATGCTTCCAACTTTTTTTTCACACGACGGCCTACGCTTTTCTCACGCGGACGCAATTATTGATCCTGACGTCCTATTTCCTGATTTTCTTTCTCGCGACACAAGCGTTCCGCGCGCGAAGAGACCTTGAACGATTTCTCTGGTTTCTGGTGCTGTTGAGCTTCGCCGTTTCTCTTTTCGGAATCGTCCAGCATTTCACCTCGGAGGGGGAAATCTACTGGTTTCGCCATCTTCCGGAGGGAGGAGATCCCTTCGGTCCGTATGTCAACCGAAACCACTTCGCGGGATTCGTCGAGCTGACGGCTCCCGTGGCGCTCGCACTTTTGATTTTTCGCGGTGTCCGCCGGGAACTCTATCCATTGACCGGGATTCTGGCCGTGGTTCCGCTCGGCGCGCTGATTCTTTCGGGATCGCGCGGCGGAATCGTGAGCTTCGGGCTGGCCCTCGGCGTACTCGCCCTCCTGGCGCGGGCTCGCCGGCGCCACGGACCGGACCGGCCGCAGATGGCGATGATGGGGATCGTGGCTCTGGCAGCCATCGCGCTCATCGTGTGGCTGGGCGCCGACAGGGCCATCCACCGATTTTCGACTCTTCCGACGAGGGACGTATCTCTGCACAGACGCGCCACGATGGCCCTCGGAGCGGCGCGGATTTTCATTCATCACCCGATTGAAGGGTCGGGGCTCGGGACGCTGGTTTCCGTCTTTCCCCGGTACGAGCCTGCTTATGACGGGAGACTCGTGGACCACGTGCACAACGACTACGCCGAACTGCTGGCGGAGATGGGAATCCTCGGTGGAATCTGCGGACTTGCGTTTCTGTGGATCCTGTTCCGCGGTGCCAGGAAGGAATTTGAAGCGGAACAGGGGCATTTTTCCCGGGCACTGCACGCGGGAGCGATCGCATCGCTTTGCGCCATGCTCCTCCACAGCATGGTGGATTTCAACCTGCACATCCCCGCCAACGCCATACTTTTCCTGGTTCAGGCCTTCCTGGCCACTTCCCCTCCCCTTCCCACAGAGGGACACGTCCAGAGAAAGCGACGGCGCTCAGCGACGGCGGAATTGGAGTAGGGGTGGAGCGGCGAGAGGGTGGTGAAGAGCCGAAAAGGGTTGCAGCAACCCCGTGGAGAGAGAGGGCATCCCTAACATTAGGATTTTCTTAGAATTGGGGACGGAACCGTTGCGTTTTGAATCTATCGCGGTTGACACCATCGTCGCTTATGAGAGATATTGTCGGCAGTCTTTTTTTGGTGCGAGAGATTCAAGCACCTGGCGTTTGAGGGCCTGACGGCCTAAATCTTGCTTGTATCACGCTCGTCTTCTGAGGGAGAGCGTTGAACTCTAGTTGGCCCAAAATGGCCCGGATGCACAAAAGCAAGGGCCCCGCGGCAACTTTCCCAGCCTTGACGCGAAATCGGCAGACATTCATATGGACGAGTGTGTTCGCTTCCATTTTGTGGACGGCGGCATTGGCGAACGCGAACGCGTGCTACGGCCAGTCCAATCCGCCGGCCGAGGTTACGGTTGAACAGACGAACGAGAAGATACAGACGCTGGCGCAGTCGGCGCACCCGAAGCTGGTGGAGACTCCGATAGGGACGGGAGACCTGCTGCACATCGATGTGTTCGATATCCCGGAACTTTCGCGGGATGTGCGTGTTAGCGACTTAGGGGACATCAGCTTTCCCTTGATTCCGGGGAAAATCCAGGCTGCGGGGCTGACTTCCTTTCAACTGCAGAAAAGCCTGGAGCAACTGTTGATCGAGAACGGGCTGGTGTCTCACCCGCAGGTCTCGGTCTTTGTGAGGGAGCAGAACAGCCAGCCCGTGTCGATCGTGGGAGCAGTTGCCCACCCGATGGTGTACCAAATTATCCGACCGACAACGCTGCTGGAAGTGCTGGCGCAAGCGGGCGGAATTTCGGACCAGGCGGGCAGCTTGATTCTGGTCACGCGGACTACTACGCCGCCCCCATCAGCTCCTCCAACGGGGGCGCCCGCGGCTGGGGCGGCACCGGAAACGCAGACGATGACGATACGGCTTCAGGATCTTCTGGATTCGGGGGATCCTTCGTACAACATTCAGATCTTAGGTGGAGATGTGGTCAGCGTCCCGCGAGCTGGAGTTGTTTATGTGATGGGCGGGGGCATTTCGCAACCGGGCGGGTATGTGGTCCAAAGCCATGGAGCGCAGGTCACGGTCTTGCGAGCGGTGGCTCTGGCGCACGGGACCACGACATTTGCGAAGGCGGATAGCTCGGTCATCCTGCGGACGAATCCGATCACGGGGGCAAAAGAACAGATTCCGGTCCATCTGAAACAGATCGAGAACCGCAAAGAGGAAGATGTTGCCATGAAGCCCGACGACATTTTGTACATCCCCGACAGCCTGGGACTGAAAGTGCTGGCGAAGGGCGGGGAGACGGCGCTGGGAGCGGGAACGGCGATTACGATTTACCGGGTTGGAAACCAGTAGCGGGAACCCGGCGCCGCAAAACCGCACCCCCGGCGCCGTGAAAAAGGATGAAATGGAAGAAGCCAACCGATTGACGGTTCGAGAACGAAAGGCGGGAGAGTCGCTCTCCGTCCTTCCTTCGCCGTCGCTGCTCCCCTGGGATCAAGCACCGAGGGAGCCCCATCTTCTCGACTACCTGATTATTCTCCGGAAGCACCAGTGGCTGATTTTGACGTTCCTTCTCACCGTGGTGACGGTGGTGACAATCGCTTCGTTCAAGATGAAGCCGGTGTACGAAGCCGCGGCGCGGGTGGAAGTGGACCGCGAATCGCAGAATATGCAGCCTTTCCCGGACTCGAATTCCTACGACGAATACGAAGACATGGAGAATTACCTGGAGACGCAGACCAAGATTCTGGAGAGCGAGACGCTGGCGATGCAGACGATTCGCTCCCTCGATCTCGGGCGTTATCCCGAATTCGGCGGGGGGCCGAACGCCAACACGTGGAATCATCTGGGGGGACTCATGCGGCGCCCGGCGATCCTGGGCGCGTTTCTGGGGCGGCTGAGCGTGCGGCGCGTTCCGAACAGCCGGCTGATCGAAGTGAAATTCGAGGCGGAGGATCCGCAGCTGGCGGCGCAGATCGTCAACACGCACCTTCAGAATTACATCGAGCAGAACTTCCGGAGCAAGTACGACGCGACGATCCAGGCGTCGAACTGGCTTTCGGCGGAACTTGAGGAATTGCGGATCAAGGTGGAAAAGTCGGAGGACGCGAGAATCGCCTACGAGCGCGCCAACCAGATCTGGCAAATCGATGAAAAGCAGGACATTACCACGCAGAAGCTGTCCGACCTGTCCAAGGCGGTGACGGACGCGCAGACGGACCTTGCGGATAAAGAGGCGCTTTATCGCATGGCCGCTTCGGGAAACGTGGATGCGCTGCCGCAGTCCCAATCCAACGCGGTTCTCCAGGATTTGCTGAAGAAAAAATCCGACTTGGACGAGCAGTACGCGGATGCCATAAACCTCTACGGGCCGAATTTTCCGAAGGTGCAGCGGCTGGATGCGCAGCGAACGCAGGTGGCTTCCGACCTGAAGAACGCGCAGGAGACGATGCTCGAGAGCGTGAAGCAACAGTACGAAACGTCGAAAAGCCGCGTCGAACTGCTGCAGCAGCAGCTCGACGTGCAGAAAGCGGAAGCGAACGACCTGGCGGAAAAGCTGGTGCAGTATAACATCCTGCAACACGACGCCGAATCGAACAAACAGCTCTACGACGGGCTGCTGCAAAAACTGAAGGAAGCGGGCATTACGGCGGGCCTGCGGTCCAGCAATATTCGTGTGGTTGATCCGGCGCTGGTTCCGGCCAGCCCCTCGCGCCCGCAGAAAGCGCGGAATATCCTGCTGGCATTCCTGGTGGGATTGGTGGGCGGCGTGGGATTGGCGCTGTTCCGTGAATATCTGGACAACACTGTCAAATCGCCCGACGACATCGAAAATCTCACGGGCTTGCCGTCGCTGGCCGTGGTTCCAGCGCTGCCGGGCCCGGCGACCAATTACAACCGGCTGTCGCGTCTGGCGCGAGAAGCGGCTCCGCTGGCGTCGGCGGGACCTCGCGTGGAACTGCTTTCCCACGTGCAGCCGAAATCGCAGATTTCGGAGGCGTTTCGCGCGCTGCGAACGTCTTTGCTGCTTTCACAGGCCGAGCACCCGCCGCAGGTGATTTTGGTCACCAGCGCCCTGCCACGCGAAGGAAAAACTACGGCCGCCGTAAACCTGGCGGTGACCCTAGCGCAGCTGGGCGACCGGACGCTGCTGCTCGACTCCGACCTTCGGAAGCCGGGAATCCGGCGGGCGCTCAACTTGACGACGGGAAAAGACGCGGGGTTGAGCTCGTACCTAGCGGGCGTGTCAAGCCTCGACGAAGTGTGCATCCCTCACCCCGCAATCAACAACCTCGTGGCCTTGACGACGGGGCCGATTCCGCCGAGTCCGGCGGACTTGCTTTCCTCGCACCGGATGAGCGAAGCGATCACGGAGCTCCGGCGGCGATTCAAGTTCGTGGTGATTGACTCGCCGCCCGTGATGGCGGCGACGGACGCCGTGATCCTGTCGGCGCAGACCGACGGGGTGCTGCTGGTGGTGCGCAGCGGAGAAACGCCGAAAGAAGCGTTTACGCGGACGCGGGACTTGCTGGCCGCGGTAAAGTCGCGGCTGCTTGGCGTCGTGCTGAACGCTGTGGATTCGAGCGCTCCCGATTATTACTACTCTTACCGGTATTACCCTTACGCGTACGGCTACGGATACGGCGAGGATGTGGGCAGGTCCGTGAGACACACATCGGCGCCCGACCTGCCGGAAGGCCCATCCGCATAGGAGGATTGCTTGCGCTACCTGATCACAGGCGGTGCCGGATTTATCGGCTCTCATCTGGCCGACGCGCTTCTCGCCCGAGGGGATGATGTATTCGTTCTGGATGACCTCTCGACGGGCAGCGTGGAAAACATACGGCACCTAAAGCCGCAGCCGGGGTTCCGTTACTTCTTCGACAGCGTCACGAACCGCCAGCTGCTTGCCGAACTCGTGGATGAATGCGATGTGGTGTTCCATCTCGCGGCGGCGGTCGGCGTCCGGCTGATCGTCGAAAGTCCGGTTCGAACACTCGAAACCAACGTCTTCGGAACGCAGCTGGTGCTCGAGGCCGCTTCGAAGAAAAGGAAGCTTGTGTTCACCGCATCCACTTCCGAAGTGTACGGAAAGAGCGACAAAGTGCCCTTCCACGAAGACGCGGACCTGGTGCTGGGGCCCACGACCAAGGGCCGGTGGAGCTATGCGGCATCGAAAGCGCTGGATGAATTTCTGACGCTGTCGTTCTGGAAAGAGCGCCGGTTGCCGGTGATCGTGGTTCGATTGTTCAACACGGTCGGGCCACGCCAAACGGGGCGGTACGGAATGGTGCTGCCGAATTTCGTCCGCCAGGCGCTCGACAATTCGCCGCTTACCGTTTATGGATCGGGTCAACAATCTCGATGCTTTTGTTCGGTCACCGACACGGTGGAAGCGATTCTCCGGCTGGCGGGAACGGAGAAAGCGGTGGGAGAAGTGGTCAATATCGGCAGCACCGAGGAGATTACCATCGAATCGCTCGCTCGACTGGTGAAGGAGCGCGCGCGGAGCGATTCGGCCATCGAATATATTCCGTACGATCAAGCGTACGAACCCGGATTCGAAGACATGCAGCGGCGCGTCCCCTGCGTGGATAAGCTGGCCTCGCTGACGGGGTTTCGGCCGTCCATTTCTTTGTCCGCGATTGTGGATGATGTGATCCGCTTCATCCGCGACAAGCGCGCCTCGGAAAACCGCCGGCCGGAAGAAGCTCAACCGGTTCCTTCGACGGGACATCTTGCGGCGGGGTCTTCCGCCGATTAGCGCGGAGTAGGAGGAATTTCTGGCCGGCCTACCGCCGGCGTATTCCGGTACCGACTCTCAAAAAGATTGTTCGACGATTCGAGGCGGCCGACAACGATGGGATCAACCAACGAACTGGGAGTTGCGTCGAACCGAACCAAGAGCGTCTTCCTGTACCCGGGCGCGGAGTTCCATGCCATGGAGGGCGCGCAGCGGTATCACGAATGGATTCTGCGGTATTTCGATGCGTATCTCGGGAAGCGGATCATGGAAATCGGGGCGGGAATCGGCAATTTCGCGCGGTTCCTGATCGAATCGGCGCCCGCATCCGAGTTTTTTCTTTTCGAGCCCGCCGCCAATCTCTTCCCTATTATCGCAAAACGGTTCGCCAGCGATTCGCGCGTGCGTGTCTTCAACGATTCGGTGAACGCCGAAGCGGCGTCGCTGGCTCCCGACACGGTGGTGATGGTGAACGTGTTGGAGCACATCGAGGACGACGCGGGATGCCTGGACCGGATTTATTCACTTCTTCCTTCCGGCGGCCATTTGCTTCTTTTCGTGCCCGCGCTTCCCGCCATCTACGGCTCACTCGACCAGTCGTTCGAGCATTTCCGCCGGTACACGAAGCCGGAGCTCTCGGCGAAAATTCGGGCCGCAGGTTTTCATGTTTTGGAGCAGAGGTATTTCAATCTGGTGGGCGTGCCCGCATGGTTTTTTTTCGGACGAATCTTGAAGAAGCGGATCGTGGGCGCGGGAAGCATCCGGAGGTTTGATCGCTGGTTCGTGCCGCCGCTGGCGTGGCTGGAAAGTCTTTGGGAACCTCCCGTGGGGCAGAGCCTGCTGGCGATTGCACGAAAGTAAAGGCGCCGGGAAATGCGCGGGTAAAAAGGGGTGGGAGCGGAAGGAGAGGGACACGTGTCTTCCAAAATTCGAATCGGACTGATCGGTTACGGCTACTGGGGGCCGAATTACGCCCGGGTGTTCAGCGAAACACCGGATTCAATGGTGACGGCGATTTGCGACGGGCAGCCGGAGCGGCTGGCGCGGGCGGCGGCGCGATTCCCTGAAGTCGCCGTCTGCGGCGACGCAGGCGAGCTGCTGGCGCGGAAGGATGTGGACGCGGTAGTGGTTTCGACGCCCGCCACGACGCATTTCGAGCTGGCGCGGCGGGCTCTGGCCTCGGGACGCCACGTGCTGGTGGAAAAACCGCTGGCGACCGAAGTGGAGCATTGCGAGCAATTGGCAGAATTGGCGGAGCAGCAGGAGCGGGTGCTGATGGTAGCGCACACGTTTCTCTATAATGCGGGGATCCGCAAGGTGCACGAGTGCGTGAAGTCGGGAGCGTTCGGCCACGTGCACTACCTGCACTCGACGCGTACGAACCTCGGCCCAATCCGCCACGACGTGAACGCAATCTGGGACCTGGCGCCGCACGACATCTCGATCTTCAACTACCTGCTGGGACAGCAACCTTCGTGGGCCAGCGCCATTGGCTCGCGCGTATTGATGAACAACCGGGAGGATGTGGGGTTCATTACACTCGGCTACCCGGACCGAGTGCTTGCCAATATTCACGTAAGCTGGGCCGATCCGAACAAGGTGCGCGAAGTGGTGGTGGTGGGGAGCCGCCAGAGGATCGTGTTCAACGACATGGACGATCTGGAGCGGGTGCGGATTTTTGAAAAGGGAGTTTCCGTGGGAGAGCAGGACGCGGAGTCGTTCGGAGAATTCAAGCTGCTGATCCGCGACGGGGACATCGTGAGTCCGAGGATCCCATTCAGCGAGCCGCTGCGAAACCAGGTGGCCGATTTCATCGAATGCGTTTCGAGCAATCGCAAGCCGGTTTCCGACGCGGCCACCGGCACGCTGGTGGTGCAGACGTTGAAAGCGATCGACGCGTCCATCCGCGAGCAGGGGCGGGCCGTGGAGGTGGGCAGATGCAGAGTTGCGTCGCAGTCGAGCTAGGAGAGAACTGCTCGATTGACGAAGGCGTGCTGCTGGGATATCCGCCGGGGAGGCCGGTGGCCCGCACGCCGGTGCGTATCGGAAGCAACGCGCAGATCCGGTCGGGAAGCGTTGTGTACGCATCGGTAGAAATCGGCGAGGGGTTCGAGACGGGGCACGGCGTGGTGGTGAGGGAAGGATCTCGGATCGGCAGGGATTGCGCGATCTGGAACAATTCGACCATTGATTACGACTGCGTTATCGGTAATCGCGTGCGGATTCATTGCAACGTGTACGTCTGCCAGTACACGCTGATCGAGGACGACGTTTTTCTGGCTCCGGGCGTGATGCTGGCGAACGATCCCCATCCGTTGTGCACCAAATGCATGCAGGGGCCGACGATCCGCTCGGGGGCAAGGATCGGGATCGGGTCCATCCTCCTGCCACATGTGGTGATCGGCGAAAACGCGCTGGTGGGCGCGGGGAGCGTGGTGACGAAAGATGTTCCGGCGCGCGCCGTGGTGGCGGGCTCGCCGGCCCGCGTGGTCTCCGAAGTGGACGATCTGGAATGCGCCTTCGGCATCGTGAAACCCTACGAAAACGGCCTGGACGTGCGGCGACGGCCGGAGTGGAAATCCGTGCCGCCGCTGCCGCGACCCGTCGTGCGTCCTGGCCAGGACGAGAAATAGTGAAAACGCTGGCCGCGATCTTTGCCTATAACGAAGGGGAAAAAATCAAGCGGACCGTGGCGCGCCATCCCTTCCCAAGGAATTACGACCTGGTGGTGATGGACGACGGGTCGACCGACGGGGCGATCGAGTCGCTGCCGAAAGACGGCTGGCTGCACTTGAGAAACGCGACGAACCAGGGAATCGGGTCGGCGATGAAACAGGTGCTGGAATTCGCGCTGGCGAACGAGTACGAGATCGTCGTGGTTCAGGCGGGTAATGACAAAGACGATCCCGGCGAGATACCGAGGCTCCTCGAGCCGATTTTGGCCGGCCGGGCCGATTTCGTGCAGGGGTCGCGATTCATGCCCGGCGGGAAATATGGGAACACGCCGCGGTACCGCATCGCCGCGACACGTTACATTCACCCGCTGCTGTTTTCGCTCTTCGTGGGGAAACGCCTGACGGAGACCACCAACGGATTTCGAGCCTTCCGGACGGAAATCCTGCGGGACAAGCGGATCAACTGGCGGCAAGCGTGGCTCGACAAGTATGAGCTCGAGCCCTACCTTCTGTACAATACGATTCGGCTCGGATACCGGCATTGCGAGGTTCCGGTCACAAAGATCTATCCCCCACACGCCGCGGGCTACACGAAAATGAAGCCCATCACGGGATGGTGGAGCATCTTGCGGCCGGTGTTGTATCTCGGACTGCGAATTAAGAGATAGCGAGGGACATGATGAAGGTTCCGTTTGTGGATTTGCAGGCTCAGCGCGCGGCGATCGAAAGCGAAGTGAACGCCGCGATCCAGGGAGTCCTGAACCGCGGGGATTTTATTCTCGGCCAGGAAGTGGAGCTATTCGAGGCGGATTTCGCGAAGTATATCGGAGCGCGCCATGCCGTGGGAGTGGGTTCGGGACTGGCGGCACTGGAACTCGCGCTGCGCGCATATGGAGTGGGGCCGGGCGACGAGGTGATTACAGCGGCCAATACGTTCATCGCCACAGTGCTGGCGGTGCTCGCGGTAGGCGCGAGGCCCGTGCTGGCGGATGCGGACCCCAAAACCTACAACATCGCTCCAGACGCGCTGGAAGCGGCGATCACGCCGCGGACGCGGGCGCTGCTGCCCGTGCACTTGTGCGGACAGCCGGCGGAAATGGACCAGATCCTGGAGATTGCGGCGAAGCACAATCTGGTGGTGATTGAGGACGCGGCGCAGGCGCACGGAGCGATGTACCGCGGGAAACGCGCGGGATCGATGGGCCACGCGGCCGCTTTCAGTTTCTATCCGACAAAAAACCTAGGCGCCTATGGCGACGGGGGGATGGTAGTGACCAGCGACGCGGCGATTGCCGAGAAAATCCGGCAACTGCGGAACTACGGGCAAAGCGTCAAGTACGTGCACGTGACGGCGGGAACGAATTCACGTCTGGATACGATGCAGGCCGCCGTCCTGCGGGTCAAGCTGCGCCATTTGGACTCTTGGAACCAGGCGCGGGAACGGCACGCTGCGGCTTACGGGAAACTGCTGGCTGACGCGGATTGCTCCCTGCCGTTTACGGCTGCGGACCGCACGCACGTCTTTCACCTGTACATGATTGAAGTGGAGAACCGCAGCCGGATTCAGGAAAGCCTCGCGGCGCGCGAAATCGGCACGGGAATTCACTACCCGATTCCCATTCATCTGCAGGAGGCCTGCGCGGGGCTGGGGTACAAGGCGGGGGATTTCCCGGCATCGGAGCGGGCGGCGGCGCGGATCCTGTCGCTGCCGATGTACGCGGAAATGAGCCCCGAACAGGTCGAGTTCGTGGCGGCAAGCCTTGGGGAGGCAATCGAAGGCCCGCGACGAACGGTTCAAGGAGCGGCTGTTTGACGTCTTCCGCGTTTCGTTTTCTTTCGAGAACGTCGCGCAGTGAAAAAGCGCTATTCCTGATTTTTGTTCTTTCGCTTCCGCTGGCGAATCCCTGGGTGCGCGGTGACGGAGTGGGTTACTACGCCTATGCGCGCGCGCTGCTAATCGAGCATCGCCTGGATTTTACGAAGGACTGGCAGCACGGGAACGAGAGCTTCACGATGGGCCGCATAGGCGCCGATGGACGGATAGACCCGCAGGAGTTCACCAAGACGGGACACATCTCGAACAACTGGACGATCGGTCCAGCGCTGTTGTGGCTTCCCTTCCTGGCGGTCACTCACGCCGGGGTGCTGGCGGCGGACGCGATGGGGGCGCACGTGGCGGCCGACGGGTTTTCGTGGCCGTATATCGAGGTGATGGCGCTCACGACAGCGCTCTACGGTTTCCTTGGCCTCTGGATTTCATTTCGCCTGGCCCGCGGCTATTTCAGCGAGGCTTGGGCGTTGCTGGCGACGGTCGGGATCTGGTGGGCAAGTTCCCTGCCGGTGTATATGTATTTCAATCCCTCGTGGTCGCACGCGCACTCGGCGTTTGTCGCGGCGCTGCTGCTGTGGTATTGGCACCGGACGCGCAAAGAGCGCACGTGGAAGCAATGGATCGTCCTGGGGCTGATTTCCGGGCTGGCGGTGGACATTTATTACATCAACGGAGTTCTGCTGCTGGTTCCCTTGCTGGAAGCGATTTCGAAGTACGGCAAACTGTGGAGATTGAATGCGGGGTGGATGGCGGCGGGACGCCTGTTCGCGAAGCATGTCTTATACCTCGGAAGCTTTGGCGTCGCGCTGCTGCCCACGCTGATTTCGCTGGACGTGATTTACGGAAGCCCGTTCAGCACGGGGTATCCCACGGTGGGGAGCTGGTCGTGGCATGCTCCCGCGTTTTTGAGCGTACTTTTCTCTTCGGACCACGGATTGCTGAGCTGGACGCCGATACTCGGGATCGCGCTGATCGGATTGGCTGCATTCTCGCGGTCGGACCGGGCGTTCGCGGCTTATCTTGCGGTGTCAGTGGCGGCGTTTTTTGCGGTGGTGGCGCTGCATCCGGATTGGGACGGCCTGTCTTCGTTTGGGAACCGATTTTTCATTTCGCTGACGCCGATATTCATTCTCGGACTGGCCGCTTTTTTTGAATGGCTCTCGCGAATCTGGCGGGAGGATAGAGTCCTCCGTGCCGGGGTGGCCGCGACGGCGCTGTTGATTGTGTGGAACCAGGGCCTGATCTTTCAGTGGGGCACGCACCTGATTCCGGCGCGCGGACCGATCTCTTTTCGGCAGGCCGCGTACAATCAAGTGGCTGTGGTGCCGGTGGAAGTGGCGAGCACGGTGAAGAGGTATTTTCTGCGGCGGCACCAGCTGATGAACCGAATCGAAAACGAGGATGTTCACCAGCTCAAATCGGGAGAGCCGGACGGAAACGATTAGCGGCGGAGGGCAAGGGCCGCGTCCCAGCCGCACCGGCGAAATCCAATCGGTTGCGAAGCGGGTAGCAAACCAAGCTAAATACCCGGGTTTTTCGGAGACGGAGTAACGGAATGGCCAGCAGTCCCACAGAAACCGCAGCGGCGCCGCCCCTTCTCCGGATCACTCCTCCCGGGCGATGGTGGAATCTGCCGTTTGGCGAACTGTGGCAAGCGCGCGAGTTGCTGTACTTCTTCGTCTGGCGCGACATCAAGGTCCGCTACAAACAAACGGCGATTGGGGCCGCCTGGGCCGTCCTGCAACCGGTGCTGGCAACGTTGGTGCAGAGCCTGATCTTCGGCCGTTTTGCACACATATCCTCGGAAGGGCTTCCCTATCCCATTTTCAATTATGCGGCGTTGCTTCCCTATTTGTATTTCCAAGCGGCGCTGCAGAGCTCGACGAGCACGATCGTGGATAACCAGCGGGTGATCACAAAGGTTTATTTTCCGCGGCTGGCGCTGCCGATTTCAACGGTCCTGGCGGGACTGGTCGATTTCGGCGTTTCGTTTTGCATTTTCGGGTGTTTCATGGCGTGGTATCACATCCGGCCGACATTCGCGATGATCTGGCTTCCTGCGCTTCTGGTGCTGACGATTCTTTCCGCGCTGGGAGCGGGGCTCTGGCTTTGCGCGCTGAACGCGATTTACCGCGACATACGTTACGCCCTGCCATTCCTGGTGCAGTTCTGGATGTTCGCCTCGCCCGTTGTGTATTCGAGTTCCGTGGTTCCGCACAAATGGCTGTGGCTTTACGGGTTGAATCCGATGGCCGGAGTCATCGAGGGGTTTCGCTGGTCGCTGACGGGGCATGGCGCGGCGCCGGTGAAGCTGATCCTCGAATCGATATGCGTCACGGGAATGCTGGTGCTGAGCGGGATCGCTTATTTTCAGAAAATGGAGACAACGATTGTCGACGTGGTGTGAGGGATGAGCGAATCCGTGATCCGCGTGCGGGATTTGAGCAAGCGCTATCGCGTGGGCGAGCGCGAGAGGTACCTCGCGCTGCGCGACGTGCTGGCGCGGGCTCTCTCGTTTTCACGTCCGCCGAAAAAGCCCGCGGAGTATCTCTGGGCCGTTCACGACATCAACTTCGACGTGGCCCAAGGCGAGGTGGTGGGGTTGGTCGGACGCAACGGCGCGGGAAAGACCACCCTGTTGAAGCTGCTCTCGCGGATCACGCGACCCACTTCCGGATACGCCGAGGTCCGGGGTCGAGTGGGGAGCCTGCTGGAAGTGGGCACGGGCTTCCATCCAGAGCTGACAGGACGCGAAAACATCTATCTGAGCGGGGCCATCCTGGGAATGTCGAAGCGGGAGATTGACTCGAAGCGCGAGGCAATCGTCGAGTTCGCCGGCGTGGACCGGTTTTTGGATACGCCGCTGAAGCATTACAGCGCCGGAATGCAGATGCGGCTGGCGTTTGCGGTGGCGGCGCATCTGGAACCTGAAATTCTGCTGGTGGATGAAGTTCTGGCGGTCGGCGACCTGGAATTCCAGAAAAAATGCCTCGGGAAGATGGCCGAAGTATCCCGCAGCGGCCGGACGATTATTTTCGTGAGCCACCAGATGGGCCAAATCCGACGCTTGTGCGAACGCGTCATCTGGTTTGACGCCGGGAAAATCCGGGAGTCGGGGCCGACGGGCGAAGTGGTGGCCGCGTATGAATCGTCGGCGCTGGAGTCGGAAGAAGCGGCGGAAGGCGAGACGCGCTGCTTTCTCCGCTGGTCGATTTGCGGGCGGGATAATGTGGTGCGCGACGGGCTGCGCGAAGTGGTATTCCATTTTCACGTGCACCTGCGTGAACCGGTGGTGCAGGGGCATTTCGGATTCGTGGTGATGAGCGATGCGAGCGCGGTCCTGGCCGGGTGGGGCTTCGACAATATTGGAATTCCCGCGGGAGACCAGGAAATTACCGTCCGCATTCCTTCCCTTCCCCTGCGTCCCGGCGCTTACAACCTGGCATGCTCGATCTACAACCGAGGAAACAATCTAACGGGCGGGCATCTCGTGGAACAGTGGTACGGCTTGCCGCCACTCGTGATGGATACGCCCCCGCTCTCGCATCCGCAGGATCGCTGGGCCGGGGTGCTGAACCTGCCCGCGGATTTTCAACTCGTGGCAAAATAAGAAGCCATGCCCTCTCGAGTGATCGATACTCCCACGCGCAAGACGTGGTCGGACAGGCTCCTGACGGCGCGCTTCCTGCTGCGCCAGAGCCTGGCCAAGCTATCCTACGCGCCGGTTCCCGTTCATGTGAAAGTGGACGAGGACGAAGTGATCGACTTCTGGTGGTCATATATCGTGCCTTACTTCGAGCCGGCGCGGGGTTTTTTCGATTACTGGGGACACGATTCGTCCGAGCTGCGGTTTCTCTGGCGGACGTTGCGGCCCGGGATGGTTTTCTTCGATATCGGCGCCTACCACGGGATCTATTCGCTGGTGGCGTCCCGGCGGTTGCAGGGTTCCGGGCAAGTGGTGGCCTTCGAGCCGTCTTCGAGGGAATTCGCCCGCTTGCGGCTTCATCTGCGGTGGAACGGCGCGCGCCGCGCGCGGGCCGAATGCTGCGCGGTGGGCGCGAGGGCGGAGGAGCGCGCATTCTTTCAGGTAAATTCGGGCGACACGACGCGCAACAGCCTGCGGCGGCCCGCGACGACGGATTCGTTGGACGAAGTGCGCGTGAAGACAGTTTCCCTCGATCAATATATCGAGGGATTCCCTTTGGATCGGCTGGATGTCGTCAAGCTCGACGTCGAAGGGGGCGAAATGGAGGTCCTGGGGGGAGCGACGTCGCTTCTGGCGCGGCTTCGCCCGATCTTCATCTGCGAAGTTCTGGACGCCGCCACGAAACCGTGGGGCTATGAGGCGCGTGAAATTGTCGAGACCCTCTCACGGCATGATTTCGCGTGGCTCGAATTCCGGCCCGGCGGGGGCCTTTTGCCGCACAAAATCCAGGACGAGTATCCCGAGGTGAGAAATTTCCTCGCCGTGCCGCGCGAAAAATTGCCGGCGATTTCGGAGCAGATTATCCCATGACGGCTCCGGCAGCCACGGTACTCATCGATACGTACAATCAAGAGCGCTTTATCGAGGAAGCCGTCGAAAGCGCTTTGCAGCAGGATTTTCCGGCCTCGGAAACCGAGATTCTGGTGGTGGACGATGGCTCGAAGGACCGCACGGCGGAAATTGTCCGCAAGTTCGAACCGCGGGTCCGGCTGCTGCGCAAACCGAACGGAGGGCAGGCGTCGGCCTTCAATGCGGGTATTCCGGAGGCGCGGGGAGAAATCGTCGCATTTCTCGATGGCGACGACTGGTGGAAACCGAACAAGCTGAGCGAAGTGATAAAAGCGTTTGCGGCGAACCCGCAAGCGGGAGTGGTCGGCCACGGAATCATTCAAATCGATGATGCGACGAAAGAAGGGTCCATCTTGACGCCGGAAACGGCGGGGTACTTCGACATGAGCAGCGCGGGGGGAGCGCAAGCGTTTCGCAATTACATGTGCTTTCTCGGGACGAGCCGCGTAGCCATTCGCAGGGGAACGCTGGACCGGGTGCTGCCGGTGCCGGAAACGCTTCGAGTGGAGGCCGACGAGTTCATGTCCGCCGTAGCCGTGGCCGTGCAAGGAGCGGTATTGCTGAGCGAGCCGCTGGCGTTCTACCGGCTTCACGATGACAATCTGTATCAATTTCGCGTGAATGATTCGGCACGATTGCGAAACAAAATGAACGCGCTCGATTGCCTGGCGCGCGAGCTGGCTGTGCGCTTGCGTGAGCTCGGCATTCCCGCGGAAGCCATCTCCATCGTGGTGGATCCTGTTCGTTCGTCGGTGGGGCGAATGCGCCTGGTGCTGGACGGCGGGTCGCCGTGGGAAACGTATTGCCTGGAACGCGAAGACCTTCGTCATTCGTACAGCTCGCTTGGCGGCGGATACCGGGCGTACAAGCATCTCTCGCTGGCGATGGCGCTTTTGATGCCGCCGAGATATTTCTACCGGCTGCGAAGCTGGTACGCGGCGAAGGGATTGCGGCGATGGCGGAGCGTGCTGGGCGAGCCAAAACCAATGGCCTCGATCGTGGAGCGCCGCGCCGAGGCAAGCGACAAATAGGGCGTAGTTTCGATCACGGACGAATTCTGGTCAACCTGCTCACGGTGTAAATTCCATCGCTATAAGCGGGCAGAACTTCGTACAACTGCGAAAGACGCGAAGAATCGAAAGGGTGAGCCTGCGATTCCACGAGCCAGTCCGCGCGAAATGGACGGGCGCAGCATCCCTGCGGTGAATCGGAGCAATCCTGATACTCCCGGGCGAGTTGCGATTTGATGTCGCTTGTGAGCAGGTAGGGGTGGAACCAGAACGTAAATCCGTCCTGAGCGTACAAGTAGGAGCGGGTATCCGTTTCCGGGCCGCGCGCGAAACCGGCCGCGTCGAGCCCCTGCAGCCAATAATAGCAATAGGCCCTTTCGCGGTATTCGTTGGGAAACGCCGGGGGAAAGGCCCCCACATAAAAAGAAACGAAGACCCGTCGCGATGTGGCGGCAACCATCCAGGGCGCCGTGGTGACGCCGTCTCCCATCAAGAGGACGTCATCGGGAGCCGTGCGAGCCCGGATCCACTGAAAGACCGGGGTCAGTTTTGGAGTATTCATGATGCCGACCAGTGTGTCGGTGCGCAGAATGTGCACCTGAGTGAGAGTGGCGGCAAACAGCGCGACGCAGACGAAGGCTTGCGCCAGCCGCGCGCCAATTCGCGAATCCTCTTTCGTGAGGATCCCACAAGCGGCGCAAAATAGCAGGATGCTGAGCGGCACAATAACGTATTTGTCGTAGTGCCACGGCTCGACGCTCATACCTGTGATTACTTGCGAATTCATCGCGATGACCGGGGCCAATCCCAGGCAAGCGAGCCACATCAAATCCGCGGACCCGTGCCGGCGTGCGGCCAAGAGGAGCAATGGAAGAAGGACGGCCAGAATGTCGGTGGTCGGGAAAACGAGAGCGTGGCTGTGGACCGAAAAGGCAGTCTGATACGAGCGGTGGTTGATCCACAGAATGAGGAAAAGCGGCACTGACAGGAGAGTTTGCAGAACGAGGGCGAGAGACGCGTTCCTGAAGGCGTCTTTTTTCAGAGCCAGCGTGGCGCCGGCGTAGAGGGCCGAGAAGACGAAGGCGGCTAATGCAAAGTACAAATAGGAGTAGAAAAGTAGCCCTCCCGCGGCGCCCGCCAGCAACGCCCAAAAGTGGTCCTTGGTCTGGGCGGATTTGCGATGCAGGAAAAGAAAGGCGAAGAACAACATTGCCGAGAGGCTCGGATTGTACCTTCGCGAGTAGACCAGATTTTCGGGAAAGCCCAGAAGGACTCCGGGGCGGGAGAACATCCAGTGAAGGACGGTGTGTATCGTCGCCGCGATGGGAGGAATGTAGTAGGGGAGCAGAAGAAGGCCGCAGCCGCCGGCGAGACTCCACCAGTGGTCGCCCGTGAAATTCCGGAGGAGCAGGTAGGCGAGCAAGAAGATAACGACAGGGGCGAGGACGCTCATCAGGCCAAATGCGAGTCCCAGCCCAAAGAGGCGAATCATGCCGGCGGCGAGAAGCCTGGGCAGGAACATGAGGGTCTCGGTGCCAATTTCGCGAGGGTGGCCGGTTTCGCCGAGCAACGGATTCGCAAGGAGCGATTGTCCCGTGGCGGTGGAAACGGCGATGGCCGCGTAGAAATCCTCATCGAAGCTGGTGACAGGAAAGTAGCCGGTACCGTTGTGTTTCCAATAAACGAGAGTGGGAAGCAGGTACAGAATGGCGACCAAACACGCGACCATCACGAGCGAAATCCATCGGCTGAGTCCCATTGCCCTGTGTGATCCGCTTTCGGTTGAGGCCTGCGTCGCCGAATCCATCTTGTCCGTTGAATTACTCTCTGAAGGCCGGCCGGGAGAGAGATTTTCTTCGATGCCCGAAGAAGTTTATGACAGGAATCCTCCGAGCCGCAAGCGTGGCTGAATGCTCTTGGTTCGGCGCCGTGGGCGGGATTTCTAAGCGGCGGGAAGGCGCGAAACCGTGAGACAAGGCGCGGAAGGTTTGAGTACAATCGCAGGCTGAGAATCCATCGCACGATGAACGAACACCAGGGCCAACACCATGAAGAGCCGGACGGCCGCAAAATCAATGGAGAACGCGCGACCACTGTGCGCCGCGAGGGAATCACTCGATCCTCTCCGATTTTGAGACATTTTTCTCCTGTTCTCCCTTTTTTCAATCCGGTGATTTCAACTTACACTTCCGCCATTCCGTGGATCAGGACCTGATGAACCTCCCAGAGCCGGAATTCAAGCCGATTTCCTCTTCCGCGGATTTGAGGTCATGAGGAACTGACGAGATGATTGCTACGTCTTTGACGGCGCTGATTCTCTTCCTGGCAGCGTCACTTCTGTGCGTGTGTTTCCCAGGCGCTTTCGGCTGGATCGAACGGCTCGGTGCGAAATTAGCGACCCGGAAACGTGCGGCAATCCTGGCCATTGCGGCCGCCGCAATTCTGGTGCGCGTCAGCCTGCTGTGGCTGATGCCGGTTCCGTTGCCGGAAGTCGAGGATGAGTTCAGTTATCTCCTGGCCGCTGACACGTTCGTGCATGGAAGACTGGCCAACCCGCCGCATGCGATGTCGCTGTATTTCGATACTTTTCACGTCAACCAGCACCCGACGTACGCATCCATGTACCCACCGGCGCAAGGCGCCGCACTGGCGGTCGGCGAGCTGCTGGGAAACCCTTGGATTGGAGTTCTGCTCAGCATGGGTGTGATGTGTGCAGCGGCGCTCTGGGCGCTGCAAGGGTGGCTGCCGCCTCGCTGGGCGCTGGTCGGAGGGGTATTAGTCTTGTTCCGCCTGGCCATTTCCAGTTACTGGATCAACAGCTATTGGGGCGGCGCCGTAGCCGCCATCGGCGGGGCGCTTGTTATTGGAGCTCTCCCACGAATCATGCGATTTCATCGCGCCCGCGACGCCGTGATCTTGGGAGTGGGCGCGAGCATACTGGCCAACAGCAGGCCGTTCGAAGGGCTTATATTTTGCCTGCCGGTCTTTGCCGTGCTGCTCGTGTGGCTCTTCCGGCAGGCGAGCCCGCCGTGGCGCGTAAGTATCGCGGAAGTCGTGGCGCCATTTTGCGCGGTGATGCTTCTCTGTGGACTCTTCATGGGCTATTACAACTGGCGCGTCACAGGGCACCCTCTCGTGTTTCCCCATTTGCTCAATGAGGCACACTATGCCGCGGTGCCATTGTTCGCCTGGCAGAAGACACGGCCGCTCTTCCATTTTCAGAACCCGCAATTCGAAGCGTCTTACAACCACTGGTGGGCAGAGCAGGCGTGGTCACGCGGGAGGCCCGATAGTTTTAAGAACATATTCGCGACGCTCCGATCGTATGGGCGCGTGCTCGCCATATTCTTTGCGTGGCCGGAACTCTTTATTCCCGCACTGGCGGCTCCCTGGGTCATTTGGGACCGGCGAACTCGATTTCTGGTGGTGCAGTTCTCGATTTGCTTGGGAGGATTCGTGCTGGTGGCGTGGTTCGCGCCGCATTTTGCGGCGGCGCTCACAGCGACGATCTTTATCCTGGTTACGCAGGGAATGCGCCACATCCGGCATTGGCGATTGCGAGGACATGCTTTTGGAACCTTTCTTTCCCGGGCCGTTGTGGTATGGGCCATTTTGCTTTCCGGACTGCATGGGTATTACCTTCGCTTCAATCCGTCGCTCGACGTGCGGGCACAGATCGCGAAGCAACTCGATTCGTCGCCAGGAAACGATCTGGTCATCGTGCAGTACCTTCCGGATCACAATCCCGGCGCGGAATGGGTATACAACGCGGCCGACATTGACCATGCCAAGGTTGTGTGGGCGCGGGACATTCCCGGAGTAAGCCTGCAACCACTGCTCGATTATTTCCATGGCCGAAGGGTTTGGATTCTCCAGGCGGATGCCAATCCTCCGAAACTTTCGCGTTTCACGGGCGAGCCAGCCCCCTGAGGTGAGCTGCAGCGCGGGCCTCTGCGACTTTCAAGTTGGAGTTTAAAATCCCCGCGAACGGCTCAATTGGAGTCTTTGCGCGCGGAGGAATGCGGCAGAATGTGGATAAAGTAATCGGTCCCTGGAACTGGCGACCATTCGCCGGCTTGAGGGGCGGGGACATTTTCAACCACGACTGCTCTGGCGCCGGCCTGCGTGAACTTGTCGAAGACTCGCGCTCGAATCTCTGGCGAGCCGGCCCAAAATTCCGCAACACCTTCTTCGGGCACTTCGCTGACGATTTCAACACCGGCGAGATAGGCCCAAACGTGGATGGCCTTGACGTCGCCGATCGCAGCCACGCGATCACCATCCAGGACTCCCATTCGGTGAAGAGCCACGGAAACATCCCAATCCACGAAATCGTGCACGGTGGCCAGCCGGAGAGCGCCGTGAAGAATCACCCAGCCGATTTGCGCACACAGAATCAAAGCCGCGGCCCAACAGATGCCTTTGGCGGCTGTTTTGCCCGCGACCGTTGAGGGAATCTGAGCCGTGCAAAAAGTCGCGGCGAATAGAAGGATCAGAAATCCTCCTAAAAACCGAGTTTCAACGTGCACGAGGTCATACAACATAAACGCTGCAAGAGGAGCAAGCCACAGGAAAGCGAGCGGAAGCAGACCCCTCAAGTAGGCCCGCAAAGGATTGTCCACAAAAATAAGAAACAATAGAGCACACAGAACGCAACTCAACCCTCCGAAGAACAGGCCGAAATAGGCGTCCAGCCCGCGGTGGATTAAATCCAACTGCCTTCTCAAATTGATGCGCGGCGATATTCCCTGATACCAGTAGGAGGGATCCGTCCAGGGGGGATACGTTCCGTATATGGGGGTTGCGTATTCATAGACCGGAGGCGAAACAAGAACCTGTCGGGTGGGGTGGAGAGGCACTCCGACACCTTGCGGGCCCCCCTGCCAATTCGCGAAAGGCCGGGCTCCGCCGACAAATTCGGCATAATTGATCCTACCCGCTTCTCCGTACGTCAGGTGGCCCTTGGCTTTTGAAAGCGCACCGATATAGGGTGCCGCGATCGCCAGGAAGCAGATCACGGAAATAGCAAGTCCGGCGATCATTCGGCGTCCACGCCCGATCAGCAGAACGCCGAAAAGAAACACGAAAGCGAGAGGAAACATTACAGCCTTTGAAAGATAGCCCGCCCCGAGCGCGCAACCGAGAAGAACGAAGTGGCGATGCGAGCCGCCGGGGCTTGCGATTCGCAGCAAGGCCGCGCCCGCCAGAAGCACGAATGGAACAACGAGAACATCGGGCCTGTCGCAAAACGGAGGAGGAAGATAGAAAGTGGTCCAAAAGAAGAGAGCGTACCCGAGGACCGTAAGATACCCCTCGGGAACATGCCGGCTATCCGGACGAACCGGGAGTCCGCGCTGATAATTCAAGAGCGAGTGGAGAAAATAGCGAAAGCAAAATAGCGTGGCGACGAAAATCGCGACCGTCAGCAGATGCGTGCACAAAATGACCCAATGAGGAGAAGGGCGGAAAACGGCCAGCCAGAGGGTGAGGAGCGCTGGATACAATGGGCTCCAGTAACCGTTGATGAGGGCGCTCCAATGCCCTTGCATCGCCGAATGCGCCATATCGAGGTAGGAGACGGCGTCGGAGGAGTCGAGAATCTGGCGGAAAGCCGCTGCTTCCAAAATCCAGCACGCAATCCCAGCGATCCAGACAGCGGGGCCAAATCTGCGGAGCCAATCCCGGTCGGGGGACGGGAAATCAGGGAGTCCGGTGGGAATTTCGTTCATCCTAAGCGGGCAGGCGAACCCTGCGAGTCTTCTCCCCCTTCAAATCTTGCGATGGTCTCGTCAATCGCGCTAACGTGGCGGGACTCAGCTTACCAGACGGAATTATCAGTACAAACGCCTGAGGGGAGGCGGCGCCGCGGAGGCGCCCTCGGGCTGAGGATTGGGCGGTCCGGGCATCCCGGGCAAGAAAGGGTTCGTTCGCGGGCTGGCGGGAGATTAGAATAGTTTCTCTCTTTGCAAAATGCTCTCTCTCGGAATCAACTACTCTCAAACTCACGACTCTTCCGCATGCATCACGCGTGATGGAGAGATATTGTTCGCGGTGGCGGAAGAACGGCTGAGCCGTGTGAAACACGACTCCCGGTTTCCGCATTTGGCGATTCGCGCTTGCTTGGAGTTCGCCGGGGTGAAGGCTTCCGATTTCGACTTCGTCTGCTTCGCGTGGCCTCGCGTGGGAATTGGGACAAGGCATGACATCAAGTGCATGCTGACCGGCGCTCACCCTGTGGACTACGTTAGCATCGCGTCCCTGTTGAAGCGGTATGCCAGCCTCTCCCGCCAGGGAGACGGCGAGAAACCCTTCCTGAGTGCGTTTGGACCGACGCGGGCGAAATTCCGGTTCGTGGAGCATCACTTGGCGCACGCCATCAGCGCGTACGCGTATTCCGGCTTCGACGATGCGGCGGTGCTGGTGATCGACGGGCGGGGCGCGTGGGAAGCGACGTCGCTATGGCGCGGCCGCGGCGGCACGCTCGAGCCTGTTTGGACGATTCCCTGGCCCAACTCGCTCGGACTCTTCTACGCGCAGTTCACTTACTATCTCGGGTTCACGCCGTACAGCGACGAATGGAAAGTGATGGGGCTCGCGCCGTATGGCGAACCCGGCGTGGACCTGCGCGAATTTCTGAATCCCGAAACGGAGCCGTATCGAGTTGCAAGCCGCCTTCTGATGGGGCGAAACTCTTCCGCGGCCGCCTACATGGAGGCTCGCCTGGGACCGCGGCGAGCGCCTGAATCAGAAATCGAGCCGCGCCACAAGAATATCGCCTTCGCGGTCCAGGATTTTTGCGAGACGGCGATGCTGCGCCTTGCCCGCGCTGCCGTCGATCAAACAGGCTCGCGCAATCTTTGCCTTGCCGGAGGCGTGGCGCTGAATTCAAAGGCGAACGGAAAAATACTCTCGACCGGCGCCGTGGATCGGATTTTTATCCAGCCCGCGGCCGGGGACGACGGCGGATGCCTCGGCGCGGCTTTGGCGCCTTACCTCGAAAGCGGTGGCAAACTTCCCGTGCGCGCGATGAGGCACGCTTATTTCGGGCCCCAGAGCTCCGACGCGGAAATCGAAACCGCGCTCGCGACTTTCAAAATCCGGCATATGCGTATTGATGATCCCGCGAAGACGGCCGCGGCGCTAATTGCGAGCGGCAAAATCATTGGCTGGTTTCAAGGGCGCATGGAATTCGGACCGCGCGCCTTGGGCAGCCGCTCGATCCTCGCCGACCCGCGGGATCCCGAAATGACGATCAAAGTGAACAACGCCGTAAAATTCCGCGAATGGTGGCGGCCGTTTGCCCCGTCGGTGCTGCGGGAAGCAGCCGCAGAGTACATCGAATCGGCTACGGATTCGCCATTCATGATCCTCACGGCGCAGGTACGCCCGGAAAAGCGGAGCGTGATTCCCGCGGTGACGCACGTGGACGGCAGCGCGCGGCCGCAGACCGTCGAGCGCGAAATCAATCCGCTCTATTGGCGGCTGATTCGCAGTTTCGGCGACCTGACCGGCGTGCCGGTGGTTATGAACACGTCGTTCAATTTGCGCGGGGAACCCATCGTCGCCACGCCCGCGGACGCGATTCGTACTTTCTACAGTTCGGGAATGGACGCGCTGGTCATCGGCAGCTATCTGGTGGAGAAGTAAGGTGCCCGCCGCGCGCGAATGGCTGGGCTCGCTGCTTCTTCGTTCCCCGGTTCGACTCGGCTCGCTGCGCAACGTTCCGGTTCTCGGAAGCATTCTGCACCGGCTTAGCCATCGCGTGCTTCCCGGCGACCAGCTGGTTTGGGGGCGGATATTGTCGGGTCCCGGCGCGGGGTTGTGGCTGGAGGTGCACCCGCGAACGGGGGCGGAGCTGCTGAGCGGCGAACTCGAGCGCGAGTCACAAGCAGTCGTGGCGAAACACCTGCGCCCGGGAATGATTTTCTACGACCTGGGCGCGAATATCGGCAGGTTCTCTCTGATCGGGGCGCGAATCGTTGGGCCGCAGGGAAAAGTTTTCGCTTTCGAACCCGACTCCGATCTTGTGGCACGCCTCCGCCGCAATGCCGACCGGAACCATCTTTCGAACATTACGGGAGTCGCCGCCGGGGTGTGGTCAACATCGACGACCCTCGAATTTCGGCCCGCCGGCGCGGGGTCGCCCGAAGGCGGCACTGGAAGCTTTTTGCCGGGCCAAAGCCCAGGGGCGCTCACATCCGTGCGGTGCATATCGCTCGACGATTTTGTGAGCGAAGCGCCCGCGCCTCAGGGTATCAAATGCGACGTGGAGGGCGCAGAGATGGAGGTGCTTCGCGGGGCTGAGTCCACGCTGCGGCGGCACCGGCCGTGGATTCTTTGCGAAATTCACGCCGCGGAAAACGGCCCGGCGGCGAGGAATTTCCTGGAAAATCTCGGCTACACTTGTGCGGCGGTGGATGACAACCATATTTTTGCGGCCTCGCAAAAGGATTCCTGAATCTTGCTCCGGAAATATCAAAATTCCTTCGTTTGCCTGAAATGCGGGGCGCCGCTCGGGATGGGCCGCGTGGCCGCGGAGGATGCCGCCTCGGAGGAAATACGCGAGGGAGAGCTCGTCTGCACGAATTGCTCCGCGAAATATCCGATTGTGCGGGGTCTTCCGAGGTTCGTCGCTGAAGAGTCGTACGCGCATTCGTTCGGATTTCAGTGGAACCGGTTCGACCAGCTTCAGCTGGACACAGCGATGAATAACGACCTCAGTCGCGACCGGTTCTACGCGACGACCGGCTGGCCACCTCGGATGGAGGGACAGAGAATCCTCGAGGCGGGCTGCGGGATGGGACGGTTCACACAACTTTCCCTGGAGACAGGCGCCGAAGTTTTTTCCTTCGATTTGAGCCTGGCAGTCGAGGCCGCGGTTCGCAATAATTCCGGATCGCCGCGGCTTTGCTGCTTTCAGGCGAGCATCTACGAAATTCCGATTGCCAGGAGTTCCTTCGACAGAATTTTTTGCATGGGGGTGCTCCAGCATTGTCCCGACGTTCGCGCGGCCTTTGACAGCCTGGTGCCGTTTCTCAAGCCCGGCGGCGAAATCGTGATCGACGTTTACGAAAAAACCTCGGGAATACCGCCGCTGAAATATATGGGACGGCCTTTCTTGAAGCATTGGAAGCCGGAATCCATCCACCGGCTGCTGCGCTGGACGATTCCTCCCGCGTTTGAGGTGAAGAAAGCCGTCCACCGCATCCCCGTCGCCGGGCCGCGGGTTGCGAGACTCATCCCGATCGGCCCGCTGTCTCATGCCCCGCGCCTCAACTACACCGACGAGCAGCTGAAAGAAGTGAAGATCCTGAGCGCGCTCGACATGCTTTCTCCCGTCTACGATCAGCCTCAACGCCTTGAGGAAGTTCGCGTTTGGCTCGAAGAAGCGGGGCTCACTTCCATTGAGATGAAGCGCGGGTACAATGGCATCAATGCCAAAGGCCGGCGCCCCCTCTGAAACTTGGATCGGCGTTCTCGGCCGCGGCCAGGATGGCGCGGACGGAATTCAGGACTATTGCACGCATTTAGGCAAGGGTCTTGCAAGCCGCGGCGTGACTCTTCGCGTGTCGCGGGTCGAATGGCGCCGCCTTGGCTGGCGGCGGGCCCTTGCCGAACTTCGCCGCGAGAGCCGGGCGTGGCGGGGAGATTGGGTTCTGCTGCAATACACGGCGCTGGGATTTTCCTCGCGCGGGTTCCCATTGCGGGCCGTGACGGTGATGCGCATCCTGCGCGGCAATGGAGCGCGTTGCGCGGTTGTTTTTCACGACCCGTTTCGCCAGGGCGGACGCCGCCTGCGCGACCGGCTGCGGGGAACAGTACAGGAGTGGGTGATTCGCAGGATTTTTGAGCTCTCCGAGCGCGCCATCTTTCCCGATCCTCTTTCGAAGATCCCCTGGCTTCCGAAACAATCCACGAAGGGCGTCTGCATACCGATCGGAGCCAACATCCCCGAATGTCCGGTTGTGGCGAACGGCGATGCGAAAAATGAGGGCGGGCTCAAGACGGTCGTTGTGTTTTGCCTGAGCCTGGATGCCGTGATGGCAGAAGAGATGCGGGACCTTTCGGTGGCCGCGCGAACCGCTTGTGAAAAGGGAGCTCGGTTTCGCTTGATTTTCCTGGGCCGGGGTACGGCGGAGGCTCGGGAGGCCATCTCCGCGGCGTTTCTGGGGGTTCCGGTTGAAATTTCCATCCTCGGAATTCTCGACGCCGAAAAGGTCGCCGAGGTTTTATCCGGAGCGGACATCATGCTGTGCGTTCGGGGAATGATCTATCCGAGACGCGGTTCGGCGATCGCGGGGATTGCATCCGGCCTGGCGGTGTTGGGTTATGCGGGAGAGGCGGAGGGCACGCCCCTGGTCGAAGCGGGCGTCATTCTGGTTCCCTATCGCGATGCGGCGGCGCTGGGGCGGGAGCTTGCGAAAGTTCTTGGCGACTCCGCGCTCGAAGCCGAGCTGCGCGAGAAAAGCCACCGCGCTTACGGGCAATACTATTCTTGGGATCTTATAGCCGGAGCATTCCGCCGCGCGCTCGAAGGGCCAGGCGCATGACGCGGAAGCTGCTGCTCTACTCCTATGATTGGGCGCCGCTGGTGGGAGGAGTCCAGACCGTCACGACGGATTTGGCGCGGGGCATTTGCGATTGGTGGAAGTCTCATCCGGAGGATAAGTGGGAAGTCACCCTCGTCACGCAAACACCCGCCGAAGGCATGGATGATTCTTCGTTTCCATTTTCCATCGTGCGCCGCCCGGGGCTGCTGCGCTTGCGCCGATTGATGAGCGCTGCCGATGTCGTCCATCTGGCCGCCCCCACAGCGCTGCCTCTCTTCCTGGCTCGGCTTCTCCGCAAACCGCTTGCGATCGAGCACCACGGCTTTCAAGCGTGCTGCCCCAACGGACTCCTGTTCTTCGAACCGGGGCAAATTCCTTGTCCTGAGCATTTCATGGCTGGCCGGTACAAGAAGTGCGTGACCTGCAATCGTCCGGGCGTGGGATTGCCGAAGACCCTCTCGCTTCTGGTGATGACTCAAATGCGAAGGTGGATGTGCAATCTGGGTGGGATCAACATCGTTCCCACGACCTGGCTCGGCACGGTGCTGCGGTTAAGAAACACGCTGACGGTCTATCATGGCGTCCCGGCGGTCCCTGCGGGGCATACCCCCCAAAGCTTTCCTGCTGTGATTGCTTTTCAAGGAAGGCTGGTCTCGACAAAAGGCGTGACGATTCTTCTGGCCGCCGCCGAACAACTGCAAAGCGAAGGCCTCGATTTTCGACTGCGCATCATCGGCGACGGCCCTGAGCGCGCGAATCTCGAAGCGCAGGCGGGCAAACTTCGCCGGGGGACGGTTTCGTTCGTCGGGTACGTCCCGCCAGAGCGCTTTGAAAAGATTTTGGCGGATGTTTCGATTGTAGTCATGCCGTCGCTCGGCGGGGAAGTGTTTGGATTGGTGGTGGCGGAAAACATGCTCCGCAGCAAGGCGCTGGTGGTCTCCGATATCGGCGCGTTGAAGGAAGTGGTGGGGGATGCCGGGCTGGTTGCGCCCACGGGATCTTCCTCGGAACTTGCTGCCGCCCTTCGCCGGTTGCTGGAAAATCCCGCGCAGGCGTCTGCGCTGGGCTCTCAGGCGCGAGAGCGCGCCCTGGCGCTTTTCCGGATCGACAAGATGGTCGAAAGACATCTCGAGATCTACAAAATGCTGCTGAACTAGCCACGGGGACTTTCGCCTCCGGAAAAACCGGGCAAGTTTGGAGCATCGTCGCGCTTATAATGGAAAGAAAGCCAGGTCAAAAAGGTTAGAGCGTTTGACCGGCGTCCAGACGCCGGGCCACGATCCGGATGATTCCCTTATCGAGAATGGCCGGCCTCGAAATCCGTTCTCCCGACAACGCAAAAGTCACGTAGCCAAACTGGTCGAGCAGGTCCAGAGCTGCGGAGGGATTCCCGCCGTCGGTCCGAACCATCTCATTGTGCAGCTCCAGGAAAAGGACCGGCGAGATTTGTTTGAGCGCCTCGGCGGCTCCGCGAAGGACGGCCGCCTCATAGCCCTCGACGTCGATCTTGATGTGCGTGGGATTGCCGTAGGTCCGGGCCATTTGGGTAATCGTGATGGCCGGAGTTCGCGTCAAATCCTTTTTTGAGCGGCCCACGGCGATTTTGAAATATCCGTTGGAGAAAACGCCGGAGTTGAGCAGTTCGATTTCCCCCTCGGTGTCGCTGACGGCCGCGCAGACAATCTAAATTTTGTCCTCCCAATGGTTGAGGGCCGCCTGAGTGCGGATCATTCGCACGGCGGTGGGAGAAGGATCGACGGCAACCGCCGTTCCACCAAAGTGAGCGGCGGTGAGGCTGAAGACGCCGAAATGCGCGCCGATGTCGAACAAAACCATGCCGCGACCGCAGTGGGAAATGAAATTCCGGAATTCAGCGCTTTGCTCTTCGTCCTGGATTTGGTCCCGATAGGCGACCTTGTAGGCCCGCGGGTGGCAGATCATGGACCAGCCGGGATCGACGTGGAGCAATTTCGTGCTTCCGAGCGAAAATTGCGCGGAATCCCACAGCCATTCCGCGGATTGTGACGGGGATCGAAGCCAGTTTCTGACCGGCCTGGGAACCACTTCTCTCGCGAGTTGGGTAATCAGCTTGGACGGCATGAAATTCGTATCCTGTGGCGCCGGCTCTCGGATTCGATTGCGGTGTACTTTCTCGCGAATTCGCGATTTAGAGAGCCCACTGGCAAATGTATGCCTCTTCGCCACCGAGGACAACGAATTTGCAGCCAGGGCAAGGCGTGAACAGATGCGGCGGGCTCTCACCGGCCTCCTCAACGAAGGATGGAACCTGGCGGCGACATCGGGCAAAATGGTGGGCGCGGCCGATGATGCAATTTCCTACTACGGGTCTAGCGATTGATTACGTCCCTCATGCGGGAATAAGAAGGCGCTGCAATTGTTCCTCCGCGTTTCCGCTCCATTCCAGTGCCTGCGACGGTGAACATGCCCGATCAGCCCCCTGAACCGCCGGCTTCATCCCGCCGCAATTTCGTCTTTTTCCTTCCGGTTCTTTCGGCCATCGCGATGATGGCGACCAATCGTTGGTTCACGGCGGTTGACGACGAGTGCACTCTGATCAACACGTCGTTTCACCCGGTCCGGTACACGCTCGAGGTGTTCGCGAATGGAACCGGGCAGCACCGGCATCCGCCACTCTTCGATATATTTCTGCATTACTGGCTTCTTTTTACCCACGCCAATTTCCACCTGCTGCGCCTGCCCTTTGTCCTTCTCTATGTGGTGGGCGCATACGCGCTGGGGAGAGCGGCGAAATGCCTAGGCGGAGTTAAAAGTGAACTTTGGGTTCTTGGCATCGTCGCACTTTGGCCCTACGGATTCCATTACGGGCGGGTGGCAGCGTGGTACTGCTTCTGTTTTGCGGCCGTCTGCCTGATGACTCTGGCGTACCTCAAATACATAGACAGGCCGAGCCGGGCAGGTTGGGTCTGGCTTGTGCTGGCCATTCTAGCCGCCGTCTATTCCAACTATTTTTGCTGGATCTTGGTTGGCTGCCTGGCAATTGATTTCGCGATTCGCAACAGGCGGGACGTTCGCCGCTGGTGGCTCGCGATGCTCGGTACCGGCGCACTTCTGATTCTTCTCTACGTTCCGATCATCCGCGTGTTCTTCCATCTGGTGGACAAAGAGGGCGTCTTTCATTTTTCGCCCGTCTCATCGGCGGCATATACCGCGTATGGTTTTTATTGCACGTTCGTGAGCGAATCGGTGGGCCCTTGGTATTGGTATCTTGGCGTCCCGGCGGGACTGGCGATCGGCATTTGCCTGGTGATGACGCTCTGGCTCAGCCCCTGGCCCGCGCGGCGGTTTTTTCTGTATTACCTGGGAGCATTCAGCCTGCTGGTGATCGCCGGGATAGAAGAGTCAAAACACCTGGTGCTCGTCGGCCCGTGGCTCATACTGGCGGCGGGGGTAACCATCGGAACGATTGCGGCGGGAAATCGCCGGCGGGTCTTGATCGTATCGCTACTCATCCCCGGGCTGATCGGGTGGTTCGGGATTTTGGACCGCAATCTTTACGCCGCGCCACACTGGGTCGAACCGTGGCAAAAAATCGCCTTAGAGTCGGCCGGCATTGTGCACAACGGCGGCATGGTGATCGGGATCAATCCGTCTTTTTTCTTTTACCTCACGTACGATCTTCCGGCGGATACGCCGCCCGGCTCGGGCCGAATCCGGGCCATCTTGCCGGATTCAGCGCGGCATTCCAGGGTCTTCACGCCGTCACAATGGCTGGCCGCGGGACGACCTCTGGAGCGAAACGTGCTGTTCGTAAGGGGAATGCAATTCGACATCCCCGAGGGACCGACGGTGGAAGCCAGGCGATGGCTGGACGACACGTGCAAGCTGCAATCGGACCAGAAGCTGGTTCACGATCCAGGCGCCTACTGGAAACGCAAATTTGCCCCGGAAACGGGCGAACTCGATTGGCGCATCGAGGTTCGGTCCTACACTTGCCCGTAAACAAACGCCGATTGGGGCCGGGGATTTGCTCTCGCGTGAGTCTCCTCTGCGATAGAATGGCAGGACCCTTCCCATCCGCCTGCTCCGGGCGTCACGGCCCGGCGAGGGAGGCAAGGAACACTTGTTAAACGCACGGGTTCACGCTCTTCGCAATCAATCCCTCATCGGGTTCTGCTTTCTTGTCGTGAGCCTTTGGCTGGCCTGGCAGATCGGCGGCAAGATCGCCACGGACGATCTGAAGCCCCTGGCATTCCTCGCCGTGGGAATCGCCGCCTTTGCGATGGCGCTCGTCATCCTGCGGAATTGGCGGTTCGGCTTCTACTTCTTCATCATCTGGCTTCTTTTCGAGGATTTCATCCGCAAATTCCTCGGCAACAATATGGCCATCTATTTCGCCAAGGACATCCTGGCGGGCCTGACTTACGTCTCGCTTTATGTGGACGTCCGCCGCGGGAAAGAGAAGCTGTTCCACCCCAAGTTTCTGCTTCCCCTCCTGCTCTTCATCTGGCTGGCCGCCATCCAGGTGTTCAATACGAATTCTCCCAACGTTCTCTACGGAATTCTGGGAATGAAGGTTTATTTCTTCTACGTGCCGTTGATGTATGTGGGCTACGCCATCATCCGCAATGACGAGGATCTTCGCAAAATCCTGGTCCTCAACGTGGCGCTGGCGGGCGTCATCTCGGGGCTCGGCATCATCCAAGCAATCGTCGGGAACAGCTTCCTCAACCCTAAAGTCCTGGCGCCGGAGCTGCGTGAGCTCGGCGACCTCGACAAAGTGACGCCGCTCACCGACCAGGTCTTCAGCCTTCCCACCTCGGTGTTTGTCAGCTCGGGGCGCTTCGGATTTTATCTGGTTCTGGCGACGATCCTGATTCTGGGCACGGTCGGGTTCCTGCTTTTGTATACCAACCGCTCCCGCAAACTCTCCTATATCGTTATGGGACTTGTGGGCGGGGGCGTGATCTTCAGCGGGTCCCGCACCGCGGTCATGTACAGCGGCATCAGCGCGATCATCATCGCCGCCGGATTCATGTGGGGCGCGCCCTGGCGATGGGGAGAGGCCCACCGGCTTATAAAAGCCATCCGGCGAACATTCATCGGTGCAGCTCTGGGACTCACCGCCGTAGTCCTTCTGTTTCCCCAGGCCGTTGCTCCGCGCATTGCGTTTTACACCGAAACACTTTCTCCAAGCAGCTCCGCGTATGAAATGACGGATCGCGGGTGGAATTATCCCATTGAAAATCTCGAGCTCGCCTTCACCAATCCCAATTGGGTGTGGGGCAACGGGACGGGCACGGCATCCCTGGGAACGCAGTACGTGGCGAAAATCCTGGGAACTCACGCCCCGGAGATCTGGGTGGAGGAGGGCTATGGCATTTTGATTATTGAGATGGGAATCCTGGCGCCCTTCCTGTGGATCGCCTGGACCACGGTTCTCCTGATTGGCATGTGGAAAGTGCTGCGAGGGCTGCGCGAAACGCGCTACTTCCCCGCGGCATTCGCGATCTTCTGGTACGCGCTGCTCTTGCTGGTTTTCTTCACATTTACGGGGCTTGCCGCTTACCAAAATTACATCGGCAACGCCTACCTGTGGCTGCTGGTCGGAATTTTCTATCGCCTGCCCGAACTCCGGGCCCATTCGCAAACTCACTCGATTCTATCCGCACGCCAAACCGCGGCGCCAAGCGCGCTCTCCCACTGAGGCGGACGACAGCGCCATGTGCGGTATTGCAGGCATATTCGCTCCGAGCCGGGACCCGCAGTTGATCGGCGCCGCCCAGCGCATGACGGACGCACTGCGGCATCGCGGCCCGGACAGCCAGGGCGTCCAGGACCTTGGCGCCTGCATTCTTGCGAACACCCGCCTCTCGATCGTGGACCTGACCGAGCAGGGCCACATGCCGATGCCCAATGAAGACTCGTCAGTGTGGATCACCTACAACGGCGAATGCTACAACGCCGGCGAGCTTCGCCCGCTGCTCGAATCCCGCGGCCATCGTTTTCGCTCGCACACGGATACGGAAGTCGTGCTTCACCTTTACGAGGAATATGGCGAAGGCTGCGTAGAAAAGCTGCGCGGGATGTTTGCATTCGCGATCTGGGACGCGAACAAGCGGCGGCTGTTGCTCGCTCGCGACCGGCTGGGAATCAAGCCTCTCTATTTCTCCTGGAATGACGGAAAGCTCATTTTTGCGTCCGAGGTCAAGGCGCTCCTTGCCTCGGGCTTGATTCCTCGCCGCCTGGATGTCGCCGCCGCGCAGGAAATTCTACAGCTCGGGCATGTTCCTCCCCCGCGGACGGCGGTTCGCGGAGTGGCTCCGCTGGGGCCCGGAAACCTAGCCGTTTGCGAGAATGGAACGCTTTCGGCGAAGGCGTATTGGAAGCTGCCGGTTTCCAGCAACGGCCACGCACGGGAATCCTCGGGCGGCGTGGCCGAGTCATTGGGCGAAACTCTGCTCCGTTCATGCCGCAGCCAACTCATGTCCGATGTCCCGATCGCTCTTTTTCTCAGCGGGGGAGTGGACTCCGCCGTTCTCGGCGCGCTGATGGCCCGCGCGGGTGCGGAAAACCTGACCGCGCTCACAATCGGATTCGAGGAGCGGGAATTTGACGAATCGGAGCCCAGCCGGCGGACGGCCGAGCTTCTGGGTTTGCCGCACCGTGTTGTCGTTCTTCCCGCGTCTCGAATGGCCGAATCGCTCGACCACGCCTTGTGGGCCATGGACCAGCCCACCGTGGACGGGCTGAACTCCTATTGGATTTCGCGGGCCGCGGCGGAGGCGGGATTCAAAGTCGCGCTTTCCGGACAAGGGGCTGACGAATTATTCGGCGGGTACTCATCGATCGCCTGGTTCGAGCGATTTTCGCGCCTGGCCGGAGCGCTGCGGCCCCTGCCGCGTGGATCCGGGCCGGCGATTTTCGACCACGCATCGCTGCCGTTTCGCTGGCGGAAATTGTCGTACCTTGTCGGAGCGGACGATCCGTTTGTCGCCGCCCAGCTCGCGGTGCGAATCCAGTTTCTCGAAAGCGACGCCGATTCTCTGCTTCATCCCTCGCTCGGCGCGGCGAACATTCCGGCCGAAGCCGCGGCGCGCATCCGCGAGTGGTCGGCTCCCGTCCGCACGCGTGACCTCGCCGAGCGCATCTCCTACCTTGATTTTCCTGCTCATCTGGAAGCGCGTTTGCTTCGCGATGGCGACGCGATGAGCATGGCTCACAGCCTGGAGCTCCGCCCCGTGTTTCTCGACCACGCCATCGTCGAGTTTGTCCTGTCTCTTCCTTCCGAGGCGAGGCTCGGAAAAAAACGGCTTCTCCTTCAGGCGGCGCGCGGGGCGATGCCCGAAGCGATATTCCATGAAATTTCCTCGCGCCCGAAGCGCACGTTTACGTTTCCTTTTTCGCGCTGGATCGCGCGCGACCTCCGCGAAACGATGAACGAGATTTTTTCGCCCGCGCGGCTGGCGGCCGGCGGTATCTTGAATCCGCCCGCGGTGGCAGCTCTCTGGAATCGGTATCAGGCCAGCCCGGAATCGGTGGGGTGGTCGCGGATCTGGACTTTATTCGTGCTCGCGCGCTGGTGCGAAATCATGAAGGTGGCGGCGTAACCATGGCCGGTGCATCGAGCCGGCCGCGCATCGCCGTTGTTTCCCCCTTTCTCGACAAACGCCACGGGACCGAACGCCGGGCCGTGGAGTGGATCACGCAGCTTGCCGGCGAGTTTGAGATTCACGTCTACAGCCAGCGGGCGGAAGACGTGGACCTTTCGACGATTACGTGGCACCGCATCCCCCGGCTTCCCGGACCTCATCTCTTCAATTTTCTGTGGTGGGTCGCGGCCAACCGCCTGTGGCGAGGCTTCGATTCCCGGTTTCGTGGGCTGCATTACAATTTGGTCTTCAGTCCCGGCGTGAATTGCCTCGACGCCGACGCCGTCTCCGTCCACATCGTTTTCGGCGAATATCTGCGGCAAGTCGAATCCAAAATGCGCTTCCGCGACAATCGCGTCTCCGCGTGGCCGCGCCTGGCTCACAGGAAGCTGTATTACCGCCTGCTGGTTTCTCTCGAGCGGCGGGTGTACTCGAACCCGCAAGCGGTGCTGGTCCTGATCGCGAAAAAAACCGGAGAGGAAATTACGCGGCACTACGGGCGCGGAGGACCCTTCCCGGTCTTATATCTGGGCATCGACCACGCCACATTCAATCCTTCGCGGCGCGCCGAATTGCGCCCGCAGGCGCGCGAATCCCTCGGGCTCGCCCGGGAACGCTTTGCGCTGCTTCTGATTGGCAACGATTGGCGCAACAAAGGCGTTCCCGTGCTTCTGGAATCGCTCGAACAGCTTCGCAGTCTCCCCGTGGATTTGCTCGTGGTCAGCGCCGAGGATGCGGCCGCGTGCGCAAGCCTGATTGCAGAGCGCCGGTTGGAAGAGCGGGTCCGATTGCTTCCTCCCCAGCGCGACGTGGAGCTCTACTACGCAGCGGCGGATGCGTACGTGGGACCTTCGCTCGAGGATACTTTCGCGCTTCCGCCCGCCGAAGCGATGGCGTGCGGTCTGCCCGTCATCGTCTCTTCGGCGAATGGCGCATGCGAAATCATCACCGGCGGCCACGACGGGCTTGTCCTGCCGGACCCGCGCGACTCCGTTGCTCTTGCGGCGATGATTCGCCGGCTCGTCGAGGATCGGGCATTCGGCGAATCCCTCGGGCGCAACGCCGCCGCTACCGCTTTGCGCTTCACCTGGGAGCGCAACGGGCGCGACTTGGCGGCGATCTTCGAACAGATTTTGGCGCGCAAGACAGGCGAAGCCTCACAAACATTCGCGCCGGGAATGCAAAATCGCTAAGCTTCTCGTCTCCCGATGAGCGCCACATCGCCAACCGAGAGGCCTCGACGTCTGCTGGCCCTTTTTCCCCAGCTTCTAGGCCATGGAGGCGTTCAGCAAGCGGGGCGGCAGATGGCCATGGCGCTCGACGAGCTTTCGGTACGCCACGGCTTCGGCGCCGAATTCCTCAGCCTCAACGATTCGCCGGCAGGCCATTCCTTCGCTCCCGGCGCCCGCGAAATTCGCATGCGCGCGTTTGGGCGGTCGAAATTCGCGTTTGTCGCAGCCGCATTGCGCGCCGGGCGCTCCTTGCGCGGTGGTGGCCCCCGTGCCGTTCTGGCGTTTCATCCGAATCTCGGGCCGCCCGCGTCTTGGGTCGCGTCCTTGTCCTCGGGCGCGAAGCTCGCCATCGTCTCTCACGGAGTGGACGCATGGCACCCGTTGACGCGCTCCCGCCGCCGCGCTCTGCTGGGCGCCGATCTCGCTCTCGCGCCGAGCGAATTCACCTGCGAGCAGCTTCACATCGTACAGGGAGTGTCGCGGGAGAGGATTCGGCGCCTTCCCTGGGCGCTCCCGCCTGAATTCATTTCGAACATCTCGGCGGCAAAGACCGTCGCGCCGCCGGCAGTTTCACCCGGCGGGCGGACGATTCTGGCCGTCGCGCGTTGGGCTGCATCGGAGGGGTACAAGGGCGCCGATGAATTGATTCGTGCGGTGGCGCAGATCCGGCAGGCGATTCCTGAATTGCAGCTCGAGCTGGCCGGGGATGGCGACGATCTGCCGCGCCTGCGTGAGCTGGCGAAATCGTGCGGCGCGGCTGGGAATGTCCATTTCATGGGCGAGCTTTCAAACGAAGAGCTGGCCGAATGCTATTCGCGAGCGGAGATTTTCGCGCTGCCCAGCTCGGGAGAGGGCTTCGGATTCGTATTTCTGGAAGCGATGGCGCTCGGCAAGCCCGTTGTCGCGGCGGCGGCCGGCGGCGCGACCGACGTGGTGCGTCATGATGTGAACGGGCTGCTGGTACCGCCGGGCGATTTGCCGCAGCTTGTCTCCGCGCTCGAGCGGATGCTGGGCGACGAGAAGCTCCGCCAGCGGCTCGGCAAACGGGGCCAAGAGATGGCTTTCGCTGATTTCTCATTTTCGAAGTTCACCGGGCGCGTCGAAGACCTGCTCCGGGAATTGGGCCTCATCGCCTGAGCCGCGTGTAGCCGCGGTTCTCAGTCTGAGCGCCCGTCCGGCCGGAAAACGCGGCCTTTCGCGCTTCTTAAGGCCGCCCGCATGGCCTTGGGAGTCGAGGAGCGAACCGTTCTGTAGTATTGTTTTTGCGGAGGTTCTTGCGTTTTGGATCCCCTCAGAGTCGGATTGATTGGTTCAGGATTTATCGCCAAGCAGAAACATCTCCCCGCCTGGAAAAAAACGGCCGGAACAGCCGAAGTTGTCGCGCTGTGCGATCCCAACACGGCCCAGGCGGAGGCTCTCGCGCAAGAGTATTCGATCCCGAAGGTGTACGCGGATTTCGAAAAGATGTTTTCGGAGCTGAAGCTGGACGCGGTGGATATCTGCACGCCGCCACGCACACATGCGGATCTTGCCGTGCGCGCCCTGCAAGGCGGCGCCCACGCTCTGATCGAAAAGCCGATGGCCATTTCGACGGCCGAATGCGACCGCATCATCGCCGCCGCCCACGCGACCAACCGCAAGATTTGCGTCGCTCATTCCGACCTTTTCTATCCCTCGTTCCTCAAAGCGCGCGAACTCCTGGCCAAGGGCGCGATCGGCGAATTCCGCGGCATGCGTATTTTTCTTTCCACGCCGGTCGACTACATCACCTCCAAACCCGACCACTGGGCGCACAAACTTCCCGGAGGCGTGATCGGCGAGACGGGCCCTCACGTCATCTATATGACGCTCGCTTTCATAAATCCGATTGCCAGGGTCCATCTGGAAGCGCGGAAGCAGCTGACTCAATTTCCCTGGTCTCCTTTTGAGGATTACCGGATCGAACTCGCGGGTGAAAATGCCACGTGCAGTGTCGCGCTGACGTATGCGACCACGCAGTGGGCCGTTCAGCTGGATTTGTGGGGCAGCGACGGCCACATGAAATTCGACCTCGAAACGCAAGCGCTCGTCCTTCACGGCCGCGCCGACCTCAATCCGGTCACGCTGGGCCTCTCGGCCGTCAAGGAAGCCGGACAAGTTCTCGCGGGGATGTTCGGCACGACGCTTGATTACGTTACCGGGCGGTTCGAGAACACGCACGAACGCCTGGTGCGCGACTTCGTGGCCAGCATTCGCAACGGCGGACCGACTCCCGTTCCTCCCGAGGAGGGACGCGAAGCGGTTCGCGTGATGGATTTGATGGTTCGACAACTGCCGCCGTCGGCGGCCTGACGGAATGTGCGGAATTTCCGGAATCGCGACGAGCGCCCTGGACCGCCGGCAGATGGAAGCGGCGATCGAGAGGATGGCGCGCTCGCTCGGCCATCGCGGCCCCGACGGCACGGGAATCCGCTCGTTTCATCCCCCCGACGTTTCCCGCAGCGTGGCCCTGGCGCACAACCGGCTGGCTATTATCGACGTCTCCGAGGCCGGCCGCGAGCCGATGGCCAACGAAGACGAAACGCTGTGGCTGACCTTTAACGGCGAAATCTACAACTTCCAGCCAATCCGCGACCGTCTGGAACGCAACGGGCATCGCTTTCGTTCGCGCACCGACGCGGAAGTGATCCTTCACCTGTACGAGGAAATGGGCCCGTCGTGCGTCGAGGAATTCGACGGCATTTTCGCGTTTGCGATCCTCGATCGGAAGCGTGATTCGCTCTTTCTCGCCCGCGATCCGGCTGGCGTCAAGCCACTCTTCTACCAGGCTTCGACGCACCATTTCCTGTTCGGCTCGGAAATCAAGGCGCTGCTGGCGTCTTCCCTGATTTCTTCCGAAGTCAATTGGCAAGCCGCTTCGGATTTTTTCACGTTCCTCTACGTTCCGGGGCCAGCGACGATGTTCCAGGGAATTTTCCAGGTCCCGCCGGGGCACCTGCTCAGCCTGCACCTGCCGGATCTTTCATTCGGGCTCGCGAGCTATTCGAACGTTCGCCGCGACGCCGAAATCGAGTCGTTGCCCTACGAAGAAGTGAAATCGCGGATTCGCGAATCCCTGGCCGCGTCCGTCCGCCGCCAGCTGGTCAGCGACGTTCCCCTCGGAGTTTTTCTGAGCGGCGGGATCGATTCCACGATCGTCGCCGGGCTGGCGAAACAAGCCGAGGCGGACATCCACTCCTACACATTATCCTTGCGCGGCGACGCCTACCGCTATTTTGACGAATCGGAAAAGGCGCGCGCGGTTTCGCGGCATCTCGGCACGCAGCACCGCGAACTCGAGCTGGATCCGCCGGATGCGCTCGAAATGCTCGACCTGCTCGAATTTTTCGACCAGCCGTTCGCCAATCCCACTACCTACCTGATGTTCCAGCTTTCCCGCAAGGCGCGCGAGCACATCACGGTGGCGCTCTGCGGCGCCGGAGGCGACGAGCTGTTCGCTGGATACCCGCGATCGCGTGCCGTCCGGCTTGCGCGGCGGCTTGCCTGGCTCCCTTCCCCGGTGGTCAAGCTCGCAAGCGCGGGCCTCGGGTTGATTCGAGATTCGCACAAGACGCCGCATCTTCGCCGCGCGCGCAAATTTTTGGCCGGCCTCGGGGACGATTTTTTCGCGCAATATGCGAATTGGACCTACAGCCTCAACGAGGCCGATAAGCGGTCGCTCTTCCGACCGCTGCTGGCGGGCGGAGCGGGGCAGCACCTAAGGCCCTCGACAGACGTGCTGCGCGAAGCGTTCGAGGAATCCGCGCTCGGCGAGTTCGACAATCGCATTCTGGAAATGGATGTGAAAACCTATCTTCCCGGAAACATCTTGGAATACACGGACCGGATGAGCATGGCGGTGGGGCTGGAGGTTCGCGTTCCCATCCTCGATTTCTCTTTTGTCTCGCTGGCGTTGAACACGCCCTTCGCATTCAAGATCCGCGGAGGGGCGGGAAAGGCCGTTCTGGCCGACAGTTTCCCCGAGTTCTTTCCTCCCGAAGCCCGCAACGCTCCAAAGCGGGGTTTTGCCGCGCCGCTCGGTCTTTGGATCACGCAGGTTCTGGACTCTTATTTCGACGCGAGTTTCGAACCCGCACATCCTCTCCGCAAAAGATTTGGAGAGGATGTGGGCGCGGCCTGGCGCGAAGGCATTCTGGATTTTTCCTTCATTCAGACTTTGCGGGATTCCCACCGCCGCGGGCAGAGAGACGCTTCGCACGAGTTGTTTGCCTGCATCCTCTTCGATCTCTGGTGGCGTAAATACATCCGGCAGACGCAGCCCATCGTCCACTGGAACTCCGGCAAGGAACGTCTGTGCGCATCCTCTTCGTAGCCCAGACCTATTTTCCCTATCTCGCCGAAGGCGGGCGCCCCGCCAAAGTCCGCACGTTATCGCAGGAAATGTCGCGCCGGGGGCACACGGTATCCATTCTCACGGCGCAACTGGGAGCCGCCGATTGGGAAGAGCGTTCGATTTCCCCTGAAAAGTGTGACTTTGGGCTCAGTTATTCCGAGAATGGCGTGCGGGCCGTGTACCTGTCCTCCTGGCTGCGTTACAGGTCTCTCACTCTAAATCCCAGTGTGATAGGATTTTCCCGCTCATGCCTCGGGGAGTTTGACCTGATTCACGTTTTTGGCCTGTACGACCTGCTGGGACCATCGGTGATCTATTTCTGCAGGCGCAGCGCCATTCCTTACGTTATCGAACCAATGGGCATGTTTCTTCCGATTGACCGGAGTCTCTTCGCCAAGCGCGTATGGCACGCGACCGCCGGCTCGTCCTTCTGGCGCGAAGCTTCCCTGATCGTCGCGACTTCGGAGCTCGAGGAAGAAGAGCTGCTCGCCTCCGGTGTCCCGCGCGAAAAAGTAGTGGTTCGCTATAATGGCATTGAGGCCGTCGCGGCCTCCGCGCTCCCGGCCCGCGGAGCGTTTCGCGAAAAGCATTCCATTGCGTCCGACGAGCCGCTTGTCCTCTTCCTCAGCCGCCTGATACCTCGCAAGGGAGCGGACATGCTGATCGAAGCCTTCGCCGAAGCTTGCCCGCGGAGAGGACGGCTCGTCATCGCCGGCCCCGAAGGAGAGCCCGGCTATCTCGCCAAGCTGCAAGAGCGGGCGCGAGCCGCAGGAGTCTCCGGCCGGGTTATTTTCACAGGCCCTGTGTATGGCGGCGAAAAGCTCGCCCTCCTCGCCGACGCCGATCTTTTTGCGCTGCCTTCCCGGTATGAAAATTTCGCCAACGTCGCGGCGGATGCTATCGCTTGCGGCGTCCCGGTGATCATTTCGCGGCATTGCGGGATTCGAACTCTGGTCGAGGGCCGCGCGGGGCTGGTGATAGACGTCGAGCGCCCGGCGCTCGTATCCGCGCTGAGGTCGCTTCTGGGCGATTCCGCCCTTTACGCTCGCATGAAGGATGGCTGCCGCAGCGTCGCCGGCGAGCTCAGTTGGAGCCGCATCGCCGCGCAGATGGAATCGCACTACCAATCGGTCCTGGATAAATCTCATGCCGCGCGCTGAAGAGTTCACATTCTACGACCAACACCCTTTCGACTGGGCCGGCGGAGTATCCTCCGCCGACATTCGTGCCGTCGTCTCGCCGCTCCTGGTGGAGCTGATTCAGTCGCTGCCGTCCGATTCGCTGGTTTTCGACGTGGGCTGCGGTCCGGGGCGCGTTCTAGGTTTCCTGGCCCAACGGAGCCTGAACTGTTTCGGCTTCGACCGGAGCCGTGTGTCGCTGGGCCTGGCGGTCGAGCGCTGCGGCCGCCCGTGCGCCGTCGCCGACAACCTTCAGCTTCCCATTGCCAGCGGCACGGTGGATGTGGTGGTGTCCGATGGCGTAATCCACCACACGGAAGATCCGCGGGGAGCGTTTTCAGAGAACCTGCGCATCCTCAAACCCGGGGGAAAAATGTATCTTGGCGTTTACAAGCCGTCGGGTCGCTACCCCTTTCTTTATCGTTTTCCGGGGGCGTGGATTCGCAGCGGGGTCCTCCATGCCTGGTCGAGACCCTTGGTGTCCGCGTTCGGCGAAGTTCCGTATTTTTTGGTTCATTTCGTCCGTTCCGGAGGGCAGCGGACGTGGGCCGGGGCGCGAAATTTGTTCTTTGACTACTTCGTCACCCCGCGCGTCGCATTCCTTTCGCGAGCGCTTGTCGAAAGCTGGGCAAAGGATGAAGGAGCCGTCGTTTTGAGATATGATTCAAATCGCGGCGCGAACGTCCACTCGTTTTTGATTCAAAAGGCCGCGATTCCCGGATCGTAGTCATTGAAATGCAGGATGCCGCCAAACTCGGGACCGTGAATTTCCCGCGGAAGTCATCGTGAAGGGCGACCGAATGGGCAAGTCCAACCGCGTGCCAGTCGAATCACTGGCCGGATATTCCCGGTCGTCCGTCCCTCTTGCCGGCTCCCCGGCGCCTGCCGCTGCGCGGCCCGCAGTGCGCCACCAGGGGTATATCCTCGCCTGGCATGTCGTCAACGTCCTGCTGATACTTTCTCTACTCGCTTCCATTTTCTGTGTGGGATGGGAATTTTCGATCCGGCAATACCTTCGCGGCTTTTCCGACGCCATTATTCCAGCGTTGGGCACCCCCGAGGAAAAAGTCGAAGCGATCCTGGCCTGGATGTCGAACGGTCCGGCGCGGCTGCCCGCGGGGCCTGCCGTGGCCTCATCCGACCGGGACCCCACAGCAACGCTCAATTACCAGTCGCTCCTGAGCGTATGCGGAACCTCCGTGAACGCGTTCATCAATTTGGCGGACAGCGGAGGATTGTCCGCCCGGCGCCTTCTGCTGCTGGACCAGGATCACCGCACCAAGCATGTGGTGGCCGAGGTGCTGATTGACGGCCGGTGGATCGTCGTGGACCCGACCTTTCGTGGCATTCCTCGCGGGCCCGACGGGCAACTTCTGACCCGCCAGGACCTCGCCAATCCCGCCGTTCTTGCAGCCGCCACGAAATCTTTTCACCGGTACGATTCGGCCTACACGTACGATCGCACCGCCCATGTCCGCCTCTCGCGCTTCCGATTCGTCGGGCGTGCTTTGCGCGTCGTCCTCAACGCTTTTATCCCCGGATGGGAGAACACCAAAACGGCGAGTCTTCTGGTCGAACGCCAGTCCTATGCCGCCGCGGCACTTTCTATTCTTCTTCTCGTCTTCCTGCTGATTGGCCGGGCTGTTTTCCGGTGGTTCGGTGAAGCAAGGTTGGGAATACACCCCTCCCATTTTCGCGATCAATTTCGCCGGGCCATGCGCGCGTTTCGGGAGAGCGCCGGCTGATCTTATGTGCGGAATCTGCGGTGTAATCGGAATGGAACACCAGGATGCCGGCGAAGCCGCCGCGCGGCGTATGCTGGCTTCCATCGTGCATCGCGGGCCCGATGAAGAGGGCATGGCTGTCTCGTCATCGGTGGTGGCTGGAACGCGGCGGCTGAGTATCATTGACTTGCCGGGCGGCTCGCAGCCGGTGTGGAACGAAACGCAGACGCTCGCCGTCGTCTACAACGGTGAAATCTACAATTTCCGCGAGCTTCGCTCCCAGCTGGAATCGAGCGGCCACACGTTCCGCACGCACTCCGACACCGAAGTCATCGTTCATGCCTATGAAACCTGGGGCCAGGAGTGTGTCGCTCGATTTCACGGCATGTTCGCATTCGCCATCATTGAATTTCCGCAGGGCCCGCGCGCCGCTCCCGCGCAGGTATTTCTCGCCCGCGACCCGCTTGGCATCAAACCGCTCTACTACGCGCAGTCCAACGGTGTTTTTCTCTTCGCCTCGGAGGTCCGCGCCCTGCTGGCCTCCGGGCTGGTGACCCCTCGGCTTTGCCGTGACGCGGTGCCTTCCTATCTTCTGTTTGGATCCGTCGGCGAGCCGCAAACGTTTGTGGAGGGAGTTTTTTCGCTTCCTCCGGGCCACACGCTCACGATTTCGACCGGCAATCCAGGCGCCACTCCAAAGCCAGCCCCCTATTGGAAAGTCGAGGAAATCCTTTCCCGGCGGAATTCCAGCCACGGCTCCCGCGCCTCCGAAGTAGTCCGGAATATCCTAGAATCGGCCGTGGCGAGCCATCTGGTTGCCGACGTCCCGGTGGGCGTGTTTCTGAGCAGCGGCCTCGATTCGGCGGCGATTGCCGCTCTTGCCAGCCGCGCCCGGAAGGGAATTCACACTTTCACCGTCACGTTTCCCGACGTCGAATTCAGCGAATCGAACTTGGCCGCCCTCGTCGCGAAAAAGCTGGAAACCGTCCACCAGGAACTCGAGGTTTCCGACGAGGACATGCTCGCGCGGCTCGACGATGCCGTCTCGTCGTTCGATCAGCCCAGCGCGGACGGCATCAACACCTACTTCGTCTCCTGGGCGGCGAGGATGGCGGGACTGAAGGTGGCTCTTTCGGGCCTCGGAAGCGATGAACTCTTCGGCGGCTATTCGTCCTTCCAGGCCTCGCAGAGACTCGCGCGAATCTCGCGCTGGGCGCGCGTCGTCCCGCGGCCCATACGTTCCTTCACCACACGCCGGATTCGCCACGCGCGTTCATTCAAGGGCTCGCCCGACGCGTTCCGGAAGGCTCTGGCGCCCTGGGTTGATCCAGGGATTTTGCCCCATCCCTATTTTTTCTCGCGGGCGCTCTTTACGCCTCAAACCGTCGTTTCATCCCGCGTCCAGCAGGGGGGCGACGCGGCTTGGCCGGCCACGCCGTGGCATCAGTGGCTGTCCGCGAGCGTGTCGCAAACCCGCTCGATGGACCCGTTCACGGAGGTTTCCTGGCTCGAGTTGCGGTCTTATCTCTCGAGCACGCTGCTTCGCGACACCGATGTGATGAGCATGCGTCATTCGCTGGAAGTGCGGGTTCCCTTCCTCGATACGCCTCTGGTCGAGGCGGTTCTCAGCCTGCCGCAATCCGAAAAATACAGCGCGTCGCGGCCAAAGGCCCTGTTGGTCAGCGCGATTCGCGAGCTGATTCCCCGTGAAATCCTTCACCAAAAGAAGCGCACATTCACGTTTCCATGGGAGAATTGGATGCGAGGCCCTCTCGGCGGGCGAATCGATTCGGGTTTGGCGGATTGGTCGCCGGCACTCGAGCCTCAATTCAACCGGAAACTCGTGCAAGGAGTCTGGAGAGATTTTCAGCGGGGAAGAACGTCGTGGTCGCGCCCGTGGAGCCTTTACGTCTTGAACGAGTGGGTCAAGAGGCATCTCCGCGCGGATTCCGCGGGCCACGCGGCAGCGGGCCGCTCTTCCGCGGTATCAGCCGCTTGATTTCGGCAGGCTCGATTGCCTCGAGGACGCCTCAGAATTCATGATCATACTCGGGATCAACGCCTACCATGCCAATTCCTCCGCCGCCGTCGTCGTTGACGGCCGGCTGATCGCCGCCGTCGAGGAAGAGCGCCTGAACCGCGTCAAATACGCCGCCGGGCTTCCCGCGCGCGCGATTCAATATTGCCTGGACGAAGCGGGCGCGAAGCTCACGGATGTGGATCACATCGCCGTGCCTCGCGATCCCTGGGCGCGCTGGGCGACGAAGCTGCGATTCGCGCTCCGGATGCCCCGTTTTGCCATGGAACGCGCCCGGGTGATGCGGCGGTTTGCGGGGATTCGCGAGGATCTTGCCGTGGCATTCGGCGTTGATCCTGCCGCGATTCGCGCTCAGTTTCACCGCATCGAGCACCATCTGGCCCATCTTTCGAGCGCTTTCTACGTTTCCCCGTTCGACCGTGCCGCCGTTCTCTCCGCAGACGGCCTCGGCGATTTTGCGAGTTCGATGTGGGCCTCGGGCGAAGGCCCGAGGATGCGAACCCTCGGCGACATTCGCTTCCCCCATTCCCTCGGCATGTATTACACCGCGCTGACTCAATACATCGGCTTCTGGAAATTTGGCGACGAGTACAAGGTGATGGGACTCGCCGCGTACGGGCAGCCGGAATTTCTCGATGAATTCCGCCGCATCGTCCGCGCCGATAAGCCTCTTTCGTTCCGCCTCGGGCTTGAATATTTCTCCCATCAGAATCGCGGCGCCGATATGACCTGGCGGGAGGCGGATCAAACCCCCGTTCTCGGGCGCCTATTTTCTCCCTATCTCGAAAAGCGCCTCGGTCCGGCGCGCGGGGCGGACGAGCCTCTCGAACAGCGCCACAAAAATATCGCCGCCAGCATGCAGACGGCGCTCGAGGAAGTGCTGGTCGCCCACTGGCGCGCGTTGGCGGAGAAAACAAGCCAGCGAGCGCTGTGTCTCGCCGGCGGCGTCGCTTTCAACTGCGTTGCCAACGGGCGAATTTTCGATGAGTCGCCGTTCGAGAAAGTCTACGTGCAACCCGCGGCGGGCGATGCGGGGCTTTCAGTGGGCGCCGCTTTCGCCGTTGCTCATGGCAAATTGGGCCTCCCGCGATCGTTCGTGATGGACCACGCCGCTTGGGGACCCGGCTATTCGCCGGGGCAGATCCGGCGCGCTCTCGATGGGATGAATCCGTCGCAGGAAGGCATCCACGTCGAGGAGCTTTCCGAGGAGGTGCTGGTCCAAACCACGGCGCGGCACATCGCCGATGGAAAAATCGTTGGATGGTATCAGGGCCGCGCCGAATGGGGCCCGCGGGCCCTGGGCCAGCGCAGCATCCTGGCCGATCCCCGCAGGCCCGAAATGAAAGACGTCCTAAATCGCCGCATCAAGCATCGCGAGATGTTCCGTCCCTTCGCTCCATCCATTCTGGAAGAGGCCGCAGCCGAATATTTCGAGAAAAGCCATCCGTCGCCGTTTATGACGTTCGCTTATGGCGTCCGGCCGGAAAAACGTCCGGTGATGCCTGCTCCCACGCATGTGGACGGAACTGCGCGTCTTCAGACCGTGAACCGCCAGTCCAACCCTCTCTACTGGAAGTTGATTCGCGCGTTCGGCGATTTGACGGGAGTGCCTGCCGTGGTCAATACCTCCTTCAACGACAACGAACCCATCGTCTGCCGCCCCGAGGAAGCCCTGGAGTGCTTTTGCCGCACGCAAATGGACGTTCTGGTCCTGGGACATTTCGTTCTGGAAAAGGATCCGTCCCGCTCCGGGGATGAACAACGGCAGCGGCTTGCCAACCGTGCGGGCTAGCCTCCATTTTCAAATCCTTACTTGTGGCAGAATCGGGCTCTAATTCCCGCGATGCACATACTTCTTTTCAACGAATATTATCCGCCGGACACTTCGGCCACGGCCAAGATGGCGGCTCTCGTGGCCGAGTCTCTCGCCGGGAGCCACCGGGTCACGGTGGTCGCGGGGCGGCCGTCCTACGACCCCGACGAATACTACCCTTACCGTTTGCTGCAGGGCGAAACGCGCAATGGCGTGGTCGTCGAGCGAGTGGGCTCCTCGGCTTATCCGCGCCATCAAATGGGCCGGCGCGTGACGAATTACCTGTCCTATCTGGCTCTCGCCGTCCCTCGCGCGATTTCGATTCGCTCGGATATTGTCCTCGGCATGACCGACCCGCCTGTCGCGGGCATTGCCGCCGCGATCGTCGCGCGATTGACGGGGCGTCCCTTCGTTTACAACATTCGCGACATGTACCCGGACATGGCCGTCGGCGGCGATATCGTCAGCCACGGACGTTTGGTGCGGGTGTGGGAAGGGATGCACCGTTGGGCGCTCCGCCGCGCAGCCCGCGTGATTGTGCTGGGCGACGACATGCGCCGGCGGATCGTCGCCAAAGGAATCTCGCCCGAGCGCGTGGCCATCGTCCGCGACGGCGCCTCCCTCCCGCCTGCGATGCCGCAAGCGTCCGACCCCGTGGTGCAGGAGATTCGGAGCGGCTTTCCTTTTGTCGCCATGCATGCGGGAAACCTCGGGTTCTACGGCGCTTGGGACACGCTGCTGAAAGCCGCGAATCTCCTTCGCGAAGAGAATGCGGGGCTCCTTTTCATCGGCGACGGGGCCAACCGCGCCCGGCTCCAATCGGCCGCTGCAAACCTGCCGAATGTCCGATTTCTGCCGTTTCGGCCGTTCAACCAACTCCCTCACGTCATGATGGCGGGCGACATACACATCGTCACCGTGCGGCGCGGCCTGGAAGGCGTTGTAGTGCCGAGCAAGCTGTATTCGACCCTTGCCGCGGGGCGCCCCATCCTGGCCGTCACACCGCCGGAATGCGACGCGGCTCGCATCGTGACGGAATCCGGCTGCGGCCTGGCCGCCGATCCGGACGACCCAGCCGGCGTCGCCCGCGCGATCTCCGAGCTTCGCAGCGATCCCGCGCGGCTTGCCGCGATGGGCCTGCGCGCGCGCGAGGTTGCCAACCGCTATCTTCGCGTGAACGAACTGAAACGATTCGGCGCAATTCTGGAAGAGGCGGTGTCGCCATAATGCTTCGCGCGGCAAATTCACGCGATTTTCCCGCGGCGTTTGGAACAATCTCCATGCTCGCGCTAAAATATCTCGGGCTCGAGCCACCGGGATGCTCTCTTGAAAACTCCTACTGACCTCATCGCCTTCGGCGTGGCTCTGGTTGGTTCGCTCGGACTCACTGTGCCCGTTCGGCGCCTTGCCATTCGCCTGGGTATGGTGGACCAGCCGAACCCGCGCAAAGTGCACACCGAACCCATGCCTCTTCTCGGCGGCATGGCGATCTATTTGGGCTTTGTTCCCGCGATTCTCTTTGCGTTTCATACCGACCCGCAGCGGCAAATCATCAGTATCCTGGGCGGCGCCACTCTGCTGGCCTTCGTCGGCATCCTCGATGACGGCGGGCTCTTGCACCACCAGGTGAAGCTCTTCATCGGGATGCCCGTCGCCGCACTCTTCCTGATCGCCGCAGGAATTCGCGCCGGAATCATCAGCGAACTCGTTCCCGGCACTGTCGGAATCATTCTCGACAGCTGCCTATCGGTCTTCTGGGTGGTGGGAATCACCGCCTCGTTCAGCATCCTCGACCACATGGACGGCCTCTGCGCGGGCATCGCCGCCATGGCTGCGGTTTTTTTCGCCCTCACAGCGAACTTTTGGGGGCAGACCATGGTCTGCACTCTGGCCATTGCCACTCTGGGCGCAGCCCTCGGCTTTTTGTGGTGGAATTTCAACCCGGCGAAAATTTTCATGGGTGACGGCGGCGCCATGTTTCTCGGGTTCCTCATGGCCACCCTGGGCCTGAAGATTCATCCGGGTGGGGAGGAGCACCTTCCCGGCACATGGCTGGTCCCGGTCCTGATCCTCGGCGTTCCCATTTTCGACACGACCATGGTTTCGATTTCGAGAGCGAGGCGCGGCCTCCTTCCTTTTGCCTCTCCGGGGAAGGATCACTCGGCGCACCGGCTGTCAAATCTCGGGCTGGGCCACCGCAGCGCTGTGCTCGTCATGTACGCCGCGGCCGCCGCACTGGGCGGCCTCGGGCTGTGGGCTGCGCACCTCCCGGCGTCGGGCGAATATGCAATCCTGGCGGTAGTCAGCGCCGTCGCCGCGATTTCGATCGTGTTCCTCGAAAGCGCTCCCTACGAGCGCCAGAGCAAGCTGCCCAAATCCTCGACAGTTCATTAGACACGGGCGCGAGAGTCTCCATTTTCACGGCGGGAAACGCGTGCGCGCCGGTTCCCGGCTGAAAACGGGCGGTTGATTGGGTTACAATCGCCAGCTATTCCGTCACGACAGGGAGAATCATGGGACGAAGGATCGCTGCGAAAATCACGGGAGTCGCCGGTTATCTGCCCCCACGGGTGGTCACCAATTTTGATCTGGAGAAAATTGTCGACACCAGCGACGAGTGGATTCGCACGCGTACGGGAATTCTCCAGCGGCACTACGCCGATCCCGGCGTGGCCTCTTCCGATCTCGGGACGGAAGCCGCGAAAAAGCTGCTGCAAGCGAAAGGAACCAATCCGGACGAAATCGGCTTGATCGTGACGGCGACCGTGACGCCCGATATGCTGTTCCCGGCCACCGCCTGCCTGATCCAGAACAAGCTGGGGGCGAAACACGCCTGGGGATTCGATTTATCCGCGGCCTGCTCGGGATTTGCCTATGCCCTCACCGTAGGCTCCCAGTTCGTCGCTTCCGGCGCCCACAAGAAGGCTCTGGTGATCGGCGCGGACGTGATGACTTCGATCCTCGATTTCAAGGACCGGGCCACCTGCGTTTTGTTCGGCGACGGCGCCGGCGCCGTCCTCGTGGAGCCGGCCGAATCGAACGACGAAGGGATCATCGATTTCATGCACGATATTGACGGTTCGGGCGGATGCAGCCTCTATATGCCGGGCGGCGGGTCGCTGCACCCTTCGACGACCGAGACCGTCGAGAAGCGGATGCACTACGTTCACCAGGTCGGGCAGAGCGTCTTCAAATACGCCGTCCGGCGGATGAGCGAACTCGCCGTCCAACTCCTCGAGCGCAACGGCTTCACCGGGAAAGATCTGGCTCTCGTCGTGCCGCACCAAGCCAATCTGCGAATTATTCGGGCCATGCAGGAGCGCCTGGGAATCGAGGATTCGAAGGTGATGGTCAACATCGAGAGGTACGGCAACACCACGGCGGCCACCATCCCGCTGGGATTGATGGACGCTCTCGAACAGAAGAAATTAAGGAAGGGCGACCTGGTTCTCTTGATCGCCGTGGGCGCCGGATACACCACCGGAGCGGTGCTGATGCGCTGGGCGGATTGAAATCGCGCGGCTTGCCCTTTGATCAGGCCTCCCCGTTCTCGATTTCGAACCGATAGCTGATTTTCGCGGTTTTCCCGAGCATCGCGGCCACCGAGCAGTATTTGTTCTGGCTCAGTTCGATTGCGTCTCGCACCGCTTTCTCTTCCAGCTTTCCCCGCAGCCGGTATTCGATTTCGATTCTTGTCCACACTGCCGGCGGCTCCGCAGCTCTTTCGCCCGATACGTTCACTTCCAGGGCTTCGATCGCCTGCCTCTTCTTCTTGAGGATCATCACCACGTCCACGGAAGTGCACGCCCCGAGCGCTCCCAGCAGCATTTCCATCGGCCCCGGCGCGGAGTTGTGCTGGCGGTCGGCGTCGAATACTACGGCATGGCCGGACGGCATCGCTCCCAGAAATTCCTCGCCGCCCACCCAACGAATCTTTGCGGTTTGCATGAATGCTTTCCTTTCGGTCGCGTTCGCGCACGTGCGCGCTCTTGGATTGGATTGCGCCCGGTTGGTCCTTCTCGAATTGTACCGCCGGCGGGGGGAGAATGCCGTCTAGCGCTCGACGCGGGAGGCTTGCTCGCCCGCCTTTACGGGCTCATTGCCTTCGCCCTGGTGGCCGTGCTTCATAGTGTCGATGAAAACGCGCACAATTTCGGGATCAAATTGGTTCGCTGCGCAGCGATCCAGCTCCGCAAACGCGTCTTCCGGCGTCCGCGCCTTCTTGTAGGTGCGCGCCGACGTGATGGTGTCGTAGGCATCGGCAATCGCGATCACCCGCGCGCCAAACGGAATCCTTTTCCCTTCGAGGCGGTCCGGATAACCCGTCCCATCGAAAAATTCGTGATGGTGTTTCACCATGAGCCGGATTTCCTTCATCGCTTCCAGAGGCTCGAGGATTTTGGCTCCCAGCTCGGTGTGGGTTTTCATCGTGTCCCACTCCGATGCATCCAGCGGGCCGGACTTGTTGAGAATTTGTTCGGGTATTCCCACCTTGCCCACATCGTGAAGCAGAGCGGCCAGCCGTATGGCCTCCACTTCCTCGGCCTTCATGTGCAGCGCCTGAGCCAGCAGCGCTGAATAGGCCGCCACTTTCTGTGAATGGCCCTGCGTGTACTGGTCCTTGGCATCAATGGCCAGCGCGAGAGACGTGACGGTCTCGACGACAGCGGGGGGCAACGGTTGCTCCTCGCCCGGAGCGCCATCCTCGGCCAGCGAGCGCGTGAACTGCTCGAGTCTCCGGTAAATTTCTTCGAACGCTTCCGGGCCGGTGGAAAACAATCTCTTGAGAGTTACGCCCAGATAGGCTTCGAGCACGTCCTTCTTCCACTCCTTCGTGTCATCGGAGTCGCAGTGCTCGGCGCTCGACACGGCGTTTCCTCCCTGGTGCTTCGAGAGATACATCGAGGAGTCCGCGACTTGGATCAGCTCCTGCGGCGTCGACCCGTGCAACGGATAGCCGGCGATGCCGAAACTCGCCGTGATGTTCTTGTCGCGCAGCAGCGGGTCCGACGCCACCCATCCCCGCAACTTGTTCGCCAGCTGGCGCGCCTGCTCGACCGTCGTTTCCGGCATCAGGATCACGAATTCATCGCCGCCGTACCGCGCCACCACGTCCGACCGGCGGCAATTCTGCTCCAGGATGTGTCCCACTCGTTGCAGCACCACGTCTCCTTCGAGGTGGCCGTAAAAATCGTTGACGAATTTGAAGCGGTCGAGGTCCATCAGGACGAGAGCGAAAGTCCGGTTGGCGCGCGTCGAGCGTTTCCACTCTTGCGACAGCGCTTCCATCAGGAACCGGTGCGTCTTTACGCCCGTCAGGCCGTCTGTGATGGCCTGCTCTTGCGCCTTCTGGTACGAGAACGCGTTATGCAAAGCGCCCGCAAAAAGATCGGCCAGCGTCCGCAGCAGCCGCACGTCCTCGTCCGGAAATCGGCACGGATCCGCCGATTCGGCATACAGGACGCCCAGAAGCTGGTCGGCGTATGTGACCGGCAGGGCGATGGCGGAGGCCGTGCCGTCCAAGATTGGCCGGGGCGATTCGGCGCTTACCTCCAGCACCATCTCGGTTTGTCCGGTCCGCGCCACACGGCCCACCAATCCTTCTCCGAGAGCCAGCCGGCGGCCCACCGCCTCACGGCGCGCTCCCGCCTCGGCCTGGACCACGAGCTCCTTGGCCGTGTAGTCCAGAATGGCGATGCCGATGTGATCGTAGGGGACGCCCGCCTCGATTTCTTCGACGATCTTCGTGAGCATCTCTTCGGGATTGAGCGTGCGGATGGCGTGACCCGAAATATCGTTCACCAATTGCAGCTGGAGAGTTTTCTTCTGCTCCTCGCTGAAGAGCCGCGCATTTTCAATCGCGATTCCCGCTTCGCTGGCGAGAACCCGCAGGAGTTCGACGTGCCCTTCGTCAAACGCGCGCTCCTGGTGGCTGTGAACGGCCATCACTCCGATCGCCCGGCCGTACAAAATCAGGGGTACTCCGCAGAACGACCCGACGTGCCGAGCGGGTTCAAACCCAAGGCGTTTCGTTTCCTCGGCAAACTGCTCGCGTATCAGCAACGGCTGGCGTGTCCTCACCAGATATTCGACCAGGTGATTTCCCACCGGCCTCGATCTCTTCGGCGCACGTTCGCCGTCCACGACCTCCAGTTCGAACCGAACCTCTTCGCTCTTCTGGTCGCAAAAGGCGATGAAGAAGCTGTTCACCTCGAGCAGTCTCTTCATTTCCGTGAATATTCTTTCGAACAGGAGATCCAGATCGAGAGTGGAGCTGAGGGCCCGTCCAATTTCGTTCAAAATGTGAAGTTCTTCGCTTCGCCGCGCCGTCTGCTGGATCAGATAGCTGTTCTCGACCGCCATTCCGATCTGGTGTCCCAGCGCCAGGAGCAGGCGTCTTTCGGCCGGAGTGAAATTGCGGTTGTCCGGCGTTCCGAGCAGAAGCACTCCGAACACCCGTTCCTTCGCTTGCAGGCTGATTCCCACCGCAGTTCTCAGCCCCTGGTCCAGCAGAAGTTTCCGCCACTTTCCGAAGGCCTCTTCCTTTTCGAGCGCCTCGTAATCGGAATCCGCCGCCAAGTTGCGCAGCACCACCAGGCCGCCGAGCGACGCGACCAGATTGACGAAGTAGCGGTCCAGTTCGTTCGCTTGAATCGCCGAGCAGAATCCCTCGCTGAGTCCCGTTGCCACCACCGAAGTCGGCCCGTCGGTTTCTCCGTAGTGCAGGCTAAGAGCGCCCGCGGGAATCCGGACCACGTTCAGCACCCGGTCGAGTGCCTGGGCCAGCATCTTTTGAATCTCGCCGCCGACAAAGCTCGATGTCGCAAGGTTCAGATTCGACAGCGCCACCATGTTTCTCTCGACCCGGCGGCGCTCCTCTTCGTAGACGCCCATGACCATCACGACGCCGAAGAAAAATCCCGGCAGCATCAGCGCCGGCAAGATATCCCTGCCGTGCAGCCACGCGATCCGGTCCTGAAACACGGCCAGGATTCGCACGATGCCCCAGGCGACGAAAATGATGGCGAGCCACTGGTCCGCGTAGGACTCCTGCTTGCGCGATTCTTGCCAGAAAGTGCGAGCCACAAAAAAATAGATCAGGCCTACGCCCAATCCGAGCGGCGCTCCCACCAGCCATCCCCGCGAATATGCCAGCGCCCAAATGGCCGCCGCCGCGGCGGAAGCCACGATCTCCCGGCCTTGCACGGTTTTGCCCGCGTACATTCGCGCAGCGGCAAGAAATCCAAGCGCGCTCAAAGCCAATACCCAGTCCTTCAGCGCCGAGGCCCAGGGTCCCAATGCCATGGTCTCGATGGCGACCATGATTCCGATGTTCACCGACAGGGCGAACCACGACGCCGCAAGCACCGTCAGGTAGCTCTGGCGTTTCATTCGATAGAGAAATGCAAAGAAGGCCGCGAGCAGAAATGACGCCACCCACAGTGCGAGCGCGGTCGTATTTCCGTGGCTTAGCAATTCAAAACTCCGCAATCCGGGCACCGCAATTCCTTCCAGAGTACCAGAAATTTTCAAGGCTCCAGGGCGGCCGTCCAGCATGGTTTCGTCCCGGTTAACTCCTTGCTTTGCTTGTCAATCCGCGACACTTCGACCCACGACTTTCCTTCCCACACTAGATGCCTCTACCACTATCTTGCTTACAATCCGAAGCGTCAACAGTACCCCCGTACCAACTCGCTCAAGTTACAGCACTTATCCTTCCCGGGTCGATTTTCCCGCCACCTTTCGCTAATATGTTTGGTTTCGCAATCTTGAAAGGGAATCCATTCAGATGACTTCTTCCCCACTCCGTCCTCGCGTCCGGTTCGCTCCATCGCCCACAGGCTACCTGCACGTCGGCGGCGCGCGAACGGCGCTGTTTAACTGGCTTTTCGCGCGTCATGAAAACGGGACTTTGCTTCTCCGTATCGAGGATACCGACGTCGAGCGCAATAAGCCGGAACTCGTGGACGGCATACTCGCCGGGCTGCGCTGGCTCGGCATCGAATGGGACGAGGGTCCATTCTTTCAATCCCAGCGTTTGGAAAAATATCGCGAAGCCGCCGAGCGCGTTCTCGCTTCCGGCGCGGCTTTTGCGTGCTATTGCAAAGGCTCTTCCTATGCCGGCGGCGATCACGCCGAAGAATCCGAGGGCGAAGGCGACGACGAATCGCCGAAGTCCGTAAAAGCCGCGGCTTGCCCCTGCCGTGACCTGAGCGAACCGGAACGCGCCGCCAAGGAAAAAGAAGGCATACCCCGCGCCATCCGTTTTCGCACTCCCCGCGGCGGCGCCACGCATTTCGAGGACGCCGTCTTCGGCCACCATGAAGTTCAAAACGCCGACATCGAGGATTTTGTCCTACTGCGCTCGAACGGCGTGCCCACGTACCAGCTGAGCGTCGTTGTGGACGACATTGACATGCGCATCACGCACATCATTCGCGGTGCGGACCACCTCTCGAACACCCCTAAACAGGTCTTGCTTTACCAGGCGCTCGGAGCATCGGCTCCGATTTTCGCGCACGTCCCGTTGATTCTCGGTCCGGACCGGACGCGCCTTTCGAAGCGCCACGGCGCCACCAGCGTCGGCTCGTACGCGGACGAAGGATTTCTTCCCGAGGCTTTCCGGAATTTTCTGGCTCTTCTGGGATGGTCGCCCGGCGACGATTCGGAATTTCTGCGCACCAGCGAGCTGCTCGAGCGATTCTCGCTTTCCGGCGTCAGCCGCACCAACGCCATCTTCGACCGCGCCAAGCTCGAGTGGTTCAACACGCAATACCTGCAGAAGCCTCCTGTCGAGGAGCTGCTTCCCTACGTCGAAACGGAGCTCAAGCGGGCCGGACTCTGGGAGGGCTCCCGGGCAAGTCGCGATGCCGCGTGGTTCGCTCACGCCGTGGACCTGATTCGTCCCCGCACGCGTCTTCTCTCGGATTTCACGGGATGGGCCCGGGCATTTTTCACGGATGACTTCGAATACGACCGTGAAGCCTGCGAGAAATTCTGGAAAGACGAGCGGCTGGGGGGAATGCTGGAAAAATTGGCGGCCTCACTCGAAGCTCTTCCCGAGTGGAATCATGATGCCTGCGACGCCACTCTGCGAAGCCTGGCGGCCGCCGATGGAGTAAAAGCGGGATTACTTATCAACGCCACGCGTGTCGCAATCGTCGGCCGCGCCGTGGCCCCTCCGCTTTTCGACACGATGGTCGTTCTCGGCAAGGACCGTGTCGTCAATCGCCTCCGCCGCGCTCTTCCTTCCGTCGCCGCGACGAAGTAACCGGCGGCAATCCCGTTCGCGCATCCGGGATGCTTTTTCCACGATGCAGGCTTTCGATTTGGTTTCAGCGGAGGGGCCGGATCGCGGCGAAAATTTCCGGGTGCATGTCCCTCGCCGCCGTCCCGGCGGGCGCAGTTTCAAATTTCGCTTCAATGGGAAGCTTCACGGGGGGAAGACACGCGGTCTGATTGCAAGCCTGGTAACGCAGTGTCATGGGAATCGTCGTCGGGCCGAGCGACGCGGCCTCCTTCGCCTCAAGCCGCAAGCGCAGAATCAAGCTGCCGGAGTAAACGTCAAGCGGCTTATCGGGCGAGAAGGCGAATTTTTCCAGCTTCCCTTTGGGATAGATCGTGTCCAGCAACTCGAAGCCCGCCGGCAGGGCGGGCGTCAGGGTCGTCGGAATCAGGTACGGGTCCGTCGGCTTGTGCGAATTCATGTGGTATTCGTCGTTGATCTTCAGCGCCACGGCGATCTGGAATTCCTGCCGCTGCGGCACCGGCTGCAGCGACACGTACACGCGCGGCTCGACCACGGCTGCCCCAGCTTGCGGAAAAGCGCCCGGGCGAAGAGCGGAAACGGACGCGACCCGGATTCCCGCAAACGCCGCCAGAATGAAGGAACAAATCAAAATCAGCGGCCCATTTTTCATACCACCACCGTCTCACCCAGCTGTTCGGTCAAGATCCGGCCCAGCACTTGCCGCAGGGTTTCGCCCGTCTTTTCCAGAACAAACGCCTGCGCCTGTTCGGACCATCCGAGCTTGAAGCTCGTCGTCAGCGCCGAAATCCAGATTTGTCGCACCGGCGAGTTCGGGCTGATGACGAAGCGCGTCCCGTCGTCCTCGAATTCGATTTCGAGCTTGCCGCTCCCGCTCTCGACTTCGAAATCGTGCGCGTCGCCCACCTCGTTCAGCCTCTTGGCAAGATCCTCGAGTGCCGCGTCGCACTGTTTTTGAAATTCTCTCTCGTCCATCTTCGCTTCACCGCAAATCGTGGAATCCGTCAGGACGGCTGCTGCAGCAACTCCTGGATTTTCTTGTTGAGCTCATCCTGGCTGGCAAGCCCGATGAACCGTTCGGCGATTTTTCCGTCGCGCCCGATTACGATGGTCGTCGGCAGTCCGATCAACCCGCCGAATTTGTCGGCCAGGTCGTCGTTCCCCAGCACGATGGGATAGTTCATCGTCGTTTCCTTCCCGCCGACGTCAAATTCCGTGGTTGCCACAAACGGAGCGACGACGCTCTTTCCCTCGTCGTCCATCGCCACGCCGAGCATCGTGAATCCCTGGTTCGCATATTTCTGCTGAAACCCGATCATCCAGGGAATCTCGATCCGGCACGGATCGCACCAGGTGGCCCAAAAATTTACCACGACGACTTTTCCTTTCAGGCTTTCCAGCGATACGCTGCGCCCGTCGAGTCCCGGAAAGGAGACGTCCGGTTCCATCGCGCCGCCGGAGGTCCCCTTCGCCGCCGGCTTCACGGTTCCTCGAAGCATCGAAGCAAAAAACGAATTTCCCTTGCACCCGGAAACGCCCGCCGCCAGCGCCGCCGCTGCCGCCAGCAAGACGGCGCCGCGCAATCTCTTCTTCATTTCTGCTTTTCTCCTTACAGCGAAAACCTGTTCAAAAACGCCAGCTTCCCCGAAAGCCATGTCAGCCGGTTGAAAAACACCAGCCCTCCGATGGCCAGAAGCAGGATGCCGCTGAAGATTTCGACGGCGTGCATATATCTCCGGAATTTCTGGTAGAACTTCATGAACCCGCCGACGGCCAGCGCCGTCAGCAGAAAAGGAATCGCCAACCCCGCCGAGTAGCATGCCAGCAGAAAAATACCTTCTCCTACCGTGTCCCTCGTCGCCGCGATTCCCAGCACCGCGGCCAGAATCGGCCCGATGCACGGCGTCCATCCGAACGCAAATGCGAATCCCATCAGGAACCCGCCTACCGCACCCGGTTTTCCGCCCATGTTGCGGAAATGGAGATCGCGATTCAGCCATCGCGTCAGCACCGGCCCAAGCAAGAAAATGATCGCTACGGCAATCAGGTAAACGCCCTTCACCGGCCCCGCGAGTCCCGGCCTCACCGCCAGCACGCCGCCGACCGCCGCGAGAATTGCTCCGATCAGCAGCCCCGCATATACCGAGACCTTCGCCAGCACGCCGATCAGATGCAATCCAAACATCACGATCAGCGCGCCCGCAATCGGCGCCAGAAGATTCCGATTCCGCAGCAAAAATGCTCCCACGGCGCTCGCGGAAGCCCCGAAAGAAATGAACACCAGCGAAAATCCCGTCACAAACGCGAGTGACGATCCCAGAATCCCCGCCTTGTTGCCCTGCCCTTCCCTCAACTGCTCCACTCCCAGCCCCGAGAGCATCGAGACGTATCCCGGCACCAGGGGCAGCACGCAAGGCGACAAAAAGGAAACGAGTCCCGCCACAAACGCCGCCAGTATCGACACTTCCATGTTTCTTTTACGCCTCTGTCTCTTTACTTGGATGGTGCGGCGGCTGAAATGGCTTTGAATTCGCCGGCTATTCCCGGACGATTTTCCCACATCCGTTAGACGTCCGGGCATTGTTAATTTCGGCTTCGCGAACTCGCGACGCGCCGTGCAGGCAGCTTCCCGCTAGTTCTTTCGCTCGGATGCCCGAAGCTCGCGTTAGGAGCGATCTGCGGCGCACCGCCCGCAACCGTCACCCTCCACTCGTCGCCTTCTCATGCTATCTCTTCTGGGTGTTTTGCGCCGGCTTTGACTGCATCTCATTATAAATAAACAACATACAAAATACGTTCGATGGTCCCCGGCTTGCCATCTTCTTCCTCGCGGGCCTGCTCGCTCAACCCGGGGGCGGCAGCGACTCCTGCCCCTTCCGGTGGCGGACCCGCATGGATTTTCGAGAGCTCGTGAAAAGGAGATTCGATGACGCCCAATCAAGTGACCCTCGCCCGCGTCGCCGCCGCCTTTGCGGCTGTCGCCGTGTTCACGGTGTGGAGCGCGAACCTCATGGCCGGAATCGCTGCCGTGATACTGATCGTCGCTGCCATTGCCATGGATGCACTCGACGGGCATCTGGCCCGGACGCGCAAGCTTGCGACGCCGATGGGCGCGCAGCTCGACATTTTGGGCGACCGCGTCGTGGAAAATCTGCTGTTCACTTTCTTCGCCGTATCCGGGCTGGTTTCACTTTGGGTGCCTGTGCTGTTTTTCGTTCGCGGCACGCTCACCGATTTTCTCCGGTCCCTCGCCGCTCGTTCCGGGCGAACGGGATTCGGCGCGTCGGGAATGCTGGAATCCTGGTGGGGCCGCGCGCTGGTGGCTTCCCGGGCAAGCCGGGCCGCCTATGCGTCTCTGAAATGCATCTGCTTCTGCTTTCTTGGCATTCTCGTGCCGCTTTCGCACGCGCCCAGGGAATGGCTGGGCGGGGGCGCGCATTTCGCCCTTCTGGTTGCGTCGCAGATTCTCGTGTCGGCGACGATCGCGTTCTGCCTGCTTCGCGCCGCGCCAGTCTTCTGGGAAGGACGGCGGTATTTTGCCGCAGCGGAACGCCGCACGATCGTAGCGCCCGCGGCGGAGGCTACACGGTGACCCCCCGGGCCATTTCGCCCGAGCGGATCGGCGCGTTCTTTGATATAGACGGCACGATTCTTCCCGGCGCGTCACTCGAATGGAGGTTCGTCGTCTATCTTCTTGCCCACGACGACATCGGGATGCCGCAGATCGGGCTCTGGCTCGCACACGCCGCGCGACATCTATTTCATGGCCCGGGCGCCGCCATCCTCGAAAACAAGTCTTATCTGCGGAATCTGCCCGAATCCTTGGTGGAAATGTGGCAACGGTCGCTCGCCTCGGGCGGCGGTGATTCGGAAAGCCGCCGGCGGCTTGCACTCTGGCCCTTTGCCGAAGCGATCGAACAGCTGAAATGGCACGCCGCGCAGCGCCATAGAATTTTTCTTCTCAGCGGCACTCTCGCTCCTCTGGCGCGCCTTCTCGCGCGGCAAATTTCGGAGCGGGTTCATGCGGCGATCGAAGTCTGCGCCACCGAACTCGACTCGCATTGCGGCGCATGGACGGGCCAACTGGCAGGCCCTCATATTTCGGGAGCGCAAAAAGCGGCTGCCATCGTTCGCTTGGCTGCCCGGAACGGGCTCTCGCTCGCCGATTCCTTCTCTTATGCCAACCTTCTCTCCGATCTTTCTGGTCTCGAAATTTGCGGCCACCCGGTTGCCGTCAACCCTTCCCGTGGGCTCGCTCGTTGCGCAAGGAGGCGCGGATGGCCGGTGGTTCAGTGGCGCGGCACAAACGTCGTTCCCTCGCGTGTTGTGGCGCCGCCAATCCATTTCGAGGAGGCTCGATGATTTCCGCTCATGCGCCGCTTACACCGGGGATTCCACGAGAAGACTCTTCGACCTTCGAACGGGGCGCCGCCGCGGTGTGGCGCCGGCCGTGGACCAGACTCCTCCAATCGTGCGGCGCATTCGAATGGGTCACGGCGGTCTATTTCCTGTGGCTGAATGGGATGATCGCCATTTTTCACCGGAACATTCCTCGGGCCGCGGCCTATTTCTCGGCGCACCTCGCTCTTCTTCTCGCCATCGCGTTGCTCGCAGTATGCGCTTCGCGCTGGCCGAATCCCGCCCTGCAATTTCTCCGCCACTGGTATCCCCTGCCTCTCTTCGTATTTTCCTTCGAGGAGCTCCAAGGCCTCGTACACATGATTTTTCCCGGCTGGTTCGACGCCTACCTCATCCAGTTCGATTTCAATTTCGCCGGGGTTCACCCTTCGGTATGGCTGGCGAGATTCGCCACGCCTCCATTGACCGACTTCATGGAGTTCGCCTACATGACGTACTTTCTCTATCTCGTCATCCTTCCCGCGGCACTTTGGATCGCGCGCGACCGGCTGGCATTTTGGACAGTCATGGTCTCGACCGCCGTGGCCCACAACACCGTCTACGCCATCTCCGTCCTTTTCCCGGTCGAGAGCCCTTTCTTCTCTCTTGCCGGCCTGCAGACGAGACCTCTGATCGGCGGGGTTTTTACCGCCACGATCGGGCTGATTGAGCATTTTGGACGCGTCCACGGCGCGGCGTTTCCCTCGGCGCACGTCGCCGGCTCGACCGTCGCAGTCCTCGCGGCGCGCCGCTACCGCCCCTGGCTTTTCCGGATATTCTTGCCGTTCTATCTGTCCATGTGTGTGGCCACGGTGTATGGAAGGTACCACTACATCGCGGATGTGCTGGCGGGCATTGCCGTCGGGGCCGCGGGATGGGGAGTAGGCCAGTGGCTGATGGAGCGCCGGGGCTCCGTCCCGGACGTCAAGTTGCCGTAAGGCGAATGTCCGGCGGCGGTTCCCACCGGCCGGCAAAATCAGCGCTTACAAATCTGGCCGGCTGCGGCTCCATTGCGTCGCGCTCTCGTATACCTGCGCGATGGCCAGGAGTTCCGCCTCGCGGTTCACCCTGCCGATCAACTGCAAGCCGATCGGCAGGCCCGCGCGCGTAAAACCGCAAGGGATCGAAATCGCAGGATGGCCGGTGAAATTCGCGGGGCGGGTGAGTCGCAAAAGGGCCGCGCGCAGCGGCTCCGTGCGTCCGCCGATTTCCACCTCTCGCGTTCCGGCTCCTACCGCCGCCACCGGGGTGGTGGGCGCCAGAATCACATCCACTCGCTCGAAGGCCGCCTCGAAATCCGCGACTGCGGCGCGTTTCGCTTCGCCGGCCCGCAAATAATCCGTCGCGGTGACCTCCGCTCCCATTTCAAGGCGTCGCCAGATATCTTCGGAATAGTCTTTCGCGCGGCCCGGGAAATATCCCTGCGATTGGTGATATCGCGTCGCCTCGGCGAGCGCCACATTTGTGCTCGCTTCCGTTGCCCCCTCGAGATGCGGGAGAGTGACATTTTCCATGCGCGCGCCGCGCGATTGAAACACTTTCCCGGCTTCTTCCACCGCCCGCAGGATTTCTCCGTCGACTCGCTCGAAATAAAAATTTTCCGGCCAGCCGACGCGGATTTTTTTCGGAAGGACCCTGGAAAGCTTTCGATAATCCGGCCGCGCGGCTCCCCGAGGATAGGGTTCGGCCGTGGCTTCGAGAAGAATGCATGCGTCGGCCACGGTGCGGGCAATCGGCCCGGCGTGATCCAGGCTCTCCGACAGCGGAACCACGCCTTCGAGACTCACGCGGCCGAACGTCGGCTTCAACCCCACCACGCCGCACAGCGATGCGGGAATCCGAATCGAGCCTCCGGTGTCCGTCCCCATCGAGCCGAATCCGATTCCTGCAGCCACGGCGACCGCCGACCCGCCGCTCGACCCTCCCGGGATTTTTCCAAGTGACCAGGGATTTTGCGCCGCGCCGAAAAATGGATTCTGAGTGGTGACTCCATAGGCCCACTCGTGCAGATTTGTCTTTCCGAGCAATATCGCGCCCGCGGCCGCAAGGCGCGCCGCCACTGCGCTGTCCCGGGACGGTACGTGGTCAGCCAGGATCTTTGATCCCGCAGTCGTGAGGATTCCTTTGGTCGCGAAATTGTCTTTCAGCGTGATGGGAAGTCCGTGCAACGGCCCGCGCGAACGCCCGCGGGCAATCTCGCGGCCGGCCGCCTCCGCCTGGCGGATCGCGAGCTCACGCGTCATGGTGATGAAGGCGTTCAATTTCGGATTCAAGCGCTCGATGCGCGCAAGAGCCGCCTCCACCAAATCCTCCGGGGACACTTTTCTCCGCCGAAGCAGCCGTGCGGCCGCATCAATCGTCAGGTACGCCAGATGGTCTCCGGATTCCAATTCGAACGTCCCTGGCGCCGGGGCGAAAATGCCGGCGGCGTCAAAAGATCTTTTCTTGCCGCCGCAGGTTTCCCGCCGAGCCCAGGTTGGCGATCAGAAATACGATGCGGAACTGATTCTCATTCCGAATCGTGCCGAAGGACAATTTCCGGTATTCAAAACCGAGCCCGCAGCACTTTCCGTTGTAGCCCACCTGGACGATCTGGTTCTGGAATTCTCCCTGTTGCAGGTCGTAGCTCGCGCCCACGGTGGCGTTCCATCCCTGGCGCGTCAGGTCGCCATACCCCACGAGAGCGCGGACCTGGTTCGAACGCGGCTCAAGAGCTTCCATCGTGCCGACGGTCGAGACGTCGGCGGGAATGTTGATGGTGGAAAAATGCGCCAAGGTCAGGAAAGACTGCTTGTAGGGCTTGAGCTTGAGGAGCGTCCCAATGGCGGTCAAGCGGCTCCGCTGCGGGTCGTAATTCACGATAAATTCCGTGTCGTAGCGCTTTCCCGGCATGATTCGCAGATCGCTGACGATCGGGGAAAAACGCCGCGGCGAATCCGCGAAGGCAAACGGCGTGAGAAAATCCGTCGCTTGAAAGACATTTCTTTGGCCGGTCACCAGCGCGCCTCCGAACGTCGGATCGAAGTAATATTGCTGCGCGAGCTGCCAGCTCGCGATTTCTTCCGTCCCCCCGTCGCTGGTCTTGTGGAAAAGGCGTTGCGTGATGCCGTAAAGAATGTCGTTGGTATCCGTGAGCGTCTCGTCCTCGTCGAATCGGACGAACCTCTGATAGTCGTTCACGCCGTTCACATAGGTGTACTCGATTTGCGGCTCGATCGTGTGCTTCCAGCGGCTTCCTTCGCTTCCCCAGACGCGCTCGAGAGTCGGCGGCCGCAGGTCCAATGTGAACTCCTCGGTGTTCCGGTAGAATCCGATCCCCTCGAAGACGCCGTTGTGCAGCTCGCCGCCATAGTGCGTGATGCGGTAAGTGAAGCTTGGCGTGACGCTCAGCCACGACCCGAAATGCAGCGGGGCCGTCACTGTGGGCGCTATCTCTTCGCGGTCCACGAACGCTGGAGTCGTGAACGGCGTCACCGTTTCTCCGCGATGCACGGCTCCCACGAAGGATTCAAAGGAGAAATACAATGGGAGCTTTTTGAAAAAGGATTGATCCACCGAGCTGAACTCCGCTTCCGGCGACGTCCGCAGCGTGATGGACGTTTCGGGGCTGGCGCTGAGAAAGTTCTGATAGCTCAGCGAGGCAAAGTTCAGGCTGAAACCGCCGAAATTTTTTGTCAGAAACGCGTTGTTCTTCACCTCCGAATTCACGGCTTGCGTGTAGGTCTCGGACCACGCCAGCCGGAACGTCAGCGACGTCAGCAAATCCAAGTCGGCCACCGCCCTCCAGTTTCCGGGGAGGAGCGAGGAGAAGTTCATCGTGATTTCGTGCCCGCCCTGATTGATGGCAGGCCCCGTGGGCTGCGGAAGCCCGCGGTCGAGAACGCCGAAATACGTGGCGCTCAGCGAGGTGTTCTCCCAGGGTTTCATGCGAACGTCGGCCGTTTGGCTCCAGCCTCGCTTGCTCAAGTAAGCGCCTCCCAGTGACGCGTCCATCCAATCGGTCGGCGCCCAATAGTATTCGTCGCCAAATACGAAGCCCTTTCGCGAGCTTTCCCCGATATCGGGAATCAGGAATCCCGAGACCCTTTTTTGTTCGGCGGGAAAGGTGGCGTAGGGAAGATAGAGAACCGGCACTGAAAACACGCGGAAATTTCCGTTTTCGACGTGCACGGTCTGTTGCAGGCGCACCGTTGCCTTGGGAGCATAGAATTTCCACGTCGGCTTTCCAGGATCGCATACCGTCAGCCAAGCTTTATGCAGCTTGTAGGTAGTTGGATCGATCCGGTCGGCGCGCTCAGCCTCAAAGTAGATCGGATTCGGGCTGATCAGGAGCGTGGGCGTGGGCCTGCGTTGCAGGGCAAATGTGGCGCGAACATGCCAGAAGGTCCCGCGCCCCGTGCGGACTTCGTAGCGCGCGTCGGTCGCCTCGACGTGCTGCGTCTCATAGTCCAGTTGGACGTGTCCCCGGGCGATCACCACCTGCGTATCTTCGTTGTATTCGACGTGATCGGCGCGGAGCCGGACGTTCTGATACTGCATGTCCACATTTCCGTCGGCGTAGTAAATCCGTCCCACCTGCCTCTGATGATCGGCTTCGAGAGTCGCTGTTTGACTTGCGGTAGTCGCGGCTTTTTGGGCGGCGGGCTTCGCGTGCGGGGCGGTCTGGGCGGCGGTGGAAAGGGCGAGGGCGGCCAACGCGGCCGCCATCAGGGAAAATCCGCGAACAATGGATGGAAGGGCTCGCGCGATCGGCATCACCGGAATCAGTCCGTAAGAATGAAACCCGAGACTAACACGCGGTACTTCCGGTCGCAATCCGGCTTCCTCCCGGCGGCAATCCCATGCGACGCGCCCACCAATCAGAATTCCACGCCGGCGGCGGGGTTGCCTTTTTCACGACACTGAATTCCGGCCGGGCCGCACCGGCTGCTTCCGGCGTGTGCTATGCTGGGGGGGTTCCGTCACTGGAACTTCCGCAGCGCAAAACGGACCAGTGATACACATCTGCTCTCAGTGTGGCGCCCTTCTGCTCGAAGACGCCCCCACTTGCACCTTCTGTGATTCTCCCTTGACCGGCTCGGAATCCTCCGACCCCGTCGCGGTCGGGGCGCCAGGTGTTGAACCGGCTCGCGCCGCTGCATCCAATCCCCCATCCGCGCGTCCGGTGGCGCGAGCGCAAGCGCAACCGGCGTCTATCGCCGTCGAACCCGAATGGCGGCTCGAAGTTTCGCGGCGGCTTGCGGAATATCGGCGCAGGCGCGGCCAGATTGTCGAAGACGATTCGCAGTCGGGTTTGCCTTTTGCGGACGCCCCCTCGTTCGAGGACGACGATTTCGACCTCCCCGAGAATTCCGCCCCCCGCGACGAAGTTCGCCCGCGCGCAGCCGGTAAACCGTCCCTTCGGCCGCGGCCTTCGGAACGCGTCGAAATCTGCATCCAGCCCGAGCTCGATTTTTCAACGGCCGCCGCGGACCGCGCGCGGCCGCAAACCGCGCTCGTTCCCGTCGCGTCGCTGGCCGAGCGGCGTTCTTCCGCGCTTCTCGACGCGGTGTTTCTCGCTCTCACGTACGCCGGGTTTCTCGGGCTTTTCCGGTCGCTGGGCGGGCAGCTTCTGTTCCAGAAAATTGACGCCGTGGTCTGCGTCTCCACGTTTTTCCTTTTCTACGGGCTTTATTTCTTCATCTTCACCGTGTTTGCCGGCGCCACTCCGGGGATGATGCTCCGCGGGCTCACGGTCGTCCGGCTGGACGGAAGCCTTCCGGACACGCGCCAGCTCGTGTGGAGGAGTTTCGGCTACGTGCTATCGAGCGCGACTCTGTTTCTCGGCTTCGTCTGGGCGCTGTGGGACGAGGATCGCTTCACCTGGCAGGATCGCATTTCACAGACCTACGTGACTTCCACCGAGCCTTTGATCCACGCGGGATCGCTCGATTCGCCGATGCCGCACCACAGCTTCGCGCACAAATAGAGGCCGTGCGGGGCGGCCGGCGAGCGCCGCAAACAAAAAAGGCGCCGCGAGGGCGCCCGTTTTTGTTTTTCTCCGGAGTCCGGGACGATGTCCCGGCGGCTTGCCGGATATTTTTTTTGTGGAGGCGGCTTCAGGCTCCGGCGTGCTTCTTTTTTACCGGGATTGGGTTTCTTTCTTCAAACTGCCACTGGTGCCAATACGGATAGACGGGCGTGACGGCGCTCGCCGCATCAAGTCTGGCCACTTGTTCCGGCGTCAAGTTCCATCCGACGGAAGCGAGATTCTGCCGCAACTGCTCCTCGTTGCGGGCGCCGATGATGACGTTGGCCACGGTGGGCCTTTGCAGCAGCCAGTTCAGGGCGATCTGCGGCACCGATTTGCCGGTTTCCTTCGCGACTTGGTCCAGCGCGTCCACCACTTTGTACACATATTCATCCACGACGGGAGGGCCGTAATCGGCCGTCTTGTGAAGGCGGCTCTCTTTCGGAATCGGGGCGCTCCTGCGAATCTTTCCGGTGAGGCGGCCCCAGCCGAGCGGGCTCCAGACGATGGTGGCCACTTTCTGGTCGAGGCCGAGCGGCATCAATTCCCATTCGAACTCGCGGCCGATGAGCGAGTAATAGGCCTGGTGCGCGACATACTTCTCCCAGCCGTAACGGTCCGACACGTCGAGGGACTTCATGAGGTGCCAGCCGGAAAAATTCGAGCAGGCGAGATAGCGGACCTTGCCGCTCTCGACCAGGTTGTTGAGCGTCTTCAGAGTCTCCTCGACGGGGGTCACGGCGTCGAAGCCGTGCATGTGGTAGATGTCGACGTAATCCGTCCCGAGGCGGCGGAGGCTCGCTTCGCAGGAGTGAATCAAATGCTGGCGCGAGGAGCCGACTTCATTGGGGCCCTCGCCCATCCGGAACGTGGCTTTGGTCGAGATGAGCACTTTGTCGCGGCGCCCGGCAATCGCTTTGCCGAGAATCTCCTCCGACAATCCGTGCGAATAGACATTGGCGGTGTCGAACATGTTGACGCCGGCGTCGAGGCAGATGTCCACCAGGCGCGTGGCTTCGGCGACGTCGCTGGCGCCCCAGGCCCGGAAAAATTCGTTTCCGCCGCCGAACGTTCCGGTGCCAAAACTCAGGACCGGGACTTTCAAACCGGAATTTCCCAGCTGTCTGTATTCCATAGGCATCTAGATGTCCCTCCCGGCCGCGAGGCTTCAAAGATTATCAAGCGGGTCAATATTTTGCTTCAATTCGCCTTTTCGTGCCGTTCCGAATGCTATAATTGAGCTTCCTGAATTCGCGCGGCCGCGTCTAAAGCGAGTAAACCCTGGGCGAGGCCGGAAGCATCAGAACCCGGGACGGAGCGTGTAAGGCATGAATTCTCTGGCGAAAAAGATTGTAATCCTGCTTTCGGTTGCGGTGCTGATTTACGTCACAGCGGGCTACGTGCGGGCGCGCTCCTCCGACGACAACGCATACAGCGCCCTGACCGTGTACACCGAGGTGCTGGCTCACATTCAACGCGATTACGTGGATGAGCCGAACATGCAGACCGTCACCAACGGCGCGCTGCACGGCCTGGTGGACTCTCTCGACCCGCAATCCTCCTACCTCAGCCCGCTCGAATACAAGGATTACAAAGAAGAGTCCGAAAAGAAGGACCCGGCCGGGGCCGGCCTCTCGCTGACCAAGCGATACGACTATCTTTCCGTCATCTCGACTCTTCCCGATAGCCCCGCGCAGAAGGCCAATCTCCGCATCGGCGACATCATCGAAAAACTGGCCGGATTCACCACCTCGCAGATGAGCATTGATCAGGCACAACTGCTCCTTTCCGGCGAGCCGGGCTCGGTCGTCAAGCTCTCCGTCATCCGGCACGGCAAGACGGAACCCGAGGAAGTTGATCTCACCCTAGCCAGGCTGGCTCCTCCGAAGATCGTCGAAGCCAGGCTGCCCGACGACATTGCCTACCTTCGGATCCCCGAATTTAGTCCGGGGATGTCCCGGGAAATCCGAGAGAAGCTGGTTTCCCTGAATCACGAAGGCGTCCACAAACTCGTTCTCGACCTCCGCGACTGCTCCCTGGGCGATGTCCAGGAAGGCATCTCGACAGCCCAGCTGTTCCTTTCTTCCGGGACGATTGCGACGCTCAAGGGACAGACGGTCTCTCCTGAAATCTCTTCGGCTGACCCGTCCAAAGTCGTCTGGACGCAGCCCGTCTCGGTTCTGATCGGCAACGGCACCGCGGGACCCGCCGAAGTTCTTGCCGCCGCTCTCGGGGACAATCACCGCGCCGAGACGATCGGCGATCGCACCTACGGCACGGCCTCGAAGCAGAAGCTGATCGGTCTCGATGACGGCGCCGCCTTGATCCTTACCGTCGCGAATTATTACACGCCGGCCGGGAAGGAGATCACAGTGGATGGAGTCGCTCCGACGGTGGAAGTCGCTCCGCCTGTGGCTGATTCCGTCGCGCAAATGGACCAGACTCTTCCGCCGATATCGGACGAGCCCGTCTCAGCGACCGACCCCGTGATCAAGAAAGCCATCGACGTTCTTTCCGGAACCGGTGCCGCGCTTAAGAAAGCCGCTTAGCGTCCGGGATGGAATTGCGCCCTTCTCGCGTCATCCATTGAGATTTCGCGCTTTAAAATTCAGGCGTCTTTTTTCTCCATGCACGTTCGCAGGGCTGGTTTGCCTCCTGCTTCTTTCCGGCTGCGCCAAGAGGTCCATCAGCCGGTCGGAACTCCGCTCGGCGACGTCGGAAATCACGGCCGCCTGCCAGCGGGCCACATTCCGCAAATCCGAAATCACGATTCGGCCCGAGATCGCCTCGCCCGGACGACTTCCGGTTGACCACATCTACGTCACACTCTCGAATCCATCGCAACTCGCGGCGCTTCGCCGGGCGTTTTCCTCGATTGCGCGCCGCCACTCGCTGGACCTGTCCGAATCGTCATCCGAGGGGATCACGCGCTTCGATTTTTCTTTTCGCGGATACCGCACCCAATCGGTTCACGTGGTTTCGCCGCTGCCGGAGCGCTCGTTTCTCGCCGTTCCTTCCTCATCGCGTTCATCGGGCGCACCGCAGCTGGCCATCATCATTGACGATCTCGGCTACGACCGCGCCGCCGACGAATCCGTTCTGGCCCTTCCGTTCCCTCTTACCGTTTCCGTCATTCCCCATCTGCCGCTTTCCGCGGACCTAGCCGAGGAGGCGTACCGCCGCGGAGACGAAGTGCTGCTCCATCTGCCGATGGAGCCGAAAGGAGAAACGAAGCAGGAAGAAATCGAGCTTCGCCCGGGAATGCCGGCTCGCGAAGTGGACTCCATTTTGTCGGGGATGCTCGAGACGGTCCCGCACGCCGCGGGAGTGAACAATCACGAAGGTTCGCTGGCGACATCCGACCCGCGGCTGATGGAAGCGCTGATGCCCGCGCTGCGCGAGCGCCATTTATTCTTCATAGACAGCCGCACGAGCCCTTCGACGGTCGCATACGCCACCGCCGAAAGGTTCGGGGTTCGCGCGGCGTCGCGCAAGGTGTTCCTCGACGACAATCTCGAGCGTTCCGCAATCTTGGCCCAGCTTTCGCAGGCCGCCAGCGACGCGCAGCGCGACGGCTCCGTCATCGCCATCGGCCATCCTCATCCGGAAACTATCACCGCGCTCGCCGATTCTCTCCCCCGCCTGGAATCCCTTGGATTCCGGCTCGTCTTCGCTTCCGACCTGGCGCACTGACCCGCGCTTCAAGGGGTTGGATTGTTGTCGTTGGCGAACAAATCTTTCAGCGCGCTCACCTGGCATTCCGTCAGGCTGGCCTTTGCCAAACTGAAGTTCATGGGGAAAATGCTCCCGGATTGTGTCCTGCTTTGCGGGGGAAATTTCGCCGCCAGGTAGGCTTCGCGGTACGCGACCCATTCGCGCTCCATCAGCCGCACCCTTTCCGTGCCCGCGACGTCGCCCTTTACCTTGGCCAGCGCGCTCCGGTAGGCCGAATTCAGCTCGTCTTCGGATGTCGCGGCCTTTTGCGCGGCGCACGCATTCAACTCCGCTTGCGTATTGGCTACGTCCATGCAGTCCTTGGGGCCGGCCTTCGCCTGTCCAAAGCAGGCCGTGCCCGCCAGCAGAACGAAAACCGCAATTCCGATGCTCTTTCTCATGGCGTCTTCTCCGGGCTTCCGCGATGTCTCTTCCGAAAGAGCCTAATAATCTCCGCCGGGCTTGTCGAACAGCGGGGTGCACGGGACGAGCATGGCCTTGGTTCCGTCGTGGACGGCATACTCAAACGGCCGGCCATTCGCCTTCCGCTTCGCCCACAGCGTGCTGGCGCCGTGCTGCCCGTCCTTATTGATCGCGTAAAACTGGAGATGGAAATCGTCGAGGCGTTCGGGAAAAGCCTTGTAGTTCGCCTGCACGCGGCGCAGGGCTTCCAGGCAAGCATCCGTCGGCGACATTCCCTGCCGCATGAGTTCGACGATGGTGTGGCCGCCGGCGATTTTGATGTTCTCTTCGCCGCGCCCCGTCGAGCCCGCCGCTCCCACTTCGTTGTCCACGAACAATCCCGCGCCGATGATCGGCGAATCTCCCACGCGTCCGTTGATTTTCCAGGCCAGCCCCGAAGTGGTCGTCGTGCCCGAGATATTTCCTTTGGCATCCACCGCGAGGCAATTGATCGTTCCCGTCGGCGGATGCTCCACCACGCTTTCGATGTGTTCTTTCCATGCCAGCTTTTCCGGCGTGTCCAGCCAGGCGGAAAGGTGCGCTTTCCATTCGGGCGAATCGAGCCCCGGGCGCCAGTTTTCGGAAGATTTGGCTTTCCAGGCGAGCCAGGCGACGCGCGAACGGTCGGTCAGCAGGTTCATCGTTTCGAAGCCTTCGTCCACGGCGAATTCCGTCGCTCCGGGGCCGACGAGAAAAGTGTGGTTCGTCCTCTCCATCACCACACGAGCCACCAGCGAAGGGTTCTTTATTTTCTCGATCGCTCCCACCGCGCCGCACTTCGCCGTCGGCCCGTGCATGACGCAGGCATCGAGCTGCACCACGCCGTCCTCGTTGGGGAGTCCACCGTACCCAACCGTGTCCACGTTCGGGTCGTCTTCCACTTTGGTGACCACGGCCAGAACCGCGTCCAGCGCGTCACCTCCGGATTTCAGCACGGCCATTCCGCCGTCCAGGTGACTGAATCCGTTGCCCGCGGAAATGATCAGCGGGAGGGTTCCCGCGGCGCTCGCTCCGGCCGCGCGTTCACCTTCGATTTCGGCGCCCCAAAGCGGCTGGGTCCGCGCCATCGCTCCGCCGGCCAGAGCCGCCGCAACAAATTCTCTCCGCGTCCATTTTTCCATTTCGTTCACCCCCGCATTGGAATCACGTCGGGCGCAGCATAATCCCCGGCAACATCGGGCGGCAAGCGCGGATTATCCGGTTGCGGGCTGGACCGCTTGCCAGGGCACGTTTGGCCGCCGCCAGCGCGCGCCGCTAATCCATAGCGTGAATAGCGCGTCTCCCGGAGCGGGATGACGAGCGTGGAGGAGATGATGGAGATCTCGCGGATTCTAGTGAGCGGGACAAAAAATGCACAAGACGTGGCCAAAAGAAAAATCGAGGTTCACGGGCACTTTTCCGCTATTCCGCCACGCCGCAGGATTTCCGCCGTTGCGGTTAGTGTCCGAAGACGATGGCCACGGGATTCGCGCCCGTGCTGCTGACCGGCGTCGTAATCCCGACGAACTTCGTCGAGGAGACGATACAAATCACTCCGCCCACGGATGTCGGGGAAGTCAGTGTAAAGTTGCCGAAGCCGGTCGTGCCGTTGATGCCCGAATAGGTGCCCGCCACGGTCTGCCCCGAGGAATTTCCCGAAGTCGAGCTTGTATCCTGCGTTCCGCTGATGGCGCTCGATCCATCCAATGTGAATTCACCCGAGAAATTCGGCGTGAGATAAAATGCGTTCCCGATCGTCCCGCTTTCGAAAGTCCCCTTGATGGTCATGGCGGAGAAAGTGATTCCGGTCGTCTGGGGGTCGAAATAACCGAACAAGGGATCGGGATACGACGTATCCGTAGTCAGGAAGACGCCCTGGTTGAGGTTGATCAGATACATCTGCGCCGCCAGGTTTATGAACGTCACCCGGCCGTAGGTATCGATTGAGAAGCTGCCGCTGTACCCCGGCGGGTTGCTCGTTTGAGTGAACGTTCCCACCACTCCATTCTGGTCCTCGGTGTAGTCCAGAGTGTAGGAGCTTCCGGAAATTCCAAGCTGGGCGACAAGTACGTCGGGGACATAGGACTGTTCGCCGTTCGAGGAGTATTGCCCGACCAAAACTCCGACGCTCGTTCCCGTCAGGCTCGTATTCCCGGTGAAGGGGTATCCCACTTGTTGATCCAGCTCGCCGGCAAAAAGGGACGATTCCGAAGTGCTGGCGATGGGATCGGTCTGAACCAGCACGGCCTTGGTGATGATGTTGTTCGTGGCGGAGACGGGATACACGTTCATCATGATCACCGGGCCGTTGCCGAATGTGATTTGGCACGCGCCTCCCGCGCTGAGCACTTGGAATGTGCCCGTAAGCGAAGGCGCTTGAATCGCGCCGGTCGAGAACGGCGTGTTGAAATCCGCCTCGCCCAGTGAAATCGCACTGATTCCATCGGAAGTGAACCGCCCCGCGTAGGTCGCCGGATAGATGAAATTTGTGCCGTTCGCCGAGCCGCCCGTGGTGCCGAAAACGTAGTTTCCTGAAAGCGCCGAGGCGGTGCACGCGGAAATAGTCTGCTTGAATACTTCGCCCGACCCGGTAATTTTGGAGCTATCGAGTTCGACCATCCGGCCGTGAACCAGAGTCGAATCCATGGCGAAGGCGAACGACTGAGTGCCCTGCGTGAGATTGTTGAAGGTGATCGTTCCCCGGTTGTCCGACCCGATCACCGCGGTTCCCGAGAAGGTTTGCCCGATGTAGTTCTGTCCACCGGTCGTGTTGTAGTCCAGAACACCGGAAACGGTTGTGCCGTCGGCGGCGATGGTGAACGTTCCGGCCTCGACGATGGTCTGCGGCACGGAGACGCCTAACACGGTGATGTTGTTGCTGCCGTGAAATACGAAAGAGTACCCTCCCGTGAATGTTCCGGTGCCCTGCGGGTTGATGGTGAGACTAAAGGTGACGGTGCTCGAAACTTGAGGATTCTCGCTGTCCGTCACCGTAATTCCGAAGCTGCTGGTCAGCGCCGTCGTCGGCGTTCCCGAAAGCACTCCGGCGCTGCTGAGAGTCAGGGGCGGCGGGAGCGTGGATCCGGTCGCGACCGTCCAGGTATAAGGTGTGGTTCCCCCGGCGGCAGCGAAAGTGTAACTGTAGGCGGTCCCGACCGTGGCGCTCGGCAAGGGAGACGTGCTGGTGATCCTCAGCGTATTCGCCGATTGAATCTGAATCGAAAGAGAGCCGGAGGTGTATGAAACGCCTGCGCTGTCCGTGACTTGGATCGTAAAAGTGAAGGTCCCAACGGTGGTCGGCGTGCCGGAAATGGTCACCGTGGGTGTGTTCGCGTTGCTCAGGGCCAAGCCGTTGGGCAGGGCGCCGCTGGCTACCGTCCAGGAGTAGGGTGCGATTCCGCCCGTGACAGCGATCGTTGAGGAGTAGGCTGTCCCGACGAATCCGCTGGGAAAGCTGGGCGCGGTAAACGAAGGCCCTGGAACAACGGTAATCGCCACCTCTTTGGTCTTGTTGGGCTGGACAACCGAAGAAGCCACGACGGCCAAGGTGGTGGAAGCCGTCACACTGGCGGGAGCCTGATAGGTCACGCTCGTCGTTGTCGCGTTGACCAGAGTGCCGGGAGCGGTCGCGGGACTCAGCGACCAAGTTACTCCCGCTCCTGTAAGGTCATTGGGAACGGAGGCGGAGATGTTGAGAGTTTGGCCGCCCTCCAAAGTTTGGGCGCTCGTCGGCGAGATGCTGACGTAAATCAGCGGAACGGGAGCGGTTGCACAGTTTACGAGGGCCATCGCGCTCGCCAACAGACACATAATCCCCAAGAAAGACCCGAGACTCTTGGTCATGACCCCGCTCCTTAACTTTGCGTGGGGGCATAGCGCAGGCGCTGTCACACCAGGATTGGACCCCAGCCCCACTGAATTTCATGATAGCAATGGGCGAATGGGGGGAAGGCACTGGTTTCGCGCAAGAGACCGAAGAATCAACAGGCGAAAGTCAGCAGAAAGGCGGAGCCAGGGCAGGGTAACGACGCAGTCAGGAGGCGGAAGAGCTTGCTAGTAGGACCGGACTTCAGCGGCGAGCGATTGGTTGCGCTCGAGGCGCTGGACCATCACGACGGCGGCGTAGCGCGTGCAGAGCGCCATTTCCCTTACAGTCCAGGACGAAGCAGCCTGGAAGCCGGCCCAGTTGCCCAGGGTGCGAATGCCGCGAAGGGCGCTGTAATAAAGTTCGACGCCGGAAAGATTGCGGCTGCCGGCCACACGGAGGTCTTGGCAGACCTTTTGATAGCTGATAACCTCTTTAAAGTCCTCTGTTTCCAGTATCTTACGGTAGATGGAGGCGGCCGGATCCTCGGCCTTGATCATATACGGGTTGGTTGCCACCCGCATCAGGCCCGAGCGCCAGCTCTGAATCATGAACTGGACGACCGCAGCCACCGAGATCACGAAGATGAACGCTGAGATAAACATGTTCGTTTCCAGGGACAAGGATGCCGGAAGGCAGCGCCGGCAACAATAGAACCGACGTACTGTTTTGGACAAACCTTTAGGAGAGCGGAAAGCGGGGTGCGTCGCGCGAAATGCTCGTGAAAAATCATGAGAGCGCGCGATGCCAACCGGAATGAAAGAAAGGCGAAAAATGACTGGAGTCAAAATCTCGAGGAGCGAAAAATGATGACACGGCGTGGACAGAAGGGCGTTCGGAGTGCGCTGGTGTTGGCGGCGATTCTGGTGGGAAGTGCAGTTTCCGCGTTCGCCGGGCCGCTGCCCGCGCCAGAGGCAAAGCAGGAGGCCGAGATTCGCGCCGTTCTCGACGCCCAAACCGCCGCGTGGAATCAAGGGGACATTTCCGGATTCATGAGCGGGTACTGGAAATCGGACGAGACGATCTTCGTGGGCGCGAACGGCGTCCTGCGAGGATGGCAAACGCTGCTGGGAAGATACGAGCGCGAGTTTCCGAATCGCGAGGCGATGGGGAAACTCTCGTTTTCGAACCTCGAAGTGCATTCGGAGTGCCGGGAGGCCGCCTACGCCATCGGGGAATATCATGTGCAGCGGACCGGCGGCGAGCTTTCGGGGATATTCACGCTCGAATTTCGCAAATTCCCGGAGGGATGGCGGATCGTGATGGACCACTCGACTCCCTATGCGAAACCGAATCCGGCGAATCGATAAAAACGAGCCATAAACGGCGGGAATATCGGGGATAATGCAGTGCGCGGTATGCGCGTCACGCGGAGAGAAAGCGGAAGGAGAGAACGAAATTGCGCGCCGTAATCACGGGTGGTTCGGGATTTTTGGGTTCGCATCTCTGCGACAAGCTGATTGAAAAAGGCTGGGAAGTGGTCTGCATGGACAATCTTTCGACGGGCGCCGAATCGAACGTCGCGCACCTCGAAGGCAATCCCCGCTTCCGCTTCTCGCGCCAGGATGTCACCCAGCCGATGGAAATCGTGGGCGCGCTCGACGCCGTTCTGCACTTCGCGTCGCCCGCGAGCCCTCCGGATTATCTGCGATTGCCCATCGAGACGATGATGGTGGGATCGGCCGGGACGCGCCACGCGCTCGATCTGGCCCTGCGTAAGAACGCCAGATTCTTTCTGGCGTCCACTTCGGAATGCTACGGCGATCCCGAGGTCAGCCCTCAGCCCGAGACCTACTGGGGCCACGTGAATCCGACCGGCCCTCGCGGCGTGTATGACGAGGCCAAGCGGTTTTCCGAAGCGCTCACCATGGCGTATTTGCGGAAGCACAAGGTGGACACACGCATCGTCCGGATCTTCAATACGTACGGCCCGCGGATGCGGTTAAACGACGGGCGCGCCCTCCCAAATTTCCTCTACCAGGCGCTCGCCGGCGAGCCCATCACGGTTTACGGCGACGGTTCGCAGACGCGCAGCTTCTGCTACGTTTCGGATCTCATCGAAGGGATTTACCGCCTGCTCGAATCCGGCGAGCATGAACCGGTGAACATCGGAAACCCCCGGGAAATCACGATTCGCGAGTTCGCTGAAAAAGTCAGAGACCTGGTGGGCGCGAAAGTTCCCATCGAATATCACCCGCTGCCGCAGGACGATCCCAAACAACGATGCCCCGATATCGGCAAGGCGCGGCGCCTGCTGAATTGGGAGCCGAAAGTGAATCTGGAAGAGGGGCTGAAGCGCACGTACGAATATTTTCGTGAAAGGGTCGCCGAAACCGGCAAAAAATAGCCGCGCCGTACTTTCGGGAAATGATCCGTGAAAGCCGCCATCTTCAGGCCGGCCGCTGCTGGAACGCCGCAGCCTCTGCGCATCGGGGAATTTCCCCGGCCTGAGCGCGCCTCGGGCCAGGTTCTTCTCCGGGTGCGCGCCTGCGGCGTCTGCCGCACCGATTTGCACATCGTCCAGGGTGATTTGCCCGCTCGCCTCAAGGAACTGATTCCCGGCCACCAAATCGTCGGCGAAATCGTCGAGGGAGGCTCGCCGGAATTGCCGGATGGGTCGCGCGTCGGTGTGTCCTGGATGGCGGGCGTGGACGGGAGCTGCCCCTATTGCCGCCGCGGGCAAGAAAATCTTTGCGATTCGCCGGCGTTTACGGGCTATACGGTGAACGGAGGCTACGCGGAATATGCCGTGGCGCGCGCGGATTTTGTTCATCCGCTTCCGGCGGGCCTCGACGATCTCCACGCCGCGCCGCTCTTGTGCGCGGGAATCATCGGGTTTCGCAGCCTTCGCGTGGCGGGAGTCGAGCGCGGAGAAAAAGTGGGGCTGTTCGGATTCGGCGCGTCCGCGAGCGTGATCATCGCGGTCCTGCAATCCTGGAAGTGCGAAGTATATGTCTCGACGCGCGGCGCTTCGCACCAGCGCCTGGCTGTTTCTCTGGGCGCCACCTGGGTGGGGAGCGAAAACGAAAAGCCTCCCGCTGAACTCGACCGCGCCGTCACCTTCGCGCCCAGCGGCGACGTGGTCGTCGCCGCGCTCTCCAGCATCCGCAAGGGAGGGGTAGTCGCCATCAACGCCATTCATCTCGACCGAATGCCCGAGTTCGATTACGACAGTCTTCTTTGGGGCGAGCGCCAGATTCGCAGCGTAGCCAACATGACGCGTTCCGACGCGCGCGATTTCCTGCGGCTGGCGGGCGAAATCGGCATCCGGCCCAAGGCCACAGTATTTCCGCTCGACCGCGCCAACGACGCTCTCGCCGCTCTCCAGGCCGACGGTGTCGACGGCGCCGCGGTCATCGTCCCCTGACCACAGCCCGTCTCCCCGCCGTGAATTCAAATCCCTCTGGTATAATTTCGCGGCGTGAACCCCCCGAAATTCAAGGCGCCGCGCCACATCGTGGTGGAAGGGCCCATCCGCGTGGGCAAGTCCACGCTGGCGAGAATTCTCGCCGAACGCATGCACGCCCGCCGGATTTTCGATTGCGACGACAATCCCTTTCTCGCCGATTTCTACGACGAAAAACCCGGCGCCGCTTTCCGCGCCCAGATGTATTTTCTCTACGAACGCCACCGGCGGCTGATTGACGCGCGTCCCGAGGAATCGCAAGCGCCCATCGTGAGCGACTTTCTCTTCGAGAAAGACAAAATCTTCGCCTACATCAACCTCGAGGACGAGGAGCTGAAGCTCTACGAGAATTATTTCGATATGCTCGCCCCGTCCATTCCCGCTCCGGACCTGGTCATTTATCTCCAGGCCAAGCCCGAAGTGCTGCGCAAGCGCGTCTCGAAAAAAGGGAACCCCTCCGAGACCCGCGTCTCGGAGGAATATCTCGAAGCCGTCGCCCGCGCCTACGAACATTTCTTCTTCCGCTATTCCTCCTCGAATCTCCTCGTCGTGGATACCTCGGAAATCGATTTTGTCGAGCGCAACGCCGATCTTCAGGAGCTCCTCAACCGCCTCCGCCAGCCCGTCAAAGGGACGCAGTATTTCCTTCCTCTCGGACAAGGCTGAGTTTCGGCGGCTTCAAGCGATTCGAGGGAAGGATGGCGCCGGCGAGGCGTTCCTCGCCTCGTCAGGATGAGCGATGCCATGCGACACGAGGCAATTCTCGGCGGTTCGCGGACCAGGGCCTCGAAGCGATCCTTTTTCTTACTTCATCCCGCGCTCCTGTTTCGGATGGGGATGCCCGGCGGCGCCGGAGGTTTACAGGCGCTGCCCCAACACCACATAGTAATGGAACTTCACGCCCACGCCGAATTTGACGTGGGGAGCGCCGCTGTTCTCGACTCGCACAATCTGTCCTTTGCAGCACCACTCCTTCGACGGCTCACCGGCGATCTCTTCAGGCATGCGGAGAAGAATCTCGACGGGCGCGCCAATCCGGAAATCGAGATCGGTGGCGAAGTAGAGTCCGGTGGCGGAAAGGTTCACGGACTCGGTGGCAAGAGACGCGTCGTCGGAATCCAGAGCGCGGATGCGCAGCGGAATATGGAGGTCAAAACGCGGAGTGCGGCGGCCAAGCGATCGTGTCATAACCTTCTCCTTCTCAAATCCGGAAAGGGAGCACGATCGGCACCGACGACTGGAGGCGGTTGCCTGAGCCGCCACCGGCGATCCGGCTGCTGGTTACAATCTCCATCGGAACCGGCGGCAAAAAACTTTAGGCCGCGCCACCACAACGAATTTTCTAGCCGGCGCGGCTGCGAACGCCCCCTGCATGCCCCGGCGGATGCGAAGGATGCTTTCCCTTTTGAAATTTGAGCGGACCGGGCGTGGGGACAACCGAAGAGGCGGATACGAGGTGCAGAGCCGGAGCTGCGGCGGACGCAACGGAGGGGGCGGGAGAATCCGCGCAGACCGGCGGGGGATCCACGCCGAGCCGGAGCCCGTCGGAAGCCTGCTGGATCAGCCGCATTCTGCTTTGCACGTTGAATTTTTGCAGGAGAGCGGAGACATGAAATTTCGCCGTTCTTTCCGAAACGTTCAATTCGGCGGCAATCTCTTTATTGCTGCGCTGCTGGAGAACTTCGCGGAGCACATCTTTCTGGCGCGGGCTGAGGTGAATCGACGGAAATGCGAACGTGCAGGATGCGATGAGCTCGCGGGTGCGCGCGGCGAGAGCGGCCAGGAACTCTTCATCCGCCGGAACCATCACACAGAAATCCTCGGGAATCCGCCAGCGCCCGAGACAGTGCATCGCCAGCAGGCTGGCGGCCTGTTCGGAGGCAAGGCAACCGCCGGAGGAAGCGACGATTTCAAAACAGTGTGCGCCGCTCGTCTTATCGAGGAAAATAAATCGGGCCGGCCGAAGCGAATAGTCCGCCAGCTTCGATTCGAGTTGGGAGCCCGACGGCCCGGAGGTCGTATGCGAGGGACGCGTTGGCGGATGGACCGAACGACGCGGCGACCGATTGCGATTCAGTGGCTTCACGGCACATTCTCCAAACCGATGGCAGAAAGAAAATTCGGAGTGAGGTGATTGGCTTCGAAATAAAGCGCCAGCCGAATGCCCGCGCCCGCCGCTACCCCGTTTCCCTCTTAATCGGAAAGGACCGCAAAAAGCTTAGAGCGAGATGCGATGAAAGAAGGGGGCGGAAGGGCGAGCGATGGTTCAAACTGGAACTTCTATGCCACAGGCCGCCTCCCCCACAGCGGGGCGTGTAAACTCGCCGTCCTGCTCGCTATTTCCTCTCGAGAAAACCGGAGAGATCTTCACGCAGGGAAAATCCGCTCGAGCCGGTGGCCAGCATTTGTGCGGCGAGATTCACGATTCGGCGAGCGGCGGCAGGAGCGGGAGTGCCCCGCGCGTGGATATTCGAGATCAAATTGCGGTTTGCGTCGGTATGCGAATCGCGCGGGCGCCAGGCAAGATAGGCGGAAAGGCTTTCGGCGGTTGCCAGGCCGGGACGCTCGCCGATGAGCAGCACGACGACGCGGGAATCGAGCGTCTCGCCGATTTCGTTGAGAATTCCCACGCGGCAGTGATGAATGACGAACGTGCGGCCGACGGTCCATCCGCGCACCCGGGCGCCCTCCACGAGGAGCGGCAGAAGCGCGGGAACCTGCGCGACAACCGCGGCGACGGAGAGGCCGTCGCCGATGGCGATCTGGAAATCGGCGGCGCGAGCGCCGAGGCGAACGAGGGCGGCGCGGGAGGCGTCATCGAACCGGCGGCCCCAATCGGGGCGGTGCAGATATTCGTCCTTGGTTGAAGCGAGCGTGCGCAACTCAAGCAAATCCCATTCGCGGATAAACTCCGCGCCAAACGCGGCGGCGAGATCGAGCTCGTCGCGGACCGCGTCGCGCGCGGCGGCATGAGCTTCGCGCAGGTCGAGCTGCGTCCGGGTGCGATACGCGGCGCCGGAACGGCCGACCAGAATCCGGGCGGGAGTGCGCGCGCGGATTTTTTGGAGAAAATCCGGCAGCGCGGAGGACGCCAGCGTATCCCGCGGGTCGCGGCCGCCCGGCCCGGCCATCAGGCGATCCCTTTGAGCGAAGATTCCAGCCCGGCGAGCAGCTGCTGGCGCGCGGGCGCGTCGAGCAGCGCGGGCTCGCCCCCGCGATAGATGCCGCGGTCGCGGAGCCAGGCGAGAAATTCCGGAGCGGGCAGCAGGTGAAACAAGCGCCGGACGGCGAGGGCGTCGTGATAGCTCGTGGATTGATAGTTGAGCATCACGTCGTCGGAAGACGGCACGCCCATGAAATAGTTGCAGCCCGCGGAGGCCAGCAGGACGAGCAGATTGTCCGCGGAATTCTGATCCGCCGCGGCGTGATTGGTGTAACAAACGTCGCAGCCCATGGGAAGGCCAAGCAGCTTCCCCATGAAGTGATCCTCGAGCCCCGCCCGAATGATTTGCCGCTCGTCGTAGAGATATTCCGGGCCGATGAAGCCGACGACGCTGTTGACGAGCAGCGGGTGGAATACGCGGGCGACGCCGTAGGCCCGGGCCTCGAGCGTGACCTGATCCACGCCCTGATGCGCGCCGGCGGAAAGCGCGCTTCCCTGCCCCGTTTCGAAATACATCACGTTGCTGCCGATCCACGGGCCGCCGCGCTGCCGATGATGTTCCAAAATCCTTTCGCGCCCTTCGCCCAGCATAGCGAGCGTCACGCCGAAGCTGCGGTTCGCGGCTTCCGTCCCGGCAATGGATTGAAAGAGCAGGTCCACGGGAGCGCCGCGATCGAGCGCGGCAAGCTGCGTCGAGATGTGCGCCAGGCAGCAAGTCTGCGTGGGAACTTCGTAGGCTTCGACCAGACGAGCGAGAGCGCGAAGAATCGCGCCGACAGTCTCGACGGAATCGGTGGCGGGATTGACGCCGATCACGGCGTCGCCGCAGCCATAGAGCAGGCCCTCGAAAGCCGCCAGCAAAATTCCGCCCACATCGTCGGCGGGATGATTCGGCTGCGTGCGGATCGCGAGGACGCCGGATTCGCCGAGCGTGTTGCGCAGGCGGGTGACTTTGCGAAAACGCGCGGCGGCGAGAATCAGATCCTTATTGCTCATGATTTTCGCGGCGGCCGCGGCGATTTCCGGGACGATGGCGGCCTGGGCGGAGCGCAACTCCTCGGCGGAGGTGGAATCGTCGAGCAGAAATTCACGGAATTCGCCGACCGTGAGGCTCGAGAGCGGGGCGAACGCGGCGCGGTCGAAGGAGTCGAGGAGGAGGCGCGAAACGTCGTCGGAATCGGGGTCGATCAGAGGATGCGCGAGAATTTCGGCAAGGGGGAGATCGGCGAGATGGCGTTTCGCGGCGACGCGTTCGCGTTCGGATGCCGCGGCGATTCCGGCGAGCTGGTCGCCGGATTTTTCCTCGTTGGCTTTGGCGAAAAGCTCGCGAAGATCGGAAAAAACGAAGCGTTCGGGCATAGGACCGCGGCGGCGCATCGTGATTGCGTCGCTCGCAGCGAAAGTATCACCAATCGGGAGGCGAGGAAAGCCGGGGAAAGCGCGGGGCGCGGCCCGGGGCTGTTGTTCAGCGCACGTCCTGCGGCGGGCACGCGAATTATTTTTTGCGGGGGACTTTGGCGCCGCGCTTGCGGGCCTCAGAAAGGCCGATGGCGATGGCTTGTTTGCGGGAGGTAACGCGTCCGCCCTTGCCACCCTTGCCTGAAAGCAGGGTGCCCCGCTTTTCCTTGCGCAATGCGCGAGCTACGCTCTTGCCGGCTGCTTTTCTGTATTTCCGCATGACGACCTCCTCGTGACCGCGCGCCTGAACCCGGCGCCGGAGTAAATCTCAGTTCCATGATACCGCTCATCGAGGAACGTGGAGTGCCGTGTGGGCGGGAACTTCAAAACGGCTGCTAATGGCTCAGGAAGGAGGAGGGAGCGAATTGCATCGCCGCGTGCGTGTTGGTGGCCTGCGGGAATCCGGGCAGAAACATTAAGGGCCTTGAAGGCGTCCGCACTCGAAAAAGGGGGTGCGCCCGGGACGGAACCCTCGCCAGGGTGTCCGCCCCGGACGCTTGGGGGGAAAATCGAGCAGCAAGCAACACGAGCCGCCGGAGCGGCCCGGAATGCGCGATTACGCGGCCTTATACGGCCCGGCCAAGCGATGGCGCCAGCGACCGAGCGCGCGATTGACCGGATGGCTGCGGTGCAAGAACGTGAGGACGGGCGGGCGGCGCACGCCGATCTTTTCAAGGGCGCGGCGGATGCGGAAATCGCGTCCGGCGGAGATCAGCCCCTTTTCCAGGATCGTGATGGCTTCGTTCTGGCGCCCGGCCTGGCGGTAGACCTCCGCCAAGTTCAAATACAGCTGGGCGTGGTTGACCTTCATGCCAAGAGCTTCCTGGCAAAGGGATTCGGCGTCGCCGAAGCGGTGCTCGGCGAGGGCGGCCAGCAAACCCGTATAAGAAAGGTAAAAGGGATTCTTGGGGGCGGCGCCCAGGGCGCGCCGGGCGTGGACCAGGGCTTCGGTCGCCTGCCCGTCGCGAAGATTTTTCAGGCACTCTTTAAAGTCGGTCATTCCGGCATCGGTTGGCGAAGTCGTTCCAATCCAGTGGGACATAGGCTCCTTCCTGTTCCGGCGGCACCAGCCGGAAAGTTCCTGCAAAATGTATATCGGCAAATTGGGGATGGAAATAGAACGGGAGGACAGTTTTAGGGCTAGGTGTTTTCCTGTCCTTTGTGACAGGCAAAAATTTGTCCGAGGAGAGGGAGGAGGACGCGGAGGGCCGGGACAGAAGACGCGGGGCGGCTTGGGAGTTTGCGCGGGCTAATGTATACTCACTTGCCCCAACAGCCGGGCGCGACCCAAGCTCTCGGCAGGGAATTTTTTGGGGGATAGGCGTCCTCCAGCCCTGTGGCCCTCGCGGTGGGGTAAAAGCGAACAATCAAGACGAAAAAACGATACGTGCGATTGCGCGAGAACATGCCGGTGGAACAGAGCGCTTTGTCGAATTCAACCTCTTCGCATCAAAATTCTTCACGTAACGTAGCCGTTGTCGGCGGATCGGCCGCGGGACTATTTTCCGCGTCGCTGCTGGCGCGGCAGGGCGTCCCCGTGCGCGTATTCGAGCGGATTGAGACGCTCGAGCCGGCGGAGCGGACGCTCATCGTGACGCAGAGGATGATGGACCTGCTGGGCGCGGCGGCGAAAGGATGCATCGTCAACGAAATCAGGCGGTTCGAGCTGTTCACCGATGGGCGGACGGCGACCGTCCCGCTGAAAAATCCCGACCTGATTATCGAGAGGCGGGCGCTGATACAAGGATTGGCGGAGCAGGCGCGGCAGGCGGGAGCTTCCGTGGAGCTGGGACGGCGTTTTCATGCGCTGCACCCGAACGGGCGGGGGCTGATTCTGGAAGTGGAGCGAACCTCGGATGGAGGGCGGGAAGAGGTTCACGCGCCGACGATCGTGGGAGCGGATGGTGCGCAAAGCCGCGTGGCGCGTTCGGCGGGATGGCCGCGGGTGCCGACGGTTCCCTTGATGCAGGCCATCGTCCGGCTGCCGAAAGACATGGCGGCGGATACGTCGCGTGTGTGGTTCATACCGCAGGACACGCCGTATTTCATCTGGCTGGTGCCCGAATCGGAGACCCACGGGGCGCTGGGGATAATCGGGGAGACGGGCCCGGAAACGCGGCGGGCGCTCGAGAAATTCATGGAGAAAAGGAATTTCGAGCCGCTGGAATTCCAAGGCGCGCGCATTCCCGTCTACACGAAATGGATTCCCGTGCACCGGCGCGTGGGGAACGGGTCGGTGTATTTGGCGGGGGACGCGGCGGGACAGGTGAAGGTCTCGACAGTCGGAGGTATCGTCACGGGGCTGCGGGGAGCGCTGGGAGTGGCGCAGGCCATTTTGAGCGGAGGCTCGAGCCGGGAGCTCCAGGCGCTCCGGAGGGAACTGGACGTTCATCTGTTGCTGCGGAAATCGTTGCACGATTTCCAGCAGGCGGATTACAGCCAGCTCGTGGACCTGCTGAACGCCCCGGCGCGGCAGTCGCTGGCCGAATATTCGCGCGATGAAGCCTGGAAAATATTGTGGCGCGTCTGCCTGCGCCAGCCGCGATTGATCTTTCTCGGACTCCGGGGACTCTGGAGCCGCTCCCGGTCTTTGCTTCCCCCGCGCCCCTAGCCGCGGATACAATGCGGCCCGGAGGCCCTATGCCGAATTCACGCCGGGAATTTCTCACCAAGACCACGCTGAGCATTCTTGCCGCCGCCACCGCCGGCGCCGCACAGGACCAAACCACGACGCCCCTGCCGCCGGGAGCGCCTCCAGCATTTGGAACGTCGCCGGCCGCGGGTCCGCCTGTGAACGCCGCCACTTTCGCCGAAGCCGAAAAACTGGAGCAGGTGGAAATGACTCCGGCGGAGAGAAAGCAGGCCGCCGACAGCTGGCGCGGAAATGTCGCACCGCTATACGAACGCCGTACGGGGCCCTTGAAATTCGAGCTGGACGATTCCGTGTCGCCCTATTCGCTGTGGAATCCCGTGCTGCCCGGGCAGAAAGCCGGGCCCGCGCGCGATCAATTCGTCCGCAGCCAGAGCGATCCGGGGCCGCTGCCCGCCAAAGACGAGGACATCGCGTTCGCGCCGGTGACGCGGCTTTCGCGGTGGATCGAGACGCGCCAGATCACTTCCGAGCGGTTGACGCGGATTTATCTCGACCGGCTCGGGCGGTTCAACCCGAAATTGCGCTGCGTAATTACCCTCACGAAGGAACACGCTCTCAAACAGGCCAAGCAGGCGGACGCCGAAATCGCCGCGGGAAAATATCGCGGGCCGCTGCACGGGATTCCCTGGGGCGCGAAGGATTTGCTCGACACCGCGGGAATCCCGACGACGTACGGCGCGGAGCCCTACCGCGACCGCGTTCCCTCAAAAAACGCGGCGGTCGTGGACCGGCTCGACAATGCGGGCGCCGTGCTGGTGGCAAAACTGAGCATGGGGGCGCTGGCGCTGAACGACATCTGGTTTGGCGGGCAGACGATGAACCCTTGGCTATTGGAGGAGGGGTCGTCCGGTTCGAGCGCAGGCCCGGGCGCGGCGACGGGGGCGGGGCTGGTGGGATTCGCCGTGGGAAGCGAAACGGGCGGAAGCATCGTATCGCCCTCAATGCGCTGCGGAGTGACGGGACTTCGGCCGACCTACGGACGCGTGGCGCGTACAGGGGCGATGACTCTGTGCTGGTCGTTGGATAAACTGGGGCCGATGGCGCGAAGCGTCGAAGACACTCTGCTCGTTCTTGAAGCCATTACCGGGCCAGACCCGGGCGACGTGAACAGCGTGCCGAGCCACTTGGATTTCGACGCGAATGCCGGAGTGGAGGGCCTGCGAGTGGGCTACTTCCCGGAGTGGATGAAGGAGGCGCCGGCAACGGACGTGGACCGCGCGGCGCTGGAAATGGTCTCGAAGGTCGGGATGACTCCCGTCGAAGTATCGCTTCCCAAATGGCCGTACGATTCGCTGGACGTGATTCTGTTCGCGGAATCCGCGGCGTCCTTCGAGAAACTCACGCTGAGCGGCAAATTAAACGAGTTGCGGATGCAGACCTACGACTCGTGGCCCAACCTGTTCCGCCAGTCGCGATTCATTTCGGCCGTGGATTTCGTGCAGACGGACAGGATGCGCCGCCGAGTGGCGGAAGAGATGGCGCGCGTTTTTTCGGAAGTGGACTTGCTGCTAGTCCCCTCGCTGCGCGACGAGATGCTGACGATCTCGAACAATACCGGTCAGCCTTCTTTGACTCTGCGTGCCGGCTTCGTGGAAGTGTCGGAAGCGAGGAGCGACTGGGCGCCGAATCCGGCGATGCCGCTCCCGAAATTCAATCCGCCGCGGCGCGTGCCGCACGGAGTGACGCTGATCGGCCGGCTGTTCGAGGAAGGAACGGTGGGTCGCGCGGGTCTCGCACTCGAAAAAGCTTTTGGAGTGGTTGACGAACGGCCTGCGGGGTTCTGATTTTCCGCCCGAACGTTCCAGCCTTTCCGGGCGGGCCGCAAAAAACGATTCGAAGTGAAAATGCCGGCGCGACGCCCGCCACGGCAGCCAAGCCGGCCTACGGAGCCAGATGCACGTCCTCGGTCTTTCCGCGCTGAATCATGACCCTTCGGCAGCCATCGTCAATGAACATGGCCTGGCCGGGGGGATTGAAGAAGGAAAACTGGTGCGCGTGCGCTCATTCTCCGGCATCCCGCGGGCGGCCATTCAATTTTGCCTCGAGCGCGCGGGCACCGGCTGGGGAAAACTGGATCTGATCGCGATCGCCAGTCGCCCTTACCGGGCGTTTGTCCGGAAGGCCTCCCTGCGCGGCCGCCTCGCGCCGATCGCCCCGGTGACCAGCGCGTATTACCTGAACAAAGCTCTGGGAGAACTCGGAGTCGAGCTGAACAATCTTCGAATCCTGAGGGAAATGGCGGGAGCGCCGGCGGGGAGAGTGGCGGCGTTCGATCATCACGCCTGCCATGCGGCAAGCGCATTTTATGGATCTGCGTTCGATTCGGCGCTGATCGTGACGCTCGACGAAAGCGGCGACGGGCAGGCTGGCTCGGTTTCGATCGGCGAAGGAACGCGTATACGCGAGATTGTCCGGTTGCCCTATCCGCACTCGCTGGGGCTGGTATTTGCGCAGTTTTCGCGGCTTCTGGGATTCCGGAAACACGGCGAAGAACACAAAACGCAGTGGCTGAGCCTTTCCGGCGAGCCGGCGTTCGCGGAACTTCTTACCGGAATGCTGCGCCGAAAACCGGGTGAACCCCCAAGGCTGAGCTACCGGTATTTCCAGCGCGATTTTGCCGGCGGGCTTTCTTTTACTCCCGAGTTTTACCGCCGGATCGGAATTTCTGGCCCGGATTCGGAGGCGTTAAGCGACGGGCTTCGCGCCAATCTGGCCGCGAGCCTGCAGCAAGCCTGCGCCGCCGTTGTGGCGGAGTGGGTGGAAAGCCTGCGCCAAGAGACTGGAGCAAAACATTTATGCCTGGCGGGCGGCGTGTTTCTCAACCCGCTGCTGGCGGCATCCATCGAGCGCCAAACGCAGTTCGAGGAAATTTTCATTCAGCCCGCCGCCGGAAATGAAGGAACATCGCTCGGAGCGGCGTGGCTCGCCTGGCATGGAACGCTGAAACAGCCTCGGACGGACCCGATGCACATGCCGTTTTGGGGGCCGAAATTTTCGAACGAAGAGATCAAGAACGTGCTGGACAATTGCAAAGCGACGTACCGCTGGTGCGACTCCGCCGACCAGAAAGTCGAGGAGGCGATGCGGCTGCTTCGCGCGGGAAAAATCATCGGATGGTACCAGGGGGCGGCGGAATTTGGGCCGAGAGCTTTGGGGCATCGCAGCCTGCTGGCGTCGCCCTGGGCGCCCTATGCCAAGGAAAACCTGAACGATTACGTAAAACACCGGGAATCGTTCCGGCCGTTTGCGCTGGCAGTTCCCGCGGAGGACGCCGCGACATATTTCCAGGTTTCGGCGAACGCGCGTTTCCTATCCACGATGGCCGTGGCGAACCCGCGCGGGCGCGCCGCTCTCGAAAATCTCCCGAACGGATTTCTGCTTCGGAATAATCAGGTGCGGTTGCAAACCGTGGCGCAGAAAGACGATCCCCTGTTTTGGAAGCTCTTGAAGCGCTCGGGTGAAAATTCGCCCGCGCCTTTTCTGGTCAATACCTCGTTCAACCTTTTCGGCGAGCCTTTGGTGATCACGCCGCGCGACGCCGTGCGAAGCTATTTCTGTTCCGGCGCAGACGCCCTTTTCGCCGGCAGCTTCTTTCTCAGCAAAGGCTGAACCGAGTGAACATAGCCGCGCCCGATTCAAAAGCAAGCGCCAAACGACGCGGCGCCTACGCGGCGGGAGCGCTGTTGCTGGCCGCAGCGGCGATTGCCACGCTCGCCTTTCGCAACGCCGGGCGATGGCTGGTTCATGAAGATCCCCTCGAGCACGCGGATGCGATTCTGGTTCTGAGCGGGAGCATGCCCTACCGCGCGGAAGGGGCGGCGAAGCTTTACCTCCAGGGGTACGCGCCCGAGATCTGGCTCACGCGGCCCGCAGCTCCCCTTCAATTAATGAAGTCCCTCGGTGTGAACTTCGTCGGAGAAGAGGAGTACAACCGCGAGGTGCTGGTCCACGAGGGAGTTCCGGCGGCGGCCATTCAGGTGCTTCCGGCAGAAATCGTAAATACGGAGCAGGAAGTGGAGGCGGCTTCACAGGAGATGCGGCGGGAAGGAAAATCCCGCGTGCTGATCGTCACTTCGCCGGAGCACACGCGGCGGGTGCGCGCGTTATGGAGTCTGCTGGCGGGAAAATCGCAGCAGGCCATCGTACGGGCCGACGCGGGCGACCCATTCGACGCCGCGCACTGGTGGCGCAACACGCGCGACGCGCTTTCGGTGACCCGCGAATACCTGGGCCTTCTGAACGCGTGGGCAGGCCTGCCTGTGCGCCCGCAGGAAAAATAGCGCGTAATCCGCCGTGGAACGCGGTTCTTCTTTCGAGGCTTGCACAGTAGCGCGCGGGAGTCAGGACGCTTGTTCCGTCTCTACGATTTTCCAGCGTTCCCATTCGGCCTTGCGCGTCAAATCCTGCATCCAAAGCTGCCATTCGATACCCCGCACTTCGTCCTGAAACGAGTAGAAGCCTTTCCACGCGCATTCGGGGTCGCCGGGCGCCACCGGCTCGGGAGCCCGGCGGGACGCGAGCATCGCCCGGTCGAGGGGAATGCTGAAAAGCGGCTCGGTGGGAGAGCCGGAGTCGAGCGGCCGGGAACGTGAATGCCGGGCCCGCAATTCGATGCAGTCGCAATGCTCTCGCGTGACGATTTGCAATTCGAGGGAATCGGCGCGATGAGCCGCCGCGTCAGCGGGGCCGAGAATGAGCTCCCAAAGCTGCACGCCTTCGTTATCGGCCGCGGGGCTCGAAAAAAAATGAAGCGTACGCGTCTGCCAGCGGGCGCCCTGGCTGGCGGGAAGAACTTCGGTGACGCTCGCAACCGAGTGGCTGCGCCAGCGCTCGAGCTTCACCGAGCCGACAAACGAGCCGCATTCGCGGATGAATCGCTCGTCCTCCTCGCCAAGCCCAAGCGTATCGTTCCAGAATTTCTGGCTGAAACGGAAAGTAAGCGTGAAAACCGATTCGAGGGGAACGGGAGCGGTTTCTTCCAAGCGGCGGCGGAAGGCGGGATCGCCAAGACCCTCCAGCTCCTGAACGCGGCGGGAAAGTTGGCGGATGGTCCATGTGTGATGTTGCAGTAGCCGTTGCCAGTAGCGGATGAGGAGGAAGAAGGCGAAAGTCACAAGGGCGCAACCGCCCAAGATGAGCCAGAGGAGATCGATTCCGGCGTCTATTGCCGCCTCACGGACCGCGTCACCCCGCAGTGCGCGGATTGTACCCCCATACCCTTTCCTCAGGGAAGAGGATCTCGGTTGCACCGGGGGAACTTATTCGACGGGTCTGAGACGCGCGGTGAAATGGCGGAGGACTGGAGCCTCGTAGGTGAGAGCGAGGCCTTTGATTTTTTCGCGGCGGCGCCATACCTCCAGGATGACTTCCACCACGTAGTCAATGTGGGACTGCGTGTAGACGCGGCGTGGAATGGCGAGGCGGAGAAGATCCATCGGGCCGGGTAGCCCGGCGCCGGTCGCGTCGCGTTTGCCGAACATCAGCGTGCCGATTTCAACCGAGCGGATGCCGCCCTCGATATACAGCTCGGCCGCGAGCGAGACTCCGGGAAATTGAAGCGGTGGAACATGCGGGAGAAATGCGCGCGCGTCGATATAAATCGCATGGCCGCCCGGCGGCTGAACGATGGGAACTCCGGCGGCGGCGATGTGATTGCCGAGATACGCCGTCGAGACGATGCGGTAGTGCAGATAGTCTTCCTCGAGCGCTTCTTCCAAGCCGACGGCGATGGCTTCGAGGTCGCGCCCGGCGAGCCCTCCATACGTGGGAAAACCCTCGGTGAGAATGAGGAGATCCTTTTGGGCCTGCGCGATTCCGTCGTCATTCGTGCAAAGAAAGCCGCCGATATTCGCCATGCCGTCTTTTTTGGCGGACATGGTGCAGCCGTCGGCGAGGCTGAAGATTTTGCGGGCAATTTCGCGCGGGGAGAAATTCTCGTAACCGGGTTCGCGAAGCTTGATGAAATACGAATTTTCGGCGAAGCGGCAAGCGTCGATATACAGGGGGATTTTGTGGCGTGAACAGATTTCCCGGACGGCGCGGATGTTGGCGAGCGAAACGGGCTGGCCCCCGCCGGAGTTGTTGGTGATGGTGAGCATGACGAGAGGAATGCGCGACGCGCCGACGCGGGCGATGGTCTGCTCGAGCCGGGCGGTGTCCATATTGCCCTTGAAGGGGTGCTGCAGGGAGGGTTGGAGCGCCTCAGGAATGGGAAGGTCTAGAGCCTCAGCGCCGGTGAATTCGCAATTGGCGCGCGTCGTGTCGAAATGCGTGTTGTTGGGAACCACGTCCCCGGATTTGCACATGACACCGAAGAGGATGCGTTCGGCGGCGCGGCCCTGATGCGTCGGAATCACATGGCGGAATCCCATGATGGATTGGATGGAATCCTTGAAGCGGCGAAAGCTGGGAGAGCCGGCATAGGATTCGTCGCCGCGCATGACGGCGGCCCACTGTCCGGAAGACATCGCGCCGGTGCCGGAGTCCGTGAGGAGGTCGATGAGAATGTCGTCGGAAGAAATGAGGAAGAGATTATAGCCGGCAGCCACCAGGAGCTTTTCGCGCTCCGCGCGAGTGGTCTGCCGAATCGGCTCCACGGATTTGATGCGGAAGGGCTCGATGATCGTTTTCGCGGGCATGGCACGGCAATTCTACAGGCTTTTCCGGGCGCAGGGGAGCGTTCGCGGAAATTCGCAGCCGAAAATCCTACCGAATGAGCGCCGGGAACGGCCCAAAGTGCGCCGGAGAAAATTACCAGGTCTTGGCGATGACGGCGAGGATGCGGGCCAGCGCGTCGGCGTCGTGCGTGTCAATGACCTCGGCGGGAGAGTGCGAATAGCGGAGCGGCCAGCCGAGAGCGACGTCCACCGATCCGTAACGCGTGAATGCTGCACCGTCGTTGCCGCCCCCCGTGACGCCGTATTGGGCGGGAATCCTGGAGGCGCGGGCGAGTTTGAGCACTTTTTCGACAAGACCCGGAGGAACGATATTGGAATTATCAATGGCGCGAACGACGAAACCATCTCCGAGGCGGGCGTCGGCGAAGCGCTTTGATTCGAGCGGCGAATCCGAGCTGACGAACGTGTCGATGGCGAAGACATAATCGGGCTCGCGCCCCTCGGTTGAGAGGCGCTTCGCGAGCTTCGAGGCTCCGACGAGGCCCAGCTCTTCGCCCGTGGACCAGACGAAAGTGACGTCGCGGTCGTGCAGCGGGCCGCCGAGAGCCCAGACGGCGGAGATGAGAGAGGCGTCGCCGACGCGATCGTCGAAGCTGCGGGCGTTGGCTCGTGCTCCGAGCAAAGAATGGTACTCCTTGGGAATGGTGACCGTGTCGCCCGGCTGGATCCCGAGCTTTGCCGCTTCGTCGTGAGTGCGCGCGCCGACATCCACGCGAATCGCGGCCGGTGAATCGCCTTCCGGCCATGTGAAATCCGGGCGGTCCCAGTTCACCGGAAGCTCCATGATCGCGTCGTGATCTCCGTTCGATGAATGGACCAGCGCCGGATGGCCAAGATAGAAGCTCAGGTCTTCGCCGCCATCGGAAGAGACCTCGAGTCGCCCGTCGTCGGAGATGGATTTGACGGTGAAGCCGATTTCGTCGAGATGAGCGACGAAGAGAAGGCTCGGAGATTTTGTGCCTGCGGGAGCGACGCCGAGCTGAAGTATCAGGTTCCCCGCATCATCGGTATCGGGCTTGGCCCACGCAGGGAGCAGGCGCATCACCTCTTCGCGGACGGCGCTTTCGTGATCGCTCACGCCATAAGTTTGCGTCAGGCGGCGCAATAGCTCGGTCATCGGCAAGGGCTTGCCGACGGGACTGACGGCCGCCTCGACGGCGCGTTGGGCAGCGGAGCTCGGAGAGCTGTGCTTTTCTCCCACTGCGTACAACTCAAGCAGCGAGGTGAGCTGATCCAGGTCGGCCGAGGAGATTTCCTGCACGGGTGTGCCGGGCCACGCGACGGCGACGCCAAGATGCGCCCACTGGGCGGGCAGCGCGGGAAGCGGTAAATACCCGAGAGGAAGAATCCCGGCGGAAAAATCCGTTGCCACGGGAATTTTCGCGGATTCGGCGGTTTGCTGCAGATTGAAAGCCAGCCCGGAGAGAGTGCCGTTTGTGCTCTCGAGCCCGATGAGAACGCCGCTGCCGGGTTCGCGGCGGGGAGCGCGGTGCATGTTCTTGACACCTTCGACAGGGCCGCCGGGCAGCAACGGGCCGACGTAAACCATTTCGTCCGCGGGAATGGTCGTCAGAATCCGCTGGAGGCCGCGAGCGCCCGTGAGTTGCTGCACGACGAAGGCGAAAGTGAGCGTGCCATTGATTTTCGCGCCGCGGGCTGCTTCCACGGTTTCGGCGACAGCTTCAACCCCGAAACGATCGCCCACGGAGGCTCCCGCAAACTCGGCGCCATCGAGATCCATCATCCGGCGGTCGAGAACGATTGGAGCAAGGATGTCGACGCCTGCCTTGTGAACTTCGGCGGCGGACGTTGCGCCGATGTCTATGTACATATTTTCGAGGTCGCCGGATTTGGGCGCGTCGGCACGGCCGGGCTGGAGATGGACGGAAAGCCCGGCGACGACGCCGTCAATCCATTTGCCCGAATTGGTGCGGACCCTGACGGGCTGCGCTGTGTAGAGTTGGTTGAAAATCGAAGGCAGGCGGAACTGCGGGAGGCGCTGGACGCGGAGATAACCGTCATCGGTGATGCCGCTGACGACGAAGCCGGGCTCGTCAAGCGGAGTGACGATCAGGCGGTGAGGATAGCCCGCTCCGAAGGTGACGACCACATCGCCGAGGTTGTCCGTGGCGGGATGAGCGAAACCGAGCCGCTCACGAATTTCGGCGGCGAGCTCGGATTCATACCCCGGAACGGAGGGCGTGGCAACATATCCATCCAGCGCGAATTGCTCGCCGCCCGGCGAGGTTTTCGCGACTTGCGCGGCAGCCCACGGCGGAACAATCAGGGAAGATGTGAAAAAAAACAGTGCAAAAACATTCGACAGGCGGCTCGGCATGCGGAGAATTTATCGCAAGCGCCGCCGGCGGGCAAATCGAATTGCGAAGTCGGGCAAACAGCCGCGCACCGGGGCTCCGAGCCGCCGCGCGGTTGACCACCTCGGAACGCTTCTGTTTGGCTAAAAGATGGCCCGCTTTTCAGATGCCTCCACTTCCATCAACCTGGATTCAAACTCTGGATTATTAATCCGCGTTGTTTCGGAGACAGCCTCGACCGGATCCCGGGAACAAGCGCCCAATTCCCCCGCCCGGCTACGCCCTGGCGAGTTCCGTCACCAGCTTTTCGCGCCGTGCGAGGGCGATGCGGTCCACCGACCCGAGCGAGAAAATGTAGCCGACAAGAGCCAAGGCCGCGAGACCGAACAGCGCGAGGGCGGCAACCCAAATGGTGGCCCATCGGATGGAAAGAAAGAACACCAGAGCACCCAAACCGATCACCACCGCTTGAATTCCCAGGGTTGCGAATACCGTGACGGTGGGCAGGCGCTGGCGGCCGAGCACGGCCGTATCGAATTTCTTCGGCGTGTAGAGAGACAGCAGGTTTCCGGCGGAGAGATTTGCGAGGAACGCGAAGAGAACTCCCGCCAGCGTGGCGAGCGTGACTCCCGGCGACGGCGGGCGGAAAATCAAGGTAGTTCCAATCCATACGACCAGCATTTCCGCGGCGAGCACCCCGCCGTAAAAAATGTTCTTGGCCAGGAAAATTTCGCGGAAGCGGATGGGAAGGAGAAAAAAAACCTGGATGCCTGCGCCGTCGGCGCCAAACGCGTTGTAGAGGATGTTCGTGAGAAGAAGCATGGAATATGCTGCACCGACGGGAAAGGCGTAGTCGGGCGCGCGCACGAGAAAGGATTCGTCGTGCCCCGGGCGTCCCGGCGTCACGCGGAAAATCAGAAGAACCACGACCGGCATGATCAGAGTGAACAGGACAGGCCCGCTGCGCGAAAGATAGTGAAATTCCTTTTCGACGACCGCGGAAACGCGGCTGGAAAGTCCCGGCAATCTCCATCCGGCGCGGACGCCGATTTTTTTCACAGGAACGGCGGGACGCGCCGCGGCCTCGCCCAGGTTTTCACCCGAGTACTGCGCGGCCAGGCGAACCACCAGGACCCAGAGAGCTCCAAGGGCGTAGGCGGCGAGAAGCACCGTAGTGGCGGAGGCCAGCAGGAAATTTCCAGCGCCGCTGTAAGCAAGCGCGCCCGCCGCGAGGCCGGGTGGCAAAAGCCGCTCGTAGGGAATCATCGACACCAGGAGATACTGAAGCGGATGTTGCCCCGGTCTCGAAAAATGCCCGGCAAGAGGCCCGATAAATTGGAAGCTGATGACGACGACCAGGAACACGACTCCCATAATCTCGCGGGCGCGCCGGGTGGCCAGCCAGCGCTCGAACCACGAAAAAACCGCGCGGGCAAGAAAGAGATTGAAGAGAGCAAAGATGAAGCAGTCGAGAAAGGCAAGCGGGAAAAGAGAGACGCGGGCGATGGCGACGCCGGTGACGACGGCCAGAAGCCAAAGTGACCCGACCAGCGTGGATGGATCGGAAGCCCCGTACACGATGCGAACCAGCGCGTAGGCCGGAAAAGAAAGAGGAAATCGAAGCAGAGCGGAGAAATCCACGTTTTCCGCGAAGGCGCTGGCCATCACCGGAAACAGCTGCCAGAAAAGAAGGATGGGCCAGAACAGAAAAGCGAGCTGTTCGATGTTGTCGTGCGAGGTGAACGACCAGGCGCCAAACGCGAGGCCGATCGAACCCCCTAAACCCATCGCCGCGAAGCCGAAGAACGCGAAGATGCGCGAAACCATTTCGAGGCGGCCGCCCAGCGTGCGGAGGGAGTGCAAAAACAACTGCCAGCGCAGGGCGGCGATTGCCGAAAGCTGGCCGCGAACTTCCGCCGAGGTCAGGCGAGCCACGAGAGTTCCTGATCCACGGCGCGCGTGCCGCCGACAATGCGCAGAAAGATCTGCTCGAGTGTCAGCTTTTCGCCGGGTGCAAGCGGCGCTTCCGAGCCGGGCGCATTGGCGGCCAGGGCAGCCTGGGATTGGGCGGCGACGCCGGCGCGCAACTCCTCGAGCGAGCCCTGGGCGACCAGGCGGCCGCGATGGATGATGGCGACGTGGCTGCAGAGGCGCTCGACGATTTCGAGGACGTGCGAGGTGAGGAAGATCGTGGCGCCGCGGGAAATCATGCGCTGCAGCATGGATTTAAGAGTGCCGGAAGCGATCGCGTCCACGCCCTCGAACGGTTCGTCGAGAAAAAGAATGCGCGGAGCGTGAATCACGGCGGCGGCCATAGCGAGTTTTTTCTGCATGCCGTGCGAGTAATCGGTGACCAGCGTTTTCGGCTGGTCGGCAAGCTGCATGAAGTCGAGAAGTTCCGCGGTGCGCTTCGCCGCGGTGATCCGGTCGAGCCCGTACATGCGGCCGACGAAATTCAGATACTCCGTGCCCGTCAGACGGCCAAAGAGCGCCATGCCTTCGGGCACGACGCCGATCTGACGCTTGATCTCGATGGGATCGGCGGCAAGGTCCAGGCCAAGGACGGAAATCGACCCGGACGTGGGCGCCAGAAGTCCGGTGAGCATTTTGATGGTTGTGGATTTGCCGGCTCCATTGGGGCCGAGAAAGCCGAAGAACTGGCCGGGAGCCACGTCGAGATTCATATTTTCCACGGCGATAAGCGAGCCGAAGGTTCGAGTCAGACCCCGGGTGGAGATGGCGGGAGCGTCCATAGTGAAACGACTCTAGCATAGCGGGGCGAAATCGCAGAAAACCGGACCAGCAAAGCGGACTACCTTGAAGAAACGGGCGAAGGAGGCGGCGCGGATTGGGGAAACATGGCAAGGACGGCGGGAAGCTCGAGCCGAAACGTGCAGCCGCCTTCGGGGCGATTGAAGCCGTGGATCCGGCCGCCGTGCTCCTGCATGACGCCATAGCAAATGCTGAGCCCGAGGCCCGTGCCTTTGCCGACGGGCTTGGTCGTGTAGAAGGGATCGAAAACCTTGTCAGGCTCCTTCATGCCCGGGCCCGTGTCGGAAAATTCGATGACGACCACGTTGCGCTCGCGGAGCGAACGGATCAATAGCACGCCTCCTCCGACGGTCTCCATGGCGTCAACCGCGTTGCTGATCAGGTGGTAAAAAACTTGCAGAAGCTGGTTGGGGTCGCCGCGAACGGCGGGAAGGATTGTGCGGCCCTCGAATTCGATGCGAATGTTTTTGTCGCGAAGGTCGAGAGTGCGCAGCTGAATGGCTCCGGCGAGAACGGTGTTGAGGTCGAGCAGCTGTTTCTCGGCGGGAACCTGGCGGGCGAAGCTCAAAAGATTGTTCACGAGCTCCTTGGTGCGCCGCGCCTGCTCGCGGATTTTTTCGCCGAGCGAGTGGGCGCGGGATTTCGCGTCGTGCTCGAGAGTGAGCACGTCGGCATAGCCGAGAATCGCGGTAAGAGGATTATTGATTTCGTGGGCGGCGCCCGCGGCCAATTGGCCGAGCGAGGCGAGCTTTTCGGACTGGACGAAGTGCGTTTGCAGGCGGCGAACATTCTCGAGTGTGTCCGACAGCTCGTGAACGAGCGCCGAGCGCTCCTGATACACGAGGTACTGCCGCAGGAACACAAGTGCGGTGCCGATGAAAATAGCGGCGAGTGTGATGGCCAGTCGAAAATCGCGAACGGACGGAGGAACGTCTCCGGCGTACACCACCCAAACGGCCATCAGCGGGAGCGCCAGGACGCCGAGCATGGCCAGCCGCGCCGGCCACTGCGTGTCGCGCCGGGCGTCGTCGGAAAGAGGTTCGGGCTCGAGCGGCAAGCGGCGCGCAAGGATCCCTGTCGTGCCCAGCCAGACGAAGGAAGCCGCGAGAGGAGTTTCGTAAAGGCTGCCTGAATGGAAATGCCCCGTAAGTGCGGCGTGGTTCACCAGTGTGTAACCCGCCGCGTACAGCGAGAATGCGCCAAAAAAATTCCCGTAAATGTGGCGCCACTTTCCGGTGGTTCGGATGAAGTAAAACGCGAATCCGGCGACGACCACCAGATTTTCGAGCATGTACGTTTCCAGGTCGCGCCGGTTGAACAGCTCCATGTTGGGGGCGATGATCTTCCACGGATAAGCCATGAAAATGTAGATATAGAGCCAGATGATGGCGAGTAGCAGCAGGTCGAGAAAACCGTACCGAAGTGTCTCCGCCATTTTGCGGGCGTGGGGAGCCAGAGCCACAGCGGCCATGAACGGAACGGTGTGCAGGAAAAAGAGCAGATCGCCCGGAAAAGGATCGCTGAGGCTGTGATGGACTTGGAGATCCTCATACACGAAAACGAGCTGCCCCGCCAGCCAAAGCGTGCAGCCCAGCGCCATCAGCATCCAAAACGCGTTGCGGCGGCGAAATGGCGACGCGGCGTTCCACAAAAGGCAGGCGTTGGCGAAGAGCGGGACGAAACAAAGGAAAACATCGCCGAAAGTGGCGAGAAAACGCCCGCGAGGAATGAGCAGCGAGCCGAGAGCGTAGCCGCCTACAAAGATAACCCACGCAGCCAGAATGAGCAGAGTCGAACGGGAAATTTTCATCCGGGACACACCTGAGAAATCTTAGCGCAGCGGGCAGGTTTGCCGCGGGGAAGTTGCGAAAGTCATGCGAATGAATCACGTCCGGGCAAAATCGGCCGGTGTGTAATCCCCCCGAACCGAACTGTGATAGGATTTGGCGTCCTCGTGATTCGCAGCAGGAAGGCCCTCTCATGACCCACCGGTTCACGATTGGCGTCGAAGAGGAATTTCAGATTGTCGATCCCGCTTCGGGAGAGCTCCGCTCGCATGTGACCAACCTGGTCGAAGCGAGCTCGGACCTCCTGGGCGAGCAGGTGAAGCCCGAGTTGCACCAATCCATCGTGGAAATCGGAACCAAGATTTGCGGCGACGTGGAGGAGCTGGGCGCCGAATTGCGGCGCATTCGAGGAGAGCTGGTGCGCGCGGCGGAGCGCGTCGGCCTGCAAGTGGCCGCGGCCGGCACGCATCCCTTTTCGAGCTGGATCGACCAGGTCATCACCCCTGGCGAGCGGTACAAGAACATCGTCGAGGAGCTGCAGCAGCTCGCGCGTTCGCTGCTGATTTTCGGCATGCACGTCCACGTGGCCGTGCCGGACCGCACCACGATGATCGATTTGATGAACATGGTGCGGTATTTCCTGCCGCACCTGCTGGCGCTCTCCACCAGCTCTCCCCTCTGGATGGGGCGCGACACCGGCCTGAAATCGTTTCGCACCACCGTGTTCCGGCGGTTCCCTCGCACGGGCATTCCCGACCAGTTCAGCTCGTGGAGCGAATACGAAGATTACGTCAACCTGCTGGTGCACCTGCACTGCATAGACAATGCAAAAAAAATCTGGTGGGATGTGCGGCCGCATCCGACCTTTGGGACGCTTGAATTTCGCATCTTCGACGTGGCGACGCGCGTGGACGAGGCGATCGCCATCGCCGCGCTCACCCAGGCTATCGTCGTGAAACTGCACCGGCTGTACACGCGCAACATGGGATTCCGCACCTACCACCGCGCGCTGATCGAGGAAAATAAATGGCGCGCCGCGCGGTGGGGAGTCGAAGGAAAGCTAATCGATTTTGGCAACCGCACCGAAGTGCCGATGCGCATATTGGGGGAAGAGCTTCTGGCCTTTGTGGATGACGTCGTGGATGACTTGGGGAGCCGCGAAGCCATCCTGCCGGTTCACGCGATTCTTCGCGAAGGGACCGGTGCCGACCGGCAGTTGCGCGTCTACCGCGAAACGGGAGATCTGAAGGCGGTCGTTCGCCACATCGTTCAGGAAACGAGCGGAGGCGTGACGCCTCAAACGTCCATTGCCACGGGCTGATTTACCCGCGGAAGAGAGGTGCTGACATGCCCGCTGAAAAAAAGCCCCGGGAGACGGAAGCTTTGCCGGGCGCAAAGCGCGCGAGCGTGAAAAAGGAGGCCGAACCCATGATCATCGGACTCATTTGCGGCCGTGAGTACAGTTTTCCTCCCGCTTTTCTCGAGAAAGTGAACGAGCTCGGCGCCCCCGAAAATATCACGGCGGAGTACGCGAAACTGGGCGGAACGCGGATGGGAGAGCCGGCGCGCTATCGCGTGATCGTCGATCGGCTGTCGCACGAAGTGGATTATTACCGCGGCTACTTGAAACACGCGATCCTGCAAGGCAGCTACGTCATCAATAATCCGTTCTGGTGGACGGCGGACGACAAGTTCTTCAACTATTCGGTGGCGGCGAAGCTCGGCATCGCGATACCCAAGACGATTCTCCTTCCGCAGAAATCGTACCCCGCGAACGTGGATATCAATTCCGAATCGCTGCGCAACCTGGAATATCCGCTCGATTGGGACGCACTGCTCGACACCGTTGGACGCCCCGCTATCCTGAAGCCGTTTTCGGGAGGGGGCTGGAAGCACGTTTATAAGGTCCACAACCGGGAAGAGCTCCTTGCCGCGTACGACCAGACCGGGCCGTATTGCATGACGCTTCAGGAATTCATCGACTTCAAGGAGTACGTCCGCTGCTTCACCTTCGGCAAAACGGACATCATGCCCGTGGCCTACGATCCGAAGGAGCGGCGCTACCTGGTGCAGCACGATTATCTCTCCGACGAGCTCGGCGCGCGCGTGGTGCGCGACGCCCAGACCATCAATCAGGCGCTCGGCTATGAGATGAACACCATCGAATTCGCCGTCCGCGACGGCGTTCCTTACGCCATCGATTTTCTGAACCCCGCGCCGGATTTCGAGCGCGACCGCATTACCGAGTTTTATTTCGCGCACGTCGTGGACCGCATGGCGCGGCTGGCCATCGACCGCGCGCTGCGCGGCTCTCCCGCGAATTCGTGGCCGCGCTGGGAAGAGATGCTCGGGCTCGGCGCGCCGGCAGGCTTCACGGGGGCGCCGGCGAGACCCCGCGCGGAAGCAAAGAAGGCATGACGAGTTCCCGGCAAGTCTTGAGCACGCAACCATCGCCGGCGGATGTGTGGCACGGTTTGCTGCGTCCCGAAGAAGAGCTCACGCCGGAGTTCTGCGCGGCGCTCAACGCCCGGATGCGAGCCGAGCGGCTCACTTTCGGCGAGCGTCTCCACTGCCTTTTTCTCCGTCCGTTCTTTCTCACTATGCAGGACGAGGAGCGCGTCCGCGAAGTCGCCGAAACCGTTGCACGGCTGGGCGAGCGCGTGGTGAAGCAGACGCTGGCCGATCCTGAATTGCTCGCGCAAGTGGCGCTGAATCCCGACGAAGAGCGGCTGGCGCGCATTCCTCCGGGCTACGCGACGTCGAGTACGGCATCGCGCCTCGATTCCTTCCTGCTGCCCGACTCCCTCCAATTCGCCGAATACAATGCGGAATCGCCCGCGGGACTCGCCTACGCGGAGAGGCTCTCCGGCATTTTCAGCGGCTTGGCCGTGATGAAGCGGTTTGGCGAGACGTTTCGCGTGCGCGGGTTCGAGCTTATCCAGCCGCTTCTGGCCGCGCAGATTGCGAGCTATCGCGAATGGGGCGGCACGGCTTCGCCGCCGTTGATCGCCATCGTGGACTGGCGCGGCGTGCCGACTTGGAGCGAATTCGAGATTCTCCAGGCCAGCTTCGAGCGCGAAGGCGTGCCCACCATTGTCTGCGATCCCCGGGAGCTCGAGTTTGACGGCGAAAAATTGACCGCGCAGGGGCGTAGGATCGACCTGGTTTACCGCCGCGTCTTGATCAACGACATCGTCGCGCGTCCCGCCGAATGCGAAGCGTTGGTGAAGGCCTACGCGGCGCGAGCCGTGTGCGTCTCAAACGCGCTCAGCTGCAAGATCCCGCACAAGAAAGCGTTTTTCGCGGTCCTGACGGATGATCGCAATTCGGGTCTCTTCAGCGCTCCCGAACGCGAAATGATCCGCCGCCACATTCCCTGGACGCGGCTGCTCTCCGACACGCGCACTTCCCGCGACGGCGAATCGTTCGGCCTGCTCGAGTATGTCCGGAAGCGGCGTGACAATTTCGTGCTGAAACCCAACGACGAGTACGGCGGCACCGGCGTCACGCTCGGCTGGGAAATCGACGACCGAGCATGGGACGCCGCCCTTGAAAGGGCTCTCAGGGGAGGCTTCGGATCGTGGGTTGTGCAGGAGCGCATTGCCGTCCGCCGCGAAACATTTCCCATGCAGACCGAGTCCGGCGTCGAGATGCGCGACATGCTCGTGGATTTCGCGCCCTACATTTTCCGAGGGCGCATGGCGGGTTTCCTCACGCGGTTGAGTTCCACCGGGCTTGCCAACGTGACCTCCGGCGGCGGGCAGGTGCCCGCATTTTCCGTCGAGCTGCGGAGCTGACCTCTTGGCCATCCCCGGCACATATTTGGCGCGGCAGGCATCTCCCCGTACAATTGGAATGAACCGATGAATTTCGGACCCGCCATTCCGGAGCTGATTCCCGGCGCGCGAAACGCCGTGGAAACCTGCCTCGCCATCCAGCCGGGCGAGCGCGTGACGTTGATCGCGGACCGCCCGAGCGAACGCGTGGCCGCCAGCCTGGCCTATGCCCTCGAACAACGCGACGCCATCTGCGAGGGATTTCTTCTCGAGAGCCTTGCGCCTCGGCCTCTCCGCGGCGCTCCTCCTCCCGTTCTGGAGGCGCTCGCCCGCGCGGATGCCGGAATTCTGTGCATGCAGCCGCTCGAAGGTGAGTTGGGCGCGCGGAAGGACATCGTCGGCGTGGTCGAGCGGCGGCAAATCCGCTATGCGCACATGGTGGGCGTTACGCCGGAAATCATGCAGCAGGGCATGCGCGCGGATTACCGGCTGGTCGACCGGCTGAGCGAGCGCCTCTTGCAGCGCATGCACTCGGCCCGTTCTCTCACCGTCAAGACCGATGCGGGCACTTCGCTGGTGGCTACGTTCGATCCCGGTCTCCAATGGGTGAAAACCAGCGGGCTGATCAACCGCCGGTATTGGTCGAACCTTCCCGCCGGAGAAGTCTTCACCACGCCCGCGAAAGTGGATGGAGTCTTCGTTTGCGACGGGACGGCCGGAGACCATTTCTGCGGAAAATATGGCGACCTCAAGACCACTCCGCTCGTGCTGGAAATCCGCGAAGGTCGCCTGGCCGCGGCGAACTGCTCGCGCAAGGATCTCGAGGAAGAGTTCTGGAGCTACTGCCACACCGATGAATGGAGCGACCGGGTGGGGGAGCTCGCATTCGGAACGAACGTGAGCCTTTCGGACATGATCGGCGTCCTGCTGCAGGATGAAAAATTGCCGGGGGTCCATCTCGCCTTCGGCGATCCTTACGGCAGCCAGACGAACGCCCCGTGGAGTTCGCGCACGCACGTGGATGTGCTGGCGCGGCGGTGCGACGTCTGGATTGACGAAGAGCAGGTGATTGCCAAGGGAAGCTATCTGCTCGATCGGCTGGGCCTGGCCTGAAGTTTCCTCAAAATGTCCGCGTGATGTATTCCCACATCTGATGTTTCCAAAATGGCCAGTCGTGGCCGCCTTGCGGACCCCAATCGTCGAGACTGTGGCGAATTCCCTTGCTCGAGAGAATTCCGGAAAGTCGATAGGAAGGGCCGCTGTTTTCCCACGGGCCGCAGCCGGTGGCGATGTGGATGTCGCACGCCGCGAGCTGGCCCAAGACGTTCGGGTCGGAAAGGTTCGATAGGTAATCCACCGGATTGTTGAAGTAAGTGTTGTCGTCGTACATTCCGTCCATGAACCCCTTGATGTCGTACACGCCGGAAAGCGCGAAACACCGCCGCACCACGTCCGGATGCTTGAAGAGCGTGTTGGCCGCGTGATAGGCGCCGAATGACGCGCCCATCGTCGAGATCGCGAGGTCGCGCGTCTGGCAGTTGTCGTAGATAAAAGGGACCATCTCGTAGCGCACGTACGCGTCGAACTGCGACTGCATCCAGCTGCGATGGAATGGATGCGCGCCCTTGTTGTAAAACGTCGCTCCGTTCGCCGAGTTGATGGAGAAAAATTTCACGCGGCCCGCGTCGATCAGCGGCGCAAGAGCGCCGATCATGCTCTGGTTTTCGAGCTCCCACTCGTCGCCCGCGCTGGTGGGAAATCCGACCAGCGGAGGTCCCCAATGCCCGTACACGACCACGCCCATATCGAAACCAAGCCGGTGCGAATACCAGCGGTGATATTCCCGTTTCATCTCGCTCCTGGAGTTAAAGCTCGGCGCCGGCCCGCGGCCGAAGCGCGCGATATTATACGGGTTTTGACGGGCGCCGGCGCCGGAATCCGTGGCTTGCCCGATTTTGGTTCTGCTATCCTAAGCAACCGCCGGAAATTGTGTCCTGAATTGCCGGCGGGATAATTCCGCCGTTTCTCGAGCGGGACGAGTCGGGTGCAAGGAGTCTTGATGGCTTCTTTTTCGGAGACGCTGGGCGAACTGGCCGGGGCTGGCCCGGGCCGGCTTCGCAAGCACGAGCAATTCCGCTCGCGCTATCTGTCCGCTCCGCGCGACGTGGTCGTTTATCTCCCCGGCGTGTATGACAAGCGACCCGATCTGCGTTTCCCGGTCCTTTATTTGCAGGACGGTCAAAATCTATTCGACCCGGCCACATCGTTCGTTCCGGGAGTGGACTGGCGTGTCGGCCAGACGGCGGACTCGCTCATTGAGCAAGGCGACATTCAGCCGCTGATCATCGTCGGCATTTACAACACGGGGAAGAAGCGGATCTCCGAGTACACGCCGTCGCGTGACCGGAAGCTCGGCGGCGGGGGCGCCGACCGCTACGCGCGGATGCTCCTCAAGGAGATGAAGCCGTTCATCGAATCGGAGTATCGCGCTCTCGGCGACGCCTCGAATACGGGACTGGGAGGGTCTTCGCTCGGCGGGCTCCTGACGATTTATCTCGGCCTGAAGTTTCCGCAGGTCTTCGGCAAGCTCGCTGTTCTCTCTCCTTCCGTGTGGTGGAACCAGCGCTGGATTCTCGATTTCGCGGCCCGGCGTCGCCTGAAATCGCGGCCGAGAATCTGGCTCGATGTCGGAACGGACGAAGGCGGCCGCACGCTCGACGATGTCCGCAAACTCAGCGACGTTCTCCTCCAGAAGGGCTGGAAGGACGACGCCGACCTCGATTTTGAGGTGGTCCCCGGCGGCCAGCACAACGAAGCCGCCTGGGCCCAGCGTGTCGGTCCTTTCCTGCAATTCCTCTTTCCCGGCGGCAAGCCCGCAGTATAATCCGCGTTCCCGCTCTTCCCCGGCTCCGGCCGATTCAAGCGGAATTTCCTGGAAGGGGAATCTTTCTTGCCCGACGCGCGTCCGCAGACGGTCTTTTGCATCACCTCCTACGAAAAGGGGCAGGAATTCCTGCGCACTTGCAAGAAGGAGGGTTGCCGCGTCCTGCTGCTGACGCTCGAAAAGCTGCGCGACGCCGCCTGGCCGCGCGAATCCGTGGATGAATTTTTCTACATGCCGGAAGAGATGCCCCCGGAAGATTTGATTAAGGCGGTGAGCCATGCGGCAAGAACGCGCGCCATCGACCGCCTGGTGGCGCTCGACGAATTCGACATGGAAAGCGCGGCCGCTCTCCGCGAACACCTTCGCATTCCCGGCATGGGTCTCACCATGGTCCGGTATTTCCGCGACAAGCTCGCCATGCGCGGGCGCGCCCGGGAAGCGGGCATCGCCGTCCCCGAATTCGTTCATGTGCTCAATTACGACAGCTTGAGGGAATTCATGGCGCGCGTGAGCCCTCCCTGGCTTCTCAAGCCCCGGTCCCAGGCCTCGGGAATTGGAATGAAGAAAATTCACACGGCGGAAGAACTCTGGGGATGGCTCGACCAGCTCGGCGATCGCCAATCGTTCTATTTGCTCGAGCAATTCGTTCCGGGCGATGTCTTCCACGTGGACAGCATCGTTTCCGACCGCCAGGTGGTTTTCGCGGAGGCTCACGCCTACGGCAAGCCTCCTCTCGACGTCTCCCACCAGGGCGGTGTGTTCACCACGCGCACTCTGCTTCGGACTTCCGAGGAAGCGCGGGCGCTGCAACAAATCAACCGTCGGTTGATTGAGGGGTTGGGGCTCGTGCGGGGCGTCACCCACGCGGAGTTTCTACGCGCTCACGAAGGCGGACGCTTCTACTTCATCGAAATCGCGGCCCGCGTCGGTGGCGCCTATATCGCCGACGTGATCGAGGCCGCCACGGGAATCAACCTTTGGCGGGAGTGGGCGCGCATCGAAATGGCCGCGGGCCACAATCCGTATCATCTGCCGGAGCCGCGACGGGACTACGCCGGAGCAGTCATTTCGCTCGCGCGCCAGGAAAATCCCGACACCTCCGCCTACGCCGATCCGGAAATTATCTACCGCGTCCCGAAGCATCACCACGCGGGCTTCGTTCTCCGCTCGCCCGACGAGAAGCGAATCGCCGAGCTTCTCGAATCCTACAGCGCCCGGTTCCGCGAGGATTTCTACGCCAGCCAGCCCGTCCCCGACAAGCCGACTTCCTGAGCGCAAAACTTCTGCGAAATCGATTGGGTGACGCGCGGCCCAGCTGCAGCTCGTCACCAGCCATTGTCCACGCGCCGCGGAGAAACGCGCGCGGATATTTTTGTGTTGCGGAACGGAAACGGCGCGCGGGGAATTCAACTCAAATCGCGAGGCGTGAAAAAACTTGCCAGAATGTCTGGCGGAGGGGGTGGGATTCGAACCCACGAGACCCTTTCGGGCCTAACGGTTTTCAAGACCGCCGCCTTCAACCACTCGGCCACCCCTCCGAAATTAACTTGTTGAATCATTGTAGCTTACAGCCGAATTTAGTGACAGTACTGCCCTGGAATGGTGCAATGGAGGACGGGGCAGTGAACCCCATTCTGAGACACTTTTCGGAAAGTTACAATTCGCGGCTTGCGTTGATTATTTCTTGGGAGGCAATGCGGGAGTCAGTCCCGCCTGCTCTTCGGGACTAAATGCAGGCCCGAAATAAGGGAAATCCGGCCGGATTCGCGTCCGATCTGGAGCGACGCCATCCGCCAGCGCGACGTTGCTCGCCAGCGTAATGATCACGTCCATCACATCATCGCCAAGGGCGCGGCCGTTGAATCCGGCGAAGTCAAACGCCGCGTGCGAACCAAGCTCGTATGGCAGCATGATGGGACATAGCCGATCGGCAACCTGCTCCCCATACTCTCCGGGGTTCGGTGTCGATCCCGCTAAACCGCTAACGCGCGCGGTGAATTGAGACAGGGCTGGCCCCAGCTTCTCCCGATCCTCTGCTGGGCCAGTGCGGTTATAGATCTCTCGTACGGCCTGATCGGGGATCAGAACGTTGGTGATTAGGGGGAGGCCCCAGCGGGAAACTTGGACCTCCGGGGCGTGGCCGTAGAGGGAAACAGTGGCCCATGCATGAATGCGCCCTCGACCAATCATCTGCGTGGGAAGCTCGATGACGATGGCGGTGACGTTTCGCTTTGCAAAGAAGTTCTTGCGGTTCTTCCAGACCTCCGCGTCGAAGCGGTTCTCCTTGGCCAGGGCCGTTTCGAAGGCTCGGAGCGCCACAGCGTCTCCCGCAAAGAGGTCGGGGGCCAGCCCGGCAAAGACCAAGATATCGTTCGCATGCACGCCGCCGCCTGTTTCTCCTGTCGCTAGGACAGCCCCCTCGGCCCCTTTGCGAGCGTCGGCGCCGACCGCGCGGCGAACCTCGAAACGCTGTATGTGCCGGTGCTCGTCTCCGTTGGAGTGTTCGACCGCGCCAAAACGGACCTTAAAGGCCAGCTCTTCCTTGGCGTCCCCGTTCAAATCGAAACGGAATGCGTAGAGCCCCTCATCGCGGAACGTTTCGGGAGAGGAGAGACCAGCATCGGGGTTCACCGTCATCGCCATGACTGTGTGTCCTGGCGAACCCTCGAAGAGATAAAGATCGCAAAGATTGATCCGCGGATCTTCACGGGCGGTTGGCGTGTCAAAGTGATGCGACATCGGGCTCCTCTCAAGGACCTTTAAGTCAACTCCATTGACGAAATCAGGTAGGGGAAACGCTCGGACAGAATCGTCTCTTGGCGATTGACAACTGGGATCTGGGAAACGCCCAACAATGTACGGACGATCTCGGCTGTTCTTTCTGCAGGATGGCGGCCGTTTTGGCCGGCATAGCTGAAGCCAAGAGGCGAACCAGGCTGGAACCTTATGGAATCCGGCAAGATGGCATCGGCCAAGCGCTCCGCGTAGGCAACGGGATTAGTCGCTATGCCGTATCTCTTGGCGCGTGCGGCGATGATTCTTGTGACACCTGGCGTCAAGACCGCCCGATCATCAGACGGAGAGATCCGGTGATAGATTCGCCCAAGCTCCTGGTCGCACCGAACGAGTGCTGCCATGATCGGATTGCCAACACGCCGGCGTAGCATGTCACCCCGTAAAATCTCGGCCCATATAGCAAACGTGGTCGTGGGCGCGAGTTCACGGGCATCGAGTTCCAATACGACCGTTTCGACAAAACGAGCGCCGCTCATTCCGCTCCCGGTGAAAAGTCGCGCCCGGCCGTCGCTCGACAATCGTGTCCGCGGCGAGCTCCCGAGGTCCGCGGACCATGTCGTCCTTCCCACGTGAATGCGGGCGTTTGTGGGGACTATGGGTGAATGATCTGCGGGAATGGAAAGGCCGATCACTGTGTTTGCCGAATTGGGCGCCCGGAAGACATACAGGTCCGCAGACGCTGGCGGATCGAATCCGAATGCCCAACCCCGCAGTAGCCCCATAGCGGCCATCGCGGTGCCGGACCGAAGCAAGGCGCGGCGCGAAACGCCAACACGCACGCTTTCTTTGCAAGCCGTCAATGCCATCAAAACCTCCCGACTATTCCTGTGCCAACCAAGCCGCGGCCAACTCCGCTGCCCGAATTATCTGTTTCCCGCCGAACGGCATCACTTGGTTTTATACCCGTCGCCGAAGTAGTAGACGCGCTGCATTGCCCCGTCGAGATCCGATGGCGTCAGCGTGATTTCCCCACTCGAAACGTTGCGGACGTCGCGCTGGGTCTTCACCCAACCATCTGCAGTCTCGAATCCCGAGACGTCAGTCGACAGGCCCTTGACAAGATAGTGAGAGGGGATGATCGCTTTGGGCTTGTAACGGGCGATCACGGCGTCGACCTCGGAGTAGGTCATCAGAGTGCCGGTGTCATCGATCGGCACGATCAGTACGTCCACGTTCTTCAGGTAGCGATCCAGATCGGCGGCCGGCCGAGGCCGGTTGTCGCCCCAAACGACGATCTTCAGCCCTCCGGTTTCCAGCACCTGGATCGCGTTGTCGAAGCCTGGGACATTGTTCGGCGGACAGGTCTGTATGTGCGCGAATGCGGAGATTTGATCCCACTTGTGGTGTTCTGGGCCCGCGCACTGGTGCTTGTCGGCAAGGCCCGTCAGCTTGACGTCGCTGAATCGGTATTCCCCCACAGGACGATCCATCACCATCAGCGCATCCGGACGGTTGGTGGCATCGTGATCGAAGTGGGCGTGGGTGGACACGACGAGGTCCACCGGAATCTCAGGGAAGTCGGTGAAAAACCACTTGCCCCAGAATCCTGTAGGATCATTGCGCCAGGGATCGAACAGCACCGTCACCCCCAACGGCGAAGTGATCTTGAACGCGTCTCAGCCGTAGAACTCGATCTTGACCGGCCCAGGCTTGGCCGGATCGCCGCCGGCGCTCTGCAAGGAGATCAGTTGGTTGTCGTTGAAGTTGACGGCGGGGGTGCCGTTGGCGGTCTGGGCGCTGGCGGGGCCAGCGGACGCCATCAGGCAGCCGGCCAACAGCAGTCCAAAAATCGCGACCCTCGCAATACAGCGTTGAAGTATGGGTTTCATCTATTTCTCCTCGGAGTGATTGCCAAAATAGTAGACGCGGCCGTGGGCGACGCTCAGCTCTGCCGCTATGGCGGTTGATTTTGCGATGCGGGACATTAAGTTTCTCCTAAAGGTTGGGTTTAGTTCGAATTCAGGAATCTGGATTGGGGCTGAGTAGCGGGTTGCCATTCCTTCATCTTGAATTTGGTAGCGCAGTGGTTGACACACCCGCTGCGCCTTTCAAGAGATCAGCTCCTGGAATAGCCGCTTTTTGCTGAATCGCAATCCGTTGGTTATTGTTCTCGCGGAATGTGATAGCGCTCGGCGCTTCAATCTTGGCGACTTGGGCCAAGGCCACCGCGGACGCTAGGACGACACACGCACAAATAGCCGGTGAGGTCGTCACGAATTTCATGACTGCTGTTTTCACGATTCCTTTCCCCTGCCTGGAACTACGTGTCAAGGCGTCTGCGTCGCTCGGGCCAATCCGATGTGCGCGCGGCTGATTACAAAATCAGTGTCCGAAGCGAGGCGAACGTGACAGCTCTGACATTGGCTGGCCGGGCGGACTGGGGAAACGGGATCGTAAGGCGGCGGCTTGTGTCCAAAGCTGAAAAACGCCCAATGTCCTGGCGCCGTCGGAAATCGCTTCTCGTCTTTCACCATCATTCCCAATCCGATATACCCGGTTTCGAAAATGCCTTCACCAAATTCGGTGGTGCACAGATAGGTCTGCGGTTGACACCCATCTCCAATTCGAACTGCGGCGAATTCCTTCACCATTTGGGAACCGTCCGGCCACTTTCCGGTTCTTTGAAAGGCCGCAAACGCGTGCGGTTCCACATAAGCATCCAGAACCTCAGGCGTAGTCGTTGGCTTGCCATCGAGAATGCTGAGTTTTCCCAACGCGTTGATGCGCGTCCCAACGTGAACCCACTGCCTGTAGCCTTGAGGCAATAGGACCTCGCCATCGGAATTGAAGTGAGCCCGCAAGACAGTGTTTGATTGGGCCAGCGCAGAATTTTCCGGGACGCTGAAAAAATAAACCGCCACAGCCGTCACAAGAATCGACATTCCAAGAATCACACGCTTCACGCTTTCTCCTTGCGCCGCAAATCGCCCCGGTGTGGCTCTTCGCCATTACTGCCGACAATCGTGTTTCAAACCGATGCTGATTGCCTCGTGCCGAACGTCCTGGTTCTGCTACATTTGAATCGCGCGGGCGGCAAAAAGTGGCACCATTTGTTTTACTTGCGGCCATCAAAAATAGTGGGGTCACAGTTTATGGAACTACGTCATTTGCGATATTTCTGCGCAGTCGCTGAGGAGCAGAACTTCACTTCTGCGGCGCGGTCTTTGCACGTAACCCAGTCGGGAGTGAGTGGACAGATAAAAGATTTGGAACGCGAACTTGGTGTGGCACTGCTGCGACGCGAGCAACGAGGGGTCACCTTGACGCCGGAGGGAGAGGTGTTCCTCCGCGAGGCACAAGATATCTTGGCGCGTATAAAACACGCGACGGACATTGTCGCGCGTGTTTCCCAAGGCAAATTTAGCGAACTTAGGATTGGCATTTGCGGAACAGCGGCGCCGCCTTTTCTCCCTCCACTCATCCGCAAATTCAAGGAGCGGCACCCGGGAGTGCTCGTGTCTCTCAAGGATATTGAGCCTGTGCGGCAGCCTTCTGCGCTTGCAGACTCGGAGATTGACATCGCCTTTGCCCGCGAGATTCCCGCAGAATTCCGCAAGACACTGGGCCGGGAGATTTATTTCAGTGAACCCGTCGTCGCGGCGCTGCCGCTGGGTCACAAGCTGTGCGACTCCAACACGATTCAACTGAAGCAGTTATCCGGCGAGCGGATCATCCTTTATTCGCGCGAGGCCGCTCCCAAGTTGTTCGACGAGATCGTTGCGATGTGCAAACGAGCAAAGTTTTCACCCAATATCGTGGATACCCCACGCCAGGAACAGACTATCCTGGCGATGGTCGAGGCGGGCGAAGGAATCGCACTTGCGCCAGCATCTCTGCGAAACCTTCGTCCGGCTGGTGTATCTTTCAAACCTCTTCACGACAAGAGATGCCAGGTAAATGTCATGCTCGCTTGGCGTCAGGGCGACACCGATGCAATACGCGATGGCTTTCTGAACTTGTTGCGAAAGAGCCGATCGAATATAGAACGGGCTATGCAGGAATCTCCCGCAAGGGTGTAAACACACCAGACAGGGCGCGTGGTGAGCTATTTGTGTTCCTTGCAAAGCAAGGAGTCACAGCGCGCAATCAGAACAAACCAAAGGCACGCGAGAGAATCGCTCAAACGCAAAGCCTCAATCCTCGAGACTTTCCACCAATATTTTGGCCGCTCGGGTGTCCGTATTCTTACCCTTTACCGTGCAGCATGGATCTTAATCTCGCGCTCCGCGCAGCGCGGCTGTTTCGCGCCGCAAGTTTGCGCGAAAAATCGAGAGGCGCGACCCGGCATGAATCGCGAAGGATTACGGAAAATTCAGCGGATTTCCACCAGCAGAAGAGCCTTGGGAGCCAGCGTCAGATTCAAGCGCCCGTCGCGGATGGAGACGTCCTCGGGAGGCCGCAATTGCGCTGCCTTCCTCAGAATCTCCTGTTGCGAATCGGTTGGATATTGCGGGCTTCCCATCGCCGCGTAAGCCTTCAGCAGCGAGCCGTGATCCGCATCGAGCCGGGTCACTCGCGCCACTTGCTTCCCTTTGAGTGACTCCAGTTCCAGCGTGACGTCCTTCATTTCGCCCGCTTCTTCCGGCAGCGACAAATTCCACACGGCAATCGCCAGCGCGCCGTCCTTTCGCCGTGTGACCAGAACGTCGTCCGCCACCACGGGAATCCTCACGTCGCCCAGCTGGTGCAGCATCTTGAACGCGTTGAAGGCGGGCTTGGGCAGTTCATCTTCCGCGATCAGCCCAAAGCCTCCGTAGAACGGTTCCTTCACCACGCCTTGCTCCTCGAACACGTCCGAAAACGTCCAGTAGCTCATCATGTTCGTAAGGCCGTCGCACTGCCGGATCGTGTCCGCAAGCCATGGCCCCATGAAAACCGTGTCGGTGACGTCCGGCTCATTCTTGTAACTCGCGTTGTATTCGCTCCAGATCAACGGCGTATTCGGCCGGGCGGAGGCCTGAATCTGATCGTGAACCATCCGCACGGCGCGGCAAACCATTTGCGTCCGCGATACGGGTTCGTGCGTTCCAAGCACGTTTTCCGCCGAGTCGTTTCCATAGACGTGCGTCGAGACGAAATCCAGAGGCGCGCCGCTTTGCGCGACGTGCTGGATGAACGCAGGTATCCATGCTGCTTGGGCGGTTGCGGGGCCTCCCACGCGAAGCCGCGGGCTGACGCGTTTCAGCGCCCTTGCCGCGGAGTCATACAGCTGGAAATAGGTCGCCTGCCTCGGCTGCCCGCCCCAAAAATCAAGGTTCGGCTCGTTCCAAACCTCAAAATACCACTGCGAAACTTCATCAATCCCGTAGCGGTCCACCAGATGCTTGGCAAACTGAAATACCAGGTCGCCCCACCGGTCATAATCCTTCGGCGGCGATACGATGGGTTTATACCAAAAAGCCTGCGTCAGGTCCTTCGCGGCCAGTTTTCTCGGCATGAAGCTGAGTTCCACGAACGGGCGCACGCCCTCTTTCAGCAATCCGTCGTAGATCTGGTCCACGTAGGAAAAATTGTATTGGGGATTGCCGGCGGAATCTTCGTTGTAAACGCCCACCTCATCGTCGAATATCGCGTGAAACCGGATGAACTTGAAATCCGTTGCCGATTTCACTTGGCGCAAATCGTCGCGATAATCCTGCCGCAGCGACAGTATGGCCCGCCCGGAGCCGAACATCTGCTCCCAAAAATGCGGAAAGGGTTCGGCCTTGGCGCTGGCGTCGATTCGAACAATCTGCGGTGAAGTCGCGGATTGAGAGAAGACCGGTGAAGAGGCAGCGCCGATCGCAAAGAGGAGTGCGGATAGAAAAAGGAGAATTCGTCGCAATGGTGGTGACCTCAAAAAGCGTTTGGGGGAGGCACCGGAGACGACGGGGTGGCATCTCTCCGGTGCCTGTATCCCGGGGGTGCAAACTCTAAAATACGAAACGAGCTTCCAATTCCATCGTTCGTCCCGCCAAACCCGTTGTCGCCAGGCCGAAGAATTGGTTCGGCTGTGGCGTGCACACGCTGCCGCTGCAGGTTTGGGAGTAGCTGATTGTCGTCGACTGGCTGCCAAACGTGAACGGCGCCAGATTGAGTTTGTTGAACACGTTGTACATGTTCATGCGCAGCTGGATCTGCGAATTCTCTCCGAGGAGCCTGGTTGATGGCAAGCCGAACGATTTCACCAGGCTCAAATCAATCCCGCTGTACCTGGGTCCCCGAAAACTGTTTCGCCCGATTCCGGGGAAGTCCGGAGAGGTCCCCGTGGTTTGCAGCGTGAAGTAACTCGTCGACGGGTTCGGGAACACTCCGGAAAGCGGCGGGAGAAAAGCGTTCGAATCGTGAGCGCTCACAGCGCCGCCGGAATAGCCCGTCGGCCGGAGCGGGCAAAGGCTCGAGGCTCCCAACACCGGGCAAAGATTGCTCGCCACAGGCGTCCACGGGAACCCGGAGTGGAATGTGAAGACTCCGTTCAACTGCCAACCTCCCAGCGTCTTTCCCAGCAGATCGTTCCGGTTGCTGAAAATCGGCACGTTCCACAGGCCGAACGCGCGAATGTAATGGGTCGAGTCGTAATCCGAAGGGCCGCGCTCGGTGGCCAGATCGATCGGATAGGTTTGGTTCGTGGTGTATCCCGGGCCTTCGGCGGAAACATCGTCGATGGATTTGCTGTACGTGTAGGAAAAATTCGCGAGGAATCCGTGTCCGAAGCGGTGTTCCACCTGCGTGACCAGGGCGTTGAAATTCGCGAATGTGTCGGGCCGGAAATCGTAGACGTTGTCGATATACGGATTCAGCGTCGGGTAAAAGTACGCGAGGTTGGCGATCCGCAGCAAATCATGGCTGCTGCTTCCCAAATATCCCGCGGTCACTACCCAGCTCTTCGGCAGCGAATACTGCACCTGCAGCGAATACAGATAGACATAGGGTACCGGCATGTTCTGCGGATTGGCGTAGACGTTGGGAGCGCTCTGCCCCGTAAGAATTTCCGGCAGGTTCGTCGCCGGATCCAGGGGAGTGATCAAGGCCGGATTGGCCGGATAGCTGAAGGGCGATTTCGAGGTGCCTCCCTCGTAGAGAATCTGGCCGTTCACAAACGGCGTGCCGAATTCTCCCGGGGCGGTGCCGCAGCAAATTCCGTAGTTCGCGACCAGAGGAGGATTGTCCCTCGTATTGTCGAAGGCGTTGTCATCGAACCGGTCGTACGCGATTCCGAATCCGCCGCGAACCACGGCCTTGTCGTTGAGCAGAGACGGGCTCCACGCGAATCCGATTCGCGGTCCAAAATTCCGCCATGTTGTGCTGTACATCTGCTTGGGAATGATGGCGCGGGCGTTGAGCAGCCCGTCGGGCCCCGAGCCGGGAATGATATTCTCCAAATTTCCCAGAGCCTCCGTGGGCGGGCCGTAATAATCCCAGCGGAGTCCCAGATTGATCGTCAAATTCGGCCGGAATTTCCAGTCGTCCTGAATGAACAATCCCCAGTCCGTCGTCCGGAAATAGCGCGGCTTTTCGAAGGGAACTCCGCCCGTGAGCGGGTCCACGGTAATCGCCTCATAGATCGGCGTGCCGTTGGCGAAATTCCACGGCTCCTGGAAAACGTAGTCGGGGCGGGCGGCGCCATTCAGGTTGTCGTTGTCCTGTCCGCGGTCTCCCTCCACTCCAAATTTGAGGGCATGGCGGCTGAAAACCTTGGTCACCACGTCGCGCCATGCGAACGTGTTTTCACCGAAGATTCCCGGAGTCCCGTCTCCCTGCGCGGCTCCGAATATGATTCTCTGGCCGTTGATCGGCAGTCCCTGAATTTCCGTCCGCGGAATCCCCCAATTCACCTGCGGATTCGACGCCACTTCGTTGAACCCGTAACGCGTGAAGTTGAACCGCGCTTCGTTGACCATCGTTGACGAGATTGTCGAAATCCACGAGAGAAACCCCGACGGGCTGAAGCGGTGATCCGTGATGTCGGCCATCGGCCGCCCTTGAGCGGCGCCGTCCGATGTCGTCTGATCGAAATACGTCAGGAAAACGTTGCCGGAAAACTGATTCTGCCCCCGGATGTAATCCAGTCGCATGTTGTATTGATTGCCCGACTGGATATTCGGCAGATAGATTTCTGCATATTCCAGGTCGGGTATGCCGTCGAGCCCTCCGCCCGTGTAATTGGGGGGCGTCGTGCTCGTTCCGAAACTCCCGATATACGTCCCGTACGTTCCTCCCGGCGAGCCAATGTCGATTCCTCCCGTCACCACCTGGCACGGTTGGTTCGCGGCGACCCACAACGTGCAGTTGGTGGGCAGGACTTGCAGGACGCGCGGAGCGATTCCCGCATCGCTCAACGTTGTGGCGACCGGAGTGTTCGGCCGCGCGGCGATCAAAGTCTGATCGAACTGCGGCGTATCCACCCACTGGTCTTCGAACGTCTCGTTCCTGTCGCGCAGTCCCTCATAGTTGAAAAAGAAAAAGAGCTTGTCGTGAATGATTGGCCCGCCCAAATTTCCGCCGAATTGGCGGAAGGCATCGTCGTTGCGGACCGGAGGGGTAAACCCCGAACCAAAGTCGTATCCGCCGTATTTGTTATAGGCGTTCAGGCCGGGATCCTCGAATTGGAAGAAACCGCCGCCGTGCAGCGTATTCGTCCCGCTCTTGGTGATCACCTTGATGTGCGCGCCGGAATTTCTCCCGTCCGCCGCGTCGTAATCGTTCGACAAGACGGTGATTTGCTGCACCGAATCCACGCTCGGCGTCAGCACCGCCGCGCCTCCCCATTCCAGGCTGTTCACGCTCACGCCGTCCACCGTGTAATCGTTCGAAGTAACGCGTTGGCCGTTGGCGCTGATCGGTTGCTGGTTTTCCGTTTGGAAGATGGCGACATCGGATCCGCCCGGTCCGGCGGACCCTCCGTTCCCGCCGGCGCCGTTCGGGAAACCCGCGGAATTTCCGTTGGCCATTCGCGCGCCGTCGCCAAACACTCCCGGTGCCAGCCGGAGGAGTTCATACGGATCGCGGTTCAGTGCGGGCAGCCGCTGCACTTCTTGCGTCGTGAGCGTCCCTGAAATGCTGGCGTCTTCGCTTTGCAGAGCCGGCGACTGCCCGCCGTTCACGGTCACGCTTTGCGACACGTTGCCGATGGCCATTTGAATGTCCAGGCCTCGGATCAATTCCGCCGCCACGGCAACGTCCGAAATCGTCTTGGATTCGAACCCCTTGGCTTCCGCTTTCACGTTATACGTGCCTGGCGGCAATGAGGAGAACCGGTAGAATCCTTCGGCGCTCGCCGATGTCGTCTGCGTCACGCCCGTCGCTGTGTTGGTCAAGGTCACCTGCGCGTTCGGCACGGCCTTGCCGCTCGGGTCGGTCACCGAACCTTGGACGGCGGCGCCGAATTGCGCGTGTGCCAGCGGCGCGAAGACAAGTCCAAGCAGAAGCAATACGGAAAAAGAAATGGCGCGCTTGACGTGAATCATCGGATACCTCCTCCAAATTGTTGAATTGGAGTTATGACCTTCAGGGATTGTCGGAAGCAGGCCGGACTGGGTCGTCCGCCCGGCAGTTGAAGCTCGCGATCAGAGAGAGGTGCGGAGGCCAATGGGCTCCTTCAACGAGTGCCAATTGTGGGTCCGGTATCTCAAACGGTTTGCCGCACTCGGTGAAGCCGCATCGGGGAGGTTGGCAAGGGGAAAGACACGCCAAACGCGCGGGTATCGATTTTCAGTCGCTCTTGTTCGGACACCCACACCTGCGCCTGGTTGCCGTCCCGGCCCTGGAAACGATCCCCACCCCGTGAACTTCCACCCAAAAGCGCTGCCTAAATCGATTTACTATGCACTGCTCGTTAGTTATTACTCCCGCATCCATTTCTCTGTCAAGAAAATTTTTATCGGCCCCATCCAAGTTTTGTTCTCCTCCCCGATTCCGCGCTTGAATATTGCCCGCGCTCCCGGCTTGTGACACACTCCCGCCATGCCTCGCCGCCCCACCCACGCCAAGCCGCGGCCTTCGGCCGACGCTCCTCCCCCCGGCGGCATCAGCCTGAAAGCGCTCGCTGAATATCTCGGCCTCTCCCCGGCCACGGTTTCCCTGGTGATGAACCGCTCGCCGGTCGCCGATTCGATTCCCCAAGCCACGAAGGACCGTATCCTGGCCGCCGCCAGGGAATGCAACTACAGCCCCAACCACATCGCGCGCTCCTTGCGCAAACAGCGCAGCCTCACCGTCGGCGTAATCGTCCCGGAAGTCAGCGAAGGGTACGCGGCGATGGTCATGAGTGGCATCGAGGATTTTCTTCTGCAAGCGGGATATTTCTATTTCGTCGTCAGCCATCGCCATAAGAAGGACCTTCTGGACGAATATTCGCGGCTGCTTCTGGGACGGTCCGTCGACGGGCTCATCGCCGTCGACACTCTCTGCGAGCAGAAGATGCCGATTCCGGTCGTGTCGGTTTCTGGGCATCGCGAAGTTTCGGGAATCACGAACGTCGTGATCAATCACCACCGGGCGGCTTTTCTCGCGGTGAACCATCTCGCCGGCCTCGGCCACCGCGAAGTGGCCTTCATCAAGGGCCAGGATTTCAGCTCGGATACGGAAACTCGTTGGAATGCCATCCGCGAAGCCTGCCGGAAACTGAAGCTCAGGATTTCTCCTGAGCTCACCGGCCAACTCGAGGGCGAATCTTCGTCGCCCGAAGTCGGCTATCGCGTGACCAAGCAAATCCTGGGCCGAGGAAAGGCGTTCACGGCGCTTTTCGCCTTCAACGACATCGCCGCAATCGGCGCCATTGCCGCACTTCGAGAAGCCGGCCTCTCCGTTCCCGACGATGTATCCGTCGTTGGCTTTGACGACATTCAAAGCGCCGCCTATCAGAATCCACCCTTGACCACCGTCCGCCAGCCTCTCCGCAAAATGGGCGAAATGGCCGCCAAAATCCTTTTGCGCCGCATCGGCGCCTCGCCGGAAAATCCCTATGAAAAGCTTTTTGTTCTTGAACCCGAACTCGTGATTCGATCCTCATCCGGACCTTGCCCGATCCGGGCTTGAGCCGTGACTCCGTTCGGAAATCCGCCGCCGCATCCCTCTGTGAGAATTTCCGCCCCTTCGCGCTCTCCAGGCCCCCATCCATGAATTCCAACCCCGCCCGTTCCTCAGGCTGTCCCGCGCAACTGGGCCGCATCACGATGGTTCATCTCGGATTCTTTCTGGCCGGAGCGCTTACGGTTCTTCTCGGCGTAATCCTCCCCCTCCTGGCCGCGCGCTGGTCCCTCACCGATTCAGAAGCGGGCCAATTCTTTGTCGCCCAATTTCTGGGAGCCGTCTTCGGAGTCGCGATTTCGAGTTTCCTCCTTCCTCGCCGCGGCTTCCGCGAATCTTTTGCGGCAAGCTTCCTCTTGATGGGTCTGGGCTCGGGCTCACTTCTCCAAGGGAGTCGCGGCCTCGCGCTGAACGCCGTCTTTCTCTACGGGATTGGCCTCGGCTATCTCAGCGCGACCACGAACCTCTGGACGGGCGAAGCGAACAAGTCCCGCAGCGCTGCCGCGTTGAGCTACGTCAACTTTGCATGGACCGCCGGTGCCGTCACGTGCCCTTTGCTGATCACCCTCGACGCGGTCCGAAGCGCACCGAGCACCCTCTTGTGGGGAATCTGCGCACTGTCGGGAATCCTGGCCGCTTCTTCCTTGCTGCTTCCCCTCGATGAAGGGCTGTTCCCGCTCGCTCTGGACGAAAATTCGAGAATACGGAATAGCCAGCCGCCCAACGCCTACACCGCCATCCTTTTCGGCCTTGCATTCTTCATCTATGTCGGCGCCGAAAATGCTTTGGGCGGATGGCTGGCGACCTTCTCCAACAGGATGGGGCTCTTCCATTCAAGCTTGTGGGCCGTCACCCCTTCGCTGTTCTGGGGCGGCCTCATGCTGGGACGTGCAGTTGTCCCCGGTTTTTTCACAAGAATTTCCGAGCTCCACGTTGTCCGCGGCGGGCTGGTTGTGGGGATTGCCGGAACGATCTTCATCCTGCATGCCTCAAGCCGGAACCAAATCATCGCGGCGATCCTCGCCACGGGCTTCGGCCTCGGCATTGTTTTCCCGGTTCTGATGGCGTGGACCATCGCTCGCTATGGACCCGAGGCGCGCGAGGCTGCCGCCCGTTTGTTGGGGCTGGGGATACTGGGCGGCGGAGCGCTCTCCTGGATCGTTGGCCTCATTTCCTCCCGGTTTGGAAACCTGAAGGAAGGGCTCGCTGTCGTCGTCCTTGGGCAATGCCTGACATTGGCTCTCGTTTCCAGGCTTGGAAATCACCGCGCGGCTGTGAAGGAAATCACCGCTTAGCCCTGCTCTCCGCGAATGCTTCCAGCGCCGCGGCTCCTCCCCCGCACCAGGTTTCGACGCGATTCCTTCAAGTTTTTCGTCCGCCGGACGATCCGGATTCAGCCGAATCGAGCTTCGATTTTTCGAGGCTTTTTTGGGCTGAGTAGAAATTGCAGTACTAGTGAATAAACGAAGTGTTCAGGCTGAAAACGCTCTCCCGTATCCCATTATAAATACAGCTAGTTACACAGGATTTGAGGTGGCATCTCACATGCAGTACTAGTTTCCTTGTCGCTCCGAGTGTCACGACGTCAGCAAGCTCGTTTGGCGCCGCACCGGAAAGAGAGGAGTTCAACAGAATCCTAGCGTTTCCTGAACGTTGGTCGCCAGCCATGACAGAAATCGGAGAGTTGCCAAAACCAAAATGGCGCGAGAGGCTCAAAGCGCTAAGGAACATTCCCCCGGTTTTCCGGATGGTGTGGGAGTCCGCTCCCACCGCCGTCGTCTGGAGCCTGCTTCTTCGCCTGCTCGTTTCTGTCGTTCCGGTCCTGATCCTCTGGGTGACGAAGTGCATCATCGACGCCGTAGACCGCCACATCTGGCATAGAGCTGTTCTTCCCCACACGTTCTGGTGGCTGGTCGCCCTCGAATTTGGTCTTGCTTGCGTGGCCACGATTCTCTCTCGCCTCATCGATTTCTGTGACACGGTTCTTGCGGACAAATTCACGCGCTACATCAGCACCAGAATCATGGAGCACGCCTCGCGCCTCGACTTGACGCGGTTCGAGGATCCGCTCTTTTACGACAAAATGGAGCGCGCGCGCGTTCAGGGCACCGACCGCGTCATGATGATTCAAATGACCGGGCGGTTCATCCAGCAAGCGATTACGACCGTCGCGCTGGCCGCCGGAATCCTGTTTTATTCTCCCTGGCTGCTGTTGTTCTTGGTCGCTTGCGCGGTTCCCGCGTTCCTCGGCGAGACGCACTTCGCGTTTCTCGGCTATTCCCTGAATTTCCGCCAGGCGACGGCGCGGCGGCAACTCGATTACCTCCGCATACTCGGCGGCAGCAAAGACAGCGCGAAAGAGTTGAAGTTGTTCGGGCTGGGCCCCTATCTGGTTGGGCGCTACCGGGACGTTTCCGACAGGCTCCATCGCGAGACGGTGGGGCTGGCGAAAGTAAAGCTCCTCTACGGCGCGCTGCTGACGCTTCTCGGCACATTTGGATACTACGGCTCGTTCGCCTACGTCGTTTACGACACGCTGAAGGGCGCTCTCACCATCGGCCAACTCACCTTTCTCGCGGGCGCCATCGCCGGAGCCAGCACCAATATCCAGATGCTCTTTTCCACCTTCTCCGGCATCGCCGATCAGGCGCTCTTCCTCACCGACTTGCTCGAGTTCTTCTCCGTCCAACCGGTTATCGTTTCGAAGCCGGGGGCCTTGGCGGCTCCGCGAACGGTTCGCACCGGAGTCGAATTCAGGAATGTTTCCTTCGCCTACCCCGGCACTCGCCGTTTGGTGCTCCGCGGCGTCGACCTGCGAATCGAACCCCGCGAGAGAGTGGCGCTGGTCGGCAAGAATGGCGAGGGAAAGACGACGATCGTCAAGCTTCTCACCCGCTTGTACGACCCGACGGAGGGCCAAATTCTCCTGGATGGAGTTGACCTTCGCGAATACGACCTCGAAGACCTTTGGAAAACCATCGGCGTAATTTTCCAGGATTTCATGCGGTACGACCTAACGGCATTCGAGAATATCGCCGTCGGCCGCATCGAAGGTTCCGTCAGCCCAGTTCAAGTTGAGGCCGCCGCCATCAAGAGCATGGCCCACTCCGTCGTTCAAAAATTGCCGAACGGGTACGATCAGGTCCTCGGCTGCCGTTTCGAAGGCGGCGTCGATCTCTCCGGCGGCGAATGGCAAAAGATCGCTCTGGCGCGCGCCCACCTGCGGGACGCGCAAATGCTGGTTCTGGACGAGCCGACGGCGGCGCTCGATGCGCGCTCGGAACACGACGTGTTTCTCCATTTTGCCGAACTCACGCAGGACAAGATGTCACTGTTTGTCTCTCACCGGTTTTCGACGGTCCGCATGGCCGACCGAGTGCTTGTTCTCGAGGACGGAAGAATCGCCGAACAAGGGCCGCATGATCAGCTTTTGAAGGGCGGGGGACGTTACGCAGCCATGTTTGAGCTTCAGGCTGCCGGGTATCGCTGAGGTCTTAAAAACTAAAATGGCCACATTGCACAATTCCTCGCTTGATTTGGGACTCGATCCCTTCCGGGCTGACCCGAAAAGGTTGCTCGCGGCTGTGAAGCCTGAGCCGGATCGGTCCTCCGATATTGTTCCGGAACTCCAAAATGACAGGCTCTACTCCCAGGCGCTTCGGGAGATGCAGGGTTGGCGCGTCGTCGAGGGCCAGGCCGCCCGTAAGGATTTTCAGCGGAAGCTGAAACTCATCTCCGGCCAGATCACCAAAGCCATCGACTATTTGCAGGAGGCGACGGCCGGCGAAGCTGTTCCCGGCACCGACGCCGCGGCCGTCCTGAGCAACGTGCGTTTCCTGCGCGCCGCTCTCCGCGAAGCGCAAGAGGCGTTCGGCGGAGATGACGAGCTTCCCTTCGTCGAAAATCACGACGCCGCCGACGTCCCTCGCATCTACGCCGTTTCGGAAGGCTTTCTCAAATCCGCCGGCTATGCGTTTGAAAAATCCCGGTTTCTCCACTGGATGTCCGCCGTTCAGGAAAACTCTCCTTTGCGGATGAGCGAAGTGTGGAGTTTGAAGGGAGCCTTGGAATTCGTTTTGCTCGAGCGCATCGCCGAGGCCGCCGCTCAGTTCCTGAGGCAAAGGCAGTTCGAACGAAACCTTACCTCCGAAACTCTTTCCGACCAGTTGAATTTCTGCGCGAAATCCCTTCGTCAAATTCTCGGACTGCGGTGGAAGGCGTACTTCGACGACATCGACGAGACGGAAAGAATTCTGCGCACCGACCCGCAGGGTTCCTTCCCTCGAATGGACTCCGAGAGCCGTGAGATATACCGCTCGGCCGTCACGGAGTTGGCGAAGCATTCCGCCTGCACCGAGCATGAAATCGCCCGAAGAGCGGTCTCGCTGGCGCAAGCGGCGCGAAAAACTGCCGCTGGCGACGAAAAAATCAACGAGCGCAAGACTCACGTCGGCTATTACCTCGTCGGAGCCGGCTTGGAAGTCTTGAAACGCGAAATCGGGCACAAACCCTCGTTGTCCGCAAGGCTCCGCGCCGCTGTCCTCAAGTGGCCGGATTACGTTTATCTCCTCGGAATCGAAGCCGCCGTTTTGATTTCGATTGCCTTCCTGATTTTCGCGCTGGGCGTGAAGTCCGTGGGCGCCGTGCTACTGGCCGTCCTGCTTCTTCCCGCTCTCGAGTGCGCGGTCGGAATCGTAAATCTGGCCGTGACTTCGTTCATCCCTCCCAAAAAACTTCCGCGGCTCGATTTTTCAAAGGGGATTCCAGAAAGTTGCGCCACCATCGTGGCCGTGCCGACTCTTCTCTCGAACGAACTCCAGGTGCGAGCGGCCGTGAAAAATCTCGAAATCCGCTTCCTCGGGAACCGCGACGCGAATCTTCATTTCGCTCTCGTTACCGATCCGCCGGACTCGAACACTCAATTCGATGAGAAGGACGCGCTGGCGGGCCTTTGCTCAAGCCTGATCGCGGAACTCAACGCCCGCTATGCCGCGGAGAATCGCGGAACGTTCTTTCACTTCCACCGGCATCGCACTTTCAACTCCTCGGAGGGCTTGTGGATGGGCTGGGAGCGGAAGCGCGGAAAGATTCTCGAATTCAACCGCCTTCTATTGAATGACGAAGACCGCTTCCCCGTCAAGACAGGCGACCTTTGGCGGCTTTCCGGCGTTCGCTACGTGATTACGCTCGATCTTGATACGCAGTTGCCCCCGGGCTCGGGACACCGCCTGGTCGGAACGATTGCGCACCCCTTGAACGTCGCGGTCGTCAGCCCCTCGAGCCACACAGTCGTGGAAGGCTACGGAATCCTCCAGCCCCGCCTGGAAATCAGCTCGGCATCGGCCGGGCGTTCGCGGCTTTCTTCGCTGCTTTCGGGAGATACCGGGTTCGACATGTACACGCGGGCGGTTTCCGACGTGTACCAAGACCTGTTTGGCGAGGCGATTTTCAGCGGGAAGGGCATCTACGAGGTCGAGACATTCCAGAAAGTCCTCGACCAGCGCTTTCCGTGCGATTCCGTATTGAGTCACGACCTGATCGAGAGCGCGTACGCTCGCGCGGGCCTCGTCACCGATGTGGACGTGATTGACGATTATCCGCCCGATTTCGGCTCCTACAGCCGCCGCAAGCACCGCTGGATCCGTGGCGATTGGCAGATCGCTCCGTGGCTTTTTGCGCGCGTTCGCGATTCGCGCGGGCGCCGTGTCCGCAACCCCATCAGCCACGTCTCGCGCTGGAAGATCATGGACAATCTTCGCCGCTCCCTCGCCGACCTGGGTTTGCTTGTCGCTCTGGTGTTCGGCTGGCTTTGCTTGCCGCAGAAGGCTGGCGAGTGGACGCTCGCCGTCCTCGCGATCACTTTTGCTCCAACCTACTTCCTCTTGTTTGTTCCCTTCCTTCGCCCGGACCGCAGTCTGTTGAAGGCCGAGTTCTGGAAGAATTTGTTTTTGGATTGGGCGCGGACCAGCGCGCTCGTCGCCTGCCGCCTGGTTTTCCTCTTTCACCAGGTTTTCGTCTCTCTCGACGCCATCGCCCGCACTTTGGTCCGCATGAGCCTGACTCACAAACGGCTGCTCGAATGGGAGACGGCCGCGGATGCGGAGTGCACCGACAGGCGGAGCCACGTGATCGATTCTTATCTGCCGCTCAGCGCGGCGGTTTCTGCGGCTCTGGGCGTGTTGATTTTCTTCTTCCGCCCCGCTTCCTTTCCCGCAGCCGTTCCGTTGATTCTGGCTTGGGCCCTATTGCCTTGGATTTCCCGCTGGATGGACGGCAAGCAGGAGTCGGGCGAACCAAGCCTCGCCTCTGACGACGAAGCCCTGATTCGGAATTCGGCGCTTCGCACCTGGCGATTCTTTCGCGAATTCAGCACGGCCGAAGAGAATTGGCTGATTCCCGATATCGTCCGCGAGACGCCTCGCCTGGTCGCGCACAAGATTTCCACTACAAATCTCGGATTGCTGCTGAATTCCCGCCTCGCGGCCCTCGACCTCGGATTTGTCACCCTCGGCGAATTCATCGCCGATACCGAAAAAACACTCCGGACCATGGAGCGGCTCCCGCGCTGCAAAGGCCATCTCTACAATTGGTACACCACAGACACGCTTGAGCCCGTCGAACCGCTGTTCGTCTCCACCGTCGATAACGGCAATTTGGTTTGCTGCCTATGGACCCTGCAGCAGGGCTGCCGGGAAACGGTGAAGCAGCCGTTGTTCCGTCCCGTCCTCTGGCGCGGCATACTCGATCAAATCGATCTGCTCGAAGAGCTCATCACCAATGACTCGGAAATCCCGGATGCGCTGTTTGCCATCCGCAGCTTGAAACATCAGGCTGTCTCTCTGGCGGGTGTGGATCTCTCGCGGTTCGAAAATTTTGCCGCTCTGGAGGCCGATGTCGCGATCTTTCTCCGGTTGTTGTGGTCGCGTCCGGCCAGCGGAGAAATCCTCTGGTGGGCCCAGGAGTTGTCTCGCCACGTCGCTCGCTTGGTTCGCATGGTTGAGGATTTCGCGCCGTGGCTTCTCCCTGGATTTTCCCTGGCCGCCGCGGTCCCGGGAATCGCCCCTGCTTCCCGGTTCGCAGATCTCACTCTAGAAACGGCCGCGGGCGTTTACGCTGAAACCCGGAAGGCAATCCGCCGCGCCCTCCTTGCCAGCGGGGTCTCAGAAGAAGCCTGCTCTCAGCTGAAAGTTCTCGACGAAGCGCTTGAGAAATCCATCGGAGCTTCACGCGACTTCGAGTGCCGTCTCATCGCTTTGGCCCGCGAATCTCAATCCGTCGCCGACGAGATGGATTTTGGCTTCCTCTACGACACCGAACGCAAGCTCCTCTCCATCGGCTTCGATCCAGGCGAGGGTTCCATCAGCCCTTGGCACTACGATTTGCTGCCCTCAGAAGCGCGCGCCGCCGCATTCGTCGGAATCGCTCAAGGCGCGATTCTGCAGAAGACTTGGTTCAACCTCGGCAGATTCCATGGTACAAACAAGAGCGACCGCGTCCTGCTCTCTTGGACGGGCACGATGTTCGAATACCTGATGCCCTTTCTCTGGATGAAGCCGTACGCCGGCACCATCCTCGAGCAAGGCGCTCGCGCGGCGATTCTCGCTCAGCAGAAAAAGGCCGCGGAGAAGGGCATTCCCTGGGGCATGTCCGAATGCTCCTGCAACGAGCAGAGCGGCGACGGCCACTATTCGTACCGCGCATTCGGGCTCGCTTCGCTGGCCATCCACCGGGATGAATTTTCAAACGATACGGTGATTGCTCCCTACGCCACGTTCTTGGCCCTTTCGGTTCAACGGAATGAATCGGCTCGCAATCTCCGCCGAATGAAAGACCTCGGCTGGCTGGGCGCCTACGGCTACTACGAAGCCGCCGATTTCACGCCCCGGCGCGTCGCCGCCGGCCTCGATCACGAAGTCGTTCGCACCTGGATGGCTCATCACCAGGGCATGAGCCTCCTGGCAGTGTCCAACGTGCTCTGCGATTCGGCGATGCAGCGGCGCTTTCATGAAAATTCAATCGTCGCCGCCGCCGAGCGCGTCTTGCTCGAGAGAATCCCGCGGATGGGCGTCGAGATCGAGAAGGAAATCGTCGAGGAACGGAAGACTTCGGCCGCCTTGCGGGTCCCCAAGAACTGGCTCAACAAGACGCGCGACCTGAAAATCTGGCAGCGCAACTTTTCCAGAATCGATCAATTCAATTACGAGCTTTCCAGCTGTTTCCGCGACAAATCGCAGCTCTGAAACCGGCGCAGGCGGCGCAACCGCTTCCCGGGGATTTCCCCGCACCCTACGATTGGAATCCCGCCCGCTGCATGCCTCGCACCGCTTCCGGATTTTTCATGAAGGTGTCCCACACAAACCCGGTCCTCGCGTTCTCCGCCATGAGAATCGTGATTCCCGTGTCGATCCCCACCACGTCCGTGTCGTACCAGTTCGTCAGCGGATTGAACGCGTCGACAAATCCATATTTGCACCAGGCCCGATTTCCGTATTTGTTTCTGACCGTGTGAAGCACTCGCACCGTTTCTTGCGGCAGAAAGGGCAGCGACCCTCCTGCGGCGCACGGAACCACCGTGCCGTCAATGGGCCCTGTTGCCGGCGGGCCGCCCCACACGACGTACCCGTCCCTCGAGTCCGAAGCGGTGATTCCCCATAAATCCTCGGAATAATCGGGAAACTCGCCGGCCAGGTCCAGGCAGAACCGTTTGTGCACCTCGGTGGCGATGATCGAATTCTTGAAGTAATCGGCGTACGCATCGTGCTTGTCGCGAAAATCAAACCAAGCCTGCGAATACTGGTGGACGAAGAGCGGAGCGAACGAGCCGATATACCGGATCCCGTCGTACTCGAAAATCGTCCGCTTCCACGCGTCCCACACATCCGGCGGCAGCGGGTGTGTCGCGGAGCCCAGCCCCAGCAGGTAGATCATCATCATCTCGCTGTAATTGTCCCAGCGGTAGGGAAGGAATCCCGTGTCCGGCGTCCAGCCGTGGGAGAGCAGCCGCGTGTCTTCGGAAAGCCACGTCCACTCGACGCGGTCGAATATCAGCCGGGCCAGCTCGCTGATTTCCGAGTGTTCGAAAAACGTCCGGCAGGTCAGCACTCCGCAAAGGAGTATCCCGGTGTCGATCGAGGAAACCTCCGAGTCCCAAGTCCTTTCGCCGGTGTCGAAATTCGCCCAGTGATAGAAGAACCCGCGATGGTTGGGCAGTTTTCGCCAAAGAAACCGCAGCGTATTCAGGGCGCGTCCCCGCGCCTCCAAATGCGACACATAGCCGCGCTTCGCCCCGATGCACAGCGCCGTGAGCCCGAATCCAAGCGCCGCGATGCTGCAGAGCGTGCTCTTGTCCTGGATCGTGACGTTGCACCGGTCCTTCACAAGCCCCGACTCGGGATTGGCCTGCTCCCAGAAAAATTGAAAATTTCTGTGTTCCAGATCCTCGAGCAGCGCGTCGTCATCGGCTGAAAACGGCAGTTGCCCCGCCAGCGGCGTGAATGGCGCCGCCTGTTGCGCGGGCGCGTCCGCCAATAACCAGGAAGCCGCCCGGCCAAACGGAACGCACAGGCCGGCGCCCACGCCCTGCTTCAGCAGCGTGCGGCGCGGCAAGAGCCTTGATCTCTTCGTGCGCATCGTCCGAAATTATATCCGTTCTTTCCGGGACGCAAAGCCCAACCGCGCCATTGATGGGAACCGAAGTGACGGAAATGATTTGGTTTTTGGCGTGACAACCGTTTCCATTTTATCATCCCGCATTCCTCCCTTGCTGATATCCTCTTGCTTTGGGGCGATAAGATAATGACCCGCGTCCGCAAATGGATCGTTGCTGCAGCGCTTCTCGCCGTCGTCTGCTTCGCCATTGCCGTTGTTGTCGCCATTCACCTGCATCATGAAAAGCCTATCTCCATGTGGGGCGCCGTCATCAAGCAGGATGCGGACGCCAAGAAACAGTCTCCCATCGCCAACGCGGATGTCAGTGTGGTCGGGATGTCCCCGCCCGTCACCGCCAAGTCCGATTTCTCCGGGCTCTTCCGTCTGCGGCTCCCCGCTGGAATTCGCCGCGGGATGTACGTGACTCTCCAATTCAGCCATCCGGGCTACGAACCGCTCGAATCGCAGGAGATGGTATCCGACGATCTATACGTCGTTCGCATGGCTCCCATCCAAACCGCGGCTCAGGTCGCGCAAACCGGACGTCCTCCCGTCATTGTTTCCAATGTCCTGGTCCGCTATTCGATTCAGACCACCACGCTGATGAACATCGGAAGCGAAATCACCACGTTTCAAGTGCAGAACAAGGGCAATTCGCCGTGCCACCGGCGTCCGCCGTGCTCCCCGGACGGAAAATGGAAAGCCTCTGTCGGTTCCGGAACGCTCGATGCCGGCCAAGGCAATGTTTTTGAAGACTTGCGCGTTTCCTGCATCGCCGGCCCTTGCCCCTTCACGCGAACCGTCTCGAGTGAGATTTCGCCCAATTCGCAAAGGGTCAGCGTCAAAATGTTGGACTGGTCTGACACCACCACGTTCCTCCTTCAGGCCGACGTGTATCGCCAGCAAATCAGCAATATTGTTCGCGAGTCCTATCCCATTATTTTCGGCCAATCCATCAACTTCACTCTGCCGCCCGAAGCGCAAGGCCCGACTCTCGAAGCGGAAATCAATAAAACGGACATTGTTTTTCCCCTCGGCCCCACTTTGGCCCCGATCCTGAGCTGGGCCGATTGCGATGTCCGCATGGCTAAAGATCGTTCGAAGAGCTATCGCTGCGAGCTCAAGCCGGGGTACACGATTCACGCTCACTGATGCCCTCTCGCCTCCCCAGATTCCTCCCTCCCTTCGTGATCGCGCCGCCGGTTCTCTCGCGTCTGCCGGGGCATCTCGCGCCCCGCGCCCTTTGCCCGTGCTGTGCCCGAGGCCGGTCTCGAGGCCGGACGGAATCGAAAGCTCTCTTGTGGCATAGTCAAGATGGAGGAGACACGGATTGAGAAGAAGGTTCGTGGTTTTCGCGGCGACAATTCAGGCTCTGCTGTTTTTGGGCCACTGGTTCGTTTATGAAACGTGGATCTATTTCTCCCGGTCCTCTACTCTCCACGAAGTCAGGGTGCTGCAGGTAACTCTGGCCGTGCTCTCCGTCACCTTTGTCGCTTCGTCCGTTCTGGCCTTCCGCTTCAACAATTGGCTGGTCAGCGCGTTCTACACGCTGGCCGCCACCTGGATGGGCGTGCTGAATTTTGTCGCCATTGCCGCGGCTTCTTGTTGGATCGTTTATGGTGCGGCGCTGTTGTTGCGCGCTCCCGTGGGACGCCCTGAAATCGGACGCGCGCTATTCGGGCTGGCGATTCTCGTGAGCATCTACGGAATCCTCAATGCCTGGAGGGTGCGCGTAAAGCGAATCACGGTGCAGTTGCCCCATCTCCCCGAATCCTGGCGGGGACGCACAGCGGCGCTCGTAACCGATGTCCACCTCGGCCACGTGCGCGGCCGCGCCTTCATGTCCCGCATCATCGCGATGATTCAGAGTCTGCGCCCCGACATTGTATTCGTCGCGGGCGATCTCTACGACGGAGGAAAGGTCGGCGCCGATGCTCTCGCCGCACCCTGGAAAAGCGCTTCTCCTCCCTTCGGAACCTACTTCGTGACGGGAAACCACGAAGGCTTCTCGAATCCCTCGCGTTACGTTAACGCCGTCAAAGGCGCCGGCGTTCGCGCCCTCGAAAGCGAGCGAGTCGATGTGGACGGCTTGCAAATTCTCGGGGTGAGTTACGCCGATTCACGCGAAGCCGGTCGTTATCGCGCAATCCTCGAAAATGCCGGGTTGGACCGCGAACGCGCCAGCATTTTGCTCCTGCACGTCCCGCAAGGCATGGCCATCACCGAAAAGTTTGGCGTCTCTCTTCAGCTTTCTGGTCACACGCACGGGGGACAGTTGTTTCCCTTCACCTGGTTTACCCGCCGAGTCTTCGGTGAATACACTTATGGATTGCACCCCTTCGGCGGCATGGCCGTTTACACCTCCTGCGGCGCGGGCACGTGGGGTCCGCCGATGCGCGTGGGCACTCGCCCCGAAATTGTCTTGATCCGCTTCGAATAGCAGGGCAACGTTCGCCCCGCCGGCCCTCGCGGCCCTTGCAAATAAGCGCCTAGCGCGGGTGACTTTCGCATTCTATAATTCGCGACTGCGGGCCGTTCTCTTCGAGGAGACTCCATAAAATGCGTTATCGCGCGCTGGGCCGTACCGGATGGAAAGTAGCCGAAGTAAGCTTTGGCGCATGGGCCATTGGCGGCATGTGGGGGCAGGTCTCCGATGCCGAATCGCTTGCCGCTCTCCACCAGGCCGTTGACTCCGGAGTGAACTTTATTGATACCGCGGACGTCTACGGCGATGGGCGCAGCGAGCGCCTGATCGCCCAGCTCAGAAAGAGCCGAAAAGACGAGATTATCGTCGCGACAAAAGCGGGCCGCCGGCTGCCCCGCCAATCCGTCGAAGGTTATTCCCGCCAGAACCTGACTTCCTGGGTCGAAGACAGTCTGCGAAACCTCGGCACGGATTCTCTGGATCTGCTCCAGCTCCATTGCCCTCCTACCGTTCTCTATGACAGTCCGGAGGTATTCGGAATCCTCGATGACCTGGTGAAGGCCGGCAAGCTGCGCTTCTACGGAGTCAGCGTCGAAAGGGTGGCCGAGGCCATCCGGGCTCTCGACTATCCAAACGTCCAGTCTGTGCAGATCATTTTCAATTGCTTCCGCCAGCGGCCGGCCGAGGAATTCTTCCCTCTGGCGAAGCAGAAACAAGTGGGCATTCTGGCGCGCGTTCCTCTCGCCAGCGGATTATTGACGGGCAAGCTGCGCCGCGACACTGTGTTTGCCGCCGACGATCATCGGAACTTCAATCGTCATGGCCGGGCATTCGACGTCGGGGAGACTTTCTCGGGAGTAGACTATGATGAGGGCTTGGCTGCCGTCGAGGAGATCAGGCGCCTCCTTCCCGCCGGCATGTCCCTCGCCCAGTTTGCCCTCCGCTGGATCCTCATGTTCGATGCGGTCACCTGCTCCATCCCCGGCGGCAAAAGGCCCGATCAGGTGGCGGAAAACTGCCGCTCTTCGGATTTGGCCGCGCTTACCCCGGAGCAGATGGCGGGTGTCCGCCAAATTTACAACTCGAGAGTTCTTTCCTTCGTTCAGGACAAATGGTAAGGAGCCGGGCGGCGCCTCCGGCGGATGGCGGCCCGCGGTCTGCGCTCTGGACTGAAAACCGCCCGATCCCGAGGACTGGCGATTGACAACTGCCGGGTCATTTGCCATATTGTCAAAGCGCTTAGAGCGACCGGAATCCCCGAGCTCTTCATTTCCCTATCCCCGCGCACAGGAGGCGAGGTGAGCGAAAGCAGGTCTCTGGTCCATTCAACGCACCTCCCTCCGGACCGGGGAGGAATGCTCGTCGAGTTGCCCCGTCAGCAGGCCGATTGGGACTGGATGAGCTTCTTCGTCCGCCGCCTGCTGCCCGGCGAAGTCTACCAGGCAAAAACCGAAAATGAAGAGGCCGCATTCGTCCTGCTCGGGGGCGCCTGCCTCGCCGATTGGGGCCGCGGCGAACAGCGCATCGGCAAACGCAACAACGTCTTCGAGGGGTTCCCCTACACGCTCTACTTGCCCGCGGGTAACACCGCGAGGTTCAAGGCGGAAACAGCTTGCGAAATAGCCGAATGCCGCGTCCCTTCCCAGGCGCTTCTGGAACCTCGGCTGATCACTCCCGGCGAAGTCTCGAGCAACCTCCGCGGCGGCGGAAATTCATCGCGCCAGATCGTGGATGTCATGCCACCCGCATTTCCAGCGGACAAATTAATGGTCATCGAGGTCTATACGCCCGGCGGAAATTGGTCGAGCTATCCGCCTCATAAGCATGATGTCCACATTCCACCCACGGAAGTCGACCTGGACGAAATTTACTATTACCGGATCCGCGAACCTCGGGGATTTGCCTTTCAACATCTTTATTCCAAGGACCAGCCTCGCGAGCAAACCCTGAAAACCAGGGATGGCGACGTGGTTCTGGTCCGAAGCGGGTATCACCCGGTCGTTGCCGGCCCGGGCTATGATGTCTACTACTTGAATTTTCTTGCCGGCTCGGCTCGGGCGCTGGCCGTCACCGAGGATTCCGACCACGATTGGATCCGCAAGACCTGGAACGCTGCGGACCCGCGCTTGCCCCTCGTGAAGGATTAGCCGCCCCGGAGAATTGCAGCCGATGCAGACGCATTGCTGGTTGGAAACCATGGTAGCGGCCGTTTCAGCGAACGAGCTCGGGAATTGTCGCCGTCCCGTCGCGCATCGTCTTCAAAATGCCCTTGAGTATAATCGCTTAGATTTTTCTCTTTCCTCTCGCCCGCTCTCGTCCTCGCTACGTCCCGTTCTCCCGCCCTCCTCTCCCCCTTCCACCTTTCCCTCGATTGCAAGCCGTGCAACGGTGATAATGGCGGAAAGGATCGGGTGAGGGGGCTAGCTCTATGACCGTCCGCTTGACCACCGCGCAAGCCATTGTTTCCTTCCTCAAAAACCAATATTCCGAACTCGACGGCAACCAGCAGGCTTTCTTTGGCGGCTGCCTGGGAATTTTCGGCCATGGCAACGTCGCCGGAATCGGGCAAGCGCTCGAGCAGGATCCCGGCCTGCGTTATTTCCTTTTTCGCAACGAACAAGCGATGGTCCATACCGCCACGGCTTTTGCCAAGGCGAGTTTTCGCCTCCGCACTCTCGTCTGCACCACCTCCATCGGGCCCGGCGCCACCAACATGGTCACTGGAGCGGCGCTCGCGACAATCAATCGACTTCCCGCCCTTCTGCTGCCGGGAGATATTTTCGCTCGCCGGAATGTCGCTCCCGTCCTCCAGCAATTGGAGTCGCCCGCCGGCCAGGATATTTCCGTGAACGATTGCTTCAAGCCGGTCTCGCGTTACTGGGACCGCATTCAGCGCCCGGAGCAATTGCTGACTTCCCTTCCCGAGGCGATGCGCGTGCTCACCTCCCCGTCCGATACGGGAGCGGTTACCTTGAGCCTGCCGCAAGACGTCCAAACGGAAGCCTTCGATTTCCCCGAGGATTTTTTCCACAAGCGAGTCTGGGCGATACCCCGCTCGCGGTGCGACGAGTCTTTGCTGAAGCGCGCCGCGGAATGGATTCGCGCCGCAAAGAAGCCTCTAATTGTCGCGGGAGGCGGCGTTCTCTATTCCCTTGGCTCCGAGTCGCTCGCCAGGTTTGCGGCGGCCACAGGAATTCCCGTCAGCGAAACGCAGGCGGGAAAGGGCGCTCTGCCCTTCGACCATCCGCAGGAGGTCGGCGCCATCGGAGCCACCGGAACTCCCGGCGCGAACATTCTTGCCAGAGAAGCCGACTTGGTTCTCGGCGTTGGCACCCGCTATAGCGACTTCACCACGGCATCCAAAACAGCCTTTCAGAATCCCTACGTCCGATTCGTGAATATCAACATCGCCGAATTCGACGCTTATAAGCACGCGGCCCTCCCGCTCACCGGCGACGCGAAGGTAACTCTCGACGAGCTTCGCCATTCCCTGGCGGGTTATCGCGTGGATGATCGCTACGAAAAAAGTATCTCCGCCTTTCGCGCCCAATGGGAAGCGGAAGTCAACCGCATCCATCAGGTCCGCAAATCGCCTCCTATCACGCAGGGTGAAGTGATCGGCGTGGTCAACAAATTTATGCAGCCTTCCGACACTGTCGTCTGCGCCGCGGGCAGCTTGCCCGGCGATCTGCACAAGCTTTGGAGGACGTGCCGCCCCGGTGGCTATCACCTGGAATACGGCTACTCCTGCATGGGTTACGAAATTGCCGGCGGATTGGGCGTGAAAATGGCCCACCCGGCGCGCGATGTCTACGTCCTCGTCGGCGACGGCTCCTACTTGATGATGGCCCAAGAAATCGTCACGTCGCTGCAAGAGGGCTACAAGCTCAATGTCGTCCTCCTAGACAATCACGGATTTTCCAGCATCGGCGGCCTCAGCCGCTCCTGTGGCAACGAAGGAATGGGAACCAACTATCGGTACCGCCGCGGCGAAAAATACGACGGCGACCTTCTCCCTGTGGATTTCGCCGCGAACGCCGCCAGCCTGGGAGCTTGGACGGCGCGCGCCCGAACGGGCGATGAATTGAAGGCGGCTTTGGCGGCGGCGAAGTCCCAGCCGCGAACCTCCGTAGTCGTAATCGAGACCTCCTATGAAGATCGTGTGCCGGGTTACGAATCTTGGTGGGACGTGGCCGTCGCCGAGGTCTCCTCGAGCGACCGTGTGAAGGCCGCGCGCAAAGCTTACGAAGAGGCCCGCAAAAAGGAACGCTTCTTCTTCTGAAATTGCTCCACTTGTTCGTGTAAATGTCGCGCTGGCCTTCCTGAAACGCCCGCGCAGAGGAGCCGGGGTGGCATCAACCACAGGGGCAGTGCCGATCGGAGCTTCCGGACAGCCTCATCTGAAGCGCGTGCTCAGCCTTTGGGACCTCATCTACTACGGGATTATCCTCACGTCCCCCATCGCCGCCGTTCCTCTCTTCGGAGAAGCGCAACTCCTCTCGCACGGACATGCCGTCACCACGATGCTGCTGGCCATGGTCGCCATGTCCGTCACCGCCGTGAGCTTCGGCCGCATGGCCAATGTTTATCCTTCTTCCGGCTCGGTCTACACCTACATCAGCCGCGAATTGAACCCCAACCTCGGTTTCGTCATCGGTTGGGCCATGTTTCTCGAATATCTTTTTCAGCCCGTCCAAAATTCCCTTTACGCGGTTCTCGCCATCCAGCGCATGCTGCCGCAAATTCCCTTTGCCATTCTCGCCGCGCTTGCCGTGGGAGGTATCACTCTCATGACCGTCCAGGGCATCAAATTCACGGCGCGGACGAACGAGGTGCTCCTCGCGTTCATGGTTGCGGTGACCGCCGTATTTTTCGTGCAGTCCGTCCGTTTCATCGTCTTTCACCAGTCATTCGCCGCCCTTTTTTCCTTCAAGCCCATTTACAATCCCGCCACGTTTCAGCTGCGCGGCCTTGCGGCTGGCACTTCGCTGGCGGCTCTGGTCTTCGTCGGGTTCGACGGCGTCTCGATTCTCGCCGAGGAGGTCAAGAATCCCCGGCGCAACGTCCTTCTCGCATCCGTTCTTGTCTGCGTCTTCACGGGACTCTTCAGCGGTGCGCAAGTGTACATGGCGGCGCGCGTGTGGCCCGATTACACGACGATGCTCAATCCCGAGACCGGATTCATGGATGTGGCCCGCGCGGCCAGCGGCCCGATCCTCTTCCACGCCTACGGAATCATGCTCCTCGTCTCGAGTGTCGCCTGCGGCCTCGCCGGTCATGTGGGCGCCGCCCGATTGCTCTACAGCATGGGCCGCGATGATGTGCTGCCCAACAAAATCTTCGGCCATCTGAGCCCGAAAAAAAGCAATCCCGTCTACAACATCTGGATCGTCGGGATCATCGCCTACGTTGCGGTCCTGCTGATCCCCTGGGAGCGCGCCGCGGAGGTCGTCACCTTCGGCGCGCTGCTCGCCTTCATGGGCGTGAATCTGGCCGCCATCGTCCATTTTTGGTTTTCGCGCTCGGCCGTCGGACACAGAAATTTCTTCGTGGACGCTTTTGTCCCCGGCTTCGGATTTGTGTTCTGCCTCGTCTTGCTCTTCAGCCTGCAGCCCTGGACAAAATACGCGGGCCTGATTTGGCTGGCGATCGGGGTGGCCTATGCGGCCTATAAGACGCGCTGGTTCACGGTGCGTCCGAAACTCATCGACTTCAGCGAATCGCAGTGATTTCTCCGTGCGGGCAAATTGGATGGAAGCCGCGGCCTTCGACCCGGCTAGGACTGCTGTGTGCGCGAAATGTGCAGCGCGAAGCCGCACGATTCGCGAATCCGAAGTTCGGGCTGCAGTTTTCGCACCACCGGCTTCGCGGTGCTCCCCGAAATCCGTTCAATCAATAGCTCGGCCGCTTCGCTTCCCAGCTGATGTTTCGGGAGCTCGACGGTGGTCAATCTCGGGCGGAAAATCCCGAGCCATGGATAATCATCGAAGCTCACCAGTCCGTAATCCTCCGGACATTTCAACCCGATCTCTTCGGCCGCTTTCAGCAAGCCAATCGTCATCAAGTGATTTGCCACATAGATTCCGTCGGGCCGCCGGGAGAGCAGGCTGTGTCCCGCGCGGAATCCGGATTCGATCCGGTAATCCCCCTCGATGACGAGGTCCGGATCGTGCGGCAGATCCTTCGCCTTCAATGCGTCGTGAAATCCCTGCCACCGCGCCTTCGCGTTGCTGATCTTCAACGGCCCGCAAATCAGCCCGATCCGCCGGCGTCCGGCTTGCGCCAGGTGGCACACCGCGTCGTACGCGCCCTGATAATCGTCGGAGATCACGGCATCGCGCGTCAGCTTCGGGTAAGTCCGCATCACCAGAACAAACGGAATGTTGACCTCTTCGATCATCTGCCGCACCGGGGGCCGGAAATCCTCGGCCGCTTTCGTCAGCAGAATGCCATCCACGCGTTTTGAGAGCAGCAGCTCGACGGCCTTTTCCTCTTTGTCCAGCGTGTCGTCGCTGTTGCACAGCAGCAGGTTGTAGCCGTGCTTCTGCGCCGCGTCCTCCGCGCCGCGAACCACCATCGGGAAAAATGGATTGGCGATGTCCGGGACGATCATCCCGATCGTGTGCGTCTTTTGTTTTGCCAGGCTTCGCGCCACCAGGTTGGGCCGGTAATTGAGTTTGTGGATCGCCGCTTCCACTCGCTCGCGCAGCCCTTTTCCCACGTGGCTCTTATTGTTGATTACCGCCGATACGGTGAAGACCGAGACGCCGGATTCGCGCGCGACGTCATAAATGCTGGCGGCCTTTGCAGGTTTTTTCCGGCCTTCTTTTCCCAAGGGGAAAACCGCCTCCTCGTGATTCCCGTTTTACGGGGCTTCAGTATGCAACAACGGCATTACCTTTGCGAATTCGCCCGCTCTCGAATCTCCGGATTCCGGGTTCGTTCCGCGCGAAGCGGCGTCCTGGCCGCCGCGGCCGCGAACGGTCAGCTTTCGCGGTCGGCGCGCCCGAGCCTTTGATTTCGAATGGCCTTGTGGTCCAGCCCGCGCAGTTCCTCGATGTTCGCCAGCACCTTCAGGATCGCGTCGGCGATCGCATCAATGTCCGCCGGAGACCCCAGGAAATGCTGGTGCGGAAACCATACGGCTTCGCTGTACGCCGCGCGTTCCGATTCCGGGCACGAGGAAATGCTCTTCAGGTCGAGCGGTTTTTCCCGTCCCCAGCTCAGCGCCGGAAAATCGGCTGGATCGAGCGGAAAAAGCGAGCTTTTGTAAACCGGCTCGTAGAAGAGTCCGTCGCACGGGACTCCTTCCAGCTGGAGCGCGGCTACGAATGCGGCGCGGGGAATCTCTTTCGCCTGCTGCGAGAAATATTTCATCACGTAGCCGTAGGGAGCCAGCCGTGTGATCCGCGGATCGGCTCTCAGCAGTCCAATGCCCGGCGTGTTCTGCATCCGGGATTCGAACTGCTTCATGTTTTTTTCCCGCATGGCCGCTTGCGCGGGCAGCCGGTCGAGTTGCGGGCCGAGGACCGCCGCCTGAAATTCTCCCAGGCGGTAATTGAACCCGATGATCCGGTGATGGTATTTGTCCGTCAGGCTGGCGCGTCCCGCGTTGATGTAGCTTTGCACCCGCTCCATGTATTCCAGGTTGTTCGTGATCACCGCGCCGCCTTCGCCGCAGGTGATGATCTTGCTCGATTGGAAACTGAAAGCGCCCAGGTCCCCCATCGACCCCGCGCCTTTTCCTTTCCACATCCCGCCGTGCGCGTGCGCGCAATCCTCGATCACTTTCAGATTGTGCCGCGCGGCAATCCGCAGGATTTCGTCCATGTCCGCGAACCGCATTCCCAGGTGAACCGGCAGAATCGCCTTGGTCTTGGGTGTGATCGCTTTTTCAATCAGCTTCGCGTCCAGGCAATACGTCTCCGGATCGATGTCCACGAACACCGGAATGGCGTTGAGCAGCAGCACTGGCCCTACGGTTCCTTCCCACGTATAAGCCGGCGCGATCACTTCGTCTCCGGGCCGGATGTCGATCGCCTTCAGCGCTGCCTGGATGGCTACGGTGCCCGTGCTCACGCACTGCGCGTATTTTGCCGTGTGAACTTCCGCGAATTTCGCCGCGAATTTTGCCGCGTATTTCCCCGGAAACGGCTGCCCGCCCCATTTCGTGCTTGTCAGCACGTCCTGGAGCGCCCGCGCCTCTTCGTCGCTCGAGAGTGGCCATGGCGTAAACGGAGTCTTTCGCAACGCCTCACCGCCTGTGATCGCTAGTTTTCCCACGAGCGCTTGCCTCCCATTCCACTTGAATTTCGAGCCTGGCTCTCTCTCAACCGACATCCGGATTCGGAATCATGAAGTCCCGCACCAGCGCGTCCAGGTCGTGGCACGCGGCGATGAATTGCCGCAGCGTCCGTCGCGTCGGGCCGAACATGTCGAAATCGCCGATTGAAAGCCCGTTCTCTTCGCTGGCCCGCCGGAAATCCGGAAATTTTCTCGATAGTTCTTCGACGATTCGCGGCGCCACGGGCTCCTCGATTCGCGGGCGCACCTCGACGTCGCTCGCGTTGAACCGCACTTGCCACGAATAGGGCGGCGAAATAACCACGTCGCCGCCGATCAGTTCGCTCCAGTGCATGTGATTGCGAAAGGCGGCCGAAAGCAGCCGGACGCGGTACCCGCGCTCCACGAATAATTTGTAGGTTTTCTTGAACACCGCCACGCCCGCCCATTCGACGTATCCCGGATCGATCGCGATGTTTTCTTTCTCGATCAGCACCTTCATCCAATCGTCCAGCCGCCCCATCATGATCGTGCACACCGGGCCCATGCTCGCGATTTCCTTTCCTTCCTTTTCCCGCCGCGCGAGTCCCCGTTCGACCGCCTCCGCCACGGCCACGCACTGCGGCAGCGTGAAGCACACAGTCGCGTTGATGCTGATTCCCCGGTACGTCGCTTCCTCGATCGCGGGAATGCCCGCTCGGGTCACCGGAATCTTCACGATCATGTTGGGCGCAAGGCGGCTGAATTCTCCGGCTTGCTCGACGATTGCCGCGGGATTGCGGTAGAGCCGCGGATCGGTCTGAATCGATAATCTCCCGTTCTTGCCTTGGTGCGCCTTGAAAATCGGCATCAGCGGCGCCGCGGCCTTCACCGAAATTTCCCGCACCAGTTGCCACGCGATCTCGTCCTCCGTCGCCGTGGGCAATTCCACCATCAGCGCCGCGATGCGGCCTTTCCATTGCTGAATCTCTTTCTTCAGCACCCCCAGAACGATCACGGGATTGCACGTCGCTCCCACGGCCCCATGCTCGATCGAGTAGGCGAGCTCCGGAATGGATGCGGAATCGTTCCACAAAACCGTCGGAGTGGTTTGCGTCATTTTGTGGAGCGGGCTTTTGAACGTTGTGGATGTCGATCGGGTCATCGCCGTCTCACTTGAACCGCTCCGCGTGCGCTCCCGCGCCTTCGGCCGCGCTCGTCTCGCGAACCCCTCCGGCCGAATCCCGGCTCAAGACGACGCTCCCAACCCGCCCGCGGTCACCTGCACCGGCACGCCCTGCTGGTGTGATTTTTCCGCGGCCACGGCCACGGCAAGCGACCGGATCCCGTCCTCTCCCGTGACTCGCGGCGGCCGGCCGCTCAGGACGCTTCGCACGAAGTCGCGCACTTCGGCCAGATAAGCGTCCGCAAATCGCGTGAGGAAATGATCGGCCAACACTTGTTCCCCGCCCTGCGCGCTCATGAATGTCACGGGTGTCTGCTGGATGCTCCCGACAAAAATCGAGCCCTTCGATCCCACGATTTCCGTGCGAACGTCGTATGCATAGATGGCCTGGACGTAGGATTCCACGTTGCCGATCGCTCCGTGGTGATATCGCAGGTTCACCACGCTCGCCACCACGTCCTTGTATTGCGCGACCTCCGGCCGGATCGCCACCGTTGTGTACGCGTGGACTTCCTCGATTTCGTCGCGCATCATCCATCGCGCCAGGTCGAAATCGTGAATCGTGTTGTTGTACAGCACCATTCCGTTCACGCCCGACTGATACGCTGCCATCGGCGGGACGTCCCGGTCGCGCCCCACTGACTTGAAAATCACCGGCGTCCCGATTTCCCCGGCCTCGATCCGCTTCATCGCCGCCGCATACGCCGGATCGTAGCGGCGCATGAATCCGATCTGCAGCGGAACCTTCGCTTTCGCCACCGCTTCCAGCGCCGCGTGTCCGTCGCCAAGATTTAGCGCCAGGGGCTTCTCGCAGAGGATGGCCCTCCCCTCGCGCGCCGCCGAAATCACCGCCTGAGCGTGAAATTTGTCGGGTGTGGCGATCAGCACCGCCTCGATGTCCTTGTTTTCCAGCATCGCTTCGAGGCTGCCGTAGGCGTGATCGATTTCGAGCTCGTCCGCCACTTGCCGCGCCCGCTCCGCCGCCACGTCCGCCACGCCGATGAGCCTCGCTTCCGGCGCCTGCCGGCGGAGATTTTCCGCGTGGCGCTTCCCCATTTCCCCGACGCCCAAAACTCCGATTCCCAGCTTGCGCATTCGCGCTCCCTCTCCGGTCAGATATTCCTTCGCGCCGCCCCGGCTACCTCGCCGTCGACGTCGCTCCCAGCCCGCTCACCACTCCCCGCAGATATTTCAGGCTCGCCGCGATGCTTTCCGCCGGTGGAATCGGCGTCGCGCCAAACTTCACGTCTTGTTCGACTACGCTCCATCCCGAATATCCGTTTTTCACCAGCGTGCGGAAAAAGGCCGGAAAGTCGATGTTCCCTTTTCCGATCACCGTGAACACTTTGTGCTCGATCGCTTCTTCGAATGTCCACTTGTTCCGCCGCGCCTCTTCCAGCACTTTCGTGTCGCAATCCTTGATGTGCACGAAGCGCAGCTTGGATTTGTATTTTTCCGCTTCCTTCACGGAGTCCCCGTGCCCGTACACGCAGTGCCCCGTGTCGAGGCACAATCCCACGTTCGTGTGCGACGTCGCGTCATAGAACAGCTCGCACTCCTCGGGTGTCTCTATATATGTCGCCACGTGAGGATGAAACACCAGGTCGAGGCCGAACTCGTTGGCCACTTTCTCCGCGTCCGCCACGATGTTTCCCACGTGTTTCCATTGCGCGGCGGTAAGAGTGGGGCATTCCTTCTCGTACACGCGGCCCGAATACGCGTTCCGCTCCGGCGATTGATCGTCGGCCATCACCAGAAAGGGAGCCTTGAGCGTGGCCAGCAGGTTTCCGACCTTCCGGATCCGCTCGATCACCGCCTGCCTCGCCGCCGGGTCGGTCATTTTCACCGGGACAAATGAAGCGAGCAGCTTCAGTCTGCGTTTCTCCAGCTGCGGCTCGAGGATTTTCGGATCCGTCGGGAAAAATCCGTATGGGCCGAGTTCCGTTCCCGTGTATCCCGCCGCCTTCATCTCATCCAGCATCTTCTCGTACGACTGCTCCCACGACGGCCCCGGGTAATCCAGCACGCCCCAGCTATCGGGCGCCGAGGCAAACAGAAACCGGTCTTGGATCTCGCTCATTGGTTTTCCTCTTTCGATGGCAGTTGAATTTCAAAAAATCCGGCGTCAGTTCCACGGCTCGAGAATCACTTTCATCGATTCCGCTTCCATGGATTTCTGCATTGCCTTCTCCACGTCGCGCAAACCGTACCGATGCGTCACGAATTCCCGCAGCGGATAATCCTTCATGAATCGTGCCATCTGCCGCATCCCCGGCCCATAGGCCGCCGGCTCTTCTCCACCCACGCCCAGAATGCGCGCGTTTTTGGCGCACAGGTGCCGGTGCGGGCTCACCGCGACCTCTCCCAAATCCGAAAAGTTTCCCGCCTCCACCAGCAGTCCGCTCACGCGCAGCATTTCGAGCGCCTCTGGAACCGCCTGCGGCACGCCCGCGCATTCGATCACCATGTCCGCGCCGCGCCCGTGCGTCATCTCTTTAACGAACGCCAGCCTTTCCGCCTTCGATGTTTTTCCCGCGTTCACCGTGTAATCCGCCCCCAGCCGCCGCGCAAAATCCAGCCGGTAATCGGAAAGATCGGTGGCGATGATCGTCCCCGCTCCCAGCATCCGCGCCTTCATCAGAAAACACATGCCCAGCGGGCCCGTTCCCAGAACAACGACCGTATCGTCAAAACGAAACGATTCGCTCGGGAACGCCGAGATTTGCTTCGCGCGGTCCAGCCCCGCCGTCACCGCGAAGATTTCCGTCAGCACCGCTACTTCCGATGGAAGCTCCTCCGGCACTTTCACCAGAAAACTTCCGGGCACGACGTAAAGATATTGTCCCCATCCTCCGAATAGATGGGGCGCATTCTTCGCGCTCAGCAGATTGCCGTAGTCAACCGTGTTCTCGCAGCAATAGTAGGGAAAATCGTGCCGGCAGTAGTAGCAGTGCCCGCACGAGACGTTTGCGCCCACCACCACGCGGTCTCCCTCGCGCAGCGCGACCCCTTCAAAGTCGGTGTACTCTCCCGTCCCTCCGATCGCCGCAATAATGCCCACATTCTCGTGCCCCTGAATGATCGGAAACTCGATTTGCCGCCCGCCGTACTGCGTCACGTAACCCTGATACGTGTGCTTGTCCGTTCCGCAGATTCCGGAAACTTCCATCTTCACCACCACGCATCCCGGACCAGGCTCGGGAAGCGGGTATTCCCGAATTTCATACGTTCCCGGCTGAACGAGCGTCGCGGCGAGGGCGATTTGCGCTGACATGGGCGGTTGCTCTGGGCGGCTCCGGCGGACCTATCGGGGCCGCGCTTTTCCCTGCGAGACACCGTGCGGGCAATCCTCGCGTCCCGATGCCGCCTCCGCGAAGATTACCCGCGCTCCGGATTTCTTAGAAGTTCAATTTCAGCGATAGCTGCCCGATGCGCGGAGATGCCGCACCGGCCACATAGCCGAAGGAGCTGGATGTGGGAGCGCCTCCGCTGAATCCTGTAATTCCGCTGGGTGACAAGAACTGCGTGTGATTGAAGATGTTGTAGAACTCAGCCCGGAATTGCAGGTTGAAGTGTTCGCTGAGCTGCGTGTTCTTGAGAAGGGCCATATCCCAGTTGTTCAGTCCGGGGCCATGGAAAAACCGCCGCGGGGAATCGCCCTCCTGGCCCAGCGTTGCTTGCGTAAACGCCGCAGGATTGAAGAAGCGCCCGCCGGTGTTGCGCGGGTTGGTGATGCCCAGCGGCCCGACATAATTCGGAGTATCCACGGGGAGAGTAATGGGGCCGCCGAATCCCGTTCCGAGCAACGACTGATCGTCGGTTTCGACCATCGTTACAGGCAGGCCGGTGGCAAAGTGCGTGATTCCGCTGATCTGCCAGCCGTTGGTCAAGCGCTTCGGCCCGCCGAGCTTGTCAAAGGGCAGGGTGTAGGCGTAGCTGGCCACGAAGTTGTGGGTGCTGTCGAAGGCCGAGAGGCCATAACTCAGCCTCGGATTGACCGGGTTGATCTGCTCTCCGTAACCGGAGGAATTGTCGAACGCCCGGCTGTAGGTGTAGCCGATCAAAGTCTGGAGTCTGCCGCTCGTATGGCGGTAATCCACCTGGAGCGAGTTGTAGTTCGAGAGTCCGGCGGTGATGAAATACGAATCATTGCCGAACGGAATGATTCCGATGTTCCCGTCGGGGAGCACGGTCCCATTCGCGCCCGAACTCGCAGGCAGGGCCACACCGCTCAAAGGAGTGCGCGTGCTGAGGACGTAGGAATTGTTGGGTAGGATGTAGATATTGTTTTCGCCGCCCGGCCCGCACGTGGTGCTTGTCGTGCCCGCGACTACGGCCCCTTCCGCCGCCAATTGCAGGCACAGCGCCGGATTGCCCGGGTTTGCGGACATGGAAGAGAGCAGGCGATGCCCCTGCGAACCAACGTAGCTGACGGTGAGCAAATCGGAGTTCGTGAGTTGTCGCTGAATGGAAAGCTCGTAGGATTCGGCGTAGGGCAGCTTGTTCTTGTTATAGAAAGCCGGTGAGCTGCCGATCGTGCCGAAGGCGTTGTAGAACTCGGCCAGCGTGTCGTACGGCGGACCCGAAGCCGGATTCGTTTGCGAAAAGGACCGCGGCGGCGGCGGAACGGGAAACAGGTTTGTGCAGGGGTTGGCTCCGCAGTTCCCGGAAGCACGGGGAATGAAAGGTGAAGCAAAGGTCGGTTGCGACTGGCCGGTGTAGTTTCCAAACGGAGCGTCGCCAATTTCGTTGAAATCCGTCGCCCCCTCGAACGTCGTGTAGAACAATCCCCACCCGGCCCGGATGCTTGTCGTCCCCGGCTTTCCCAGTATCGTTCCCAGCATCCCTTCATGGTCGCCGAACGAATATGCGAGCCCCAGCCGCGGCGCGAAATTGTTCCACTTCGTCGGCGCCAGCGTGCTCGGAACCCCCGGATCTCCCGGGAAGACCCAGCCCGTTGGCGATCCGGGGAATACGAGGGACTGTTCGCCCGGAATGATGGTCTGGAATTGACCGTACTTGACGGCCCAGGGAGAGCTGACGTCGTAGCGCAAGCCGTAGTTCAGCGTCAAGTTCGATTTCACGCGCCAGCTATCCTGGCCGAAGAGCCCAAAATAAAAGTTGTGGCCGTAGGAGGGATACGACTGGCCCTGAACGAATTGACTCGGAGCGCCGATCAGGAAATCGACAAAATCATCGCCCGTTTCACTCGCCAAGCCGTTGAAATTGCTGCCAAAGAAAAAGTTGCCGTTGGAGACGTTGTCGAGGAGGTCTTCCTCGAGCTGGTCATAGTGGAATGAGCCGCCGAACTTGATCGTGTGCGTGCCGACGATCAAGCTGTAATTGTCGAGAGCTTGATAGACATTCTCAATCAAGCCATTGGGACGGCTCGGGACGCCGATTACGAAATCATTGAAGTCGATTTCAGGGACGCCTTCGAGATTCGGCACGAGCGGGAGAATGCCGGGCGCCTGATTGGCGCCGGACGCAAATCCAAGGCTGGCCAGGGTAACTCCCTTGCCGCCCTGGGGCTGGTTGAAGAGAGTATTCAAGCGGAAATAGCCCAAACGAAATTCGTTTACGGATGTGGCGCCGCTCTTCGTTGCCCCCAAATTCACCATGTTCGTTTGGCCTTTTCCGTCCACTTCGAATCCGGGATAAAGAGGCGCGTTGCCGGGCCAATACGGGTCAATGCGATTGAATTTGTCGAAATAGTAGTAAGCGGTAAGCAGGCCGAGGCTCGTGTTCCCATCCACTCGCCCGCTGAATTTGTTGTCCGTTAGATTCGTTGATTCCGAGCTGTTCAGATACTGACCGTTCGGTTGATTTGCCGGGAGGATGTATTTCAGAAGGTTGGCTGAAATGGGATTGAAGGCAGTCGTGGGAAGCTGCGCATTGGGGAAAACGCATTGCGAGTAGTTGGTACAAGTTGGAGTGTAGTATGGCTCGCCCGACGTCACCGCCTCGCCCAACTGGCTGGAGAGCTGGGAAGCGAATGCCGGACCGCTGACCGTCCCGACAAGACTGTTGGCGACAGACGACAGATCGCCGCTTTCCAGAGCCGTGCTGGGGGCGCCATTGATAACGTCCGTGACGCCTTGAACGACCCGGTTTCCCTGATAGTCGGCGAAGAAGAACACTTTGTCGCGCACGATTGGTCCGCCAAAAGTTCCACCGAACTGGTTCTGGTGATACGCGCCTCTCTGCCCCTGCGCGAAATAGTTCGCGGCATCGAAGTCGGTGTTGCGCAAAAACTCAAAGACGTTTCCGTGAAACTGGTTCGTCCCGGACTTGGTGACCACGTTGATCTGCCCGCCCGCGTAGTTCCCGTACTCCGCGTCGTAGTTGTTCGTCAAAATCTTGAACTCCGCGATCGAATCCAGATTCGGGATCGCGCCGGCCCCTGAGAATCCCGTCTCTTGCACGAGAATTCCGTTCAGAATGAATCCGTTCGAGGCTTCTCGCATGCCGTTGACAGAAACGGCCCCGGAGTCCTCGTCGCCGGAGACAAGCGGAGCCGCGAAACCCGCGGAAATGAAGGGTCCCGCGTAGGCGCCGGTCATCGCCGACGGCTGTTGCGCGACGCCGGGCTGAAGGCCCAACAAATCCGTATAGCTGCGCGTGACCAGCGGCACATCGGTCATCTCTTTCCCGCCGATCACTTCGCCCATCTGCGTGCTCGCCGTGTCCACGTGCAGCGTCGAGCTGGAAACTTCCACCTTCTCCGCGCTCGCGCCCACTTCGAGCGAGACGTCGATCACCAGCGCCTGGTTCACTTGCAGAACCAGTCCCGACTGGTGATAGGCCTTGAATCCCGTCTGCGTCACGTCAATCGTGTAGTTCCCCACCGCAAGAGTCGGAAACGAGTAGTAGCCGTCTCCGTTTGTGTGCAGCGTGGTCGCGATTCCGGTGTCCACGTTCGTTGCCACCACCGCCGCACCCGGCACCACCGCTCCGCTCGCATCCTTCACCGTTCCCGAAATGCTGGCCGTCACTCCGGCGAAGAGCTTGCCGCACAACACAAACGCGAAGGCCAATACAAAAACAAACAGACCCAGCCGAATTCGGTGCATGTGCATGCTCCTCTCCCTGCGGACGAATCTTCAAGATTGGCGATACGATTTCCCTGCCCCACCCCCGGCTCCTGATGCCTGCCGCCGGTTCCGCGAAGGGTTCGCTGGGTTTTCTTCTAACCGGTTATCAGAGCCAAAGCGCTTATAGTTTAGCTGGTCGCTCCTTGTCAAGAGGTTTTGCGCCCGCCATACTTCAAAAAACTGATTCGCTCAATTCAATCGGATTATTGGGCTCAATCTGTATACAGTCTCCCGCGCCTTACCCGGCACCCGGTGTCAATAACCGATTAGAAACTGTGGACCACGGCTCCCCCGGCATTCCGCAAAGTCCGCCTTTTGATAGCCGCTCATTTCTCTTCCGCCGTCCGGTTTCGGTCGGCCTGCCTGGTCCGGCACCGCCTCTCGCGGATGCCCTCCAACCTCTCCCCGCCTCCTAATTGGCGCCCTGCTCCTTCATCCTGCTGAATCCCTGATGGGTTGCATCACTATTTTTGCTGCCGGAATTTCCCCCTTTCGCTGCTAGATTGCGACAATGGCGGCGCCTTCCCGGGTCATGCATCCCGCTCTCTTTGCCGGCTACGGAACCGGAAGTTTCTACGATGAAATGTTCCTGCGCCCGGAAGAACCTCGTCCTCACTACGCCAAGCTGTATCAGAAGCTCGCGGCCATGGCCCCCTCTCAATTCGAGGAGCAGCGCAAGCTTGCCGATCTCTCTTTTCTTCTCCAGGGGATCACGTTCACCGTCTATAGCGACGGCAGAGGCACCGAGCGGCTCTTCCCCTTCGACCTGATCCCGCGCATCCTTCCCCAATCCGAATGGCAGCAAGTCGACCGCGGCCTCGCTCAGCGCGTCATCGCCCTCAATCTCTTCCTTCAGGACGTCTACGGCAAGCAGCGCATCCTCGCCGACCGCAAAATCCCTCGCTCGCTCGTCTATTCTTGCAGGCATTTTCACCGCGAGATGCTGGGCGTCGAAGTCCCCCGCGGCATTTACACTCACATCTGCGGAATTGACCTGGTTCGGGATTCAAAGACCGGAGATTTTCTCGTCCTCGAGGACAACGTCCGCACGCCGAGCGGCATTTCCTACGTCTTGGAAAATCGCCTGGTGATGACTCGCACCTTCCCCGACGCTTTCCAGACCCACGAAGTGCTCCCTGTGGACCACTACCCCGCCGAACTCTCCCGCATTTTGCAGAGCCTTTCCCCTCGCGGCGAAAGCGACGCGCAAATCGTCTTGCTCACTCCCGGCATTTACAACAGCGCCTATTTCGAGCACAGCTTTCTCGCCCAGCAAATGGGAATCGAATTGGTCGAGGGGCGCGACCTGGTCGTCGACGCCGGCGTCGTCTACATGAAGACGATCCGCGGCCTCCAGCGCGTTGACGTCATCTACCGCCGCGTGGACGACGAATTCCTCGATTCGCTCTGCTTCCGCCCCGATTCTCTTCTCGGCGTCCCCGGCCTCATGGCGGCTTACCGCGCCGGAAACGTCGCCCTCGCCAACGCCATCGGCAACGGCGTCGCCGACGACAAAGCGATCTACGCCTACGTTCCCACCTTCATCCGTTATTACCTCGGCGAGGAGCCGATCCTCCGCTCCGTCGAGACATTCCTCTGCTCCAACGGCGACCATCTCCGATTCGTGCTCGATCACCTCGGCGAATTGGTCGTCAAGAACGTCGGAGAATCCGGCGGCCACGGCATGTTGATCGGTCCCGCGGCCGGCAAAAAGCACTTGGACGATTTTCGCGAACGGATCCGCGCCAATCCCCGCGACTATATCGCCCAGCCCGTCATTCCGCTTTCCCGCGTCCCTTCTTATGACTCGGCTACGGGAACCATCGGCGGCTGCCACGTGGATCTCCGCCCCTATTGCCTCTACGACGGTGAAAAAGTGACCACGGTCCCGGGCGGCCTCACACGCGTCGCCCTCCAGCGCGGCTCCTTGGTTGTCAATTCTTCTCAGGGCGGTGGCAGCAAAGACACTTGGGTTTTGCGGGGCGAGGACTAGCATGCTTTCGCGCATCGCCGATTCGATGTTCTGGATGGCCCGCTATATCGAGCGCGCCGAAGACACTTCGCGCATTCTCGACGTCACTTATCACACCCTGCTCGAGCAGGCCCAGCATCCCTACCGTTTGCGCTGGGATCCGCTGATTGCCATGGCGGGCGAGGAAACTCGTTTCCGCCAGCTCTACCAAACAACGAACTCCCAAAATGTTTTCGAATTTCTCGCCTTCAATCCCGCCAATCCCAGTTCCATCGTCCAATGCATCACCAAGGCCCGCGAAAATGCCCGCACCATGCGCGACCGCATCTCCCGCGAAATGTGGGAAGACATCAACGGCCTCTACTTGATGGTCACCCGCTACAACCCCGCCGAGGAAATCGCCGCCGGCCCTCACCGTTTTTGCGAAAAAGTGAAATTCGCTTGCCACCGCTTCCACGGCGTCACCGGCGCCACTCTTCCCCATGACGAAGCCTGGGATTTTCTTCGCGTCGGCTGGTCCCTCGAACGCGCGGAAATGACCGCCCGCCTCGTTGATGTCCAGTATCACAACCTTCTCGAAGCCGGCGGCGCCGCCGAAGCTCCCGGCAATCATCAATGGATGGCCGTTCTGAAATCCGTCGGCGCCTATGAGGCTTACCACCGCCAGTACCGCTCCTCCATCGAACCCGAACGCGTCGCCGAGATGCTCATTCTCCATCCTCAGCATCCCCGCTCCATTCGTTTCAGCGTTCAGGAAGTCCAGTCCGGCCTTCGCGCCATCAGCGGCACCGGTCCCGGCTCCTACGCCAACGAGGCGGAACGCCTGACGGGTAAGCTTCTCGAGCGCCTCCGCTACGACAAGATCAACGAGATTTTCCAGCAGGGTCTGCACACCTATTTGAGCGAGCTCCTCCGAATGTCCGAGGCCATTGGCCACGATATCGCCCGCACTTACTTCTATTACGCGGTGGTCGCATGAATCGTTATCGCCTGGTTCACACGACGGAGTTTCACTACGACGGTCCCGTTTCCGAAAGCTACAACGAAGTCCGCCTCCGCCCGATTCACGATGAAAAGCAAAGCTGCCTCTCCTTCCGCCTCGTCTCCGCTCCCGCTTCCCGCGTCACTGCGTATCGCGACGCCTTTGGCAACTGGGTCCACCAGTTCAATATTCTTTCCGAGCATCGCCAGTTGCGCGTCGAAGCCGAATCCGTCGTCCTCACCCACGAAGATCCCTCGCCCGCTCCGAATTCGCTCTCCCTTTCTGAACTCGATGATCGCCGCGTCGAGCTTCGTGAAGAGTTCTACGACCACATCGCTTCCACGGGCTACGTTCCCCACCTTGGCGCTCTTTCGGGATTTGTCGAAGCTGCCGAGCAACTGAGCGGCGCGACCGCGGCCGGATTCGCCCAGGCCGCCGCCGGCCTGATTCATCGCCAATTTCGTTATGTCAAGGGCGCCACGCATGTTCACTCTTCGATCTCGGACTCCCTTTCCCTCAAGGCGGGCGTCTGCCAGGATTTCGCCCATCTTTTGCTCGGAATCGTCCGCATGCGCGGCTTGCCCGGCCGCTATGTTTCCGGCTATCTCGTCCCTGGAGCCGCTTCGGCATCCCTTTCCAAGCAGGAAGAAGTCATCGGCGGGCAGGCTTCTCATGCCTGGGCCGAAGTCTTCATTCCCGACTGCGGCTGGTGCGCCTTCGACCCAACGCTGGGAAATCCCGTTGGCCTCCGCCATATTCGTGTTGCCTGCGGCCGCGACTATGGCGACGTAGCTCCCGTCCGCGGCGTTTACAAAGGACAGGCCGGCCAGCGCCTCTCCGTTGACGTTCGCGTCCGCCCCGCTCTCGACGAAGAAGGCCATGAACAGATGAACAAGCCCGCCATGAATTTCCCCGATTCCCCCGCTCTCGTCGAACGACCCCAACAACCCGGCCAGCAGCAACAGCAATAGCCCGTGAAAACCAAGATTTCCCTGCTGCTACCGTCGGTTTCCTGCCCCCCCCAAAAAAAATGGGCGCCGGGGGTGGCCGGCGCCCATCTTGGTGGGTATTCGCGGCGGGAAGAGGACTCTTCCACGCCGTGAACGGTCTACGGCAAGTAGTAACGGAACGACGTGAACACCATCGAATCGTTCGCTGATGGTGTGCCGCTCGGGTGACTTGCGGAGCCGGTACCCGACCACGCAGTCCGAGTCACGTACGAGTACTGCATTCCGTATTGGAAAGCGCCTTTGGGTCCCTTGTAGAACCGGTACCAGAACCCGAGCGTCCCTTCAATGATGTTCCGCGTATCGCCCGTGCAACCCGAGAGGCTCCCAGGAACGAATCCCGCCCCGGCCGTGGTTCCGGCCGGTGTGGTCGTCGTGGGCGGAGTTTCTGTCCAGCAACCCGAGTTGTTGAACCCTGGATTTCCGTAGCCTTCCGCCACGGTCGCACCAGCGGCGTTCGTGTAGGAGTAAGCGCCACGCGATACATACTCGTCGCCTACGTTCATGTAAATGTCGAGCTTCGGCGTCGGGTACAATTGGATTGTGCCCAACCCCATGTAGTTGTGGAGAAGAGCGAGCGTCCCGTCCGGACGAATCGTGGCGTCGGGCAACTGCGCGGAACCATACCGGCCAACGCCGTTTCCGCCCATTCCCTTGATGCCCAGATCCATGTGTTTCGCGAACAAGTGCCACCTCGCGCTGGCGCCGATGCCCCCACCAGTCCGCGTGTCGTTAAACGCCCCATCCGCCGAGGGCGCTACGATCGCCGTATTAAGTGGGCAAGGAGCCGTGGCCGAAGCCGTCGCGCAAGGGAAGATGCGATCCCGGAACGTGCTCACTACGCCGTACACTTCGTAGTGGCCGAATCCCGGTTCCAAGACCGCCTTGAACACGAAGTCCGGCGCCTTGGTGTAGGTGAAGTTCGCCAGTGAGTTCAGCAGTCCGCCGCCCGCGCCGGCCTGGCCCAGCAGGTAGTTGGTGTAGGTCGTGGTTGTTCCGCCGACGAGTATCGTATTCGTCGCGCTGCAACCGTTTGCACCGGCCACCGGGCAGGAAGCCAGCGCCTGTCCCGACGTCGTGCTCCCCGTCGGGTTCCCGTGAACCGTTAGAGGCGTGAGTTCGCTGTTCTCCACCGAGAAGCCCAGCGTGAGTTTGTTGTCGAACAGACTCTTCGTCACGCGAGCTCCGTATTGACGCGCCCAGCTGAAGCCGACGTTATATTGTGCGTCAATCGTCAACGGCGTCAGCTCCGTCCGGTTGTCCATCTCGTGCCCGGTTTCCGTCACCAGGCTCCACATCTGCCCGCCCGTGAACGTGAACCCGTTGTCGAACTTCGCCTGTCCCCAGAATTGCCGCTGCCGCAGCGTGAAGCTGTTGCTCTGGTTGTAGTTCGAAGTCGCTCCGGCCGAGAGAAAGTCCGTCTCGTAATATCCGCCGATCGTCACGTTCGCCAGCTTTCCTTGCACCAGCATGCTGATGCGGGACTGCCGGCCGCTCGCGTTGAACTCCGTGACGTGAGCGTTCGACGACCCCGCATACGGGATCGACGTGAACGGTGTGTTCACGTCCGCGCTCAGCGCTCGGTTGCGGAACGCCGTTTCTGCCGCCATGAACCCGCCCGGTGTCAGCGTGATTCCCTTGAAATGCCACGATGCAGGCTCATCCGACTCCGGACTCGCTCCCCCTCCCGATCCGTTTGGGATCCCCGCTGCGTTCCCTACCCGGACCGTCGACGGGTCCACGAACTCCGAGGCCGGTGCGTTGAAAGCCCCGTCCGTGCCCGTGGCGACTCTCAGGTTGTCCTCCATCATCTGCATCTGCTGCTTCTGCTCCCGCAATTGCTGCCGCGTCGCTTCCAACTCCTTCGATTGCGACACGATCAGATCGCGCAGCTGCTGAAGCTCATTTTCCATGCTCGTCGCTTCCGGTTTGGCGGGAGCCGCGGCGGGCTTGGGTGTCGCTTCGGCGGCCGGCTTGGGAGCCTCCGCGGTCGTTGTTGTACTCGGCGGCGTTTTTGTATCGCCGCTGCCATCGGTCCCCGCGCCCGTTCCGGCCAACACCGGAGTAGCGACGAGTCCGATAGCGAGAATCCATGCTAGTACTCGCATTCATTCCTCCTTAAAGTGAGCTTCTTGATTCGAAAAACCAACACGAGAAAAAATTCAGTCCCGAGTCCTGTCGCAGGCCGCATGACGGCCGGCAACGCGCAAATTTCTTATGAAGGGGAAAAACGGCTACCGCAAACTTTCAGCTGCAACTGAGGCTACCGGTGCTTGTCGGATGGGAAAACTTTCGCACGTTCCCGCCATTCCCGCACAAGTCCCCCAATTCTCAGCGAATTGGTGTAGCTCCAATCGGAGCAGACCGCATGCCCCACCCCTAGTTCCGCTCCGCACCGTGTGCGACTAGAGCGGCATGGAGAAAGTAGGGAGTCGGCATAAACGATGAGTCACTGGCATATTAATTCTGGGTTACATCGCAATTGGTTGAAAAACAAGATGTTGGCGTCAGCGTGCCCTAGGCTTCCCTGAGCCTCGCTTTCACACATCCCGCCCGATTTTGCCCCTCACTCTCGGCCCTCCCGGCAGCCAACCCTTGCACGGATCGCCCTGTCTGGCCCGCTTCAATCCGGCGGCTCGGCTTCCTCCCGCCACTATCCCTCCGCCTCGACCCAGCCAATTCGGCCCGTTCCATCCCGCGTCGGCCGCGAGGCTCTCCGGTTGCAAACGTGTTACTCTTCTCGCTCCCCAACGGCACGTCAGGGATTGGTTTACCCGTTTGAATCCGGCCCGCGCATTCGCGGTGCATGGGCCCGAATTCTTTTTGCGAGGTTTTCGAATTTCCATTCAGATCAATCGCGTGGTGAAGGTTTTTTTTCTGCGGATGCTTCTTCCCGCCGGAGTCTTCACGGCCTTCTGCCTTGTCTGCGCGTTCGCCTACGTAAGACTCGAGCACATTGGCTGGATCGACGCCTTTTTCTGGATCATTCATCCTCACGCCATCGACTACCATCAGGTCCGCGACGCCACGAAACTGTTCGCCATCTTCGTTTTCTTCGGAGTTTTTTCGTTTCAGATCTGGGTGGCCGAAAGAGTTCTTGGGACTCTCTTCCGCCGCCAGGGTATGGAGGCTTGGAAATCTATGTTGAACGACGTTTCCATCGAAAATTTGCAGAACCATTTCATTGTCTGCGGCTACGGACAGGTGGGACGCACCGCCATCGATCAGCTGAACCGCATGAAGATTCCCTTTGTCCTGATCGAAACCAACGACGGGCTCTATCGCGAGCTCTTGAAAGACGGCATGAATGTCATCCACGGCGACGCGAAGAGGCACGACGTCCTCGAAACCGCCGGAATTCGCCGCGCTCGCGGCATCTGCGTCGTCATCGACAACGACGCGGACAACCTCTACATCACGGTGACCGCCCGCTCCATGAGCTCCAGGATCAAAATCATCACCCGCGCCGGCCAGCAACGTTACGCAAACGCCATCCGCAATTCCGGCGCCGACGAAGTCGTGATTCCCGAGTACGAGGGCGGTTTAATGACCGGTAGGATGATCGAGAAGTATTACCAGACCGCTCCAAAGGACGAATGAGCCTCAGTTCCGCCTTCCCCCGCGGGTATAATGCTCCTGGGGATGGGAGCATCGCTCGCGGTCAACCCACCCCGGGTTTCAGGAAGGGGAGAGGCATGAAGGCGGCCACCCGATTCGCGGTCCTTCTGTCCTGCTGCTTCGCCGTCACATTCGCATTTGCTCCAAAGTCGGCTCGCGCGCAGGACGCCACAAAATCTCCCGCCGCGGTCAAGAATGCTCCTCCGGTCCCTCCTTATCACAAGCACCCTCCCGCCTCTCCGCTCCCCGCGACGCTCGATCCAAGCCAGTTCTCCGATCCCGAGACCAGAAACATCTACGCTCTCGCCGCCAAAGTGAAGGCCCTCCTTTACCAGATGCCCTGCTATTGCGGCTGCGATAAGGAAGCCGGTCACAAGAGCCTGCTCGACTGCTACCGCGACATGCATGCCAGCGGCTGCGACCTCTGTAAGAAAGAGGCCGTTTTCGCCGCCACCGAATCGAAGAAGGGCCGGAGCCCCGCGCAAATCCGCAAGGAGATCATTCTCGGCGATTGGAAGTCGGTGAACCTTTCTTCCTACGCTCAGACCACGCAAGCCCGCTAAGCTCTTCCCTCGTCGGATTGGCTCTCCGCAGCGTTGCGCCCACGCTCCCGCCTTGCCCTTCCCGCCGCTTCTCCTCCAGGCATCCCACTTCGAGAAATGGGATACTAAGCAAACGAATCGTTCGCAATCTTTCCTTTGGATTTGGGCGTACTGTTGCCGCAGTGGCGAGGAAACTTCAGTGGGCTCGTGGCGGCGAGGAATGCGCCGGCCAATCGGGAGGAGCAAAATCGACGCCCCAAAAATGCGGGCTCGGAGAAAGAAATTCCACGCCGATCCGCGTCCCTTTTTCCGACGTGTCGCCCACATAGACCACCCGGCACTCCTGCTCTTCCTCCGTCACCGGATTTGTCAGCACCAGATCGTCCCCGATGGCGAGGTTCTCATGCACGTAGAGGAGTCCGCCGTGCGCGTTAATCACCACCGTTTGGCTGTTCTCTCGGAACTTGCGGCCCTGCATATCCTTGCCGCTCGCTCGTACCGGGATCCGCGTGAACATCCGCGAACTCCGCCGCTGGTTGCTGTATTCGGGTGGTCCCGAGGGCGTCGCGTCCATTCGCTTATCCTGCATGGGGGCGACAATCGAGTCAACGCATCGGCCCTCAGGAGTGTCCAAAATGGCAGTCTCTGTTAGGCTTGCTTAATTTGAGTAAGGTTTAATAAAATGCCTCGCTTCTTCGCGGCGGAGACTCCTTCCTGGGGGGAACCGCGCGAGTGGGGAATACATCCAGGTTCGCTGTACACGGGGGAAATGGAATGAATCTGATCGACCATATTGAGGCCAGGCGCGAGGATCATCTGGCTGAACTCAAGGAGTTTCTGCGGATTCCTAGCGTCAGCACCAAGAGCGAGCACAAAGGAGACATTGAACGCGCCGCCCACTGGGTGGCTCAAAAGCTTCGCCAGGCCGGCCTCGAAAACGTCGAGATCAAGCCAACCAAGCTTCATCCTCTCGTCTACGCCGAGTCCTTGCACTCCCCCGGCAAACCCACCATCCTCATTTACGGCCACTACGACGTTCAGCCCGCCGAACCTCTCGATCTCTGGACCACGCCCGCCTTTGAGCCCGCCGTCCGCGACGGGAACATCTATGGTCGCGGCACCGCCGACGACAAAGGCCAGGTCCACATTCACCTCAAGGCTCTCGAAGCCTTAAATAAAACTGCCGGCAAGCTCCCCCTCAATGTGAAAGTCATGATCGAAGGAGAGGAAGAAGTCGGCAGCGTCAGCCTGTGGGACTTCGTGAAGGGGAATCGAGAGCGCCTCAAGGCCGATGCCCTCGTCGTCTCCGACACTTCGATGCTTGCCAAGGGAGTGCCCTCCGTCACCTACGGCCTCCGCGGCATGAATTATTTCCAAGTCGAGATCACCGGCCCCGCGCAAGATCTTCACTCCGGCGTCTTCGGCGGCGCTGTCCCCAATCCCATCACCATCCTCGCCGAGACCATCGCGAAGCTTCACGACAGGAATTTCCGCGTCGCCGTCCCCGGCTTTTATGACGACGTCGCCCCACTTTCCAAGAAGGAACGCAAAGCCCTCAATTCCCTGCCCTGGAAGGAAAAGGATTTTCGCCGCACCGTCGGCGCTTCCTCCCTCGGCGGTGAAAAGGGCTTTTCGATTGTCGAGCAGTTGTGGACTCGCCCCACTCTCGAACTCAATGGCATCTGGGGTGGTTACACGGGCGAAGGCGCCAAGACCGTCATCGCTTCGAAGGCCTACGCCAAGTTTTCCACGCGTCTCGTCCCCAATCAGGACCCCGCCAAAATCGCCAAGCTCGTCGAAAAACAGTTCCGCAGACTCTTGCCCAGGTCGGTCGAGTGCAAATTCGACCTTCTCAGCACCGGCAAACCTTGGGTCGCGCCTTACACCGACGCAATTTTTCAGACAGCCATCGAATCCCTCGAAAAGGGGTTTGGCAAGAAGGCGGTCTTCATCCGCGAGGGCGGCTCCATCCCCTTCGTCACCCAGATGCACGATACCTTCAAGGTTCCCTGCGTCCTCCTCGGGTTCGGTCTGCCAGATGAAAACGCTCATGCGCCCGACGAACACCTCTCTCTCGAAAACTATTTCGGTGGCATCAAATCCGTCGCGCTCTTCTACCAGCGTCTTGCGGAGTCGCCCGCCTGATCGACGTTCCGTCCGACTCGCGCGAAAAGCCCGTTTTTCTTGGCTTTTTTGTATGTTTCCTCTTGCGTTGCCCCGGAACTGCGGCTATAGTGCTTCGCGGCCTCCGCACTGCCGGAGCCGAAAAGCTGGCCTGCGGAAAGCGGGCGGCTACTTCTGAGGAGGAATGGCAATTCGATGGCAAATCCGCTGAGCAAGTCCAAGATCGTGGCGACCCTGGCCGAGAAGGTAAGCACCGAGGACAAGCCCGTATCGAAGAAACAGATTTCGTCTTTCTTCGACGAACTCTTCAAGCTGGCCGTCAAGGAAACCAAGGGCGCCGGCAAGTTCGTCATTCCGGGCCTGGGGCGCGCGGTCAAGGCGCACCGCAAGGCGCGGCTGGGCCGCAACCCCGCCACCGGCGAGACGATCAAGATCAAGGCCAAGACCGTGGTCCGGTTGCGCGCCTCCAAGGCTTTCAAAGACGCCGCTCTGAAGTAATCGCCACGGCGCACAGCTTGCGAAAACCCTCAAGCACGCCCGTCCCGCTCCGCGGGGTGGAGGCTTGGGGGTTTTGTCTTTTCAACCTCATTCTCCTGCGGGCCCGCTTCCGCCCGGCTCTTCTCATCCCGGCTCCCGGCGGGTCGCTGCGAACATGACGTCGAAATTTTGGGACGATAAGCGGGCCGCCGCCTGCCGCGATTTCCGGTTCGATTTTCCCGCGAACGCCCTCGCGGGCCGCTCCCTCATCCTTGCCGGGGGAACGGGCGGGCTCGGTTCCGCCACGGCCCTGCTCCTCGCGTCCGAAGGCGCGCATCTAATCCTGGGTTATCGCGGGAACGCCGAACGCGCCGCCGCTTTGGCCGCCGTCGTCGAATCCCGCTCCGGCAGTCGTCCCGTTCTGGTAGACGGCGACATCGCCGAACCCCAGGTGCGCGCGAAATATCTCGAGGCGGCCGGAAAATCCGGTGCCCCGTTGGCCGGCGCCGCTATTTTCCCCGGCGACCCGGCGCGCGTCTCGTGGGAAAAGCTCGACCGCCAGGCGCTTTCGGCCTCGTTTGACGTGAATTTCACCGGCCCGGCGCTTCTCGCAAAGGACCTTGGCGAAGTGATGGACAAAAACGAAAGCGGCGGAAGCATCGTCTTGCTCTCCACCATGCAGGCGATTGCCGCCTTTCCCGGAAGCTTGAATTACGCCGCCCCCAAGGCGGCTCTCGTTCACGCCGCGAAAATTCTGGCGCAGCAGTGGAGCCGCGTGCGCGTCAACGTGGTGGCTCCCGGCGCCACCTTCGCCGGCATGGCCGCGGCCAGCGTCCAATCCGGAAAATACGACCGCTACGTCGAGACCGGCGCAATCCCCCGCTTCGGGCGTCCCGAAGATGTCGCCCGCGCCGTGCGGTTCTTCCTCGAACCCGACAATTACGTCACCGGACAAGTCCTCGCCGTCGATGGCGGATTGACCTTGCGAAGAGACCGGGGATAGCGGCCGACCCATGCGAGAGTATTCAGGTCTGCTCACCGATTTGTACGAGCTCACGATGGCTGCCGGTTATCTTCAGACCGGCTTCGACGCCACCGCCACCTTCGAGCTCTTCGTTCGCAATCTCCCCCCGCAGCGCAATTATCTCGTTGCCGCCGGACTCGAGCAGGCCCTCGCCTTTCTCGAAAATGTCCAGTTCACTTCCGAGGAAATCGAATACCTGCGAAAGCATCCGAATTTCTCCAATATCCGCGCCGAATTTTTCGATTACCTCGCCAAATTCCGCTTCACCGGCGATGTCTGGGCCATGCCCGAAGGCTCGCTGGTCTTTGCCGGAGAGCCCTTGCTCCGCGTCCACGCGCCCATTATCGAAGGCCAGATCGTGGAAACCTATTTGCTCGCCACCGTCAGCTATCAGACCATGATTGCCAGCAAGGCCGCGCGTCTCGCTACGTCCGCCGAGGGCCGCGCCGTCGTCGAATTTGGCGCCCGCCGCGCTCACGGCCCCCTCGCCAGCATGATGGCCGCCCGCGCCGCCGCCATCGGCGGTTGCGCCGGCACTTCCAACGTTCTCGCCGGGCAAATCTTCGGCGTCGAGACCTACGGCACTCAGGCGCACTCCTGGGTGATGGCTCACGAGGACGAAGCCGAAGCCTTCCGCCATTTTCTCGATGTCTTCCCCCAAAACGCCTACCTTCTCCTCGACACCTACGACGCTCACAACGCCGTCAAGAAAATTATCGCCATGGACCGCAAGCCCGCCGGCGTCCGTTTGGACAGCGGCGACCTCGTGAAAGACAGCCAATGGGTCCGCAAGGAACTCGACCGCGCCGGCTGGCAGGACGTGAGAATCTTTGCCTCCGGCGATCTCGACGAATTCAAGATTGCCGATCTGCTCAAGAAAGGCGCGAAATTCGATTCCTTCGGCGTCGGCACCGCCCTGGCTACTCCCGGTGACGCTCCCCATCTGAATCTCGTCTACAAACTCGTGGAAGTCGAGCGCGCCGGCAAAATCCGCGAAGCTGCAAAACTCACCGCCGCCAAGGTCACCTATCCCGGTCGCAAACAGGTCTTCCGCTACACCACGAAAAAAGGCGAATTTGACGGTGACCGCATCGCTCTCGATGGCGAATCGCCGAATGGCGGCGAACCTCTCCTCCTTCCCGTCATGCGCAATGGAAAGCGCACTCTTCCCCCCGAGCCCATCGCCGCCTTGCGCGCCCGCTGCTCCGCCGGTCTCGCCCGCCTCCCGGAAAAATTCCGCCGCATTGACCGCCAGGAAAAATATCCGGTCAAGTACGGCAAGAGTCTCGAACGCATGCTCGATAAAGTCCGTCGGCGCGTCAGGAAGTCCGCGCTATAGTATGCGTAGCGCCGCCGGCCGTGCGTTTCTACCCCGGCGTTTTGGAACTGCCGTAGCTTTATCTTCGGCCCAATCGCATCGGCGCTTCGGCTCGAATTATCTACCAGGGCGGGGGAAATGACTGGACCCAAGACAATCTTCTGGGAAGTGGACGTGCAATCCGATTTCATGCTGCCCGGCGGCAAACTCTACGTTCCCGGCGCCGAAAAAATCATCCCCAATGTAAAACGGCTGGTCGACCAAGCGCGCGACGCCCGCGTTCTCCTCGTTTCCAGCGGCGACTCTCATCCGGAGAACGATCCTGAATTCGCCACCTTCTCTCCCCACTGCCTCAAGGGCACTCCCGGAGCCGATCTCCTGCCCGAAGCCCAAACGGAAAAAATTCTCAGAATTCCCAACGACCCTTCTTTCAAGCTCCCTGAAAAATTCAACGGCGCCGGGCAGATCCATCTCGAAAAGCAGACCCTCGACGTTTTCCGCAATGTCCACGCCGACGAGGTGGTCGAGCGCCTTGGCCGCGACGCCGAATTCGTCGTCTTTGGAGTCGTCACCGAATACTGCGTCCGCTGCGCCGCAAAAGGCCTCCTCGACCGCGGCCGCAAAGTCGCCCTCGTCACCGACGCCATCGAGCAAATCAATCCCGCCGACGGCCGCCGCGCCCTCGACGAACTCAAGTCCCTCGGCGCCCGTTTCATCACCACGGATGAGGCGCTTTCCGGCCTGCGCACCCATTCGCCCTCGCTTCGAACCTAGCTTCCTTTACCCCCTCTGTTCTCGGCCTCTTGTTTGAATCTCTCCCTCCGGCGTGCTACATAGAAAGTCATGCAGGGAGAAGCCATCAAGCGTGCCTGGGAATTGCTGCAAGAGGCCTACACCGTGCAGATGGAGGGCGATTACGACCGCGCGGTCGACCTGTATAAAGATTCTCTCGCTGCCTATCCCACCGCCGAGGCCCACACCTTCCTCGGTTGGACCTACCATTTCCAGGGAAAAGTGGAAGAAGCCATCGCTGAATGTAAGCGCGCCATCGAAATCGACCCCGAGTTCGGCAATCCTTACAACGATATCGGCTCCTACCTGATTTCGCTCGGCCGCTTCGATGAAGCCATTCCCTGGCTCGAACAGGCCATCCGGGCGCCGCGCTACGATCCCCGCCACTATCCGTACTTCAATCTCGGCCGCGTTTATTTCGCCAAGGGCGAAATCACCCGCGCCCGCGAATATTTTCAGGAGGCTCTGCGCATCGAGCCCGATTACGCTCTCGCCCGCCAGGCCATCGAAAATCTCCGCCGCATGGTCAATTAAGCCGGCGTTTTCCCGCTCCGGCCCGGCTTCAGAATCAAGTCGTAGATCCACAGCAGCAGCGCCGTGCTCGTCCCGATCGCCGTAATCGCCCACCACACTTTTTGCGGCTGGTGCAGCACTTCGCCGTAATGATGGATCAGCGCCCCTCCGAGCTTTCCTCCCACCAGCGACCCGATCCCCAAGGGAACGAACGCGAATCCCATGTACGTCCCTTGCTGCCCTTCCGGCGCCAGCCGTGAAACGTACTCGTAGTAGGGCGGCTGCTGGATCATTTCTCCCAGCGCCACCACCACGATCGAAAGCACCGCCGTCATCACCGAGGCGTGGAAGCCGATTATGAGCCACGCGACTCCCGAAACCAGCGTCCCCAGTATGATCGCGCGGAACGCCGGAACCTTTCGCATCAGGTGGCTCACGATCATCTGCAGAAAAATCACGCACGTCGCGTCCGTCATCAGAATTCTCTCCACGTCCGCGTGCGGGTCCACGTAGGCGCGAAGGTAGAGCGGCAGCGCGATGAATTCCTGCCAATAGCAAACCCAGTAGCCTGAAAAGAGAAGCAGAAACAGAAGGAAGCGCGGATTCGATAGCACCGTCAGGAAGTTGCGGAGTGTCTGGCGCAGCGTTGGCGATTTCCGCTCCGAGCTTCGCTTGGGCTCGCGAAAAAAGAGCTGCACGGCGAAAAACATCAGCAGCACGCTCAGCGCCGACACGCGAAACACGCTTTGCGCTCCCAGGTACTTATGGGCGTACGACGCGATCCACGGGCCCGCGGCTCCCCCGATGTTGACCACCGTGTAGTAGATCGAATATCCGATCGATCGTACGTTTTCCTTCGCCGCGTCCGCCGTCGTTCCCACCACGCTCGGTTTCACCATCGAGATTCCCAGCGCCGGTAGAACCAAAATCGCCAGGACGATCCATTCCAGCGGCACTGTCGCCCGCACCGGTGCCATCCACGGCGCTCCGACCGACCCGATCAGAAAGTAAGCCACCGCCAATATCAGGTACGCGGTCGATAGCGCCCTCCGGAATCCCAGCCGGTCCGCCACCGTTCCGCCCAGAATCGCCAGGAACCACACCAGCCCGCCGAAAAACCCGGTCAGATCGCTCGTACGCTCCACGGAAAAGTTGAGGGACTCGTGCAGATACGTAGCCAGCGAAGCGAAGGCCCCGTAGTACGCCAACCGCTCGAATAGCTCGCTGACGTTCGCCACCCAGAAGGCCGGCTCGAATCCCGTCCGGATTTCCGCCAATCGTTCGGAAAGGCTCAAGGAATCTCCCCGCCGCCCCCAATTCAAGCGTGAGCTGCGCTCGCGGCAGCCAGCGATTGTAGCGGAAGCACCCGGCGCTTTCCGCCGTTTTTTGCGGGCCCCGCGCCTGTGCTAGCATAGATTGGTTTGGGGATTGGTGCCTGGACCGCTGGGTAACTATGACTACGCCGACGATGAAAGCTTTGCGGAAGGTGCGCCCGGCGCGCGGCGCTGCCGTCGAACCTGTCTCCGTTCCTTCCATCGGCCCCACCGACGTCCTCGTCCGCGTCCGCGCCGCTTCCATCTGCGGCACCGACCTCCACATTTACGATTGGGATCCTTGGTCCGCCTCGCGCATCCATCCCCCCATGACCTTCGGCCATGAATTTTGCGGCGTCGTCGAACGCCTCGGCGAGGAAGTCTATTCCGTCAAGCCCGGCGATTTCGTCAGCGCCGAAATGCACGTCAATTGCGGTGTTTGCCGCGCCTGCCGCACCGGCCAGCGCCATGTCTGCCAGAGCGTTAAAATTCTCGGCGTTGACGCCGACGGCTGCTTCGCCGAATTCGTCCGTATTCCCGTCCGCAATTTGTGGAAAGTGGATCCCGCGATTCCCGAACACTATGCCGCCATCCTCGACCCGCTCGGCAACGCCGTCCATGCCGTCCTTGAAGGCGACATCGTCGGCCAAAACGTCGTCGTCACCGGCGCCGGCCCCATCGGCCTGATGGCCATCGCCGTTGCCAAGGCTTGCGGCTGCTCACTTGTTTTCGCCACTGAAATCAACGCCCATCGCCGCGCCCTCGCCAGGCAAATGGGCGCCGACGAAGCTCTCGACCCCTCGCAAGGCGACGTCGTCGCTCGTGTCCGCGAAGCCACCGACGGCGGCGCCGACGTCCTTCTTGAAATGAGCGGAAATCCCAACGCCATTTCCCAGGGATTTCAGATGTTGCGTGCCGGAGGCAGAGCTTCTCTCCTCGGAATTCCCACCGGACCCGTCACCCTCGATTTGTTGAACGAAGTGATTTTCAAGGGCGCCACCGTCCACGGAATTTACGGCCGCCGCATGTTCGAGACCTGGGTGCAGATGAGCGAGCTCCTCAAGCACGGCAAATTGAATCTCGAGCCCCTCTTCAAGGAACGTCTTCCCCTTGAAAAATTTGCCGACGCTTTTTCCCTCCTCGAAAAAGGCCAGGCCGGAAAAATCCTCTTCTTCCCTGACGGTTCCTCGAAGTAACCCGAACCCCCGATCTCTCGCTGCCTTCTTTCCCTCTTCACTTCCGCATTTTTCCCTCGAAGTCCTATAATGAATTGTCATTCTGGCCCTCATAAATACGCGGTTTCCAGGAGGAATCATGACCACACCCGCTATGCAGCCCGCTCGCCCCCAGCTTGCCTATCTCCGCGATGCCCTCGCCGAAATGAAAGCCAAGCATCTCTATTTCAACCTTAAAATCCTCGAAGGCGAGCAGAAGCCCCTCGCCGTCTTCGACGGCAAGGAAGTCATCAATCTCAGCTCCAACAATTACCTCGGCCTCGCCACGAACCCCAGGCTCCGCCGCGCCGCCATTGACGCCATCCGCAAATTCGGCGTCGGCTCCGGCGCCGTCCGCACCATCGCTGGAACCATGAAGATGCACATGGACCTCGAGGCGCAGATCGCCCGATTCAAGCATTCCGAAGCTTGCGTCGTTTTTCAGTCCGGTTTCGCCGCCAACGCCGGCACCGTCTCCGCCATTCTCGGAAAAGATGATCTGATCGTCTCCGACGAGCTCAACCATGCTTCCATCATCGACGGCTGCCGCCTCTCCCGCGCCACCATCAAGGTTTTCAAGCACAAGGACACCGCCGATTGCGAGCGCGTCCTCCAGGAAACCTCCGATTGGAACGGCCACAAGCTCCTCATCACCGATGGCGTCTTCTCCATGGACGGCGATATTGCCGACCTCCCCGCTCTCTGCTCCCTCGCCGAAAAATACAACTGCATCATGATGGTTGACGACGCTCACGCTTCCGGCGTCCTCGGCAATCGCGGCCGCGGCTCCGTGGACCATCTCGGCTGCCATGGCCGCGTGGATATTCAGGTCGGCACCTTGAGCAAGGCGATTGGCTCGATCGGCGGCTACGTCTGCGGCTCGCGCGACTTGATCGATTTTCTCTACCAACGCGCCCGCCCGTTCCTCTTTTCCACCTCTCATCCGCCTTCCGTCACCGCCACCTGCCAGGCCGCCTTCTCCCTCCTCGATTCCGAGGACGGCGAAAAACTCGTCAAGAAACTCTGGTCCAATACGAAATTCTTCAAACGCAAATTGAAGAAGCTTGGTTTCGACACGGGCAGGAGCGAGACTCCGATCACTCCCGTCATGGTCGGCGACGCTGCCAAGGCCTTCGAGTTTTCTCGCGCTCTATTCGCGGAGGGTGTCTTCGCCGGTGCCATCGGCTATCCCACCGTCCCCGAGGGAAAGGCTCGCCTCCGCACCATTGTCACCGCCGCCCATAAGCGCGCCGACCTCGAACGCGCCGCCGAAATCATTGGCCGGGTCGGCAAGACTCTCGAAGTCGTCTGAAAACGCGCCTTTTTGGACCGGGCCGCGCCGGCCTCGGCATGCGCCTGAAAGTTTCGGGACGAATTCTAACTCCTGTTGGACTGGCTTTCCTGGTAATGTATCCGGGAAACGGGCCGCCGGCCCGGCGCGCAGGGGCGTGCGCGGAACTTTGGGAGGTACGACTATGTTTCGCGTCGGTTTACTTCTCGCGGCGGCGATGGCCCTCGCCATCCCTTCTCTTGCCCACTCCAATGCCCCATCGAACGCGGCTTCGAACTCTTTGAATATCCCGGCCGGTCAGGGAATCCTGGCGAAGCTCCTCACGCAATTGGACGCCGCCAGGCTCAAACCCGGGGACGCTGTCCTTGTTGAGACCACCAGGGATTTAAAACGCGGGCACGAAATGCTCCTGAAGAAGGGCTCTGTCTTCACCGGACACGTCGTGAAAGTTCAATCCTTCTCCGGCAGCGCCTCTCCTTCCACCGTCGCCATCCTTTTCGACCAGGTCGCTCCCAAGGGCGGCCAGGCCGAAACGCTGAATGTTCAAATCCAGGCCCTGGCCCCGGAGCCCAGTGTCTCCACCGACTCTCTTCAGGACGGCCGCGGCATGATCCAGACAAATATCGATTCGGCCACTTCCGGCAGCAAGAATTTGGGAACGGCCGGCGAATTGACGCCCGCAAGCGAAGGGGTTTATGGAATTCGCGGGGTGCGCCTTGCCACGGCTCAGGACAAGGGCAAGACTTATTCCGTCATTCAATCCTCGGACGCCGATGTAAAGCTCAAAAAGAACACCCAAATCGTCTTCGTCGTTCCGGAACAATAGAAATCCGGATTCCCGCCGCGACCGTCACACAGCCGGCGCCCACTGCGTCCTCAGGTGCTTGTGAAACGCCAGCACGATTCCTCCGAGTCCCCAAATCGTCGCCAGCACGCTGATGAGTATCCCCAAAAACGGCAGCATCGTCCCCGCCTGGATCAACGCCAGCCCTAGCGCCAGTCGCCCAATCGCCGGCCCCGCTCCTTGCGACGCTCCCAGCAGCTTCTCTCCCAGCCACGCGCCCACGAATACCCTCCCCGAATAGACCGCCACCGCGTACAGCAGCATCGACGCGATTCCGACTCCCAGCCCCACGACCGTCACGCATACCAGAATCGCCGCGATCGGCACCATGCATAGGAACAGCACGCCGAACCCCATCGCCGGCCCATACCTCTTGAGCGAGGCCTCGATGTCGAAGAAAAATCCCGGCGCCAGCAGAAGAATGACCAGCCCGAACACAAACCGCGCTCCCCAAAACAACAATTCATGCAAATAGTATTGCGGCGCGGCGTAATTCGGCCGGTATCTCCTCTTCTCGATTTTCACTTCCAGCGGAGACGCCAGCTTGGCCGATGGCGATACGCTCGGCTCGTTCCGTCCCGTGAATTTGAATCGCCCTTTTACCACCGCGTCCGAGCTGACCGTCAAATTCGCGGCCCGCACCGTCACGTCGTGCCCCATCGTCCCTCCGATATCAATCGTGTTCCCCAGCAGCAGGCCGTCTCCCGCGATCGTCCCATTAAGGTCCAGGTCGTCCCCGCCCGCGGTGATCGTCCCTCCTACTGTGGCTTTCGGTCCCAGCTCCAGATCCTGGCACCAGGCCATCAAGTTGTGGCCCACCGAGCTTTCCAACGTGAAGGATTGCGCGAACACCCGGATATTCCCGTCCACGGGCCCGTTGACCTGCAGCGACTGCGCGAACGACAGAATGTCCCCTTTCACGTGCCCGTTCACCGTCAGGTTCCTCGACCATACGATCAAGTCTCCGTCCACGTCGCCGTCTATCTCCGTCCGGTCCGCGGCCACGATCAAATCCGTATGGACCTCCTGCCCCGCCGCCAGCGTGTAGTTCGGGTCGCCGTGTTTCGCTTCCGCGGCCCCCGCCGCCGGAGACATTGCCAGCGCCAGCGCCAGCCCGCTCATCACCACGGCCACCGTCGTCAGCCGGCTCCAATGCCGCCTCAACAGCCACACGAAGAGCAGCCCCAGTGTCGCCACGGTCAGGAACTCAATCAGGCTTCGCATCGCGTCCCATCCTTTCCAGAATGCTCCCGTGAAAAAAAGCATGGTCAGTAAATTTCCCTGCGTGAATCCCGCCTGCGCCGCCTCCGCCCTCCAAGGCTCGATGAATCCGCTCCACAGCGTGTACGAGCCCGCGCCCGCAAGTCCGATCGCCGAGATCCATCCCCAATGCGCCCCGCCTCGTTCCGGTGCGTGAACCAGCCGCGTCGGCACCATCTCGTCCGGCTCCGTCAGCGCGTTGCGCAGCCACACGTCCTCGTTCTTCAGCGATCGCACCAGCTCCCGGCATTCCGCGCACGTCCCCACGTGCGCTTGCACTTCGCTCGCTCGTTCCTCCGGCAATTGCCCCTCGAGAAACAGCAGCGCTGTCATTTCATCGAAGTGATTGTCTATGGGCGTCATGGATTGCTCCCTGCGGCGTTTCCTAGGGTTTGCGTCCCGGCTTCCCCGAGTATCTCCCGCAATTGGTGTCGCGCCCGCAGGAGCAACACTCCCACGAACGCGCGCCGAACCCCCAGTGTGTCCGCGATTTCGTCGTAGCTCATGTCCGCGTAGTACCGCAGCACCAGCGCCAGCCGCGCTCGGTCCGGCAATTTCGCCAGCCCCGCGCGCACTTCCTTCCCCGACCGTTCCGCCTGCAATTGCTCCAGTTGGCTCGGCGACGGATGCTCCAACGGCAAAGTCTCCAGGTCGCCCGTCTCCAGGTCCTGCCGGATTCTCCTCCGCCTCAGCACGTCCCAGCAATGATTGCTCGCCACTTTATAGAGCCACGCCGCGAAGGGCCGCGACGAATCGTATGTCCCGAGTTTTTGCCGCACCTTCATGAATATTTCCGTTGTCGCGTCTTCCGCGTCCTCGCGCGTCGGCAGCGCCCTCCGGCAAAATCGGAATATCGCTGGCCCAAATTGGCGATACAGCTCGCCCCAGGCGTCAGCATCTCCCGCCCGGACCTCGGCCAGCACCTCCGCCAGTTCCTTGGCGCTCATTTCGCCGGTGGTCTTCCGTCGCTCCATAGTTGTATACGCGGCGCCTGGTCAAGATATTTCAATCCGGTGACATAGGGGATCCTGCTGGGTTTCAGAACCCCCGCCGCTCCCCCCGAGGGGTCTCAGCGGGGGAAAGCTTAACAGAGGGCTCGCAGCCTGGGAAACTGCCGTCCAAACGGCCGTGCGGCCCGGCTCTCCCGCTTCCCGCCGGAAAACCGGGCCGCTGAATTTCGTAAGGTCAATCCGCCGGAAACCGCCTCAGAACGAAAACTTCACGGCGAACTGGATTCCCCGGGGCGCCCCGCCCCCCAGGAACGGATTCCCGATCCCGACGTCGCCCGTCGCCGTCAGCGGCAGGTAACCCAGGCTGTGCCCATACGTCGCGCTCGACGGATTCGTGTCGATCCCTCCGTAGGCCGCGTCGGCGATAAACGCAGGCAGCAGCGGGTTCGCGAAATTGGGATGATTGAACAAATTGAATATCTCGCAGCGGAACTCCGCGTTGATCCGCTCCGTGATCGGCGTGTCCTTGAACACCGCGAAATCCATCTCCTTGAAGCTCGGCCCCCTCAGCGAATTCCGCCCTTCGTTTCCGAAATGCCGCGTCCCCGGCGTGCAAATCTGTTCGTCCCCCGTTGACATATTGCCGTACGGTTGGGGCGCAAATTGCGCTTGGCTGTACACGGGGCTTGGTGTGCACGGCACCATAAATGACGACAGGTCCAGGAATTGCCCCGGATTCCCCCGGTTGTATACGGGCAGTCCAATCACGTCCGGACGCCCGTCTCCTTCGCCGCTCCCGTCGAAATCCCCCTCGAAGTTGTAGTTCAGCGCGAACGGTTGCCCCGTCTGTAAAATCGCCGCTCCGTCGAATCCCCACCCGTCCCTCAGCCGGCTCAGTTTCCCGCCCCGCTTCGGCAGCCGGTACATGAAATTCCACGAGAACCGGTTGCGGATGTCGAAATTCGAGTTCCCTTTCTCCGCGTTCGGATTCGTGCTGTCGTTCGGTTGCGCCGCGTTTGGCACGAAATCGTCCGAGTCGCTGGCGTTGTCGATCGAATGCGACCACACGTAGTTGATCTGCGACGTGAACCCGTGGATGTCGTCCAAATGCAGGCTGGCTTGCAGCGCGTTGTAGTTCGACTTCGCCGACGCCTGCTCCTGGAAAATATAGCTGAATGGAAACTGCGGGTAATTTCTCGGCGCTCCGTAGCCTGGAATGCAGCCCGGTCCGCCCAGCGGCGCGCACGGAAATGGCCCCGCCGTTCCCCCGCCCGTATAGCTCAGCGTGTAGGAGTTCGTCGCCGCGAATTGAAGGTCCGACGAGTCGATCGTCGCTTGATTCGGCTGATCCAAATCCACGAACCGGAACAGCCGATGCCCCTGCGATCCCACGTACCCCAGTTGCAGCACGGCTTTCTTTCCAATCTGCTGCTGCAAATTCAGGTTGTAGTTTTCCATGTACGGCGTGCGGATGTTCGGATCCACCCCGAACGCCGTCGTCACCGGCGAGAATCCTCCGAAGATCGGCTGATTTGCCGCGATGCTCCCCAGCGGAGAGCCCGACTGCATGGCCGCCGGGCCCACACCGTTGTACGCCGGGCCCGGTCCGTAGGTCACCGGCCACGGTAAGTGGTCCAGAAAGATATCCTGCGAAAACGCGTCGTAGAAAATTCCCCATCCGGCCCTCAGCACCGTCCGCCCTTTCCCCCGGACGTCCCATGCCGCGCTCAATCGCGGCGCGAAATTCCGGTAATCCGGATGGTACAGCTTCCCGTAGCCCGGCGTTCCCACCTGCACCAGGCCCGTCGCCGTCGTCGGATAGAAGTTGCTGAAGTAATTGTTCTTCTCGGAGACCACGCCGTAATAATCCCACCGCATTCCCGCGTTCAATGTCACCGTGCTCGTCAGCTTGTACGCGTCTTGCACGTACAATCCGTGGTTGTTCTGGTACGTGTGCCGCAACCCGTTTCCCGATGTAATCCCTCCGCCGTCGACGGTTCCGTCCAGGAAATCTGCCACTCCGTCGAAATCCAGCGCGCCCCTCGAGTTGATTCCCAGGTTCTGCGTGATCGACGTCCGCCGGAACTCGTATCCAAACTTGACGTCGTTCTTCCCCAGGCTCCAGGAAACGTTGTCGATGAACTGCCAGTTCGCATCCACCCTGTTTCGCGGCGTCGAATTGCTCGCTCCAATCTGCGCGAACGACCCGACGTCAATCACCGGCAGCCCTCCTCCCGGCGCTCCCGTATCCAGCCCGATCGAATTCGGATCGAATGTCCGGTCCTGGGGATAGAAACCCTCCGCGAACCGGTTCCAGCCCAGCCGCGCCTCGTTCACCCTCGTCGGCGTCATCGTCCACACATCCGAAATCGACACCAGTTGCACCCGCGTCGGCGTGTCCGTGTTGAATCCCGGCAGCGTCGCCCCGCCTGTCAGCGACAGCGGAAACAGTTGCGTGCTGTTCCCGAAATAATAGCGGCCAGAGAGAAGATTCGTCGGGCTGAAACTGTAGTCCACCTTCCCGATCAGGCTGTCTATGTTGTTGCTGAACGGCGTGTTCGTTGAAAGGTTCGGCGACGAGCAGCCCGAATCCGTTGTCGTTACCCCCGAAATGTTCGGCGTCGGCCACGGATTCCTCGCCAGCAGTGCCGTAATCACGGAATTGGTCGATCCCGTCAGTTGTGACGGGTCCGGCACGCATGTCAGCACGTTTTGCGACCCCGATTCCCTCTGCCCCTCGTAGTCGAAAAAGAAAAACGCCTTGTCCTTGATGATCGGCCCGCCCAGCGACGCTCCGAACTGGTTGTTGTGGAATGGCGATTGCGGCGTCCCCGTATCGTTGAAATAGTTCCGCGCGTCCAGCGCCGTGTTCCGGAAATATTCCAGCGCCGTCCCGTGCAGTTGGTTCGTCCCGCTCTTCGTGACGATGTTCACCACCGCCCCGGAATTCCGCCCGTACTCCGCCTCGTAATTCGACAGCACGTGCAGCTCCGATATCGCTTCCAGCGGCAGGATCGTCGCCGGATCGCCGAACACACCCGCCTCGTTGATCGCCGGATCGTTCCGGAACCCGTCGTTCATGTCCGTCCCGTCCAGCAGGAAGTTGTTCGACCGGCCTCGCGCTCCGTTCATCGAAAACGTTCCATATGAGCCTGGCGAATCCGTGATCTCGTCCGGAGATCCCGCCACTCCCGGCGTCAGGTAGATCAGCTTCTGGTAATCCCGCCCGTTCGCCGGGATGCTCGTCACTTGCCGTTGTTCCATCACGCCGCCCAGCGTATTCGACTGCGTCTCCACCTGCGGCTGCGTCTGTGCCGACACCACCACTTTCTGCTCCACGCTTCCTGCTTTCAGGCTCGCGTTCACCGTCCTCTGCACCGCCACGTCCACACGCACTCCGTCCGTCACCGACGTCTGAAATCCCTTTTTGTCCACCGTCACCCGGTAGTTTCCTACCGGGAGTTCGGGCATCACGTAGGTCCCGTCCGTCGCCGTCTGCACGGTCCTCACCAGCCCCGTGTCCACGTTCTGTATGCTCACCGTGGCCCCGGCTATGGCCGCTCCCGATGTGTCGGTCACCGTCCCGAGGATTGTCCCGCGAAACGTTTGCGCGTACGCCGGGTATGCTCCCAGCACGATCAAAGCCAGCAGCGCTGCTACCCCGGCCACGCACGTCTTCCCACGTCGGCTAGTCCGCATCATGATCTCCTCGGAGATTTGTAACCCGCCCGAGCGGTCCCTCAAAATTTAAATTTGAAATGGAAACGATAGATGCCCCAACCCTCGCCCCAATAGCCACCCCTGGCTGGGAAAACTCACTCGTATAGCTATACGGGCTGGGGGGTTACGAGTCAAGTGACTTTGTCGCCGCCCCATCCGTGCCCCGCGCCTTTTCCTCGCCCTCTGCTATACTCGCGGGGTCGTCCGAATCTCCGGTCTCCGCCGGGAGCCAATCTCCAACTCCATGCCTGCGAAAGATTCAAAACGCCTCTTTCTCATCGACGCCATGGGCTACATCTTCCGCGCCTTTTACGCCCCCATGCCTCAGCGCTTGCGAAGTCCCGCCGGCGTCCCCACCAACGTCCCCTACCTCTTCTCCAACATGATTCGCAAGCTCGTCAAGGACTGGAATCCCGATTACCTCGGAGTCGTCTTCGACCGCCCCGAGCCCACCTTCCGTGACAAGCTCTTCGACGCCTACAAGGCCCAGCGTCCCCCCATGCCCGAGGATCTGGCCGTCCAGCTCCCCTACGTCCGCCGCTATTGCCAAGCCATGCACCTTCCCATCCTCGAGCGCGCCGGATTCGAGGCGGACGACGTCATTGCCGCCCTGGCTCATCAGGCGCAAAAAAAATCCCTCGAAGTCTTCATCGTCACCAGCGACAAAGACCTCATGCAGCTGGTCGGCGGCAAAGTGAAGATTCTCAATCCTTCGAAGGGCGACCTTCTCATTGATGCCAAAAAAGTCGAGGAACTCATGGGCGTCCCTCCCCAAAAAGTTCCCGACGTCATGGCTCTCATGGGCGATTCCATTGACAACATTCCCGGAGCCCGCGACCCAAACGAAAAGCCTCCTCCCGGCGAGCGGCGCAAGGCCGGCATCGGCGAGGTCGGCGCCCGCCAGTTGATTCAGGAATTCGGCAGCGCCGAAGCCGTTCTCAAGAACGCCTCCAAAGTGAAGCGTTCAAGCTACCGCGAAGCTCTCGAAAAAAACGCCGAATTCGTCAAATTGAGCAAGCAGCTCGCGACGATTCCTCTCGACGCGCCCGTCCCGCTCGATCTCGATGAACTTCAAAGGCTCGAACCTGATTCGAACGCCCTTCGCGACCTTTACTCCGAGCTCGGCTTCACCTCCCTTCTCAAGGAGCTCGCTCCTTCTGCCCCTGCCGGAAAATCCGACTACGCCTCCTCCGCTTCCCCTCTGGATTTCGCGAAGTTCTTGAAATCCCTCCCCGCCGGCCGCGACACCGCCCTCTGGCTGGCCCTCGACTCCGTCGAGCCGGATGAAGAGGGATACGGCTCCCGAGTCCTCGCCGTCGAAGCCTCCGCGAAACATGGCGTCGCCCGCACCGCCGCCAACGACATCGAAGACAAGACTCTCGCCGCTATGAAAGATTGGCTAGCCGACCCAAAACGCCCCAAAACCGTCCACGATCCGAAGCTCTTTCAATTGCTCGCCGGAGACGTTCACGCAATCCGCCACGCCGCCATGCTCTATTCCTATTTGCTCCGCCCCACCACTCCCAATCACGCCTTTGCCGAGGTCGCGCTCCGCCATCTCAACCTCACTCTTTCCGGCGCTCCCGGCGAACACGCCGACTTTCTTCTCCGCCTCGCTCCCGTCCTGCGCGCCGAAGTCGAAACGCAGGGCCTCCTCGCTCTCTACGAAAAAATCGATCTCCCTCTCGCCCCGGTTCTCGCCCGTATGGAGGCGGCCGGCGTTCGCGTGGATCGCTCCGAGCTCGAAAGGCTCTCCGCGAAGCTTCAAAAGGAAATCGGCGGCCTCGAAAAGAGCATCTACGCGCTTGCCGGCAGCGAATTCAACGTCAATTCCCCGGCCCAGCTCGCCGAGGTCCTCTTCGACAAGCTCAATCTGCAGATGCCTCGCCGCGTCCGCGCCAAGGCCCGCTCTACCGCCGCCGAAGTCCTCGAAGCTCTCGCCTCCGTCCACGACCTCCCCAAAAAAATTCTCGAATATCGCGAGCTTGCCAAGCTCAAATCCACCTATGCCGACGTCCTCCCTCGCCTCATTCATCCCGCCACCGGACGTCTCCATACCCGCTTCAGCCAGACCGGAACTGCCACCGGACGCCTCAGCTCCTCCAACCCCAACCTGCAAAATATTCCCGTCCGTTCCGAACTCGGCCGCGAAATCCGCGCCGCTTTCGTCGCTTCCCCCGGCTCGCAATTGCTCTCCGCCGACTATTCCCAGATCGAGCTCCGCATCCTCGCCCATCTTTCCGGCGACCCCGTCCTCGTCGCCGCCTTCCGCCGCGGCGAAGACATTCACTCCCGCACCGCCCAGGAAGTTTTCGGCGTTGCTCCCTTCGCCCAGACCCCCGAGCACCGCCGCGTCGCCAAGGTCATCAATTTCGGCGTCATTTACGGCCTTTCCGCCTTCGGCCTCGCCCAGCAGCTCGGCATCGACCAGCGCGAAGCCGCTCAATTCATCGCCGCGTATTTTGAACGCTACTCCGGCGTGAAACAGTTTCTCGATCGCCAGATCGCCGAAACCCGCCGGACGAAATTCACCCGCACTCTCTTCGGCCGCCTTCGCCCCATCCCCGAAATCGATTCCCCGCTGCCCAATCTTCGCGGCTTCGCCGAGCGCACCGCCATGAACACTCCCATGCAGGGCGCCGCCGCCGATCTCATCAAGCTGGCCATGATCGAACTCGACCGCCGTCTTCCCGCCGAAGGCTACCAGGCCCGCATGATCTTGCAGGTTCACGACGAGCTTCTCTTCGAAGCTCCCGAAGACGAAATCCCCTCCCTCACCAAAATCGTCAAGGAAGTCATGGAAGGCGTCCACGCCCTCAGCGTCCCGCTTCTCGTCGAAACGAAAGTCGGCCCCAACTGGCGCGACATGAAGTGACCTCGCAAAATCAAAACGAATGTTCGTATGTGGCTTGGCAGGAGGCAGGGCGCCCCTCACTTCCCATTTTCCCTTTTCTCTTTTCCAATCTGTGTTAGCTTCTCCTTAGATTCACATCGCGAGGTTTTCCCATGGCTCCCAATCATCCCGAAGGTTTTCTCAAGCTCGTCAAAGACGCGAAATCACGCATCAAGGAAGAGGACATCCACGCCACCAAGAAACGCATGGACTCCGGCGACCCCTTCGTCCTGGTTGACACCCGCGAAGACTCCGAATGGGCCCGCGGCCATATTCCCGGCGCCATCCACCTCTGCAAGGGCATCATCGAGCGCGACATCGAAAACACCATCCCCGCCAAGGACACCACCATCGTCCTCTATTGCGGCGGTGGCTTCCGTTCCGCTTTGGCTGCCGACAATCTCAAAAAAATGGGCTACCAGAACGTGTTTTCCATGGACGGCGGCTGGCGTGGCTGGACGGAAGCCGGCTTTCCCACCATCAGGGATTAATCCGGCGGCCGCGCATCCTCGCGCAGGCGGCTCTTCTTCTCCTTGATTGGTTGGGTAATTGGCTGGGGCGGGAGGACTCGAACCTCCACCATCCCATTAGTCTTGGAAGGGCATGGCTTCAGCCGTGCCAAAGGTGTCCGGAAAAAATCTCTCCTCTATCGCCTGCCATCTGTCGCCAGCGTCCACCGAAAAATTGGCTGGGGCGGGAGGACTCGAACCTCCACCATCCTCATTAACAGTGAGGTGTCCTACCGATTGGACCACGCCCCAACTTGTACACGAGTCCAATTTATTCTAATCGAAGTCCTCGCCCCGCCCAAGGATACTCCGCCAAGAAATTTCTAGTTTGAAAGGGATCGAACGAAGAGACTTCTCTCTGCGGTGGCCCGCAGGCCCGGCCGAAATCGAATTCTTCTCAACGTTTCGCGGCGTCGCGCCCCGTTGCTGCGCCTCTGCCGTTCTCCGCGGCCCGAAACGCCGCCGCCATCGCTTTCTCCTGGGGCTGCCTTCCAATTCGCGACCAATCTTCGAACGGCTCCCACGTCGGCGCCAGCCTCCCGGGATTCATGCTGTTCCCCGGGTCCAATCCCTGCTTCAGCGCCGCCACGGCCTTCACTCCCACCGGAGAAACATCCGCCGCCAGCCACGGCAAGTGCTCCGTCCCCACCGCGTGATGGTGGGAGAGCGTCGCTCCGTGATCGATGAACGATTGCTGCACCGCGCGCTTCACCTTCAGGTACTGCTCCATCTCCCGCCCTGCTTGCTGCTTGAATCCGAAAGTGAAATACAGGCTCGCCCCGCTGTGGTACGTATGGCTGATGTGGCATCCCGACCAAGGCTGCGCCCCGCTTTCGCAAATCCGCGCGCGGATCGCCCCGATTGTCGCTTTGTAGAGCGGAAGGATGTTCCTCCACACCGTCGCCGTCTCGCTCACGTCCGTCGTCACATCCCGCTCCAGCAGGAAATCCCGGATGTGCGGAAAATCGTACTTCGTCGCTTCAAACGATTTCCCCGAGCTTTGCCCCAGGCTCACCCCTCCGTATTTCTCGTAGATCGCTTCCACGCGCCGCAATTGCCGCGTCACTTCCCCTTTTCGTCCTTCGAACGCCGTCAGCATCAGGCATGCCCGCGGCAGCTCGAACCCCTTCGCCCGCAAATATCCCTTGAAAATTTTGCTCGCCGCTCGCGACAGTTCCGACGACGGCGGCTTGAACGCCACTGACAGCGCTGTCTTGTCCGGATCGTTGAGTCGCACCATCGCCGGCATGCACTCCCGCCGCACGCATTCCCGCATCGCCTCGAGCCCGCCCTCGAATTCGCGAAACAGATACGCCGGCACCACTCGCGCTTCCGCCCGCGCGTGTACCCGCATCGTCGCTTCCGTAATCACCCCCAGCGTTCCCTCGCTCCCGATGCACATATGGTTCACGTCGATCCCGTTCGACGATTTCGGCACTCTTCGCGTCTCCAGCACTCCTTCCGGCGTCACCATCCGCAGCGCCACCACCATGTCCTCGATCTTCCCGTACTTGTCGCTCTGCATTCCTGCCGACCTCGTCGCGATCCACCCTCCCAGCGTCGAGTGCAGAAACGAATCCGGAAAATGTCCCAGCGTCATCCCGTGCGCCGCGAGTTGCTCCTCCAGGTCGGGGCCAAACACTCCCGCTTCCGCCCTCGCCGTCCCCGACTCTCCATCCACTTCCATCACTCTCCGCATCCGTCGCATGTCCAGCGACACCGCCATTCGTCCGCTCTCCATCCGCTCCAGGCATCCGGAAATATTCGACCCGCCTCCGAACGGAATCACCATCACGTCGTTCCGCGCCGCCGCCCTCAGCGTCGCCGCCACCTCCTCCTCCTTTTCCGGATAGATCACCAGGTCGGGGGCGCCTTCCGCCCATCCGTGCCTCAGCCGGTAGAGATCGCGGAAGCCCTTCCCGTACGCATGCACCACGCGCTCGTATCTCTCATCGCTGATTTGGCCTGCGTGCAGTTTCAGTTTGATTTCGCTCAGAAATCGCGTGTTCACGATCGCTTCGGGAAGTTGCATCTCCTCCAGCGTCGCCGGCGGTTTGGCGGGAGCGTCCCCTTCGATCCCCAATTGCTCTTTCGCGTAAGGCCAGAATCCGGGGTGTCCCTTCGAATCGAAGCTCGCCTCGGCGTCGCCCCAACCCCACCACTTCATGTGCCTGGGAGTGTAAGCCATGACCGTTGAACTCCTATCCACGCTCTGTGCGTAGACTCTGGCCCACTGGTTGGCCTGCGAATTCTTGTGCTGCGGGTGAATTAGCGGCCGTTCCGCGCCCGCGCTCTCACGTCAATCGCTCCGCGCCGGACCTTGGCCGCTTCTGGCCCCGCATGTTATCCCTTTTCGCCGGTCGCAGCTACTATGTTTCCCCGCCGCTTCCCGCGGACGGGGTTCGCCCGCGCGGTTTTCTTCGCCTCGGCGTTCGCCGGGGGCGCTTCGTCCGTTTGTCCTTCAGGGATTCGAGGTTTGATGAATTGGTATGTGGGGTGTTAACTTCGGGATGACGAATTCTTGCAGCAGGTTCGCCGCGCCGGTCGCTCCGATTCCGATTAGCGCGTTTTCAAACGTTAGTCCCGCTCCATCGCGGTCGCTCGCTGGATAGTACAAATTCGAAATTCCTCCCGCCGCCAGGCTTCCCAGAATGTTCGAATAATTCGGCTGCCACCGCCCATTGTCCCCCTTGCAAATCACCGAATTCGCGATCGCGTACAGAAACCGCGATTTCACGCTTCCTGTTCCTTTGTAAAAATATCTCGGATCCTGTTTCAGCAGCGACGGCAGGATTGCGCTCCCGATGAACGTCCCCGTCACCAGGTCGGCGTATGACGCCCCGTACCTTTTCCCGTATCCCTGCGCTCCTTGCCCGTATCCGCTGAACGTGTTGTTCGCCTGCTGGATTCCCGCCACCGCCCCCGTGATTCCAAACGTCACCGGGTCCGTCGTCGTCCTCCACGCCAGCTCGAATTTCTGCTTCGGGGTGAGTGGCTCGGGATGCGCCGCGTAGCTCACGTAAAAATTCGGAATGAAGCCCAGCACGCGCTGCTTCTCTTCATCCTTTACTTCCGCCTCGGCTTCTTGTGTTCGCGTTAGCGTCACCTGCACTTGGGTCACCGCCGTCGCCACCGCCAGCGAGATCTGCGGCACCACGTAGATCTCCCCCGAGTGCAGGATTCCCGTAATCGTCTGCGTCGCGAACCCCTCCGCCGTTATCGTCAGTTGGAATGGTCCCGGAGCCACATCCGCCAGCGAATATTGCCCGTTGCTTCCCGATAGCGTCTTCTGGCTTTCCGGTTTCCCGTCTCGCGTCAGCGTCACTTCGGCGCCCACCACCGCCGCTCCGCTCGCGTCCACCACCGTTCCGTTGATGATTCCCGGCAAGGGCGCCTGATTCTCCTGCTTTTCATCCGTTCCGTCTGCGGCTGGCTGGGCCGCGGAGCCGCTTTCCACCGCGGGCGCTCCCTGCGTCTGCGGCGATTGCGCCAGCGCCGGCAATCCGCAAAACAGCACGCTCAGGCTCAGCCATGCGATGCTTCTTCGGGCGGCCGTCGGTTTGCGCGCGCCTCTCCCGCACGTTTTTTTGCCTTCGCCGATTTTCGCGGGATTCACCTTGATTCCGTTATAGCTTGCGCTCTATCCGCCAGCAAGCTTTGACTCCTCCGCGTTGTTCGAGGTTGCACGCCGTGCTTTTGCGGGGATTTTTCGTTTCGCTCAGGCCGCGTGCGCCTCGTTCGTCTCTTGCCGCTCCACTCTCTGTTTATTGCCGCTTCCCGTGTGAATTGTTCCCGCGCGTGCTTCGTAGTTGCGCTCCTCTATACCTTTTAGCAGTTTTGGCGGAGCTTATTCCCACGTCCCGAATGCCCTGGGTATCAAAATGCATGCGATGGATTTCGATCGAGGAATGAAACCGGAAGTCGCGGTCGTCAAAGTCTGCGGAGAAAAAGCCGGGGGAAGGAAGCCGGCCCAGCCCTCAATCCCCGAAGGGATCCTCGGCTTACCTCCCCCTGACGCCAAATAGAACTGCACGCCAAAAACCAAACCTAAATAGCTGAAAATAAACAGCTTCTTTCAACGAACCCCGGTAAAAAGTCCCACCCTCTAGCAAAATTTGCGGTGTGAAAGCAATTTCTCATCGCCTCTCGTCTCTTTCGTCTCCAATTCCTCACCCAAAAAATCTATTTCCTCCCGCTCGCATATTCTCCCGCCCCAAGAAAATGGAGCGACACATACTCTTCATTTCCTATCACCCAGCTATCGTGCCCCGGAGGTCCCGGCGGAATGTAGAACACCGTCCCGGGCCAGAGTTCGTGGATCGTGCCATCCTCCAGCGCCACCGTCGCGCATCCTGACACCACCAGCCCCACATGCTCCACCTGGCACCGTTCCGCGCCCACGCTCGGCCCGACGTGCAGCGACCATTTCCATCCTGGCTGATACGAGGCTCGCCCGATCGTCATTCCTCCGATATGCACCACCTCGAATTTCCCTTTTTCAAATGTCCGCACTTCGTCCGGCTCTTCAAATCTCTTCAAGATCGTCTCCAGCATGGCCACAACTCCCTTTCCCGCCCTTGGCGGAAGCGCCGTGCACTATCTTAGTGCAACCCTCCCCCGTCTCCCCGTATTCCGTTTTCCCCTTTCCCGGCTGTTTTCCGGCCATATTGACCTCTCGCGCCCGGCTTGCCTCGTGAATAGTACGAAAGTACCGTTGCCTGGCTCGACCGCCGTTGTAAAATTCGGCGCCCCATGTGTGAAGAGCTCGATCATTTGAAACGCGCCATGGTTTCCGCCTTCTCCGAGGCGCGCCGCCTGCGCATGTCAAGAGACGTATCCATCCACGAAGACGCTCAATTGAGCTGCGAGACGCGAGACAAAGCCGACGAGGTCATCAAGCACCTCCTCTCCGGGCATGAAGGTAAGCCTTGTCCCTCCGCCGAATGTCCCATCGTCAGCGCTCGACCTCCTCGCCCCGTCCCTTTCCGTATCCGCTCTCGCCGCGCCACCGCCTGATTTTCGCCGCCGCCCCTCGCCAACCCTCCATCACCCCCGCGGGCCGTCGGCCTTGCCCCTCCCGGTGCGCTTTGCGGGCCTCCATTTTCGACCCTCCCGGAGCAATATAGGCCCCCCAGAGCCTTTTGACCGAAACCCATCCGTTTGACCGAGCTTTAGGCCTCTCATGCCGCCCAAAAAGCCTCCCAAACGCCCAAATTGGGGACAGCCTGGTTGTCTCAGATCCTGCAGAATTTCCATTCCCTTTTTCTTCGCCCAGCACGCCCGGCTTTTTTCTGCTGGCTGCTTTTTCCGCCCGAAAATCTTTTCGGAATTCGTTGTCCACTCGCGCCGTTTTGACGTCCCCCTCTTCGCTTGCTATAGTGAAGGATTACGCTGGCCGCATTCTACCCAGTGTAGGGGAGCCGCCCTTGTGCGCGGCCGCTTGAACCGTCCATGGCTCTGAAAAACATCATCGTCCAGGGTGCCCGGCAGCACAATTTGAAGAACATCAGCCTGGAAATTCCCCGCAACACTCTCACGGTGATTACGGGTCTGTCGGGCTCCGGAAAATCGTCGCTCGCCTTCGACACCCTGTATGCCGAGGGCCAGCGCCGCTATGTCGAGTCGCTCTCCGCCTATGCGCGCCAGTTCCTCGATCAGATGGAGCGTCCCGAAGTCGATTCCGTCGAGGGCCTTTCCCCTTCCATCGCCATCGAGCAAAAGACCACCACGCGCTCGCCCCGCTCCACCGTCGGCACCATCACTGAAATCTACGATTATCTCCGCGTCATCTTCAGCGCCATCGGCGCGCCCCACTGCCCCAAATGCGGCAAGCCCATCACCCGCCAATCCACCGAACAAATCGTCCAGTCTGTCCTCGCCTTGAAGCCCGACGACCGCATCATGGTCCTCGCTCCCGTCGTCCGCGGCCGCAAGGGTGAGTATAAAAAAGAATTCGAAAAATACGCCAAGCAGGGCTATGTCCGCGCCCGCGTGGATGGCGACCTCGTCAATCTCGATGAACCAATTCCCCTCGACCGCCGCAAAAATCACACCATCGAAATCGTTGTCGACCGTCTCCTCTTGAAAAACGGCATTGCCCAGCGCCTCGAACAGTCCGTCGAGACCGCCCTCAAGCTCACCGGCGGGCTCGTCACCATCGCCGTTGTCGGCGGCGAGGAGCACGAGTATTCCGAAAAACTCGCTTGCCCCGATTGCGGAATTTCCGTTCCCCAGCTCGAGCCTCGCTCCTTCAGCTTCAATTCTCCTTACGGCGCCTGCCCCGAATGCCACGGCCTCGGCTCCAAATACGAATTCGATCCGGCCAAGATCATCGTGGACTGGACCAAGCCGCTTTTCGAGGGAGGGCTCGGGCCCGGCTCCGGCTCCGCGTTCCTCCAGCGTTCGCTGCGCATCGCCGCCCAAGCTTATGGTTTCGATCTCGACGTCCCGTTTGAAAAAATGCCCCGAAAGGTGCAGAGTCTCATCCTGCATGGCAATCCTTCCGATGGCGGCTCGGGCAAAGGCTTGAATTTCGTGGGGATTATCGGCCATTTGAATGCCGGCCTCGAAGAATCCAATTCCGACGCCTATCGCGAATGGCTGACGCAATACATGTCTGCCGCCTCCTGTCTGTCCTGCGGAGAGCGCCGTTTGCGCCCCGAAAGCCTGGCCGTCAAGATCGCGGGGTATTCGATCGCCGATTTCACCGCGCTCCCTCTTTCCGCCGCCCGGGCGGCCGCTGAAAAAATGCGCGGCCAGCTCAACGCCCGCCAAAAAAAGATTGCGGAACGCCCCCTCGGCGAAGTCATCGAGCGCATTGATTTTCTGCTCGCCGTCGGCCTGGGTTACCTGACTCTCGACCGCTCGGCGGCTACGCTTTCCGGAGGCGAAGCGCAGCGCATCCGCCTGGCGACGCAGATTGGTTCGCGGCTGCGCGGCGTGATGTATGTCCTCGACGAACCCTCCATCGGATTGCACGCCCGCGACAACGGCCGTTTGCTGGCCACTCTCGAAACCCTCCGCGATCTCGGCAATACCGTGCTCGTCGTCGAACACGACGAGGAGACTATCCGCCGCGCCAATTACGTCGTCGATCTCGGCCCCGGCGCCGGCAAGGCCGGTGGCTATCTCGTCGCCGCCGGCTCTCCCTCCGATATCGAACGCAATCCCGCATCGCTCACCGGCCGGTACCTGGCCGGTGACATTTCAATCGGCGTTCCGGAAAAGCGCCGCGATCCCAACGGAAAGGCGATTTCGATTCTGGGCGCCGCCGCCAACAATTTGAAAAATGTGGACGTAACGATTCCTCTCGGCCTGCTTACCGTCGTCAGCGGCGTCTCCGGCTCCGGAAAATCCACTCTCGTCAACGACATTCTCTACCGCGCCCTCGCCGCCTCTCTCTATCGTTCGATGGAAAAGCCCGGCAAGCACCGCGCCATCCTCGGCGTCGAGCACATCGACAAAGTCATCCAAATCGACCAGGCTCCCATCGGCCGCACTCCGCGTTCCAATCCCGCTACCTACACCGGCGTCTTCGCCCCCATCCGCGAGCTCTTCGCCATGCTCCCCGAATCCCGCGAGCGCGGTTACAAACCCGGCCGCTTCAGCTTCAACGTCAAGGGGGGCCGCTGCGAAGCTTGCCAGGGCGACGGCCAGCGCCGCATCGAAATGAATTTCCTGCCCGACGTCTACGTCACCTGCGAAGTCTGCCGCGGACGCCGCTACAACGCCGAAACTCTCGCTGTCCGTTACAAAGGCTACTCGATTTCCGACCTCCTCGATCTCCCCATCGAGGATGCCCTGAAAATCATGGAAAATATCCCCCAGATTCAGCAGAAATTGCAGACCCTCGTCGAGGTCGGCCTCGGTTACGTCCAACTCGGCCAGTCGGCAACGACTCTCTCGGGCGGCGAAGCCCAGCGAACCAAGCTCGCCAAGGAATTGTCCAAGCGGCAGACGGGCCGCACGCTTTACATACTCGACGAGCCCACCACGGGCCTCCATTTCGATGATGTGAGAAAATTGATGGACGTCTTGAATCGCCTCGTCTCTCTCGGAAATTCCGTGGTCATCATCGAACACAACATCGACGTCCTCAGGCAAGCTGACTGGATCATCGATCTCGGTCCCGAGGGCGGCGAAGAAGGCGGCCGCATTGTCGCGCAAGGTTCGCCCGAACAGGTGGCGCGCGTGAAAAAATCCTACACCGGGCAGATCCTGGCCCGCGCTCTTGGGTTGTCGAACGGAAATGGAAGCAAGACTGCGCGGACAAATTAAGCGATTCCGGTTGCGGAGAATTCTTGGGAAATCGCGATGAATTTTGACGACAACACTCCGGCTCCTCCCGGCGACGAGCAGCTTTCCGTTGCACCGGAGTCGCAGCCGGACGCCTCGGCCGCTCCCGACTTTGCGTCCCCGTCTGCGTTTCCTCCGCCTCAGCCCGTTCCTCATGCGCGCGAAGTCCCGCCGGATTTGCGCGTTCCCTGGGGTTGGACCGATCTCATTTTCTTTCTCTTTCTTGCGGCGTTGACGATGTTTCTGATTCAATTCGTCGCGATCAAAATCTTTGCCGCGTTCGGCGTGAGTCTTTTCCAGCTCCAGCATTCGCCCGCCAGACAGGGACTCTTCGTGTTTGTCACGGGAGTTCCCATGTCGCTCGGACTTCTGGGATTCCTCGCGATCCAAATGCGCATTCGCTCGGATGGCCCGCCCGGGAGGACGATCGGTTGGCGACCCTTGCCCGAGGGCCCGTTTCCCCGGTGGATGGCCGCTCTCGCGCTGATTGGTTTGGGCGTCCTGCTCTCCGTCAGCGTAACTTTTGTCTCCGCCCAATTCCGCCCGAAGGCCAACCTGCCGATTCAAACTTATTTTGAAAGCCGATTGAGCGCTATCCTCCTGATGTCCATGGCGGTGATCATCGCTCCCGTCTTTGAAGAGACGGTCTTCCGGGGCTACATGTATCCGGTGATTGCCCGCAGTTGGGGAGTGACGTCAAGCGTGATTGTCACCGGCACGCTGTTTGGATTGATGCACTCGATGCAGCTGTGGGGCGGTTGGGTGCAAATTGGATTGCTGATCTGCGTCGGGCTTGTTTTCACATATATTCGCGCCGTTACCAAGACCGTGCTGGCAAGTTATCTGCTTCACGTCAGCTATAACACCACGATTTTCTTCGGCTTTCTCATCGCTTCGCACGGCTTGCGGCATATGCCATCGTTTCATTAAGCGCGAGCGCGCTGGGCGCGCCGGCCCGGCTGCGAAATACGGCCGCCAACTCCGGCTGCCCGCGGGATCCGCGCGAATCGGGTACAATGTTGTTTTGCTTGGGCGTTCGCCCGGGCCGCGCAATTGCCAGATGGGAGCTTGCTTGCACACCGTTGAACCAATCCGCTGGTCGGAGGAAGGCGTGGTCATGCTCGACCAGCGACTCTTGCCGGGAGAAGTCGTCTACCGAACCTACACGGATTATCGCGAAGTGGCCCGGTCGATTCGTGAAATGGAAATTCGAGGAGCGCCGGCCATCGGCGTGGCCGCAGCCATGGGCGTAGCCATCGGCGTGAAACACTCCCAGGCAAAAACCCTTCCCGAGCTTCGGGCCGAGTTCGCCGTGATCTGCGACACACTCGCGAAGACACGGCCCACCGCCGTCGACCTGTTCTGGGCCATCGCCCGCTTTCGCCGCCGCTTTGACGACCTGGCCGCCGAAACCGAAAGGAATGGCGCCGGATCGCTCGACCGCATCCGCGCCGCCCTTGTTGCCGAGGCCGTCCTGGTTCACGAGGAGCGCCGCGCCGCCGACTTGCGTATCGGCAGATTAGGCGCCGAATTGCTTCCCACATCCGGCCGCGTCATGACCCAATGCAACGCCGGCGCCCTGGCCACGGGCGGCATCGGCACCGCCCTCGGCGTGATTCGCGTGGCCGTCGAGAATGGCGCAAAAATCAGCGTACTTGTTCCAGAGACTCGCCCGTACTTGCAGGGCGCCCGGCTGACTGCCTGGGAGCTGCATCAAGACGGAATTCCCCTGACGCTGATCACCGACAACATGGTGGGACATTTTTTGAAGACGGAACATGTGGGAGCCATCGTCGTAGGCGCGGATCGAATAGCGGCCAATGGCGACACGGCCAACAAAATTGGAACGTATGGCATGGCCGTTCTTGCGCGCGAGCACAAAGTGCCGTTTTACGTGGCGGCACCGATTTCGACGATCGATCTTTCGATTCCGAGCGGAGAAGACATCCCGATCGAGCAAAGAAGCCGCGAAGAAGTTACTTCTCTGGCAGGCAAGAAAATTGCTCCCGACGTGGACGCCGCGCACCCCGCTTTCGATGTCACTCCCGCACGCTTCATCGCGGCCATCATCACCGAACGCGGTGTGGCGCGGCCGCCGTTTGACGCTTCGATCTCGAAAATTCTATCCCCGAGGCAATAGATTTCGCTTTTGCAGGAGCCGTCCACACATTCACTTCGTCATCGGTTTACAGGCGTTCGAAGCCGAAAGTTGTGCGGTCACCACATGCTCTTGAGGCTGATTTGCAGTACAATCCACCTTGATATTTTTGTGCACAGGAAGGAGCCCCAATGAAAAGAGCCGTTTTGGCGGGTTTGGTAGCTCTTGGGATCGTGGCGGTCGTTTGGGCAGGCGGCGATCCCTGGAAGAACAAACCAGCGGATCAATGGACGGAGCAGGACATCAACGACATTCTTTTGAATTCACCCTGGTCGAAGCCGAACCTTCAAGTCGCGGGAGCGTGGCACCCTTCGGGGATGACTGAGGAAAGTGGCAACCCGACGATGCCCGGCGGGAGCTCGGATATGTCACACGTCTCGGCGGGAGCGACGTCGGATGCGAACGGGGGGCTGGAAAAGCAGGACGCCGCTGCGGCAAGGCAGGCAACCTACAGCATTTTCTGGTGGTCTTCCCGCACCATACGCGCCGCCTCCATGCGCCGAGCCGTTCTGAAGGGGACGATGACGCAGGCGGATATGGATAAGGACATTGCGGTGGTTCCCGACGACATCATGATCCTTGTCCAAGGAAGCAACATGCAGCTTTTCCAGCACCGCGGAGAGCAGGCATTCGAAAAGGAAGCCTATCTGGAAATCAAGAAGAGCAAAGAAAAAGTGTATCCCTCGAAGGTCAATTTTCTGAAGCCCGGCGACGGTCAGTCAGTAACCGGCGCAATTTTCTTCTTCCCTCGAAAGGGCGCGAACGGCGAGCCCACGGTTTCTCCTGATGAGAAGGAAGTGGATTTCTACCTCTTCCTGGGGGGTTCAAAAATCCTGACCTATTTCGATCCACGAAAGATGGTGGATAGCAAAGGCGAAGATCTGTAGGAGCGTCAAGGCTTCGCAGCGGGCGGCTGCGCCTGTTGCGAAGCCACCTTCTTCGCCAACTGCTGCCGCAGTTCCTTCGCATGGGGGCTGAGAGGGCCGTCCGGATCCAGCTTGAGATAGGCGTCCACGTCCTTCAGCGCGCTGGCGTAGTCTTTTTGCTGCAAATCTACATTGGTAAGGAGCCGGTAAATTACCGGCTCGGTCGGCCCGAGCGACAGCGCCTGAATTGCCGATTTCTTGGCCTCGTCAAGCTTGTTTTCGGTCAACTGGACTCGCCCGAGTTCATAGAATGCCAGCCAGTACGTCGGCTCCAGCTCGATCCCGTGGCGAATTTCTTTTTCCGCTCCACTCGTGTTTCCAGCGTTCAACTGCAACGTCCCGAGGCCGACATCCGCTTCTCCGTATTTGTCTTGGCTGATTTCCTTCGATTTTTGCAGGTATTTCTGAGCGGATGCGACGTCGCCGAGGGTGACGTAAGCCATCGCCAATTGATAGAGGGCCTCGTAATAGTCGGGCGCTGCCGTCACAGCCCCCTGGAAGTCCTGAACCGCTCCCTTGGCGTCCTTCTTCTGATAGAGTTTCTTCCTTCCCGAATCCATCAAATCGCGAGCCTTCCGCGGCATCGACAATTCGTGCGCGGATACGGTGGTTTCGTTATCCGTTGCTCCGTCTTTCTTCTCGGGAACAAGATAGATAGCCAGTCCAACCACAGAAGTGAAACTGAGCTCCTCGGTCTGCTCAAAGGTCTCATAGCCCGGGACAGTGATCGTGATGATGTAGGTTCCGAGCGTCAGGTCATGGAATTCGAAATATCCCGTATCAGAAGTCGTGGCCGGCCCGTGAACTTCTCCCTGAGGGTTTGATACCTGAACCATGACGTGTTCCACAGGTCTACGCGTATCTCCGTAATACACGTTTCCGCTCATCTCTCGGTTTCTGTTGCCGGGAGCACCTTCCATTTGGAACGCGGACGCAGGAAAAGCAAAGACCAACCAACCTACAAAAACGACTAGTAGCGTGCAGAATCGCCGGCCCATGAGCACCTCCATCGGCCGAATTTTCAGGACCGTACTACCTCACTGCTGCAGTGCGCGAACCTTTTCACGCACGCACCGGAACACTATTCTCGTTCCGGCGAAATCCTGCGCTTTCTCGTTGTTCGACCTCGCGGAACCTAAAACAAAGGGCGTCCCTGCCATCCGGGACGCCCTTCGAATTACGCCAGGTCATTTCTGCCGAGGAAAGACCTGAGATTTAGAAGACGAACTGCGCCTTCACCTGAATCAACCGGGGAGCCGCATCGCCTCCCAGGAACGAACCCAGGATGCTCGTCGGCGGATTCACACCCGTCTGAATCGTGCCGAACTGCGGGTTCGCGATGTCGCTGATCGGCGTGTTGAAGTTGTAATGGTTGAAGAGGTTGAAGAATTGCAACCCGAGCTGGAAGTTCGCGCTCTCCCAGTGCGGAATCTTCGTACTCTTCGTAAAGCTGAAGTCCGTGTCGAAGTAGTTCGGACCCCGGTATGCGTTGCGCCACCCCTGCGGGGCAAACTCGGTCTCGCCTCCCTTGTTGGCTGCGAGTCCGGGGGTCGGGTATGAACCGGCCGCATAGCAAGGAACCGCATTGGGGCCAGCGTGGATTTCACCCGAGCAGGTGCGCTGCACCGACGTCAACGGAACCGGGAAGAACGGTGCGGTGCCGAAACCGTTGCCGAAGTCGTTATAGCCATTCAGCTGGGAGGCTGCAGCGCCGTCAACCACCGTAAACGGGAAGCCGGTCCGGTAGAAGATGGTGCCTGAAACCTGCCATCCGTCAACGAGAGGCGCCCAGCCGTGACCGCGCAGAGCTCTGCGGATCGGAATTTGCCACACGTAGTTGGCGTTCACAACGTGGCGCGCATCATAGTCCGCCGGACCATAGTTCGCTCTCAAATCAAACGGGTTCTCCGGGCTCTCGATGCTGAACCCAGGGTTGAACGCGTTGAAGCCGCCATTCGAGACTTCGTCAAATGCGTGGCTGTAGGTGTAGTTCAATTGAAAGACGCCGCTTCCGCCCCAGCCCGAGAAACGATGCTGGAACGAAACGGTCACGCCGTTGTAGTTGGAAACGCCGGCACTCTGCACTTCCTGGAGTCCCGCGATTTGAGTGGTCGCGGGTTCGGCCGGAAGGGAGCCAAAGCCATAACCATTCACTCCGGCATTCAAAACCGGCTCGTGGTACCCGTGATTTCCGTTGTAACCGATGCTGAGGGAGTCGTTGGCTCCAAAGCCCTTCTGGATTTCAAGATTCCACTTCTGATACGTCGGCGCATAGACTCTTGCCGGTGTGAAGGTTACGTTGGGCGTGACAGGAACTGTCGTCGCTCCGGAACTGTACGCTGTCAGGAGCGCAGCGTTCGCCGCCGAAGCGCAAGAAAACAGGTTGCCTCCCGGCTGCGTGGGTGACAGGTAACCCGGGCACGTTGCGCCCGGCGCTCCCGAGTTAGCGGAGACGATCGCGAATGGGTTGAACAGAGGCGAATTCTGAGCCAGATTGTCTGCGATCTGCCCCGGGAAGATATCGTTGAAGATACCGATTCCCCCGCGGACCACGAGTTGGGACTTCAACATACTCGAGTCGTTGCTGAACGGCTGCCAGGCGAAACCAATTCTCGGTTCCCACTGAAGGTTCTGGTATCCGAACATGGCCTGCCTGCGGCCCGATTGAATTAACTGGTTGTACGGCAGGACGGGGATTGAATCGCTATATGGCACGCCCAAATTAGCAAAACAGAGGTTGACGCAAGTGGGGTTCGACGCGTGCTCCAGCCGCAAACCGGGCGAAATCGTCAGGTTGGATTTGACTTTCCAGTCGTCCTGAAGGTAACCCGCTACCTCATACAAACGGATCGGCTGATTGAGGGCTTGCGCGAAGTTTTGAAGGAGCTCAGTCCCAGTGACTCCCGGTCCGTTCGGGTCGCCGCCGCTGGCAAAATCGGCCAGCGAAAACGGAATCTCAAGTCCGCTGGAGAACAGCCCGAAGTCGTGGTCGCTGACGTAGTTCTTGTGGTATTTAGCCCCGAAATGCAGAGTGTGATTCCCGATCGTCTTGGAAACGTCGTCGCCGATCTGGAATTGCGTCACGTTGCGTCCCTGCGGCCAGATGCAATTGTCGCCACCGATGGTAACTCCGCATCCGTTGGGTCCACCCAAGGAGGCGTCGCCCGGTGACAGCGTTGTCGGAAATGCGTTCAAGGTGGAGGCCAGATCCGGAGGCCCGAAAATCGCCGTATACCAAGTCGCTGAAAGCAGGAACTGGTTCGTGAGCGTGGGGCCGAACGTGTGTGTTTCGTTCAGCTGTCCTTGATACTCCGGCTGAATACTGACCGCGTTAAAGATGGGATTCACAGGATCGGTGTAGGTCGGCTGCGATCCGTTGTCATGCTGCATGCGAACGAAAAGGCGATCGTTGTCTCCGATGTTCCAGTCAAAGCGCCCTGAGATCTGCCACTCCGGAGCAAAGTTGACGGGAGTTTCAAGAACGCTCAACGCGCATGGACCGGTCAAGCCCGCAAAGGCGCCGATCGCTGGAACGTTGGAGCAGCCGCCGTACGGCAAGCTATCGGCCTGGCACCCTGTGCCCGGCGATGGGACAGGCACGCACCCAGGGGCGAGAGTGTCCTGGGCATTCCCCAGGTTTTTTGCTCCCTGAAAGAGATTAAAAATGCCGTTGCCGCTGCCAGGTGTCGGCCCGACTCCGGGGCAGACGCCTGAGATGTTCTGGCAGTAAAACGGGATGGACGCCGTGTCACCCAAGTTCGTCAGGTTTTGCACCACCGCCGTCTCAAACGCTGTAGTGGGGACGAAAATGGTGGATGAAGTAGGAATCAGCACGCGCAGGCCTTCCGTGTTGATAAAGAAGAACATCTTATCCTTTTTAATCGGACCGCCGAACGACGCCGCCCACTGGTTCGCATTGTCAAAGGGCCGCGGTGTTCCATAGGCCTTGTTGAACCAGTCGTTCGCGTTCAAGGCGCGCCCGTTCCAGTAGTAAACCGCGTTGCCGTGAAACTGATCGCTTCCCGACTTCGTCACGTAGTTGATGTTGATTCCGCCAAAGGACCCGTACGTCGCCGAAAAACCGTTCGTCACAACATCCGCTTCCTGAATTTCGTTGTTGCCCAGGAGCAGGTTCGTAGCACCGGAGTTGTTGAGGTTCAGGAAGGGATCGTTGTCGTCCATTCCGTCCGTAGTGAAGAGGTTCGAAGTCGCCGGAAGGCCGAAGGCTTCGACGTTGCCATAGCCACCCTGTGTATTCATTATGGCACCCGGCGCGAGCTGGGCGATGGCGCTCATGTCGTTTCCGGGGTTGGGGACGTTCTGAACTTGCTGCTCGGAAATCGTTCTCGAGGTATCGCCATTTTCGGTCTGGAGGAGAGGCGCAGATTCGGTGACCGTGATGGTCTGGCTCGCGGTACCGACGGAAAGGCGGAAGTCAGCCGTTGCGATCTGTCCGACGGCGACCTGGACCTCGCGATTGATTGTCTGGAATCCCGTCGCGGTGACGGTGAGAGAGTAGGTTCCCGGGGCAACGAGGAAGAACTGATAGTTTCCGTCCTTGTTCGATTTTGTCACCTGCGTGGTGCCCTTCGTAAGGTCCTTCAAAGTAACACTGGCATCAGGCACAATCGCGCCGCTCGGGTCAGTCACACTGCCAGCGATATTGCCCGTAGTTGTCGTCTGGGCGGGCAGCCGGACGGCGAGGAACGACAGAACGAACAACAGGGCCACCATAGCTCCAATGAAGCGCTTCCAGTTCATACACCCTCCTCACAAAAAGTCGAACGGCGTCAAAATGTCGGGGACTCAAAAGAGAAATCGCACAAGTCGCAACACAACCCCCTGCCAATCCAGTGGCATTTTGGCATCCAATCGCGAAACAAAATAAGACGTTTATTATTATCGGCTTACAAGATTCCTTCAACTGCTGGAATCGGGATAATACTTATTTTCATATACCAAAAATCACAGAACGTGCGATCTGGCTCGCTATTCCAGCGTCCTATCCCAGTAATGGTCGGTTTAGGGGCTGGGCTACCTCGGAATGGGTTCTCGAGGCGTGGTTTGAGCGCGGAAGTGCGAGAAATCCAGTTCGAAAATTTCGGGATATTGAAGGAGGAAGGGGGGAAGCGGGTACGCCATACGGGTGAAAGGCCCGGCGCTTCAATGGCCCTTGCGGGCCGGGTGGAAAAGCGCCGGTGGTGCTACAGAGGGCACTCTAGTCAATCTGCTGGGTGGTGTGGCGGCTCACATACCAGCAGGGCGAGTCGCCATAATGAGGAAAGAGGGCGTGAACGCAGGTGACGGATTCGGGTTGATCCGTGAAGATTTCGAGGCGGCTGCCTTTGGTGGGAGTAGCCAAATAGACTTGCACGGAGCCGAAAGCGGCGGCTTTGTTCGTGGCAGCCTTGTGCGAGACGATGGCGGTGTCGAGGATGTAGATGGCGGCAAACAGCGCAGCCAAGATTGCCAGAGCTCGCAGAAGAAACGAGCGAATCATGAGAGGACTCCATTCATGGAGTGCGGGATTGGGAGCGCGGCGGATATGGTAGCACCGAGCGGACGGGAGAAAATACCCGGAGGGTAGAGGCGGCGAGATGCGGGCAGAATAATCGAAAGCTTTCCGCGAGAGAGGGCGCGAGATTATTTCCACGCGAGCGTGTTGGATGAAATGGTAACCGTGCGGGAAATGCGGACGTCAAAAACCCAGCACACTAAATCAATCCAGCCAGAATGGACAATCACGATGCAACTCCTACGGAAATGTGCAAGCTCGTTGCTGCTGGCGGTGGCTCTGGCGGGTCCGATTGTGGTGGGAGGGTGCGCGGAGCACGCCAGCGTGCGCGTGTACGACCCCGGATATGGCGACTACCACTACTGGAACAGCGGTGAGGAAGTGTATTACCGGCAGTGGATCAACGTGACAAACCGGCACTACGTGAAATACCAGAAACTACAGCCAAGAGATCAGCAGGCGTACTGGAATTGGCGGCACGAGCACATGGATCACGACCACCATTAGACCGAGGGGAAACTGACCAAGGAATGCGGCCCGCCGAGAATTCTCTCCCGGCGGGCCTTTATTTTGCGAGGAGATTGAACGGGCGCATTCGGCCTAAAAAAGTAAAACGGTCAGGATCCGGAGCGGCGCTTGGCGGGAATGCAGAACCATCCGAACGAGGCCCAAGTGCGGAACCAGCGCTCGACCATCGCGGGACGGTCGGCCGCTGCGATTTTGCTGGGACGCATGGCCAAGTCGACGGAACGGCGCAACGTCTTTCCAGAGCGCAGGGCGGCGAGGATGGAGAATTCCTCCCGGCCGAGACGGCGGAAATAGACCGACTCGTCGTGGCGGTGCACGGCGAGAAAAATGGAAGCAGGGCGAAGGCGGGCGACGGCGGAGACGTGCTTGCGCTTGCGGCGCTCGGTGAAGGTGTTGCTGGCGAAGGCGGTGTCCTCCTCCTTGCGGACCTTCAGGAGCAAATCGTCAACGGGATAGCGGAGAGCGAGGAGAGTGATGTGGGGCTGCAATCCAAGGCGAAGCTTGGAGGGGTCGGCGCCGCCAAGGTCAGCGGGAGAAAAAGCAGGCTCAGCGCCGCCGTCGAACGCTTCAATATCGGCCCATTCGAGGCGAACCATATCCACCGCGAGACGCTGGCGGGAGCCCGCGAAACGCGGATGCCTTGCAAGCCAGTGGGCCAGGGAGGAGCCGAGATTGCGGAGAGTGAAGGAGCGCGAAGGACAGGAGGCGATATAGGCTTTCGCGACGGCGTCGAATTTCCGGTCGCCGAGAATCGCGCGCAAGCCGGGAAAATCCTCGGCGAAGCTGTCGAGAACGCGCCACCAATACTGGCGATTGTAAATCTCGAGGCGCTCGAAGGAGGTGAGGCGGTCGTTGGGCTTGATGAACGAAGCGGCGACGCGGCGCATGGAGCGCCCGTCGGGCATCGAGGAGCGCATGTGTTCGGACGCCGTGAGGGGAGCCATGACGGCGCGAGCCATTCGCCGCTGGAGAGAGAGAAGCTTCATCCCGCCTTCGCCAGCCCTTCACCCAGGAGAAAACGATTGGCCTTGAGAGCTTCGGAGTGGACTTCGTCGAAGGAAGGAATCGAATCGTCCCATTCGAGAAGCGTGGCGGTGCTGCCGACGCGCTCGAGGGCGCGGGCGTAGAGGCGCCAGACGGGATCGATCACGGGATGGTCGTGCGTGTCGAGAATATACTTTCGATATTTGGAGTGGCCAGCAATGTGGATTTGGGCGACGCGTTCCGGGGGGACGCTGTTGACGTAGTCCATTGGATCGAAAGTGTGATTCTGAGAAGAAACGTAAATATTGTTGACGTCGAGAAGAATGCCGCAGTCGGCGCGCTCGACGACTTCGTTCAAGAATTCCCATTCGGTCATTTCGGAAACGTGAAATTCGGCGTAGCTGCTGACGTTTTCGACGGCGACGGGGACTTCGACGAAATCACGGACCTCGCGAATTTTCTGCGCGGTCAGCCGGGCGGCCTCGAACGTGTAGGGCATGGGCAGGAGGTCGTGCGTGTAACGGCCGTCGACGCTGCCCCAGCAGAGGTGGTCGGAGAGCCAGGGGGTTTTCGTGCGCTTGACGAGAGCCTTGAGGCGGCGGAGGTGATCGCGATTCGGTTTTTCCGCGGAGCCGAAATACATGGAGACGCCATGCTGGACGACGCGGTACTGCTCGAGAATCTGGTCGAGGATGCGGAGGGGGCGGCCGCCGTCGATCATGTAATTTTCAGAGATAATTTCGAACCAGTCGCAGACGGGTTTGCGCGTGAGGATGTGGTGGTAGTGCGGGGCGCGAAGGCCGATACCGACACCGTAATTCGTGAAATTGTTGAAGCGATTGGCGGGCATTCCGTACTCCGGGAAAAAACGGATTGAAAGAGGACCGCCGATCAGAAGAGCGGCCCTCGTTCAATCAGGAACAGGGAAAGCGGGAAGACTAGTGCCCCGGCACCTTGGAGCCGTCAGTGGCGCAGCCGCCCTTGCCCTTGCAAGAGTTCTTGCCCTTGCAGCCGTTGTCACTGGACTTGCAACCGCCCTTGCCTTTGCAGGAGTTTTGGCCTTTACAAGCGTGCTTTTCTTTCACCTTGGAACTGCTTTGAGGCAGCGGTTGAGTGGCCGCGTTGAGAGAAGCATTGGACGAGTGGAGAAGCGTGGACGCCTGAACAGGAGCGCCCGTGCCGGCCATCAATCCGGCCAGAGCCGCTCCCGCCAACAAAGCCTTCGCTGACTTAGTCATGGTTCAGTCCTACCTCCATTTGAAGTGTGAAGCAGTACCGCCCTTGCGTAAGTACGCAGGGAGGTTGGAAACGGATTGTATGGAACGGCTGGGATAGCACTGCCCCAGACCCCGTAGGGGCCCGCGACTCGGAAGCATAGTCCAGAAATGACCCCGAGGCAATATCCAGCCCGTCCAGAAACTACGGGTCACCTTTCCGTTGAGTATGGATGCGGCGTGGGCGCAAACGGTGTCAAGGTCACGTGAAAAAACCGGGGCGATGGGCGTGGCAAATTAGCGGGAAGGGATTGTAAAGGCAATTGGTTACAAATTGCAGAGGTCCTGTGCCTGCGGCTCTGCGCCGATTCGGTATGGCCGGAGAGAAAAGATGCGGGGTCAGGCTCGATACAGAGGTGGGTGGCTCAGGACGATAGAACTCGCGATTGGAGATGCGAGCTGGGCTGATCACGGGGGTCTCGGGCAGGAGAATGAAAAATGGACGCCGGACGTCGAGATCGCACATCTGGATTACTTCCCCCTGAACCCTAAGACTTAAATGCATCGTACCATGCCAGATTCGGAGGATGCCCGCTGTGCGTTGACCCCCTATACAAAGTCCGCCGACGTGAAGAATTCGAATAGGAAAGAGTACGGTGCTTTCGAATGACAAATTTAGACGGCGGTCAGTCTGAGGCACGGCGGGTGCGGAAGCGTTTAGTCTGGGTCAATCGAGGCAGGGTGTGAATCGGAGAGTATAATAACTACCTGAGTGCCCACTGAATTCTTCCTCGTTACAGGAACGAAGCCCGTGGGACACTACTTGTGCGGGTAGCCCTGGGTCCACGCTCTTCAAACACCCTATCAGTGGAAAAAGATACCTTGTCAAACGGCATTCGAAGCTTGGAGGAATACCAGAAAGCCTTCCCCAAAAGTAGGCGCGAAAGTGCCTACAGACTGGCATTAAGAACCAGAGAGTTCGAGATCGAGCTTTACTGGAAGCGAGCTACATATTTTTGGACTCTAATTGCCGCGACATTTGCGGCCTACTTCGCTCTCGCAAGGGAATCATCTCACCCAAAGATGACTTTCCTCGCCGTCTGCATCGGCTTGATACTTTCAGCAAGCTGGTTTCTCGTAAATCGAGGCAGCAAGTACTGGCAGGAGAATTGGGAGCGACATGTGGACTCCCTCGAGGACGAGCTCTCTGGTCCTCTCTACAAAACAACAATCGGAAGAGGGCGGTATCGGTTCTGGGAATTTTGCCGAGGGTATCCCATCTCGGTTTCCAGAGTCAATCAGTTGGCAAGCCTATTTGTTCTCTGCGTCTGGACAGGGCTGGCGATTTTCTATTTCCCGCCCAAAAAAGGGTTTCCAGCGGATGGTTTTGCTTCATGGTCGATTGCTACACTCACGGCGATTTTTCTGGTTCTCCTCTTTTTTTTTACTAAAACTAAGACCGAAAATCGAGAAGTTGACTTCGACAGGCACGATTTGGTTTCTGCCGACGCGAGTCCTACCACAAACGAGCCAAGAATCGACGACGGTTCAAAGCCCATGAGGGACCGCCTGAAGGAGTTGAACACGAAGGCTTACTACCTATTGGTTGCGCTAAGCTTTCTTTACCGTGCCAGCTCTTCCGTATTGTTGAAACTAGCCTTGACGTTGACTGCGATCGTAGCGGTGCTACCGCTTCAAGACTACATGAGCTCGGACAAGACATTGGGACGCCTCAAATGGGGAAAGGTAGTTCTCCTAACTCTCGCTCTCGTCTTTGCACTTTTGTGGGTCTGGACGGCGAAGGCCACCATCTCCAGGCTAAACGGATCAATTTTCAAGTGAAGGTTCCAAAACCAGAAATGTCGCGCGCGGGGTCCCTAGGAGAACAACCCCGGCAACATGGGTCAATCCTCGCTCTGTCGCATTTATTCGCCCGTAAATTTCCTGCGGTAAAGTGAGTCGTGCTTGTTCCGGACAGTTGCGATTTCCCCCCCCTGCCTCCCGACATATTTGCCCCTCAACTCCCGTTGTCAACCGCTGCCGTGATGGAATTGAATTCTGCTCTGACCCGCAGAAAAAAAACCTGCGGGCAGCTCGCCTATCGCTACACTTTTTTCGGAAATCAACTTCGGGATAGAAACGAACCCCAGCGCAGATTTTTCCTCGCTTCCCCCGTCCCGGCCCGCAGATCGCGGACACCGCACCTCGCCAGGGCCTGGGGCCTTCGGAGGAGAAGAATGAGCCGGAGGCGGGAAGAAGCGAGAGGCGGACGGTCTCTGCGGCGCCGATCATGAGCTGATGCAGATGGAAAAACAAATCGCAGGTGGGTGGACCTTTTGAGGCGGGACAGGAGGAGGGGAGGGGCTGACGAAGGAGATGAGGCAAACCCTTCCAATTTAGATCTGCGACTTCTCAGGTTGAAAAAGAGATGGGAAAGAAAGAATCGAAAGCTTGCGCAAGAGAATCAGCGCAAGCGGGGAGCGCTTCGCGAGACTCTCTTATGTCAGACCTTAAACCAGTCTGCCAGGGGGAGTATCCCACGTCGTTGGTTAATGATATTTTCTGCATGTCTTAAATAAAAGCATCTAGCTGTGCAGAACCGCCAACCTGCTTGCCGTACAGATCACAAATTATTTCGCAGGATCGAAATACCGATTGCGACCAAGAAAATTTGAGCTTGCTATTAATGGTTGAAATAATTACTTTACCGCAAGCGACCTCGAAAGCAAGCAATTGGGAGTCAGCTCATGGCTTCGTTAAACACGGCTTTGAAGAATCTCAAATCAAACACAGGACTCGGGCAACTCGCACAGCATATGCCTATCGGGCTCAAGGCTCGAATACGTAGAGTGGTGGATCGGTTAGGACGGCCTTCGACTTCTGAGCGAGTGCTCGCGGAGAGCTCGCAAACGAACGACCTTCTTGCGCGCATTTATTACGAGCTGACCTTGGCGACGCCACGCTATCGGGAATCACGACGCCTTCTCCAATACGGATTCAAAATTTATTCTCAACACGATGAGGACGGTATCGTCGAAGAGATTTTCCGGCGGATAGGAACCACGAATAGGTTCTTTGTCGAGTTTGGAGTCGGAGAGGGCGTTGAAAACTGCACAACATACTGCCTGCTGAAAGACTGGAAGGGCGTCTGGATCGACGGGAGCGCAGAATGCTTCGAAAGGCTTCAGCGCACATTTGAGTTCTTGATCGCGCAGGGTCGACTGCGGGCGAAATACTCGTTCATCATGGCTGAGAATATTGAGTCCCTCTTTGAGGAATTAGAAGTACCAAAGGAGTTCGATTTTCTGAGCATCGATATTGATCGAAATGATTATTGGGTGTGGAAGGCCATTGTGAACTACCGTCCGCGGCTTGTAGCGATTGAGTTTAATTCCAGTTTCGGAAAGAGTGCCTCATGTGTCGTCCCGTATCATTCGAGGGCCATTTGGGACGGAACGAATTACACCGGATGTAGCCTGAAGGCGCTAGAGAACCTAGGCAACGAGAAAGGGTACCGACTTGTGGGCTGCTCCTTTTCAGGAGTAACTTCTTTTCTTGTCCGTGAGGACTTGCTCGGGGACCATTTCGCCTCTCCGTACACTTCGGAGAACCACTATGAGCCGCCCCGGTATTTCGTCAGAATGCCAAATGGACACCCTCCCAATTTCGGTCCCCTGGTTTGGAGATAGATAGACTCGACGTTCAAAGCTGTTAGCGGGTCCTCCGAGATTTTGTCTCCATAGAAGGATGAGCGGAGCAGCGGTTCTCCTATCGCACATGATGCCCGCCGGAATACATGCGGGCTCGACTTTCTGAAATCCAGCCTATTATGGGGCGCGCGCTGGCTCGATCTTTTTCGGAGTCCACAGTTTGCGCGAGAGAATCGGCGCAAGCGGGGAGCGCTTCGCGCAATTTTTTTCGGGGTCACGAATGCCCCGCCTCCACCGTTCAGTGTATTGCGAGCGGCCAAAACACTTGCCCACCCTTTGTTCGCTGGTGGGGTGCAAAGATTGAGGCGCCTGCGCCGCCGCCGGAATTGAGAATCAGCCCGGTGTTAGCGAGCTTGATGTAGCAGGGATTGGCGGACTTGATGACCTTGCCGCCGAGAATGCGGACGTAGAAGCGTTTCGATTTTTCCTGGTCCTTCGCGGTGAGGAAGAGCGTGGCGTAGAAGCTTTCGTGCGCGATGGGCGCGCGGGGGAGAGTCAGGGAGTGCCTCCTGGGCCGGGCGCTCTTAGGATGCGCGGGGGAGGAGTTGGGGGACGGGAAATGCGAGGCAGGGGACGCTGCAGGTGCATAACGGATGGGGCAGCGGCGAGGAGAAAGCGGGCCTCAAAGTTAGCGAGTTGCATATAAGTCAAAGTCGGTATTAGACGTCGCGCCGAAGGTGAAAAGCAGATACGCTTGCGCGGATGAATGCTCCGGGGCATTTCGACTGGGTCGATCCAAGGACTTGGCCGTGGTTTTTCTACGTTTGGCTGGGATTAACGGCGCTTGGATTCCTGAAGAAGCCGTGGGACAAGCTGCAACGGCGAAGGAAAGAGAGCTGGCCGATTACCACGGGACAAATCGATAGCGCCACGATTAGCAGCGTAACGCGGCGCAATTCGGAGAGTTTTGAAGTCAAACTTGAGTATTCGTATCAACCGGCGGGGGATATTGAACGGGGAGTTTACAAACGAAAATTCCATTCTGTCGAGGAGGCAGCAGGATTTGGGCGAGAGCTGGATCGGAAACCCGTCGTCGTGCATTACAACCCGAATAAGCCCTCAAGCTCCATGCTGTCGGAATCGTCGGTCGAATCACTCCTTCACGTTTAGACTGCGAATCAGGAGCAGGGACGCTACCTGCCCGGCCCGAGTGAGACACAGCCCAAGCTCACGGGCGCTTACCTTGTCCCGCTCGTCGTGTTCTCGGTCGTCGGGTTGGGATTGAGCCTTTGGGTGAATGTCGAGGCGCTTCTGGGTAAAGAAGTGGCTCCTGAGCTTCTGTTTTGGCTCCTTCACTTCGGCATTTTTGTCGTTTGGGTGCCGATGGTAGTCGCTATGCAAGGCAAAGCTCGCGGCGCGGGGAAAGTTGTTTGGCAGGCGACGCTTTTCACCGCCGTGGACAAAGCTGGGGCCGGGAGCAGGCGGGATTTCTGGAATGTTGCGTTCGAGGAGCGTCCCGATTGGCTGCGACACATGTCGCAGTTCTTCAAGGTTTACGCGATGTTCGGAATCGCCCTCTCCTTCGTCAGGTTTAGCCTTTGGGAGGTGAAGAAAGACCTGAACGCGGGCACCTGGGCGTTCTTCTCGTCTGGCTGGTTGATATTTTACAGCTTCGCATTTGAACGTCTCTTTTCGGGGATGATCGCAAGAGGGAAAATGCGGAAATGCACGAACGGGCATCTGATGCCGGAAGGCGCGAATTACTGCACCCGTTGCGGGCAGCCGGTCACGAATAACTGAAAAAATAGGGGCGAGTACGCGCGTCGAAGGGGCGTGGGTGCGAAGCGGCCGAGGATCCAAGCAGTGAGGCAAAGCGGCGTCAAGTCCGCCCACGGCGGACAGGCCGCCGCACTCCAGAGAACCGTGCTCGCAGCTGAGGCTTTGAAAATTTGTGGCAAGCAAACCTGTTTCAATTGGTTGGTGCGAGACCGAACGCAAGGCGCTCGGAAGACGCACTGCGTAGTTCACCAAGGTTTGGGGCCTTCGGAGGAGGAGAAGGAGCCGGAGGGGCCGTCGGAGGGAAGAAGAGAGAGGCGGACGGTCTCTGCGGCGCCTTGCTCGAGAGTTTGGGTGCCGCGGTGCTGGTTCATGTCGGTAGAGGTGTAGCCGGGAGCGGCAGAGTTCACTTTGATGGGAGTGTGGCGAAGTTCGTAGGCGAGCTGGACGGTGAGCATGTTCATGGCAGCTTTCGAGGCGCAGTAACCGATCAACGTGTAAGAGACGTTCTGCCACTGGGGATCAGCATTGAAGGCCAGCGAGCCGAGGCCGCTCGAGACGTTGACGATGCGCCCGGCCGCGGATTTGCGGAGAAGCGGAAGCATCACCTGGGCGACGGAAAGCGCGCCGAAAAAGTTGGCTTGGAAAACGCGCTCGACGGCATCGAGGCTGGCGGCGCTCGGCGGGCCGTCGGCGGGGTCAACGATTCCGGCGTTGTTCACGAGGATGTCGAGCCTGCCGAAATCTTTTTGGATGAGAGCGGCCGCGGCTTCAACGGTGTCGCGGCGGGTGACGTCGAGCTCGACGAAGCGGGCGTCGAGACTCTGCTTTTGCAGCTGGGCCGAGGCTTCGCGGCCCAGCGCGAGATTACGAGCGCCGACGAAGACTGTGCAGCCGTTGCGGCCAAGCTGACGCGCGACTTCAAACCCGATGCCTTTGTTCGCGCCGGTCACGAGCGCGATTTTCTTCGATGAGTTCGCCATAATTCCTCCACTGCCCGATTGGATGACGGGACAAGCGGGGAGGATTGCGAATGTCTGCGCGCGCAAGGAAAGACAGAGAGAAGCGAGGCTTCCCCGCGCGAAGGCGAATCGCAGGAAAACGCTCGCGGCTGAAGGCGCGTGCTAGATTAGGCCGAAGAACGAGCCGTCTCGAGCGAAGGCGCTGGCGAAGAATGAAGAAGCCGCGAGAGCCGAGGGCGGCGCGAAAGTTTCAGGGGGACGATGCCATGACAAAACGCGGGACGATCGCACTGGCGGTGATGCTGTTTTTCGCTCTGGCGGCGCGGGCGCAGCAAAAGCGTCCGGTGCAGTGGGAAGACCTGACGGCGGACGATTTCCGCCACGCGATTGCGGAGGCACAGGGGACGTGCTTGCTGCCGTTCGGGATTCTCGAAAAGCACGGACCGCAACTGCCGATCGGAACAGATTTGATCAACGTGAGGTACGCGGCGATTCACGCAGCCGAGGAGGAATACGCGGTAGTTTTTCCGGCGTATTACTTCGGGCAGATCGCCGAGGCGCGGCATGAGCCAGGGACCGTGGCATACAGCAGGGAGCTGCAATTGGAACTGCTGCAGGCAACGACGGATGAGATGGGCCGGAACGGCTGCAAGAAAATCATCATCGTCAACGGCCACGGAGGGAACGAATACCTGCTCCCCTACTTTGCGCAGACGCAACTCGACAAGCCGCACGATTACGTCGTGTACATTCAATGGGGCGGAAACAGCGATCACAAAAATCCGCTGCACAAGGACGCCGTGGACATGCACGCGGGGCAGACGGAGACGTCGAACACGATGGTGTCGAGGCCAGATTTGGTGCACTTGGACCGGGCGGGAGAGGAGTCCGGCACGGACTTGCACAGGCTGCACCTGCCGGAGACGGTCTACACGGGCATCTGGTGGTACGCGCGGTTTCCCAATCATTACGCGGGGGACGCGACGACGGCTTCGAAAGAGCTGGGCGAGGACGACATGAAGAAATGGACCGCCACGATCGCGGAGGCGATCCGGGCGGTGAAAGCGGATGACGAAAGCCTGAAATTGCAGAACGAATTTTACGAGAAGAGCAAACATCCGCTGGATACGCCTCAATGAACGAGGGATTCACGGGAGGCCGGGGATTCGAACTCCGCGAGGGAAGAGGGTGAGTTAGAAGGTGCCCCAGTAGTTTTTGGCGGGACCGAGGAAGGGGCGCCAAGCTTCGTCGAAGAGGCAGTTTTCGGGAGCAGCGGAGAAAAGTGGGGCGATTTCGGCGTGGGTGAATCCAGCGATGCCGCAACCGACAGCGGTGACTTGAAATTGGTCGGAGGGGTGAGCCCGGGCGAAGGCGAGGAAGGCGTCAACATAGCGGGCGATTTGGGCGAGCGGGAGAGGAGAGATGCGCGCGTCCATGGTGGGGATGGCGTAGGAGTTACCTTGGCGGCCGACGCCCTGGCCGAAAATGGCACCGTGTTTGCGGACAGCGAATGCAGCGGCGCCGCCTCCGTGGATGCCGGCTTCGTTGGAGCCGAAGACGAAGATCATGCGGGCAAATTTAGCATTTTTGTGTGGAGTTGAGCGCGGGGTGGGTTTTTGGTGGAAGCGAGGGCCTTCAGGCCCGCGAGAAGAATTGGGATTACGATGGCTTTAGCCATGGTGGCGGCGGGTCGAGGCTTGCGTTTGGAGAGGCTGATGAATAAGGGAAGAGATCGGGTGTTTTGACGAGGCGGCGCTGGACAGGATTCTCGCGGATGTAAGTCCGGTGCTCCTCGTAGTCATGAGAATCTTTAATGCGATGATTTGTGAAGCTCTCCTGCCAGATAGCGTGCTTGAAATCGAGTTCCCTTGCGGCGCGAAAAGAAAATCCTCCCTTGATGTATTGGACCGCCTTTTCGAGAGAAGTTTTTCGCTCAGGAGTGATCAAGAGAAGAAAGTGATCGGGCATAACGACAAATTCGTGGAGGAGAAATCTGCCCTTGTCACGGTTTTGGACGAGGACGTCGATAAAAAGAGAAGCCATGCGTTCGGATTGGAGGACCGCGCGACGCCCGTTCGTGACAGATGTAACGAAGAAAGTGCGTTGGTCTTGTGGAGCAAGAAGCATGAGGTTGCACCAGGGCTAAAGCCCTGCAATCGTAGCGCGTTTATTCGCAGGCCTGAAGGCCTGCGCTTCCACCGGGCCGAGAGCTGTCGGAGCATGGCCCAGAGTGCGTTTTGAAATTTTCGGGGGACGCAAGAAGTGGATGTGGCGAAAGCAGATAGAACGAAACTCACAGGAAGGAGAGATTTCCACAGAAAAGCTGAATGGGAAGGAGAGAATTGAGGTTGACATGAACGGAATGTTTCTGTAGGATTGGGGTTCGTCTGTAGTCCTTCCAGCTGGCCTGGGATGACCTGCTCTTTGACAATCGAGTGAAACAAGCCAGAACCCGTTTGGTTTCTCGCTGCCCATTTCGGTGGGGAGCGAAAATTTGAGGAAATCAAGCGACACAAGTTCGTTCCCTCCCGGTGAAAACCGGGAAGAGAACAACCAGCTTCAAACGAGAGTTTGATCCTGGCTCAGAGCGAACGCTGGCGGCGTGCTTAACACATGCAAGTCGAACGGGTGTAGCAATACACCCGTGGCGAACGGGTGCGTAACACGTGGATAACCTTCCTTCAGGTGGGGAATAACCCAGTGAAAATTGGGCTAATACCGCATAACATCACGATGGGACATCCTGTTGTGATCAAAGGAGCAATTCGCCAGAAGAGGGATCCGCGGCCGATTAGCTAGTTGGCGAGGTAACGGCTCACCAAGGCGATGATCGGTAGCCGGTCTGAGAGGATGATCGGCCACACTGGAACTGAGACACGGTCCAGACTCCTACGGGAGGCAGCAGTGGGGAATCTTGCGCAATGGGCGAAAGCCTGACGCAGCAACGCCGCGTGGGGGATGAAGCTTCTCGGAGTGTAAACCCCTTTCGACCCGGACGAATGCCCGCAAGGGCTTGACGGTACGGGTATAAGAAGCCCCGGCTAACTACGTGCCAGCAGCCGCGGTAAGACGTAGGGGGCCAGCGTTGCTCGGAATTACTGGGCGTAAAGGGTCCGTAGGCGGTGTGGCAAGTCGGGAGTGAAATCTCTGGGCTTAACCCAGAGGCTGCTTCCGAAACTGCTGTGCTAGAGTGCGAGAGAGGCGAGTGGAATTGCGGGTGTAGCGGTGAAATGCGTAGATATCCGCAGGAACATCCGAGGCGAAAGCGGCTCGCTGGATCGCAACTGACGCTGAGGGACGAAAGCTAGGGGAGCAAACAGGATTAGATACCCTGGTAGTCCTAGCCCTAAACCATCAGGACTTGGGGTTTGCCCTGTACGGGGCAAGTCCCGTAGCTAACGCGTTAAGTCCTGCGCCTGGGGAGTACGGTCGCAAGACTGAAACTCAAAGGAATTGACGGGGGCCCGCACAAGCGGTGGAACATGTGGTTCAATTCGACGCAACGCGAAGAACCTTACCTGGGCTTGAACCGCACAGGACCATTCCTAGAAATAGGGACTTCCCGCAAGGGACCTGTGTAGAGGTGCTGCATGGCTGTCGTCAGCTCGTGCCGTGAGGTGTTGGGTTAAGTCCCGCAACGAGCGCAACCCTTACTCGTAGTTGCTACCCGCGAGGGAGAACTCTACGAGGACTGCTCCGGATAACGGAGAGGAAGGTGGGGATGAGGTCAAGTCAGCATGGCCTTTATGTCCAGGGCTACACACGTGTTACAATGCGCGCTACAGAGCGTCGCGAACCCGCGAGGGGGAGCTAATCGCAAAAAAGCGCGCTCAGTTCGGATTGCAGTCTGCAACTCGACTGCATGAAGCCGGAATCGCTAGTAATGGCGTATCAGAACGACGCCGTGAATACGTTCCCGGGCCTTGTACACACCGCCCGTCACATCACGAAAGTGGGTTGTACTAGAAATCGCCGTGCCAACCGCAAGGAGGCAAGCGCTCAAGGTATGACTCATGATTGGGGTGAAGTCGTAACAAGGTAGCCGTAGGAGAACCTGCGGCTGGATCACCTCCTTTCTAAAAGAAAAGGGAGCACGGTCTGCCTTCGGCAGATACGGCTCTTCACCCGGTCCTCACGACCGGGCGTTTGATTCCCTACATTCGGGTTCTGGCTTGGTTCACTCGAAGTCAAAGAGTTCTTTTTTGACTGGGGCACAACAAACGCAAAGCCCGCTGCGGCGGGCTAGCCCCGGTTCGAAGCAATTCGAGCCGGGGCTTTTTTATTTGGGCGGCAGAAACTGCCGAGGTTCCAGCATTCGCTCCGAATTCCCTCCCCCGCAAATTTCCCGTATGGAACGTGGCATACCAGAAGATGAGCCAGTGGCGGAGCTTTCCGATCGGGATGCACTGGGCGATCCTTCCGTTCGTGATGGCGCCGATTGCATTCACGCTGGCGCACGGATTCGGATTCGTGACGGTTTCGGCGAAGGGACTCGTGTGGTTCGGAATGGTGGAGGAGAACTACGCGGAAATCGCGTTTGGCATTTGCGTGGCCGTCTGCGTCTACTACCTGGTTTGGAAATATATCGTGGATTTTTTCAACCGGACGCTCGGGATCGCTTGAGAGAAGGGCGAGCGAGAATTCCGAAAAAAAAGGCGGCGCGACAGGGCTGCCGCGCCGCATGAGACAACAAAGGTCTACAGAATCGGGACGAAGACTTGATCGGGGGCGCTGATATCCACGCCCTTGATTTCGGTGGTGACGCGGAAGCGCTGAAGCTCACCCTTCGCCTTTTTGGCACGATTGGCGTCGAAGGTCAGCCAATACTGGTTCTTCAGGACGACGTTGAGTTGATCGAGGAAAGGCGCGAGAGCGATGGGAGTCTGCAATCCCTGGAAGAAGGCTTCGCCACCCGTGCCCTCGGTGAGCTGGGAAAGATTGCCCTGGCCGAGGGTGACCATGAAGAGGTTGCGGGTGATATGGCCGACGCCGCGGCAATAGATGGTGTGAATCATGATGTCGGCGGTCTGGGCCTTGGAAATTACCGTCAAAAGATCGGGGCTGGTGGGAATGTTGCCGCGGAACCGGTCGATTCCGTCGGCCAAGAGAAGGATTTCGCGGCGCGATCCGGGCGTGACCGGCCAGCGCTTGATGAGGTCCTGGAGCGAGAAATAGATGCTGGAATAGGCGCCCCAGTAGCCGAGAGGAATGCGGACGGTCTTGGCCACGGCTTCGTGATCCGTGCTGAACTGAGAAAGAGCCTGGACGGTGCCGTTGCTGGCGTAGAAGACGCCGACGGAAGTAGTGGACGGCTGCTGGTTGATGAAGGCGCGGATGTCGTTCAGCTGGATGGCGAGGTCCGAGGAATCCGCGTCGTCCACAACAATGGCCAGTTGGAGGGAGGATTTATCGCCCTGGGCGGGGATCCAGCTGGTGACGCCGACCTTTTTCTTGTTCTGGTAGACGATAACGTCGTCCTTGGAAATCGCCGGCGGAGGAGTGTATTTCGGGCCGAGGACGGTGACGTAGGTGGTAACGGGAACCGTCTCGGCGCCGGGTGTTTGCTGCGCACTTGCGGGAAGCGCGGCGAAAAAAGAAGTGGCAAGAAGAAAAAGGGCCGACCCAAGAATCACGGACCTGCGCATAGCGTCCTCCTTCGCACGAATGTCCCGCGAGAGTTCGGAACTAGAATCACTCTATTTGCGTGAGAATTGCATGTCAAGTGTTCACGCGGACAGCGAAGGAAGGGTCGCGGAAGAGCGAGCAGCGGGATTAGAATGGAGGGACATGGACCCGGCACCGAAATCTCAGATCAGTGTAGCCGCGCGAAGAGCCGTGGATCTGCGGTTTGTGGAGCTGACGGACAAGATTCGACGCAACCGGCCGGGGGACGACCAAGAAATCTTGCGGCGGGCGTACGATTTTGCGGCGAAGCAGCACCACCAGCAGACGCGGCTCTCCGGCGAACCCTACCTATCGCACCCGGTGGAAGTGGCGCATCTGCTGGCGGACATGAAGCTCGATTCAGTGTCGCTGTGCGCGGCGCTGCTGCATGACGTGGTGGAAGACACGAAGATTCCGATCGAGACGATCGAGGCGGAATTCGGCGCGGACGTGGCCAGGCTGGTGGAGGGAGCGACGAAGATCAGCCGGCTGGATTTGCAGGCGCCAGAGGCGCGGCAGGCGGAAAACGTAAGGAAAATGCTGCTGGCGATGGTGAACGACGTCCGGGTGATCCTGGTGAAGCTGGCGGACCGGCTGCACAACATGAGGACGCTCGAATACCTGGACACGGACCGGCAGAAACGGATCGCGCGGGAGACGCTGGACATTTACGCACCGGTGGCGAACCGGCTGGGAATGGGGTTGATCCGAGGCGAACTGGAGGATTTGGCGTTCCAGTATCTCGAACCCGAAGCCTTCCGGGAACTGCAAAAAAAGATCGCGTCGAAGCAGAAATTCTACGACCGGTTTCTGGAGGAGGTGCAAAACCAGATCCGGGCCAAGATGGTGGAGAGCGGGATACCCGCCGAAGTGCAGGCAAGGATCAAGAGGCTGTATTCCCTGCACCTGAAAATTCAGAAGCAGCAGAGGACGCTCGACCAGGTGTTCGATTTTCTCGCGGTGCGCGTGATTACGGACACGGTAAAAAACTGTTATGGGGCGCTGGGCGTGATTCACCAGATGTGGCGGCCCGTGCCGGGACGATTCAAGGATTTCATCGCGATGCCCCGCCCCAATCTGTATCAATCGCTGCACACGAGCGTGATCCACACGGGACAGCCGTTCGAAGTGCAGATCCGGACGCAAGAGATGCACCGAATCGCCGAACAAGGAGTGGCGGCGCACTGGAAGTACAAGGACGGGCGGGATATGGCGTCGTCGTCTTCGGCCGACGACCAGCGCATCGTGTGGATGAGGCAGCTGATCGAGTGGGTGCAGGAGATGCAGGAGCCGAGCGAATTTCTCTCGACGCTACGGGTGGACCTGTATCCGGAAGAGGTCTACACGTTCACGCCGAAGGGGCGGGTGGTGGTGCTGCCGCGAGGGGCGACGCCCGTGGATTTCGCCTACGCGATCCACACGGAAGTGGGCCACCAGTGCGTGGGAGCGAAAGTGAACGGGTCGATCGTGCCGCTGAGGCACGCGCTGGCCAACGGCGACGTAGCGGAAATTCTGACGCAAAAGGGGCACGAGCCGTCGCGCGACTGGCTGAACTTCGTGCACACGTCGCGGGCGCGAAGCAAAATCCGGCAATGGATCAACCTGCACGAGCGGGACCACGCGATCGACGTGGGGCGCAAGCTGATCGAAAAAGAAGCGCGACACTCCGAAATCAACCTGAAAAAAATCTCAGACCAGGACTGGCAGAAGGTGGCGTCGGATTACGGGTGCTCGAGGGTGGAGGATCTGTTCGCGGAGCTCGGCTACGGAAAATGGTCGGCGCGGCAGGCGCTGGCGAAAGCAAGCGGAGAAACGCTGGCCGAGGCGCCGGAAGAAAAGCAGCCGAAGCTGGTGTCGTCGGTGAAGAAAATCCTGGGGATGGGCGACCCGGCGATCGTAGTGAAGGGCCACGACGACTTGATGGTGTACCGCGCGAAATGCTGCAACCCGATTCCGGGTGACGAAATCATCGGATATGTCACGCGAGGGCGGGGCATCGCCGTCCACGGGGTGAGCTGCCCGAACGTGCAAAACCTGTTGTACGAATCGGACCGGAGAATGCCGGTGGCTTGGGCAAGCGTGACGGAGACGACCTTCCCGGTCCGGCTGCGGATTTTCACCGAAGACCGCCCTGGAATGCTGGCGGACATCACCGGCGTGATCAGCGAAACGGGGGCGAATATCCGGACGTTTGAAAGCGGAGGGCAGGACATGCGGGCGCGGATTGAAGTGGCGCTGGACGTGCGGGACCGGAAACAGCTGGAGAAGATTTTGAGCGGCGTAAAGAGAATCCCGGGCGTATTCGACATCGAGCGCGTCTACAACGTATAAATTCACAGGCGAAAACTTCCTTGGGTGGAATTCCGCACGGCCGCGGCTGACGGAGCCGGGGGCGCGGGTGTTGCCAAAATGGCCATCCAGGCGCGGATCGCATGCGGCGAAGCCCGGCAGAGACGCATAAAATAAGGGAATGGCGGCGCGACTCGTCCCAGAGAGTCATCCGGAAGGCGCGCGATTTACCCGGCACAGGAGCGGCGTGGCGGCCTGCTGGCTGCTGGCCGGAGCGATGGCGCTCGCCGGATGCCATTCGATTCCTCCGCTCGATACCTCGGCGCTCGATCAAGCGGGAATGTCGTACGATGCCATCAAAGAGTTGAAGGCCGACAAAATATCGCAGGCGGAGATCGGAGAAATTGCCACAGCGAGGCAAGCTGGACTGAGCGACGCGGACTGCGTACAGCTGCTGAGCATGTATCACGCGCGGAAAACGGAATTCGATGCAGGAGAGGCAGTAGCGGGCCTGGTTCAGGTGGGAATCAGCGAGCAGGGCGTGATGGAGCTGGCGCAGCTGAATCAACTGGGGCTCGACGTGGGCGAACTTCAGGCGATCAAGCTCGCGGGACTTTCCGAAGAGATCGTCCTGGACGTAGCGCGGGCGCACGCGGCCGGGAAGCCCGTGCTTTCCGGGGCGTCGCTGGGGCGAATGAAGAATGTAGCCATACGAAGCAGCACGCTGCTGGACTTGGTGAAAAGCGGCGTGCCGGACTCGGAAGCAGACGCCATCATTGCGGCGCGAAAGCATGGGATGAGCGACGCGGAAATACTCCGCCACTTCCACGGCACAGGATAAAGTGAAACGAGCGGGCGTTCAGATTCCGGCTCCCCGCTCGCGCCCCGGCCGAGGGGCAATTTCCAATTCCCCGGCCAATTCGGATTTTGACCCTGTAGGACCGACCCGCTAGAATTCAACTGCCTTGAAACCCAAATTTCATGTGCCTCTGGCGGCGGCAGGGCTCGCCGGCTTGCTGATTGTGCTGGCGCCGGGATGTGCAGTGCCTCTTGCGCCGGGCTACACGATTGTCGAGCAGAGGCGCGAGGTGCGGTTCACCAGCGGAGCAACGCCGGAAATTCACGTCCGGGCGGAATACCTGATCCAAAACACGGGGACAACTCCTCTTACCTATTTGGATGTGAAGCTGCCTCCGGAAAAGGCGTATGGGCGGAGCGATACGCGGGCCGAAATCGGCGGACGCGAGGCGGCCGTCGAGGAGTTGCCCGAAGAATATCGCGAAGACTCGCCCGACGAGTGGCGAATCCCTCTGGAATCCGGGCTGGGACTAAAAAATAAACTCCGGCTGGCGGTTGAATATAATCTGAGCGCTCCCGGGGAGCAAGGCGGGCGAATCACGATTGGGGCGAACGATTTTCACCTCGGATCGCGCGGATGGTCCCCCGAGCTCGAACCTCCCCGGCACCTGTTGTCGCCGCGTCCGAAGCGGCCGAAAGAAACGGCGTACACGGTGCGAGTGCCGGCGGGATATCAGGTGACCGCTCGCGGAGGGTTGAAGAGCAAAAAAGAAAAGAACGGCGAATGGGTGTACACGTTTGCGCTGGGCAAGAACGATCTCGCGCCATTTATCGTGGCGGGGCGGTACCAACAGTTGCCGCCCGGCGCGGACGAGGACGAGACGCGGTTTTGGGCGCTATCGCCACTCGCGGGAGATGTATCCGCGGCGCAAAAAAAGCTGGGACAGGCCTGGGACACGATGAAAACTGAATTCGGGCCGCCGGCAAGCGGAGCGGCGGCGCCGCTGATCGTCGAGGCCCCGGAGCTCCACGCGGAACGCCCCGGGGAAAATCGGGGAGCCGCGGGATTTCCCGGAGGAGCGCTGGCAAGCCCGGATTTGCTGGCGAAAGGGGTGGACAGCGCGGAATTTCTCGATGAAGTGTCGATCGCGCTGGCGCACGACTGGTTCGGCGACGAGATTTATCCGCCGGCGTTCGCGGCGATTTCCATGGGCGACGGCCTGCCGGAATACGCGACCATCGTGATGGCGGAGGCAACGGAAGGCGAGGCCGGCCGGAAAGAGCGGGTGGAAAAATACCTGGCCCGGTACGACGCGGCATGCCGCGCGGCCAAGGAGACGCCGCTGGGAGTGGTGCGCGAGAGCGATTCCGCGGAAATTCAGGAAATCGCGCGCGCGAAAGCGCCGCTCTTCTACGTTGCGCTCGAGGATACGTACGGAGAAAAATCCGTGCGAGCCGGATTGCGGGAAATGGTGACGCTGATGCGGGGACAGGAGGCGGGCATCGACGTGATGCGGTCGGCGCTGGAGCAAACCACGGGGAAAAATCTGGCGGACGTTTTTCGAGCGTGGCTCTACCAGAAAGGGATTCCGGCGGATTTTCGAGCGCGCTACGAGAGCGGTTCCGAGCCGGCGCGATGAGGCCGGCGACCGATTTCTGATTCAGGACCAGGGAGGAAGGAAATGAAAGGCATCGTTTCGACTGAAAAAGCACCGAAAGCGATCGGGCCATATTCGCAAGGAGTTCGCGGCAACGGATTTTTGTTCACGGCGGGGCAAGTGGCGCTGGATGCTTCGACGGGAGCGGTGGTGGAAGGAGACGTGAAAGCGCAGACGGAGCGCGTGATGGAGAATTTGAAGGCGATCGTGGAGGCGGCGGGATCGAAGCTCGAAAATGCGGTGAAGGCCACGGTCTATTTGAAGGACATGAACGATTTTCCGGCGATGAACGAAGTGTACGGGAAATATTTCGGGCAGAATCCACCGGCGAGGTCAACCGCGGAAGTGTCGCGCCTGCCGAAGGATGTGCGGGTGGAGATTGATTTAATCGTGCTCGTTTGAACCGCCGGTGAAATCACCGTGGCGGGCAAGGCGTGCACAGGAACGCAACCGGATTTTTGCGGCGGCTGGCAGACGATACCCTTTTTGAGTATCCTAGCGGGGTACGATTGAAACGGCGCCTGGCCGGCGGAAAACTCCGGCGTGCGAAAGTTCCCCTCCTGCAAACGGGCCAAAGCCGCGGGCCGCAAGACCCTCTCGAGCGGGCCGCAAGCGAGCAAAATTCGCGGCAACATACCTGAGCGGCTCTATCGGGAAACGGCGCGACAATGTCAAATTCAAACTACGATCTGATCGTAATCGGCAGCGGTCCCGCGGGACAAAAGGGCGCGATCTGCGCGGCGAAGCTGCGGAAAAAAGTGGCGGTGGTGGACCGCACGTTCATGATCGGCGGAGTCTGCGTGCACACGGGCACGATCCCCAGCAAGAGCGTGCGGGAAGCAATTTTTCAACTCACGGGGCCGGTGGTGAAGGCGTTTTACGGAAGCCAATACCGCGGCCGAAACGAAATCACGGTGCAGGACCTGACCACGAAGGCGAAAGCGATCATCGGGCGAGAGACGGAAGTGATTCGCTCGCAGCTGAAGCGGAACCGGGTGGACGTGTTTCAAGGGATGGCGACATTTGTGGATCCGCGCACGGTGGAAGTGGCAGGCGAAGGGGGACGAACCGTGCTGCAGGGAGAGCACGTCTTGATCGCGTGCGGAACGCGGCCGGCGCACGATCCGAGCATTCCGTTTGACGACAAGAGAATCGTGGACACGGATCATCTGGAGAGCCTGGACGGAATTCCGAGGGAGATGATCGTGGTGGGAGCGGGGGTGGTGGGGCTCGAATATGCGTCGTTTCTGGCGGCGCTGGGAACGGAAGTCACGCTAATCGACCAGCGGCCCATGATATTGGATTTCGTCGACCGGGAAATTGTCGAGGCGCTGGCCTACCATCTGCGGCAAATGGGGACAACGTTCCGCCTGGGCGAAAAAGTGACGCGAGTCGGGATGGACGCGCAGCGCGACCGCGTGTTCGCCGAACTCGAAAGCGGAAAGAAAGTGCAGGGGGATGCGCTGCTGTACGCGGTGGGGCGGCAGGCGAACGGGGACCAGCTTAATCTGGAAGCGGCGGGGCTCAAGCCGGGGCCGCGGGGGAAAATCGTGGTGAACGACCGGTTTCAGACGGAGGCACCGCACATCTACGCGGCGGGAGACGTGATCGGGTTTCCGGCGCTCGCCAGCACGTCGATGGAGCAGGGACGGCTGGCCAGTTGCGATATGTTCGGGGTGCCCTTTCAGCATATACCGGGACTTTTCCCCTACGGGATTTACACGATTCCCGAAATTTCAATGGTGGGGCAGACGGAAGAGCAATTGACGCTGCAGAAAGTGCCATATGAGGTTGGGGTGGCGAAATACAACGAGCTGGCGAAGAGCATGATGCTCGGAGATGAGAGCGGAATGCTGAAGCTGCTGTTCGACCGCTACACGAAAAAACTGCTCGGGGTGCACGTGATCGGTCAGCGGGCCACGGAGATTGTGCACATCGGGCAGTCGGTGATCTTTTACGGCGGAACGGTGGAATATTTCCGCGACGCCGTTTTCAACTATCCGACGCTCGCGGAGGCCTATAAAGTGGCGGCGCTGGACGGGCTGAACAAGCTTTGACGTCGCGGGCGGTGGATGAATTTCGGCGGCTGCGCGCTCTGGCAACGGTGCCGTTTTTCGATGGAAAGCAGGCTAGGAAGTCGGGTGTCCCGATGATAAAATTTAGCTCTCCTCAAAGCTGGGCCTGTAGCTCAGGTGGCTAGAGCGCACCCCTGATAAGGGTGAGGTCGGTAGTTCAAGTCTACCCAGGCCCACCATTCAGTTCAGTGACTTAGCAGCGACCCTCGAACCACTCTGAGGGAGTTGGTGCACAATTTGGTTCACACCCCCTTCAACGATTGCGTCCGTTGCCCTCCGCTTGGCCTCCATCCGAATGTGGGAGTAGTGCTCAATCATCCTCCGACTCACGTGACCCGCGATAGCCATTAAGGTTTGTTCGCTGGCCTGCGACTCCGCGAGCTTGGTGATGCAGGTGTGACGGAGATCGTGGAAGCGCAACCCGGAAATCGCGCTCTTGATGGCATGAATGTCGGCCCGGCAACTTTCGTTTTGGCAGACCTCGCCCGGATTCTGGGTCGTCCCACAGGCGGGGCACTCAATCAAGTGCGTTGCTCGCCTCCAAGCCGTCCGCCATGAGTTAATAGGCCGGGAAGGGTCAATCCGCTCACGGTCGGGGTGTTCCCGCTCGATTCCCGCTGCCTCGCACGCCGGGAAGACATAATCTCGCGCGCTCGACTCGACTAAGCGACCGGCCCACTTAACGAGAGAATCAAAAGCTGGTTGATTCAGTGGAATGACGCGTCCGCTGCCTGCCTCGGTTTTGGCCCTTCCAACCGTGACCGTGCGCTTGTCGAAGTCTATTTGGGTCCAGCGCAGCGTGCGAATCTCGTTCTTGCGTAGCGCCGTATTTAGGGCCAAAGTCACCACTGCATTGAGCAACGCGTTTGAGCCGCAAACCTCGAGCAGTTTTTTCTCTTCCACCGACGTCAGCGCCCTACCGATGTCGTTGTGTTCCCGCTCAAACTTCACATCGCCTTGGAGGTTCGCCCACAGCTTGTGTCGCTTGAGGATTTGACGGAGGACCTGCAATTCCTTGTTGAGCGTGCGCGCTGAAGCTTTCTCGGTCTTTCGGCGCACCTGATAGGACGCAACCCGGCTGGCGTCAATGTCGCAGAGTAAGAGCGAGCCGAGCGCCGGTTTCAAATGGCAACGCAAGGCCACTTCATAGATTGCTTCCGTACGCTCTGCCAGGTGTGGCTTGACGTTCTGAAACCAATCGTCGGCAGCGTGCCCGAACGCAGGTGGAAGCGAGCGGCGCTCCACGCGGTTCCACTTAATTTCCAGTTCCCGCCGTCGCTGACGTTCAGCCTCACGCGCGAGCGTCTTGCTATTTGTTCGGGCCGATTCGTGAACAAACCGACCGGCGAAGCGGAACCGGAACCAATAGATGCCGCGTTTCCCCCGCTTGTAAATCATCGCGCTGCCCCTTCCTTCGATGGCCTGCCGCCAAGTTTCCCGTTCTTGCGAGCGATTTCGCGCAGCCGCTCGATACCCATTCTTTCCAGGCGAGCTCGAAAGCTTCGCTTTCCGAGTAGGCTTGCGGCTTCACTCAGCATATTTTTTTTCATCTTTGTATCCTAAACGTTTAGGTTTGGAATGTCAATCGAAATCGTGCTAGTCTCGCTCCACAGCTGCTTACGATGGAGAAAGCTGCGGAGTCGGTCCAAGAATGAGCGATGATTCGCGCTGGCTTGTTGACTGGGGGGAACAGCTAAGATTGTTCGGGGCTGATCAAGCCTTTGATCGTCTGTGCGCAGCGGGAGCAAACCGCGAACAACTGCTGCGGAGGCTCTGGGCTTTGCAGCATCTCCCCAATGCACCCAGAAGGCTCTCCAAACGGGAAGCGCGAGCTCGCGCCAAAACGATTAGAGCAACGGCTAAGCTAATCGAGGAACTCGTAAGCGGGAGTGAAAGGTTACCTCCGTTGCTAGGTGGGTCCCGGCTGCTCGGCGGGGATATTCTCCTAACACTCAATTTGCCCAAACTGCTCCAAACTTTCGCGGAACAGGTCGACCAATTGCCAGTGTTGGTGGCCGAAAAATGGGAACCCTTGAAAACTGCTGCGATGTGCCAGCTCGTTTGGTACGTGAAACACACTACTGGCGCGTATCACGACGAGGAATTATCCGCGCTTATGGGAACTATTATGAATCAAGAATTATTCACTGAGGGTTTGAAACAGTGGCGCAGTCGGCATAAGAAAGAAATCCGCTCCCTTGGCCCTCTAGAAGTCCTGCCATACCTATCACGCCCGCCCAGGTAACGAAAGCCTGCAATAAATTGCAACCTCGCGTTATGGATACTAATTTGTCTCCATGAGACAACTGGGCACGAAACATTCCAATGGAGGTGAAAGAAAATGCTCAACGTTGCTCAGGTTGCAGATCGACTGGGCGTGAAGCCAGCAACGATCAGGTTGTGGATTTCGAAAAGAAAGTTGGCACACGTAAAGCTCTCGCGCGCAGTCCGTATTCCGGAGGCCGAGGTTGAACGGTTGATTCGCGAAAACACGATTCCGGCGCGAGAGAATGCTGGACGGTAACACCATGAGGATTGGGTTCACTTGCGCATGATCTCAAGCCGAAGAGCAGATTTTAAGGAGGGGTTCTCAATGAAAAGGACAGCGCTGTCTCATCAAGCCTATCAGCGGTGTCAAGAGCGTCCCTTTCTTGTTGTAGAGGCAACCGACCAGGCCTACGGTTTCGGCTGTCGGGCCTGCAACAAAGAACTCCCGCCGAGGTTTGCGGCCCTTTATGTCGCAACGAGCACAACCCCAGGTGTATCGGGTCAGCTGCACTTCGTCTGTAAAGCTGAATGCGGTCGGAGATTGCTAAGTGAGTTTGCCCAGATTGGGGTGAAAACGGAAAACTGGAGTGCACCGAGACTTCGGGAATGGCTCAACCACGATGAGTTAGTCGCCGGAGTCATCGGTGTTCGAGGGTTTTCTGCCGGGGACTCTTTAATGATTGAATTTAGTGAGTCGGGGGAGTGAGGACGAGGCATGGAAATGGCTTCGAAACCGCTGCCGCCACGCACCGACGCAGGCAACGCTGAAGGATTTGCCGCAAAATATGGTGATTTGCTGCGATTTGACCACTCGCACAGACGATGGTTGTATTGGAGTGGGGAGCGGTGGGAGGAAGATACACTAGAAGGGGTGTTGCTGCTGGCGAAGTCGGCGGCCCGCCACCGACTTGAACTCGTGGCCAAATGCATGAAGGACGATGAAAAGGACTTTAAAGCTGAGGTCGCGTGGTGCATTGAAAGCGAGCAACGACACAGAATTCGGGCCGCGCTCGACCTCGCGAGGGCCGAACGACCCCTTTCCACGAGCGGCGAGGAGTTTGACAAAGACCAGTGGCTGCTTGGTGTAGAGAATGGAGTCGTAGACCTTCGGACCGGCAACCTACGAGAGGCCAGGCGCGAAGATTGGATTACGCGTTCAACACGCTTTCCATTTGATGAGCGCGCTGGGTGTCCACGGTTCGAGCAGTTCCTATGTGAGATTTTCGAGTACGACCGTGAGCTTATAGAGTTTGTCTGGCGGGCCATCGGGTACAGCTTGACTGGCAGTGTGAACGAGCAGTGCTTCTTCGCATGTCACGGTTCGGGTGCAAACGGAAAATCCAAGCTGCTTGGCACGCTACACTACGTCCTTGGCGATTACGCACTCAATCTCCCGTTCAGCACGTTCGAGCTGAAGCAGCGCAGCGCCATTCCAAATGATCTTGTTAGGCTGGAATCCCGACGTTACGTCACGGCGTTGGAGAGCGCCGAAGGCGTGCAGCTCAATGAACAGCGTATCAAAACGCTCACGGGCGGCGATCCCATTACGGCGCGTCTCTTGTACAAGGAGTTCGTCACCTTCGATCCGACACACAAGCTCTGGCTGGCCTTCAATCACAAACCGATCATCACCGACGACACACCGGCGATCTGGCGTCGGGTGCGGTTGATCCCCTTCAATCACAAGTTTGAAGGCCAAGAGGATGACAAGGACCTATTGGAGAAGCTGAAGGCCGAAGCATCGGGCATCCTCGCGAGTGCTGTCCGGGCTTGCCTTGAGTGGCAACAAGGAGGGCTGGGCACACCGCGCGCGGTCGCTGAGGCTACCAGTGAGTATCAGGAGGAGTCCGACCAGGTGGCGGCGTTCCTTGGGGAAGTTTGCACGGTCGAAGAGTGCAAGGCTGCCCCCTGTTCTGACCTTTTCAGCCGCTACGTCAAATGGACAGAACAGTCTGGTGAAAACCCGATGACTCGAATGGCTTTTTCCGAGCGATTGGAGGGTAAAGGGTTTCGCAAGAAGCGGCGCGGCCATGAAAACGTCTGGGTCTGGCTCGGGATAGGCCTTCTGGGCACCCCGGTCGAGCCATGTGAATTGCGACTCGGCGACTCAATGCGACTGTGATTTCCGGAAATTTTCTCTACACATGTATATGTAGAGAACTTTATGAAAAGTCATGGTCGCTCACAGTCGCGGAGTCGCAGGCATTCCTTCATCCCTCGGGACGGCCACCTGGATGCTGTTCACGGCGGAGTGTATCATGCTCCAGTCAAGATTCCCTTCTCAACAGTGGGATCACTAAGACTCTCAATGGGTCTTCTTGTAGAGGTCCCATAGCTGATTGGTCAATGCAGTGCTTGGCGGATCGGCTGCGTGCTTCGGATCGTCGTAATAGCGGTCTGTCATTGCTACCATTTCGCCCATGGAAGGACCAACGACAATTTTGTTCATGAACCCAGTCGATACGCATTCATGTATGGCCTCTTGGTTCGGTGACAAGGCGTTCTGACACCCAGTTAGTTCACCCTGTGTCACCCCCATGTCCCAACCAAATACATATGCTAACTTCTCTGAACGTCCGGCCTCCCTCCACCAATGCCCGTCGAACGGCGCATCGTGTCCAGTCTGAGCACCAGCAGCGAAGCCTAGCGCTAACGCGCCCGAAACGGCCAGCATTAAAGCACCCCGCCTCATAGTGCCTCCTCGAGAATCAACGCTTGCCAACGAAAGCGACCCGGCCAGGTCTCCGGTCCATGAGTTCTGGCACACGGAAGTATATCCCGTTTTGGGATATTCGGGGGTGGCTCGCAATAATCCGCTCTGTCTTGAAGCGGACCCCATATCGCGAGCAATATCGAAGCTTTCTAACGCGGCTAAGAAATGCCCGTGTCCAGGCTGGCCTCACTCAGATGGCAGTTGCTCGGCAGTTAGCCCGCCCACAATCCTTCGTTTCAAAATGCGAATCAGGCGAGCGCCGGGTCGATGTGGTAGAACTCCAAGAGTTTGCTCGGCTCTACGGAAAGCCGCTCTCTTTCTTCGTTAATTAGCCGGGACTGGCCAATTGCTACGCGTGCGTCCCCGCTGTTCCGCCAGGCTTGTGGCTTCCCAACTGTCGGCTCACAAGATTAGCAGCTAGTTGAGATAGGTTTGCATGGTGCAAATTGGAGAAGGGCGGGAGCTTTGCTAATTTGCGAATCTTAATGGGGCGTGTGGGCCAAGCGAGAGAGATACGGTGCTAATTTTTGCGGCGCCACCCATGCTTGAGTCAATCAGGTGCTAGCAGCTTAGTGTTCGAATTGTTTGCAAGGGTCGCTGAGCTTAGTTAGCTATTCGCGCAGAATGGCCTCTAAGTGCTTTCTCAAGCCGTCCTCAATCTGCTTCTTGCCAGCGATCGTGTTGTCGTAGAACAACACGCGATATCCGCTGACGTCGAACGGCAGCTGCTTTCCGCGTTCGGCGAGGAGGATCGTCGGTTTGTTCAAAGCGTGGGAATACCCCAATTCATAAAAGACATTCTGGTTCGCAGGCGTGATTTCAGCGATCACCACTTCCGCTTCGACGATCCCTTGCGCGATGTCATTCAAAATGATGCCCGGTCCAAACACCTCTCCGACATGATATGCACATAGGTCAAATGTCTTAACAACGGGTTGAATGACCTCTTCGTATAGCTGCCTATATGGCTCAGAAAATTGCATAACAACAAATACCTTCCCCGGTCGTTGTCTAACAACAAAATTTTCGAACTCAACAGGGCTCCTGCCAAACGCGAAAAGACCTACTTGGCCACTGGTAGCAGGTTTGTCAAACACATGTTGTAAGACGCGCACTGTGTCCACTGAAAGTTGCAAACGCTGGCCGTTGACTTCGACGCTCTGAGAATACCACTGCTGTGGTATGAGGTTTTCGGCAGCTCCAGCCAACGCAAGTCCACGCCAGGCGAAAGACGGAACGTACTCGCCTACAGTGTAGGCACGCTTCCATCCGCCAAGACCAGCCATTACGTATCGTTCGTTGAGAGATCGATAGCCTAAGAGGATTCTGCCTTCCGCCGACGCTTCCGTGAATTGAACACGACAAGAGACAGTTCCCTCTGTCAGGCGAAGGTCCGTCAAGCAAATCCCGTAAGCAAGGGGGGAATCTTCGTCAGGACCGGTATAAGTGACGCGGCCTTTCTGGAATGACCAGCGCCCGACAATTGGGGCCCAATTCGCGGGAGTTTTTTCAATCATCGCAACCGCGCCTTTCTCGAAAGCGTCGTCCCTCAGATTTCCGAGGATAACAAAAGTTGGTGTGGGGCCGAATTCTATCACGCGGGCAATTCGACAGAGGCGAACATGCGCCGCAAAGAACGAAGTGGGGGCACTCTTGCTATTTCTGCGTAACGATCTGGCTTAGCTCGGTCGCTACGATTTCTGGCACATCGTGGTAGCTGGTGATCTTGCCCGTCACGCAAACGCGAGCGTCACGGTACTTCGACTCGGGCGTCCCAAATTTCGGCCGGTTACTGCCCCAAATCAGGATCGTGAATATTTCATTTGGATAGGGCTCGTCGAGGTTAAGAAAAGTTGGCTGGCCCTTGCTCCGGGCAGCATAGTGTGTGCTGACGACCTTGCCGCAGACTGTCATCGTCTCGCCGACGTGATCTTTTTCCTCTTTTGGCGTGAGCTTGCTTGATTGCGCCGCGGCGATAAAAGTGATCGCGAGAATAGCCGCAAGGATTTTAAATCTCATGGATCCTCCCGCTGGTGTCTGAATTCAGTCTTCCGATGTCTTCATCATCCTTTCGAGTTCCTCGGTGATCGGGCGTGTAGACGTTGTGAATTTGACTCCCAATCCTATTGGGCGGGTGGCTTGTCTTCTGCGTCTAAATCAGCGGCTAAATCAACTTGTCCGCTTGTTAACTTAATCTTGCGTTCCCATGGCTTGAATCCCTTCTTGGACACATCTATGACGTGGCCGCCGGGGGCCAAGCCAATCTTGGAGGGCGTATTACCCACAAACGAGCCGTCCACGGTGACGTCTGCACCTGAAGGATTGGAAGTAATGCTGACTTCCGTGACTGCGGTGGCCGCGGCAGTCGAAGCAGTTTCCGATTTGCGGGGTTCAAACTTCGCGAGGTCAAGTTCGAAATTTCCATCGATAAACGTTGGGACTTCGCTTCCTTTAGGAAAGGTGATGTCCTTGCCGTGCATGAAAAGGAAGAATGGCGCGGCGGGAAAAAAGATAAGGCCCGTCGCGACGATACCGGCGGTCATGGCGCCGGTGTGACCTCCACCCTTGCCTTCCTTCGTTGCCCTAAGGGCAGCTTTCTCGCCGTCCGTTAATCGCACGGAGTCCATGACAATTTCAACTTTTCCGCCTCGTGCCATCCGACGTTTGGGCTGAGCTTCCGTAACAGTTCCCCAGGCGATGCCGCCCTTGGGAATCACGACTACATCTGAAACTTTAATCTCTTCGAGAACCTCGAATTGCACGATGTCATTCACATGCGCATCCGCTGAGGAGACAGTTTGGGAGAGGCGCAATCTAACTGGCGTACCGTCCTCAAGACATGGTTGCTTGCAGGCTGCGATGGGAGTGGTTGGGGCCGAGGGCGGAGTCGAGTTCTGAGTAGGCGGTGGAGTTGTTGATTGAAAGACAAGCGCGACGCAGCACAGCAGCCGCAAGCTGGGGTTCACGGTTGAGGGCGTCTTTTCTAGTTAACTAGACGGGAAACAACCCACACCGTAAACTCAACTAGGGGGTGTGTCATGAGGAGGACCGGCAGGATAAGCGCGGCACGTTGCCGAATCTTCGGTCTTGCGCTATCATCCGCCCAACGTTCCTCTGACTTCGGCCCGCTTATGCGAATCCTCTGCCTGGAAGGTGCACGATGGCGAAGGCCCCCGCGATCGATGAATTTGTCAAGAAATCTAGCCTGGTGATCAAACGAACTCCGGATCAGAAAATCTCCGTGCAAGGAGATTTCGTCTACAAATCGATGCGCTACGAGCTGAGCGGGCAGATCGACGCCGTTTCCGGGAGACCGGAGCCCTTCCGCTCGAAGCTAAGCTGGGGCCAGGAGGTAGTTTTTGAGGAGGTGTCCACGTTTGCCCGCGGAAGGACGCATCGCGAGTACCGCTACGGCAAAGCGACGAGTGGGGTGCGCCTGCTGGTGGTCAATTCGGAGCGGCTGATGGGCGGGTCAATCGTGACCGGATTCGCGGATGGGCGGGAACTTCTTCCCTACTTCCGGCCGCAGCATCAATGTTCCTGCGACGACCCAAAAAAGAAGCCGCCGCGGCCGCTGCTGGTGTGGGGAGAAGGGGCGTCCACCCGGCCTGTAGGTGTGAGTATCTCCACAAAAGCCGCGCCGGAGCTTGAGGGGCTTTCCAAGGTGATGGAGCGCCTGGCCGAGCAACAGCAGGGGGACGGGACGGGCGATGTGGGCGATATCCAATGGTTTCTTTGTTATATCAGCTGCAAGATCACGGAAATCATTTGTATCTTGAGGGCGTTTTTCACCCCCGGCAGCGATATTTTTATTCTGATCTGTACCGGAATTTATGGCGATTGCTTCGACTGGTGTTGGGTGGTAGGCGTTCCGCCTTCATAAAAGGCACCGGCTGCCTGATGCATGTCCGTTTGAGCGACAAGGGCGCACCGGATTCGCGCAGGGGCAGTGCGCGGGATTGCGCCCAGCGGCGTTCAACTGCTGGGAAACTTTTTTGCTGTTAGCCTTCGCGCCAAGTAAAACCGTCGCCGTCATCAATACGATTCCTCACCTGCTCAGTTTTCCAAGCAGAACAAGAAGTCAGATATTTCCCTCGTCACATTCATTCAATGATCGATCCACTTATCCGTCCAAACCGCTTTCGTGGTAGCTGAGGATGCGTGTGGACGCGGTCGGTGCCTAACCTGAAGCGGTCTTGGCATTCGATGCGGGCGTTCCCGCCCCGTTCAACTTCCCCTTTTTACTAAGGTCAGACGACTGTCTCGCGATATTTACTTGACAGATAAACTACTACGGTTTATATAGCCGCCATTCTTGTAGTGTGGAGGGGACGTGCGAATTTTAGTTGGATTGCCCACCAGTCTCGCGTTGCTCTTGTCAGTTACTGCGTTTGCCCCTGACGGGAGAGCTCAGACTACACAACAGGCTGTCGTTCGCGACCCGCAAGCAATCACGATTCTTAACCAATCTTTGGCTGCGATTGGGGGATTGCCGGCGGTTAGCTCGATCCAAGACTACACGGGAATAGGGAACATCACTTATTACTGGACAAGTCAACCAGTCCAAGGCCAAGTTACGGTAAAAGGCATGGGCACGCAGTGTTTCCGCACGGACGCGATTTTGCCTGCGGGCACACGAACATGGGCGGTCTCAAACTTTTCTGGCGTTTTGATTAATCCTGACGGAACAAGCCTGACATCTTCTTCGACCAATCTTTCGACAGCCGGTAGCCTGACACTTCCCTATATCCGGATCGCCTCGATCCTTTTGGACACAACCACCAGCATTACCTACCTTGGAACGATAACCACACCAAGCGGCCAGGACTACGATATTCACTTCGCTCCAAATCCACTTGGATTAAATCCGACGCCTCCTGAAATATCTGGCGTTGGATCTTTCGATCTATACATAGACCCGACTTCCTATTTCGTCGTTGAGTTGTCAGAGACGATGCATTCGGATTCACATTTTCAAACGACCTACATTCACGAAATCGATTTTTCCGATTACCAAAAAGCAGTCAGCATTTTGGCCCCGATGAACATTATCGAGAAGGTTTCCGGGCAAGAAACATGGTCTATGCAATTGAGTTCTATTTCCTTCAACAACGGACTAACGGCAGAGACTTTCACGCCCTAGGCAGCTTGGACCACACGTTTGCACTTGAAAGCGACCGGCGCTTTGTAAGAGATTCCCTACGAGCGCTCAGATGGAGAAAACGACATGAGGCGCGATTTAAAACTCACTATGTTAATTGTAGGTATGATCGGGTCACTTGCAACCGCTCGCCCTTCGGTCGCACAGAGCTACTTGTACGGGTTCGGAAGTTATCCATGGTCAGTCCCCCTGCCAGTGCCTGACGGATATGTCGACGCCGCGAACGGAAATTTGCACGTAGATATTCCCTTGGTTTCGATGCCAGAGCGTGGTCGCATTCCCTTTCTTGCCAAGCTGTCCTACGACTCACATATCTGGCAACAGGTGAGCAGCAGTGGAGGCTCATCATGGCAACCAACAAACGTGCCAGCCCTGCCCACGGTCTGGGGTGGATGGCGGTTAATTACGACGGCAGGAACGGGCAGCGGTGTGACTTACACGATCGGGTCTGGTGTTTGCTATACGAGGGATGGGAATTTGAACCTTCCACACGTGTACTTAATCTATGAAGATTTCCAGTGGACCGCCCCGGACGGCCATTCCATTCCCTTTGGCGCTGTGACTATCCAAGCCGGAAGTGGTAATCCATGTGAAACCAACGAGCCCAGCTCAGGCGGCATCGCAAGAGATGCCTCTGGCTATCATATTAGTGTCACGAATTACACATCGGCAATCGTATATGCTCCTGACGGCACGCAGATTTATCCCAATGTAAAAGACACGAACGGGAACTATTACTCTGCGCCGGATAGCAGCGGGGATGTCACCGACACGCTCGGGCGGACGCCCATCACGACGACGACCAACGGAAGCACGATCACCTATGCAGTTTCGAATTCCGCCGGGGGCTCCTATGACATCGTTGTGACGACCGAATCGATACCTGTGAATACAGCATTTGGGCAATCTGGAGTGACCGAATATTCGGGAAACATAACTGTAATTCAGTCGATTGCGCTGCCGGATGGATCCTCTTACCAGTTCGCTTACGACCAAGGTTCGACTGGGGCGCATTATGGCTACTTAAAGAGCATCACCCTGCCGACAGGAGGAGCGGTCACTTTCAACCAAGAGAACTTTAAGGACGCCTACGGCAACCAAAATCTCTATGTTACGAGTGTCAGCGCTGCTGGGGGAACTTGGTCGTATTCACCACAAGTACTGTCATCTTGTGGTACAACATGCAGCGAGGCGGCTACGGTCACCCAGCCGAGCGGGGACCAAGAGATTTACGACTTAACTATGTATAGTGGCGAAATGTGGCTTACCCTGAGTTCGTTCTACTCTGGGTCCTCTACATTACTCACGTCAACGGCTATCACCTACAACACTTCCGATCCGCCATACATCCAGCCGATCAATTACACGACTACTGTCCCTATTCCAGGAGGCAACCTTAAGAGCCAAAAAACGATTACTTGGGATACCACGAACCTAGGCAATGTCACGACCATAAGCGAGTGGAGATTTTACTCAGGCTCATTCCCTCAGACGGCCGACCGAACTACGTCCTACACATATCTCACCAACTCCGACAACAATATGATAAACAAAAAAACCTCTATATCCATGGTAGGCAATTTTACAAGCGGTTCCACGACGATCAATTACGATGCCTACAGCTCTGGGCAACCGGCACTTGTCACTGGGGTATCAGGACATGACGACACAAACTTCGGTCAGAGCTACACGGCGCGTGGCAATCCCACATCCGTGGTTACTGGTTTTGGCACGACGACAATGACATATGACACGACAGGCCAGCTTCTGACTTCTACCGATCCAAATTCTAATTTAACGCAGTTTTCATACGCGGACAATTTCTTTAATGACAGCGGCACCGCACCAACTGGTTCGGGAGCGAATACCCCTTCGGGCACCACAGCTCCTCAACCGACCAATGCGTACGTCACTTCAATTACGCCAGCGATGAACGGGCCAATCTCAATGGGATACTACTTTGGGTCGGGAAAGCTGGCTGTCGAGACCGACCAGAATCACGTCACTTCTGTATTTCACTATCTCGACGGAAGCGGTTGGGACCGTCCTTCTGCGAGTTTTCTTCCCGGAGGGGAGTGGTTGCTTAGCAGCTATGCTTCCGAAAATGAGATCGATTCGTACAAGAGTATCGCTACTACGAATGCCTCTACAGGATGCTCAAGCTGCACTCATAATCAAATTACCGTCGACGCATTCGGGCGAATCGAGACTTCTTCACTTATCAGTGACCCCGAAGGGCAGGATACAATAACGGCGGCCTACGATTCGAACAGTCGCCTTGAGAGCCTCACAAATCCGGAGAGGTCAACCTCAAACCCCACCGACGGAACCCTCACCTTCGCTTATGACGGAATTAATCGTACAACACAGGTTGCCGATCCGGATGGCAGCGTCGCAAAGGTATACTATGGGACGCAAGTTACTTCGGCTGGCGGAAATTCTTCGCAGGCCTGCTCGGCCACAATCTACGGATCGGGTGTTCCCACCTTGTATATAGACGAGGCCGGTAAAAAGCGTCAGACCTGGATTGAAGGTTTCGGGAATGTGATGGAAGTTGATGAGCCTGATCCAGCTAACGGAAACAGTCTAGACCTCTCGACCTGTTATGAATTCAACGCTTTGAATCAGCTGATTCAAGTTAGTCAGGGAAGCCAGACTCGGACTTACGGAGTCAACAGTCTCGGCCAAGTGTACACGGAAAATACTGCCGAATCAGGAATAGTTGACTACTATTATACGACAGCTACCGGCGGGTATTGTAGTGGCGTACCCACGGCTGTTTGCCGCCGTAAAGACGCCCGCGGCACTACGACAACATATACTTACGACAAGCTTAATCGCTTGACGGGGAAATCCTATTCGGATTCGACGCCATCCATCACGTATTCTTATGACCAGTCGAGTGCCAATGGGCTCACAATAACAGATGGAATCGGAAGGATGACAAGTATGGCCGACGGCTCTGGGTCAGCGGCTTGGAGCTACTATGCGAACGGTTTGATACAGACAGAAAAGCGGACTATCGGTACGGTCACGAACACCCTCTCTTACGCATACAATCTCGATGGCTCGCTTGCGAGTGTAACTTACCCCAGTGGACGCACGGTCACCTACACTGTCGGAAACGCTGACAGATCCACGTCGGCAACAGATTTGGCCAACAATATTAAATACGCAGCAACAGCTAGCTACGCGCCTACAGGAGATGTGAATGGCGTGATTTACGGATTGGCTACGGGCTTCAACGGGATTGCGGAATCCCGATCTTATAATAACCGCCTGGAATTCAATGCAATTTCGGCATCATCTACGGCGGGGACCGCCGAGAGCCTGACGTACAATTACGTTGTGCCGACAGGCAACAACGGTAGCGTCAATTCCATCACAAATGGCGTGAACTCGGGGCTCAGCGAGAACTTTTTATACGATTCCCTAAACCGCATTCTTTCCGCTGCTACGAGTTCGAACAGCGCTAGTGGTTGTTGGGGCGAAAGTTTTGGTCCATCGGGGACACCTCCACCCGGACCGGCCGACGATCGCTGGAGTAATCTGACGGAAATCAATCTAACTCAATGCTCGGGAGGGTCTCTCGGCGTCGGCGTGAATACGGCCTCGAATCAACTCAACACCACCGGATATGCTTACGACTTAGCCGGAAATATGACCTCGGAGGGCAACTCCTACACTTACACATTTGACGCGGAGAATCACCTAACTTCAGCGGTTGGCCCACTTACTGATGGCTACACCTATTGCTATGTATACGACGGAAACGGATTGCGAGTTGAAAAATACCATATCAGCTCAGGGACGTGCGCCGAACCTGGAAGTCCGATCATCGATAAGCTCTATTGGCGCGCAATAACTGGACAAACAATTGCGGAAACCGATGGTTCGGGAAACGTCTTGGAGGAATACGTCTTCTTTGCGGGTCGTCGCATTGCACAGCGCAGCGGAACGGGTGCTGTCAATTATTTGTACACCGATCAAGTCGGGAGTGTGATAGCCATGACCGATGGAAGCGGTAATTCCTGCTATCAATCGACTTTCACTCCGTATGGCGAGGAACATGCTACGCAGTCAACTTGCTCTACAACTTACAAATTCACCGGGTACGAGCGCGACGAGGAGACAGGTTTGGATTACGCCTTTGCCCGCTATTACAATCAGCGTTTAGGGCGTTTTATGTCGGCGGACCCTCTGGCGGGGGCCGTTTCGAATCCCCAGACGTTGAACCGCTACGCCTATGTTGGCAACAATCCGCCCAATAATACCGACCCGCTCGGTTTGTACTGCGCTGTGCGCCTACCGTGTCCTTCGCAACCGTTTGATCCATCTTATGGTTTTGGCGCAGATTTCGAAGGCGTCGGATGGATCGGTCAACCATGGGGTACATCTTGGGAGACAATGGGGGTCTGCGGCGATGACGGTTGCACCGAGGTAGTCAACCAGACACCGTACGGATTCACTTCAAATGGGCCGGGCGGTGATGCCGGCGGAGGCGTGACATCGCCGAAAAGTCCGTGCGCTCCGTTAGAGGCAGCAGGCGGGGGAATTATAAATGCTACTCCGTTTGGTAGCTTAATATTTAATTCAAATGGCGCCCTGGTTGGATTGACTGTTGGTCTAACCGGCGATTCTCCTGAGCAAGTCGGTTCGGTAGTTATTCCTTCGAATACGTCCGTGACCATAGAACAGTTTGAAGATGAGAGCGTTTCTGTAAACTTCTCAAATCCGATTAATTCAGTCTATACATACAAATACCATCTGTTCGGCTTCTCCATTTCGGGCGCGCAATTTGCGAACGGACAGTTCACTCAGGTGGAAGGAGCACCTACACTTTTCGGGATTCCCTTCGGTTCGACGTCAACGGGTTCTTCGAACCTTACAAACCAACTGAACCAAAACCAAGATGCGATAGACTTCGGCAACCTTGTGACTAAAGTGCTCCAATTTATGAGCACCCATATAACTTGTGAGGAGCTATTTGGAGGAGGGTAGGACATGGGGCGGCTCAAAAAGTCTGTAATTGTTTCCATTGTAGGTGGAATCCTGGGTTTCTGTGTGTTCTATTTCCATCGACATTGGGCTGATGGTGTTAACACAGCCGATTTTCGACCCTTAACGAATCTAATAGCTGCAAGAATCGCGCCACTGATAATAATCCCTGTGAAGGGTAGCCCCACTCCCAGAGCGGATGCAAAGTATGTCTATACATACACCAATGCTGTGGAGTTGAGTAAGCGTCTGCAACTACTCACAGTGGAAGCGAACACGCCCCGATCCGCACTCGACATTGCAGACATAGAAGGCGGACTTCGATTTGATGGTTGGGGGCGTCCGTTTTGTATCATCAGGAACGAAGACCGCCTTGCCATTTTCAGCGGCGGTCAAGAGGGCTTTGATTCCGTCGGTTGCGAAGCGGTAAAATCATTGCGAAAGGATATCCCCGGCATGAAGACAGGAGTATTGAACATCTATCCCAATGGAGTACTGGTTCTTGTAGTTTCGGATCAAACCTAGCGCTGTCCAAGAATCAGACACTCCTCGTCTTTGGAGGGCATCATTCAGGCTCACTGTAAAAAGTCCTCTGAGCAGAGATAGTCAATTAGCCGTTAACGGCTTGTGCTTCGCTTTTCCAGTGCTCCTCGCTTTTCTACACGTCATTTTCCGAGCCATCGAGAGCAGGAGGTTCCTGTCGGCTTCGTCAGTGCGAGCGAACACTTTACGGAATTGGCAGAGCATGTGGGCTTCGCGTCCCTTCGATCCCCATCTATCGAATGCAGGCTTCGGAAGGTTCGGTTTCGGCGGCTTCTCACCGTCATAGAACAAGTGGTACATCGGAATCTCCAGCGCGTGCGCGAGCTTTTCCAAGGTTTCGATGGCGGGAACAGTGTGACCGTTCTCGACACGAGAAATGTAGCAACGGAGAAGTCCAGTTCTCTTTTCTATGTCTCCTTGCGACATATCTTTCTGCTCGCGTAAAGCCTTCAATCGTTCACCGATGACCATGTTGATCTCCCGAGCTTTGTGATCTGCATCCTAAAGTTCGCTTAATTGTCGATTGCAAATAAGCTGCTAATCGAGCGGCAACCAGAATGCGCGAGCCGGAGTCGGCAAGCTTAATGTCGCTCTCTGCTCGGCAACTGTTTTCGCGCGCCGCTTGGCCTCCAACTTCTGCAATCGCACGCGAGTAGCACGCTCAGTCGGGTGTTTACCCTCTATCCGCAATTTCCGCTGCAATGCCAGCCCTCCGCGTTTAGCAAGCATCTTCTTCCCCCAGGCGGACGTTGGCGGGTTAAGAGCGAGCCGCCTTGCTTGGCCAACCAGGATGGCTAGTCTCCAGGCTGGGAGATCACCTCGCCAGCGCCTGCAGAAGCGATCCAGCCAGCGATAGGCATTGGCTCGCAGCGTGGGCGTGAGGTCTTGGAAGTATCCCGCTGGACGGCGATGATAATTTTCCAGCGCTGCGATCTTCATGTTCAATATGTCTCACCGCGCAGAAACATTTTCAAGAGGAATGAGTACGTTCCCCCGCAAAGATGGCTTAGTGTGTTTTTCAATCGCGTATAAGAGTGACTTAGCGCGTGCCCCCACCCGTCGATTAGGGTCCTACATCGAGGGGTGCTCGATTATTTGTGGTGAACCTCCCTAAGGGAGGGTGAATTTTGCGGGCCACACTTCCCAAGGGAGATTGGCTCAAATTCCGCTGAAAATCGCTGCAAGATCACTCTATCGTTGGTCGCTATCCCCTACGCCTACGGGGCAATTTGCATTCCAACTATTTTGCAGCGTCGCACACTTTTCGCTTGACGCGGTTCGCAGAATTGTGGCACATGTAGAGCCATAATTAAAAAAACGGCTCCGCCGGATGCTATCAACATCCGACAGAGCCTAACTCCCAAAGTGAGGTGAATCACGATGGAAGCTAACTCGAATCTATCAACGGGCCATCCGCAAGGCAATGTCTCTCAGTCCGGACTCGAATCACTCAAACGTGCTGTTTCGGGTCAATCGTTCACCAATTTTCCGGCGATCTTTCAGGGATTCGGCGCAAAGGGGGTTCCTGAATCGGAGATCAGGCCGCGTGAGAATGTGTTCACCTTCGACGCATGGAAAGCATTAGGCCGCGTCGTTCGGCGTGGCGAGCATGGCGTCAAAATCTGCACGTTCATCGAATCCAAAAGCAAGGAAATCGATCAGGACACGGGCGAACCGAAGACCATCCGGCGCCCGTGGACTACGACGGTCTTCCACATCTCGCAGACCGAACCGATCAAGGGGGGTGCGCGATGAGCGCCCCCTCTTTCGCATTTCCTCAACCGCTGGCCGAGAAATATCGGCCTCGCGCGATTGCAGAGTTTATCGGTCTCGAACGGCCTAAGCGAATCATGGACAGTTTTGCCAGCAATCCGCGCAGCGCAGCGTTCCTGTTCATCGGGCCGAGCGGCACTGGCAAGACCACGATGGCACTGGCGCTGTGTGATGCCATCGGCGGGGAGCTAATTCACATCCCAAGCTCGCACTGCACCGTTGCCGAGTTGGAGGACGCACTACGCATGACGCAATACGTCCCTATGGCGGGGAAACGGTTCTGGTTCGTGCTGGTGGATGAGGCCGACCAGATGACCGACAAGGCGCAACTCGCACTGTTATCGAAGCTAGACAGCACGGGCCGCATTGATGGCTGCGTATTCGTCTTCACTTGCAACGCCACCGACAGGCTAGAGGCGCGTTTCCTTTCCCGCTGCCTGACGATTGAGTTTTCAAGCTATGGCATGGCCGGAGACATCGCGGATTATCTCGCCATGGTCTGGCACGCGGAAGGTGGGAACGGGAATGGGCCGGACTTCACGCGTCTAGCCAAAGAGTGCCGCAACAACGTCCGCGACTGCCTTGGACGCCTAGAGGTGGAGCTATTGGCGCTGTAGGACCAAAGGAGGCCCATGCAAAAGACATGGAGCACTGCTGGTGCTGCGCGGAAGATCGGCGTAGGCCTACGGACCCTTAACCGCTGGCTCGCGCACGGAAAGATAAAGCCATCCGTCGCGGTTCCCATGGGCGGGGGCCGCACGCTCTGGCGCTGGACCGATGCAGACATAGCCAAAGGCCGCAAGGTGAAGGCCGCGCAGAGGCCAGGTCCGAAGGTAGGTGCGAGGTGAGAGCTGCTATCTACGCGCGGGTCTCGACTAACAATGGCCAGGACCCTGCTGTGCAAACCAGAGAGCTGCGCGAATATTGTGAGCGCCGGGGATGGCAGGTCGCTGGCGAGTACGTGGATGCAGGGATATCTGGGGCAAAGGATTCCCGGCCAGAGCTAAACAGGATGATGGCCGACGCGCACCAACGCCGATTCGATGCGGTTGTGGTCTGGAAGTTTGACCGATTCGCACGCTCCGTGTCGCACCTGCTTAGAGCACTAGAAACGTTCAATGCGCTCGGTATTGCATTTGTCAGCCTGAGCGAGCAGATCGACACGAGCACTCCAACAGGCCGGATGGTCTTTACAGTTCTGGGCGCGGTCGCCGAGCTAGAGCGGTCACTGATTGCGGAGCGCGTGCGAGCGGGGCTGCGCAATGCCAGGGCGAAAGGTAAGCGGCTAGGCAGGCCTCGCGTTGTCCTAGACGCCGAGGAGATTGCCAGTCTTCGCGCACAGGGGCTTGGATGGAAGGTAATTGCGAAGCAACTAGGTCACGGAGTCGGAACGGTGATGCGGATGGCTCAGGAGGGACGCTAGCCTGCTCCTAGGAAGACTCTTGTTCCATCGCGACCATTCGCAGACAACTCTCGCACAGACAATCCGAATATTGCGCCCGTAGCTTTGCCAGTATATCCGGCCCCACAAACAGCTCTGTGCACCAACATCCCGGTTCCTGGTGACAGGCAAATACTTGGCCACAGCGGGGACATCTCCTCTCGGTGATCGTCGGCATGGGTTCAGAAATCCCCTCGAAATCGGCCCTGCTAAGTCTATGGCAAGGATGGGCTGTTGGTCAGCCCGTGTGCGGTTCAGAAATCAGAAGTTTTTGAGGCGTGGCCTGACCAATCTCCCCAGCGCGCGTTACTTTTGGCACCATATCTCGAATGCCCAAGCCCGTCCAACCTTCCACACGCGCACGGCTAGAAAAGGCAGTGGAAAGGTGGAGCGGGACGCATGCAACCCAGCGAGAAGCGAAGTGTCTGTTTTGAAAGAGGAAACACGGTTTTGCCGCCAAAACCGACCATTCGAACCACGGCATACCATGGCAGCCCAGAGACATGGCTCAAAGCTCCAACTCAGAACAGCGGAGGAAAAGGGCGAAACCTAGATTTCTCTCGGTTGTCGGGACATTTTCCGGTGAGGCGAAGTTCGTCGGGCTCGTGCGCTGGGGCTCAATTGTGCAGTGTCAGTCGAGGGAGCTCCTGGCGACTTTTGGGGTGACAGAATCTCAGTGCGGGGATATATTCCCATCAAAACGTGACCTCGTCTATCTGCAGCCCAGTCCCCGGGACCTGACAGAAGCCACCCTGAAGTGCGTTGAATCGGAATATGAATTCTGCTCACAAACAAACCTATAAATAGTTCTTCTTTTAGCAGTGAAACCGCAACAAGATCGACGACCGAGCTCATTGGCCCGTTCAGTTGCTCCACGGACGCCCGAATCATCGGCCGCTTTTGGACGAATCGAACCGGTGGGACGATGCCTTTTGGAAAAGCATAGATTGCTAAGGTCCATGCATTTGCACTTTTCGGTGTGCAGTTCCGGTAGTAAAAGTCGCAAGGCTCGAAGACGATGAGTCCGTCCTTCTCTTGGGCGCTCTCGAACTGATCCAGGCCATACACCGTCAACGCAAGGATAGGACCACCAAACGAAGGTCGAGAGAGTGGACGTGAGAACAATCCTAGTCCTTTTGCTTCTCCCGAGACGAGGTCTTTAGAGGCGGTTATCCGCCCCGGTCTTTCGCCCGAAAATTCGACGAATCCGTCTGCGTGATAGTTCAACTTCGCTTTGTCACGGGCGTCAAAAGCGACTGCCGCATCCCAAGCAACAAAGCGCGGCGCGGCAACGCCTGGAATAACAGGATGTTTGAACAAAAATCCGGTATGAGCCTTGTGGCAAGGCACAAGAATAGAAAATCCATTGCCTTCGAGACCGGCGATTTCTGTTATCTTGCAAGGCTTCTTGCCATTCGCTGGTCGAATGGCGATTGTCTCTCGACTACTGTCTTTCAATCTGCGCTCCCCGGCGATTCGAGTCTAGACCACGCAATGATTTAGGACAAGTGCCGCGAGGATTGGGGCTGTTCGACAAAAGCAGGGAATGAACCAATACAAACTGCTAGGAGGGGGTGCCGGTAGGATGTAGGATTTAGTTGAAACAGTTATGACCGTGAGAATAAATTGCCGATCTGCAACTGTCAACGAGACCGCCGACGTTCTCGGCGTTTCGGCCAAGAGGGTAAAAGAACTAAGGACGATTATCGAGCATGCCAAGAAAAGCCGTCGGGCTATGGGCATCTCTTGGACTCCGCCAGCGGCAACTTCGAAGTCCCTTGGGGCCGTCATTGATCACACAGCGGAGAAAGGACGCAGGTATTCCGCTGTGAAACCGTTTTCCGAATCTTCAAAGATCAAACGCCTCAAGAGGTCCAAGGGCCCCCGGAGGACGAAAAGGCGTGGCAAAAAAACCAAGAGTACCCGGAGAAGTGTTTCTAAACATCCCGTATGACAAAAAGTTTGAGAGATTGTTTGTCGCTTACATTGCCGGAATTACTGCTTTTGGTCTCATGCCTCGTGCCACGCTTGAAATACGCAGCAGTTCCCGTCGTCTTGAAAAAATTCTGCGATTGATAGCCGACTGCCGCTTTTCCATTCACGATCTTTCTAGAGTCGAACTCGATGTACGTCCACCCAGAACTCCTCGCTTCAATATGCCGTTCGAACTAGGCTTAGCTGTCGGTAGTTACTGGAAGGCAATGGGCAAGCAAAACTGGTTCGTCTGTGAAGCGAAGGGTTATAGGTTGTCGAAATCCCTAAGCGACTTGAACGGCACCGATCCCTACATTCACGATGGGAAAATTGCAGGAGTTTTCCGGGAGCTCTGCAATATTTTCACCAGATCGGGGGGACAACCGACGGTCCAGCAGATGAACCTAATCTATCGAGAGTTGAGGCGGAATCTTCCTGCAATTCTGCGGAGATCAGGCTCTCTGTCTCTCTACACGACTACGGTGTTCAAGGAACTGGCTGTGGCGGCGAAAATCTGTGCCGAAAATATTATGCTCTAGGTGCTGTAGAGTAACGAGTATCCACGCTGTCCAGAAAGATGGCAAATGACACGAAAGCGTACCCGCTGCTGAGCCGCCATTACGGATATGTGCGTGCACGACAACTCGAAGGTACCTATCCGGGTGATCGTACGACCGGGACCTGGCCGATAACCACAGAGAGAATCCAATGGGGCTGGGGAGCGCCCCCGGAGAAAGCGTGGCCCCATAACAACTCTGTTTGGCCGCCTCCGGAGCCTGCTGGAATCGACGCTATTGCTCACAAGAACCTAGGTTTTAAGTATCAAAGGGTCCGTTCCCTCGATGAATGCAAGTTCGTAATGGCGTACTATTCACCGGTGCTTGTCACCCTCGACATCACGAGAAATTGGGCCGCGCCCGCAAAAGGAAAAATCCCGGAATGGAGTCGGAAGGAGCCCACAGTCGCATCGCACGCTGTAACACTGATTGGTTACGACGATGCCAAAAAGCAACTCACGTTCCACAATTCTTGGGGCCCGAAATGGGGAGACAACGGATGCGGATACATAAGTTATCGCACCTTCGAACGAACGTGGTGTGAGGGATGGTTTTCCTACTTACATGGTCCCAGCCAACCGAGAACGGGCCCTGAGAGAGGTCTGAAGCAGCGAGCCTCGGCGGCGAAGGAGTTTGGAGGGGGAATTCTTCACTCCCGAGAGATCGTGGGCCCGAACGAGGAGCGAATAGCCTGGGCTTTCGCTATTCAACGCATCGATACTCTAGATGTTGAGGAATTGTTTGTGAAACCCGACCACAGGCGTAAGGGATATGGGAAGGCCCTAGTTCGACTTTTGGGACAATTGGCTTTTGACCTGCAACAATGCCCGAGGGTATGGGTTCCGTATCCGGATGCAACTCCGGAAAACCTGTTCGGCATGGAAAAATTGTTCAATAGCCTTGGGCTTCAGCTTTATGAGGCCCCGGTTCGGTGGGCCCCGTTTGTCTTTTATAAGTAGAAAGGAGACATCCTCACCATCTTGGCAAAAAGGATTTTCTGTTCAAGCAAACGCCGTTTCCGATTTGCCGTTGGTTTCCCCGGACTGTACTGTGCTGCTCGGTAATAAGCAAGGCTCAGATAAGGTCCGAAGGTGTTATATTCTCCAGCTTGGCGGGCGTGGCTCGCCTTCATTATGCAAGAGCTTGGCCACGCACTGGGAGATAGTTGTTCGTGGCCGGTCCTCGGAAGCACCACTACGTTGCTGCTTTCTATCAGCGGAATTTCACAAATGAAAATGGCTTACTCTGGGTTTACGATCGCTGGCGCGAGCGATTCAACGAACTCAATCCTAGGTCTGTTTGTGTCGAGACCGATTTATACAGCTTAAAACGGAATGGAGCTAACAATCCGGTAGTCGAACTAAAAGTGCTGGGCCCTGTCGATGACATGGGCGCGACTGCGATCAGACGTTTACGCGATGATCGCGCGGTGGAACGCACGGCGATTGCATATTTTCTTGGATTTCAATACACGCGTTTGCCAGCGATGGCCATGATGATTCTTGATCTGCACGAACGAGCCCTCGACGCAATAATGCGAATGACAGCTGCCAACGAGGAAAGAATGCAGCACGCTATCGATGATTACGAACGCAACACAGGCGGGAAGATAAATGTACCCGCAAAAGCGTTAACCGAAGCAGTGCAAGATAATCAGTTAGTTGTTAAAGCGAACAAGAGTGTGTCTTTGGAAGCAATGGTCGAGCAGGCCAAAACCATCAGCCAGTTCGTTGAGCCGCTACCATGGCAAATCCTCGAAGCGAGCGTCGATTCAGGATTTATAATCTGCGATAGTCCGGTTACGGTAGCTCCGCCCTCGGGAGTGAATGATATTGGTGTCGGAATACCTGGAACGGTCACCTATTTCCCTCTAACGAGGCGCCTATGCCTGCGCGTGGGTGGAGACGGTCCGGCACTAGAGAGTCGTTCTATCGACCGAAATACTGTCAGAGTAATTAATCGAAACATTGCGGCCAACTCGGAACGGTTCATAATGGGTCCATTGAAGTGCCAACTGGAAACTATCATCGCCGAAGCCAATGCGTCGCAACGTCCGAGAAGCCCCAGAGCGAGTGTTGAAGTTGACGGAACTCCACTCAATGGTGGGACTATTACACTCCGCGTGAACCCGCGCGACCATTTCTATATCGACGGACACCACGCCTGACCGAAGATAGAAGAGCCAAAATTCATGAACGGATTCTCAAGTTCAAGCCTGACGTTTGATGACTTCTGGCCCGCTGAATTCGAAGAGTTTGCCTACGATCTTCTGGAACACTTCAAGTTTGTAAACCTCAGCTGGCGGAAAGGATCGGGACTGCCTGGCCCTTCGGTTAGACCTCGACTTCTCTTGCTACAACCCTACGCAGGTGTGCCCAGATCTGTGCCCACCATCAAGCCTTTCTGAATCTAGAATGCGGACATAATTTGGTGCACGATTTGGTTCACACCAAGATTGAAACTGATAGCGATTGATCGGCAATGGCTACCTCCAAGCGTGCACCGCAAGCAAAAGATAATCGAGCAAGATACGCATTGGTTGACAACCATCGCCAGATGGACCATAGACAACTGATAAGGGTGAGGTCGGTAGTTCAAGTCTACCCAGGCCCACCATTCCCCTGTTTTCGCCCGTTCGAAGATCATGTCGAGGGGCTTTCTGTAAGTGGGATAGACACTTACCGCATCCACGGCGCAGTTCGATAGCACCATTCTCAGCAATTTGGCCTTTTCCTGCGAAGTCTGCGTAACGTATAGAGAATGCGCCTTATTCGCGAGTTCTAAAATGCGAACGCGGTCGAGCGCGCGCTCAAGATTTTCCGCCGGTTCGAGCTCCCGCAAAGACGCCAGAAGCCCTTGTTCTTCCTCTTGCCATTCGGCGGACTTTGCCTCCCAAAACTCCTCGGCTATTTTTCCGTCCAGGCGGTCAACGTAAGCCTGTTCGAGCCGTTTGCGCAGTACGGCTAGCCGCTGTTCGATTCGCTGGGCCTGGCGCTTCCTGAGCGTTTCCTCGTTGGTTTTATCGGAGAGCAAGGACTCTTCGAGCTGCGCCAAGACGCCATCCGGGATTCGGATCGCTTGCAACACCTGGCCGAGACGCTCGGCCATCACTTCTTCGCGGAAGTACGGCAGATCGCATTTGCCGCGATAACCCGTGCAGCGGTAATAGGTGTACTTCTGCTTCTTGAATTCGGCGGTGACGGCGCAATTGTCGTAAGCACAGCGGAGCAAGCCGGAGAACGCGAACTCGTGTATTTGTTTGCGAGGTCGCGCTTTGGCGCTCAGCACGTCGCGCACGCGGGAGAATATTTCAGGGCTCACAAGGGGAGGATGCGTGCCTGCGTAACTTTTGCCTTCCCACTCGTAGGTGCCGATATAGAAGGGATTCCTCAACAGTTTTTCGATGTGCCACTTCGAAATGACCTTGCCGTATTCAGCTTTGAGGAACAGGCGCAAGGTCGCAAGCGAGTAAGAACCTGTCGCGTATAGCTCGAACATTCGCTGCGCGATCGGCGCGTTGTCCGGATCGACTTCGATCGTGCGCAGTAATTTGTTATTCCGGTAGCCGAGCGGCGGCCGGCTCGGATAGATGCCCTGGGCTGCTTTCTCGCGCATCCCTTTGCGCACTTCGTCGCGCAAGTTCTCGATGTAGTTTCGGGCGATGACAAGCTGAATGCCGTGAACGAGCTTGGCCTGTGATTTCGAGTCTTTGCTGATGATCTGGCCTTCTTTCGGCAGGTGGATTTCAACGTCGAGGTCTTCGAGGGTGACGCAATCGCGGAAGTTGCGATACAGTCTGTCGGTCTTCTCCACCAACACAACGCGGCACGTCTTGTGATTACTGAGGATCCGTACCATCTCGTCGAATTGCTTTCGGCCCGTCGTCTTAGCCGTCTCCACATCCACAAACTCATGCAGGACGTTGAACTCGTGACTTTGCGCGTATTCCCGGAGAAATTTTAGTTGCGCGGGGATGGAAAAGCCTTCGCGCTCCTGATCCTTGCTCGACACCCTTGCATACAAGACAGCTTGTGTCATGCGGCCCTCTGCTTGCGCGCGCTGGCTGATCGCGCGTGCCGCTCACCTTGCTCCGATTCCGTCTGCGTGTCAACGGAAGCCGCAAGCCTGCTATTTCGATCCCACCCATCGAGCAGAAGAAAAAACGTTCGCAATGCGAGCAAATCATCGGGAGCCAGTTGCTTCCCCCCTGTGGTCCCTTGCATTTCTTGGAGATCGAACAAATCGGTGGTGTCAGCAGCAGAGCACATAGCTGTCCGGAATTCTGAGGAAGATCGGAGGGATGGTTTGGCGCAGTGCCCCTCTATTTATACTAATGGGCAAGAAGTCGGGAAAATCTGTCAAAGAAAAAATACGCGCACGATTTCACAAATATTTGGTTTCGTTTTCTCCCTTCCGAAAAGCGGACGAAACACCTGGCGCATTCAAGAGACGATTTGGGCGGGAGCGACCCGGTGAGCACGTTTGGGCGGCAAAACCGCACAAACACCGGGGTCGCTCCCGCCCAAATCGAGGTTTTCGTCCGCGGTCTTTTTTCAGAGCTAATCGCCGTAGTCTGCTCTTCGCCGGAGCCTTGCGACGAAGCCTAGGTGAACGGAACGCCTAACTTTAGGGGTGAACACTGCGTGTGTTCCTGTGTTCACCCCTGTCGGCGAATCGCAGAACGCGAAGAGCATCTTTCGAGCAGAACACTGCCAGTGTTTCAGTGTTCTGCCACGGTGAACCCAGTCACTCGTTACCATGAGGCAACGCGGATCGCGAGAACTCAAAAATCGACCTGCCCTCCAAGATACTGTGTAAACGTGATCCACGAGCTCTCAATCGGAGCCTCCGCACCGTTTCAGTGGAAGGGTTTTTGGTGGCTATTTCGGCAAAGCTTAGAGGGCCTGTACGCTTGGCCGATGTTGCTAGTCACACTCGCACTGGTCGCTAATCTCGCAGTTGCGCTAATTCACAGGTGGCCCTTCGACCGTGAAAGATGGCGACGGGAGTATTGGTTTGTCTTCCTGAGTTTACTCTTCATTCCAATCACCATCGCCGTTGGCCAGGTTGGCTGGATCGATCCGTCGTTGTCGCCGCGCCCTACGCCAAGTGCGTTGTTGCTATGGACCAAAAATGGCTTGTTCATTGCGTCGGTGGTACTCGGCGTTTTCTGGGTCTACCGAATGAAGGGGCTACGATGGTTCGCGCTTGCATTCGCCCTGATTCAGCTTTGGATGCTGTTTTGGGCGGGTTTCATTGCGGGCATGGCACTTACTGGAGACTGGCTTTAATGGAATCCGTGTTCTTTGCAGCGAGCATTTCTTTTCTTCTTTTGTCGTTTCTGACCATTTTCCTGATCATCCGCGAAATTCTTCCGGCGATGGGCCCGGAGGATCAGGATTTGCTTCGCAATTACTGGATGGCACCAACCGGGTTCCGTACACTGCGCCATCGTGACCGAGCGATTCGCAATGCTTGGAACGAGCATGTTCGATTATTTCCGCGAAGTCGTAAGCGAGTGATATTTGCTTCGTTCCTCATCGCTTCTGTCATCTCAGCGATGGGCTATCCCCTTTGGTTGGCGTTTGGTCCGCGATAAGCACGCATCGCCAGTTTCACGTGGAGGTGTAGTAAGAAACCCGCTTTCCCGCAGCCGGGTTCCGGAATGGCACTTAGGCACAGTCGACGAGGGGCGCCCGACGGTCTTCACTGGGATCAAAGCGGCGAGAGCTCGCCAATGTGCGGAATCCCTGCGACCATCTGACCTGGCGGAAGAGTTCTAAGATCGTCAACTAGGGCCCACCAGTCTTAGTCCGCGGTCTTTTTCCAGAGCGAATTCCCTCAATCTATTCTTCGACGGAGCGTTGCGGCGGGCCCAGGTGAACGGAACGCCTATCTTTAGCGGTGAACACTGCTTGTGTTCCTGTGTTCACCCGTGGCGGCGCGTCGCAGAACGCGAGGCTCACATTTCGAGCAGAACACTGCCGGTGTTTCAGTGTTCTGCCGCGAGGTAGTTCGGTCGTTAACCAAGCAAAAACGCACCTAAGTGATTGCAACTCGGTGGTTGGGCTTCCTGTTTTATATTCGGTGTGGCAGACGGTCTGTGTCCCGTGGTGAGGGTAATGCGAAAAATACCTTTGTTACTGCTTTCCATCAGTGTGCTAGGGCTTCCATATGGAGCACGCGGGCAGCAATATCAGGATCGGCGGGCGGCGGACCTGGTCACGGTACATGCGAGAGTGCTTCACCAGAGCTATTGTCACGTGGACGACGAAGCCTTTACCGCGTTTTTGGACCTCAGTTTGGAGTTCACCAACTCGTCCTCTAAGCCTGTGATTCTTGCACGCAAAATCGAAGCTCCCATCATCCGAGTGGCGCGAAACGTGGAAGCAGGGCAAAGGAATGAATTCCTTTATGCTCCTGACCCTCACTTCGCGGTTGCCACCCTGCCAAATGCTCCGCCGTTTGGAGAAAAGCCCGCCCCTAAAGCCTTCGTGATTTTGCCGCCTGGAGAGAGCTTTGAAACCGCGATCCAATCAGGCGTGATTGGCGCCAACGACGCTGCGGTGGCTACCAAAGGGAGCGGCTTATTGGCAAAGGGTAGCTACGTGCTTCAGCTAGGCCTCATCACGTGGCCATATCAGTGGCCTTGGTTCTCTTCCAATACCAAGCCCGAAGAGCTCATTCCGCGTTGGAGTAAGTGGGGCAATCTCGTCATTGGATTAGTTTATTCCAACTTTACTCCCTTTACCCTCCCCGAGCATTTTAAGAACCCGCCTTGCCCTATACCCTCGAAGGAGCGGACCGAATCACGATAAGTCGGGAAGCATAAGCGCCGCCGGTGAGCGCCGATCGATGCTCTTAGTTAGAATCAGAGCAGCGAAAGCTCTCCAATGTGCGGAATACCTGCGGTGATCTGACCCGGCGGAAGAGTTTTAAGATCGTCAACTAGGGCCCACCAGCACCTTTCACGTAGCCGGATTGCCGCTCTTACCTTGTGACCCGCCCAAAGCTTGACATGTGCGGCACATGCATTTATGCTCGGAGCATGACGAAGATGATTCAAGTTCGCAATGTGCCCGACAACCTGCATCGCACTCTGAAGGCGCAGGCAGCGCTAGCGGGGATGTCTCTTTCGGACTTCCTGCTGGCAGAGATTCGGCGCGTCGCCGAGCGACCTACCCTCGCGGAACTACGGGAACGCTTGCACCGCCGCTCTCGTCTTGTGGCGTCGGTGTCGGCAGCGGAAGCTGTACGCCGGGAGCGCGATTCGCGGTGATCGTCCTGGATGCGTCCGCCGCCATTGAGTGGCTTCTTCAGTCCCCCGCCGGGATCAAAATAGAAAAGCGTCTTTTTTCCTCCTCGGAATCCCTGCACGCTCCTCATCTGCTCGATGTCGAGGTGGCCCAGGTGCTCCGGCGTTACGTGCGGGAGAAGATCATTGGCGCGCAGCGAGGGCAAGAAGCACTCGATGATCTCGCCGACCTCCCGCTCAGTCGCTATCCTCATGACTTCCTGATTCCGCGCGTTTGGGAACTGCGTGCAACCCTAACTGCCTATGATGCGGTATATGTCGCGCTTGCAGAGGCGCTCGATGCGCCTCTGCTGACCTGCGACGGCAAGATTGCTTCCGCTTCGGGCCACTCCGCCGACGTGGAAGTGGTCTAGGGAGCTACTCTGTCATCTGGTGTTCTGCCAGCCTCTCCGGACGTCAAAGTCGAGTCTTCAAGGGTTCTAAGATCGTCAACCAAGGCCCACCAGCGTTAGTCCGCGGCCTTTTTGCAGAGCGAATTGCCGCAACCTATTCCTCGACGGAGCTGTGGGGCGGCGCTTATGTGACCGGAGCGCCAAACTTCAGAGGTGAAAACTGCGTGTGTTCCTGTGTTCACCATTCTCGGCGTGCTGCAGAACGCGAACAGCATGTTTCCACCAGGACACTCCGTGTGTAGTAGCGTTCTGGCAAAAACGAGACCCAACGCAGGTACACCCAAGATAGGGCCTACCAAAAGCTCTTCTTACGCTCAAGCCTGGCCTCGGGGCCGAATACATCCCGGTCGTCCGCATGTTTCACGACAAACTCTTGGAGAGATGCAGTATCCGCCACAAGAAAGAGGGCCCCGTTATCATCCTTCGAGTGGGGGAAACTTAGTGTGTTGTCCGCGAAACCTCTACGGAACCAGTCGTAGCTGAGAGGGTAGAGATAGAGGGTATTGCCACGCCGCTCAACCTTCTCTAACAGGTGTGTGGGGATCGCGAAAAACTGAATGTTAAGTCCTTCCCCTTTAGAGCGTACGGTGTCGAGCTCTTCGTCGAGAAACTGTGAATCTCCCAGGTGAAATAAGTGGACCTTGAACTCAATCGTCAGATGACTCGACGAGGGGACACGAAGGGAAACATTGTAGCCGTCGCCAGCAGATTCTGATGAGGACGGCTGTCCCGCAGCCGGTTCGAAATCGGCTTCCGATCCCCCCCACATCGGTTCTTCGGTGACTGGAATCTCCAGCTGAAGTTCATTGCCCTTCAACTTCTGCGGCTTGGGACGAACAGGCTTCCAGCGCCCAATCAAGCCGGGATCATAGGTGACGTCATTCTTCGTATAGAAGCCGCTAACTGACCGGATTGCGCCCGCGCATCCACCCAACAGTGCCGGAGCTAGGATTGCAAAGGCTAGGAGCGCAGCGCGAGCTTTCATGCAGCACCTCCGTGCCACCTCTGTGGACCGCCGCTATTATGCCAGCGCTGGTGTCATCGGGTCCCCGCTAGGTTCGCTTGGTCGCTCGTGGAGCGATGGTCCTGGGTCCTGGGAAGAGTTCTAAGACCGTCAACCAGGCCCGCTAGCCTTCGCCCAAGTGCTGGGCTGCGGCGCGGCTAGTCGCGCAGAAGCTCGAAAGGTGTAGGCGGACCCCAATCGGGTTTTCGCCCGCGACTTCTTGCAGAGCTATTTTCTGGGAGTGTGTTCAGCGACCAAGCCTTGGGGCGGCGCCTATGTGAACGGGACACCTATCTTTAGCGGTGAACATTGCGTGTGTTCCTGTGTTCACCATTCTCGGCGAGCCGGAGAACGGGAGGCATGCCTTTCGACCTGAACACTGCCTGCGTTTCTGCGTTCTGCCGCACTGAACTACTTCTGGTCGGCTCACCGTAGTACTGAAGGTTACTGGTAATAATATGGACATATTCGTTACTGCTTTTGCGATGAGCTTGGCGCGAACATCGTAAAATTGCAGAAGAATCAGCGGATCAGAAAAAAAGCGCAGGTATTTGAAATGCGGCTCCTAAAGATCTTCCTTGCTTTCTTTTGTGCATGGTCTGCAGTCGATTTCATTGTCGCTGCCAGTGCGTTTCATGTGCCGCATGGTGGAGCGTATTCCAAGCCCTGGGTCATGGCTGAGTCTTTGGTCAGCACGCTCCTTCTCGCATCTGCTCTCTACGGACTCCGGAAGAGAACTCTAGTGGTTTGGAGACTGGGTTGGTGCTACCTCGTCGCCGCCTATCTTTCGTGGCTGTTTACCGGGCTGTCCTCGTCGCGGAAAATACCCCCTGAAGATAGTCCTATAGTCGCGTCTGCTGCTATTGTCATTGGTGGCGCCATCGTCGCTGTTTACTGGGGATTTTGGTGGAACCGGCAGAAAAACTACTTTATAACCGCCGCATCTGTCCAAGGCGAACAAGGCGGTGTTCGCAGCTGACAAGTCGCCGCCGAGCCAATTCATTAAATTACCGGAAGCGTAGGAGCGATGCAGCCAGTCGTGACGAGTGGACGAGTCAGCTAGTCTCCAATGTGCGGAATCACTCACGGGATCTGAGCCAGCGGAAGAGTTCTGAGACCGCAAACCAGGGCTCACCAGCCTTCCCCGCAAGGTCCAAATCTAGTAAGATAGTCTTACCATGCATACAACCGTTTCAACGAAGGGCCAAGTCGTCGTCCCCAGCCGGATCCGGCGCAAACTCGGCCTGCAACCGGGAGATTCGCTGGAGGCCAAGGTTGAAGGCAAGCAAATTGTCCTGACTCCGCGTAAAGGTCGCCCGCGAAAGGCGCGTATTATCCGGGATTCGGTCACTGGACTGCCGACTTTAACCGCGGGTCCCAAGTCTCCCAAACTAACGAGCGCAGAGGTACGCGAAATCCTCGCTGATTTTCCATGAGGTACCTGCTAGACGTGAATTCTCTGCTTGCGCTCGTCGTATTGGAGCATGAGTTTCATGCGCGGGTTGCCAGCTGGGTGAAGCGGCTGAGCGCAGACGGCGTACCGGAATTCGCGACGTGTTCGATCACCGAATTGGGCTTTGTGCGTGTGCTGGGACAGGCCCAACAGTACGGCTCGTCGGTGACGCAGGCGCGCGAGCTCCTGCTCAAGGTGAAGGCTAGCGGCGGAATGCGCTGGATCTTCATTTCCGATGATCGCGACATCTCCCATCTGCCCAAGTGGGTGCGAACTCCAAAACAAACGACCGACGGGCACCTGGCGGGGCTGGCCCGTGCGAACGAGGCCGTCATGGCCACACTGGACCGCCGAATCCCAGGTGCATTCGTCATTCCGCAGAGCCGCCCGTCATAAAGAGAGCGGGAATGTCGTTGGGTTGCGGGCCTGAGCTGCGACTTGCCATACCCCCTCGCAAGTTAGAGTAGGGTTTTTTCTACCATACAAATATGGTAAAATTGTATGTATGAAAAAAACATTGCACATCGACGACGATTTGTTGCGGGACGCGAGGTCAGCCTCGAGGGCGAGGACGGATACTGAGACAGTCAGGCTCGGTCTTGAGGCCCTAATCCGTCAAGCGGCCTATCAACGACTTCGTGCCCTGCGGGGGACAGAGCCAGGGGCTCGAGATGTGCCCCGCCGGCGCGAGCGTGTTGCGTCAACCGCGCGCTCCACCACATGATTGTCCTGGTCGACACTTCCGTTTGGATCCGGTTCCTGGCGAACCGGGCGCCGTATGCGGCTGAACTGGACCGCCTTTTGAGCCGGGACGAGGTGAGCGCCCACGACCTCGTCTATGGAGAACTCCTCATCGGGGATAAGGGCGGGCGGAAACAGTTGCTGGCCAACTACGAGCAAATGCATCAGGCGCCCGTGGTGACCCACGGCGAAGTGGTTGTGTTTGTGCGCGAGCGCCGGCTGCACGGCCGTGGGGTTGGCTGGATTGATGCCCACCTACTAGCGTCCGCGCTTGTGGGGCGCCTGAAACTGTGGACGGCTGATCCCCGTTTGGCGATGCTGGGGAAAGAGCTCGGCATCGCCTACTCCTGAGTTGAAGTCTGAATCCCTCCCTTCGCTGAGATCGCATAAGGGAAGAGTTCTAAGATCGTCAACCAGGGCCCGCCAGCCTTCGCCCAACTACTGGGCTGCGGCTCGGCAGGCCATCCTACACTTGAAAATCCGAGATAGCTTGGCATGCGCGCAACGATGGCCGCCGCGGCGAAGCTCGAAGAGCACAGGCAGACGCTTTCTCTCTGAACTCCGGGCTGCCACGACCGATCGGGAATCGCCTTCTCTACTGCACCGTAACCATCGCGCTCACGGAGTGGCTGATGCCGCCGGAAGTGGCTGTGACGGTCACGGTATAGGAACCTGCGGGGGTGTAGCGAGAACTCGTGGAGCCGCACCCCGCAATTGCCGCGGCCAGACCCAGGGAGGCGAGCGCGAGAAGCGAGAGATAAGCGAAGCGATGCCGCCTCGAGATGGTTCTCCGCCCCGCCAGCCATGCGAGGAAAGACAAAAATGTTAGGGTCAAGAGCCCGAAGAGATAGAGGCGCGGATTTCCTCGATGGAGCGGGGGGACCACGCGGGAGGATGCGGGACCGGTTGTCGTCACGGTGAGCATGACGGTCGCGGGGTTCGCATTTGCCGGCGTGAAAGAAGAGGGCACGACCTGACAGGTCGAGTGCAGGATGGAGTTCGTGCAGGTGAAAGTGATCAGCTGGGCGAAATTGCCCTCGGGGGTGACCGTCATCGTAAATTGAGCGCTCGCTCCCGGCGTGACGGTCTGCGGCGAGGAAACGCTGAAGGTGAAGTCCTGCCCCGTGCCGGAAAGCGATGCGGTCTCGGGGCTCGAGGGGCTGCTGGTGGCGACGGTGAGGGTCGCCGAGCGAGACCCGGCGGCCGTGGGGGTGAACGTGACGTGAATGGAGCAGGAGGCGGCGCTCGCGAGCGAGCTGCCGCAGTTGTTCGTTTGCCCGAAATCTCCGCTGTTCGTTCCCGTGACGGCGATGGATGTAATCGAGAGCGACGCACCGCCGACATTGCTCAGCATGATGGTCTGAGCCGCGCTGGCCGAGTCAACGGATTGCGCCGAGAAGGTGAGCGACGCGGCGGAAAGCTGGGCAACGTCAGTGACTCCGGTGCCGGAAAGTGCGAGGCTTTCCGGGCTGTCGAGCGCGTCGTCGGTGATCGTAACTGCGGCCGACCGGGCGCCCGTCGCCGAAGGCGTGAAGGTGACGCTAATCGTGCAGGTCGCGCTGATGGCAACGGTTGCGCCGCAGGTGGTGGTCTTGCCGAAATCGCCGGCGTTCGCGCCGGTGATTGCAATCGAGGAAATGTTGAGGACGGCGTCGCCGGTGTTTTTCAGCGTGACCATTTGAACGGGGGAAGCCGTATTCAAAAGAACGGCCGAGAAGCTGAGCGAGGCGGGAGTAAGCATGACCGCCGAAGCCACTTCGCCCGTCCCTGTGAGCTGGGCCGTTTGCATGCCACCCGCAGCCGAATCACTGATCGTGAAAGTTGCCGTGCGCGCCCCGGCGGCGCCCGGAGTGAAGGTGATGGAAGCCGTGCACGAGGCGGCCGCGGCCAGAGTGGTACCGCAGGTCGTGCTCGTATTCGTGAAATCGCCGCTGTTGGCGCCGGTGATGGAAACGCCCGTAATGGAAACGGAGGTAGGAGTGTTGTTGGTGACGGTGAGAACCATCGCTGGGGCGGCGGAATTGACGGCCACGTCGCCGAAGTCGAGCGGCGAAGGCGAAATGCTGACCGTGGGCAGGAGTAGATCGAAACCGCCGGTATCGTAATTCGGAGCGGCGACGCCCAAGCCCCCGCCCGCGACGTAGTTTCCCACCAGGATTGATTCTCCATAGTAGGCGGAGGAATTGTACGCAGTCTTGTTTTGAAAGGTGCCGTCGCCTTTGCCAAAGGTCACGGTCAGACCGCCGCCTCCCGCTCCGATCAAGTCGGCGTGGCCGTCGCCGTTCAAGTCGGCGACCGCTATATCCTGCAAGGAAGCGCCCGCGTCCACCGCCGTAGAGGCAGAGAAACCGTTACCAGCATCGTTGAGGAGGAGAGTGCTGTTTGTGCCGTCGCTTGCGCTGCCGACGAAGTCGAGAAAGCCATCTTCGTTGAAGTCACCCGTGGCCGCGGAATATACCGCCGATTGGCCCGCGTACATTACCGCCGGCTGAAATGTGCCGTTGCCGTTTCCCTTCAAAAGATAGACGTTGCTGCCGGAGGTATCGCTGTACATGATGTCGAGAATTCCGTCGCCGTCGAAATCGCCGACAGCGACTGTCAGTGGAGAGCTCGCGGCCGTGGCGAGAACCACTTCGTTTTGAAACGTGCTGTCGCCGTTGCCCTGGACGTAATAAATGTTGCCGTTGACGGACGACGCGACGACGTCGAGCTTTCCGTCGCCGTTCATGTCGGCAAGCTGCAATTCGTAAACGGTGGCGGTCGGACCAAACTGGGTTCCGCTTCCAAAAGTTCCGTCGCCATTCCCTTTGTGGAAAGTGAAGGCGTAGTCCTGATCGGCCTCGGCGACCACAATGTCGGGCTTTCCGTCGCCATCCACATCACCGACGGCTGCGCCGTACGCCCCATAAAAGTCCTGATAGGAGACCGGATCCTGGAAAGTTCCGTCGCCATTGCCCAAAAAGACCCAAAGATATCCGTAGTAGTCGACGCCGATGAGGTCGAGTTTTCCGTCGCCGCGCAAATCGCCCTGCGTGATGCCGTAGAAGTAGGCCTGGTCACAATTCACAATCCCGCCAGAGTAGGAAAAGACGGTCGGATTGAACGTTCCCCCGGAATTGCTGACTTGCAGGTAGGCGTTGTTCGATTTGCCGCCGCCGGGCGTGGGATTCACTACCGTGATCCAGCCCGTGCCGATGCTCGCGATCAGATTAGCGGGGACGCTAGCCGTCAATTTGCCGCGATTGACAAAAGTCGTGGTCAGCGAAGTATTGCCGAAGTAAACCACCGAGCTTGAGATGAAATTTGCGCCGTGCACCGTGAGCGTAAACGAGGCACCGCCAGGCGTGACTCGCGCGGGACTCAAAATGTCCACGAAAGGCACAGGGTTGGATGCACCGCTGGCCAGCGCCGCGCCGGAAAGTGACATAGCGATCAAAAGGACGACTGCCCAACGAATGAGACTGCCGTAGAAAAATGCGTTCGTTGCGGAAGAATGTTTCATATTTAGCCACCTGACGGGGCAGGGTTGGGCAGGGACAGAGTCCTTGCCGCGCGGGTGGGCGAATTGGCAGGTTTGCTGCCAAACGAAATCTACAGAAAGTAAAAGAGATGGGAGCCAATCGACCAGCTCACAATTCCCGAATAGGAAACGGTAGCCCATTTAAGTTCAGTGGCTGGTATTCGCGTTGCAATTCATGACATCTTGGAAGCGGTGAACACGACGAGAGGAGTCTTGGCACAGGCGGTGGCGTCGGCGAGGAGAGCGAAAAACACAACCGTTGAGAGCTTGCGGGGCTTCGAGGCGCACGCCAAGAAATCGGGATCGTCGAGCCCCTCGGGAATTCACGAAGTTTCGTGAAAACTGCGGCTGTAATGATCCGGTGAATCCTCGTAATAGACACAAAATGGGTAAGTTATTATTTGGCCCGCTTCTTGCAAATCCATACGCGACCGCCATAACGAAGAGGAGATTGCGTATGTACGAAGTTCAACGAAACGCGAATTTGGCTTATCAGATCGGGCTTTGCCGGATTGCAATGGCCGTGGACCAATTCTGCGACCAGGTGCGCGCCAATCCAGACGTCGAGGAACCATTTGACGCGAATGCGGATTGGGGAGACCACAAAGCGCGGATGACATACTTCTGGTGGGTAGCCCTGGGAGGCGACCCCATCGGCGAGTTCAACCTGGAAATCGCACTGAAGCAAGGACGGGCCGGGCAGGATGTGGAGATGCTCAGCAAGTGGTTGAACCTTTTCCGGGAATCGGCGAGGTCCGTGATGGGCAAGGAGCTGGCCGAGGCATGGATGCAGAACGTCCTGCATCTGGGCTACGCGATCCAGGTGAAGGACAAAACATTGGCGTCACGCAATTAGCGAAAATCCCAAGGGATCGGCCGAGAGTTTTTCTTTCGCTGCCGCGCGAACTCGAGCCTTCGTTGCCGCTTTAACTCACGCGGTTTAATTTCGATTCAGTTACGTAGTTTTGCATTAAAATCAAGCCCATACCGTTCGCGGCCGTGGAAAGAGCCAACCGCAGCAATGAACGGATTTGGTGCCCATGTTCGAAGCAAGCAGGACGCTGCCGGGCTTTGAGGCGTTCACCGGGCAAGATCTGGCGCCTTGGATTGTTCTGGCGATCGTTCTCCTGTATTTCATTGCGGTCACCCTTGTTTTGCACCGGAGTCCTGGCCGAACGGTCGGGGTCACGCGTTACGATCCGCCGGACGGAATTTCTCCCGCAGCGGCAGCCTATCTCGTAGAAAACGGGCGGGCAGAAAGAGCATTTGCGGCGGCCATCGTTTCGCTCGCCGCGAAGAAAATTATAAAGATTCACGAATCGGGCGATGACTGCCTGCTGGAGAAGATGCGGGAGCCCGACGCTTCGGTCACGCCGGAAGAGGCCACTGTACTTGCGTCGTTCTTTCCATCCAGCCTGACGAGCTACTCCTTCAACACCGTGAATTCGGACGGAATCTGCAAAGCCTTTTCTGATTTCCAAGGGGCCCTTGAAAATTCGAATGCGGCTTCCCTGCTCTCCACGCACCTTTGGTTTTGGCTCTTCGGCGCAGGATATTCGACGGAAGCATTATTGATGGCGCTGCTGTCAATTCCCCACAGGGAAAATTCGCCAGGCTTGATGGCCGGCGTCTACGTGATTATATGGATTTTGCTGGGCGGATTTTGTTTCGTTGCCGCGCTTCGCGTTTGGCCGGTCACAGTTGACAAATTGATTTCCTGGCTTCCGGGAGTCGATCGTCCGACGCGGCCATTCACAGTGAATGACACCACTCCGATTTTTCTTACCGCCACGGCGGGGATGGGGATGATGTTCCTCGCATCTCTGACTTCCGGGGAATTCGCAATATTGCTTACGGCAGTCCTGCTGGTAGATGTTGCGTTTCGTCATCTCCTCGAAGCCCCAACGTTCAAGGGGAGGAGAGTGATCGCGGAGCTCAACAGTTTCAGGGAGTTCCTCTCGCGCGTCGATTCCGGCCGTTTGAACCATGAAAATCAGCCGGGACGAACACCTTAGACGATTGAGCAATATTCGGCTTATGCGATTGCGCTCGATGTGGAGCACTCCTGGGGGGAGGAGTTCGCCGAAAATCTGCTCGCCCTGATTCTCTGGAACAAGGCTTACAGTTTCAGCCCCGGAAAGTGGTCGCATCGCGACACATCGGCGAGGGAGTACGGCGGGCTGATCGAACTGCACCTCCGCGACCGAAAGTAATCACACGCCGTCCGCAACTCCCCCTAATCAGGATCCGCTCTTTCCGAAGCTGAAACGAATGCCCGTGCTGAGCAGAATATTGCTTCCCTTGATGCCGGGCGGGGGAAAGCTGGTGTAGAGGTCGCTGAAGGTGACCTGCCAGTTCAGCCAGTTGTTGATTTTCGTGGTGTCGCCGGCGGTGAAATTGAAGCGGTATTCGCCGAGTTCGGAGACGTTGGGGAAGAAATCGAGCTGCTCGGTGAATTTCGACTTCGGACCGAACGCTTTCGAGAAGGTCTCGCCGATCATGCCTTCGCCTGTTTTCTGGGTGAGAGGAGTGGAGTAATAGGCCTGATCGTAGGAGCCGCCGCCGTAGACGTCGAATTGAGTCGACTTGGTTTTGATGACGTGGTCGCCGAAGCCGCCGCCGAGAGTGTTGCGGAGGTCGAGCTGCTGGAACTCGTCATGCTGGAAATTCGTGAAGCCGTAAATGAAGAGCCTGTCGGTGACGTTGAGATCCATGCGAATGCCGCCGTTGATGGAATTGGCGGTGGTCAAGGTGGGACCGGTGACGTTGCTGTTCGAGAAAATCGAGTTGACGTCGACGGTGATGGTGTCCCGAGGCGACTTACGAATCGCTTGGCCGGCCAGGACAAAGCTGAGGCTGTCCACGTTGCCGCTGGCCAAGCTGAGCGCGGTATCGAGATGGCCGCTCCAGAAATCCGTCAGCCTGGGATTGCGGAGGCGGTCGATTTCGGCCTCATACGCCAACTGCTCGTCCTGATTGCGGATGATTCCGACATCCTGGATATTGGCGTCGACGACGCCAGCATCTTTTGTGGTGACGACGTATTTTCCGTCTGAAGTGGCGACGGTTCCGGCTATGGTCTGGCCATCCTTCAGGATGAGGTAGAGCGGCTGGGATGACTGGATCGAGGTGACGGCTGCCCACTGGATATTGACGTCACCGGCCAAATCGGATTTGACCAGCAGAACTTTGCCATCGGATTTTAGGATCTTGCCGGTCAAGCGATCGCCATTTTTCAGGGTCACTTGGTCTGCGGCGGCGCCGGAGGCGCAAAGAGCCATGGCAAAAAGCAGACAGATGACTGAACGTCTCATGTTGACTCCTCATTTGAGTTAAGCAAACGGCCGTCCCGCGGCGCTTTCACAGCGCTCACAAAGAGAAACCCGCAGCGTTCGCTCAGTGGGGTGGACTCGCCGGGCAGGGCAAGGCGAGTGCGATTCGGGCGACCCATGATATTCCAGAATTACCGTTTGGGAAATCGGACATTCGGAAAAAAGAGAGAGCCGGCGGCTGGGGAGGAGCGGGGCTATTTGCCCTTTTCGATGGGATAGCCGCGGTCGACCCAGTCCGTGGCGAAATCGTCGGGCAGCACGAGCACGCGAAGGCGCGTGAATCCCATGGACCGGAGAGCCACAAAGGCGGGACGAATGTTGGGACAGTGAGCCATGGGGCAGCAGCCGCAATAGGCAACCAGATTGACGCCACGGGGGAGGCTCTGGGCCCAGCGCTTCAAATCGTCGAGGCCCTCGGAAGTGGAAGCCGAGCCGTGAAATACCGCGCCGGGAACGTGGGCGCCATCGAAGAGAGGATGAAATCCGACACATACGACGACGGGCCTGTGAGCGCCGGCGAGCTCTTTGACGAGTTCCTGGGGCTGCACGGTCTGGGCGGGAGTCCAAGGATCGCCCGCGGTCTGTGCACGGCTCGATTGGGAGACGGGAGCACGAAAACGGGCGAGGGCGAGGATTGAGGCGAGCGAGATCGCCAGAACTGAGACGAGAAGAGCGAAAAGGAAAACGGAGAGGTAGCCGAAACCGGTGCGAGGAGAGAAGGGGCGAGAAGGGGCAAGCGATCGGCGGCCGCTGCCGAAGGAAAGTAAAATTTCGTTCCGGAAGCTGAAGCGGTTTTGGAAGGCTTTTGAAGATTTCCGCAGCAAGAGCATGAAGATTTTCCTTCCCGGCCGAGATTATAGCATTCAGGTCAAACGAGATTGCGCTTGGGCACTTATGAGATTGAAACGAGGCGGGCGTTGAGCGAAGCCCAAGAGGTAGCAAAACGAAGGGACCGGCGGAAGCGACAAATCAAGAGTCAGGTAGCTTGGGTAAATTCGGTGTCATTTCCCTGGACGGGCGAAGGGACAGCGGGGAGCGGTTCGCGGACGGAAGGGGCCTGGGAAGGAGCCTCGATGGAAGGGGCCTGGAGGGAAGGCGGCTGAAGATCGAGCGGCTCACGGGCGGCGGCAGCATGCGCAAACAGCTCCGGCCTGGCGCGAAGTTTTGCGACCAACAAAAGCGCGGCGAATGTGACGACGACCAGAGCGGCCTGGGGCCAGCCGAAAATGCGGTCCGCATTGCCCATCATGGCGATGCCGATGAAGCAGAAGAGGAAGTGGGTGCAAAAAACCTGAAGGGAGGACTGGCCGAGGAGCGCCAAGGGCCGGATCGCGAGAGGCTTTACAAAGGAGCGGAAGCGGATGAGAAGCACGGCTAAAGCGGAGAAATCGAAGAGGCGGACGGCGCCGAGATTCCATTTGTCGAATAGGGGAGCGGTGCGGCCGAGATCGAGCCCGTACAACTGCGCATAGCGAATCACCAAGAGGGCGGCGGCGATGATCGCGGCGGGCACCCAAGCTCGCCGAGCCCATTTCTGGACCGGGAGATCGTTGTTGGCCCAACGCACCCCGCACCACATTCCGAGAATCCAGACCAGCTGCCAAGCCCACAAATTAAACGCTCCCATTTCGTTCAGCGGAATGCGAAGGCCGAAGTGCTGGGCAAGAAAGGCATAAGAGGCCTGGCGGAGTCCCAACTGGGCTGCGAACCAGAGGATGAAGCTGCCGGAAAGGAAGAATTTCCAGCCGATGCGGCTGGCGGCGATGATGATCCAGGGCGAAAGAAACAGGAAGATGATGTAGAGGGGAATGATGTCGAGAAGCGGAGGGCGGTAGACGAGGAGGAGGGCGTTGAGAAAAGCGTGGGCGGGGCCGGCGGCAAAGTAATAATCGAGAAGGTTCAACAAGTTGCGGCTGTGGGTGCTGACGGCATAGCCGGCGACGCCGAGAAAGACGAACAAGATCAGGAGGACATGGTAGCCGTAGAGGCGGAGAGTGCGCAGGAGAAGCTTAGCGCTCATTTTTCCCGGGCCGGCGCGACGGAGGACGCGGACGTAGATCTGGCCGGTAAACAAGGCAGACAGGAAGATGAATCCTTCGGAGGCGGAAATGTAGCCGAAGGGCTGGTTGACCCAGGGCGTTATGGCCGTGGGAAGGTGGACGAGGGTCATCCAGGCGAGCATAAAGCCGCGGACGGCGTCGAGTTCGATTTCGCGTTTCATGCGGCGGGGCTCACCTGCGTCTCGAATCTTGGACGCGACACCCGAGCCAACGGTTGCAAAGGCACCGGAAGGCCCGGAGGGGTGCGAACGACATTCAGAGACAGCAGCAGCAGCTCCTGATCGAGACTGGTCGAAGGGAACAACAAGCTCATACCATGATTACACAAGTGGGGGATAATTTCCGCGTCCCGGGGGACCGAATCCGCGCACGGGGAGGCAAACAGGCCCAAGGGGACTTTCAGAATTCGCATTCGGCGATGAGTTTCAAGAGACGGAGCAGCGTGGCGCGGTCGGCGGGGGGGATTTTTGCGCGAAGAGCGGAATCGGCGGCGCGGCGTTCGCGGATCAGGAATTCGCGATATTTGCGGCCTTTGGGAGTAAGCCGGACGAAATGGGCGCGGCCGGAGGCGGCCCTTTTTTCCGAAACCAAGCCATCACGAACGAGAGTTTTGATTGCGCGGTGAACGACGGTGCGGTCGAAGCTGAGGAGGACAGCAATCTGGTTTTGATTGAGGACGGCGCCACCGCGGAGAGTGGACAAGATGAAACCGCGGGTTTCGGAGCAGCGGGTGCGGCGCTCGAGGCGCTTGCTGACCTCAAAATAGGCGGCGGCGAGATGGACGAGGACCGAATCCTGGAAGATTTCGCTAGGGATGAGGCTGCGGTCGGGGGCGATCACAGGAACGTCACCGTGGATTCGATGGGGCGGCGCCACTGGGGACGGTCGGCATGGCCGGAAGATTTTTTGCCAATAGCGATGACCATGAAGATTTCGTGATGGCGGGAGGAAAGGCCGAGAAATTTCGCGAGGCGATGGGCGTCGAATCCTTCCATGGGGCAGGTGTTGAAGCCGAGCTCCTCGGCGGCGATCATGAGGTTCTGGCAGGCGAGCGAGGCGCTTTTGACGGCCCACTTGAAGAGGCCCTGGCGGGTATAAGGGGCGACACCGATGATTTTCCAGGTGTGAACGAGGCGAAGGATGGCCCACTTGATCGCGCCGACGACGTTGAACCAACCCTGGATGAAAAACCATTTGACGAGGCGGGCCTTTTTCTCGGAGTCGGCGATGGTTTCGGCGGAGAAGCCCGCGGTGCGCATCCAAGCGACGTGACCCGCGGCGGTGGATTTCCAGGAGCCGATGTCGGCGACAGCGACGACGAGGGCGGACGCGGTGGCGGCGGGAGGCTGACCAAAGCAGAGTTTGGCGGCGATTTCGCGTTTTGGGGGGGATTCAATCCAGAAGAAACGGTAGGGCTGGATATTGAAGCTCGAGGGGGCGAGGCAGGCAGCGTCGAGGATTTCCCGGCGGGCGGATTCGGGAATCTGCACGGGTTCGAAAACTTTGACGGATCGCCTGCGGCGGATCGCTTCGAGGGCTAGCGGCATAACGGCCTCCATGTTGCAAGTACAACATAAAAGCGTTGCACATGCAACATGAAAGACGGCCGGCGGGGCCGGGAAGCTCCGCCGCGGCAGAAGGTAAGAAGCGAAGGACTATTGTCCGGCAGTCTGCGCGAAGGTGAACGTTTCCTCTTCAGCGACCAAAAAAACGGGAGGCCCGCCGGAAGAGATGGAAACGGCATGAGCGAGAACCTGCTTGCCGTTGTCGGATGCGGCGCAGGCCTGCAAATCGGACATGGTGCGGAAATGGACTTCGGCGATGCGATAGAAAGGGGGCGTGCCTTGCGGCGAAGCAAGTACTTTCGTGGCGACCATCTTGGTCTTGCCATCCAGTTTAGCGACGGCGAGAGGGACATGCTCGTTTTGATAGATCTTCTCGAACGCTTCGAGGTCCTTGGGACGGGGATACATCACGACAAGCTTAACGTTCGCCATTCGATTCTCCTTTGGCCGAACAAATCGCGGGCGGCCAGAACATCCCGGCCCAGGCCGCACAGTTTGTAAGATTCCCGGGAACGAGAAGGGTTACATGGAGAACGGAGGAAGAGGAATCAAGAAAGGAGCATGGGAGAGGTGAAAAGAAAAACGGCGGAGCCCGGAAGCTCCGCCGCGTGAAAGGCAGCCGGACAAACGAAAGGGATCAGGATGCGGGGGCGCCGCCGCCACCCTCCATCTTCTTCTGCTTGATGGCCTTTACCTTCTCGACGAGATCGTCGGCCATTTGGAGATCGGCGTTGCGAGCGTCGACGGAGGTTTCCATGTCGGCCTTCTGGCGATAGAGAAGGTTGAGGTAAGCCATGGCGTCGTCATAATCGGGACGGAGCTCGATGGCTTTCTTCAGATTGGTGATGCCTTCGTCAACGACGGTGCCGTATTTCTGCTGGAATTGAGGGACCAAGGAAGCGGGAAGGGGGTCGGTGTCTTTGACCGGCTTTCTGGCGTCCTTGTTGAAATCGGCGCGGAGTTCCCTGTTGCCGCGGAAAGCGAGAGTCCAATCGATGACGCCAATCCAGTAGTAGGGAGCGGAATCATCGGGTTTGAGCTCGATGTGCTTTTCGTGATAGCCCTTGGATTCATCGAGCATCTGCTCGTTGAAAGGCGTGCCGCCCATGTTGAAGTAGAGGGAACCCAAACCATCGATGGCGGAAAGATTGTCGGGATCGACCGACAAGACGTTCTTATATTCCTGGATCGCCTGGTCGCCCATGTTGATATTTTCCTGGGAGGGAGCTCCCGGAATATATTGGCTGGCGTAGGCGGTGGCGAGATACAGGCGGGCGTTCATGAGCTTGGGGTCAAGCTCCTTGGCCTGCTTGAAATCCTCAATGGCGACGTCAAACTGTGCGCCCTTGAAGGCCTGGACACCCTTGTTGAGCTTGTCGCGAGCGCGGAGCTTGTTGCAGCCGCTGGAGCCAACGACGGCGGCGAGGACAACCAACAGAAAAAGACGCATGTGGATATTGCGCTGCATCCCTGCCTCTCCTTGACCACGGGTGCGCGGGCCGGGAAAAAATCCGCGGCCGGCGAATGAATAGGAACCCAAACAGCGAACTACTGACCGGCTTCGATCTTAGCGGTGATGAGGCCGACATGCTCGATGCCGGAAGCGCGCATGATATCAATAGCGCGAGCGACCTCGGCAAATTCGACGTTGTCATCACCCTTGACGAAAGCGACCTTTTCAGCGCGGTCGGCGAAGATTTTTTCGAGAGAAGGACCGAGCTGATCCCAGGACGAGGGATCCTGATTGATCAGGACTTTATCGCCGTTGGTGACCTGAACGACGATGGTTTTGTTGAGCAGGTCCTGATTCTCTTTCTGGTTCGGGGGCGTGGGCTGCGGAATGAGAGCGTCCAACCCCTTCGGAGTGGTGGGTGTGATGACCATAAAGATGATGATCAGCACGAGGAGCACGTCAATGAGCGGAACGATGTTCGGCTCGGACATGCTCCCTTTTCCGGTACCAACTGCCATTCCCATGGAAAAACTCCTTTATCGAGCTTTCGGAAATCAGTCCGAGCCGCCGGGCGGAGGAGGAGCGACAGCCGCGGCACCCGGAATCTTCTTGGGCTCGATTTTCTGGGTGAGCAGACCAATGTTATCAACGCCGGCGGAACGAATTTCGTCAACGGCCTTCACGACATCGCCGTACTTGGCGCGAGCGTCGGAACGGACATAGACGGTCTTGTCGAGACGGTTGGCGATGAGATCCTTGACGGCGTCGGTGATTTGGTTGAGTTCAATCTTCTTGCTGCCGAGATAGAGAGTGCCGTCGTGAGTGATGGCGATGATGACGGCATCGTCCTTGTCGGCGTTCTGCATATCCTGAGCGGTCTCCGCCTGAGCCATGTCCACCGATACGCCCTTGGTGAGCATTGGCGTGATCACCATAAAGATGATCAGCAACACCAGCATGATGTCCGCCATGGGAATCACATTGGGGGCGGACATCACGGGCGGTGCTTTCGGTTTATAAGCCATGGCTTACTTCTTTCCGCCGCGACGGGTGATGAAATAGTTGATCAGCTCCATGGAGGAGTTGTCCATCTCGACGTCGAAGGCTTCGACACGGTTGGTGAAGTAGTTGAAAGTCCACACGGCAGGAACGGCAACGAGCAAGCCGAGCGCGGTGGTGACCAAGGCTTCGGCAATACCGCCGGCGACGGCGGACAATCCGGTGGCCTTGGAAGCGGAAATTCCCTTGAAGGCGTTGATGATGCCCATGACGGTGCCGAAAAGGCCGACGAAGGGAGCGGTCGAGCCGATGGTGGCGAGGCCGGAAAGGCCGCGCTTCATTTCGGCGTGTACGATGGCGACGGAGCGCTCGAGACCGCGTTTGGCGGCTTCGATAACTTCCTCATCGCTGACCTGGGAGGAAGCGGCCTGAAACTCGGACAGGCCGGTGGCCACGACTTTGGCGATGTGGCTCTTCTTGTTGCGCTCGGCAATGGAGATGGCTTCGTCGAGCTTGTTGTCCTTGAGGGCGCCGGCGACCTGCTGGACGAAAATGCGGGACTGCTTCCGCGCGGCGCTGTACATGAGAGCGCGATCAATCATGATACCGACAGACCACGCAGACATGACGAAAAGAAGAAGCACAACTAGTTTGGCGGGGACGCCCATGTTGTGCCACATAGTGACCAAATCCCAACCGACTTCCGGCTGCTGCTGCAAAAGGAAACCGATCAAAACGTTCGCAAGCATAGAGTTTGCTCCTCCTCGGTACTTTTCAAAAATCTCGGCAGCGGAATTCTGCCGGCGGTAAAACCTGCAACCGGCTCGAACCCCGCAAGCGGGTGCCGGGCCGTGACGTGCTTAATCGCCCAAAGTAAAGACAACAGAAATCGTGGTGTCGACTTCGACCGGCTCGCCATTGAGAAGGGTGGGACGGTAGCGCCATTCGCGGACGGCGTCCATCGCGGCCCTCATCAAAAGAGGCGGACCGGAAACGTACTGGAGCTCCTCGATCGAACCGTCCTTGGCGATAATCGCGTGAAGGACGACGGTGCCGGAAATGTGCGCCGTTCGGGCGATCGGAGGATAGACCGGCATAACCTGGCGAATCAGAGACGCGGACTGGACATTGCCGCCGACCTTGATGCGGCTGGGAGTGACCTTGGGCGGAGGCGGCAAATTGGAACCGGGCGCTCCCCCAATGATACCGCCGAGAACACCGCCGGCCGAACCGCCAACGCCACCCACCACGCCGCCGCCGACGCCAACGTCGGGAGGAGTTTCTTCTTCCTTGATGATATTGACTTTCTTCGGGATGACGGTCGGAGCCATCAATTTATTCTGCTGAATCAAATGAACGATGGGCTTGACGTGAACAATGGCCGCCGGGGGCGGAGGGGGAGGCGGGGGCGGAGGCGGAGCGACCAGGAATGTGGTGAGCATGGCTTTGGGCAAGGCTTCCGTGTAGATGAGCGGAATCAAAATGAGGATGCCCAGGATGACAGCCTGGATCGCGGTGGAGACGAAGACCGTCCAGCGAGTGTTCGTCTTCTTGCTCGTGACGCCCGATACCACCATATCTTCGAACATTGCTTACCTCCTTGCGGCCGCAGGTACGCGTTTATCGGCTGCGGATCCGACGCGTATAGCAGCACCCTGACCACGATGACGGTTCCAAAGCACAACGATGGGAGCAGCAATCCCGAAACTTGAGTATGTTCCTACCACAACTCCCACCACCATAGCAAAAGAGAAGGCGCGGAGAACTTCGCCGCCCATCAAGAAAAGTACCAGGACGGTCAGGAAGGTCAGGCCGCTGGTCAAAATGGTTCGCGAAAGCGTCTGATTGATGGCCTTGTTGACGACGACGGGAAATTCCTCCCGGCGCATCAAGCGAAGGTCTTCGCGAACGCGGTCAAAAATCACGATGGTGTCGTTCATCGAATAGCCGACCAAAGTCAGCAATGCCGCAATCACCGTAAGAGAAATCTCGTAATGGAAAAGCGAGAAGAATCCCAGGGTGATGAGCACATCGTGAAACACAGCGATGACCGCAGCCGCCCCGTAAACCCACTCGAATCGGAAGGCAATATATATCAACATGCCCCCCAAGGCATAGAGCGTTGCGAAGAAAGCCTGGTGGCGGAGCTGGGCGCCGACCTTGGGGCCGACGATCTCAACGTTGCGGATGGTGAAGTCGCCGAGGGAGAGCCCGGAGGAAAGGGAGCTGATGACGTTGGGAGTGACGCCGTCCACATTGCTGAGTTCGCTGAAATTTGTGACGATGCCGCCGCGGTCTGAGTCACGAGCCGCGAGAAGGCGGCGGGCCAATTGGTCGTAGCGCTCACCGGATGTGGCGCCCAAATTCAACGGATCTTTTTGAGTGAGATAGGCGGCGAGGTCGGCGGCGGAAATGGAGTTGAAATCCGGCTTGCCGGCCGGGGTGCCGAACAGTTTGTGCAGGACGGCGAGGATGGCTTCCTTGCCGGCGTCGAGAGCCTGATTCCCTTGTCCTTTTTCTTCGAGCCCAATCACCACGTCGTTGCGGGAGTTGGGATTGGAAATGTCGCTGATGCTTTGAATGGTGCTGTTGGAGAGGCCGGCAGCCTGGAGTCCCTTGCGGATTTTGTCCATCTGAGGCTCATTGGCAAAGCGAATGTAGACCAGAGTGCCGCCACGGAAGTCGATGCCGTAGTCCAAACCATGGTGGCGAAGAATGGATGTCCACCCGATTGCCAGGAGAATGAGTGAAAGTGTAACAAAATACTTGGCTTTCCCCATCCAGTCGATGTTGACGTCGCGAAAGATCTCCATGCCGAGTCCAATCCGTCCTAATTTGACACCGAATCAGCCCGGATTGTTCCCGGGCCGCGATGTTTAGTTTTGCCTTCCCATCCGAACGCGGCCTGAATGAATCCAGGCCGTACTAAGACCGGCTAGATGCTGAGAGCCGCCTGGCGCTGAATTCGCGTCAAGTGATAATCGAAAATGGCGCGCGAAACGTAAATCGAAGTGAAAAGGTTCGCAATCAAACCAATCGTCAAAGTGATGGCAAAACCGCGGACAGGCCCCGTGCCGAAAAGAAACAGGAAGACGGCAGAAACAACGGTCGTCACGTGGGTATCAACGATTGTCCGAAAAGCATTGGCGAATCCGAGTTCCACGGAGGAGCTGTTGGATTTGCCCGCGCGCAATTCTTCACGAATACGCTCGAAAACCAGAACGTTCGAGTCCACGCCCATGCCGATGGTCAAGATGACGCCGGCGATGCCGGGAAGAGTGAGAACGGCGCCGGCGAAGGCCATGAAGGCGACGAGAATGACGAGGTTGAGAATGAGAGCCACAACTGCATTTACACCGCTCAAGCGATAGTAGATCACGAGGAAAATCATGACGACGATGAGGCTGCCGACGGAGGCGCGAACGCCTTCGCGGATAGAGTCGGCGCCGAGCGATGGCCCAACGGTGCGCTCCTCGAGGTACTTGATGGAGGCAGGCAAGGCTCCGGAACGAAGGACGAGAGCGAGATCCTCGGCCGATTGCTGGGAGAAATTGCCTTCAATCACTCCGGAATCGTCGATACGGCTGTTGATGACCGGAGCGGTGTAAACCTTGCCGTCGAGAACGATGGCCATTTTGCGGCCCGTGTTATTTTCCGTAAAGGGGCCGAAACGGGCGGCGGCAGCGGTGGATAAATGGAAGTCCACTTCGTACTGACCGGGATAACGGCCGCTGGGAGCGGGCGTAGCGCCCTTGAGGTCCACGCCGGTAACAACGGGCAAGCGGCTGACGACGTAATAGACCTGGGATGACTGCTCGCCGGGGGTGTTGCCTTCGGGGCGGCCGGGAAGAATCTCGGCGCCGGGAGGAAGAATGCCGTTGTGAGCGGCCAGGGCGGCCACTTCGGAGGGATAGGTCTGATCGTCGAGAACAAGGGTGAGGGCGAGCTGTCCGCCGGCCTGAATGACGGCCTTGGCGCGGGAGGGGTCACCTTCGCCGGGAAGTTGAACCAGGATTTCATTGTCCTCGCGGCCGGTGAAGGCGATGGTGGGTTCGGTGAGTCCAAGAGCGTTGATGCGGCGAGTGATGGTTTCGAGCGACTGGTCCATCGTCTGGGTCTTGATGTCCGCGACGACGCTGGGCTTCATGGAGAGGAGATATCCGTTTTGTTCGCCGGCCGCTGGACCGACGGTCCAATCCGTGAATTGATTGTTGACGAGGTCGCGAAAGGCGTCGGAGGAAGCGGGATCGACGTTGCGAACAAGGATTTGCGTGTCGCTGAGACGGCGAATTTCGCCGACGACGATATTTTTGTCGTGAATCTGCTTGGTGAGATCGTCCACAGCCTGATCGCAGCGAAGGCCGATCGCTTCTTCGACCTGTACCTGGAGAACGAGGTGGCTGCCGCCTTTAAGGTCCAAACCGAGCTTAATGCGGTCAGCAAGATTGTCCTTGGCTTGTGCGAGCGAGGTGGGGAAAGAGGGAAGGCCGACGATTCCATAAATGCAAAGAAGGATTACGAAAGTGATAAAAATGAACTTCCATCTGAGCTGGGAATTCATGAGCGCTGACTAACTCTCCTTCGGAGGTTCGGCCTGGAGGCCCGCGATCGCGTTGCGCGCGATCTTGATTTTCACCTGATCGGTGATGCGCAATTGGACCGCATCGTTTTCGAGACCCACGATGGTGCCGTAAATGCCGCTGTTGGTAATCACCTTGTCGCCGTTCTTGAGAGCGGCAAGCATAAGATTCACTTTCTTCTGGCGGCGTTGGGCGGGGAGAATCATCATGAAATAGAAGATGGCCATGATGGCGACCATGGGAAGCAAGAGGCCGCCCAAACCGCCCACTCCCGTGGGGGCCTGAACAAAGACAAGCATCCCCGCTAAACTATTCAGTCCAATCGTAGCGATCATTGCGCCTTTCCCGCCAGGGCGGGTTCGCCTGCCGAGGCCGGCAGGAGTCCGAAAAGCCCGAAACAGATAGTGCCCCGCTCAGAACCGCGCCCAAACACCTGCCTGGGTGTCTTCACTGGAGGCGTGCCTGAAGGTCAGAGCGGAATCTTTCGAGCTTTCCAAAACGGATAGCCTCTCGGATTTCCCGCATGATGTCAAGGTAAAAGAAGAGGTTGTGGTGGGTGTTCAGGATGGAAGCGAGGGACTCGCCGGAGACATAAAGGTGGCGAAGGTAGGCGCGGGAGTAGCGGCGGCAAACGGCGCAAGAGCAGGATTCGTCGATGGGGCGGGGATCGTTAGCGTACTGCGCATTGCGGATGAGCAGGCGTCCGCGAGAGGTGAACAAACAGCCGTGGCGGGCGCTGCGCGTGGGGAGGACGCAATCCATCATGTCGATGCCGAGCGGGACGTAGTCGGGAAGTTGTTCAGGTTTGCCGACGCCCATGAGGTAGCGAGGTTTTTCTGCCGGAAGGCAGGAGACCGCGGCATGCGCCACTTCACATGTGACGGAGTGAGGTTCGCCGACGGCGAGGCCGCCAATCGCGTATCCGGGAAAATCGAGCGCGACAAGCGACTCGGCGGATTCGCGACGGAGAGCGAGGTGAGTGCCTCCCTGGACGATGCCGAAAAGCGCCTGGCGGGCGGGATCTCCATGCCGCTGAAAGTAGTCCTTCGAGCGGCGGGCCCAGGCGAGCGTGCGGGTCGCGGCGTCGCGAGCCCGGGATTCCGGAGCGGGCGCTTCGATGCATTCATCGAGGACCATAATGATGTCCGCGCCGAGAGCGATTTCGATTTCCATGGCTTTTTCGGGCGAGAGGAAATGTTCGGAACCGTCGAGATGAGAACGGAAGAGGACGCCATCGTCGGTGACTTTGCGAAGGTCGCCGAGGCTGAAAACCTGGTAGCCGCCCGAATCGGTGAGGATGGCGCGGGGCCAGGACATGAATTGATGCAGGCCGCCGAGGCGGCGGATGAGGTCGTGGCCGGGGCGGAGATAAAGATGATAGGTGTTGGAGAGGATGATCTGCGCGCCGAGAGTTTCCAGATCCTGCTGCGTTTGGCTTTTGACAGTCGCAGCGGTACCGACGGGCATGAAGGCGGGAGTTTCGATGACGCCGTGAGGAGTGGTCAAACGGCCGAGGCGCGCGCCGGTGGGGTCGGTGGCGAGAATTTCGAACGAAAAGGCCATCCGAACGAGTGTATCAGGAGAAAAGCGAAGTCAGCCCGACCTTCGCAATCACAAAGAAGAGCCAAACGGCGACGACCATGGATAGGGCTTTGCCAAATGAAAGCTTTTTGGGATTCGCAGAGGAGAACCCGATGGCAAGAAGGATCATAGTCCAAACGGCGAAGATATCGAAAGAGGTGAGGAGCGAGGTGAGCCACTTCGGGGCGTCGTCAGAGAGGAGAGCGCCGGGATTGGAAGCGACGAGATTCTGCAGATCCACGGTCGATGGATCTTTGAGGAACAGAATCAGGATGCTGACAAGTCCGTGGATGAGCCAAGGAGTCCAGGCGTAGGCGACAATTCCGAGCGCCGTATTAAAGTTAACGCTGGTGGAACCAGAGAGATTGAATACGCCGAGAAGGACGGCGGCAACGACGACGGCGGCCAATATGGGAACGACCACTCCCTCGACGTAGGCGAAGGTCGGAGCGATCTTTATTTGTGTCTTGAGCGTGTCATCCTGCTGCTGCTGAGATAACTGCTGAAAGCGAGAACTTTTGGCATCCTGTCTCTCGAAAAAGGCGGGCCAGCCGCCGCGCACCGAGAAAATGGCGACGACGGTGATGAAAAGAACGCAGCCGAGCGCAATCGGAACCACCCAGGTGGGGCGGCGAACGATGGATTCAAATGTCGGACGCGGATTCACGAGGACGCCAATCAGGCGGGCAAACGAGCCGATTTCCTGTGGTTGGGAAGATAGGGGCGCGGCAGCATCAGCCATGGCAGTTTCCTCCGCGGGGGGATTGCGTGTCTGGTTTGTTCTACGAACGACCGGGCGAAAAGTTACACCGGATGAGGAACGGAAAACAACAAGGGAATGGAAGGGAGCTAGGCGGGAATTTCAGGGACGGCGGCGAGGAGAGATTGAGTGTAGGGATGGCGCGGGGCGGAGAGAATTTCCGCCGCGGGGCCCTGCTCGACGATGCGGCCCGCCTGCATAACGGCAATGCGAGTGGCCAACTGCGCCAGGACGGGCAAGCTGTGAGAGATGAGAACGAGAGCGAGAGAAAGTTCGGTTTGGAGGCGCGCCAGAAGCTCGAGAATCTGAGCGCCGACCGAGACGTCGAGAGCGGAAACGGGCTCGTCGGCGACGACGAGGCTGGGACGCAAGACGAGCGCGCGGGCGATGCCGATGCGCTGGCGCTGCCCTCCGGAAAATTCGTGAGGAAAGCGCGCGAGCGAATCGGCAGGAAGACCGACGGCTTCGAGGATGCCGGCGGCGCGGCGGCGACGGTCGTCGCGGGAGGCGCGAGGCTCGTGAATCGCCAGAGGCTCGGCAACGATTTCGCCGACGCGCATGCGGGGGTTCAACGATGCGACGGGGTCCTGAAAAACCATTTGGATCGAGCGGCGAAGGGCGCGGAGCCTCGCGCCGCGGGCGTGCAACCAGTCCTCGCCATTGAGCGAAATCCGGCCGGAATCGGGTTCGATGAGGCGGAGAAGCATGCGGGCGAGAGTCGTTTTGCCGCAGCCGGATTCTCCGGCGATGCCGAGCGTCTCGCCGCGGGAAACGGAGAGGTCCACGCCGTCAACGGCAACGACGGAGCGGGAGGACCCCGGGAGATTGCCGGAAGGAGAAGGATAAGATTTTTTCAGGGCGCGCGCATCGAGAAGGGGCTGGCCCGAGTTCATCCGATTTTCTCGGCGGCGACAAGCTGGCCCATATTGATGATTTCCATATCCGGGCGGGAATCGGGAGCGGCGGCGCCCGCGGCGACGTAGCGCGGACGAAAGCCGGACGTGTCGCCGGAGATCGAAGATTCCATCAAGCGGCGGGCTTCTTCATATTCGGCGTTGCCACGATGCCACCCCGCAACGTGCAGCCAGTGGTCGAAGGAGCGAGGATGCTCCTCGACTCGGGCGCCGACGACGCGCATGCCGGCTTGAGCGAGAATATTTTCGAGACGCCGGGCAGAAAGACTGCGCGTGTGGGAGGGGTCGCGAGTGATTTCGATGCGATGATTGAGTTCGTCGACGGCCGGGTCTTCTGGAGCGAGAATATCGAGGATGCCGAGGCGGCCGCCCTTGCGGACGACGCGCGCCATTTCGGCGACGACCCGCGCGGGATCGGCCATGTGATGCAGGCTATAGCTGGTAACGGCAATATCGAGCGAATTCGCGGCGAACGGCAAGGACTGGGCGTCGCCGATGGCCAGCGAAAGATTCGAGAGGCCCTCGGACGCGGCGGTATCGCGAGCGTGGGCGAGCATTGCGGGGGTGAGATCGAGACCGCAAACCCAGCGCGCGCGCCGCGCAAAACGGAGAGCGAGAGTCCCTGGCCCTGTGGCGAGGTCCACGACGGTGTCGGCCGGGCCCACGGCGACCATTTCGGCGAGAGACTCGGCGGAAGCGACGCGGTCGGGAACGGCAAAGCTCGAGAACACATCGGCGGTGCGAGTGAAGCGGTCGCGGATCAGGTCCTTTTGCTGCTGGTTCGTATCGAGGGTCATGGAACAAGGATACAACGCGCGAGATGATCCGGAGCAGCGATGCGAAGAGAAGGGACACCCAAATCGCACTCGGCGACCCGATGGGAGCAGCGAGGAGCGAACGAGCAGCCGGGAGGGAGAGAAGACAGCGCGGGGACGGAGCCGGGAATCGGAACGAGCCTCGAGGCGCGTTTGAGGCGCGGAGCGGCGCGGAGAAGACCCTCGGTGTAGGGGTGGCTAGGGCGGCGAAGAATTTCGGAGACGCGACCTTGCTCGACGATACGTCCGGCGTACATGACGGCGACGCGATCGGCGACCTGGGCAACGACGCCAAGATCGTGAGTGATGAAGAGAAGCGAAAGCTGAAGCTCCCGGCGAAGCCGCCGGAGAAGCTCGAGAATCTGTTTCTGCACGGTGACGTCGAGAGCCGTGGTGGGCTCGTCGGCGATCAATACGCCGGGACCGGCGGCGAGAGCCATGGCGATCATCACGCGCTGGCGAAGCCCTCCGGAAAGCTGGTGGGGATACTGGCGGGCGCGAAGAGGGGGGTCGGGGACGGCAGCGCGCCGGAGCGAGTCAAGAACGCGGCGAGCGAGATCGGCCCGGGAGATGCGAGGCTCGTGGACACGGATCGCTTCTTCGATCTGGAATCCGACGTGCAGGACGGGATTGAGAGCGGTCATCGGCTCCTGAAAAATCATGGCGATGCGACGGCCGCGAAGCGAGCGCAATTCGCCGGGGGATGCGGCAAGGAGATTTGCGGGGCTCGCGGCGGATGAAGCTTGGGAAGAAGCGACGTCGAGCCAGGCTTCGCCGGAACGGCTTGTTCCGGGCGGAACGAGACCCATCAGAGCCAGCGCCAGCATGGTCTTGCCGGAGCCGGATTCGCCGACAATGCCGAGGGACTCGCCAGGGGCGAGAGAGAACGAGACATCGTGGACAGGTCGAATCCAGCCCGCGGTGGTGGGAAGCTGTACAGTGAGAGAGCGAACGTCGAGGCGCGCCGCCATGAGAACATGATAGCCGCGCGGGCGACGGACGGCGAGAATTTGAGGTAAAGATTGCGCATGGCGAACTTCGAATGTCCCCTATGCCATTCGGCGACGGAACCGGCAGGCAAACAGCGGTATTGCCCGAGGTGCGGCTGGAACAAGAAGCGGGCGGCGGAACAGCTGCGGTTCTCGCAAAGAATGTTTCCGGTGGCGATCGTTCTAGTGGCGGCGCTGACGATCGTGTTTATGCGGGGAGCGGCGAAGCAGAAGGACTCGGCTTACTGGGTGATCGTGGTGGTGCCGGGGGTAATCTACGCGCTGGCGTACGTTTCGGTGAAGCGGAGCCTGCGGAAGCTGGAGGCTGTGCCGGATCCGCCCGGCGCGGCGGTGGATGAGAAAGGCGAAGCGGCATTGGAAAAAGGCGGGGCCGTGGAACCGTCGGAAGCAGACTTGGCGCTGCTGCGAACGACACCGCCGAGAAAGACGCGGATGGGAAGCCGGGGCAAGAAATCGCTGAGCTTCATCGCGGCGGTGGTTTGCCTGTTCGAGGGAATTTTGATTTGGCAACTGCACCGGATGTGGGAGCTGACGCGGTCGTTCGAGGGATACCAGCGGAAGGATTGGGCGCTGCTGGGACTTGTGGTGGTGCTGGCGGTGCTGCCGCTCTCCGCGTGGCGGTCCATGGCGCGAGAGCGAGAACTGCTCGAAAACGGAGAATTGACGCTGGGACGGGTGACAAAGAGGTGGGACACGCGCGACGGCGCGACGATCTACTACGAGTTTCAGGACGCCAGCGGACAAACGCACAAGCATTCCGGGATGGATTATTCGCGGCGGATCGAGATCGGGATGGGCGTTCCCGTGTTTTACGACCGCGATAATCCGAAGAGACAAATCGCCGCGTGCGCCGCGCTGCATGAAGTGGTGATCGGCTGAACAATTCATCGCCGCTGAGAAATCGAGCGCGAGAATACTGCGGTTTACCGCGAGACCGGGTCAGCGGGATAATGCGGCGCAGCCTGGTCGAAGAGAATCTTCCTGCCAAGTGAAGACACGCGAGGGACCACGATGAAGAGACCAAAGAAAAAGGCGTCGTTCAGCGACGAAGCGGTGAAGGCAAAGACCGGGAAGGCATGGCGCGAGTGGTTTGCGATTCTCGACAAAGCAGGCGCGAAGAAATGGAAGCACAGCGAGATCGCGAGGCATCTGCACGAGAAACGAGGGCTGCCAGGGTGGTGGTGCCAGATGGTCGCCGTGGAATACGAGCGGGCGCGCGGGCTGCGCGTGAAATTCCAGGGAAGCTCGGGAAGCTTCGCGGCAAACGTGGGGAGAACGCTGCCGGTGGCGGCGGCAAAAGTTTACAAGGTTTGGGTGAACGAGAAGCAGCGGCGGAAATGGCTGGGAGCCGCGAAGATGGAGATCACGACGCAAAGAAAAAACAAAGTGATACGGGCGGCATGGAACGGGAACGAAAGCCGAATCAACGTGGCTTTCTATCCCAAAGGCCCGAAAAAAGTGCAGATCGCGATGGACCACATGAAACTGAAAAGCGCGAAAGAAGTGGCGAAGATGAAGACGTTCTGGTTTGCGGCGCTGAATCGCTTGGAAAAGGCGTTCTGACCGCCGCGGCATCTGCAAAAAAGGACGGCGCGAAGCCGCCCCTCATCCGGACCGACATTTCAAAGAGAACTAGTAGTCGTTGGCCGAGCCTTCGAGGAAAGCGCGAAGCTTGCGCGAGCGCGAAGGATGGCGGAGCTTGCGCAGAGCCTTGGCTTCGATCTGCCGGATGCGCTCGCGAGTGACGGCGAAAGACTGGCCGACTTCCTCGAGCGTGTGCTCGCTGCCATCGTCGAGGCCGAAGCGCATCTTGATGACCTTTTCCTCGCGGGGCGTGAGCGTCTTGAGGACAGAGGAAGTCTGCTCCTTGAGGCTGAGGTTAATGACGGCGTCGGAAGGCGACACGACAGCCTTATCCTCGATGAAGTCGCCGAGATGCGAATCTTCTTCCTCGCCGATGGGAGTTTCGAGCGAAATCGGCTCCTGGGCGATTTTCAAAATTTTCCGGACTTTGGCGACCGGAATGTCCATGCGCTTGGCGATTTCTTCGGAAGTGGGCTCGCGGCCGAGCTCCTGGACCAACTGGCGCTGGGTGCGGACGAGTTTGTTGATGGTCTCGATCATGTGCACCGGGATGCGGATGGTGCGAGCCTGGTCGGCGATGGCGCGGGTGATGGCCTGGCGAATCCACCAGGTGGCATAGGTTGAAAACTTGTAGCCGCGGCGCCATTCGAATTTGTCCACGGCCTTCATCAAGCCGATGTTGCCTTCCTGGATGAGGTCGAGGAACTGCAAGCCGCGATTGGTGTATTTTTTGGCGATGGAAACGACGAGGCGGAGGTTGGCCTCGATCAATTCTTTTTTGGCCTGCTCGGCTTCGGCTTCGCCGCGAAGGATGACCTGGAGATTGCGCTTGAGTTCGGTGGCGCTGACTTCGGCCGCCAATTCGATTTCATCGAGCTCGGTGCGGCGGGAGCGGAGGTCCTTGCGCGCCTCGGACTGGACATCGCCCTTGGAGGCGTCCACGCGGCGCTCGAGTTTCGTGGTTTCACGTTCGAGAGAATGGACGCGCTCGACGGTCTGGCGAATCTTGTCGATGAGGCGCTTCTTTTCGAAGGGGTTGAAATCCAGCTCGCGGACGAGCCGCGACATTTCGACGCGGATGCGGCCGAGGGCGTAGCGGGCGCGGAGATACGGGCGCTTCTTGGAGCGCGGAATCTTTTCGAACTTGGCGGACTGCTTCATCGCCAGGAGATAGAGCTTGGCGATTTTGTCGATGTGCTTGAGAGTGGCTTTCGTCTTGGCTTCGATTTTCTCTTCGGTCAGCTCTTCGTCGTCGAATTGAACGATTTCCTTGATGGAACGCGAGCCGGTCCGCAGGTCCTCTCCAATCTGAAGAATTTCCTTGAGGATGAGCGGGGCGCGGGAAATGGTTTTCAGAACGAGAAGCTGGCCGCGCTCGATGCGCTTGGCAATGGCCACTTCGCCTTCGCGAGTGAGAAGAGGGACGGTGCCCATCTCGCGGAGGTACATGCGGACGGGGTCGTTGGTCTTTTCGAGGCTGCCGGGAGTGAGATCCAGGTCGCCATCTTCGGCGGCCACCTCGTCCTTCACCACCTCGGGCGTCTCGGAGGCGTCGCCGGCGGCAATGGCGGCCTTGGCGCTGGAGAGGTCTTCGTACACATCGATGCCGTACCGCTCGAACGTGGAGAGCAGGTCGTCAATTTCTTCCGAGGAGTGAACCTCGGCGGGCAGAATATCGTTCACCTCATCGTAGAGCAGGTAGCCGCGCTCCTTACCCATGGCGATGAGCTGCCTTACCTGATCGTATTTTTCCTCAAGAGCCAACGTCACGCCTCCCTTGACAAGGACGAACCAGCACGGACGCGCGGAATTCCCAATAAATCAAGAGGCCGCCCAGGCCGACACCCCGGCTGGCCTCATTACAATCTTCGTTTGGACGGATGATTCAGACGAACCCTTCGAAAATTTACCGAGTCCCGCGCCTGTACGCCTCGCCCGCGTCCCTACCAACCTATATCTTAGATGCAAGTGACAGGCGTTCCGCTTCCTCCAAAACCTTGCGAGCATACTACATAGGCAGCGCAAGCGTCAATTCAAGCTGCCCGTGGAATTGGGTATCTGCCATGCGGACAACGGGCTACGAGTGATCCAGCGCCACGCGGGATGGGCTCCCAAAAGCTAACCAGGCGCCTCGATCGAGGCCTTTCTGGCGTCAAACCGGTGCCGCGAGCGGATCACCTCGCCGAAGTGGCGTTCCACCCACTTCCAGATGCTGCAAGTCGCCTCGTTCAGGCGTTCGCCGAGCGGCGTGAGGCGGTAGTCCACGCGAGGAGGGATGACGGGGTGGACGCGGCGGGTCACAAGGCCGTCGCGCTCCATCTGGCGAAGTGTCTTGGTGAGCATCTTCTGGCTCACGCCCCCCACGCGGGCGCGCAATTGCGTAAAGCGGAGCTCCTCTTCCTCGGAGAGGGCGTCCATCACGACCAGCGTCCACTTGTCGGCAATCCGCCCGAGCATTTCGCGGACGAGAACCTCTTTCTGCGAGCGGTCTTTGAGAGCGGGCACGGAAGTGTTCGGTTTCCCTTGGGTAAGTATAGCTCAATTGGGTGCCTGCTTGCCAATGGATACCGTGACGCCTATGATTTCGAGTGAGGAGAGAAGCATGACAGTGAAAACGGATTCCTTCAGGAAGTTAGGACGATCGGGGCCGCGGGTGTTTCCCATTGCGCTCGGCTGCATGGGAATGTCGGGAGTGTACGGGCCGACGGATGAAGCGGAGAGCGTGGCGACGATCCAGGCGGCACTCGACGAGGGCGTCACGCTGTTTGACACCGGGGATTTTTATGGAATGGGACACAACGAGATGCTGCTGGGACAGGCGTTGAAGGGACGGCGCGACCAGGCGGTGATTTCCGTAAAATTCGGAGCGCAGCGAGGGCCGGACGGAGCGTGGATCGGGTATGACGAAAGCCCCGCGGCGGTGAAGACATTTCTGGCGTATTCGCTGACACGGCTTGGCGTGGACCATATCGACATCTACCGGCCGGCGCGCCTGGATCCGCGAGTGCCCGTCGAAGAGACAATCGGCGCCATCGCGGACATGGTAAAGGCGGGTTACGTCCGGGCGATCGGGCTATCGGAAGTGGGAGTCGAGACAATCCGGCGGGCGCAGGCGGTCCATCCGATCGCGGATCTGCAAATCGAGTATTCGCTGGTGAGCCGAAGCCCGGAAGAGACGATTTTCCCGGTGCTGCGCGAGTTGGGTATCGGAGTGACCGCCTATGGCGTCCTCTCCCGAGGATTGCTGAGCGGGTCGAAGCCGGCGGAAAAGGGAGATTTTCGAACGCACTTTCCGAGGTTCGCGAAGGAAAATCGCGCGGCGAACGAACGGCTGGTGGAGGAACTGCGGAGAATTGCGGCGGAAAAGGGCGTGGGTCCGGCACAACTGGCGATTGCGTGGGTGCTGGCGAAGGGCGAAAACATCGTTCCGGTGATGGGAGCGCGAAGGCGGGCGCAGCTCCAGGAATCGTTGGACGCGCTGGAGGTCACGCTGACAACCGCGGAAGTCTCGCGGCTCGAGGAGGCCATTTCCCCCGGCAGCGTTGCGGGGTCGAGGTATCCGGAACTGCACATGAGGCAATTGGACAGCGAGCGGTAAAGTCGAGGGCCGAAGAGGTATTTAGTCGCCGGCGAGCGAGCGACGCATCTTTTGGAGCTCGATGCGGCGGATGCTGAGACGCCGGAGTTCGTCGGGAGCGGGATTGGATTCAATTTGGCGCTGCAGATCGGCGAGTTCCCGCTCGAGGCGACGCCCGCGGAGCACGCTGAGGCAGCTTTCCGCTTCGTCCCAGGCGGGCTCGGCGGCAGATTCGAAAACAATTTCGAAAAGGATGCGGCGGTCTTTTTCATCAAGGGCCGATGCCAGGGCGGGCACGTCGGCCGGGACAGAGCGGCGAGCGAGAAGAACATCGAAAATTTTTTCGGTTTCGAGGCCGCGATGCAGGGATTCGGCGGTGATTTCCGCGGCCAGCTTTTCGCGGAACCCTTCGGCTTCGACGAGCATTTGAATCAAGCGGCGTTCGGCGGGCTTGACGACGGGAGAGAGCAGCTCGGGTTTGGCCTTCACTTCGCCGCGGCGCTCCTGAGCCGCGCGGCGCAAGGATTCGCGGAGCACCGGCTCGTCCACCTGGAGCTCGGCGGCGATGCGCGAAGCCCATTCGGAGCGAAGCAGGCGATCGGGCACGCGCTGTACGTAGGGCATCAGGAAATTGATGGCGGCTAGCTTTCCGGCGGCGGTGGAGCGGTCCATCTTTCTGGCGCGGGCGACGAGATAATCGAGATAGGAAGGAGCCTGCTGAAGCAGCCTTTTGTAAGCCTCCACACCCTGCTGCTGGATGAATTTATCGGGATCAGCGGCGCCGGGAAGAGCCAGGACGCGGACATCGAATTCCTTCTCCAAAAGTAAATTGAGAGAGCGCTCGGTGGCGGCCTGGCCTGCGGCATCGGGATCGTAATTCACAATCACGCGGCGCGTGAATCGGCCGAGGAGCTTCACCTGCGGCTCGGCGAGGCTGGTGCCGCAACTGGCGACCACGTTGGCGACGCCGGCCCGGGCCACGGAAATGGCGTCCATATAGCCTTCGACGAGGACGGCGAAATCGGATTTGCGAAGAGATTCTTTGGCGCGGTCGAGATGATAGAGGACGTTGCTCTTCGAATAGATGGGGGTCTCGGGCGAATTGAGATACTTGGGCATGTCGTCGCCCATGGCGCGTCCGCCAAAGGCAATCACCTTGCCCGATTCGTTGGAAATGGGAAACAGAATGCGGCGGCGGAAGCGATCGTAGAGGCGGCCGCCGGCGTCGCGCGAGAAAAGGCCGGAGGATTCGAGGAGTTTTTCAGGATATTTGCGATGGAGCGACCGGAGGAGAGCGTCGCCGGAGGAAGGCGCGTAACCAAGGGCGAAGCGGGCCATAGCGGCGCGATCGAGGCCGCGGTCTTCGAGATAGGCGAAAGCGACTTTTCCTTCCGCGGATTCATGAAGCTGGCGCGCGAAAAATGCGGCGGCCTCGCGGTGCAATTCCACCAGAGCCGAGCGCTGCTGGTTTTCCTGGCGCTCTTCGGGCGAACGCTCGCGCGGCCTGGGGATCGCGATGCCGGATTTTTCGGCGACCACGCGAATGGATTCAGGAAATGAACATTTCTCGATTTCCATCACGAATTTGAAGACATCGCCGCCCGCGCCGCAGCCGAAACAGTGGTAAATCTGCTTCACAGGATGGACGGCGAAGGAGGGAGTTTTTTCCTGGTGGAACGGGCAAAGGCCCGTGAAATTAACGCCCGTTTTTTTCAGGCGCACGTATTCGCCGATGACGCGAACGATGTCCGCCTGCTGCTTCACGCGCTCGGCAAATGATCCCGCTTCAGCCACGGTTGGTAAGCCAGACCTTTAGCACTTCGGCTCTACGAATTCAATTCTACGACGGTAATCGCGGATCCACCGCGGTCTTCGGCCTCGGCGTGGATGCCCGCCACGTGGGGATGCGAAGACAGAAATTCGGCGAGGCCGCGGCGAAGGGCGCCCGTTCCATAGCCATGAATGATGCGCACACTGGGCGCGGAGGCGAGCGCGGCCTGGTCGAGGAATTTGTCCACACGGCGAATGGCTTCCTCAACCGTGCAGCCGATGACATTGAGTTCTTCCGCGCCCGCTACGTCGCTCAAGGCTGCATGAACGGTCACTTGGCGCGAGGGCGCTGCCGGGGAAGACTTTCCGCCGGCGTCAATGCCGACAATATCCCGAAGGGGAATCTTCATGCGCAGAGGCCCGGCTTGAATTTCAGCTTTCGAATCGTCGTGGCTGCGCAGAACGACGGGCTGCTTGAATCCTTTCACGAGGACGCGGGCGCCCGGCGACAATTGTTCGGGAGCGACGGGAGCCGCGGCTGGCGTGGCGGCGACGCCTAAATCATTCTGGGATGCGGCGAGGGCTTCGACGACGGCGGCGTCGGTTTCGGCGCGAGCGTCCGATCCGAGCTTGCGAAGCTTCCGTCCAGACTGTTTTTCGAGCTGAGCGCGCAGCGCGGCATCTTTAATCTCCGCGGTGAGGCGCGCAACCTCCGCTTCCAATTGTTTTTGCGCCTGCTGGAAACCCGCTTCGAGAGCGGCGATGCGCTTGCGCTGCCGCTCGACCCATTCGGTTTGCAAGGCGCGACGGTCGGCCTCGAGGCGGGCGAGTTCTTCCCGTGACTGGCGCTTGATTTCCTCGATCTCGTCGCGACTGCGATGCAGGTAAGCGATCAGGCCGTGAGCTTCACGCGATTCGGGGGACAGCTCGTCGCGGGCGTGCGTGATGACGCGAGCGGGAAGCCCCAAACGGCGGGCAATCTCAATGCCGCTGGATGTGCCGGGGATACCGACGAGCATCCGATAGGTGGGGCGAAGATGCTCTTCGTCGAATTCCATCGCCGCGTTGAGGATTCCGGGCGTGGTGGAAGCGTAGATTTTGAGGCGGTCGTGATGCGTGGTGGCCAAAGTGAGGCAGCGAAGGGCGCGGAACTCCTCGAGAAGCGCGACGGCGAGCGCCGCACCCTCTTCGGGAGCGGTGCCCGTGCCCATTTCGTCGACCAGGATCAGAGAGCGGGAAGTGGCGGCTTCGAGCATGGATTTCAGATTGATCATGTGGGCGGAAAACGTGGAGAGGTCGGCGAGGATGGATTGCTCGTCGCCGATGTCGGCGAGAATCTTGTCGAAGACAGGCAATTCGGCGCGTTCGGCGGCTACGGGAATTCCGGACTGGGCGGCCAGGGCGGCGAGGCCCACGGTCTTGAGGGCCACGCTCTTGCCGCCGGTGTTGGGGCCGCTGATGACGAGGACGGTCTCGGATTCGCCAAGCGAGAGCGACAAAGGCACGGTGCGGCGGCCCTGCGGGCGGAGCAAAGCCTCGAGGACGGGATTGCGGGCGGCCTCGATGCGGATTTCCTGCGCGGCAATGAATTCAGGGGTGACGCAATCGAACTCGCGGGCGAAGCGCGCACGGGCAAAGATCGAATCGAAATGGGCTAGGGCGAGGGCGGAGGATTCGAGCGGGGCCGATTCAGCGCGCAAACGGGCGGTCAGCTCCTCGAGAATGCGCGCGATTTCGACGAGCTCATTTTCAGCGAGCTGAACCAGGCGATTGTTCAGGTCGATCGATTCGAGCGGCTCAACGAAAACCGTCTGGCCGGTTGCGCTGGCGGCGTGAACCACGCCGGGAACGGCGCGGCGATCGGAAGCGCGGACGGGAATCACGAAGCGGTCGTTGCGGAGAGTGACGTAATCTTCGGGCGACGAATCGCCGCGCGAGCGGAGGATTTTTTCGAGGGATTTGCGGATGGTGTCGCGTGTCTGCGAAATGCCGGCGCGGATGCGACGCAACTGGGGCGAGGCGTCGTCGCTGATTTCACCATTGGGAAGGATGGCACGGCGAATCGCGGCCGAAAGATTCCGAAAGTCGGCGATGCCGGCGGCGCGTTCGGCGAGGCGCGGAAATTTTGCCGAATCGGGCTGAAAGGTCTCGCGCACCTGGGCGGCCGCGGCCATCAGCGAAGCGGCCTCGAGAAATTCCTGGCTGGTGAGAACCGAAGCGGGGATTGACAGGCGATTCAGCCAGGCGTCGGGGTCCGCGAGAGCGCCGAGGCCGAGGTCTTCGCCGGCGCGCAAAAAGGCCATCGCTTCTCGCGAGAGTGAAAATTCGGCTTCGAGCAGGGCTGTGTCCACGCCCGGGTGAAGAGCTTCCACGGCGCGGCGGCCCGAAGGGCACGTGGTGAAACCTGAGACGATGCCGCGGAGACGGTTGAATTCCAGAATTTCTTCGACAGCGCGCGCCACAATCCCCTCGAGAATAAAATTCAAGAACGGCTCAAGGAGGGATTGTATCGCGTCCGGGCGGTGGAAATCCGGGCGAGGCGGCGCGGGCTCCCGAACGAAGGGCCCGACCTGGACCGCGCCAACTTTATTTTCTTTTTTTGGCGGACGGCGGGCCGAAGGTCTTGACCATGGCGACGGCGAGAGAGTCGAGCGCAGCAGTCGAGTCACGGCCCTTCTCCGGATTGTTGTTGGCGAAGATGGCGAAGACGAGGTGTTCGCCGCCCAGAGTGGTGGCGTAGCCGGACATCGAGTGGACGTGGTCGAGAGTTCCCGTCTTGGCCAGAATCATGCCGGAAGCCAATGTGCCGTTCATGCGGCTTTCGAGAGTGCCGTCCACTCCGGCAATCGGAAAGCTGGCGATGTAATCCTTGCCCCAGGGCTGACCGGCCGCGTAGCGGAGGATGGCAACGGCGGCGCGAGGCGTGACCAGATCGTCGGCGGACAATCCCGAACCGTCCGAAAGAACGACGTCGCCATCAGGGACGCCCGCAGTCTTGAGAAAATCCTGTTCGAGCCAGAGGCCGGGATCAGTGGCGCCGTAGCCCGCCTTCACGCGCGCCACGGTACGGAGAAAAAGTTCGGCGTGGAGATTCTGGCTGACTTTGTTCGTGAGCTGGACGCTTTCGATCAAGGGAGGAGAAAGATGTTCAGCCAAAACCGAGGGATACTGCGGCGCGGGGACGAGACAATCGGGATGGACAGTGGTCGCGTTGACGGAAATGCAGGAAACCGGCGGAGGAGAATGCTGGACGCGGACGGAGCCGGTGATACGGACTCCCCGGGATTCCAGCAGCTGGCGGAGCGTGCGCCCCGCGACAGTCGCGGGATCAATCATGGCGAGATCGAGACGGACGGGTGGATGCCCGAGCGGAATCGTCCCGCGGAGAAAAATGAAATTTTCGCCGGGCTGGCGGCCCACGCCGATGTCGGGGTCGTCGGAGGCGGCGCTGGTGGTGAAATGGGCTGTCAAGCCCTCGATACCGGCCGGCGGATCGACGGTGAAAGTCGCCGGATCGCCCACGAGGTTTCCGGGCGTGACGACAACCGAGATGGAATTTTCATTGAAGTCAATCGCACTCACCGGGGCGCCATACGTAAAAAAGAGATCGCCGACGTTCCAACCGGCCGGGTAAGGATCGTAAGCAAAATAGGAGTCGTCGGCGACAATATCGCCGTCCACTTCGCGAAGGCCCTTGGCGACAGCGGCGTCGGCCAATTCCCCGAGAATTTTGTCCGTGGGGCCGTCGCGTTCGATTTTTCCAGCATACGGAATCATCCAGTTGGAGAGATCCGGGTCGCCGCGGCCGACCAGGACGAGGTCGCCGCTGAGTCGCCCGCCGGCGCCGAGAGAGCCCGAAGATTCGAGCGTGGTGCGAAAGCGGTAATCGGGCCCGAGCGAGGCCAGAGCGAACGCGGTGGTGAAAATCTTGGCGTTGGATGCGGGAGTGAAAAACCGCGTGGAATTCAAGTCGTAGAGAGTTTCGCCCGTGTCACGGTCCACGATGAGAACGCCCCACAGCGCTTTTTCCGCTGGAGGTTCCTCGAGAATGCGGCCGGCTTCCGCGCGAAAGCGCAAGACGTCGCGGCGCGCCTTTGCGGCGCGGGCCGGAGCCATCGCCCTAGGCGGCCCGGGAGGAATTTTCGCGGCGCGCGCGGGAAGGGCGCCGCCGGGAAGTGAGAGCGCGAGCAGTGCGGCGAGAAAAGCGGCGGGCGAATTCAATCCACGAGGTCTTGACATCGGACCTGCGATTATAAGCCCGCAAAGCGCTTGCCGCCCGCCTCGAACGGGGAAATACCTTGCCGTGCTCCGGGGCCAGCCGATATGATTGAAGAGCCGGCCACTGAGGAGGAAGTCATGAAAAAGAGCGTTGCTTTATGTATGGTCGCCGCACTCGTAGGCCTGTTGTTGCCGTCCGTGGCGAAAGCCGACGACAAATCGAAAGATCAGGACCGGCTGCAAAACGCCGGCGAAGTAATGAAGGAGATTTTGGATATCCCCGACGACATTCCGCAGAATTTGCTGGATAAGGCAGACTGCGTGGTGGTGCTGCCTTCGGTGCTGAAGGCGGCGTTCATTGTAGGCGGCAGCTACGGCCGCGGAGCGATGACGTGCCGGAGCGGCGACGACTTTCGCGGGCCGTGGGGAGCGCCGACGATGATGGCCCTGGAAGGCGGAAGTTTCGGATTCCAAATCGGCGGGCAGGCGACGGATTTCGTTCTGCTGATCATGAATCCGCGGGGGGCGGGCTCGATTCTGTCAAGTAAAGTGAAGCTGGGAGCGGACGCCTCAGCAGCCGCCGGCCCCGTGGGACGCAACGCGGCGGCGGACACCGACGTCACGATGCGGGCCGAAATATTGACCTACTCGCGGGCGCGCGGATTGTTCGCGGGAATTTCACTGGCGGGCTCCACGCTGCGCCCGGACAACGACGCCAACCAGCGAATCTATGGACGGAAGATTGACGCGAAAGACATCGTCCTGCACGGCGCAGTTCCCGTTCCTCCGTCGGCGAAGCTCCTGGTTTCGACGCTGAACCAGCACTCTCCGAAAAACCTTTCCAAGTAAGCTCAAGCTGATCGCGCCGCTCGCGCCGGGAAACAGTTCCGGCGCGGGCCAAGCCGGGTCCGCGGAGGAGATTCCTCCGGGGGCGGCGCCGGTCTTGCTTTTCGTTTCAAACATGACTTATAGTCGATATTGGTCATGGGTCATATCATGAAGGCCACTCCATCCCGTCCCACGCTCGTCGAACGGAATGCGGCGCGGCCGCACGACCGGCGCGAACGACACCGGGCGGAAACACGCGCGCGGCTTTATCGCGCCGCGCTGGATCTGTTTGCCGAGCGCGGCTTCATGGAAACAACCGTCGAAGACATCACGGAAGCAGCCGATGTAGGCAAGGGGACATTTTTCAATTATTTCCCCACGAAAGAGCACGTCTTGGCGGCATACGGCACGGAACGGGTGGCCCGGGTGCAAAGAGCGCTGGAGGAAGCACGCACGGGCGAGCGGCCTGTTCAAGAGGTGATTCGCGAGCTGGCGGCGGACTCGGCGGGACAATCGAAGGAAAATCCCGGACTGCTCCGGGCAATTTACGCGGCGCATGTCTCCTGCGCGCCCGTGCGCGTGGAGCTGCAGAAAAGAATGCGGCTGGCGCGGCGGATCCTGGCGCGGATCTTCGCGCTGGCGCAGGAACGGGGCGAAGTGCGGCGGGACATTTCGACGGCGGAACTGGCGCGGGTGACGCAGATGTCGCTGATGGGAGTCGCGATGGTCTGGGCGCTGCAGCCCGACAATTCACTGCGCAAAACATCGCTCGAAATCTGGGATTTGATGTGGCCGACGCTGGCGCAGCCGGGCTCAGCCGCCGGGCCGGGTTGGAAGAGGCTTCGAGCTTGAGGAGCCCCGGGGAGAGAGGGAGGGCGACCCGGAAATCTGAGTCGCGCCAGGGGCTTGATTCATCTGAACTAAAAGCTGTGGGAGGGGTTTTCGTGAAAGCGCGATTTTCCGCAGTTTTCTGCGTGTTGGCGTTTTTCCTTGCCGCCACGGCGCCGGCGTACGGGCAATCCACATCCGCGGCGCCGAGCCCGTCGGAAGTGGCGAATCCGAGCCCTTATTCCGGAAGCGTTCCATCGGCGCGCGTGAACGGCGTGCTTCCGCTTTCGCTGCAAGACGCGGTGGATCGCGGGCTGAAACAGAACCTGGGAGCGCTGCTCTCGAACGAAGACATCCGGTCGGCGCGCGGGGAGAGATGGAAGGAATTGAGCGCGCTGCTGCCGAACGCGAATGCGTCCAGCTACGTGGCGGGCGCCAAGGTGAATCTGGCGGAATTCGGATTCGCATTCACATTTCCGGGCGTCACGATTCCCACGGTAGTCGGGCCGTTCGCTTACTACGACTCGCGCGCTTATCTTACGCAATCGCTATTCGACTGGAACGCGATCCAAAAGACGCACGAGGCGACGGAAAATCTGAAGGCGGCGCAGTACACCTATAAAGACGCGCGCGACCTGGTGGTGCTGGCCGTGGGCTACACCTATTTGCAAGCCATCGCCGACGACGCGCGCATCGAAACGTCCGAAGCGGAAGTAAAGTCGGCGCAGGCGGTCTACGACCAGGCGCTGGAGCAGGTGAAGGCCGGAACTTCGCCGGCGATCGACGCGTTGCGGGCGCAAGTGGAATTGAAAACGCGGCAGCAACAGCTGATCCAATCGAAAAACGATTACGCGATTCAGAAGCTGACGCTGGCGCGCGTGATCGGGCTGGCGGCCGGGCAGGAATTTGAGCTGACGGACAAATCGCCTTACGCTCCGTTGGAAACGATGACGGTCGAAGAAGCCGAACGCAAGGCCTATGAATCGCGGTCGGATTTTCAGGCGGCGCTGGCTCAGGTCCGGGCGGCGGAATATGCCCAGAGAGCGGCCAAAGCCGAACGTTACCCGACGCTTTCGGCGAGCGCGGATTACGGCCTGGCGGGCTCGTACGACACGCTGACCACCACGAACGTCTTCGACGTCCGCGGCACGCTGAACATCCCCATCTTCACAGGCGGAAAAATACACGGCGACGTCCTGCAAGCGGAGGCGCAGCTTCACCAGGACCAGGAGCGACTGGAAAATCTGCGCGCGCAAATCGACTCCGACGTGCGGACGGCGCTGCTCAATCTGGAGTCCTCTTCGGAGCAGGTTTCGGTGGCGAGAGACAACATCAACCTGGCGGAGGAGACGCTGCGGCAATCGCGCGACCGCTTCAGCGCGGGAGTAACCGACACGGTCGAGGTGGTTCAGGCCGAGGAATCGGTGGCGAGCGCGCACGAGAACTACATTTCAAGCTTGTACGACTACAACTACGCCAAAATCTCACTGGCCCGGGCCATGGGCATGGCCGAGGACGGCGTAAAAGAGTACTTCAAAGGACACTAAGCGATGGCACAGCCCAACGACAACGAACCGACTCCTGCTCCGGGTGAAGAAAGGTCCACGACGTCCGCGGAGACGCACTCCCCGGCGTCCCTGCCGCCACCGCGGCCAAAAAGCCTGTTTCAGCGCGAGCCTCGCGCGCGCGTGTTCGCGATCATCGTCGTGCTGATCTTGCTGGTGGGCGGATATTTCGGTTACCGGTATCTCAGCAGCTACGAGAGCACGGACGACGCTGAGATCGACGGACATTTGATGCCGTTGAGCGCGCGCATCACCGGATACGTTCAAAAAGTGAACGTGGACGACAATCAGTACGTCACCACGGGCAGCGTGCTGGTGGAAATCGATCCGCGCGATTATCAGGTGGCCGTCGACCAGGCGCGGGCGAACCTTGCGGCCGCGGAAGCCACGGCGCGTTCGCTGAACATCACCGTGCCGGTCACATCCATCAATACGAACAGCCAGATCAGCTCCTCCGAAGCGGATGTAGAAAACGCACGGGCGGGAATTCTTTCCGCCCAGCAACAGTATGACGCGGCGCAGGCGCAACTCACGTCGGCGGAAGCCTTGAATGTGAAGGCGCAGGATGATCTGGTGCGCTACAAGCAGCTGGTGGATAAAGAGGAAGTCTCCGAGCAGACGTACGACCAGGCCGTGGCGGCGGCCAAGAGCGACGCGGCGGCGGTGGCCGCGGCGCGGGCGTCCGCGGCGTCGTCCCGGGAGCAGGTGACACAAGCGAAGGCGCGGCTCGCGCAAGCGATGGCCAACCTGGCGGCTTCGCAGACAGGCCCGCGGCAAGTGGCTTCGACGCGAGCGCGGGCCGAATCGGCGGAAGCCTCCGTGAAACAGATGGAAGCAGCCCTCGAACAGGCGGAACTCAATCTGCAGTACACGAAGATCATCGCCCCAGTGGACGGAGTGGTGATGAAAAGCGTCGAAGTCGGGATGAACGTGCAACCCGGGCAGCAACTGCTGACCATTGTTCCGCTCAATGAAGTTTGGGTGACCGCCAATTTCAAGGAAACGCAGCTGAAGTATATGCGGCCGGGACAAGCGGCGGAAATCCACGTGGATGCCAACGGCCGGACGTACCGGGGCCACGTGGACAGCATCGCGGGGTCGAGCGGTGCGCGGCTGAGCCTGCTCCCACCGGAAAACGCGACGGGAAACTACGTGAAAGTGGTCCAGCGCGTTCCCGTAAAGATCGTCTTCGAGCCCGGCCAGGACAACGATCATTACCTGCGGCTGGGAATGTCCGTCGAGCCGAAAGTTTGGGTGAAATAGTCCCTGGGACCCGGCCATGAGCAAGGAAACGATTTGGCGTCCGCCGGTGAACCCGTGGATTATCGCACTCACGGTCACTCTGGCCACGTTCATGGAAGTGCTGGACACGAGCGTGGCCAACGTCTCGCTGCCGCACATCGCCGGAAGCCTCTCCGCAGGACAGGATGAAAGCACCTGGATCCTGACCTCCTACCTGGTTTCAAACGCGATCGTCCTCCCGATGAGCGGATGGTTTTCCTCTTTGATCGGGCGGAAGCGCTTCTACATGTCGTGCGTGGCTTTGTTCACGCTCAGCTCGTTCCTTTGCGGACTCGCGCCAAGCCTAAGCTGGCTGATTTTCTTCCGCGTGGTGCAAGGGGCGGGCGGAGGAGGATTGCAACCGAGCGAACAGGCCATTCTCGCCGACACGTTTCCACCAAAGCAGCGCGGCATGGCGTTCGCCGTATACGGGATGGCCGTGGTGCTGGCGCCGGCGATCGGCCCGACTCTGGGCGGATGGATCACCGACAATTTCGAATGGCGATGGATTTTCTTCATCAATATCCCGGTGGGAATTATCTCGCTGCTGTTGACGCAGCGGCTGATTAGCGATCCGCCGTACCTCAAGGAACAAAAAAAATCGACATTTCGGATCGACTATATCGGGCTGGGGCTCCTGGCGGTGGGATTGGGATTCCTGCAGGTGGTGCTCGACAAAGGCGAGCGCGACGACTGGTTTTCCTCGCACTTCATTCTGACGTTCACCGTGATAGCCGTGGCCTCGCTGGTGGCCCTGATCTTCTGGGAGTGGTATCACGACCATCCGATCATCGATTTGCACTTGTTTCGCGAGAGGTCGTTCGCCATCGGGAATTTGCTGATGTTTCTGGTGGGGTTCGTGCTGCTGTCGAGTACGGTGCTGCTGCCGCTGTTCATGCAAACGCTGCTGGGCTATACGGCGGAACAGGCCGGGTTCGCGCTGATGCCGGGGGGATTCGCCATCCTCGTGTGCATGCCGTTGGTGGGCTTCCTGCTGTCGCGGTATGACGCGCGGCGGCTCTTATTATTCGGGCTGGCCATGCTTTCCATCTCGTTGTTTCACATGACTACATTCGACATTTCGATCGACTTTCGCACGGTGGTCGTGGCGCGAGTCTTGCAGGCCATGGGTCTGGCGTTTCTATTCGTTCCGATCAACACAGCCGCCTACGCGTTTCTGCCGAAAGGAAAGAACAACGAGGCGTCGGGACTGATCAACCTGGCTCGGAACGTAGGCGGCAGCGTGGGAATATCCGTGGTGACGACGATGCTGGACCGCCGGGCGCAATTCCACCAGCAAAACCTGAGCACGAATCTGAACAACGGCAACACTCATTTTTCGAACGCCGTTCACTCCTTGACCCAAATGTTCGTCTCGCGGGGCGCGAGCCTCTCGCAAGCCACGCATCAGGCTTATGCCCTGATCGCGCAAAGGGTCTCCCAGCAGGCGAACGCGCTGGCCTATATAGACAATTTCTGGATGCTGGGCGTGGCCGCGCTGGTGATGATCCCCTTCATATTTCTGATGAAGAAGGTCAAACCCGGCGGCCCGATTGCGGTACACTGACGCCAGGAAATCCTCCATGTTCTTCCGGGCGATCACAGTCGAGCGCGAATACGGCAGCGGCGGCGCCAGCATCGCGCGGCAACTCTCGGAAAAACTGCGCTGGAAACTGTGGGACCAGAACATCACGGCGGAAATCGCGCGGGTGGCGAACGTGGACCCCAAGGCGGCGCGGATTTGCGACGAACGCGTCGATTCCCTTCTCTCGCGGCTCTTCCGCGTCTACGCCCGCGGCAGCTATGAGCGCTCGCTTCCATTGGGCGAGACCCGGGCGTTCAATACCGACCGGATGTTCACCATCCTCCGGCAAGTGATTGAAGATATCGCGACGCAGGGACATTGCGTCATCGTGGGGCGTGGATCTCCGTTTTTCCTGCGCAACCGGCCCGACGTGTTTCGCGTTTTCATCTACGCGCCGCTCGAGGAAAAAATCAGCCGGGTGAAGGCGCTGGGCAAATCCGAGGAAGAGGCGCGGAGGCTGGTGGAAGAGATCGACCGGGACCGAGCGACGTTCATCCGCCACTATTTCAACAGCGAATGGCCACACCGGCCGCTCTACCACTTGATGCTAAATTCGGCGTTCGGCGACGAGCACGTGATTGACTGCATCCTCCACGGAATGGCGGAACTCGACCGGCGGTACGCCGCGGAGACCGTCTGAAGGAAGACATCCGCCCCGCCTACGCGGTTTTCAATTTTCAGTCGAGCGGGTCCGCTCCCCGTATACGTTTCTGGCGCTGCGCCTTTGCCTTGCGCTCGGACACTTGCTCCACTTCTTCGATTTCCGTAATCTGGACCATCGCGGTCCGATGGGGGCGCGGGATTGAGGGGACTCGATGAGCTGCGCGATTTGCGGCAAACGCCCGCCGAAGCGGTTTTGCCCCGCGAAGGGCGAAAAGATTTGCGCCATCTGTTGTGGCGAGGGGCGCGAAGTGACGATCGATTGCCCGCTCGATTGTTCCTATCTGGGAGCGGCGCACCGGTATGAAGCCGAGCATCGCAAGCAGGCCCCTGCGGGAGAGATCCCCTTCCGTGACGTGCAGTTCCCGGTTGAGTTCATCTACGAACATTGGCCGGTCGTATCCGCGCTCGGTTCGTCGATCCTCGGTTTCTACGCTCAAAATAAAGACCTGAACGATCGCGGCATATTCACAGCCGTCGAGGCTTTGGCGGAGACGTACCGTACGCTGGCGGGCGGGATTCTCTACGAGAGGGCGCCCGACCTGTCGCCGGCGCGGGAGCTGTACGGAAGTTTGGCGCAGTTTCTTGCGGAGTTCCGCAAGCGGGAAACCGAGCGTGCCGGCTTCCCAACGCTGAAGGATACGGACATTTTCTATCTGCTGGTGTTCCTGCTGCGGATGGGAAAACAGGAGACGAACGGCCGGCCGCTTTCGCGCGCATTTTTGGATTTTTTGCGCGGGCACTTCGCCGCGTCCGCCCCAGCCGTGCAAGAAACCTCGCGCATCATCGTTCCTTAGGCCACCGCGGTTCGCGGAACGCGGGCACACGATTCCCGCGGCGGCGCGGGCGGCCCCGCTTACTTTTCACCCGCTTTGAAGTGGGGATTCTGGATCACTCCAAGCACATTGCCGAAGGGATCGTGGACGGCGCCTACGAGAATTCCGTCGCCCACATCCTGCACTTCTTCGAACGGAGTCGCGCCGGCATTCAGCAGGCGCTTATAGGCCGCGTGCGCGTCCGCGACTCCCCAGTATGCGATTCCCGCTTCGGCTCGATCCGGGGACGCCTTGCCGTCCGGAGTAATTCCCAGCTCATATCCTCCGACGTTGAATCCGACGTAGAAGGGTTGATCGAAATACGGCTCCTGGCCCAGAATTTTCGAATACCACTCTTTTGCCTTGCCGAGGTCCCGGGCCGAATATTTGCCAGTGCGCAATCCGAGGAACATGGCGCTCTCCTTCACTTTCTGTGCGGGCGCGGCCCCCGCGGCCGTCAAGGGCGTACGGCCCGCCAGAAACGCCAGCAGGCAGAGAATGGAAACCATGATGACGAAGTTGGAGACCGTCTTCAACTTCACCCCGCGCACGGGGCGCTCGGGCGGCGCGTCCGCGGTGGAATGCGGGGTTATCGCCGGCGGATTTCCCCTGCGCCTTGTTTTTCGTTGATATTTTCGCGGCATCGCGCCTCTCCGTTTTAAATCGTCACAATCCCAAATTCAGCGCCAGTTGCGGCGACGTCGCGGACGCCGCCAAACCAAGTTTCGGCATCCTGCCAAGCGCGTATTTCACGCGGAGCCGGTTCACGAGCTTGCTGATTTCGCTTGCGTAGCTTTCCGGCGCATAGCCGCCTCGCCCATACCAGGCCTTGTAGCGTTGCGCCAGGCGCGGGAACTTCTGTTCGATAAAGGGAATGAACTGCTTGAGAGAGGACGGCATTAGAAAGAGGACGCTCGCGCCAAACCACAGGGCGCCTGCATCACGCGCGCCGCGGGCCAGGGCGTCCAGATCGGCTTCGCGATCCGTGAGCCCCGGCAGAATGGGCATGGCGAAGACCCCGGCGGAAATTCCCGCTTCGCGAAGTTTCTTCACGGCTTCGAGGCGCAGGTCCGGGCGCGGAGCGCGCGGCTCAAGCAGGCGGGCGAGGCGCGTGCGAAGAGTTGTGATGGTCACGTTGACGGTCAACGAGGAGCGCCCGGCAATCTTCTGCAGGAGATCAATGTCGCGGACGACCTGGTTCGATTTTGTGGTAATCGAGAGGCTCAGTCCCTCGCGCCCGGCCATTTTCTCCAGGATCGCGCGCGTGGCGCCGAACTCCTTTTCTGCCGGTTGGTAGGGGTCGGTCGCCGTGCCCAGCGCGATGTGCTGGCCCGTCACCGCTTCGCAGGCCAGGTCGCGCTCCGCGAGAGCTCCGGCTTCCTGCTTGACGTAGATTTTCGATTCGAATTCTCCGCCGTCGATTTCCATGTATTCGTGGGTGTATCGGGCGTAGCAGTATTTGCACCCGAACTCGCAACCGCGATACGGATTGACGGTCCAGCGAAAGGGAACGCGCTCGGAATTGCAGCGGTTCAGGATCGAACGAACGGGAAGAAGAAAATACTCCGTCCCGCGCTTGGCTTCAGCGAGAGGGGAGGAAGCGGCGAGGCGCGCGATGCCGACCAGTTCCGACGCGGGCTTCGTGCTCTGGATAGGCTCCAGAGGGGGCGCGGAAGCATCGCATGGTTGCTCACGGTTGCCGTGGCGAGCGGCAGTAGGGAAAAGTGTGAGACTGGTCTGTTTCGGCCGAACCCGGGAACGCGGGAGCGACCTGGGTTCGGAGCGAAGTATGGGAGAAGTGGCCATCGAGAGCCTCGCCGCACGGGAGGGATAATATTCGCCTTTTGTTCGCCATGTCAAGCGAAAAGTTTCGCTTTAATTTCGCCTGCCCGTCAGGACAAGTTCCGCCCAGGAACGCCTGTTCGCCGCCTCCGCCCCCCGTCTTATGCTCCTGCCTATACTGGCCGATGCGGAAGCAAAGGGAGTCGTGTGGCCGAAGTAGGCATCCTCATCCTGGACGACGACGCGGTCAGCCAGCGGGCGCTGAAGCATGTGCTCGATTCGGAGGGCTGGCGGGTGCGCATCGTGCCGCTCGCATCGTATGCGCTCTCCGAAATCGCAAGCGGCTCGTGGAACCTCGTAATCGTCAATGTGGCGCTGACCGATTTGCGCGGACCCGTATTCCAGACTCTAAAGGACCTGGCGCAGGGGATGGCCGACGCGCCCGAAGACGCCGAGGTGGAAGAGGCGAAACCGAAGCGGATCCGGGTGCTGTTTCTCGTTCCGCTGCTGGCGCGCAAAGATGTGCTGCCGATCCTCGAGCGCGAAGGCTTGCCGTATTCGCTGAAGCCCTACTCCCTGCATGATTTTCTCGAGAAAGTGAGCGACTTGCTGCTGGAAGCGCGGGCCATCAGCGCGCCGATCCGCAGCATGGGTGATCGCACTTTCGGCCGGAGAGGGGACCGCCGCACGCGGCTGGGCGGGCGGCGGACGGCGATGTTTGCATCCCGCGAGGAATATCAGATGACCGAGGAAGAGATGGCGGAATACGAACAGCAGGAAGAAGAAGACCGCAAAAAGCGCGAGAAGGAATTACGAGACCTCAAGCACCTGGGCTGATTTTTTTTACAAGGCTCGCATCCGAAGCCTCCGCCAGCAACTCCGCCGCCGTTTTGCCAAGCACCGGATGCCGCGCCCCCGGCGCAATCTCCGCGAGCGGCACAAGCACGAACCTACGCTCCGCCATGCGCGGATGGGGAATTTCGAGGTCCGCTTCGGATAGGACCTCACCTCCGTAGAGCAGAATATCCATGTCAATCAAGCGCGGCCCTTTCGGGACTCGGCGCTCGCGGCCCATCGAGCGTTCGATTTCGAGGAGCGCGTGCATCAGCTCGCGCGGGGACATCCGGGTCTCGACTTCGACGGCGCTGTTCAAGAACCAATCCTGCTCGTGCAGCTCGACCGGCTCGGTTTCGTAGAGCGACGATTCGCGCACCACGCGCACTCCATGGACGCGAAGAGCCTCGACGGCTCGAGCGAGATTTTCCGCCCGGCTTCCGACATTCGATCCCAGCGACAGGTAGATTCCCTTCATGATATGGGCTCGCGTGATTGTAGCCCTCGCAAATCGCTTTCTGAGCGTTAAAATGCCCGTTCCAGGAGGCGCGTATGCCCGTTTTTATCGCGCTGCTTCGCGGCATCAACGTCGGCGGGAACATGCTGAAGATGGAGCGGCTGAGGGACGTGTGCGCGGAGTTCGGGTGGAAAAACGTGCGAACCTACGTGCAAAGCGGCAATATTGTTTTCGAAGCGGGGAAAAATTCCGCGCACTGGATCAAGACGCTCGAGCGCAGGCTGGACGGCGAGTGCCGTTTGCCCGTCTCCGTTGTCGTGCGGACTAGGGAAGAAATCGCCCGCGTCGCCGAGCGCAACCCGTTTCTCAAGGAAAAGGGGATTGACGTAAAGCGCCTGGGCGTCACTTTCTTGCGCGAGGCGCCGTCAGCGGCCGCCGTCAAATCGCTAGCGATTTCGGGCGCCGGCGCCGACCGCTTTATCTGCTCGGGAACCGAGATTTATCTTCATTGTCCGGGCGGATTTGGCGAGACTAAGCTTTCGAATAACACCTTCGAGCGCCTGCTCTCGGTCCGCGCCACCACGCGCAATTGGAATACGGTCATGACCCTCGCCGAGATGTGCCGCGTTTAACGTTTGTGCGGCGGCTTGCCGGAAGAAGCTGCGAACGGCTCATGTCTCCCATTTGCCCATTGGCAGCGCTCCCCGAGTCGTCTATCATCTCGCCGACCCATGCCACTCAGCCGCCGCGAATTCCTGAAGCTTTCTTCCTTTGCCGCCGCCGGCACTCTTACTTTTCCCATCAACCCCCTCTGGGCGCTGCAGCAATCCGCACGCGAACGCCGGGGCCAGGCAAAGCGCGTCGTCATCCTCGGCGCAGGCCTCGCCGGATTGTCCGCGGGATGGCAGCTCCAAAGCGCGGGCCACGACGTAACGATTCTCGAAGCGCAGCTGCACCCCGGCGGCCGCGTGCATACCATCCGCGAAGGCCTCTCCGACGGTCTTTACGCCGAGGCCGGCGCCGGGCGCATCCCCAACACGCACAACCTCACGCTCGAGTGGGCTAATCACTTCGGCCTTTCTCTCGAGCCGTTTTACCCGACGAAGCTGGCCGAAGTCACGCTGCTGAAGGGCAAGCGAGTGATCACGCCGATGGGACACCCGGTCGATATGGCGCGAGTTCCGCTGGATCTGACGCCCACGGAGCGAAAAATCGGGCTTTCGGACTTCGAAGAATATTATTACGGTGAAACGATGCGGCGAATCGGCGGCGGCATCCGCGACGACTGGCCGCCGGATCTCGCGCGGCTCGCCGACATCAGCATGAGCGACTTTCTTCGCGGGAAAGGCGCGTCGCCGGACGCGATTCATGACATGACGTTCGGCTTCGAGGGAGACGCCGCGCTGGATTTTATGCGCGACTCCTTCAACCACCATACGAAGACGCTGTCGAAAATCAAGGGAGGGAACGACCTGCTACCCCGCGCTTTCGCGGCGAAACTGAGCGATTCGATCCGTTATGGCTGCGCCGTGGAGCACATCGAGCGTGGCGGGGATCGCGTCCGCATCACCTGCCGCCGCGAGGGCATGATCGATCACGTCGAGGGCGACGCTGCCGTCTGCACGATTCCGTACGGCGTGTTGCGCGGCATCAGCGTCGCTCCGGATTGGGCGCCGGAGAAACGCAAGGTGATCGACAACCTCTACTACGGGCCGGTGGTGCGCACGACATTCCAGGTGAGCCGCCGCTATTGGGAGGACGAGGGATTAAATGGATTCGGGATGTCCGACAAGGATTTCGAGGTGTGGAGTCCGACGTACGGGAAGCCGGGGCGGCGCGGCTTGCTGCAAGCCTACGTCTATGAAGAGTACGCGCGGGAACTCGACGAAATGAACGAGAACGACCGGATCGAGCGCATGATCGGCGACATGAACGAAGTGCATCCGGGACTGCGCGAATACGTGGAGACCGTGGTTGTGAAATCCTGGGCGACCGATCCCTGGCAGAAAGGGGCCTTCGTCGTGTATCACCCCCACCAGCAGGAATGGTACGCGGAGGTTTGCAAACCGGATGGCAATGTGTGGTTCGCGGGCGAGCACGCGTCGCCCTGGCCGGGATGGATGCAGGGGGCGCTTGCCTCCGGCATGAAGGCAGCGCAGGAAATCAACGCCGCTCCGCCGCGAAGCGCTTGAACCCTTCATCCAGGACGACGCCTTCCGGGCGCTAGAAAAGGCCCGGCTGACGCCGGGGCTCGTCCATTCCAAAATGCTTGTAGGCGAGAGCGGTGGCGACGCGGCCGCGCTGGGTGCGATCGAGCAGGCCAAGCTGCATGAGGTACGGCTCGTACATTTCCTCGATGGCGTCTTCTTCCTCTGAAAGCGATGCGGCGATCGTGTTGAGCCCGACGGGCCCGCCGGAATATTTCTGAATAATTGTGAGCATAAGATTGCGGTCGATTTCGTCGAGGCCGTGTTCGTCCACGCCGAGCATGGCCAGGGCGTCGCGCGCCACGGAAAGGGTGACCTGCCCTTTCGCGCGAACTTCGGCAAAATCACGAACGCGCCGCAGCAGCCGGTTGGCCACGCGCGGGGTGCCGCGGCTGCGGCGGGCGATTTCCGCGCCGCCTTCGTCGTCGAGCGAGATGCCGAGGATTCGGGCCGAGCGGGCGACGATCTTCCGCAAATCCTCAGGCGAATAAAATTCCAGGCGGTGAACGATTCCGAAGCGTGACCGCAGGGGCGCCATCAGCAGGCCCGCGCGGGTGGTGGCGCCGACGAGTGTGAATTTGTTCAGCTGGTAGGGATGAACTCGGGCGCCGGGCCCCTGCCCGATCACCAGGTCCACGCGGAAATCCTCCATCGCGGGATAGAGAATCTCCTCGAGCGCGGGTTGCAGGCGGTGAATTTCGTCGAGAAAGAAAAAGTCCATCGCGTCGAGCGAGGTGAGCACGGCGGTGAGGTCGCCCTTTTTCTCGAGCAGCGGCCCGGAGCTGATCTTGATCGCCGAGCGCATTTCGTTGGCCAGAATTTGCGCCAGCGTGGTCTTCCCGAGCCCGGGCGGGCCGTACAGCAGGACGTGGTCCAGAGCTTCGCCGCGCGTGCGAGCCGCTTCGACGGCGATCAGCATGTTTTCCTTCACACGGTCCTGCCCGATGTAGTCCTCGAGATGTTTGGGGCGGACGCTGGCCTCGATGCGCGCGTCTTCATCGAGCGCGCGCCCGGAAATGATTCGATGCTGCCCGTCGGCGGCCATTTTCGGTTGCATCTATTGTCCCTCAAAAACGCCGATCGCGCGTTCGCTTTCCGTCAGCTCACTGCACGCGGCGTCGAGCGCTTCGTACTCCCGGGCGAATTTCGCGCGCATGTCCCGCTGGGCCGCGGCGCTCACCCAGCGGTCGATCGTCACGTAACGCCGCGGCAGTGCCGTGTCGCGCAAGAGCGAGGTCCCTTCGTATCCCGGGGCTCGGTGGAACAGTTGAGCCCACGCGCCATCCGGCGCGTACCAGCGCTCGAACTCCGCGGTCTTGCCGCGGCGCGCGACGAATTCCCAAATAAAAAGCGTCGTCATTTCCGCTCGCCGGCGGAAGCGGATTTTTGCATCGCGGACGCGCCCAGGATTTGCAGCGCGCCGCGCAAGAGCGCCTCGAAAATTCCGGCCGACACCGGGCGCGATTTTTCGATGGCCTTTTCGATCGACCGCGCGTCGTATCCCAGGTTTTCGAGCGCGGATGCGACGTCGGCTTCCACCTGCGATTTCGTCTCGGGCTTTCCCGCGGTGGGAACGTCGGCGGCAGCCAGCTTGTCGCGGAGTTCGACGACGATGCGTTCGGCCGTCTTTTTGCCGACGCCGGGGATGCGCACGAGCCGCGCGACATCACCGGAGCGAATCGCCGGAATGAGCTCCTCGATGCTCATGCCGGAAAGAATTTTCAAGGCGAGCGACGGGCCCACGCCCGACGCGGAAATCAAGAGCTCGAAGCAGTTTTTTTCACGCGCGGTGAGAAAACCGTAGAGCGAAATCTGGTCTTCGCGCAGGTGCGTGTGAATCAGCAGCGAAGCCTCGGCATGCAGCGCGGGAAGCTCCGCGAACGTCGAGAGAGGGACTTGCGCCAGATAGCCGACGCCGCCGACGTCAAGCAGCACCTGGTTGGGGCGCTTTTCGAGAAGTTTGCCGCGAAGCGAGCCAATCATGTCCTGCGATTATTGTGTACCCGCGAGAGCGTGTCAAACCGGGACGAAAAATGTTTGTCCCAAGCGTGAACTTTTTGTTGCGTGGAACGTATTAGAGATTGCAGCGCAAGCGCGGCGCGAACGGCGGATGGGAAAAAGAGTGTCCGCTCCTGGGAGAGCGGTGTCCGCTGTTGGAACGCGTACGAAATTCCGTACGCGGGATGTTCCGCGAACGCTTCGGCCGCGATTTTGCTTTCGAAGCGGATGACGCCACGTCTAACGCTTGCAAGGGGCGAATCGAAAACGAGGAGGAGTAAAGAAATGTTGCGACGCATCAGCGTTCGGATTATCGCGGCTTTGGCTGTATTGGCGCTCGCCCTGCCGCTCACCGCGGGATTGGCCGCCGCCAAGAATTCACCCGATCAAATCAAGACCGACGTTCAGCTCTTGAATCCAGCCACGCTCAACGGATTGCAATTGCAGCCCGGGACCTACACGCTAACCGCCGATAGCACGCAGGTGAAGTTCATCCAACACGGAAAAGTCGTGGCGATGGCTCCGATCACGTGGGTGGACCAGCCGTCGAAATCCGCGTACACCGCCGTTGTGGTGACAGACAACGCCGTCCAGAAGATCTTCTTCTCCGGCAAAACCCGGTACGTCGCAATCTCGCGATGAATTGTCCGGGGTGGACGAGAATGGGCGGCGCCGGCTGACGGCAGTGCCGCCCATTCTTGAACCCTGGAATTTAAGATGGAAAGTTTTTGGGCGAGTATTTCTTCCCGCGCTATTTCACGTTCTCAATTAAATCCACGGAATCGATCACTCCAACGACGGCGCTATCGATGGGAGAGTTGGGACGTCCGACGCAGGTCATGGCGGAAAACCCTTCGGTCGTCAGCAGGACGCGCTCGCCGATTCCCGCGTCCACGGCGTCAAGAGCAACGAGGGGATCGCCGCGGTCGCTGCCGTCTAGATTGAGAGGCTGCACAACGAGAATCTTGCGGCCTTCGTGCGAGGGCGCCTTTTGCGTCGCCACCACGTCTCCGATGACGCGCCCGATCAGCATTCAGACGCTGACTTTCGCGGCGGGAATATTCAGCGTGTCGACGATGCCGACGATTGTCGCTTCCGTGGGAACTTCGGCGGGAAGAAAGGGAAAGCTGGCTTCCTTGCCGCGGCACCAGTAGACCATTTCTCCGGCGCCGGCGCCGACCGAATCCAAAGCCACCAGAGGCTTGCCCTTGTCGCGGCCGTTGCGGTCAACCGGCTGGACGAGCAGAAAGCGCTGTCCGACGAGCGTGTCGTTCTTCATCGTCGCGACCACATTGCCGATCACGCGGCCGAGAATCATCGCTTTTTCGCCGCTGCGAGTTCGGCTTCGTGCTGGGCGTCGAGCACCACCGAATCCACGATGCCGACGATTGCCGTATCCACGGGCCGGTCCTTGCACTCGGCCGCGTTGCGCGCCGAGCTGCCGGAGACGAGAAGCACCGTCTCGCGGTAACCCGCGTCCACCGTGTCGACGGCGATCAAGTATCCCGCTTCATCCGCGCCTTCCGGCGAGACGGGCTTCACCACGAGCAGCTTTTTTCCTTCCAGGCGGGGGTCCTTCCTGGTGCAGACCACGGTTCCGACGATGCGCGCGAGAATCATCTGAATCTTTCCGGCGAGTCTTCCGTTCCGGCCGGAGGGAGAAGAATATCCGCCGTCCCGCCGCTTGCCGATACTTCGGCGAAATCCGCCAACCGCCGCGGCAGCCGCCGCGAGGTTCCGCTTACTTGGCCGACGCGGCCATCGCCGTCTTGCCGATGGGCAGCACATCTTCGAGCGACTGGTGCGGCCGCGGGATGACGTGCACGGCGATCAACTCGCCGACCCGGCGAGCCGCCGCGGCGCCGGCGTCCGTGGCCGCCTTGACAGCCGCGACATCGCCGCGAACCAGCGCCGTGACGTAGCCGGACCCGATCTTTTCCCAGCCGACCAGCGTCACCTTCGCCGCCTTCACCATCGCGTCGGAGGCTTCGATCATCGCCACCAAGCCGCGCGTTTCGATCATTCCCAGTGCTTCGCCCATTCTGCACCCTCCGCCAAATCGCCCGCTCGATCCACAGCAGGTTTCGTCACGCCAGAACTCTTCGGCAGGTTTCGCTCGCGCTTCAACGCCGCGCGCGATCTTTCTGCACCGCTTCCTCGACCAGCGCTTCCAATTCGCGCCGTGTCAGCGTAATCCGTTCGGTATCGCCCCCGTCCGAAGTGACCGGGCAGTCGGGAGCGTTGATGGAAGCCGTATGCGCCCCGTAGCGGACGCGCGCTGCGAGCAATTTTTCCACATCTCCGCTGGAAAGCAAGACTTGTTTGCCCAAAAGCTCGGTCACCAGCGCCACGCGCGCAAAATGCTCTGTCGTCTCCATCCGGAAGAACGCGGTCAGCAGGTCCTGGCCGGCCGTCACCACGCCATGATTGGCCATCAAAATGGCGTCGGCCGACTGAACCAGCGGCTCCAGCGCCTCGGTCAGCTCGGGAGTCCCGGGTGTTCCATAGCGCGCCACCGGGACGCATCCGAGCGAGAGAACCAATTCGGCCAGCAAAGCCTTGTTGAGGGGAATGCCGGCGGCGGCATAGCCGGTGGCAACGGGTGGATGCGCGTGGCAGACGGCATTGATTTCCGGCCGGCGGCGGTAAATCAACAGATGCATGGCCAGCTCAGAGGAAGGATTGCGGCGTCCGCTGAGTTTATTGCCCTGCAGGTCGGTGATGACCAAGTCGTCGGGCGACATCATGCCCTTGCTGATCCCGGTGGGAGAGGTCAGGATGCGGCGCGGATCCAGACGCAACGAGACGTTGCCGTCGGTGGATGCGACGTACGCGCGTTCGTAAATCCAGCGTCCGGCGGTGCAGATGTCGCGGCGGTGTTCGTCTTCGGTTTTCAGCGCGCCGGGCAGAATGGAATCAGGAACCAGCTTGCCCTCCGTCGGAAACAACGGACGCAGAGCATTTACGCATAAATTCCGCGCAGCTTCAATGCTCGAGCGACGCGGTCCACGGCGACGATGTAGGCGGCGATCCGGTTGCTCACCCGGTGCATTTCCGCGTAACGCACCACCGTGTCGAAGCTGTGCTCGATGAACCTCTTCAGCCGGTCGTTGACTTCGTCCTCCCGCCAGAAGAATCCCTGCCGGTCCTGCACCCATTCGAAGTAGCTGACCGTTACGCCGCCGGCATTGCCGAGAATATCGGGAATCACGAAAATGCCCTTCTGGTCGATCACCGGATCGGCGTGGGAGGTAGTGGGGCCGTTGGCGCCTTCGCAGAGAATTTTGCAATCGACGCGGTGCACGTTTTCCGTCGTGATCTGATTCTCCGTCGCCGCCGGAACGAGAATCTCGCAGGGATGGAACAAAACCTCCTGCGCCGTCATTTTTGCGCCCCCGCCGGGAAATTCCGGGAGCGGCTTGCGCTGGTTGTAGACCCAATCGACAAGCTTGGGAACGTCGAAGCCGTTTTCGTTGTGCAAGCCGCCGTGGATATCGGCCACGCCAATAATTTTGTAGCCCGCGGCATGCATCAACAGAGCCGCCTGCGAACCCACGTTGCCGAATCCTTGAATGATGACGCGGCAGCCCTCTCGCTTCATTTTGAGCTTCGCCAGCGCCTTGTCGCAGCACATCATCAGTCCGCGACCCGTCGCCTCCGTCCGGCCTTGCGAGCCGCCGAGTTCGAGAGGTTTTCCCGTAACGACGGCGGTGGTGGCCTGGCGGACGTGCATCGAATATGTGTCCATCACCCAGGCCATCGTTTGGGAATTCGTGCCGATGTCCGGCGCGGGAATGTCACGCTCCGGGCCCAGCCATTCGCTGAGTTCCGCGGTGTAGCGCCGAGTGACGCGCTCGAGCTCCGTCTTGGAAAGCTTGGAGGGATCGCATATCACCCCGCCTTTGGCTCCGCCGAAGGGAATGTCCACCAGCGCGCATTTCCAGGTCATCCAGGCGGCGAGGGCCCGCACTTCATCAATGGAAACATCGGGTGCGAAGCGGATCCCCCCCTTGCCGGGCCCGCGGACCGCGGAATGAAGCACGCGATAGCCCGTGAATACTTCGAGGCGGCCGTCATCCAGCCCGACCGGGATGTAGACCGTGATTTCCTTGCTGGGATATTTCAAATACCGGTACAGGCCGTCTTCCAAACCAAGCTTTTGCACGGCGGCTTCAAAGCGGGCTTCCGCGGACTTGTATACGTTCAATTCGTCATGCCCGGACAAAGTCATACCCACCTCCCCGATCTTCTATAAGGGCGTATTGCGATTTTCCCGCGGTGAGACGATGCGGCCGCCGGTTGCCATCACCAAGCCTTCCAGACAGCGCGGGCCAGTATACGGTCCCCGGGAAAGCCGCGCAAGGAAGGGGGTTCTCAAACAAGCAACGGACATAGAAACTCCCCTTCCTCAACCCCGCGAGGCGCGGGCGTACACGAAATGACGGAGGAGCAGTCTGGCGAGGCGCGCGTGATCGTGGCGGATGAGTCCCGCCTGGCGCAGGAGGTCGGCCGAGACGTGGTCAAGATTCATGCGGTCGAGCTCCTGGATGGAAGGGTCCACCGGATCGGCGCCTTGATTGCGATAGCGGCGCAGCAGGCGCGGGGTGATGCGCGTGCGATTGATGACCACACAATCGAACAGGCCGGGCCGCGTGTGGTCGTAAATCGCTCGCACGTGATCGGCCACGGAATAATGATCAGTCTCGCCCGGCTGGGTCATGATATTCGCGATATACACACGCCTGGCTCGCGCATGTGCGATCACTTCCTGCACTTCCTCGATCAGGAGATTGGGAATGATGCTCGTGTAGAGAGAGCCGGGCCCGACCAGAATCAGGTCGGCCTGGCGGAGCGCCCGAAGAACCTCGGGCAGCGGGCGGGCGCGGCGCGGGACCAGGCGAATGCGGTCGATCCGGCGCCTGGAACGCGAAATATTCGTCTCGCCGGAAACGCGCTTCCCGCCCACAAGAACGGCTTCGAGCGAGACGTTCTGCGCCGTCGAGGGATAAATCCGGCCGCGGATCGAGAGCACGTTCGACGAAACCCGGACGGCGTCGGGGAAATCGCCGGTGACGTTGGTGAGGGCAGTGACGAACAGGTTTCCGAAGCTGTGGCCCGCCAATCCGCGTCCCAGCGGAAAGCGATATTGAAAGAGCTTTCCGAGGAGATCTTCGTCGCTCGAGAGGGCGACCATGCAGTTGCGAATGTCGCCGGGAGGCAGCACTTTGTATTCTCGCCGCAAGCGCCCCGAACTTCCCCCGTCGTCGGTGACGGTGACCACGGCGGCGAGATCCGAGATCGGCTGGCCGTCCTTGGGATGCGCCGCTTCCGCCACGTAGCGCTTCAGCCCTCGCAAGACGGTGGACAAGCCCGTGCCTCCCCCGAGCGCAACAATGCGCACGGACCGGCGGCCCGCGTTTTCACCCATTTTCACGATGTAAAGGCTAGGTCAGCCCGCGGAACTTTCTCGTTCCGGGTAGAGAAGTTCGGTAAAGCGCGGGTCTTCCTGCAAGAAAGAAAAATCTTCGTCGTTCCGGGCGTGGTAGCGGTTTTCCGGCCGCAATTGAATTGCGATTTTCAGATTTTCCATCGCCGATTCCGCCTCGCCCGTCAGGCAATCGAGCGCGGCCATGGCGTAGACGATGTGGTCCGCCTTCGGCGCCGCTTTCCGCGCTCGGTCCAGGTGCTCGCGCGCCTCGTCCCAGCGCCCCAGATTCATCAGGGCGACGCCCTGCGTGTAATGCTCCTCGGCGGACTTTGCCACCGGAGCCGGGGCGCGGGATATGCGCTGTTCGCAAATGCGAAGATGCATCTGGGCGCGGTCGCGGAGCTCCTTGCTTGGGCCTTCCAGCACCTTTTCGAGCACAAGTTTGGCGCGAGGATATTTCTGGTCTTGAAAGATTTTCAGGGCTTCTTCGTAAAGCTTCAGTTGCGCCTGCTTGGCGGGTGCATCCGGATCGGGAGGCAATACCGGCGCTTTGGGAGCCTTAACCGTCTTGCTTTTCAGTTGCTTACGGCTGGACCGCGATGCGTGGGATGACGGGCTGGCTCGGCGAGTCACGGGTCAACTCCAGAGTACGTCTTCGCTGAACATAGCAAAGTCCCATCAGCGCGTCAATCCAGCCCTTTTTGGTGCGATTCGCACTGGTTTCGCCCTCGTTGCGCCTTTGGCAGGTTTGCGGTGCAAAATCCCTGTGAACGACTCACGATTTCGCGCGCCGAAACTCTTCCACGTGAGTTTCACCCTTGCGGCCGAAATAGATCACTTTCTCGCCGGTCAGATAAACCCAGTATCCGGTGGTTCCGGCGGCCATCGCGCGTGGCAGGAAATCCGGGTAGCGAATCTCGTCGGCTTGCACGGCGCGAATCGTGGTGACCAGAGCCTCCCGTGAAAAATCTTCGGCAATTTTCATGGCTGGGAGTTTCATCTTCTCCTCGTGCGTCTCGCCGCCGGGCAGGTAGAACGTGTCGATTCCCCGGACGAAATCCGCATGGTAGGACTCCACGCCGGCGCCGAGAAGTGCGCGAATCACCTCGGGAAAGGTTTGCTTGCCCGCCTCCGAAGCTTCGAGTGTCTTGCGCATCACTTCCGTATTCATTGTTTACCTCTCCTATTCCGTTGGGATTTTGCTGAGCCCATGGGCCTCAACAAGCTTTTTTAGCGACGCGATCAGCACCGTGCGCTCCTTTGCGGAAAGTGCTGCAAAGAATTCCTCGTCGTTCTGGTCTGCCAGCGCCGCTAGCGCGGGGACTAGGCGCCTTCCCGCGGGAGTCAGGGCGATGTCCTGATACCTGCGGTCGGCGGCGCTCTCTTGGCGGGTCAACAGCTTCTTATCGAAGAGGCGGTCAACCAGTTTTGAGATTGCCCCGCGTGTAAGGCCCGTCAATTCGGCCAACCGGCTGGGCGGCAATGATTCCGTCTCGAAGGTCTCCCGCAGCACGACCCATTCGGCAACCGTGACGCCGCTCGAGAGAAGCTTGCGGGCAAAGGCGTGCGAAACGTGATTGGAGACGAATCGCAGCCAGAATCCGATGTGGCTCTTGAGGCCGCTCGGGTTGTTTCGCATTGTCGTGGCCTTCGGCACCATTCCCTCCACAGACCTTCATATTAGCTGTCTAGGAAACAGTTGTCAAGGATATTATGGCGCGGATTTCTCCCCGGCCGGATTGCCCTGCCCGGGGCTTCCGAAACGCCGCTCGGCCCCAGGCGCTTCGAGGGCCCCGGCTGCCAACCAGCGCGGGGTTTCGAAGCTCTGCGGCCTTTCCGCGGGCACGCCGTCTTCCGCCGCGTGCATGAAAATGGTCGCGCGGCCTTCGCCAGAATCGCAGGCACTGCGCCGCCTTTCGCGCCGGCCAGTTTCCTTTATTTCACCGCATCCCTCATAATTGCGCTTGGGTCAGGATTTTTTCGTCCTGCCGCGCATCTAATCCGTCTAAGGTTGGCAAGCGGTCCGATCCGGGAAGGAAGTCTTCGATGGCTACAAAAGCTTCGGCAGCAGGCGCGCCGCAAGTATTGGGAAAGAACCCCCAAATGTTTCCCGTGCTGTCGGCGGAGGAAATTGCCCGAGTGGCGGCGGTGGGTAAGCGCCGCGCGGTCGAACCCAATGAAGTGCTGGTCGAACAGGGCGAGCGCAACATGCGCTTCTTCGTCATCGTTTCCGGCCACATGGAAATCACGCAGAGCGCGGGGCTCCGCGAAGAACTCATCGTGGTTCACGATCCCGGAGAATTTTTCGGAGACATTCACACGCTCTCGGGGAGGCGAAGCGTCGTCGAGGCGCGGATGCGCGACGCCGGCGAAGTGATCGAGGTCGGGCGCGAGCATCTGCAAAAACTGGTCGAGACCGATTCCCGGCTCAGCGAAATTCTGGTTCGCGCCTTTATTCTGCGGCGCCTCGAACTCATCTCTCACGGCCGCGGCGACGTCGTGCTGGTGGGTTCAAGTTATTCGGCCGGAACGCTGCGCATCAAGGAATTTCTCACGCGCAACGGCTACCCCTATGCTTACGCCGACCTGGACCGCGATTCCGCGGTGCAGGAGCTGCTCGATCACTTTCAAATCAAAGTCGAAGAAGTGCCGGTTCTCATCTGCGGCGAAAATCATGTTCTCCGCAATCCCAATAACCAGCAGATTGCCGAATGCCTTGGATTGAATCCCAATATTGACGATACGGTGGTGCGCGATGTCGTCGTCGTGGGCGCGGGGCCCTCGGGTCTTGCCGCCGCCGTCTATGCCGCGTCGGAGGGATTGAACGTGCTGGTGGTGGAAACGAGCGCGCCCGGCGGGCAGGCGGGATCGAGCTCGAAGATCGAAAACTATCTCGGGTTTCCCACCGGCGTTTCGGGGCAGGAGCTGGCGGCCCGCGCATATTCGCAGGCTCAGAAATTCGGCGCCGACATGATCGTTGCCCACAGCGCCGTAAAGCTCACCTGCGACCGCAAGCCCTACGCCGTGGAAGTGGACGGAGGGCGGAAGCTCTTCGCGCGCGCGATCGTCATCGCCACGGGAGCCCAGTACCGCAAGCTGCCTCTCAAGAATCTGGCGCGGTTCGAATGCGCCGGGATTTACTATGGCGCGACATTCATCGAGGCTCAGCTATGCAGCGAGGAAGAGGTGATCGTCGTCGGCGGCGGTAATTCCGCGGGGCAAGCGGCCGTGTTTCTCTCCCAAACGGCGAAGCACGTTCACATGCTCGTGCGCTCCGGCCAGTTGGCGGACACGATGTCGCGCTACTTGATCCGCCGCATCGAAGAAATCCCCGAAATTACTCTTCGCACGAATACCGAAATTACGTCCCTTGAGGGCAGCGATCGCCTGGAACGAGTCCGCTGGCGCAATAGCCGGACCGGCCAGGAAGAAACGCGCAATATCCGGCACGTTTTCCTAATGACCGGAGCGAGCCCCAACACGGAATGGCTCAGGAATTGTGTGGCCATGGACGACAAGGGCTTCATCCGGACCGGCCCGGACATCCGTGACGAAGATCTCTCTAAGGCCCGCTGGCCCTTGCCGCGGCATCCCTATTTGCTCGAAACCACCTTGCCGGCAGTGTTCGCGGTCGGGGATGCTCGGGCGGGCAACGTCAAACGCGTCGCCTCGGCCGTCGGCGAGGGCTCGATTTCAATTCACTTGGTGCACAAGGCCCTGCAGGATTAACGTTCGCTGACCCCTCTGAGATCCGCAGAGGCTCTCTTGGCCCGTCTGCCATGATCCAATCGTATCTCCCAAACTGTTAAGTATCCGCAACCTAACCCTTCCAGCTTCTTTCATGAGGTTGTTTAATTTTCCCGAAACGGAACCGCGGCTCTTGGGTTAAATTCGTTTCCCGGGCCTTCATCCCTGAATCGATATCGAATGAGGTGGGATATGTCATTGAAACGATTGGGCGTCGTATTGATATGTGTGGCCGCAGGTCTCCTATCCGCGTGCTCCAATTCCTCGAAACCCATGTTGGCTATCTCCCCTGCCACTGCTGACCTGTTGACCGGACAGAGTGTCCAGTTCACCGCCAACAATTCATCGGCTTCGAATACTCTCTCGTGGTCTGTGAACGGAGTGGCGGGAGGCAATATGACGGTAGGAACCATCACTTCGCAGGGGTTCTACACAGCGCCAACCTCACAGCCTGCTGCGACACTGGCGGTTACCGTCGCGCCGAGTTCCGATCCTTTGGACGCGGCCACTTCCATCGTTACGGTGGTTGCGCCGGGACAAGTCACCCCTACCGGAAATCCTCAGGTGGCCCAGTACACGATCTCTCCACCGGTTGCGGCGAATGTGTCCGTTCAATTCGGCACGGACACTACATACGGCCTTTCAACATCTCTCCAGCAAGCCGCGGGCGGCGCCGCGCCACTGGGCATATACGTTGCCGGGATGAGAGCCAATACCGTGTACCACATGCGTGGTGTCCTTCAAATGCCCGACGGTTCGCAGCTCAACGATATGGACCAGACTTTCACCACTGGCTCGCTACCTGCCACAGAACTTCCCACGACGACTGTGACCACTCCCAATGGCCTTACGCCTCAGCCCGGCATTGAGATGTTCGACGTGCTGAACGCCGGAAGCGTGATTCCGGCGTTCGCCACGGATTTGGCGGGGAACGTGATTTGGTCCTACCAGCCCGGTGGATCGTCGGCGGATCTCGTACAACCGATTCGCCCCATGACGAACGGCCATTTTTTGGTTGTCGACGCGCCGAATTCCTCCGATCCCATCGATAATGTGACGCTTCCCGCTGGGACGCTGGATGTGATCCGAGAAGTGGATCTGGCGGGCAACACGATTCGAGAGCTTTCCGTGGATACGCTCAATACGCGGCTGGCGGCCGCGGGTTTCACCTACACGGCCGACATTATTCACCACGACGCGATCGTGCTGCCCAACGGCCACTGGATCATCATCGTCAATTCCACCCAGCAATTCAGCAACCTTCCTGGAATTACAGGAACCGTCACGGTTCTCGGCGATGCGCTGGTGGATCTCGACACCAATTTGAATCCCGTCTGGCTCTGGAATTCATTCGATCATCTGGATGTCAATCGCCACCCTTACCAGTTCCCGGATTGGACACATGCGAACGCGGTTCTCTACTCCCCCACCGACGGCAATCTACTGCTCTCCATGCGCCACCAAAATTGGATTATCAAAATCGATTACGCCAATGGGAAGGGTGCGGGCGATATCATCTGGCACCTGGGCCAGGGCGGGGATTTCACGCTTGAAGGCGGGACGAACCCGACCGATTGGTATTACGCCCAGCACGGCCCCTCGTTCACCACACAGGCCACCACCGGGAGCTTCGGCCTGGCCGTTTTCGATAACGGAGACGACCGCGAATATCCCGCCGGTGTCACCTGCGCATCCACCGGCGCCCCGACCTGTCCGTACAGCACGGCTCAAGTCTATACAATCGACGAAACGGCGATGACCGCCACGCTCACCTTTAACGACACCGTCCCTTCCTATTCGCTATACGGCGGGAATGCGGAAATGCTGGGCAACAACAACATCGAATTCGATTTGTGCAACATTGCCACATCGCCCCCGTCGACCGGCGTTTTCGAAGTAACGCCCGATTCCCCTGCGGAAACCGTGTGGCAACTGAAGATGCCCGCCTCGAATGCGTATCGGGCGTTTCGCATACCGAGCCTCTACCCCGGCGTTCAATGGTGAGGATTCGCCGCGAGAACGCGGGGCCGAGAGCCGCGCGAAACCTGCATTGACGGCGGCTCTTTAGAACGCGGGAGGAGTGCCGTCCGAGACGATTTCAGGGTATCGCGCGGGGACATGCCGCCGGGAAACCTCCGAGGCATTCTAAAACGCTCTGGTTCGCGCCGGGATTCGGTATTATGAATGTTGGCGCCGGATCCGGGCGCTTACGTGTTTTGCCATTTTCGTTGTGAGCTTCGACAATGGGTTCCTTCGGCGAGTTCGCTTCCGGCCCCACGCGCGGTCCCACGGGTATCGTGCTGATCCGCGTCGCCGCCGGGCTGATATTTTTCACGCAGGGAATCCTTAAATTCACCGACCCGCATCTCGGCGTCCTTCGTTTCGAGAGAATCGGCTTTCCGCATCCCTATTTCACGGCCCATTTCGTGGGGTGCTTCGAAATCGTCTGCGGGTTCCTTGTGCTGGTGGGGCTGTGGACTCGCGCCAGCGCCATTCCCCTGCTCATCGTCATCTGCACCGCCATCGCCACGACAAAAATTCCCGAGCTGCTTCGCGCCAATCAAGGCTTTTGGTACATGGTGAGCGACGCGCGCACCGATTTCGCGATGCTTTGCTCGCTTCTCTTCTTGATTTTCAACGGGGCCGGGGCGTGGTCATTCGACGCGCGCCGGCGCTCGCCGGACCGAAAGGGCCCCCTATGAAAAATCCGCATCAAAATTCCCGCCGCGATTTCCTGAAACAAACCGGCCTGGCGGCTGCCGCCGCCTCGTTCTTTCCTTCCGCGCTCAATTCAAGGCCCGCGAGTGATTCGGCGTCCGCCAAGGGGACAGTTCCGCCGGGTCCCGAAAAGGCCGATTACACTTTGCGAATCGCCGCCGCTCCCGTCGAGATCGCACCCGGCCACATTCTTTCCACAATCACGTACAACGGCCAATTTCCCGGCCCGCTTCTTCGTTTTAAGGAAGGGGTGCAGACGGTCGTTGACATCTACAACGACACGGAGACTCCCGAGCAGCTTCATTGGCACGGTCAGAAAGTTCCGGTAGAAGTGGACGGGGCCGCCGAGGAGGGCACTCCGTATATCCCCGCGCACGGCATGCGGCGCGTTTCATTCGTTCCGCGGCCCGCCGGCTTCCGTTTTTATCACACCCACAATCGCGCCGGGGCGAATCTCGCCGCTGGACAGTACACCGGCCAGGTCGGCCCGGTATACATCGAGCCGAGGAGCGAGCCGGGCCAATATGACCGCGAGGTGTTTCTCGTCCTCAAGGAATTTCAGCCCACGCTCAGCCGCGGCGGAGACATGGCCCAAGATTTTCTCTCGCCCTCCACGCGCGTGAAATCGCTCGAGGATACCGGCGAGTCGGCCATGAAAGCCTCCCTCGCGAAGGGCATCCCGCACGGCTACGAGGTGGGCTACGATTTTTTCACGATCAACGGCCGGATGCTCGGGCACGGCGAACCCGTCCGAGTGAAAGAGGGGGAACGCGTCTTATTCCACGTGCTCAACGGGAGCGCCACCGAAATTCGCAGCCTCGCTCTCCCCGGCCACAGTTTCCAGGTCGTATCCCTGGACGGAAATCCTGTCCCCAACCCTGCGCGCGTTCCCGTCCTGTGGCTCGGCACGGCCGAGCGAGTCTCGGCGATCGTGGAAATGAATCATCCCGGCGTGTGGGTTCTCGGCGATCTCGACAACGACGATCGCGGCCACGGCATGGGAATCGTCGTTGAATACGCAAACCGGGCGGGAAATCCGGAGTGGATAGCGCCTCCCGCGTTTCGCTGGAATTACACCGCGTTCGCAAAGCCGGGCGCAGCGGCTCCTCCGCCCGACGAAACATTTAAAATGACGTTCGCCAAGGACAACGCGGCCGACGCTGGCTTCAATCGCTGGACCATCAACGGCATCGCGTTCCCGACTCATGGAATGTTCGGCTCGCTCGTTCCCGCCTCGTTCCACCTGAAGGAAGGCAAGCGCTATCGCCTGTCTCTCCGCAACGAGAGCGACGACATTCATCCCATCCATCTCCACCGTCACACCTTCGAATTGACCAGCCTCGCGGGCGCCTCCACTGCCGGGGTGATGAAAGATGTCGTGATGCTGGGCGGCTATCAACAGTACGAAATAGACTTCGTGGCCGACGATCCCGGCCCTACTCTTTTCCATTGCCACCAGCAGCTCCACATGGATTTCGGGTTCATGGCTCTGTTCGACTACACGTAGCAGCTGCCACCCAGGAAAAATTCAGACGCCATTTTTCGGGCGAAGCATATTTCCGGCTCCTCTGCCGACCTGCGGAGACGGATTTATACACTCGGGTAAACGAACATTCATGGGAGATTCACACAATGAGCGCTCCTCTCGGCGAAAATTGATCTCTTCGCCCTCTCCTTCGGATCGGGATTGGAGCCCTCTGCGCGCCCCGCGCATTCAGGAGATACGGATCATCAAAGGAAATCCAAACCGTTTTTACCGCGCCCTATTAATTTTCATCGTTTTGCTGGCGTGCGCGATCGCTGCTCCAGCGCGTGCGCTGGCTCAGGAGGACGGCTCGGACCCGTGCCCCCGCCGCCCCGGTGCCGGAAGCTTGGCAAGCGAACCCGAGGACCTCAGCAGCCGGCACGGCGTCCTGCGAGTTGATTTCACCTACCACAACTTCAAGGATTCCAACGGGCGGATGCACTACTGCTATGTCTACAAAAAGAATATCGAAGCGCCCACTCTGCGCCTGAAGCCGGGCGACCTGCTGATCCTTCGCTTGAAAAACGAGGTGAATCTTCCTTCCTCGCCTGGAATGCCGGAGATGCGCCGCCATTCACCGCCCGATGCCTGTGCAAGCGCCACGGTAACCTCCGATTCGACGAACATCCACTTTCATGGGCTGACCGTGCCGCCCGTCTGCCACCAGGACGATGTCCTCCGCACCGTGATCGATCCGGGTGGCCGGGGATTCGAATATCGTTTCCGGATCCCCATGAATGAGCCGCCCGGATTGTACTGGTATCACCCGCACGTCCACGGCCTGACGAATGCGCAAGTCCTCGGCGGGGCTTCCGGCGCCCTGATCGTCGAAGGAATCGAGCGGGCCAACCTGCTTCTCGCCGGATTGCCCGAGCGGGTTTTCGTGATTCGCGATCAGGATTTGCAGAATCCCAACGCCCAGCCGGTGCTATCCGGCAACGTGCCCCCGCCCATCGTGCTGCGCGACCCCGAAGGCGACATTCTCAACACCGGCACCGGCGGAGGCAAGCCGGCCAAGGATCTCTCGATCAACTTCGTGCCTGTGCCCTATCCGGACTACGTCCCGGCGGTCGTGAAAATCCGACCCAGCGAAAAACAACTCTGGTGCGTCTTAAATGCCTCGGCCATCACCTATCTCGATCTCCAGATGCTGGTCGCCGGCGTGCCGCATATGATGGGAGTCGTGTCTCTCGACGGAGTTCCCATCAACGAGAATGGAATGTCCGGCAACCGGATTCTCTGGGAAAGCCACATCCTTCTCCCTCCGGCCGGCCGCGTGGGCATCATTGTCAAAGGGCCGCCCGAAGGCGTACAGGAGAGCTTCATCACGCGCACCGTGGACACGGGCCCGGCCGGTGAGAACGATCCCACGCGTCCTCTCGCGGCGGTCGTGGCCGATCCCTCCGCCGCCGAACCGGAGGTGCGCCTGGCATCGTCTCCTGTTCCCCTTCCCCGCCCGAGCACGGTTTGGCTCGGCGACGTCAAGCCGGTGCGAACCCGCACCCTTTATTTTTCCGAGAGCCCTCACGATCCGAAGAACCCAAACAGCCCCACCGATTTTTTCATCACCGTCGAAGGGCAGAAGCCCAAGGTATTCGACCCGAACGACACCGTTCCGAATATCGTCGTGCATCAGGGAGACGTCGAGGATTGGATCATCGAGAATCGTACGAGGGAACTCCATGCCTTTCACATCCACCAACTTCACTTCCTGCTCGAGGAATGGAACGGCATCCCCATCTACGAGCCGTTTTTGCGCGACACCGTCAACGTCGCCTATTGGGACGGAAAAAGCCCCCAATATCCCAGCGTTAAATTGCGGATGGATTTCCGCGACCCCAACATCATCGGCACCTTTGTGTATCATTGCCACTTATTGGAGCACGAAGATGCGGGAATGATGGGGACGATCGAGGTCAAGCCCAGAAACGCGCCTTAATAAGAGGCGGCGGGCGCGCGTTCGGCGGCGGCAGGCGCCGCCACCCCTTGTGCGAATGTGCGAGAGTTTTGACTGTTCTGTCATCAAACGCTAACAGGCGCCGGGTATCTAAGCAGGACGAATCCGGCTGTCTCCGCAAAGTTCCCCGACGCCGCCCGCGACCTTTGGCGGCCCTTCCTAATGCGGAGATAGGCGGCTTCAGTTCCCAGTAAATTCCATGCGAGGAAATCCATGATTGAAAAGTACCTTCGCTGCCTAACCAGCTTCTTCACGGCATCGGCGCTCCTAATCACCGCCCCAGTCAGTCTTTTCGCCGCTGGGGGGCAGGATTCGGCGGAATATGCCAAGACCGCTACGCCGATCAAGCACGTAGTCGTGATTTTCCAAGAGAACATTTCGTTCGACCACTATTTCGGCACGTATCCTTATGCCACCAACCCTAGCGGAGAGCCCTCCTTCCATGCTCTTCCCGACACGCCCCGCGTCAACAATCTGCTGACCTCCGGGCTGCTCGACCAGAATCCGAACACCACCCAGCCGTTTCGGCTCGACCGTTCGCAGGCTCTTACCTGCGATCAGAACCACGATTACACGCCCGAACAGCTTGCCTTCGACCACGGCCTGATGGACAAGTTTCCGCAGGAAACCGGCACCGGCGGTCCTGGTTGCCCGGATTACGGCCACGGCACGGGCCTCGTCATGGGCTACTACGACGGAAACACCGTCACCGCCTGGTGGAACTACGCCCAGCACTTCGCTCTCAGCGACAACAATTACGGCACGATGTTCGGTCCTTCCACGGTGGGCGCACTCAACCTCGCCGCCGGCACAACTTCGAATGCCACGCTGGTGAACGGCAACCCTTCGGGCGTCATTGCGAATGGCGGGAGCTCGGGCGCTGTCATCGGCGACCCCGATCCCGGCTACGACGACTGCTCCGCCGTCACCAAGACCCACGTCACGGTTACCGGCGATAACATCGGGATCCTTCTGGACGACCACAACATCACTTGGGGCTGGTTCCAAGGCGGGTTTGCTCCGACTTCCGTCAGCGCCGCGGGTGTCGCGACTTGCGGGTCCACCTCCACAGGACTCCCCGGAACGGTCACCGACTACGTTCCCCATCACAACCCGTTCGAGTATTTCCAGCAGACTTCCAACCAGCATCACTTGCCGCCCAGCAGCCTTTCGATGATCGGCCAAACGGACCAGGCGAATCACCAGTACGACCTGAGCCTCTTCCAGACGGCCATCAACGAAGGCAAATTGCCGGCCGTGACTTTCCTTAAGGCCAAGGCGATCCAGAACGGGCACCCGGGCAATTCCGATCCTCTGGACGAGCAAACCTGGCTGGTCACTGCGGTCAATGCGATTATGAACAGCCAGTACTGGCAAGACACCGCCATCATCATCACCTACGACGATTCCGACGGTTGGTACGATCACCAGATGGACACCGTCGTGAACCAGTCCAACGCAACCGATGATGAGTTGGCGGCTCCGGGCTCCTGCGGCACGACTCCGACCGGCGGCAATCCCGGCCGTTGCGGCTACGGTCCCAGGCTGCCTCTGATCGTCATCTCCTCGTACGCGAAGCAAAACTACGTTGACAGCCGCATGGTGGATCAATCCTCCATCATCCGGTTCGTCGAAGACAACTGGGACCTCGGCCGAGTCGGCGGTGATTCCAACGATGCGAAGGCGGGATCCCTGTTCGGTTTCTTCGATTTCGACCACGGCCCGCGGGCGCCCCGGCTGATTCTCAACCCGTCCACCGGGGAGCCGATGCAACCGCAATTCCCGTTCTAACTGCTGGTTCGCAGCTTCACCCGCTTCGCCGCGCTTTTTCACAGAGCGCGGCGAAGCGGGACCGGGCGGCAGTCGAGGCAACGCGTTTCACTCCGTGGATTTTCTCCGATTTGATCGTTCGCAAACGGAGCTTCCGTCCTCATTTTCCTCGCAACCAGCAAGTTTCTACTCCGCGCGCTCGCTCCGCCCGCCCCCGCCTCCGAACCCGGAGAGTGCAGCAAAAAAGAACCCGTAGAAACGCTCGATTCCCGCGACTCTCTCGTCGCCGACGAATTGTCCTGGCTTCCGCGTCTTGCTTTCTTTGGCCCGGCCCGCTGCTCCATCGCCGCCGGTTCCGCGCCGCACACCTTTTCTTTCTTGCGGAACGTTCGCCAGAACGGCCGCCGGGCGCCCATTTCTCCGCTTGTGCGGTGTCGCGCCGGGCGCGGCAACCCCGGCGACAGTTGCTCCATTTTCTGCATCTAAACCAACCTGCAAGTGGTGCGAAATTTGCAACGGGTTCTCATAAGCTTCCGCCAGGCATTTCAGCAAACGCGCTTATAATTTCCTTTGTAAGGAGAACAGCCGGCATGGCAAACGGCGGCGTCACAGTGGCAGCTTCGTATAAACGCTTTCTTCCTCTGCTCTTTCTTCTCGCAATTCTATTTGCTTCCTGTGTCACCCGGGCCGATTCACCCGCTTTCGATTTGATTGGTCCCCGCATCGAAATGACGGTCACGCGGAACGGCAAGACGCTTCCTTTCTCCAGCGTCCCGGACCTTCACGCCGGAGACCGGCTGTGGATTCAGACCGACTTTCCCCCCAACCAATCCGTCCGCTACCTGTTGATCGTCGCTTTCCTGCAAGGCCCCACGAATCCGCCGCCCGAAAACTGGTTCACGCGCGTCGAAACCTGGACCAAGCAATCGCGCGAGGAAGGAATCGTCGTCACCGTTCCCCAGGACGCGCAGCAGGCCCTGCTCTTTCTCGTCCCCGAAACGGGCGGCGATTTCGCCACGCTCCGCTCCACCGTTCGCGGCAAGCCGGGAATGTTTGTCCGCGCATCGCAGGATTTGAATCAAGCCAGCCTCGACCGCACCCGCGTGGACAAATATCTCGAGGAGATCCGCCAGGCTTCCACCGACGATCCGGTCCAACTCCACGCCCGCACCGTTCTGGTCGCCAAGACCCTGAGCCTCAAAGTCAATGAAGACTGCTTTGACAAGCCGTCCGAGCTTCAGTCCACCTGCCTGATGCAGGATTCCGATCAGCTTGTTCTCGACGACGCGCACAGCCAGTCTCTGGTCGCCGCTCTCACCTCCGGCCCCTCTTCCGACTTGGTCGGCGCGGTTTCCACCACCCCCGCGGCGGGTGCGGGGTATTACAGCGCGTACGTTGGTTCGGTGATGGATCTCGCCCGGCTGCTCAGCAAGCTTCACGACGCCGAATTTCAATATCTTCCCGCCTTGGTTCTTCCGAAAAACGATCAGCTCAATCTCAGGCTGAGCGCTCCGCCTTCGTTCCAGAACCCGAAGTCCGTTCTTGTGGTTGGATTGCCCGCCGTCGAGGCGGCTCAGCTCCCTCCCCTGCGCCCGGCTGATCCAAAAGAGATTTTTTGCCTCCAAAAAAGTCCGCTGGTTTTGCCGGTCGAGGGCGCGCCGCTGGTCTTCTCCACCGCGATCGCCCACGACTTCGCCCTTCGCCTCACGGCAAAATCCGGCGCCGCGATCAATCTGCCCGCCGTTCCCGATCCCGCCCGCGGCGGCTTCGTCGTTGACACTCATTCCCTGAAGTTCAGCGGCGTCGAGCCCGACATCACCGCCACGCTCCACGGATTCTGGGGTTTCGAGTCGTACACTGGGCCTGCGTTTCAGCTCCGCAATTCACTGCCGGACAAATGGAACGTCGCGCCCGCCGACCAAAATGCCTTGATCGTCGGCCGCGAAGATACCCTCCATTTGAAGGACGGCTGCTCGGCTTGCGTCGAGCAGGTCACCGCCCTCGATGCCAAGGGCAAGGAACTCAAAGTCACGTGGAAAGCCCCCGGCGCCGACGAGCTGGACGTGCAGATTCCCCTCAAGGGCGAACCCGTTGGCGAAATGAAATTGAAAGTGAAACAGTTCGGGCTGTCCCAGCCCGACGTTCTCACTCTTCACGCCTACGCCGAAGCGGCGCATCTGGACAGCTTCTCGATTCACGCCGGCGACCGCGACGGCATATTGAACGGACAGCGACTGGATGAAGTCGGCAGCTTCGAACTCTCCGGCATTCACTTCACGCCCGCGAAATTGTCACGCGTGAATGATGAGGACTCGCTCGCTCTGTCCGCTTCCGGAGCCGCCGTGGACGCCTTGAAGCCCGGCGAAGAGCTCGTGGCCCATATCGCGCTCAAGGACGGCCGCCTCATCGATTTGCAAACCATCGTCGGAGATCCCCGCCCGAAGATGGCGCTTGTCACCAAGAGCGTCCAGCCCGGCGCCGTTCCCTCCCCCGTCCGCTTCGGAGACACGGACGAGCTTCCGCAGGACGCCAGCCTCTCGTTTTTCCTTAAATCCGAAGTGCCCGATCGGTTTCCAAGAACCGAGAAGATCGAGGTCGCCACTCTCGACGGTTGCTGCGATGTCCTGCTCAGTGTCGCCGACGGCAATCTCATCCTGCAGGATTCGCAGAGTGTTCTTGCTATTCTCAATCCGCTCAAAAATCTCGGCGCGTCCGCCTTCGGTCCTCTTCACTTCCGCGCGGTGAATCAGGACGGCGCCAAGGGCGATTGGCAGCCCCTGGCTGTTCTCGTCAGAATTCCCGCCCTCAAGGAGATCCGCTGCCCGGATGCCCCGGACAAACAGTGCATTTTGACGGGATCGAATCTTTTCCTGCTGGATTCCGTGGCCTCGGACCCGCAATTCAAGAATATGGTTCCGGTCCCGGCCGGCTATGTGGATGGTGCTCTGAATGTCCCGCGCCCGAACGGCACCTTGCTCTACATCAAGCTGCGCGACGATCCCTCCACGGTGGACACCGTCGCGCTGCCCGTCCTTCCCATTCCTGACGCTCCATAAACGCCTCTGGGAACGTCGCGAGAATGTCCGCGCTCGCCGCGAAGATGGCCCAAAGAACCACGAGCGCTTCACGCTTCGCCGAAAACGAGATTAAATCTCTCGGCGGCTCGGGGCAGATCTTGGCGCGGCCGATCGTCGCCCTCTTCCGCGCGCATCTTTGATCACGCCGGTTGCAAGACCCAATCGTTGGTGATCTCTTGAAAGCGGAATCCGTACCTCTGCCAGGGAGCTCCCGGCGATTCGCGCCGCACCACTTCCGCGCGCCCCGCGTAGCGGTCCTGTTCGCCCGCCAGAAAAACCTCCACCACCGCTCCCCGCACGAAATTCGCCGTGCAGCCGCACAGGAATCCTCCTGCGCTCACGTTTTCGGTGGCTGCCGGCACTTCGAACACCGCGCCGTTCGAATCGATTCCTTTCAATTTCAAGAACACGCGCATCCGGACGCGAACGTGAGCGCGCCGTTCGGGCTGTTTCGAACCGATCTCCGCATCCAGCTTCGTCCGGAGCGCCGCGAATTCCACCGGCTTTTGAAAGTAGCCCCTCGCGCCAAGGCTTTCGCAATACTCCCGGTACTTGGCGCCGGCCTCTCCGGTGATCACGAAAATCGGTATCCGAGACGTATAGCTGAGGGAATGAAGCGTCTGGCAAAGCTCGAAACCCGAGCATTTCGGCATCATCAAGTCCAGCAGAATCGCCTGCGGTTTATGTTCCATGGCCAAGGCCAGAGCTTGCTCGGGCTCGCCGGTCTCCACGACCCGGTAAGCGTCGGACAGTCGCGTCCGCAGCAGCCCGCGCATCGCTTCGTCGTCGTCCACGATGAGTATCGTCGGCAGTTGCGTGTTTTTCTTTTCCGCCGCCGATCCCGGAAGCGATCCGGATTTTGCTGCTTCCGCTTGGGGCGATTCCTGCTTGGTGTACGCCATCTCTCGCTTCTCCTGTGTTGGGTGTAAGCCCCGGCTGGGCTTTTCCCGGCGCCGTCCACTCTTCATGGCGGCCGGAGTCATGCCTCTGTATTTTTCTTTTCCTTGTCTTAGGACGAAGCGGATGGACGCGCCGCGCGATCCCAAGGTTGAATCAAGCGGGTCCGGCTACGACCGCGGAATTCAGCGCTTCGCGCACCTTTCGGCCCAGATTTTCCCGCGAAAATGGCTTCAACAAAAAGAAACTCCCCGGATCGATCGGTCCCTGTTCCCCCACCGTCTGCCCCGTGTAGCCGGACATATACACGACCCGGATCCCCGGCCGTTCGAGGGTGAGTTGCTGCGCCAGCACGCGGCCTCCCATCCCCGGCATCACGACGTCTGTCAGCAGCAGATCGATATTCCCCGCATACTGGCGGCTCAGTTTTAACGCCTCGATGCCGTCCTTGGCCTCGAGCACCTTGTAGCCGTACTGCTCCAGGGAATTGCGCGTCACCGTTCGCAGTGAACTCTCGTCTTCGGCGATCAAGATTGTCTCGCCCGCCGGCGTCGAATTGGCGCTGAGAGATATGCCGCTCTCCGCGCTCACGGGCGCGTCCACGCGCGGCAAATAGATCTGAAAGATGGTTCCCGCGCCGGGCGAACTCACAATCTCGATGTACCCTCCGCTCTGCTTCACAACTCCGTACACGGTGGAAAGTCCCAGGCCCGTCCCTTTGCCCTTCTCTTTCGTCGTAAAGAAAGGCTCGAAGGCCCGCGCCTTTGTTTCCGCATCCATCCCGATCCCGCTGTCCGTCACAGTCAGCAGGATGTAGGGACCCGGCTTGACCGGATAGGGATACCGACGGACGAACTCCTCGTCCATTACCGCGTTTTCGGTCTGAATGATCAGCTTTCCGCCTTGCGGCATCGCGTCTCGCGCGTTGACCGCCAGATTCATGATCACCTGCTCGAGCTGCCCGTTGTCGGCCTTCAAACGACCGAGATGCGCGTCCAGCACCGTCGTGAGTTCGATGTCCTCCCCGATCAGCCGCCGCAGGAGTTTTTCCATGTCGGAGACCACCGCGTTCAGATCCAGCACTTTCGGGTCCAGCACTTGCTGGCGGCTGAACGCCAGAAGCTGCCGCGTCAGCGCCGCGGCCCGCTTGCCCGCTTTCAAGATTTCGTCCACGCTGCCCCGGAGCGGATTTTCTTTGTCGAGACGGTCCTGCAGAAATTCCGAATATCCGATGATGACGCCGAGAAGATTGTTGAAATCGTGGGCCACTCCGCCCGAAAGCCGCCCCACCGCCTCCATCTTTTGCGACTGCCGGAACTGCTCTTCCAAATGCTTTCGCTGCGTGACGTCGCGGTTCACGATGATCAGCTTTTCCACGTTTCCCGATTCATTCCGTATCGTGCTCGCCGTCGAATCCAGGATCCGCCAGCTTCCGTCCTTGTGGCGCATCCGGTACTCGATGTTCGTCCCCACGCCTCCGGCTCTCGCTTCGTTCGTCGCGTGATGCACCTTCAGCCGGTCGGCCGGATGAACCTGTTCCAGCGCCGAAGTTGTCTTCAATTCCTCCGGACTGTACCCAAGCACCCGCTGGTACGCCGGGCTGTTGTAAATCCGCTCGCCGTTCGCGTCGACCACCGCGATCATGTCGGCCGCGTTTTCGCTGATCAGCCGGAAGAGTTCTTCGCGCTCCACCAGGCGGTGCCGCATCCGGTAAATCTGGTACTGCTGGTAGATCGCGTAAATATCGAACAGCAGGACCATGCCCACCAATCCGCGCACGGCCAGGATCAAAGGGACGGAATTCAAATCCTGCAGCACCGGCAGCGCAAACGAGACGATTCCCGCCGTCAGCGATAGCGTGATCGCAATCGCCGAAAGCCACAGCACCCATTCCCGCTGCTCGATTTTTCTTAGGTGCTTGGCCACGTTCGCTCGCTCGGTTTTCCCATGCTCAACCGTGTCATACGCCCCGCATTCAAAAATCTCACGAAATGCGCTGCTCACGATCCTGAGCAGCCTCGTGCATCTAGCAAGCCGATGCGGATCAATTAGTTACGGGTTTTGGGATCGGAGAAAGTATCCAATCGGATAACGTCGCGGATTTTTCTCTGCGCCGGCTTTCGTGTGTTCTTCGCCGCGCTCGGCGCGTGATGGCGTGCTCGAGATTCCAGGATTCTATCCGGCGCGGCTGCCGTGCGCTCTCACGCTACGGTTTCGGCTTGTTCTGCTTCAGTCGTTTCTTTCGCGCCGGCTTCTCCGCGTTCGACCACGGCTGGTGCAGCGCTTCATCCAGCACCCGCCGGATTTTCGCGTCCAGATCTTCGGCCAGCGCCGCGCTCGTCTTCCGCACGTCATCGATGGCCGCCAGCGCCCGCTCCGACGTCTCCCGCGCCAGTTCTCTCACCGCTTCTTCCGCGGCGCGGTCCACCATCGAGCGCACCATCGTGCGAATCGCTTCCTCCACCCGGTCTTCCAATTGCTGCCGCACGTATATAATTTCTTCCGGCGTCACCGGCCCCGTCGCGATTCTTTCTCCTTCGCGCAAGAATTCGCCGGGCAAATCCGTGCGAACCGGTATCTCCAGTTCCACTTCCGCGTGAATCCCCGGCTCCGCTCCGGCGCGAATCGCTTCCTCTCTCGATTCCGGTTCCGCCTGCTTCTGCTCCGCCGCGGCCCGCATTTCGGCCAGCGCCGCGTCGTCCGGATGCGGAAACCAATCCTCCGGCGGCGACTCCACCCTCCAAACATTCCCCGGAACGTTCAGCGACACCGCGATCTGATACTGCTCGCGCAAGCTTTGCGGCCTCTGGATCCACACCACTCTCGCCGCCGCCCGCCGCGGCGTTCGCGACGCCGCCCCCTGCGAAATCTCCAGCATCACTTCCGAATTTTTCGGCGCATAGTTTTTCGAATGGAAGGAACACCCGTAGCAGCTCACGACCGTGGTTTTCGTCACTTCCCGAAACTGTTTCCCGAGCGGGTCCGTCCCCGTCACGGTCACGCCCACCGCGTGCATCAACCGCGTTCCGCGCCGCTTATTCCCCGCGTTCGCCGCTGCCTTTTCGCCGGAGATCGTCGTTTCGGTCACGCCAGGCTCCCGGAAGGGGACTCTACAACGGTAGCACTCTCGCTTTCCCCCTCGCCCGCGACCCTCCGCCTGTGTGTGATAAGGGTAAAGTTGCCGCTTTTCTTACGCCCCGCTTCGCTCGCTGCCGATCCCCCGCCGCGCTCTCACCACGCTTCCCGCAGCGCCGATAGCCGCGGCACCCATCGCGGCACCTGCACGCAAAACGCCTCATACTCCTCCCCAAACGTTCGCCGCAGCTTCGGCTCCTCGTACAGCACCACGAACATGTGCATCGCCAGCCACACCACGCATCCGTACGCTACCAGCCGCTCGCTCCCAAAAAACAATCCTTGCCCCAAAATCAGCGACACCACCGCCACGTACATCGGATTTCTCACGTACCGGTAATATCCCCTGACCACCAGGTGTTCCGGCGGCAGCACCGGCGCGGGCGTCCCGCGGCCTTCCATCGCGAACCGCCAAAACGATTCCAGCAGCACGGGTATCCCCGCGAGGATCAGCAGAAATCCCGCCAGCCGGAACACCGCAAATCCCAGGATCGGCGCCTGCACCGCCCAGTGCGATATCCACCACGGCGCCACCACCGCCAATCCTCCCGGCGCAATCACCAGAAATATCGCCGACCCCGCCACCGCCATCGCTCGCTGCATTCGCTCCTCGCCCCTCGCCGCTCAGAACCGGAAGATCACTCCCACGTTCGCCTCGCCCTGCTGCGCGAAATTATGCACCGTTGACTGGTAGCACCCGTACGGCCCGCAGTACGTCGCCAGCGAACTCGTCGTCTGCGTCGGCGAATACCGCGCTTCCACCCGCAGCCCCACGTGGTTCGTCACGAAATACTTCACGCCGCCGCCCAGATTGAACGCGAATTTGTTGTTGAACGGCAGCGCTCCGTTCGTGTGGAAGTTCGTGAATCCCAGCCCTCCCACGATGAACGGCCTCAGCCGCGCGCTGTGATCTCCAAACGCATACAGCAGCCCGAATTGATAGAGGTCCAGCTTCGCCGGCGTCAGGTCCACGTACGTTCCCGTCGCTACCGCCTGCGCGCTCAATTCCGTGTCTTGCCGGTTCCACAGGAACTCCGCTTCCAGGTTCGGCATCAAATCCGGCGCCACTCCCACGTCCAGCATTCCTCCATAATTCCAGCTGCTCTTGAAACGGTAATTGTAAAAATCTCCGCCGTTTAAATCGACTGTCCCTCCGTATCGCACTCCTCCGAATGGCGTGATTTCGATGTCCCGGCTCTGGGCATGCGCGCGGGGAACTGCAACGGCCAGTATCGCCAAGGCAAATATGATCTTCCGCATCCAATCCTCCTCCTTCCTTGGATGTGACCCTCTCTCTCCGGGTTTCCACCCTTGCCCGCGCCCTCTCGCCCTCTTCGCAATTTCTTCCCTCGCCCTCGCGCAAAACCGCCCTCTCTTTGTGAACCCCACCAAGGCTTGCCTACCGAAGGTAGGCCTGCCTGCCGGAGGAAGGCCCGCCTGCCTGCCGAAGGTAGGCCTGCCTGCCGTAAACAGGGGCCTACGGGAAGGAAAAAATTCCAAAACAGATTATCCTGGCCTAACCGCAAACTAGAAGTCTAGCCAGGGCCTCGAAGATCTCGCTGACTTTCCCGAGAAGAATTCCTTCGCCTCTCACGACGGACAAACGCAGCCTCGAGGGCCTTATTGAGTCGGACCCTCACCCATTCCCTGTGATTCCGAAGTTGGTGGATGATCGCGCTTCCGCCGCTCCCGAAGATTTCACGCGCGCGGACGGCGTATGTCCAGAATGTCCATGAGCGATAGTCGCCGTGTTTCTCGCCGAAATTTTCCACCCTCCCGAACCTCTTAACCAGGCGCTCGTAATCAAAAGTTGCCTTAAGTTGATTTAAGTCCCGGTCAGGAAACCTGCGCGCCCACGCATCGGCCGCGTGACGGGACACCCCCGTAATTTTCCGCTGAAGACTTGATAATGTGGAGTCACGTAAGTAGACACGTTTTCCGTCGAAGCGAAACCCCAGGTATTCGAGACCGTTTCGTCCCTTCGCGCCCTGAATTAGCTCCGAGGTCCGGCCCGGACCATCCCTGTGAAATTGAATTATGGAGGTCTTTTCGTCTTTGAATGTCAATTTGTCCCCGAAGCGGCGAATCAGACCCTGTATTTCGCGAAGCAATTCAACGGCCTCCTCTGGAGGCCGCGGTAGAACAAGTAGAATGTCGTCTGAATAACGGTAGTAGGAGCCGCCGCAACCGCGGACCCACCCCACCACCGTCGAGTCAAAGTCCAACAAATACATGTTCGCAAGGACATCGGATATTGGGGCACCCTGCGGGATCCCATAGGGCTTGTAGTTCCTATTGATAATCGACTTAACTCCGTTTCCTCCCGCGATGAGTGACCTGAAATCGCGCCCGTTGCAAAGTCTCTTAGGAACCTTCTTATATGAAGTGAGATAACCCGGCACGGCCTTCCCGTCGCTGCTCATCTTTACGCCGAAATGCCCGAGCCGCTCATAAAGTTCTTTCTTGTCGACCCACGAGTACTGCGTAATAGCACGAAACACTTGAAAATGATCCTTCGGAAGCCTATCGAAACCAATCAGTCTCGCCCAAACATCCTTTAATAATCCATGATCGAGCGATTCGAAATAGCTGCTAACGTCAAGAACAATCACAGAACAATCGCTCAGTTTTCGAATTCTGAGAAATGCATCCTTGGCAAAATGAATATTGCACTTTCCCCCTCCGCTTGCGTCTATGGGAACCTGCCGGTAAGCCAAGACTGATTCGGTCAGGCCAAGCTTTCTGAGTTCGGACTCGTAAGATTCTGACAAGAGATGACGATAGTACGAAAAAATGTAAGCGTCGCGCCGAGCAGCGTAACGAATGGGTCTTATCTTTTCCTTTCGTTTCTCGCCAGGCCTCGCGAAGCGCCTCCACCGACGTTGATAAACTATGAAAGGATAGAACGCATGCCGTGCGACTCGTTTAGGGTCTTTCGCGTATCGCTCAGCATCTGAGGAAGTAATCAGCGGATCAAAGTGAGGATATTGCTTTAAGTTACTCTTCTCGAGAGTCCATTCGGCCATCGAAGGTCTGCCAGGAAGTCGAGTGGGACTGGTGCAACCGCAAGCATGCTGTTAACGCCCCAGTCCCGTCCGTTTGTAGCGGGCCGACCGAAGTCGGCTCTGTCTGCTAGTTGATTCGACTCTGTCGTCTACACTGTCCTCGGACCAGCGCATTGCGCGTACCGAAGCCTCGGAGTCCGCATCATGACGATGGTTATCGCCACGGCTGTTCTCAGAGAGACCCTTGACAGCTTCAACTTCTTCTCCTGCTCCCCCGGCGAGAAAGCCATCGTAGCAGGATGACTCAGGTCGATGATGCAACCTGGTCACCTCTAGTTTAATAACATACTACCAATCAGTCAAGACTTCGGGGGCTAGCCCGCTGTTCCATCCGGCCCCGATTTCACCCTTTCGTGGCAGGCCAGCCACACGTCTCCCGACTAAAGCGTGGATGTACTGCGTCAGGGCTTGTCCTTAACTACTGATCTCGCGCGCGCCAAAAGCGAGGCCATAAACTTCTCAAAATTCAGTTCGGCAGCGGGCTCTTTGTACATTCCTTTTGCGCCACCACCACGATCAGAAAGCAGAAAACATGCAGAGTCGTACAGGCGCTCGCGGACGAGTTTTGTGAGGAGGATTTCGTAACGCTTGGCGTAGGATGCGTCCCTGAATTCCGGGAAGACCTTGAAGTGGGGTTCGGCGGCTCTGACCGGGCGTGAGGAGCCGGGGGCGTCCTCCAAAAGCATCATGTATCCGAGCCAGGGACGGGCGGAAGGCTTGAAAGCTCCCTCGCGGTATGCGGCCCAGAGATCGCACGCACTGCCGATGGCTTCTTCGGTGCGATTGTTGAAGTTGTTTCCGAAAGATCCGACCTGAGATTTGAACTCGATGCCAGCCAGGAACTGCCCGTCTTCGACGACTAGCAGGTCCCACTGTTTTTCAGGGCGATACCATCCGGGCAGCTCGATTCTGTGTTCGCAGAAGACCTGCGTCTTGGGCAGTCCGTTTTCGCAAAGAAAATCCCGCACCAGCGACACAAATCCGTCCATTTGCCGCCCGCCGGTGACAGCCGTTCTTTCTCCCGCGTCACGCGAGCCTGTCTTCGCACCCTGCGATTTTGCTTGGGTCTTTCGAGTGGTCCAAAAATGCCGGACGGCCCGGCGCAGCTTTCGTTCGAGGTCGGGGCTGAGTGCCATTAGGGGTTATTCGCTGCCGATTGTAATCAACTCCGCTCGGCTGAACAAACCCGAAGTGTCTCGGGCAATCCTCTTTTCGGCCAGCTTGAAGTAATGAGGGTCCACTTCATATCCGATGCTGTTGCGTCCCCATTTCGCGGCCGCTACGGTCGTTGTTCCCGTCCCCAAAAAGGGATCCAGCACGGTGTCCCCGGCAAAGCTGAACATGCGAATCAGGCGTTCCGCGAGCTCGAGGGGATACGGCGCGGGGTGATCCTTGGTCGACGCTCCCGTGACCCCGGTCCAAATCTGTTGGAACCACTTCTTATGATTTTCCGCGGAAATTAAGCTCAAGACCTTCGTGGAGATGTCGGGAGCGCGATATCCGCCTGGCTTCCGCTCCATCAGGATGAACTCAATATCGTTCTTTATGACCGCATTGGGCTCGTACGGTTTTCCGAGAAAGCCCGATCCCCCCTCCACTTCGTAAGCGGCATTCGAGATTTTGTGCCAGATGATCGGCGCAAGATTGTCGAAGCCGATCCCCCTGCAATGCTCCTGAATCGAGGCATGCAGCGGCACCACCGTGTGGCGCCCTCCATTCTCTCTCCGCGAGAGGCACACGTCGCCCACCACGCAGATCAGCCGGCCTCCAGGCACAAGGGCGTCGAAACACTGCTTCCAGACTCTGTCGAGCTCTTCTAGAAACTGATCGTAATCTTCAACGTGCCCCAACTGCGCGTCCGAGTGCCGGTATTCCTTGAGCGTCCAGTACGGCGGTGAAGTCAAAATCAAATGCACGCTCTCCGGCAAAACAGCAGTCATTTTTCTCGCGTCGCCGGCGCAAAGTCGGTGGGTCGTTGGAATGGTCTGAACCGCCTCCTCGATCAGCCGCACGGAAGCGGGGTCCCTTGCCAGGCGGGGAATTGCCGTCTGCGGATCGCCCAACGTCCGCATTGCGGGCGGGACAAATTCGGAAAGATTCGCTGCGGCCTTTCCGGACGAGAAAGTCGCGAGCCTCTGTTTCGCTGTTGCGGACATTGGCGGGATCGTTCGAGCTTCAGTATATCAATTTGCTTGAGCAATTATAGAGCCAACAACTCGCCACGGATCCCAAAGTCCACACGCATCGTAATTTGACGCCCATGAGATAATGGCCCGAGGCATGAAAATTTACGATGCTCCCGCCGCTCTCGCTCTCCCCTCCCTCGCGCGACTTCCCCGCCTCGGCTAACCGCATCGCTCATCCCGCGTTTCCCGCTCCCGCGCTCCTCTTCGCCCCGCCCATTGTCACCCTTTCAATCGGTACACGCCTGAAATCGAAATTCCGCGCAACTCCAAGAAAACGCTCGCTCGTGCTCCGCTTCAATCGGTACACTTCGCGGACCTCCATGCTCGCAAGCCTGCCCCGCGCGGTTCGCCCGTCGCGCCTCAGCCGCCTCGGCGCGATGCCGGATCATCTGTTCCAAGGCTCGCGCGGCCTCCCATCGGACTTTGCAATATCCCGCCAATTTACTCGCAAAGCCGCCGCCGCGCCCCCGCAATCGCCCCTCCCCGCCGCCTTCCTGTTCGCAACACGCCCGGAAACCGGATTCGCCGTAAGTCTCAGAAAACACACGCTCGGCCTTCATCCTAATCGCAACACTTTCCGCCCTCCCCTTATTCGCCTTTTGGCCGCCTGCCCGGACGCCCGCACCCCTCGCCGCCCCCGCCTGGCTTCGCCTCCCCTGCGCCGCCCCCCGCGCAACCCGATGAGGAGTTGTCAGTTGCGAACAGAGGCGCATCGGCCCCTGTGGTCTGTCGCGGGGCGCTATGCTATATCTACAGAGCGATACAAGTCTGAGGAACTCGTGCCCTTTATCAATTTTCCCGCTCGCGAAATCAACTGCAAGCTTGTCTATTACGGTCCGGGTGTTGGCGGCAAGACAACGAACCTGCAGTGGATTTACGAACATACGGGAAACACGCAGAAGGGCAAGATGGTCTCCCTGGCTACTGAGACCGACCGGACTCTCTTTTTCGATTTTCTCCCGCTCGATCTCGGCACTGTGCGCGGCTTCCGCACGCGCTTCCATCTCTATACCGTGCCCGGTCAGGTCTTCTACGAAGCCAGCCGCCGCCTGATTTTGAAGGGCGCCGACGGCGTCGTCTTCGTCGCCGATTCGCAGGAGGAGCGCCTCGACGCCAATCTCGAAACGCTCGACAACCTCCGCGAGCATCTCAAGGATCACAATCTCGATTTCGATACGATTCCCTACGTGCTGCAGCTCAATAAGCGCGACCTGCCCAACGTCCTCCCCGTTGACCAGCTGAAAAAAGAGCTCAATGTGAAGGGCGAGCCGGCGCTCGAAGCGGTTGCCGTCGCCGGGACCGGCGTGTTTGAAACGCTGAAGGAGGTGGCCAAGCTGGTGCTGGCCGAATTGAAGAAAAATTCCTGAGAGGATTCGTCGCCGGAAAAAATTTCCGGCGAAAAACGAAACCGCAATTACACGCCCCGCGGCCCGGAAAAAAATCCGGCCGCCCCGTTCACCCGCCCGCCCCGCCGATTCCCGCAATTCCCCCGCGAAAACTGTTCACCGCTTTTTTTTCGTCCGTATAAGTCGGAATCGATTTGATCAGCCGCGTCAGCTCCAGCACTTCCAGCACGTGTCCGTTCGGATTCAGCAGCCGCAGCCCGCCGCCTTGCCGCTCGAGCGATACGAACGATCGCACCAGCGTGCTGATTCCCGAGCTGTCCACTTGCGTCACTCCCGCGAGATTGATCAGCACGTCGCTCGGCCCCGCTTCTGCCAGCTTGCGCAGCTCCGCGCTCAGCGTGTCGTTGCTCGACCCGATCGTCACCCGCCCTTGCAGGTCCATGATCGTGACGTTTCCCGATTTTCGTGTGGAGATTTGCAGCCCCATCTCAGCCTGCCTCGAACGCCCTCGATTCGCCGGGCGCTCCGGGAAAACTTGCCCGTCATGCGGGCGCATTATAACTCTGCGCGGGTAAAATGCAGCGCTCTTTGCATCACCGGGGTGGGGAAATAATAAGGAGGTGAAAGCCGTGCGGCAATCACCTCCCGGGGTGGGTGGGCGCGGAACACAGCCGGCGGACGCCAGTCGGCGCAGCCGGTGCTTCCGCATACCGGCCTGATGGCCGGCTCCACGAGTAGATTCCCGTGTATCACCGATAAGTAAGGGTGTCAACTGTGAAAGCGCTTTCGCGCGAACGGATGCGGGGGTGTGCCGCTGTGAAAACGGCGCCAAGAGGCCGCAATAAGCCGCACGCCGCAAATCATAGTGTGCGCACTGGCAAGATCAATCGCGGGATAAGAGGCGGACGTGCTGATCGAGAACATCACGAACCTTTCGCGCAAGAGTGCGAGGCGAATAGGGCTTCTGAAGGACGGTGATCCCAGCGCGGCGGAGTTGGTCGGGGAGGGCGAGGTCGGCGCTGTAGCCGGTGGCGAATATGACCGGAATCCGCGGAGCCGACTGTGAAATGTGAGAGTAGACCTCAGAGCCGCTCAGCTTGGGAAGGACGACGTCGAGCAAAAGAATGTCGATCTCGAGAGAGTGTTCGTGGAATTCGCGAACAGCCTGTTCTCCTTCACAGGCGAGCAGGACACGATAACCGAGGTTCGTGAGAGTCTCGCGGGCGAGTTCGCGCAGGCCGTCGTGATCTTCGGCGACGAGAATCACTTCGCTTCCGCCGCGGATCTCGGCGGCGTCCTCGACGGTTTCGGGCGAATCGCAAGGCTGAGAGCTCGAAGGCAGATAGATGCGGAAAGTGGTGCCGTGTCCGGGTTCGCTGTAGACGTGGACGAACCCGCCGTGCTGGCGGACGATTCCGTAAACGGTGGCGAGGCCGAGTCCGGTGCCTTTGCCGAGTTCCTTCGTCGTGAAAAACGGCTCGAAGATGCGGTCGAGCGTGGCGGCATCCATGCCGGTGCCCGTGTCGGAAACGGCGAGGAGAGAATACGAGCCCGGGCGGGCGAAAGGCTGGGAGGCGCAATACTCATCGTCAAAATGGGCATTGGAGGTCTCGATGAGAATGGCGCCGCCGCCGGGCATGGCGTCGCGCGCATTAATGCAAAGATTCATCAGGACCTGCTCGACCTGCGTGGGATCGGCGCGAACCACGGCAAGATCCGGAGCGAGGTGCGTTTTCATCTCGATATTTCCGCCGATGACTTTTTCGAGCAGAGAAAGCGTCTCCGTGACGGACTGATTGAGATCGATATTGCGCGGCTCCAGAATCTGGCGGCGGGCGAAGGCCAGAAGCTGGCGGGTGAGCGCGGCGGCGCGCTCCGCCTGATGGCGCATTTTCTCGAAATGGCGGTGGAGACGCGAATCGGGCTCGGTTTCATCGAGGCCGATGTCGGCCCAGCCGAGAATGGCGCCGATCATGTTGTTGAAATCGTGCGCAATTCCCCCCGCCAACTGGCCGATAGCCTCGAATTTCTGGGCCTGGAGAAGCTGCTTTTCGAGGACCGAGCGGTCCGTGATATCTTCGGCGATCATTTCCAACCAAGCGACGGGATCGTCCGCAGTTTGCGTGCGGCGGCCGATCAGACGGACCACAATCGTCTTGCCGTCCTTCCGGTTCCATTCCGTCGTGGCCTCAACGCTCGGCTTGAGAAAGCACTCTTCTTCGAGGCGCGAACCCACCGAGGGGTCGCGAAAAATCGGCTGGATGTTTTCCAACCGAAGAAGTTCCGCGGGAGAGTCATAGCCGAGCATAGTGGCAAGGGCGGGATTGGCGTAAATAATGTGGCCGCCGGGAACGATGCCGTACATTCCGTAGGCGGCATTGTCGACAAGGCCGCGGTAGCGGGCTTCGCTGGCACGGAGAGCTTCGATGGCGCGGGCTTCCGCCTGGCGGAGGCGGAGCTCTTCCTCAGCGCGGCGGATAGCGAGGGGAAGGCGAGTGATCTGCTCCTTGAGAACGTAGTCGGTGATGCCCTGCTTAATGCAGTCCACAGCGCGCTCGTCGCCGAGGGTGCCAGTGAGAAGGATGACCGGAGTTTGGGGCGAATAGCGGCGAACCTCCTCGAGAGCGTCGAGGCCCGTCCAATCCTTCATGCGAAAATCGGAGATGACCACGTCGAAGGACGACGATTGAAGTTTTTTGACGAATTCTTCGCGTGTGGAGGCGGTCTCGACCCGGTAATTTTCCCCTGACTTCTTCAGTTGGTGGAGACACAAATCGAGGTCGTCGAGGTTGTCGTCAACCGCCAGCAGACGCAATTCCTCTCCGGATGCGGCGGGGTTGGAGGAAGGGCCCGTAAACACGCGAGCGCTCCTAAGAGGAAACGAATGTTGCCGGAGGAGGATATGTGTTCACTTTGAACCAGTAGAGGCCGAGCTGGCGAACGACCTCCTGAAATTCGGAAAAATTGACCGGCTTCTGGATGTAGCTGTTGACTCCCAGCATGTAAGTCTGGGCGAGGTCGCGCTCCTCTTTCGAAGAGGTAAGGACGATGACGGGAATGGCGCGAGTGCGGGTGTCTTGCTTGAGTTCGCGGAGGACTTGGCAACCGTCGATTTTGGGAAGCTTCAGATCGAGGAGGACGAGCCGCGGAGGATGCGCGGGAGAACGATCGGAGTGTTTTCCGCGGCAGAAGAGGTAATCGAGAGCCTCGGCGCCGTCCCATGCGTGATGGATGTTGTTCATCGCGCCGCTTTTCTGCAGCGCATGGAGTGTGAGTTCGGCATCGGCAGGATTATCTTCCACGAGAAGCACTTCAAAGAACTCAGCTTCGGCCAACTGTCACCTCCGGCGAGTCTTGTAAGGATTTAACGAGTGAATCCGCACCGAGCGTGAAGTAGAAAGTAGTGCCGACATCGGGCTCGGACGTGGCACGAATTTCGCCGCCATGGCGGTGAATGATGCGTTGGACAGTAGCCAGGCCTACTCCTGTCCCTTCGAATTCTTCCTCGCGATGAAGCCGCTGAAAAACACCAAATAGCTTATCGGCATATTTGGAATCGAAGCCCACTCCATTATCGCGAATAAAAATGGCGGGCTGTTCCGCTTCGATACAGGCTCCAATTTCAATGACGGCAATAGGACGACGGCGAGTGAACTTAACGGCGTTGGAAACCAGATTGGTAAAAACGATCTTGAGCATCCCCGGGTCGCAATCGGCGGTGGGCAGTGTTCCGATCTTCCATTCAATGTTGCGGTTGACTACATCGGCGGCCAGATCTCTGCAGACTTCGGCGACGATATCGGCGAGTGGAACAGGACGTCGAGATAGCTCTTTGCGGCCGATGCGGGAGAGAGTGAGGAGGTCATCGACCAGGCGGCCCATTTGGTTGGCCGCGCGAACGATACGATCGAGATAACGAAGCCCTTCCGGGGGAAGCTGAGCGGCGTATTCATCCTTCAAAATTCGCGCAAAGCCGTCCATATGGCGCAGGGGAGCGCGAAGGTCGTGGGAAACGGAGTAAGAAAAAGATTCGAGCTCTTTATTGGCGAGTTTGAGTTCGGCGGTGCGCTCCTCGACGCGGCGTTCGAGAACGGCGGCCATGGTGCGGGCCTCGATTTCGCGGAGCTTGGTGTCGGTGAGATCGGCATTGACGCCGACCAATCGGACGAGTTTCCCGGAGGAATTGGGAAAGAGCTTGCCGCGGGAAGCGACCCAGCGGAGTTCGCCGTCGGGGCGGCGGATTTGAAATTCGATGTTGATATTGCCGGTGGTGGCGGCTTGTTTGTCGAATTCGCCGTTCGCAACGTCCATGCTCTCGCGGACCATCAGGGACTGCCAGAATTCGCGGGTGATTTTTTCGCTGGTAAAAGGGATACCGTAGATTTCGAACATTCCCTGGCTCCAGGTTCCGGAGGCGGAGTCGAGATCGTAGTCGAACACGCCGATCGAAGCGACTTTCTGGGCGAGTTCGAGGCGCTCGTGGGAGTGGCGGATAACCTCATGAGCGGCAGCGAGCTCTCGGGTGCGTTCCCGGACGCGAAGTTCGAGCGTGTCGTTGACTTCGGCCAGCTGCTTCTGAACGCGGAGGCGTTCGGTGACATCGCGGACGGCCGTGGAGACAAGAGTGCCTTCGCGAGTTTCGAGAGGGCCGAGGCTGATTTCGACGGGAAATTCCGAGCCGTCCTTGCGGACGGCAAAAAGCTGGAGACCGACGCCCATGGCGCGGGCATGGGGAGCGGCTATGTAGCGCGTCCGATTGTCCACGTGCTGGGGGCGAAGGCGGGCCGGGACGAGGACCTCGATGGGCTTGCCGACGAGTTCGCTGCGGACCCAGCCAAAAAGCTTTTCCGCCTGAGCGTTGACCATCTGGATCAGGCCTCGAGAATTCGTGATGATGATAGCGTCGGGCGCGGATTCGAGGAGGCCGCGGAATTTCAACTCTTCCTGCTTGCGGAAGGTGATGTCGCGATTGCTTTCGAGGACGGAGAGTGGATCGCCGGAAGGGGAAGTCCGAAGGGCCCAGCGGCTCGAGACCGTGCAGGTGGAGCCGTCGCGGCGAGTATGAATCAATTCGCCTTCCCAGTATCCTCCGGTCGTGACCGTCTTCATGATTTCATCCACGGGCACGGGAAAAACGGTCTTGAGCAATTCGTGGGAGACCTTGCCGCGGGCCTGGTTCGCGGACCAGCCATAGAGGGCCTCCGCGCCGCGATTCCAGAATTGAATGCGGCCGTCGTGGCCGCGGACGAAGACGGCATCGTGAATGAGGTCGATCATATCCGCCTGCTCCTTATAGGCGGATTCACGGACGCGCAGGTCCAACTCGATATCCTTCCGAGCTCGAATTTCGGACTCGAGAGCGGCGTTAGCCCGAATCCATTGGGCGCTGGAAGGAAGGTCGAGGGCCTGGGGAACGAGGCGGACGAGGAGGACCGCCGTGAGAACGGAGGCGGCAGCCGTGACGGCCTTGATGATCCCCGAAAGCCAATAATCGCCGTGCCAGAGATTCCAGACCTCCATGGCGTGAGTGGCGCCGCAAGCGACGATGAAGACGCCGAAGAGAGCGAACATCCAACTGAAGGGAAGGTCCCTGCGTTTCCGGACGAACCAGATCAGCGTGACGGGAATTGAGAAGTAGGAAACCGTGATGAGAGTGTCGGAGACGACATGCAGCCAGATGAGACCCGGGTCCCAGAGGTAACAGAAACCGTGGGGCATGAAGCGGGACGGCGAGAAGAGAGACAGAGCAACGGGCATGGCAGCCTCCCGGGGCACAGAGAGGAGGCGCCCGCGAAAATCAAAACCAAGCGACGAAATGGAGAAGACGAGACTTCAACCGCAGGAAGGGGTAAGCCCTATTTTGAAAGAACGAACGGGAAAGTCAAGAAGCGCGTCGAGGGGATGTTCGTCCTAGACGAACACCGAATCCAGCGCCGAACCGCGGCAGAGAATTCCGAAAGGGAAAGAGTGGAGGATCAGTTGGAGGGTTGGGAAGGAGGCGCCGGAGGATGAGCGGCGAAATACTGGCCGAGCTGAGCGGCAAGCTCGTGGAGTCCCTGGCTGACGTTGAGATTGAGAGCTTCTATGACATCGGCGACGGTATTGCCCTTCGCGGGTTCATCGTGAGTGTAAGTGCCGCTCCAGAGGACGGAGCGGGACTTCGGATCATAGAGCTCGATTTGGACGGAGAAGCGGCCGACAAGCTCGGGCTTATCCACTTCGTAGAGGCTATAGAGGTGTCCCCGGATAATGTAATCGCCGCGAACCGCGCTGCCCAAGCGGGAGACGGAGCGAAAGTCGCCGGTGGAGCGAAGCGAAGAAATCAGCAGGTCCTGGACCATGTCAACGGGAGTGGAGGCCCAGCGGTGGTCTTCATAGAGACCGAGTTCGACGGGTCCGGAGCCGTAAGCAAGGCGGTCGGTGCGGTAGAGGAGAGAGGCGTCGAGGCGGCCGACGAGGAGCGTGATGGGAAATTGAGAGGAGGCATTGTTGGCCGGAGCCGGCGGGAGGGAGAGCGTGTAGTACTTGACGGGACGAGCCGCGCCACAACTGGCGTAGAAGCCCGCAAGAAAGAGAATCGCGGCGGCGAGCAGAGTGCGGCGCATAGGCGAGGCTGGCTCCTTCCCTTTCGATGGCTCGATCACTTGGTGAACCCCTCTCCGGGCTTATGCTCCTTGGGAGTGGCGGCGCGAATCAGAGTGTACGGGCGGGTCTTGATGGTCTCGGTGAACGAATTCAGGTTTTCGGTGATGGTGCGGAGATTGATGATGATCTCGTCGAGATTCTCGGCGTTGGCGTTGGTGAGCTGGTTGAGCTGGTCGAGCATGGTATTGGCGGAGGCCAAAGCCTGGCGGAGCTCGATGACGGACTGGCGGATATCGGGCCGGTTCTCGGTGATGGTGCCGTCGAGTTTGTTGATGAGTTTGTCGGCGTCGGTCGAAGTGTTCTTGAAATTATCCACGAGCGGATCGAGCTTGGCGCTCAGATCGTTGACGTGGACGAGAGTCGAATGGATCAGGGGACGATCTTCGGCCAGGGTGCCGTGAAGCTCGGCGAGAGTGGCGGAAATATTGCGGCGGTTTTGATCGTTCAAGAGGTCATTGACGCGGTTGAGAGTTTCTTGAAGCGTAGTGACGCGGTCATTGAGATTCTTGAGCAGGTCCTGAGCCGTGGGCGCGAGCTGGGCGAGCATCGCGGAAATGTCGGAGAAGCTGGTGTACTCCTCGGATTTGATGACCGAGCCGGGAGGGGCCTTCGGAGCGGCATTGGTACCGGCAACGATCCCCAAAAAATTGTCGCCGAGCGGGCTATTGCTGGCGATGACGACTCGCGAGTCGGTCTTCACGGGAACATCGGGCTTGACGGCAAATTTGACCAGCATGCGGGTGGAATCCTGGGGGTCGGGTTCGACTTCCTTGACGCGGCCGACGGGAGGGCCGCCGGCGTAATGGACCTCGGTGCCGGGAGCGAGGCCTCCGGCGTTCTTGAAGTAAGCGCGATAGGTGACTTCGCCGCCGGTGAAACTTCCGGTGATCAAAAAAACGGTGACGATCAAAAGTCCCGCGGCTATCAGGACGAACAGACCGACGATAGCCTGCTCATGCTTGGAATCCATTGGCAACCTCAAAAAACGCGGCCGGGATTACCCGGCGGGCACCCCTAAGTGCGGGGGAGTATAACACGAGCCAAGAAATTCAAAAGAGCTAGCGGCGCGCCGGAGGAGTCTCTCCGGTGAGCATTTGAAGATAATCCAACTCTTCGGAAATTTCGGGCTCAGGAACGCGATCGAGAAACTGGCGGACGCGGGGATGCTGGCTCTTGCGGAGCTCCTCCGTGGTGCCGTCGGCAACGATAACACCTTTATCGAGAAGAATCATGCGGTCGGCGATGAGATAGGCGCTGGCGAGCTCATGGGTGACGACCACGATGGTCATGTGGAAGGCTTTTTTGAGCTTGAGAATAAGGTCGTCGATTCCCGCGGCGATGATGGGGTCGAGGCCGGCGGAAGGCTCATCGAAAAAAAGAATTTCAGGGTCCATGGACAGGGCACGGGCGATGGCGGCGCGTTTTTTCATGCCGCCGCTGAGCTGGGCGGGCATGTAATTTTCAAAACCGGAGAGGCCGACCTGGTCGAGTTTGAGGCGAACGATAATTTCGATGGTGGACACATCGAGCTTGGTGTGCTCTTGAAGAGGAAGAGCGACATTTTCGCCGACGGTCATCGAACCGAACAGAGCGCCGCCCTGGAAAGACATCCCGATGTGCTTGCGGAGCTCGTCGCGCTCGGCATCGTTCATGGCGGCCAAATTCAAGCCGCGCATCCAGATTTCGCCCGCGCTGGGGTGCTCGAGGCCGACGAGAGTGCGGAGCAAGGTGCTCTTGCCGGAGCCGGAACCGCCGAGGATGACGAGCGTTTCTCCGGCGGGAACATTGAAATCGATGCCGTGAAGAATTTCACGTTCGCCGTATTTCACGCGCAAATCGCGAACGGCAATCGCGGGGCCGCCGGTGGACGCGGGTTTGGCGGGAGCAGGGGGAACGAGTCCGGAGGTCATGAGAGCGAGAGCCTCATTGGGGCGACGTGAAATAAAAGATGGCAGTAAAAACGAGATCAACGACGACGACGAGAAAGATGGATTTTACGACGGCCGAAGTGGTGGAGCGGCCGACCTGTTCGGAACCGAGGCCGGTGGAGAACCCCTCATGACAACCCACGGCAGTGATGACCAATCCGAACATAAAACTCTTCACCAGACCGGTCATCAAGTCGCGGCGGACGAGGGCAAGGACGCTGGCCTTGATGTAGGTGACCCAAGTAAAGCCGGCTTGGGACACGCCAAAAGCGCCGCCGCCGAGGATGCCCATGAAATCGGCCCAAGTGGTGAGGCAGGGCATCATGAGAATCATGGCGAGGAATTTCGGCGCTACGAGGAAGTGAACGGGCTCGAGAGCCATGGTTTCGAGGGCGTCGATTTCTTCGTTGACCTTCATGGTGCCGATTTCAGCGGCAAAAGCGGAGCCGGAACGGCCGATGACGACGACGGCGGTCATGAGGGGGCCGAGCTCGCGGGTCATGGTGACGGCGACGGCATTGGCGACCATCTGCAACGCGCCGAATTTACGGAGCTCGTAAGCGGCTTGCAGGGCGAGAATGGCGCCGATGAAAAACGAGATGAGAGAAATAATGGGGATGGCTTCGACGCCGACGGCCATGGCTTGATGGACGGAGCGGGTGTAGCTGACTCCGCGGCCGCGAAAGGGCTCGACAAAAACGGCGCGAGCCGAATTGCCGACGAGGCGGGTGAGGCCGCCGAGGTATGCGAGGCCATTGATAGTGGCTTCGCCGATGGTGTCGGTCAATGCCATTCGGAAGTCCGAGAAAAACGGGAACCGGAGGAAACCCGCGGCGAAACGCTATGTCGGGCCGGGGGCGCCCTTCCACTGCAACGCTTCTTCTTCGGTGCCGTACACTTCAAAAACCTTGATCAGGCGCGTGAGCTCGAGGACTTCGCGAGCGGTGCGGCTGAGACCAAAAAGGGCGAAGCTGCTCTTGAGATCGCGTGAAAGTTTGAGGCCCTCGACGAGCGAGGCGACGCCCGCGCTGTCAATGTAATTGACCCGCACGAGATTCACGACCACGCGGGGAGAACGCTTGTCTTTGAGCAAGTCGATAATGACCTTGCGAACTTGCGGAGAATTATAAAGGGTGATGTCGCCGATGACGTCCACAATCGTGGCGGAACCGGATTGGCGAGTGGAGATGTCCATGAATGGGGCCCCTTGCCGGGCGTGCAGAGTGTTTTGCCAGAGAATGCGCCCGGATGCAACGATTTTCCCACAAAGCCAGGCAGAAGAGTGGCTTGGGAGCCGCGGAGGAATGCGGCGAAAAAAAGGGCCCGCGGGGTCCGTTGCGGCGCGGGCTACGCGCGGTCGGCCAGCGGAACGTAGCTGCGCAAGTCTTTGCCGAGATAAATCTGGCGCGGCCGATAGATTTTCTGTTCGGAGTCGAGGAGCATCTCTTCCCACTGGGCGATCCATCCGGCCGTGCGGGGAATGGCGAAGAGAACGGGAAACATGGTGACCGGGAAGCCCATGGATTGGTAGATCAAGCCGGTATAGAAATCCACGTTGGGATAGAGCCTGCGGGTGACGAAATAATCGTCTTCGAGGGCGATGCGCTCGCATTCCAGGGCGATTTCGATCAGGGGATTTTTTCCCATGACGTCGAAAACCTCATAGGCGATGTGCTTCACGATGCGGGCGCGCGGATCGTAATTCTTGTAGACGCGATGCCCGAAACCCATCAGCTTATTTTCGCCGGATTTGACGCGCTGGATGTAAGCGGGAACGTTCTGCACGGAGCCGATTTCGAGAAGCATGTGAAGAACGGCTTCGTTGGCGCCGCCATGTAGCGGGCCATAAAGAGCGGCGGTGGCCGCGGCGGTGGCGGAATAGGGATCGACGTCGGAGCTGCCCACGCCGCGCATGGCCGTCGAGGAGCAGTTTTGCTCGTGGTCGGCGTGGAGAATGAAAAGGATGTCCAGGGCGCGCTCGAGAGTGGGATTGGGGCGGTATTTCAATTCCGTGGTGCGAAACAGCATGTTGAGGAAATTTCCGCAATAGCTGAGGTCGTTGTCCGGGTAGGCGTAGGGCATGCCGAGGCTATGGCGATAGGCGAAGGCGGCGAGCGTTGGCATTTTGCCGATCAAACGGTAGGTTTGCTTGCGGCGGGAATCGGGGTTGAAAATGTCCTTGGCGTCGGAATAGAAAGTGGAAAGAGCGGCGACGGTGGAAATGAGCATGCCCATGGGGTGGGCATCGTAGTGGAATCCGTCGAGAAATTTTTTGATGCTCTCGTGGATGAAGGTGTGGTGCGAAATGTTGTAGGACCAATCGGCGAGCTGAGTCTTCGTGGGCAGCTCGCCGTAAAGAATCAGGTACGCTGTTTCGAGATAGCTGCTTTTCTCGGCGAGTTCTTCGATGGAATAGCCGCGATAGCGAAGAATGCCTTTGTCGCCGTCAATGAAGGTGATCCGGCTGACGCAGGAAGCGGTGTTGGTGTAGGCGGGATCGTAACTCATCATCCCGAAGTCGGAGTCCTTGACCTTGATGTGGCGAAGGTCCAGGGCGCGAATCGTGTCGTGAGTAATGGGGAGTTCATAGGTCTTGCCGGTGCGATTGTCGGTGACGGTGAGAGTCTCGCGGCGCGAAGGGGCGGAAGATGAGGTTTCTGGCAAGGTGTCGGATTTCTGCGCGGTCATAGGCAAAATCCTTCCGGCGAGCGCCAAAATGGGGGAGAGCTCGGCTCTCGAGGGTACTTTACAACAAAACAGGTGAAAGCGGGAATAGAGTTTCCAGAAGGGAGGGAGGCGTATGGAAAAAGGGAGTTACCATACGCCCGCGTATGGAATTGAGTGAAGTGACATCCCTCGAATCGAGTGCCTCGAACCACCTATTTCCTCCGCCGATGAGACGTTGACTCCATCGACGCCTCTCCGAATTCCTTGAGATATCCCTTCAGCCGGAGTTTCCTCGCCGTGTTCTGGGAGGACATATAGCGGACAGTGCCAAACACCGGGCGTTCGGGTCCCCAGGGACAGTCGTAGCGGCCGAGGCACCAAAAAATCCCGTTATAGGAGTTGGGATCGCGGCCATCGAGAGCGAACCTGTTGTTCAGCTCGACGAGGATATCCAACGCTTCGCGCGGGGAGCGGGACCATTCGAGAATTTTCTTTCCCCAGAGCATGCGCATGTAGTTGTGGATGCGGCCCTCGCGGAGGAGTTGTCGCTGGGCGGCGTTCCAGAGGGGGTCGTGGGTGGAGGCTGAGGCGAATTCCGCGAGCGAATAGGTCCACTCGCGTTCGTCGCGGGCATGATTCTCGAGAGATTTTTTCGCCCACGGAGGAAGCGACTCGAAGCGGTCGAAGTCCGGGCGAAAGGCGCAGAAATTGAATCCAACTTCGCGCCAGGTAACGAGATGGTCGAGAAATTCCTCGGCGGGCGGGCTCATTCCCCACCATCCGGCGCGGCTGCCCGAGGGGCGCAGCGAGAGCTTGGCGTCCGACCATTTTTCCCGCGCCGCCAACCGCGAGAAAATCTCGTGGGCGGAGATGTGGCCGAAGTGGAGGGCGGGCGAAAGACCGCTCGTGGCGCGGGCGTCGGGATGATTGCGGTCGCGAGAATACAGGGCGAGGGGCTTCGAAAGAAATTCCGCGAGCGCTGCGTGCGCAGGTTTTTCTCCGCCTGCCATCCCGGAGGCGCCGGGTTCGCGCGATACCGGCAAGGAAGCCGTGAAGGATGAGTCCTCCAATTGAGCGAGCGTGGCGGGAGGCCAGCGGCGGAGGAGTTCAGGAGGGAGCGGCGGGAGCGCAGGCAGAAGGAGGCGGGACAGAGGCCGGGGCCCGGGAAATTGAGACAAATGCGCGGCGAGATTTTTCTGCAGGAAGCGGCGGAAGGAATGAGCGGAGGGAAAGGCCTGAGAAGAGGCGCGAAGCGGGAGGAGTCCGTTGGAGTCCACAGCTTCGAAGCGCGCGGAAGGGATGCGTTCGGCAGCCGCCGCAACCATACGGGGCAGAAAGAAGCACGGAAAGTCGTCCGTGACGACGACGGAAGCGGAGGCGGCGAGGGCGGCGAGCAATCCCTTGCCCCGGCCGGGCGCAGGCTCGACGTAGGGAAAATAGCGAACGCCGGGACAGTTTTCGAGCGCGCGCATTTTTTCGGCCATGCCGTCGAGAACGAAACGGTGGAAGCGGTCGCAGGCCCATGGGTAGTCCACGCGCAACGGTTCAAAAATGAGGAGCGGAAGGCGAAGCTCGCGCGCCCATTCCACGGCGCGGTCGAGGGCAAAATTCCAGGAGAGGCGCCGAAACGCGATCATCCAGTAAAGAACGAAGCGACCGGAGGGGGAAGGAGGGGCGTCGCGGACCAAGCGAATGCGAATTGGAGCCACGGTGGACAATTTTGCCGCGGACCATCATAAATCAGGCGCGAGCGCGGTGAGATGCGCGGGATTCAGCTTTATGGCTCGTGGGAGAGAAGAGGGGAGGAAAAGGGAGCCATTTCGGCGCGATTGCGCCCTTTTTCCTTGGCGATGTAGAGGGCCTTATCGGCCGACTGGATGAGGTCGTCCTCGGATTGGGAATATTCGCCGCTGCTGATGGCAACTCCGAGGCTGGCGGTCAGCTGGACGGGGCCATTGGGAGATGCGATGGGCTCCTTGGAGACGGCGGCGCGAATTCGTTCGGCCAGACAGAGAGCTCCGGAAACGTCCGTCGAAGGGATGACGACGAGAAATTCCTCGCCGCCGTAGCGGCCGAGCATGTCGTAGGGGCGAATGCAGGAAGCCATGCGGCGTGCCGCTTCACGAAGGACGAAATCTCCCGCGGCATGGCCGTAGGTGTCGTTGACAATCTTGAAGTGATCGAGGTCGACGAGCGCAATGGCGAAGGAACCGTGTTCGCGCGCCTGGCGAACCGCCTCGCGCGAAAGGGCGTCGAGGATTTCCGCGCGATTGAAAATGCCGGTGAGGGCGTCGTGGGTGGCGCGGAAGCGAAGCTCCTCGCGCGCGCCGATGAGCTGGTCCTGAAGGTCCACGATGCGCCGGCCCACAATCAGGCGAGCGCGAAGCTCACGGGCGTCGAACGGCTTGGTGAGGTAATCGTCGGCTCCGGCATGAAGGGCGGCGAGCAAATCCTCGCGATCGGAGCGGGCGGTGAGAAGAAGGACATAAATGTAAGGCTGCGCGGATTGCCGCCGCAGACGGCGGCAGACTTCAACGCCCTCGAGGCCGGGCATCATCCAATCGAGCACGGCCATGCGAGGCGAATCGCCGGACTGGAGGATGGAAAGCGCATCGGCGCCGTTTTCCGCGGCGATCACCTGATAACCCCATTTCGCGAGAAGGACCTCGAGTACGCGACGCGAGACCGGGTCATCTTCGGCGATCAAAATTTTTCTGTTTCCCGGCTGGGCTTCGTTCATCGGAACACTTCCCTGCCATCGTCCGGTTCCTCGTGCGCCGCAGCCGCAAAGGCGGGAAAGCGCGCGGTAAACGAAAAGGTGGATCCGCGGCCGGGCGCGCTTTCCAGGCTCAGCTTTCCTCCCATTAAGCCGACCAGGCGGGAGACGATAGCCAGTCCCAGGCCCGTCCCGCCGTATTTCCGCGTGGTAGAGCTATCGGCCTGGGTAAAAGACTCGAAAATGAGAGAGTGTTTTTCCGGAGCGATTCCGATCCCGGTATCCTGGACGCGAAAGAGGAGTTCCAAAGCGCCGGCGCGGCGCGAAACGTTGGAGACGTCGACGGAGATTCCGCCGCGCTCGGTGAATTTCAGCGCGTTGCCGATCAAATTGATGAGGATCTGCCGCAAGCGGCCCAGATCGCCCACAACGAGGCGGGGAATCGATTCCGAGAAAGTCCAGCGCAGGGTGAGTCCCTTCTGGCGAGCGCGAAATTCGAGAACCTTGAACGTTTTTTCGAGGCCGTCGCGGATAAGAAATTCCTGAGGATCGAGCTCGAGCTTTCCGGCTTCGATCTTGGACAGGTCGAGGATGTCGTTGAGCAGCGAGAGGAGAGATTCCGCCGAAGTCTTCACCAGATCCAGGTATTCGCGCTGCTCGGCGGAGAGAGAAGTTTCGAGAGCCAGGTCGGTCATGCCCAGAATCCCGTTCATAGGCGTGCGAAGCTCATGGCTCATGTTCGCGAGAAATCCGCTTTTGGCGCGGCTGGCGGCTTCAGCGGCTTCCTTCGCCGACTCCAATTCGCGCTGGGTTCGCTTGAGGTTGCTGATATCGCGAAAGGCGATGCAGACGCTCGAGCCGCCGGAAACGGATGGTATGGGTGTAAAACGGGCGAGAAACCAGCGGGTCTCGCCGCGGACCAGTTCGGAGACTTCGTGGGTTTCGGAGTTGTCGGTGCGGAGCACGCGCTCGGTGATGGCCATCCCCCAGGAAGTCTTTCCCGGTCCCAGAATCGCGCGCATGCTCCGTCCGGTTAACTCGACCCGCGGGCGAACCAGAAGGCTTTCGTCGGCGGCCCAAACGTTTTGAACGATTCCCCGGGGATTGATTTCGACCACGAATTCGCCGATGGACTCGACAATTCGGACCAGCCGGATCTGGCTGAGGCGCAAAGTGTGCCGCGCTTCGCGCTCCTCGGTGATCAAGATTCCCAGGCAGAGGCCGGTGGTGGAAAGGATGAAGAGCGAGGCCTGCAAGAGGCCGAGGCTCGCGTGATCGTAGGAATAGAAATGCAGCATTCCCATGCAGCCCGTGTTGAGAACCAGAAGGGACCAGGCGGAACCGCGGAGGCCGCCGCGCACGGCGATCCAGATCACCGGAATGAAGAGGAGGAAGAAAAGCTCGAAACTGCTGGAAAAATTGGCGCCGAAGACGATCCAGAGGACGAGAAAAATGGAGGCGATTTGGGCCGCGGTCTCAAGAAAGAACGAGACGGACTTGTGTTTCGCCGGGGATTCGGCGGCGGCGGAGGCTCCGGGCAGCGGAGGAACGCGCGAGGCGGCAGGCGCGAGAAACGATCGCAGGCGCGGTGTGATGTAGATGAAGAAAAAAGGAGTGAGAAAAATCAGAGCCACGCCGTCGCCCACGGTCCAATTCAAGAGAGCATGCGGATAGTCGCGAAGGGCGACTTCACCTTCAAGGTACCAGGGAAACACACCGCTGGCCGCGGCAAGCAGCGCTGCCGCGACGGCAACCAGGATGAAGCGAAAGGCGTCGCGGACGGTGCGAAAGGAAAGTTCGGGACCGAGGATCCGGCGAATGACGCGGGAGGAGACGGCGTAAACGATGACCGTGCAAGGCAGCGAAAACCAGATGCGGCCGCTCGAAAGGGGAATGTGATAGTTCACAGCCGCGGCGATCACATCCGCCAGCAGCATGGGAATCGCGTAGAGGGATCCGAGAGACGCCATGACGCCCACCGAAAGCGCGACCGGGGGGTACCAAGCGCTCATTCCGTCCCAGACTTGAAAATAGGAAGTGGAGCGATCCAGAAGGAAATAGAGAACCGCAAAGACAAATCCGACCAGGAACGGCTTGAACCGGCCGAAATTGAAATTCAGTTGGAACGGCGCATCCATGTTCGAGGGCCGGCAGCCGGAAGCTTCACCGCATGCGGAATGGCGGCCAGCGCTGCGAGACAGCCTGGGTCGCGGCGGAAGGCGCGGGCTCGCCGGAAGTGGCGGCGGCGGCTTCGCTGGGAGCTTCGAAACGGCGGACCGGGCGGGCAATCAACGCGCCTTCGGATTCCTTGAGGAAATCGAGGTGGTTCGAGGAGCCGTCCCAATCGATGGAGAGGACGTCGCCGATGGTGACCTGATCGGTGGCCAGCAGGTTGGCGATGGGATACACGACGTGGCGCTCGATGGCCCGCTTCAGATGCCGCGCGCCGTATTTCAGGTCCG